>LNFM01001365.1_pt1 | contig 127808 bp, 107 predicted proteins | sample 596031 | NCBI WGS metagenome assembly LNFM01 (sample SAMN04254537, study PRJNA301005) | activated carbon metagenome | isolation source: dual media filters at the Ann Arbor, Michigan drinking water treatment plant | place: USA: Ann Arbor | reverse complement strand
GCCCGTTCCTGGCTCTCAGGTGAGTATCGTTTCGTATTCTTCATGGCCCCATCTTCTCAAAGATTGGAGCCTCCGCAAAACCCGGGGCGATTCATCACCACTTCGTCGGGCTCAAGTGCCGCAGCCCACTGCGCCAACTCGCGCCGGTCCCTCTTGAAGCCTCCGAACTGCCGCTGCTCCACGCGTGTGGTGCCATCAGTTTCCTCGATCAGCGCGCACGCCGTAATCTGCGCCTGGTGCACGTCGAGGCCGATCACCCGCTTGTGCAAGGCCACCAGTTCCATACGCCCTCCTTCCGAATTAAACTGCGAGGTGGAAGGTGGCGGGTTCCAGCACTGAAGTTGCCTGAGGGCGACGGATCGCCAACGGCCTTTTTAACGTTCGCTCTCGAGGAAGCAATCCGGGGTTCGAGTCAGTGCGGAGGGTCATGTTAGTCGCGGGGTCGAGCCGCCAAAATGCTTCACGACCTCTTCCCGCCACCTTCCACCTCCAAGTCTCTTTCATCCTCGGGGGTGCCGCCACTCGGCATGACCGTTCGTCGGGTTCGACTACACGGAAGACTGGAAGGCGACAGTCGAGCAGCTGAAGAACATGCGCATCGGGGAGCACGGATACCCGTACGTGATCGATGCGCGTCCCGGCCCGGCCAATGGCACGATCCTCGCACACCCGACCGCGGTCGGCCGCAAGGTAGACCAGGAGGGCATGTCGCCCCATTACCGGGAACTGTTGAAGCAGGGCGACGGCTTGATGCGCTACACGCTGTCCGACGGCAGGTACAAGGTGGCCAGCATCACCCCGACCCCGGCCTGGGGCTACGTGATCGCGGCCTCGCTCGATGTCGACGAACTCATGTCGAGCGCACGCGGCCTGCGCAACCTGCTGCTGGTGCTGATGCCGGTCGCGCTGCTGCTGGGCGGGGGACTCATCTTCCTGATCGTGCGGCACTCGCTGCGGCCGCTCGAAGACCTGGCCGCCAGCGTCGCCAAGCTCGGCGACGGCGACCTCACCGCCAGCGCTTCCTACCTGCGCGACGACGAGATCGGCGCGCTCGGTCGCGGTTTCAACGCGATGGCCGATGCGCTGCGGGTGCTGATGGAGGACACGCGCTCCGCGGTCGACGAACTGGATCGCTCGATGCTGGCCCTGGGCGCCGTGTCGGAGCGGGTGGCCAGTGGATCTCGCGGACAGAGCGATGCCGCGACGTCCGTCGCGACCGCCGTGGAACAACTGTCGACCAGCGTGGAAACCGTTGCCGGGAACGCCCGTGATACCCATGCGCTCTGTGCGGAGACCGGTGCCTTCGCGGCCGAGGGCGAGCGAGTCGTGCAGGAGGCGTCGCGAAAGGTCGCGGCCATCGCCGATTCGGTGGCCGGTTCGTCGCAGACCATCTCGCTGCTGGGCGAGCGCTCGTTGGAGATCGGGCGCGTCGTCGGCGTGATCCGCGACATCGCGGAGCAGACCAACCTGCTCGCGCTCAACGCGGCGATCGAGGCCGCGCGCGCCGGCGAGCAGGGCCGTGGCTTCGCGGTGGTGGCGGACGAGGTGCGCAAGCTGGCCGAGCGCACGTCGTCATCGACCGGCGAGATCGCGGCCATGGTCGACGCCATCCAGGTCGAGGCAGGGCGTGCCACCGCCAGCATGGAGCAGTGCAGCGAGCAGGTCACGGCGGGCGTGTCCAGGGCCATGGCCGCCGCAGAGGCGCTGTCACGGATCAACGCGTCGGTTGATTCGACGTTGCAGAAAGTGTCCAGCATCGCCGGTTCGATCCGCGAACAGAGCGCGGCGGCCCAGGACATCAGCGGGCATGTCGAGCGGATTGCGTCGATGACCGAGGCCAACACCCTGGCGGCGGACGAGTCGCGCGCGGCCGTGGGCGTGCTCGGGGCATGCGCGGGTCGCCTCAAGGCGAACGTCGGCCGGTTCCGCGTCTGATCGGCGCCGCGGCGGGGGCGGATCAGTCCGCATCTGCTCGCCGCGCACCGACGGTTGCGGTATCGTCCCGCGATGGACATAGCAAACCTTCGCAAGGACTACACGAAAGCCAGCCTGGACGTCGGCGACGTCGATGCCGACCCGTTGCGGCAGTTCGACCTGTGGCTGAAGCAGGCAATCGCAGCCAACGTTCCCGAGCCGACGGCAATGACCCTGGCGACGGTGGACGAAGCCGGGCAGCCGTCCGCCCGGATCGTGCTCCTGAAGGGCTGCGATGCAGGCGGCTTCACGCTGTTCACCAACTACCTCAGCCGCAAGGGCCGTGAACTGGCGGCAAACCCGAAGGCAGCGCTGCTGTTCCACTGGGTCGAACTCGAGCGCCAGGTACGCATCGAGGGCCACATCCATCCGGTACCGCAGGTCGAATCGGACGCTTACTTCGCGCAGCGTCCGCTGGGCAGCCGGATCGGCGCCTGGGCTTCGCCCCAGAGCGAGGTGATCGCCGATCGTGCCGTTCTCGAGCGGCGCCAGGCAGAGGCAGCCGCGCGCCTCGGCGAGCAGCCGCAGCGTCCTCCGCACTGGGGCGGATACCGGCTGGTGCCGGATGCCTTCGAGTTCTGGCAGGGCCGGTCCAGCCGCCTGCACGACCGGATCAGGTACCTGCGGCCACCCGCCGCTGCCGCAGGTTGGCGGATCGACCGACTGGCACCCTGACGTCGCTGCGGGCGCGCGGGCGGCCAGCGGTCCGCGCGCGGCGGGCGGCAGGGTCGTCGCGTGGCGGCAACCCTGAAGGCCGGCTCAGTCGACGCCGCCGCAGCCCTCGACCCAGCTGCGGTCGATCGGCTTGCGGCCGCGGATCGCCTTGAGCACCTTGTCCTCCTTGTCGCACCAGGCGCGCGCGGCGGCGAGCAGGGCCGGAGCCTCGTCCGGGCGCACCGCCACCAGGCCGTCCTCGTCGCCGATGATGATGTCGTTCGGGTAGACGATCATGCCGCCGATGGATACCGGCACATGGATCTCGCCCGGCCCGTTCTTGTAGGGGCCGCGGTGGGTGGCGGCACGGGCATACACCGGGAAGTTGCCGGCCGCCAGCGCGCCGGCATCGCGGATCGCGCCGTCGATCACCATGCCGACCGCGCCACGGGCTGCGGCCATCGAGGACATGATCTCACCGATGATTGCCTGGGCGGTGGCGCCGCCGGCATCGACCACGATCACGTCGCCCGGCTGGGCGATGTCGATCGCCTTGTGGACCATCAGGTTGTCGCCGGCCGGCACGCGCACGGTGAGGGCAACCCCGAGCAACTGGCCTTTCCGGTGCCACGGTCTCAGCGCGGCGTCGCTGCCCGCCAGCCGCGACATGTTGTCCGACAGATGGGCGCAGACGACGCCCTTGAACTTCGAGACCAGCGATCGCGCGGGGCGCGCCGGGCGGGGATGGATGCAGAAGCCGATCGACATGTCGTGGTTTTCCGGAAGGGCGGTTGGGCAGGGCGGTCCGCCCGGGCGGGCACAGCCGGCCGGGCGTGGACGTGATGTGCAGGGCACGCGAATGACGTGCACGGCTCGCGTTATCGTAGCATCCGGAGGTGACGAACTTCCTGCGCCCTCCAAGCCCGGCCCGGGCGTGTCCCATGGCCGCATCCGGGCACCGGCATGCCCGGGACGTGCGTCCCTGGACCGCCGGAGTCGCGCACGGCTGCTGCCGCGTGCCGGTCCTGATCGCGCTGCTGGCGAGCTTCGCCTCGCTGGATGCGAATGCACAGGCCGCGGCCACCCGTGCCGTCGTCCCGCCGTCCGGAGCGATCGTGCAGACGGACGCACGGGTGGGCAGGCCGGCGGCTGCGCTTTCGGTCGACCCGGCGGGCGCTTCCGGACGCGAGGCGACGCTGGTCTGGACGGTGCTCAATGAAGGCGATGCAGAGCAGTCGGTGGCGGTGCCTGCCTCGATCGAAGTAATGGTCGTTGCCGGCGGCCGCGAGCATGCATTGCAGGGAACGCTGTCCCCGACGGATGCGACGCGGGCCGGGCAGGTCACCCTCGGCCCCGGACAGTTCCGCCGGATCCGGTACCGTATCGACCTGCCATCGACCGTGGCGGGCGCCACGGTTTTCCGGACCTCCGCTGGCGGATCGCCACTCGTCGCATTCGCCGACTGGCCAGTGCCCGAGGGCAGCGCATCGCCGGCTCCGGATCCTTCGGCCCTGGCGCGACCGGTGCCGGCCAGGCTGCCGCTGACCGATCGGCTGGGCAGCGCCATCTCGGCCCATGAACCGGTCTACATCGCCTTCGGCGACCGCCAGCGGCGGAATGCGCGTTTCCAGATCTCCTTCAAGTACCGCTTCTTCAACGAAGACGGTGACCTGGCCAGGAACTTCACGCCGCTGCGGAACCTGTATTTCGGCTACACCCAGACGGCGCTCTGGGACCTGCAGTCCGATTCCGCGCCGTTCCGTGATTCCAGCTACCGGCCCAGCCTCTTCTACCGCGACGACGCGCTGTGGACCTCGGCGGACAAGGTCGTGCGGCTGGGCATTGCCACCGGGTTCGACCACGAGTCGAACGGGCGCGACGGGCCGTCGTCGCGCAGCATCAACACGGCGTTCGTGCGCCCGATGCTGCGTTTCGGTGACCCCGCGGGCTGGAACCTGACCCTGGGTCCCCGGTTGTATGGTTACTTCGACCGCAACGGCAATGCAGACATCGCACGCTACCGGGGCCACGCCGACCTGTTCGCGAGCATCGGCCATCCCGGCCGCTGGCAGTTCGCGGCCACCGTGCGCCGGGGCAGCGAGAGCGGCCTCGGTTCGACCCTGCTGGAGGCGTCATACCCCTTGCGCGCCGTCTCGCTCGGCAATCTCGACGGCTATTTCTACTTCCAGTACTTCGACGGCTACGGCGAAAGCATCCTCGACTACAACCGCCGGTTCCCGGCCCAGTTGCGCATCGGCTTCGCGATCACGCGGTGGCCGTGAGGATGGGCTTGCCGGCGTGCGGGTCGCGGCAACAGCCCACGGGCCGGTTATAATCGGGAAACATTCCGTGAGCGCCATGCGCATCCTGCTCAGTAACGACGATGGCTATTTCGCCCCCGGTCTGGCGGCACTCGCCGAGGCCATGCGCGCGGTCGGTGAAGTCACCGTGGTGGCACCCGAACGCGACCGCAGCGGCGCGAGCAACTCGCTCACCCTCGACCGGCCGCTCCGGGTGCGCCGCTCGCATTCCGGGTTCCTCTACGTGGACGGCACGCCCACCGACTGCGTCCACCTCGCGGTCACGGGACTGCTCGACCACCTGCCGGACATCGTGGTCTCGGGCGTGAACGACGGCGCGAACATGGGTGACGACACGATCTATTCCGGCACGGTGGCGGCGGCCACCGAAGGGTTCCTGCTGGGGCTGCCGTCGATCGCGGTGTCGATGGTCAGCCGGTCGAATGGCAATTTCGCGACGGCGGCCCGGGTTGCCGCCGAACTGGTCGCGCGGGTCGTGCGCACGCCACCGGGCGCACCGATGCTGCTCAACGTGAACGTGCCCGACCTTCCTTACGATGCGCTCGGGCAGGTGCGGGTCACACGCCTGGGCAAGCGGCACAAGGCCCAGCCGGCGATTCCGACGAAGAACCCGCGCGGCGATACGGTCTACTGGGTCGGGGCGGCCGGCCACGCACAGGACGCGGGCGAAGGCACCGACTTCCATACGGTCGAGCACGGCGGCGTGTCCGTGACGCCGCTGCAGATGGACTTGACCTATTTCGACCAGTTGTCGATGCTCGGCGATTGGCTGCGCGACTGAGCGCGGCCGGGACGACCGGCAAGACAGGAAACAGGCTTTGGCGATGCAGGATCGGGTGGCGTGATTGCGCGGATGAAGAATCGAGGCGGGGCACAGGGTGGCAGGCCGGGCGGCATCCGGTGCCGCGCGGGGATCGGCTTGCCATGGCAGTGATCCGAAAGCCGCGCGCGAGCGGCGTGGGCATGACCTCGGACCGCACGCGGCTGCGCATGGTCGAGCGGCTGCGAGCGGCCGGAATCCATGACGAGGTCGTGCTTGGCGCCATGGGTGCAGTGCCGCGCCACCTTTTCATCGAAGAAGCGCTTGCCAGCCGTGCCTACGATGACCTCGCGCTGCCGATCGGCTTCAGCCAGACCATCTCGCAGCCGATGACGGTCGCCCGCGTCGCCGAGCTTCTGCGCAACGGGGCCGCGATGGGACGGGTGCTCGAGATCGGTGCCGGCAGCGGTTACCAGGCCGCGGTCCTGTCCCACCTGGCGAAGGAGGTATTCGCGCTGGAGCGCATCGCCGAACTGGCCGCCAAGGCGCGCCACCTGCTCGTGCGCGAGCTCAAGATGGGCAACGTGCGGTTGCGCCACGCCGACGGGCTCGGCGGGCTGCCCGAGGCCGCACCGTTCGATGCCATCGTCATCTCTGCGGCGCTGCCGCACATACCGGATGAACTGCTCGCCCAGCTGGCGCCGAACGGCCGCCTGGTGCTGCCCAAGGGCAGCGCCGGGGCGGCGCAGCGTCTGTGCCTGATCGAGCGCAACGGGAATCGATTCCGGGAGACCGAGTTCGATCCGGTGCGGTTCGTTCCTGCATTGCTGGGGAAGGCATGAACCGCAGCGTCCACCCTTCGTGCCGTGCCGTCGCCGCGCTGTCGGTCGTGCTGGCGCTGGCTGGGTGTGCGACGCCGGCACCTGCGCCGGTGGTGCAACGTCCGCCGCCGCCGCCGGAGGTTTCCGCCCAGCGTCCTGCGGCCGTGCCCGCGCCGGTCCGTCCCGAACCCGCGCCGGTCACCGCGCCTGCGGTCGAGCGCGACACCCGGCCGGAAGTACACGTGGTGCGCAAGGGCGACACGCTGTTCAGCATCTCCCTCGAGTACGGACTCGATTACCGCGACCTCGCGGCCTGGAACCGCATCGAGAACGTCAACCTGATCCGGATCGGGCAGTCGCTGCGGCTGCGTGCGCCGGGTGATGCCGGGGGTGCGACGGTCGCGGGCGGCGCGATCGCGCGTCCGGCCGAGGTACGTCCCCCGGGAGGCATTGCCCGCGCGGTGCCGCTGCCCGACCCCGATGGCGTGCGCACCGAGCCGCGGGCATTGCGGCAACCGTTTTCCGACCGCGCGCTGGCCGATGCCACGGCCGCCGGACGCCGCCCCGGCGAGCCGGTCGTGGCCCGGCCCGAGCCGCCCGCGGTGACGACCCCCGACCCTGTCCTGCCGCCGAAACCGGACACGACCGCCACGGCCGGCGCGGTCCAGTGGGGATGGCCGACTTCCGGTCCGCTGATCGAGCGGTTTTCCGACACCAACCGGGGCATCGACATCGGCGGCAAGGCGGGTCAACCGATCCTGGCCAGCGCCGATGGCCGGGTGGTCTACAGCGGTTCCGCCATCCGGGGTTACGGACGGATGCTGATCGTCAAGCACAATGACCAGTATGTCAGCGTCTACGCGCATGCTTCGGAGCTGCTGGTGAAGGAAGGCCAGACAGTCAGCCGCGGGCAGCGGATCGCCGAGATGGGCAGCACGGATTCGGACCGGGTCAAGCTGCATTTCGAGATCCGCCGGATGGGACGCCCGATAGACCCGCTGCGCTACCTGCCGCCCGATGGGTCCTCGTGATCGTCGCGACGCATGCCTGGCAACCTGTCCGTAATGCGTGTGCCGAAAGCGTTGTTGCAGGAAGGCATTGACGTTACGCTTGTCGAACCAGCAACGCCTTGCCGGACGCGGCCTGCGGGCGAGGATGCCTGACGCATCGCTGTGCCGGCCCAGGCCGGTCATGTTCCAGGGGACATAAGGGTCGTGTTCGACTGGCTAAGCAGGAACCTCGGGATCGGGAAGAAGTCGACGCATCCGCTCGCCGGCGCGGCGTCGTTGCGGGAGATCATCGACGATCTTCCGCGCGGCAACGGCATGAAGGCGCTGCAGGATCTCGGCGACTGGCTCACGTTGACCGATCGAGCCGATCTCGGCGCCTCCGATCGGCTCGCCGCCATCCGTGCGATCGACGCCGAGGGCGCGCGGTTCACCCACGAAGTGATGCTCGACTACCTCGCCTCGGCACCGACGCAGCACCGGGCCGAGCAGACGTGGTTCGCCCTGTCCACGTACCACGGTCAGGTGTTCGATGCCTGCCGCAGCGCGCTGCGCGACCTGTTCGATGCGGACAGGCCGCTGGAACGGGACAAGGCCACGGCGACGCTGATGGCGGCGCGCGCGATGGCGGCGCTGGTCGAGCGCAAGAAGCTGATGCGGATGCGCTACAGGGCGGTGGATGCCTCGACGTGGAGCGACCTCTACGGCACCTACCAGCTGGCCGAGCACCTCGGCGTCGCACGCAAGTCCGTGCGCCTGGCTGGCGCGACGGCGGACACGTCCGCCTATCGCGAGTTCCTCGCGGCGGTCTGGTTCGAGCTGGCCCCGATCAGCAACCTCGACCACGTGCAGATGGAGTACCTCGACCGCGTGGTGCGCGAAGTGCTCAGCTTCTTCGCGGTCCGTGAAGCCCCGGATGCCGACACTCCCTTCTTCGTCGACCTTGCCACGCCGGGGGCCCCTCAGCGCTGGAGCCGTGACGCCACGCCGCGCATGTCCCAGCGCTACCTCGGCCCGGGGCAGGTTCATGCGAAGCTGGTCAGCCTGGCTCGCGAGATGCGGCGCACCCATGAGTTGCCTGCGTATCTGACGCTCGAAGGGCTCGAAGGCGTGCAGAGCGCAGTCAACCTCGTCGAGAAGCTCGTCGTGCACTGGTCCAGGACCCCGCCGCGGCGGGTGCATGACCGTGCCGTGCTCCAGGAGCGCCTCGAAGTCGTGCATGGCTATCGCGAGATCCGGCGTCTGATCGCCGGCGTCGCCTACCTGCGGCTGACCGAAGGCCAGGCCGGCGTGGACCTGAGCAGGCAGCAGCGGGAAGAGTTCAGCCGCTACGGTTTCGTGGCCGAACAGCGCGACGGCCAGCCGGGTCCCGGGGACGAGGTCGCCCGCGTGCGTGCGATGATCGAGGCGCAGAACCGCCAGATGACGCTCGAATGGGTGCTGACGGACGCCTCCGACTTCGGCTTTGGCGCGATCGCACAGGGGGCCACCCAGTGGATGCAGGTCGGCAGCCTGCTCGGATTGCGGCGCAGCGGGAGTGAAGACTGGACGGCTGGCGTGATACGCCGGCTGTCACGGAACGCGAAGGGACAGGCCACGGTCGGCATGCAGCGGTTCCCGGGTACCGGGCGCTGTGGCCGGATCGGTGCGCTCGACAACCGCCAGGTGTCCGTGTTCGAGCGGTCCCAGGATCCGGGCATCTCCGTGTACTTCGACGCGATCGCATTGCTGGAGGACAACTCGGTGCTGGTCGAGCCCGGCGTGTATGTCGACAACGGCCGCTTCCGCCTGGTGATCGAAGGCAGGCGCACCACGATCAAGTTCCTTCAACTGCTCGAACGTGGCGTGAACTTCGAGCATGTGCGATTCGAAGTGGAGCCGGAACTCCCCGGTTGAGCCGGGTCCCGGGTCAGGGGGCTGGCGGCTTCGCCGGCGGGTTGCTGCGGCCGGCGAACCATTCGATGCATTTGCGCATCTGGGCGGCGCCGGCACTGCCGCCGGGCACGTCACAGATGCCGCTGCCAGCAACCGCTGGCGGGACGCCTGCCGTGGCGCCCGCCGGCGGGCTCGGGCGCGATACGGGTTCCGCCCGCGGGGCGGGTGGTTCTTCGGCCTTCGCCGCGGGGGCGGGGGGGGCGGCGGGCTTCGCCACGGGGGCGGGGAGTTCGGCAGCCTTCGCCGCCGGCGCGGCGAGTTCGGCAGCCTTCGCCGCCGGCGTGGCGAGTTCGGCAGGCTTCGCCGCCGGTGCCTCCGCGGGGGAGCCGGCGGGGGTGTCATCCGGCAGCGGACGCTCGCGCACGGCGCGCGTCAATACCTCTATCCGGTTTTCCTGTTCGGCGAGCCGGCTCGACTGGAGGTCGAGTTTCGCGGTGCGTGCCTCGACTTCCGCGTTTCGGCTGCTGATCATCTTCCATGCGACGCCTCCGCTCGCCAGGCCGCCGAGAAGGACGCCGCCGGCCACCATGCCGGCCAGCATCCAGTGCCGGCGCTCGCCGGGAATCCGTGCGAGCAGGCTGCCGCGGGCCGCCGGGACCGTGCCGTCCTCGCCGGCTGCGTCATCCTCCGCAGCCTCCTGCCCGGTCGTCGTGCCATCCGGCGCAGGCGCCGCCGTATCGAATGCACCCAGGGTATCGAAGGCGCCGGCGGTCGGCGCCATGTCCGGTGCAATCGTCTCGTCGGCATCGCCCGGAGCACCGGCGCGGGTGGCATCAGGGTCGTCGGCCGGGCCTGAAGCGCCTGCCTGGGATGCTGCGCTGTTTTCGCTCATGCGGGCCGGACTGCGGTTGCGGGAACTCCGTTAACGGCCGGCCGCCTCAGGTCTTTAGCGTCCGTATCCGGCGATCGAGTTCCGTCACGCCGGACGCGGCAGCAAGCCCGGGGATGGGTGGCTGGTAGCGCAGCCGGACATACCGGGCCGCGATCTCTCCGACCGGGACTGCGAGATCCGGGCGCGCCGTCGCCACGCGGCGCGCGAAGGCGGTGGGGCCTTCACCGGGAGCCCGGACGAGCCCCGCGCGTGCGAGCTTGCGGCACAGCCGTTCCCACGCCCTGACGACCGGGTCCTCGCGGCCGGGCAGCAGGCTGCGCAGGGCGAGCAGCGCTGCCAGCAGCGTCGCGGCACAGGCACCGGCCAGCAGGATCACCGACAGGGTCTTCCAGTCGCCGGCCTCGATGCCCAGGTTGCGCAGCAGTTGCTGCTGGCGCTGGTTGTTGTAGGACAGCACCCACTGGTTCCAGGCATTGGCCACTGCATCCACCGCGAAGCCTGCCCTCGACAGCAACGGCAGCGAGCCGCGGACCATCAGCGGCAGCGGATCGCCCTGGCGGATCGAGGCTGCGATGCCGGACTCGACCCGCAGGGGCGAGACCGCGCCGGTCGGATCGACACGTATCCATCCACGGCCGGAAAGCCAGACTTCGCTCCATGCGTGGGCTTCCGCCTGCCGCACGACCAGGTAGTTCCCCACCGGATTCACCACGCCGCCCTGGTACCCGGTGACCACGCGTGCAGGCACGCCGGCGGCACGCATCAGGACGGTGAACGCCGAGGCGTAGTGTTCGCAGAATCCGCGCCGCGATTCGAACAGGAACTGATCGACCGTATGCTGGGAATCGAGCAACGGGGGATTCGTGGTGTAGAAGAAGTCTTCGGTGCGGAACCGTTCGAGGACGCGCTCGACGACCTGCTCTGGCGACAGGCCTCCCGCACGCATTTCCGCGGCGAGTGCCAGCGTCCTCGGATTGAGGCCCGCGGGCAGCTGGAGGGCGCGGCGCAGGTTGGCTTCGGTCTCGTTCTCGTTGGCACGGTAGTCGAGCGCGGCGCGCCCCTCGTAGCGCACCCGGTTGCGCACCTGCCCGTTTGCCAGCAGGACGAACTCGCTCGACATGCGCGCCTCCGGCGGCAAGGCAGTCGGCATGTCGAGCGCCAGCAGCCAGCGCTCGAAATGCGGTTCGAGCGTGACGGCATAGGCGACGGGCTCGGACAGCGCACGCACCACCGGTTGCGTGCCCGGGCCCGGCGGCGCGCTGCCGATCGTCCAGGCGCGGCCGTCGAACTGCCAGAAGACCGGTCCCCGCCAGTAGAGATCCTGCGCGCGTGGCATCGGTCCGGCGAACTCGACCCGGAACGCGACATCGGCAGAGGCGGACAACTGGCTGAAGCTGCCGGGACTCATCGAGTCGGACAGGCCGGTCACGCCGTGTCCTGCGTCGCGCGGCAAGCCCCACAGCGGGCCCGGCAACCGGGGGAAGAACAGGAACAGCACGATCATCAGGGGGACTGCCTGCACCAGCAACTGCGCCGCGAGCGAGGCGGTCTGCCGGAAACGCGGCTCGCGCTGGTGGAAGCCGATCATGGTGGACGTGACCATCCATACGGCAACCAGCATCAGCAATGCGGTGGGCAGCGTCTGGGAGTAGAGGAAATTGGTGATCACCAGGAAGTAGGCGAGGAACACCAGCACGGTGGCATCGCGCCGGGACCGCAACTCGAGCAGCTTCATCGCGATCATGATGGAAAGCAGTGCCACGCCGGGGTCCCGTCCGAACAGCGTGCCGTACTGCATGAAGACGCCCAGGCTCGAGGCGCTCACCATGGAAACCAGCAGCAGCCGCGACGGCGGCAGCAGGCGGCGACCCAGCACGCCGCGCATGACGCCGATCCGCCAGCCGATGAACAGCGCGACCAGCACGCTCAGCCACGCCGGCATGCGCAGGGCATGCGGTGCCAGGACCACGGCGAGAGACGCGAGCAGCATCCAGTTCCCGTGGGTCCCGAACGGCAATGCCACGTCGTGCTGCCGCGCCTGCATCGCGCGCTTGCCGATCACGTAGGCACGCCAGAAGGCGAGTGCACTGCCGATCGCGAGCAGCAACCGTGGCGCTGCACCGAGCAGTGGCGCGGCCACCATGGGTGCGATCAGCACGCACCAGAGTGCCTCGCGCAGCCAGGGTCGCTGCAGCGCGGGGAAGCGGCCGTTCATCGGCCGGCCTCGTGCAGTGCCAGCGCTTCCAGCGCTGACTCCCGCTGTGCATCGCCGCCGGCCGGTGGCAGCACCCGGCCGGGCAGGCGCAGCCCGAACGCAGTGCCCGTGGCATCGGCTTCGAGCACCCAGCGTGCGAGTCGTGACAGCCGGCCTTCATCGCCCAGCGAGCCCGGCGTATCGTCCCAGTCGAACCACGCGAGCGAGCCGGCTTCGGCGACGAACTGCTTGGTGAGCAATCCCTGGCCGCGGGCTGCGGCCTTCCATGCGATGCGCTGGGGTGAATCGCCCACATGCCATGGCCGCAGGCCGGCGAAGTCGTCCTGGCCGTCCCTGCCTGCGGTTCGCCGCCCTTCGCCACCGGTGCTTCCAGGCAGCGGCGACAGCGTCGCCTCCGGGCTCGGATAGACGATCGCGGCAGTGTCCGGCTCGACATAGGACCATGCATAGAACAGGCCGAGTGGATGCCGCGTGAAGACCGTCAGTCGCCCGGGAAACAGGCGTCCGCGGGTCGCCGCAGGGATGCGCAGCCGGCAGGTCGCGCTGCCGAAGGCAGGGCAGTCGGTCGACACGGCCGGCACGGACGGATGCGCGATGGCCACCGAGTATCGATGCAGCCGGCGCGGATTGGCGACGGTCACGTCGAAGGCGACGGTTTCGCCGGCGAAGGCACGGGTCGCCGGCAGAACGGTGAGCTCCAGGCCGGAAAGGTTCCGGAATGCGTGCACGATCGACACCACCGCCATCGACCCCAGCAGGAAGGTCAGCATGAAGCCGAGGCTGAGGCTGTAGTTGATCGATCCGCCGAGCATCACCAGCAGCACCACGGCGAACAGCAGGCCATGGCGCGTGGGCAGCAGGAAGATCCGCCGCTGGGTCAGGCGTACCGGCGCGGATTCGCGCCCGCGTCGCTGGAACAGCCAGTCCGCGAGCCGGCGCCAGCGGCCATGCGCGGGTCCGGTCGTGGCGTGTGCAGCCCGTGCGGCGTTCATCCGGGTCGCGGGCGAAGCAATCGGGTCACGGCCCGGTCAGGGTACGGCGACTTCGGCCAGCAGCCGGTCCGCCAGCTCGTGGCCGGGGATCGCGCCACCCAGGGCCTGCCCATGCAGCCGGTGGCCGGCCACCGAAGGCAGCACGGCCTGCACGTCTTCCGGCTCGACATGGTTGCGCCCGTCGATCAGCGCCCATGCACGTGCGCCATTGAGCAGTGCGAGGCCTGCGCGCGGCGAAAGGCCGTTGACGAGGTGGGGCGAGCGCCGGGTATGCGCCAGCAGCGCCTGCACGTAGTCGATCAGCGCGGGCGCTGCGAATATGGAGCGCACCTGCGCCTGCAGGCGGACCAGTTCCGCGACCTCCATGCAGGCCGGAAGGTCGTCGATCATCGTGCGTCGTTCGGCGCCCGACAACAGCGCGCGCTCGGCCTCGGCGTCTGGATAGCCCAGTCGGATGCGCATCAGGAAGCGGTCGAGCTGGGACTCGGGCAGGTCGAAGGTGCCGATCTGGTGCGAAGGGTTCTGGGTGGCGATCACGAAGAACGGTTCGGGCAGGCTGCGGGTCGCGCCTTCGATCGTGACCTGGTGCTCTTCCATCGCCTCGAGCAGTGCACTCTGCGTCTTGGGGGTCGCGCGATTGATCTCGTCGGCGAGGATCAGCTGGGCGAAGATGGGGCCCGGATGGAAGGCGAAGGTCTTCGCAGCCATGTCGAACACCGATACGCCCAGGATGTCGTTCGGCAGCAGGTCGCTGGTGAACTGGACCCGGTGGAACTCGAGGCCGAGCGACTTCGCGATTGCGTGCGCGAGCGTCGTCTTTCCGACGCCTGGAAGATCCTCGATCAGCAGGTGGCCGCGTGCAAGCAGGCATGCGATCGCCAGCCGAACCTGCGGCCGCTTGCCGAGGATGACGGTACCCACCTGGTCGATGACCCGATGGATGGCAGGGAGGAGGGCGGCATCGTTCATGGCAAGGTCAATTACGGCAGCGGGGGCGCCATCTTGATCGGTACGGGACGCGTCGACGCGCCGCGTATGGTCGCATGGACGCGGTGCCCCGGCGCTGGCGGTACACTGTCCCATCGACACGATGTCCGACCCCGAGACCATGACCACCGCCTGGCTGTCCCATCCAAGCTGCCTGTTGCACGACATGGGCGATCATCATCCCGAGAGTCCCGATCGATTGACCGCGATCGAGGACCGGGTCGCTCGCGATGCCGGCCTGTCGGCCGTGCTGCGCCGGGAAATCGCGCCCGAGGCCACCCGGGAACAGCTCGAACGGGCGCATGACCCCCGCCTGGTCGACGCGATCGAGCGAGCCTCGCCGGCGACCGGGCTGCGCCAGATCGATCCCGATACCGCGATGAATCCGCATACGCTGCAGGCCATCCGCCATGCCGCCGGCGCCGTGGTTCGCGCGACAGACCTGGTCGCCCGCGGCGAGGTCGACAACGCGTTCTGCGCGGTGCGGCCGCCGGGCCACCATGCGGAACATGCGCGGGCCATGGGTTTCTGCATCTTCAACAACGTCGCGGTCGGCGCGCTGCACGCGCTGGCAGTGCACGGTTTCGACCGCGTGGCCGTGATCGATTTCGACGTGCACCACGGCAACGGCACCGAAGACATCTTCCGCGACGATCCCCGGGTGATGATGGTCTCGACGTTCCAGCATCCCCTGTATCCGTACAGTGGCGTCGACGGACGCTCGGACCGCATGGTGAACGTGCCGCTGCCGTCGCAGTCGGACGGGCGTGCCTTCCGCGCCGCGATCGAGCACGAATGGATTCCCGCGCTCGAGCGGTTCCGGCCCGACATGCTCTTCATCTCGGCCGGTTTCGATGCGCACCGCGATGACCCTCTTGCATCGCTCGCCCTGGTCGATTCCGATTACGACTGGGTCACCGGCCGGCTGATGCAGGCCGCCGATGCGCTGTGCGCCGGACGCATCGTATCTGTGCTGGAAGGGGGATACAGCCTTCCCGCGCTGTCGCGCAGCGTGGTTGCGCACGTCAGGCGGCTGGCGGGACTCGTGCCAGCCTGACAACGGCCTGGGCGTCCGCCTGCCCGTGCCTGATTAGGGCCGTCGAATCAGTCGCTTGCGGTTTCCGGGGCGGTGGCCCGGGGTTCAAGATCGCCGTCCCGATGCCGTTAACGTCCCATGGCGGATACGATCATCGAGAAACCCGGCGAGAACGGCGAAGCGTCCCGTGGCGGCGGCGCGCCGGGGTTGCGCGCGTCCCTCGCACCGCAAAGCCTGCTCCGGATGCCCCTGTTGCTGCCCAGCATCGTCCTGTTCGCGGTGCTGGTCTGCGTGTCGCTGGCCAGCGCGTACCGGACGGAGATCGCGCGCAGCGAGACGGCCAGGGACCACAGCGCGGCCAAGGCCGCGACGCTCGGCGCCGCGGAAGTCCAGGCCCGCATCGCGACGATGGATGCGCTGGCACTGGGCCTGATGCGCTCGGCAGAACTCGGCCGCGCGCTGGCCGCGCAGGACCGCAGCGCGCTGCTGGCCTCCGCCGCGCCGGCGTTCCGGCAGATGCGCGCCGAGCACGGCGTCGAGCGCATGTACTTCATCACGCCGGACCGGCAGGTGGTCGCGCGCTCGCACGATCCCCAGCGGGGCGGCGATGCTTCGCGGCACCGCGCAGTGGCCGACGCGGTTTCGGCAGGTGCCGCTGCGGTCGGCATCGAGAAGCTGTCTGCCGGCGACGCCATGCTGCTGGTCGTGCATCCCTGGGTGGTCGAGGAGCGGGTGGTCGGGATGATCGCGCTGGCCGTGCCCATGGCGCTGATCGCGGAGCGGCTGCAGGCCGCTGCCGCCATCCAGGTCGCCGCGATCGATGCGACGATCGGTGCCGACGGACGCGAGACCCGCGCGCTGCTGCATGCAAGCGGCAGCGACATCGCCACGATCATCAACCCGATGCTGGTCGGGGATGCTGCACGCCCGGGGGCCGCGGCGCAGGGGGACGCCGGGTTCCCGCGCCGCCTGTGGGCCTGTGAGCATGGCAGTTGCCGGCAGGCCGTATCGATGCGGATGCAGGACCTGCGCCCGGATGCTCGCGGGCTGCTCGTCCTGGTGCAGGACGTGACCGGACTTCAACAGTCCTCGCGCTCCGCGATGGGCACGCTCGCGCTGGTCGCCGGCACGCTGGCCGCACTGGGCCTGATCACGCTGCTGCTGGTGGTCGCGCGCGTCGACCGCTATCGCCTGGAACGCGAACAGGCTGCGCGGGTCAATCGCCGCCTCGAGGCCGAGATCATCGAGCGCGGCCGCATCGAGCGGGAACTGAAGGCTGCGCAGGAGCGGCTCGACCAGCGGGTGGCGGAGCGCACGGCCGAACTCCGGCGGATGAACGACGCACTTGCCGACGAGATCGCCGAGCGCAAGGCCACCCAACTGCAGATCCGCGATGCCGAGCAGCGTCTCGACCTTGCGCTCCAGGCCTCCGAAGTCGCGCTGTTCGACCTCGACCTCTCGTCGGGCTCGCTGTACCTGACCGAGCAATGGTCGGTGATGGTGGGAGATCCGGCACAGGCGGTCACCCGCACGACGGACGAGTTCCTCGAGATGATCCATCCAAACGATCTCGCTGCGGTCGAGCGCGCGCTCGACCAGGTCGCGACAGGCGTGACCGACCAGTACTCGATGCAGCACCGCGTCCATACCCGCTCCGGCGAGTGGCGGCACATCCATGCCACCGGCAAGGTGGTTGCAAGCGACGATTTCGGCCGTCCGCTCCGGCTCGCGGGCACGCTCGCGGACATCACGCGCAACTGGAAGATGGTCGAGGCGGTCACCAAGAGCGAGGAGCGGTTCCGGAGCCTCACCGAGCTTTCGTCCGACTGGTACTGGGAACAGGATCGGTTCCTCCGCTTCACGGAAGTCTCCGGCCAGGCATTCGAGCAGGCCGGCATCGCGCCCGAGGAGTGCGTGTTCAGGCATTGGCGCGAAGTGAAGGTGTTCGACATGCCGGACACCTTCTGGACCTCGCTCGAGGCGCGCCTGATCGCGCATGAAGGGTTCCGGGACATCGAGCTTCGACTGCGCCACGCTGACGGCCAGCTGCATTACGTGACGGTGAGCGGTCGACCGATCAGCGACGAGAACGGTCGCTTCATGGGCTATCGTGGCACCGGTCGCAACGTGACCGAGCGCAAGTGGGAGGAGGCGAGGCGCGCGATGGAGCACGAGGTCACCGCGACCCTTGCCGAGAGCGGGCCGGTGCAGCCGACGATCGCTTGCATCATCGAGACGATCTGCAGCCGCATGCGCTGGGACTATGGCGGCCTGCTGCTGCACGATGCCGCCAAAGGTGCGCTCTACATGTCCGAAGCCTGGGGCGACGGAACGCCGGAGATGAACCGGTTCGTCGAAGCCAGCCGGGCCGCACGCAGCGATCCCGGCAAGCCGGGAGGGATCGCGCGCCGTGTCTGGCGCGAGAATGCCAGTGTCTGGATCGAGGACATCGCGGACCCGGACCTCGGGATGCGCCGTGCAGACGCCGCAGGAGCGGCGGGACTGATCTCGGCCCTGGCGTTCCCGATCCGGTCGCGCGAGACCACGATCGGCGTGCTCGAATTCTTCAGCCGGGTACGCCGCGCGCCGGACAGTGCGCTGCTCGACTCGGTCCGGGCGATCGGGCTGCAGCTTGGCCAGTTCATCGACCGCAAGGAAGCCGAGACGAAGCTGCGCCTCGCCGGCAGGACGGTGGAGAGCGCCGCAGAGAGCATCGTCGTCACCGACGACCGCGGCTGCATCGTCGACGTCAACCCTGCGTTCTCGCTGGTCACCGGATACGAACGCAACGAGGTGATGGGGCGAAGCCTGGACATGCTGCGTTCGGATCGCCAGACGCCGGCCGACTACGAGGCGATGTGGGCCGTCGTGCGCACGGAAGGCAAGTGGCAGGGTGAGTTGTGGAGCCGCCGCAGGAATGGCGAGGTCTACCCTGAATGGGTTTCGATCTGCGCGGTTCGCAGCGAGGCCGGCGACGTCACGCACTTCGTGACGGTGGCCACCGACATCAGCCAGCGCAAGGTGAGCGAGGACCGCCTGCAATACCTGGCCAACTATGATCCGCTCACCGAACTGCCGAACCGGGCCGCGTTCAACCAGCACCTGGAGCGCGCGATACAGAGGGCGGGCCGAACGGCGCGCCGCGTCGCCGTGATGTTCGTCGACCTCGACCGCTTCAAGATGGTCAATGACTCGCTCGGCCACGAGGCAGGAGACCGGGTGCTCTGCGAAGCTGCGTCGAGGTTGCGCGACTGCCTGCGTTCGTCCGACCTCGTGTGCCGGCTCGGCGGTGATGAGTTCGTCATCGTGATCGAGGACCTCACGGAGGTCACTGCCGTCGCGGCCATCGCCGGCAAGGTGCTGCATTCGATCGCGCGTCCGTACATCGCCGAGGGCCAGGAGTTCCACATCACGGCGAGCATCGGCATCGCGGGATATCCGGACGACGGTGCGGATCGCCAGCAACTGCTGCGCAACGCCGACGTGGCGATGTACCGCGCGAAAGAGCTGGGCAAGAACAAGTTCCAGTTCTATTCGGCGCAACTGAATGCACATTCGTTCGAGCGCCTGATGCTCGAGGCGTCGCTGCGGCGTGCCCTCGATCGCGGCGAACTGGAACTCTGGTACCAGCCACGGATCGAGCTCGCGAGCGGGCGGATCGCCGGCGCGGAGGCGCTGCTGCGCTGGCGGCATCCGCAGATGGGGCTGGTGCCTCCGGCGCAGTTCATTCCACTTGCCGAAGAGACCGGGCTGATCGTGCCGATCGGGGAATGGGTGCTGGAGCAGGCCTGCCAGGAGGCGCGCACCTGGCAGGTGGCCGGCCTGCCGTCGATCTCCGTCGCCGTCAACCTGTCGGCGCGGCAGTTCGCGCATGGCACGCTGGTGGATTCGATCGCGCGCGCGATAGAGCATCATTCGATCGCGGCGGGCCAGCTGGAACTCGAGATCACCGAAAGCATGGTGATGGACAACCCCGAGCAGGCGGTCAGCCTGCTCTCGACGCTGAAGCGCATGGGTTGCTACCTGTCGATCGACGATTTCGGAACCGGCTACTCGTCGCTGGCCCAGCTGAAGCGGTTCCCGGTCGACAGCCTGAAGATCGACCGCTCGTTCATCCAGGACCTGCCTGCCGATACGGACGATGCAGCGATCACCCGCGCGGTGATCGCGATGGCACACAGCCTGAAGCTGCGCGTGGTCGCCGAGGGGGTGGAGACGCCCGAACAGCTGCAGTTCCTGCGCGATCACGGCTGCGACGACGTCCAGGGCTTCTACTTCGGGCGTCCGATGCCAGCCGCCGCCTTCGCCCTGGCCCTTGGCAAGGACCGGCAACTGCACAGCGCAGCCGCCTGAGGCGGCCGGGTCAGCCGGGATCGAACAGCATCGCGGCGAGCACGCGGCGTCCTTCGCCCAGGAGGATGTTGTAGGTGCGGCAGGCAGCCGGCGTATCCATCACCTCGATGCCGACCCGCGCGGCCGCGAGCCCGCGGGTAAGCGCAGGGGCGGGGAAGCGCAGTCTCTGCCCGGTGCCCAGCAGCACGATCTCGGGCCGATGGGCGAGCAGGGCCTCGAAGTGGGTGGCGTCGAGCATGCCGAAGCCCTGCACGGGCCAGTCGACCGGCCCGACCTCGGGGCCCACCACGAACGGCCGGTCGTGGCGCAGGCCATTGACGAGCACGTGGTCCGGTCCGTGCCCTGTGATGGCATTGAGCCCCTGAGTGTCGGCCAGGTGGAACTTCATCGCGAGGCGCCCGTGGCACCGAGGGTGGACAGCACCGCGAACAGGCTCGACTTGGATTCGAAGCCGATGCCGGGCGTGTCGGGCAGGCGCACATGTCCGTCCTCGACCGGGATGCCGTCCGCGAAACCACCGAACGGCTGGAACACGCCGGGGTAGGATTCGTTGCCGCCCAGCCCCAGGCCTGCGGCGATGTTGAGCGACATCTGGTGCCCGCCATGCGGTATGCAACGGCGCGGCGACCAGCCATTCGCGCGCAGCATCTCGAGCGTGCGCAGGTACTCGACCAGGCCGTAGGACAGTGCGCAGTCGAACTGCAGCCAGTCGCGGTCGGGGCGCATCCCGCCGTAGCGCACCAGGTTGCGCGCATCCTGCATCGAAAACAGGTTCTCGCCGGTCGCCATCGGATGCGGGTAGTGCTCGGCCAGTGCCGCCTGCAAGGCGTAGTCGAGCGGATCGCCCGCTTCCTCGAACCAGAACAGTCCGTACGGTGCGAGTGCCTTCGCATACGCGATCGCCGTGTCGAGGTCGAAACGCCCGTTGGCATCGACCGCGAGGCGATCTCCGCTGCCGACCACCTCGAGCACGGCGTCGATCCGGCGCAGGTCGTCGTCGAGGCTGTCGCCGATCTTCATCTTGACCACCGAGTAGCCGAGGTCGAGGTAGCCGCGCATCTCGTCCTGCAACGCGGCCAGGTCCTTCCCGGGATGGTAGTAGCCGCCAGCCGCGTAGACGAACACGCGCGGGTCCGCCACTCCGCCACGGTAGCGGTCGGCGAGCAGGCGCCACAGCGGCTTGCGCTCGATCTTGGCGACCGCGTCCCACAGGGCCATGTCCAGCACGCCCATGGCGACCGAACGCTCGCCATGGCCGCCGGGCTTCTCGTTGGCGAACATGCATGCCCAGGCCTTGTGCGGGTCCAGGTTGCCACCGGTTTCGTCGAGCAGCGCCGCGGGCGCCGCCTCGAGCAGGCGCGGGATGAAGCGTTCGCGGAGCAGGCCCTCCTGCGCATACCGTCCGTTCGAATTGAAGCCGTAGCCGACCACCGGTCGCCCGTCGCGTACCACGTCGGTCACCACCGCGACGATGCTCGCGTTCATCTTCGTGAAGTCGATGTACGCGTTGCGGATGGCGGATGCGATCGGCGCAGTGGCCTGGTGTATGGCGACGATCCTGGGCAAGGCGACCTCCGGCAGGGCTACTCGACGCGCGCGCCGGAGAGCTTGATCAGCCGCGCATAGCGTTCGATCTCGCGCGGGATCAGGGCAGTGAACTCGTCGACGCTCATCGCCATCGGCTCGAGGCCCTGCTGCAGGAACTGGTCGCGCACCTCCGGCGTCGACAGCACCTTGGCGAGTGCCCGGTTGACCTGGTCGACGATCGGCCGTGGCAGCCGTGCCGGCCCCCACATGCCCATCCAGGGACTCATCTCGTAGCCCGGCAGGCCCGACTCGGACACGGTCGGGATGTCGGGCAGCATCGGCAGCCTGCGCGCGGAGGTGGTGGCCACCGCCCTCAGCTTGCCGGCCTTGACCTGTCCCATCACCGAGGGCACGGTTGCCAGCATCAGCGGCACTTCGCCGCCCAGCAGGCCCGCGAGCGCGGGGCCGCCACCCTTGTACGGGATGTGTTCGAGTTCGACCTTCGCCATCGAGGAGAACAGCGTCATCGACAGGTGCGGTGCACTGCCGTTGCCCGCCGATCCGTACAGCACCTGCTTCGGCTTGGCACGGGCCAGCGCGATCAGGTCCTTCACCGACTTCACCGGGAACGACGGATGCACGACCAGCAGGGTCGGCTGTGTCGACACCATCCCGATGGGGGTGAAATCCTTGACCGTATCGTAGGAGAGCTTCGGATACAGCGCCGCATTCGAGAGATGCGTGACCGAATGCAGCATGAGCGTGTATCCGTCCGGCTCTGCACGCGCGACCACGTCCGCCCCGGTTCTCGATGGTGAACGGCTGGCCGAGGGCCTCGGCCAGCCGCGGCGCGACGATGCGCCCCGCGACATCGTTCGACCCGCCGGGCGGCCAGGGGATCAGCAGGCGCACCGGCTTGACCGGCCATGCCTGCTGCGCAACCGCGGTCGACGGCAGGGCGGAGCCCAGGGCCGCGGTGGCCAGGACTGCGACGGCGGCGCAGCCGCGGGCAGCAGCCCGGCCGTTGGCGCCCGTTGTTCGCTTAAGGGTCTTCATCGAGGGTTCCTCAACTGTTTTGCAGGATGTCGGTACTGCGGCGACCTCGCCCACCGAACGTGGGCCGATCAGGCGAGCCAGTCGCGCACGCCGGCTTCATCGTGCAGGCGCCAGCAGCGCGCAATGACCTGGCGCATCTCGGCCGGCGAGGCGCCGTCGGCATAGGCGGCGAGCCGCAGGGCCTTGTCTTCAAGCTCCGGCCGCGACAGCGTGTTGCCGGGGTCGCCCTTGGGCGTGTCCACGCGCTGCTCGAACTGCCGGCCGTCGGTGGTCGTCACCTCGACCCGGCCCAGCCAGCGCTTGGGATACGCGCCGTCGACTTCGGGATCGAGCACCATGGTGACCCGCTCGAGGAAGGCGCGCACCCTTGCATCGCGCAGCGCCGGGTCGGTGAACTCGCCCAGGCCGGCCCGGCCGTGCAGGGCGATCTGCGCGAGCACGAAACCCATCGAGAATTTCGACTGGTGGATCGAGCGCGGGTCGGTGACCGGGCCCAGCACGTCGATCGCACCCTGGTGCACGTGGCAGCGCACGCTGGCGATCGCATCGGCGGCGAGGCCGTGGGACTGCATCAGCTCGAGCAGCGCATCGGCTGCGGGATGCGTGTGGCGGCAGGAAGCATGGAACTTGAAGGACGTCTCGGCCAGCGCCCAGCGTTCGCCGAGACGGTCGACCAGGCAGGCCGGATCTGCATCGGTCGACATGCCCGCCGCCATCCCGGTCGGTCCTTCCAGGATGCGTCGTGCGCCCGTGAAGCCGTCCCGGGCCAGCCATGCGGCGGTCAGGCCATTGGCGGCGGCCTTGGCGGTATGCAGCTGCTTGGAGTCGGCTGCATCGCGCAGGAACTCCCACAGGCCCGCGGCCTGGGTACCGGCGGAGCCGAGGGCGTGCTGCATGCGGTCGGCGTCGAGCTTCAGCAGGTGGCCGACCGCAGCGGCTGCAGCCAGGGTGCCCGCAGTGCCGGTCGTGTGGAAGATGCGATAGTGCGAACGCCCGAGGAACTCGCCGACGCGGATGCCGCATTCATAGCCCGCGACGCAGGCCGCGATGAAGTCACGACCGGTCGCGCCGATCGCCTGCGCCGTGGCCAGCGCCGCGGGGAACACCACCGTGGCCGGATGCAGGACGGAACTGTTGTGCAGGTCGTCCTGCTCGACCACGTGAGAGGCCGCGGCGTTGACCATCGCGGCGAACAGCGGCGAGGAGAAGGTGCGGTTGGTCAGCACCTGGGCGCCGGTGCCGGTCGTGGCGCCGGCCGGACCCATCGTGGCGGCGAACGCTTCGAACACCTTCACCGGCCGCGCCGAGCGCCCGGCGATGGTGCAGGCGAACCAGTCGAGGAACAGGTCCTCGCAGCGCGCGACCACGTCGGCGGGAATCTGCTCGTATCGGATCGACGCGAGGAATGCAGACAGCGCGGCGGTTTCGCCCGCTGCAGGTTGGCTTGCCTGGACGCTCATCGTATTGCTCCTCCTGTTGCGGCCGGCGTCGCGCCGGCATCCGGTGATGACCTGCGCTCAGACGGCGCCGGCGTCGTGAAGCGCGCGCACGGATTCTGCACCGTAGCCGAGTTCGGCCAGGATGCGGTCGGTGTGTTCAGCCAGCGCAGGCACCGGGGCCATCGACGCTTCGAAATCGCCGAACGTGGCCGGTGGCAGCACGGCGCGCATGGTGCCGCCGGGATGCGCGACCGCGCGCCAGCGGTCGCGTGCCTCCAGCTGCGGATGCGCCCAGACGTCGGCCGGCGTGTTCAGCCGGCCGTTCGCGATGCCGGCGGCCTCGAGGCGCTCGACCAGTTCGGCGGCCGTGATGCGGGAGAAGACGGCCTGGAAGATGTCCATCATCTCGGCGCGGCGCTCGGTGCGCTTCGTGTTGCTGTCGTAGCGGCTGTCGCGCGCCAGCCCGGGCTGGCCGAGCACCTTGTCGCAGAACACCGCCCATTCGCGTTCGTTCTGCAGCCCGAGCATCACGCTGCGGCCGTCTGCGCAATCGAACTTGCCATAGGGAACGATCGTCGCATGGTCGGGCCCGCTGCGCCGCGGCGCCTTGCCCGAGTACTGCGTGTAGTAGACCGGATGGCTGTTCCATTCGACCAGGCAGTCGAACATCGGCACCTCGATGTGCGCGCCGGTGCCATCGCATTCGCGCCGGTAGAGCGCGGCCAGGATCGCCGAGTACGCATGCATGCCGGTGGCGATGTCGGCGATCGACACGCCGACCTTGCAGGGCGTCTCGGGGGTGCCGGTGACCGACAGGACGCCTGACTCGCTCTGGATCAGCAGGTCGTAGGCCTTCTTGTCGGCATAGGGGCCGGTCGCACCGTAGCCGGAGATCTCGCAGACGATCAGCCGGGGATGCATCTCGCGCAGCGCAGCCGCCCCGAAGCCGAGCCGCTCGACCGCGCCGGGCGCGAGGTTCTGGATGAACACGTCGGCGCCGGCGACGAGCCGGTGCAGCACTTCACGTGCGGCGTCCTGCTTCAGGTCGAGCGACAGGGATTCCTTGTTGCGGTTCAGCCAGACGAAGTAGGCCGACTGGCCGTCGACCGCCTTGTCGTAGCCGCGTGCGAAGTCGCCACCGTCGGGCCGCTCGACCTTGATCACGCGTGCCCCGAGGTCGCCGAGCTGGCGCGCGGCGAACGGCGCGGCCACGGCCTGCTCGATCGACACGACGGTGATGCCTTCGAGGGGCCGGCGTCCGTTGCCGTCAGTGTGCTGCAGGGGTTTGGTCGTCATCGACTGCCCGCCGGTCAGAACGAACGCGGCATGCCAAGCACATGCTCGCCGACGTAGGAGAGGATCAGGTTGGTCGAGATCGGGGCCACCTGGTAGAGCTTGGTCTCGCGGAACTTGCGCTCGACGTCGTACTCGGCCGCGAAGCCGAATCCGCCATGGGTCTGCACGCAGACGTTGGCGGCTTCCCAGGAAGCGTCGGCGGCAAGCAGCTTGGCCATGTTCGCCTCGGCGCCGCAAGGCAGCCCGGCATCGAACATCTGGCACCCCTTGAAGCGCATCAGGTCCGCAGCTTCGACGTTGACGTGCGCGCGTGCGATCGGGAACTGGATGCCCTGGTTCTGTCCGATCGGACGATTGAACACGATCCGGTCCTTCGAGTATTGCGTGGCCTTCTCGATGAACCAGTGTCCGTCGCCGATGCATTCGGCGGCGATCAGCAGGCGTTCGGCATTCATGCCGTCGAGGATGTACTTGAAGCCGCGGCCTTCCTCGCCGATCAGGTTCTCGGCCGGCACCTCGAGGTTGTCGAAGAACAGTTCGTTCGTCTGGTGGTTCATCATGTTGCGGATCGGCTTCACCGTCAGGCCATTGCCGATCGACTGCTTGAGGTCCACCATGAACACGGACAGGCCGTCGGACTTGCGCTTGCACTGGTCCTTCGGCGTGGTGCGGGCGAGCAGCAGCATCAGGTCGGAGTACAGCACCCGCGAGATCCACACCTTCTGGCCATTGACGATGTAGCGGTCGCCCTTGCGCACCGCGGTCGTCTTCAGGTTGGTGGTGTCGGTGCCGGTCGAAGGCTCGGTGACGCCGAACGACTGCAGGCGCAGCTTGCCGGAGGCGATGCCCGGCAGGTACTTGCGCTTCTGTTCCTCGGAGCCGTGGCGAAGCACGGTGCCCATCGTGTACATCTGGGCATGTACATAGCCGGAGTTGCCGCCGGCATGGTTGATCTCCTCGAGGATGATCGAGGCCTCGGTGAGGCTGACGCCCGAGCCGCCGTATTCCTCGGGGATCAGCGCGCCCAGCCAGCCGGCGTCCTCGAGGGCCTTGATGAAGGCCTCGGGATAGCCGCGCTCTTCGTCGATGCGGCGCCAGTACTCGCCGTCGAAGGCGCCGCACAGGTCGCGCACGGCTTCGCGCAGGGGCTGGTGGGTATCGTTGGGTTGCGGTGCGTTCATCGGCGGTCGGCTCCGGTCCGGGCAGGGTCGCCGAGGATCGTGTCCGGATCGTCGGCCGGGTCGTTGCAAAGGGGCATCAGGGCAGCCGGCGATTATAGGCGCGCTTGACCATCCGGGACAGCGAATCCTATGATCGTCCTCCCCTGGGGCATGCCTCCTACTGGACAACCATCGTGGCAGAAGTGACTTCCGGCTGGCCGGACGACGTATACGCCGAACTCGAGGCAGCCGGCATCCGCCAGGTCTCGTACGTGCCCGACGCAGGACACAGCCGGCTGATCCAGCGCTGCCAGGCGAACCCCGCGATGCGGACCGTCTCGCTGACCACCGAGGAGGAGGGCGTTGCGATGGGCCTCGGTGCGTGGCTCGGCGGCGATCGCCATGTGCTGCTGATGCAATCGTCGGGCGTCGGCAACACGATCAACATGCTGGCAGCGCCGATCGAGATGCGCGTGCCGCTGCTGATGCTGGTGACCATGCGGGGAGAGTGGGCGGAATTCAACCCGTGGCAGCTGCCGATGGGCCAGGGGACCCGCGCGGCCCTGGAAAGCGTCGGCACGCTCGTCTATCCGGTCGACCAGCCTGCCGAGATCGCACCCACCGTCGGCGCGGCTGCGCACATGGCGTTCAACACCGGCCGTGCCGTGGCCGTGCTGATCGGCCAGCGGGCGATCGGCGCAAAGAACTGGAACAAGTAGACCGCCTTCGGTCTCCGATACCTGCAGCGACACGGAACCTTCCATGGCCAGCGTCAACACTCCCCACACTTCCGCGTCGCCGATGCTGCGCCGGGGACTCGTCGAGGCGATCCTTGCCCGCCGCGGCGATGCGCTCGTGGTCACCGGGCTGGGCACCACCTGCTACGACGTGTTCTCGGTCGGGGACAATCCGCTCAACTTCTACAACTGGGCCGGCATGGGCGGTGCCGCGATGGTGGCCTGCGGGCTCGCGCTGGCGCAGCCAGCCAGGCGCGTGCTGTGCATCACCGGCGACGGCGAGATGCTGATGGGGCTCGGCAGCCTGGCGACGATCGCCTGCGAGAAGCCTGCCAACCTGTCCATCGTGGTCATGGACAACGAGCATTATGTCGAGACCGGCATGCAGGGCACGCACACCGGTCGGGGGGTCGACCTTGCCGGCATCGCACGCGCTGCAGGATTCCCGGTCGCTACCTGCATCGCCGAAGCAGACGCGTTTCCCGCGGCGCTCGAGGCGATCTACGGCCCGGGTCCGGTGTTCGTCAACATCAAGGTGAGCCCGGCCCAGCCGCCGATGACCCTGCCGATGCGCGATGGCCCCTACATCCGCAGCCGCTTCCGGGATGCGTTGCTCGGACCCGCGGTGGCCCATCCGGTGATGCTGCCGGCGTCGAAGCCGCAGTAACGCTCAGCAACCAGCCGTCAGCGCGGGAGGCAACCGATGGACGACAGCGGGGAAACACTCAAGGTCTACCGGCACTACATCGACGGAATGCCGGTCGCGCCGGCCAGCGACCATTACTTCGAGACGTTCAACCCGTTCACGGCGAAGCCCTGGGCGATGATCGCGCAGGGGGATGCGCGAGACGTCGACCGCGCGGTCGAGGCGGCGCACCGGGCGTTCACCAGCGGTCCCTGGCCGAAGTTCACCGCGTCGCAGCGCGGCGCGCTGCTGCTGCGGCTGGCAGACCTGATCGGGCCGGAGTCGCGGCGGCTCGCCGAGATCGAGGTGCGCGACAACGGCAAGCTGCTCTCCGAGATGGCCGGGCAGACGGCCTACATGGCGAACTGGTATCGCTACTACGGCGGATTGGCCGACAAGATCGAAGGCGCGGTGATACCGACCGACAAGGCCGACGTGCTCAACTTCACCCGGCATGAACCGCTCGGGGTGGTCGCGGCGATCGTGCCGTGGAATTCGCCGCTGCTGCTCACCGCCTGGAAGCTCGCGCCGGCACTGGCTGCCGGCAACACGGTGGTGATCAAGCCGTCGGAATACACCTCGGCGTCCATCCTGGAGTTCGTCAGGCTGATCGAAGAGGCCGGCTTCCCGCCGGGCGTGGTCAACGTGGTCACCGGTTTCGGGCCCGATGTCGGAACGCCGCTGACCGAGCATCCGAAGGTGGCCAAGGTCGCGTTCACGGGTTCCGACCGTACCGGGCAGTTGATCTACCAGAGTGCCGCCAGGGGCCTGAAGCGGGTGAGCATGGAACTCGGCGGCAAGTCGCCGAACATCGTGTTCGAGGATGCGCAACTCGACAACGCGGTCAAGGGCGTGATCTCCGGCATCTTCGCCGCCACCGGGCAGACCTGCATCGCCGGCTCCCGGCTGCTGGTGCAGCGCTCGATCCACGACGCGTTCGTCAAGCGCCTGGTCGCCTTCGCGAAGACCGCGCGCATGGGCAACCCGATGGACCTCGATACCCAGGTGGGGCCTGTCACCAACCAGCCGCAGCTGCGCAAGATCCTCGAGTACATCGACATCGCGCGCGGCGAGGGCGCGATCCCCGTGCTCGGCGGCACGAAGGCCGCGCGCCCGGAATGCGGCGAGGGCTGGTTCGTCGAGCCGACCATCTTCGTCGGCGTCAAGAACGCGATGCGCATCGCCCAGGAGGAGGTGTTCGGGCCGGTGCTGTCGGTGATCCCCTTCGATGACGACGAACATGCAGTCGAGATCGCGAACGACGTCCAGTTCGGCCTTGCCGCGGGCGTCTGGACGCAGGACATCCGGCGTGCGCTGACGATGAGCGAACGCCTGCGCGCAGGTACCGTCTGGGTGAACACCTATCGCGCGGTGTCCTACCTTTCGCCGTTCGGCGGCTACAAGCGCAGCGGGCTCGGGCGCGAGAACGGGCAGGACATGATCCACGAGTACCTGCAGACCAAGAGCGTGTGGATCTCCACCGCGAAGGAAGTGCCCGATCCGTTCGTGATGCGCTGAGCGCCTGCCGGGCCGCCCGGGCGATCAGAGCAGGAAGGTGGCGCTCGAGCGGTCAAGCCGCGCGGACAGTTCGTCCAGCGCGTGCGCCAGCACCGAGAGCTGCCTTGCAGTCGTGCTGCTGCGTTCGTTCATCTGGGCGATACCCTCGACCTTCGTCGCGATGGTGTTGGAAGCGATCGACTGCTCCCCCAGCGAACCGCTCATCTCGGCGACGGCGTCGGACACGCGTACCGATGCCGCGGAGATGCCGTCGATCGCGCTGCTCACCTCGGCAGAGCGCGTCTCCTCGGCATGCACCTGGCTGGCCACCATGGCCATCTTTTCCTGCGTCTCGCGCGCGACGAACTGGATCTTCTCGACGACGGCGGTGATCTCGGAGGTGGAGCGCGACGTGCGCTCGGCCAGTGCGCGCACCTCGTCCGCGACCACCGCGAAGCCACGGCCCGCCTCGCCCGCGCGCGCGGCCTCGATGGCTGCATTGAGCGCCAGCAGGTTGGTCTGCTCCGCGATGTCGCGGATCACGCTGACCACGGTGGAGATGTCGCGCGCCTGGATGCCCAGGCTGGTCATCGCCGTCTCGGCGCCGCGCACGCTCTCGCCGATGCGGCCGATCCGGTCCAGCCCCTGCCGTATCGACGCCGCACCGTCCTCGGCCGCGGACCGCGCGCCCAGCGAAGCGTGATCCGCCGCCTTGGCGTTGCCGCTGATCTGCGCGACGCTGGCCGTCATTTCCTCGACGCTGGCAGCGATGGAGGCCGTTTCATCTGACTGCCGACTGACCAGCCCGGCCAGTTCGTCCGATGTCTCCATCGCCGAGCGTGCGGATTCGCGCACGGAGCGCGCGGTGCCGCCGATCTCGCCCAGCAGGCGGACCAGCGCGGCGCGCATCGAGACCAGCGAAGCCATCAGGCTCTGCTCGCCGCCGTCGTTCACCGGAGCCCGTCCGTTCAGCCGGCCTGCCGCGATCTCCGCAGCGAATCGACAGGCGTCAGCCGGCTCCCCGCCAAGCTGTCGGCGAAGTGTCGACAGCAGGTAGAAAAGCAGGCCTGCCATTGCGCCGGCCAGCAGCACCGCGGCAACGATCGCCATCACCGCGGCAGCGGAATGCGCACCGGACGCGCGCGTCGCGGCCGCGGCGCCCAGCGCCCGCTGCCGCTCGATGAGTTCGCCGATGGCGTCCTGGTAGCGTGCGCGCTTGCCATTGGTATCGTCAGCCAGATGTCTGCGGGCGCCGTCGGCATCGCCCTTCGCGGCCTTGTCGAGTGCCACGGCCCGGCTGTCGACATAGGCCTTCCGCGCGGCCAGCGTGGCGTCCAGCAGCGACTTGTCCTTTTCGTCTGCGGTGCCTGATTCCAGCGTCTTGAAGCGCTCGGTGATCAGCGCCGAAGTCGACTTCATCTCGGCTCGAAACGTCTCGTCCTGCCTTCCGTCTCCCAGTCCGATCAGGTTGGCGGTCACGATGTAGTTGCGCGAGACCGACTTGATGATGTCGTTCGCCGCGTCGATCATCGGCATCCGCGTCCCCGTGACCTCGTCCATCGCCTTCTGGACGCGGTCGATCGACAGGTAGAGGGCGGCGAACGCGGCGAGCGCTACAATCAGCAGGGCGGCGAATCCGGCGGTGACCTGGGAACGCAGGGTCATGCGAGTGCTCCGGTGGGGGTAGGGCAGTGGACATGACGCACCCTGAAGGTGCCAGCCTCCATATCGGACCTGGCGCCGGCAACTTGAGCCGGCGTCCGGCAGACGCGCGCTCGAGCTAGGGGGGCGGGATGAAAGTCGCGGAGTTCCTGCTGCAATCGCTGGAAGCCAACGGCGTGCGGCACATTTTCGGCAACCCGGGCACCACGGAGATCCCGCTGGTGCGCGCCTGCCGTGACCGCGGGCTGACCGGCCTTTCGTATGTCGTGGCATTGTCCGAGGTCGCCGCGGTACCCATGGCCGATGCCCAGGCACGGACGCGGCGCGCGCTCGGCGTGGTGAATCTGCATGTCGCGCCAGGGCTCGGCAACGGCATGGGCAACCTCTACACCGCAGGCATCGCGAAGACGCCGCTGCTGGTGCTCGTGGGCGGACAGGACCGCCGGTTCCTGCATACCGGGCCGATCCTGCATGGTCCGCTCGAGCAGATGGTGCGTCCCGTGGTGAAGGCGGTGTACACCCTGACCGGCACGGGGGATGTCGCGTTCCATGTGCGCCAGGCGATCCGTGCCGCGCTGACGCCGCCGACCGGGCCGGTCGTGCTGATCTGTCCACCCGACCTGCTCGAAGCGGAGATCGATGCCGTGCCGATCGAGGTGCGGCCGGCCCGCCTTTCCGGGCTCGACCCGGCGGACGCCGCTGCGTTCGCAGCGTTCCTTCGTGACGCGCGCGCGCCGGCGCTGGTGGCCGGAGAGGACGTGCACTGGGCAGGCGCGTCGGGCGCGCTGCGCCGCATGGCGGAGGCGATCGGCGCGCCGGTGTTCAGCGGCCCGTACACCGGCATGCTGCCGATCGATACGGCGTCGTCCAGCCATGCGGGATACCTGTCGCCGGGGTTCGCGGCGATCGGGGAACGCCTGCGCGCGTTCGATGCCTTGCTGTTCGTGGGCTTCAGGAATTTCCGCACCACCCTCTATTCCGAAGCAGACCTGCCGCAGCGCAAGGCCTGGATCGGACATGACCCGTCGGTGCTGGCTGCGGACGGCGAGTTCGAGCTGGCGCGCATCGCCGACCTCGATACCTCCCTCGCGGCCGTGCAGCGGTTGCTGGAACCGGATACACGACCCGAGGGTCGGCCTGCGCCGGTGCGCCGCCTGCCGCCGGTCGGCGTGCCCGATGCGGTGGCCGGCGTGTTCCATCCGTCGCGGGCGATCGACGCGCTGCTGCGCGGGTTCCGGGGTGCAATCGTGTTCGACGAGGCAGGCCTGTCCACGTCCGACGTGCGCCAGTTCATCGATTCGGGCGCTGGCGAGTATCTGATCAACGGCAGTGGCGGCATCGGCTGGGCACTGGCAGCCGCCGTCGGCGGCGCGATCGCGTGTCCCGACCGTCAGGTCGTGGCCGTGGTCGGCGACGGTTCTTCCCTTTACGCGTCCGAGGCACTGTGGACGGCCGTCAACCAGGGCGCGCGGCTGCTCGTGGTGATCCTGTCCAATCGCCGGTATGCGACCCTCAACGAGGCCGCCAGCCGCCTGGCCGACGGACCGATCGGGCTTTTTTCCCTGGAGCCGCCCGTCCTGGACTTCAGCGGCCTTGCCACGCTCCACGGCATGGCATTCGAGCGTTGCGATTCCGAGTCCCAGCTCGAGCGTTTCCTAGACGCGACCGCTGGACGAGTCGCGGCCCCGACGCTGCTGGAACTGCGTTTCGACCCGTCGATCCCGCCGGTGACCGCCGCGCGCCATTTCTGAACGCAGCGCGGCCGATGCGCGCAGGTCGCCGGGCGTTGCCGGGCAGTGACGATTGCGCCACGCCGGCGCCGCGACATAGACCCTGTACCCCATCCCCCCACGACCATTACAGTACGGAATGACTGAAAGTCCCTCAGCCGCGAAGACGCACTACGATGTCCTGAGGGTCGCAACCGACGTGTCTGCGGAGGACCTCCGGGCGGCCTATCGGACCCTGTCCGCCCGTTACCATCCGGACCGGCATCCGAACCATGCGGACGCCGCGGCACGGCTGATGGCTTCGATCAACGTAGCCTACGACGTACTGTCCGATCCCGAGCGCCGCTCGAACTACGACTGCGAGATCGGGGTGAGGCCGCTGCGGGCGCCCGGCGTACGGATTTCCCACGCGGCGCGATACCGCTACCTCCATCCTGCCGCACGAGCGGGCGAGCCTGCTGCCGCGCATGCCACGGGCGAGGAGGCCCTCCTTGCCCTGTCGATGCGCCGCAGGGAACGTGCCGCCCGCAGGCTGATGGGCCTGTCCGCATTCTGCTGCATGGTCGGCGTGCTGCTCCTCGTGTCGGTGCTGGTCGCCCCGGCGGAGAAGGAGGAGGACAGATCGGATCTGGCGCGAGCCCTCGACGCGCGCGGGCAGCGTGCGGTCGGGGCGAGCGGCCCGCCCGACATGCGCGTGACCGCCGCAGTGCCCGAGCGTCTCCCCGCAGGCGTGACTGGCCCGGTACATATCCGTCCGCTCGAGTCGCCGCTCGGATTGCCATGGCCGTCGGTCTCGGGCGAGTTGCCGGGATACGGGCGGGGTTTCGCGACCGGTGAACTCGGGTTGCTTCTCGACAACCGGATCGGGCCGTCCGATGTCTTCGTGAAGGTGTACGGCGCGGACGGGGACGGACTGGTGCCGGCGCGCCATGTGCTGGTCCGGGCGCGCGACCGCCTGTTGCTGGACGCCTTTCCGCCCGGCGAGTACGAGGTGCACTATCTGTCGCTCGACACGGGGCAGACGCTGCGGTCGGTCCCGCTGCTTCTGACGCCGGCAGCCCAGGCGCTTGCGCCACAGGAGTACCGGCTGGACGACATGCAGGGGCGCAGCGGACGGGCGATGCCGATCGCCCGGGCAGTCTTCGATTCGCCCGCACCCGGGCTGGCCCGCCAGTCGGTCGTGAAGCCGCTGCCCAGGCCGCCGGTCTCGACGCCCTGAGGCTCGATCGCCTCGATCGATCCGGTGCGGCCGAGCGGCGCGCACATCCCCCGGCGGGTGCGCCGTTCAGCGGCTGATCGCGGGAAAGGTGACTGCAATGCCCCAGGCGAATGCACCGGCTGTCGCCAGGGCACCGGGCCACGGACTGCCCGTGGCCCGGTAGCTCCATCGGCTGAGCACCCCGTAGACGACGAACAGCACGAGGATGGCCGGGATGATGATGACCAGGAAGAACAGGCGAGACAGATCGAGCATCACCGCCAGCACGAGCGAGGCGATGAACAGCGCCTTGGTGATCGGATAGGCAAGGCGCGGCGCCTGGGGTTGCCGGGCAAGCCATTCGTCCGCAGCGGCCCAGGCCAGCGTCCCGGCCAGCAGGGCCGCGATCAAGGGCCCCCGGCCTTCGGCTGGCCACAGGTTGAAGACATACCGGTCCACCGGTATGCCGATGGCCAGCGTCGACCAGGCGATGAGCACCATGGCCGCGGCAATGCCGCCCATGGATGGCAGGGCGGGGGAGGGCAGCTGGAGCCGGCCTCGACCGGCCAGCCACGCCGCGCCGGCGGCGGTGAACGCGCCATAGAGCGCGAAATGCAGCAGCAGGTAGTCGCCGAGCAGGATCGGCAGGAAATTCGACGGCACCAGCCGGAGCAGAAGCGGCGTGGCCACTGCCGGGCCGATGCTCACCCACAGCCAGTCGCGGCGCGTGAGCCGGCCGGACGATGCGTCGAAGATCGATGAGGATTGCCGCGAAAGACCGAACGGCGCGGAGCGCCGGTCGCTGCGGCCCGGTCCGTGCGGGCGCCGGTGGCCCGACAGCCTGCGCAGCAGCAGCGACAGCGGCAAGGCGAGCATCACCGTGCCGGCCAGCAACCCGGCGATTGCCGGGCCGCGGGCATCGATGAAGTTCGTGCCGTCCGGCGCGCGGGTTCCGGTGCCCGCGAACGCCTGCAGCATCCAGTCGAGCGATTCGCGCTGGCTGGCCTGGTGGTACAGGACGCCGATGTGTTCGGCACCCGAGGCGAGGACGAAACGCCGCGCAGTGCCATCCTCGAACCGCCCGTAGGTCCGGCCGGGAACAACCTCGGCTGCGGCCTGGTCCGTCGCTGCTTCGCCGTCCGGACCCGGGCCCGCGACGAGACGGCGCCCGAACGACTGCACCATGTCCGGTTCGATCGAACCGTAGATGGACAGCAGGTTGCGCGGCGCGACCATGCGCGCGCCGCCGTAGACCAGGGACACGCCGACGGTGGCAACGATCGCCGGATCGGCCTGCGCCTGCCGGACCACCAGGTCCGAGGCCATCGAATGCCCGAGCAGCGCGACACGCCCGTCGGCGCCGGGCAGGCCGCGCGCGAACACGACCACCCGGTCCAGCGCACCCAGCAGCGCGCCCAGCAACGCCTCATGCTGCTGCAGGCTGCCCGGCAGCGGCTGCGGATGCCTGCCGTGGCCGGGAAAATCGAACGTGACCGCGATGATGCCGTTGCGCGCAAGCGTCGTCGCAAAGGCCTGCATGAGCTGCTGGGAGCCGGCGAAGCCATGGGCGATGACCACCACCGGCCGCGCGTCGGCCGCAGGCAAGGCGCCGGCCACAGGGGCGGCCGGGCGCGCGGGGCGGAAGAGGGTGACCGGGATGGCATCCACGCTGCTGCGGACGACTTCCACCCCGCGGCTCGCGGACTCGAGCGTGCGCACCCCGCTGCCCGCCAGCGCCAGCGCAAGCAGCGTGTAGAGCACGATGCCGAGGAAGACGGCGGCCCTGCGCATGGCCCCGCCGGCGCCGGTCAGAGCAGGCCGCGTGCGATGCCGCCGTCGACCAGGATCGACTGCCCGGTGATGTAGCTCGCCTGGTGCGAGGCGAGGAACGCGACCATCGACGCGATCTCTTCCGGACGGCCGAAACGGCGCAGCGGGATGTCGCGCGCGAACTCGCTGATCACGGCTTCTTCATCGACGCCGCGCTCGGCGGCGAGCTGGGCCGCGCGCCTGGCCCACAGGGCCGTGCGCGTGCGCCCCGGCGAAACCGAGTTCACCCGGATGCCGAAACGCGAGAGCTCGGCTGCGAGCGTCTTGGTGAGCGCGATCAGCCCGGCCTTGTGCACGTTCGACACCACCTGGTGTTCGTACGGCATGCGTGCACCCGCCGCGCCGAGCAGCACGATGCTGCCGGTCCCGGCCTCCTTGAGCATCGGCAGCGCCAGCCGGATCGCACGCACGGCGGAGAGCACGTTGAACTCGTAGTTCGCGAGCCAGGCGTCGTCGGTGAGTTCCTCGAACAGCGCACGCTGGCTTCCACCGACCGCGGACACCAGGATGTCGAGCCGAGGCCCGCCGTCGCCGTCGTCGGAACGCAGCCAGTCGGTGAGCTTCGCCACGTCGTAGGCCTGCGTGATGTCGGCCGCGAAATGGCGGACCGGCTTGCCCACGGCGGTTTCGAGCTGGTCTGCCGCGCGCGCGAGCTTCTCGGGGTTGCGCGATACGAGGGTCACCTTGGCGCCGTTCTCCAGCAGCGCGCGCGCCGATGCAAAGCCGATTCCCTCGGAGCCGCCGACCACCAGCGCGTGTTCGCCAGCGATGCCTAAGTCCATGTCTTTCCTCGTTCGGTTGTACGGTCGTTGCGTTGTGGCGAAGGGCTGAGCCTCGCGCAGGGTATCAGTCCAGCCGCGTCCCTGACAGTCGCGCCACCTTGCCCCAGAGTTCATGTTGCCGGGCCAGGAACGCGCCGAACTCCGGGCCTGCGAGCGTCGCCGGCACCGCGGCCTGGCTGGTGATCCGTTCGCGCATCGCGGGTTCCTTGACGATCGCGGCGAGGTCGGCGGTCCAGCGTGCCACGACGTCGGTCGGCGTGCCCGCGACCCCCAGCGCGCCGATCCAGCCGACCGCTTCGTATCCGGGAAGCTGTTCGCCGATCGCCGGGATGGCGGGTGCGGCGGCGACCCGCTCACGGGTCGTCACGCCGATCGCGCGCAGCTTTCCGGACTGGATCGACGGCAGCGCCGAGGTGAGGCTGTCGACCATCAGCGTCACGTGCCCGCCGAGCAGGTCCTGCAGTGCGGGACCGCTCCCCTTGTAGGGTACGTGGACCATCTTCACGCCGGCCATGCTGGTGAACAGTTCCCCGGCCAGGTGCTGCGAGGTGGCCGGTCCCGCCGACGCATACTGCACCTGCCCCGGCCGTGAACGGGCAAGCGCGAGCAGTTCCTTGACCGACCGCGCGGGCAGGCTCGGATGGGCGACGATCACCAGGGGGAGGGCCACGATCTGGGCCAGCGGCACGAAGTCCTTCTGTGCGTCGTACGGGAGCTTCGAGAACACGTGCGGATTGATCGAGATCGGCCCGGCCGATCCCATCAGTACCGTGTAGCCGTCCGGCTTCGCGCGGGCCGCGGCTTCGGCGCCGATCATGCCGGCACCGCCCGCCCTGTTCTCGACGATCACCGGCTGGCCCCACGTGGCCGACAACCGTTCGGCGGCGATCCGGGCGAAGGTGTCGGCCGCCTGCCCCGGTGGAAACGGCACGATGATGCGGGCAGTGCGCGCGGGGAAGGTCTGTGCGGCGGACGGCATGCTTGCGACCGAACACAGCCCGGCTACCGTGACCGCTGCAGCGGCTCGAATGATCGGTATCATCTGTCATCCTCCTCCGGAAGGTTGCGCAGGATAGCAGACCCGATCAACAGCCGAGGCGCGTCCCAGATGAATGAACCCGTACCCCATGACCTGATCGTGCACGATGCGCCGGTGGCCCGCGCACCCAGCGATGTACTGTTCGGCAGCGATGCCGTCGCCGAGACGCTGAAGCGGCTCGACATCCCGTTCATCGCGCTCAACCCGGGTGCGAGCTATCGCGGCCTGCATGACAGCATCGTCAATTACCTCGGCAACCGCGCACCGCAGATGATCCTCTGCCTGCACGACGAGCATGCGGTGCATATCGCGCAGGGCTACTGGAAGGCGTCGGGCCGGCTGATGGCCTCCGCGCTGCATTCCAACGTCGGCCTGATGCATGCATCGATGCCGATCTTCAATGCCTGGTGCGACCGCACCCCGGTGCTGATCCTCGGCGCGAACGGCCCGATGGACGCCGCTCGCCGGCGTCCGTGGATCGAGTGGATCCACACCTGTGCCGACCAGGCTTCGCTGGTGCGCGACTTCACGAAGTGGGACAACCAGCCGGCGTCGGTGCCGGCGGCGGTCGAGGCGTTGCTGCGCGCGCGGCAGATCGCGCTGACCGCGCCGCGCGGTCCGGTCTACGTGAACCTGGACGTCGCGCTGCAGGAAGACAGGATCCCGGCGATGCCGCCGATGCCCGACTTCGGCCGATTCGCCGCGCCGCAGGACGTGCACCCGGCACCCGACCTGGTGAAGCAGGCCGCGGCGCTGCTGTCGGGCGCGAAGCGGCCGGTGATGCTGGCCGGGCGCGTGTCGCGCAGCATCGATGGCTGGAACGCGCGCGTGGCGCTGGCCGAGAAGCTGCAGATGGAATCGGTCAGCCACATCAAGCTGGCGGCGGCGTTCCCGACCGACCATCCGCTGCATGTCGGGCCGCCCGGAAACCGGCTCGGGCCGGAGGCGGCCGAGGCGCTGCGCAATGCCGACGTCATCCTGTCGCTCGACTGGCTGGACCTCGGGGGCACGTTCAAGCAGGCATTCGGCGACAAGCCGGTAGGCGCGAAGGTGATCCAGGTCTCCTGCGACCAGCACAACCACCGCGGCTGGAGCATGGACTACCACGTGCTGCCGCCGGTCGACCTGCTGCTGATGTGCGAGCCGGACGCCGCCGTGCCGCTGCTGCTCGACGCAGTGCAGCCGCGCAAGGCGACGGCACCGGTGCCGAAGGCGGCCGCGAGCAAGGTTGCATCGACCGCCGCCGTCACGCTGCAGGGCGTGGGCGACGCGCTGCGCGCCGCGCTCGAAGGCGTCGACTACTGCGTGACCCGCCTGCCGCTGGGCTGGCACGGCTCGTACCTGCCGTTCAGGCATCCGCTCGACTACATCGGTGTCGATGGCGGTGCGGGCGTGGGTGCAGGGCCGGGCATCACCGTCGGTGGCGCGCTCGCCATCAAGGGCAGCGGCCGCATCGCGCTGGGCATCATGGGCGACGGCGACTTCCTGATGGGCAACACGGCGATCTGGACCGCCACCCACTACAAGATCCCGGCCCTGTTCGTGATCTGCAACAACCGGTCGTACTTCAACGACGAACGGCACCAGGAAGCGATCGCGGTCAAGCGCGGCCGCCCGCCGGAGAACCGCTGGATCGGCCAGCGCATCGACGATCCGGACATCGATCTCGCCGCGATGGGCACCGCCCAGGGTGCGCTCGGCATCGGCCCGGTCAAGGACTTCGCGGACATGCGTCCGGCGATCGATCGCGGACTCGCGCATGTGAAGGCGGGTGGCGTGTGCGTGATCGACATGCGGGTACTGCCCGGGTACGACGCCGAATGACGAGGCGCGCGTCCTGCGGCATCCGCATCGCCGCGACGGGCCTGTCGCTCTTCGCCGGTGCGGTGGCGGCCCAGCCGCTCGCCTATCCGATGAAGCCGCTGCGGATCGTGGTGCCGTTCGCGGCCGGTGGTCCGGTCGATGCGGTCGGCCGCACGCTCGGCCAGCGCCTGTCCGAAGGGCTCGGCCAGCCGGTGCTGATCGAGAACCGTGGCGGGGCGGGCGGCTCGATCGGCATGGAGGCGATGGTGCGTGCCGTGCCGGACGGGTACACGCTCGGCATCGGCAGCCTGGGCAGCCTCGCGCTGTCGCCGGCGATCGACCCTAAGCTGCGCTACGACCCCTTGAAGGACGTGACGCCGATCGCCTCGGTCGCGGTCACCCACTACGTGCTGGTGGTCCACCCGTCGGTGCCCGCGAAGAGCGTGCAGGACCTGATCCGGATTGCGCGCGAGCGCAAAGGCAGGCTGAACTACGGATCATCGGGCGTGGGGTCGATCTCGCACCTGATCGCCGAGGCGGTGCAGAGTGCCACGCCCGGGGTCGAGATGGTCCACGTGGCCTACAAGGGTATCGGGCCTGCGCTCGCGGCCCTGCTCGGCGGCGAGATCGACCTCGCTTTCGTCACGCTGCCGCAGTCCGAGGGCGCGGTGAAGGCGGGCCGGCTGCGCCTGCTCGCGGCCACCGGCGCGGCGCGTGCCGAGGGCGCGAAGGGCGTGCCGACCCTGATCGAGGCCGGCCTCAAGGTGCACCCGGTCGAGGGCAGCTACGGACTCGTCGGCCCGGCTGGCCTCCCGCGCGACGTGGTGACCAGGCTCAATGCCCAGGTCAACACGGCATTGAAGTCACCCGACTTCCGCCAGCGGTTCGAAGCCCAGGGTTTCGAGGCGGTGGCGCCGAACTCGCCCGAAGACTATGCGAAGCAGATCCGCGCCGACCTCGAGGTGTTTGGAAGGGTGGTGAAGCGGGCGGGGATCAAGCCGGAAAACTGACGCCGAGGATGCGGAGGGTTCCCGGGGCCTGGATGCCAGGCGCCCACGCACCCCCGTCGGTCAGCCGCGCAGTACCTGCTGGATCCAGTGCGCGGCCTCCAGCGCACGCACGTCCTCGCCGCGTGCAGCGATCACCTGCACGCCCATCGGCAGGCCGGCCTGCCCGGTGAATGCGGGGATCGCCACCGATGGCACATGCAGCAGGGTCCACATCTGGTGGAACGCGGTCCTGCCAATGTTCTCGAGTCCTCGGGGAGCCTCGCCTTCAGCGCTCGGCGTGACCAGGACGTCGCAGCCGCGCAGGCCGTCCTCGAGCATCCGGCGGCATTCATCGGCCGTGCGCAGGGCGTCCAGGTACCGGGTACGGGTCCATCGCACCGCCTGCGAAAGCTTGTCGCCGAGCGTCGGGCTCAGGCGGTCCAGGTGGTGCACGCGTTCGAATGCGAGCGATCGCCGCGTCTCGTAGTCGTTGACCACGTTCGATGCATCGATGAGCGCGTCCATCGCGGCCGGCAGCTCGAGTTCGCTCACCACCGCGCCTGCGGCCCGGAGGCGTGCCGGCATGGCGTCGAAGGCGGCCATCATCGACGGCTCTGCCAGCGACCATTGCGGGGTCCGGTAGACCGCGATCCGCGGTGGCGCGATCGGACGGTCGAAGTCGGGCATGTCGAAGCCGATGAGTGCCGAGGCGAACAGGGCTGCATCGGGGACGTCGCGGGCATGGACGCCCACCGTATCGAGCGAAGGCGCGAGCAGCTTGATGCCGGCCCCGTTGATTGAATTGTAGGTCGGCTTGTAGCCGGCAATGCCGCAGTAGGCCGCCGGACGAACGAGCGAGCCACCGGTCTGGGTCGCGAACGCCAGCGGCACCATGCAGTCGGCCACGGCGGCGGCCGATCCGCTGGAGGATCCACCGGGCGTGTGCGCGAGGTTTCGCGGGTTCCGGGTGATCGCAGGATGGCGGTTGGCAAGCTCGGTGCTGACCGTCTTGCCGAGCACGACCGCGCCCTGTTCGCGTGCAGCCACCACGCAGGCCGCATCGGCCGCGGGCCGATGGCCGCGGTAGATGGGCGTGCCGTATTCGGTCGGCAGCGCGGCGGTGTCGATGATGTCCTTCACGCCGACCGGCAGGCCGTGCAGCGGTCCCCGCACATGGCCCTCGCTGCGTTCACGGTCGCGCGTGCGCGCCTCGCCCAGCGCGAGTGCGGAATCGATGCATGCCCAGGCGAGCACGTCGGGATCGCGTGCATGGATGCGTTCGAGGCAGGCGAGCACCAGCTGTTCGGACGTCAGCGCACCCGAGGCCATCAGGGCGGCGGCTTCGACGGCACCTAGCGTGTTCGGTTCCTGCAATGGATATCCTCCGGGCGTCAGAGACCATGGCCGGTGCGTTCGATACGCCACGGCGTGGCACTGCGACCCCTGGCACGGACTGGCGGCCGCGCCTCGCAGCTTGCGGCTGGTCGGCCCAGTCCGACGATGCAGTGAGCAGCGTACGCAGGGAGCCTGCACGCGTCAATGCAGGTGTGCCACCGGTCAGTGCTTGGGACGCGCCCGGCGTTCTTCCACCCGATCGAGCACGTGCCGGATCATCGCCGAGGCGAGTTCCTGCTCTGCGACGAACACCGTCCCGGCGCCTTCCTCCTCCAACCTGTGCGCCTCTTCGCTGTTGTGGCTGCGCACGATGATCAGGATGTCGGGGTTCAGGGTGCGTGCGATCTCGACCATCCGGCGTACGTCGATCGTCTCCTGCGTGGCGATGACCATCGCGCGTGCATCGCGGATATGGGCCTGTACCAGAACCACCGGATCGGCCGCGTTGCCCCAGACGGCCGGGATGCCGCGCTGGCGCAGCGTCTCGACGGACTCCCGGTTCTCATCGGCCACCACGAAGGGGACGCCAGCGGCTGCGAGCGCGTCTGCAATGCGCTTGCCCACGCGTCCCCAGCCGACCAGCACGACCTGGTTGGCCAGGTACTTCGCGTCGGTGGAGGTCGGCAACGCTGCCATCGGGTTGTCGGCCGGTTCGATGCGCCGGGCGAGGGAAGGGTTTCTCGCGAGCCACCGGCGGACAGGCTCTAAGCCAGCGAAGACGAGGGGGTTGAGCGCGATGGAAAGGATCGCGCCGGCGAGGATCAGGCTCTGGCCTTCCTTGGGCAGCAGTCCGAGCACCACGCCGAGGCCGGCGAGGATGAAGGAGAATTCTCCGATCTGGGCAAGGCTCGCGGATACGGTGAGCGCGGTGTTCACCGGGTAGCGGAACGCCAGCACGAGCGCGATCGCGGCGAGGGATTTTCCGAGCACGATGATCGCTACCGTCGCGAGTACCTGCAGCGGCCGTTCGACCAGCACCGCCGGATCGAACAGCATGCCGACCGAGACGAAGAACAGCACCGCGAATGCATCCTGGAGCGGCAAGGTCTGTTCGGCGGCGCGCTGGCTGAACTCGGACTCGCGCAGGACCATGCCGGCGAAGAATGCGCCGAGTGCGAACGACACCCCGAACAGCGCGGCCGAGCCGTAGGCGATGCCCAGCGCGGCCGCGACGACGCAGAGCGTGAACAGCTCGCGGGATCCGGTCCTGGCCACGTGCCACAGCAGCCACGGGAAGAAGCGCCGGCCCACGACCAGCATGAAGACGATGAAGCCGATGACCTGCGCCAGCGTCAGCAGCAACTCCATGCCGGGTTCGCGCGACGGTGTGCCCGAGGGGTTTCCGCCCAGGGCGGGCGCGAGCGCCGGCAGCATCACCAGCACGAGCACCATGGCGAGGTCTTCCACCACCAGCCAGCCGACCGCGATGCGCCCATTGGCCGAGTCGAGCAAGCCCCGCGATTCCAGCGCCTTCAGCAGGACGACGGTACTGGCGACCGACAGCGACAGGCCGAAAACCAGGGCGCCGCCGAAAGGCCAGCCCCAGAGCAGGGCCACGCCTGCGCCCATTGCAGTCGCGACGGCCATCTGCACGATCGCACCCGGCAGCGCGATTCGGCGCACCGCGAGCAGGTCGTCGATCGAGAAATGGAGCCCGACCCCGAACATGAGCAAAATCACCCCGATTTCCGCGAGTTGCGCTGCGATCGCCGCATCCGCGACGAAGCCGGGCGTGGCGGGGCCGATCGCGATGCCGGCCAGCAGGTAGCCGACCAGCGCCGGCATGCCGAGCCGGGCGGCGACGAAACCGAACACCAGCGCCAGGCCGAAGCCTGCCGCCAGCGTGGTGATCAACGTGACGTCATGGGGCATCAGGGCGTCCGAAAGGGAGCGAAAGTCCGGAAGGCCACGCCGCCGGTGGCACCCCGTCGACGCAAGGTACGTGCCGAGAAGCTCCCCTGCACGCGCGCCCGTTCACTCATCACTCGGCCTTGATGCCCGCCTTGGCGACGATCCTGCGATAGAGCTCGATGTCCTTCGCGATGCGATCGCCGAAGGCTTCCGGCGTGCCGCCGGCCGCGGACAGTCCATCGCCCTCGAGACGATCGACCATCTCCTTCGTTTTCAGCGTCCGGTTCAGTTCGCCGTTCAACCGGTCGACGATGGGACGCGGCAGCCCGCGCGGACCGAGCAGGCCGTGCCAGAGCACGATCTCGTAGCCCGGCACGCCGGACTCCGCGATGGTCGGGATGCTGGTGTCGCCTGCGATGCGCTGCGCGCTGGTCACGGCGATCCCGCGCAGCTTGCCGGCACGGGCGAGCGGCAGCGTGGCGAACACGTTGCCGAAGGTGAGGGTGACATGGCCCGCGACGGTATCGGCCAGCGCCGGACCGGTGCCCTTGTAGGGGATGTGGGTCATGCGCACGCCCGCCAGCGACATGAAGTGTTCCGCGGCCAGGTGGCTGATCGTGCCCTGGCCGGTGGTCGAGAAGTTCACGCCGCCCGGATTCTTCCGCGCCAGCGCGATCAGGTCGCGCACCGACTTGATCGGCAGCGACGGATGCGCCGCGATCAGGATCGGGCCCTGCGACAGCTGGATGATCGGTTGTATGTCCTTCACCGGATCGAACGCGAGCTTGTACAGGCTCGGGTTCACCGCATAGCTGGCCACGCTGAAGGTCAGCGTGTAGCCATCGGGCGCCGCGCGCATGCCCAGCTCGGTGCCGATGGTGCCGCCCGCACCGCCCCGGTTCTCCACCAGCACCGGCTGGCCGAGGGTCTCGGTCAGGCGCTGCGCCGAGAGACGGCCGATGAGGTCGGTGGCACCCCCGGGCGGGAACGGGATGATCATCCGGATCGGCTTGGCCGGCCACGACTGTGCGGCCGCAGCCGGTGCCAGTATCGCCAGCAGCGCGCCGGCGATCGCGGATGCGACGGGCGCGGGGCCCGCGGGGAATGGGCGTGGCGGCACCGGATTCACGGCTGGATCAGCCGCGGGATCATCGCCGCATTGGCGAGCTTGTCCACGCGCTTCACCGCGCGCAGCAGCTTGTCCTGCCGGTCGCGGTCGAGCAGTCCGTCGGCGCAGGCGGCGAGCTTCGCGGCGAGGTCGTCGTCGCTCAGCGGATTGAGCGGACCGCCGCGGTAGGCTTCCGGCGCCCAGTGCACGAAGCGGCGGCCATCCTTCGTCGTGAGCTCGATGCGCGAACGGATGATCTCCATGCCCTGGGCTTCGATCTGCGGGTCGACATGGGTGTGGATGCGCGCCTGCATGTCCTGCGCGGCGGGCGAGCCGATGAACTCGTTGGTGAATTCCTGGCGCCCGGCGCGATGGCGCAGGATGATCATGGTCAGCAGGCCCGCCATCGAGAACTTCGCCTGCAGGTGGGTCTTCGCGACGGCGAAGCGGATCGGATTGAGCACGTTGCTGCCGGCATGGATGTCGATGCGCTCGATCATCTCCGGCTTGATGGACTCGCCGCGCAGCAGCTCTAGCATTCCGTCCATCGTCTGGTGGGTCAGGATGCCCGAGGGATAGGGCTTGACCGAGACGCCGGGGCTGACGATCGACCACTGCTGCTTCTTCTCGCCGCCGAAGCCCTGGGCCGTCTTCTCGGGGAAGCAGCCGTTGCCGTACACGCGGAAGAAACCCCATTCGCCATCGAGGCCGTTCAGGTCGGCAGTGAAGCCGCGCTGCGCCAGCAGCGCGGCCGTCACGCCGTTCTCGGCCGCGCGCGCGACCTGCAGCGGCTTGCTCATGGTGCCGAAGTTGACCCGGCAGCCGGCGGCCATGCTGGCGCAGATGGACAGCGCCATGCGCAGCGTGTCGCCGGACAGCCCGAGCAGCTTTGCGCTGGTCGCTGCGGCACCGAACAGGCCCACCACGCCGCTGGAGTGGAACGACCGTTCCTTGTAGACGAAGGGCAGCAGCCACTCGGACAGCTTGCACTCGACTTCGAAGCCGGCCATGAAGGCGGTGAAGAAATCCGCGCCGCTGACCTTGTGGCCCTGGCTGATCCGCAGCTGCGACACCGCGAGCGCGGCCGCCAGCGGCGGCACGGTCGGGTGGGTCAGCAGGCCGTACTGGTGGCGCGGATCGTTCGATACCTGCGTGTCGTCCCAGTCGTGGGCATGGCCGGCGCCGCCGAGCACGCGTGCGGCCAGCGGGGCGGGCACCTTCAGGCGGCCGCGGCCGAACAGCAGCGCGTCCTTGCGCCCGCCCTGTTCCTGGACGTCATCGGCCAGCAGCACGTAGGTTTCCTCGGCGAGGCCGGCGATCATCACCGAGAGGCCGTCCAGCACGCAGCGACGGCCGATGCGTGCCGCCTCGCGCGGGATCATGGCCGGCGTCAGCGATTCGATGAAGGCCGCTGCCTGTGCGGTGGCGGTCGACGGGTATTGGGTAGTCATCGGTTGTCCTTCGGTCACGGTTGTCTCGTTCAGGCGCGCAGCAGCGGACGCAGCGCGCGTACGTCGTCGATCTTCTCGATGTTCCAGACCTGGTCGATCAGGCCGCGGGTGCGGCGCTTGCCCAGGATCGGCTGCAGCAGGTCGATGCTCTTCGCCTCGACCTCGGCGCGCGACATCGGGTTCTGCCAGGTGCCCTTGACCACCTCGGTATGGTGGCGCAGCGTGCGCCCGCCCGCGAGGTGCAGCGTGACGATCGCCTGGCGACCGCCGGCTGCGGTGAGCGCGGGCGAGGGCTTGAGTTCGATGCGCTTGCGCACCGCGAGCACCTGCCGGTCCTTCATCCGGGCGGCATCGTGCGAGGTTGCGAAGGTCACCGTGCCGTCGAGCAGCACCAGCGCGACCAGGTGCTGCAGGCAGATGTCGGGCATGTCGCGGTTGTTCACCACGGCCGCTTCATGGTCCTGGATCTCGACCACTGCCCGCTTGACGTCCGCCGCCTTGAGGGCATGCGCCTGCACCAGGGCCTCGGTCGAATCGAGCGCGGCCTGGATCGGCGAGCCGACCGACCACTTCTTGATGTTCGAGTTCATGATTTCGTAGGTCGATCCGAGCTCGTGCACCAGCAGCTCCGGTCGCACGTGGGGCGACGAGAACGCAACGAAGAAGTTGCGCTCGCCGGCGAACACATCGGGCACGCCGGTGAATCCGTGCGCCACCATGGCGGCAGCGGAAAGGCCGTGGCTCGACGGCATCCCGCCGAAGTCGAAGGCCTTCTCGATGTGGTCCGGGTCGCGCATCCAGGTGGAGATGCCCGATGCCTGCTGCGCCGCGTAGGACAGCGCATGCCGGACCTGCGCTGCATCGAGGCCCGCCATCGACGAGGCCGCTGCGGCGGCGCCGAAGTGCGCGCCGAAGCTGTGGGTGGAGTGGCCGGCGAGGTGGAAGCGGATCGCGCCGAGCGCAAAGCTTGCCCTTGCCCCGATGTCGTAGCCCAGTGCGATCGCACGCAGCAGCTGGCGTCCGCTGCGTCCCTCGCGTTCGGCCATGGCCAGCGCGGCCGGGACGACCGAACATCCCGGGTGGTGGAACGAGGGCTGGTGCGAGTCGTCCGTCTCGTCCGCATGCGCGAGCATCCCGCCCGCCAGCGCGGCATTGAATGCGGTCGTGACCAGCGAACTGCCCGGCACGCAGGCCTCGCGCGTGCCGCCGAGCGACCGGACGTAAGAGACCGCGGCCTGGCCGGGTTCGAGCCGCGACCCGCTGATCATCGCGGCCAGCGTGTCGAGCAGGTGGTGCTTTGTCTTCTCGGCCACCGGGGGCGGCAGGGCGGTGCGCGCCGCCGCCGCGATGTAGCTGGAAAGCCGCGCGGTCAGGGGCGTGATCGCAGGCGCGGTGCTGCGCTTCGTGCGCGCTGGCTGCGGCCTGGCCGCCTTCGTGGTCGAGGATGCGAGAGTCTTGCGTGTGGCCATGGGTGGGACGTCCTGCCGGGTTGGAACGATCGGGTCTTACTGTGCCACGGCGCCGGAAGCCTTGACGACTTCGCCCATGCGCACGAGCTCGCGCCGGATGAAGGCGGCGAACCCCTCCGGGGTGTCGCCCAGCGGCGCCGCCCCCAGTCCGGTCAGGCGCTCCTTCACCTCGGGCGAAGTGAGTACCGCGGCCATCGTCGCATGCAACCGGTCGATGACCGGCCGCGGCGTGCCGCGCGGGGCGAGCATGCCGGTCCACAGGCTCAACTCGTAGCCCGGGAGGCCCGCCTCGGCGATCGTGGGTACGTCCGGGAGCGCCTGCGAGCGCTGCGATGAGGTGACCGCGATGGGACGCAGCCGGCCTGCCTTGATGTGGGCCATCGCGGTCGGCACCGGTTCGAAATCGAGGGAGATCGAGCCGTTGATGATGTCTGCCAGCACCTGGCCCGCTGCCTTGTACGGTACGTGCAGCAGATCGACCTTGGCCAGCGTGCCGAACAGCGCGCCAGCCAGGTGCTGTGAGGATCCGATGCCGACCGAACCGTAGCGCAACTGTCCCGGCTGCGCGCGAGCCAGTGCGATGATTTCCTTGACCGTCCTGGCGGGCATCTGGGGGTTGACCAGCAGCACGCTGTCGACGGTCGCCAGGCTGGTGATCGGGGCGAAATCACGCACCGGGTCATAGCCCAGCCTGGTGAACAGGTGCGGGCTCACCGCGATCGTGGTGGAGGAACTGAACAGCAGCGTGTAGCCGTCCGGTACCGCCTGCGCGACGATCGCGGTGCCCGTCGTTCCGCCCGCGCCAGGCCGGTTGTCGATCAGGAACGTGGCCCTCAGCCGTTCGGACAGGGCCTGGGCGAACAGCCGCGACAGCGTATCGTTCAGGCCGCCGGCAGCGAACGGCACCACGCTGCGAACCGGTCTCGACGGATAGTCCTGCTGCTGGGCGAGGGCGGTGCCTGCCGTCACCGCGCCGGCCACCCACGCTGCGGCCAGCAAATGCCGTGCGCGCGCCGGCGCATGCGGGCTGCGCTTGGCGGCGGCTTCGAGTGCGTCCCGCATGACCGGCTCCCGCGCCTACTGCGCCTGGATGTTCGCTTCCTTGACCACCTTCGCCCAGCGCACGATCTCGGAGGCGATCGCCTTGCGGAACTCGTCCGGCGAACTGGCGATGATGTCCATGCCCTGTGCGGTGAAACGCTCGACGGTATCCGGCTGCCGGAGGACGCTGATCACGCCATTCGCCAGCTTGTCGACGATGGGACGCGGCGTGCCGCGCGGCAGGAAGATGCCCTGCCAGTCGCGGACTTCGAAGTTCGGCAGGCCGGCCTCGATCATCGTCGGCACGTCGGGCAATTGTCCCGATCGGGTGCGCGAGGACACGGCGAGCGGCCGCAGCCGGCCGTCCTTGATGAATGGCAGGGCCGAGGTCATCGACGCAAAGCTCATCGTCACGTTGCCCGAGACCAGGTCGGCCATCGCGGGGCCGCCACCCTTGTACGGGACATGGGTCAGCTTCGTGCCGGTCTGCAGCGCGAAGAACTCGCCGGTCAGGTGTGGTGCGCCGCCGATGCCGGAGGATGCGAACGTCGGCTCGCCGGGCTTCTGGCGGGCGAGGGCGATCAGGTCCTTCACCGACTTCACCGGCGACTTCGAATTGACCACCAGCACGTTGCCGACCGCGGCGGTCATGGTCACCGGCTCGAAATCCTTGAGCGGGTCGTAGCTGAGCTTGAACAGGCTCACGTTCACGGAATGCGAACCGATGGTCCCGAACAGTGCCGTGTAGCCGTCCGGATTGGCCTTGGCGACCATCTCTGAACCGATGATGCCGGTGGCGCCCGGCCGGTTGTCGATCAGGATCTGCTGCCCCCAGAGATCGGTCACCTTGAGCCCGATGATCCGTGCCGCGGCGTCGGTGCTGCCGCCGGGGGCGAACGGCACGATCAGGCGGATCGGGCGGTCGGGCCAGCCGCCGGCGGCGTCCTTCGGCTGTGCCGCGGCGATCGGTGCATGGCCCATCAGCAAGGCGCATGCGATCGCCGCGCCGGTGCATGCCGTGGCGCCCGGCATGGGCATGCGGGTTCGTGCCGTACGGTCTTCCGTGGCTGTCATGGCTGCCTTGTGCATCTTCGACTCCTTGGTGTATGGCTCGAGGTACTTGCGGGTGCCACGTGTTCAGGCCAGGGTCTGCATGCACCAGTTGGCGCTCGCGGCGAGCGTGCCGTCCTGTCCGTCCACGCCCATCCACTGCACGCCCAGGGGCATCGCATCGATCGCCATCAACGGCAGGCTGAACGTCGGGAACCCGAGGCATGACCAGTATGCGAGGAACGTCCGGCTACCGGTGAACTCGAAGCCGCGCGGTGCGATGCCCGAGCAGGGCAGGGTGACGAAGCCATCGGTGCCGGCAGCCACCGAGCGCACCTCGGCCTGCATGCGCAGGCGGTTGCCCAGCATGCCATCGTACTGTGCCGGCGTGATCTCCTGCGCGCGCTGCATGAACCTGCGGATGCGTTCGCCGATCACCGTTCCGTGTGCCTGGACATAGGCTTCGAACGGCCAGCGCATCTCGTAGGCGAGCAGGTCCAGGCCTTCGTCCACCCATGCGTCCAGCTTTTCCTCGAGCTGCGCCACGCGCCGGTCATCCTCGCGGCTGATCAGTTGCACGCCCTGGTCGGCGAGCGCCGACGTGAACTCGCCGAACGCCGCCGTGGTGTCGGCATCCAGCTCCGTCCAGCCCTTCGTATGCAGGTGGATCATCCGGCGCGGACGCACCGGGGGCGGCGCTGCCGGCCCTGCGGATGGCAGGGAGGCATGCCCGGGGCTGCCCAGCGCGGTGGAGGTCTGCGATGCGGCACACCAGACATCGTCCAGCGTGGCACCGATGACGCCGAGGTGATCCAGCGTCTGCGACAGCGGATGCACGCCGCCCAGCGGCAGCATGCCGAGCGTCGGCTTGTAGCCCACGGCACCGTTGTAGGAGGCCGGTCGGATGGTGGAGCCCTGGGTCTGGGTTCCGAAGGCGAGGGGCACCATGCCCGCGCCTACCGCTGCGGCCGAGCCGCTGGAAGAGCCGCCCGGCGTGCGCCCGGCGTCGAATGCGTTGGTGGTCGGCCCGGAGTAGCCGACCGCGAACTCGGTGGTGACCGTCTTTCCGACGACCACCGCGCCGCCCTTGCGCATCGCGTGCACTGGCGCCGCGTCGCAGGCGGCCTGCCAGCCCAGGAAGGCCGGGCTGTTCATCTGCGTCGGCAGGTCGCGGGTCGCGATGATGTCCTTCACGCCGATCGGACAGCCGTCCACCGGCGACAATGGGCGGCCGTCGCGGTAGCGGGCGGTCGATGCATCGGCCGCGTCGCGGGCCGCTGCGAGGTCGAGCGCGACCCACGCCTTCAGCACCGGCTCGCGCGCCTCGATGGTGGCGATGCAGCGCTCGAGGAAATCGCGCGGCGTGTCGCTGCCGTCGAGGAAGCGCGGGCGTGCCGCAGTGAAGGAAACGGACTGCGGGTTGCGCCAGCGCTTCATCGCGGGCCGGCCTACCTGACCAGCAGCGCGGTCAGTTCGCGCACGTCCTTCAACTGCTCGAGGTTGCGCACCATCTCGACGATCTGCTTCGCCTTCTCCTTCGGCCACTTCGCGAAGTCGCAGCAGCCGTGGAACTTGTCCGCGACTTCTTCGTAGGTCATCGGGTTGGCCGGGCTGCCCTTGCCGAAGTCGGCGCTGCCCTTGATGACCCTTCCGTCCTTCATCTGGATCTCGATGATGGTGGTCATCTTGTCGTAGCCCGCGGCTTCCGCTTCCGGATGGACGCCGAAGTCCACCTTCTCGATCATCGCCTGCACGTCAGCCCGCAGCACGACATCGTCGGTGAACTCGGGCAGGTTGGCGCGTCCGTCGAGCAGCAGGATCGCCATGCAGAATTCCATGCTGAACTTTGCCTGCAGTTCGTTGCGCGGCCGGTGGTGGATCAGGGCGTTCGGCATGTTGTGGTTGGTGCCGACCTTCACGCGCTCAACCTGGTCTGCACGGATGCCGTTGGCCTTGATCAGCTCGAGCATCTTCGTCATGCCGGGGTGGGTCAGCGAGCCGGACGGATGCGGCTTGATCGACACGCCCGGGTTCACGAACGTCCACGGCTTGCCGAGGATGCCCCGGATCGAGCCGTCGTCCCAGCCGCCGCCGGCGGCCTTGAAGAAGCCGCGGCCGGCTTCCAGGATGTTCGGCGCGGCGGTCCAGCCCATCTTCGCCATGTCGGTGGCGAACACGCCGGACTCCGCCGCCTTGCCGGCATGGAACGGCTTGGTCATGGTGCCGAAGTTCTCGCGCAGGCCGGCGGACTGGCTGCCGGCAATCGACAGCGCGCGCAGCACGGCTTCCTTCGGCAATCCGTAGAGCTTCGACGCCGCGGTTGCCGAGGCGAAGGTGCCGCAGGTGGCGGTGGCGTGGAAGCCTTCCTGGTAGTGGCGCGGGTTGATCGCTTCGGCGATCTTGCACTCGACTTCCACGCCGAGGTGGTAGGCCAGCATCAGGTCACGGCCGGAGCGGCCGTCGCGTTCGCTGATCGCGAGCGCCGAAGGCAGGCAGGGCGCGGTCGGGTGGGTCAGCAGTCCATACACGCGGTCTTTTGCCACCGCGAGCTGGGTGTCGTCGTAGTCGTCGGCGTGGATGCCCACGCCGTTGGCGAACGCGGCGAACCGGGGCGGCAGCTTGAGCGACATGCCGATCGCCGAACACTGCCCGCCGGAAAAGCCCTGGGCGGCCAGGTAGTCGCGCACGATTTCGCCGGAGTGGGCCACGGATCCGGACAGCGCCAGGCCGAGCCCGTCGAGGATCGACTTCTTCCCGACCGCGAGCACGTCTGCCGGAATGTCTTCATAACGCGTGCCGACGATGAAATCGGCGACGTAACCGGTCAGCGACTCGGCAGGTGCGGGGGTGGCGGCCATCAGCTTCTCCTCGGGATTTCGCGAAAAGCGGCGAGTGTACCAAAGCAGGCACCGGGCCCTTCGGCGCGTCCAGCGCGGGCAGGCCGCGCGCTGGACGTCATTCGCTCCGGGGGCGGTCAGGCGTTGCGCCGCCTGCGCCGCGCGACGGTCATTCCACGACAAGCTTCAGCTTGCGCAGGATCGGCGCGAACTGTTCGACCTGCCTGCGCAGCATCGCCGACATTTCCGGGCCGGTCGATCCCACGGGGTCTGCTGCAAGCTCGACCAGCCGCTTCACGACGTCCGGGTGGCGCGCGGCGGCGGCTGCCTCTTTCGACAGGCGATCGAGTACGTCGCGGGGCGTCTTGGCCGGCGCGAACAGGCCATTCCAGCCTTCGATCTCGAGCAGCGGGAAACCGAGCTCGCGGACCGTCGGCACGTCCGGCAACGCCTTCACCCGCGTGGGCGCGGTGGTCGCCAGCGCGCGCAGTTCGCCCTTCCGGATGTTTTCCAGGCAGGTCGACAACTGGTCGCCGCCGAAATCCAGGCGCCCGGCAAGCAGTTCCAGCCGCAGCGGGTTGGCGCCCTTGAACGGGATGTGGGTCATCTCGATGCGTGCCTGCTGCTTCAGGATCTCGCCCAGGACGTTCATCACCGAGCCCGGCCCGGTGGAGCCATAGTTGTACGACAGCTTGCGGTTGCCCTGGAGGAGCTTCGCGAACTGCGCCAGGTCCTTCGCGGGGACGGTGGGATGGGCCAGCAGCATGAACGGCACGTTCGCCGAAAGCGATACGCCAGCGAAATCGGTTTCGAGGTTGTAGAGGGGCTTGCCCTGCAACGCCTGCACCGTGGATGCGAGCGGGAAGGTGAGGTTGTGCATCATCATCGTGTAGCCGTCGGGGTTGGCCCGCGCCATCACTTCGGCGCCGATCGTCCCGCCCGCGCCACTGCGGTTCTCGACGATCACCGGCTGTCCCATCGATTCGGTCATTCGCTGCGCGACCAGGCGCGCGATGACGTCGGTCGTTCCGCCGGCCGGGAACGGGACGACGATGCGTATCGTCTTGGACGGAAAGGCCTGGGCCGATGCGGAGGGGATGTGTTGCACCAGCGGCGTTGCGGCAGCGGCGGCGAGCAGGCGGCGACGATCGACTTGCATGTAGTGAGGACTCCTCGGGTTGGACGGCGCGGCGGGCTCCCGTCTCGGTGGGTGGAATTGCTCAGGCGTTCGGGCGGCAAAGTAATCGAAAGCGGTGGATAAGGGAAATGGCGTCATCCGGGAGGGTGCTCGCGGCCCGACGGCCTCGATGCACCCGTACCTGCAGCCGGCCTGTCATCGGTCGAAATGTGTAACAAAAAACAGACACAAATAATTGTCAATTCAAGCGAACAATGTGCGTTAATACGCGTGTCCGCCGGGCTCCTCCCCCGGAGGATGCGTGTGAATCTCTCCGACGAGGCTTCAACCGGACGTCACCGTCCGGTTTTTTTTCCGTCGCTGCCGGCAAGGTTCAGATGAACAGCGTGCCGGCCCGCGCCTGCCGCAGGTCACGGCGGCGCTGAAGCCGGTACAGCCGCCGTCGATGCGCCGGTTCGGCCGGTGCGGCACGGCACAAGGCCTCGGCCCATGCGAGGGCGTCGTCCAGGTTCCGGGTGACGTGTTCATGGTACTTGGCGAGCGCCTCGATCGCGGCGATGGAGCCCGCCTGTGCGAGCGTGAGCCAGATCGGCTCGGCGAGGGTCCAGTCGCCACGCGAGCGGTGCAGGTCGGCCAGTTCATGCAGCGCGCGACCGTCTAGCGCTGCCTGTCCCGCGAGCAGGTGGGCACGCGCGCACTCGGGCCGGCGGCGGCGGCGCTGCATCCGGGCAATCGATGCGGAATCGGGCGTCGCGTGCTGGGCCGGTCCGCACGGCACGGGCGCGCACGCTGCAGGCTCGAGGTACACGCGGCCGAGCGCCGGCAGGAGCGCGGCCAGCGACAGCAGGTCGATGCGGTTGTGCCGCACCAGCGCGTCGAGTTCGCGGGTCTCGCCGAACTGCACGAAGTCGGCCCAGACAGCCGGGATGCGGTGCCCGGGCAGGTCGTCATCGCGGTCGATGCCGAGCAGGAGTCGCTCCGCGGTCTGCAGGCGGCAGTCCGGCCAGCGGCGTGCGAACGCGGTGCGCAGGGGATGCAGCAGGTCATGATGCGGGTGGGCGGCCAGCGAGGGCTGCATCCGGGCCAGCTTCAATCGGGTGGCCAGCAGCGGCAGGTCGAACGACTTGCCGTTGTAGCTGACCAGTTCGATCGGTGCGGCATCCGGGGGCGCATCGGCGGATCCATCCGCGCAGCCTGCGCGTGCGGTGCCGGTCGGCGCGCGGGCAAGCGCACGGACCAGGGCCTCGAGCATTGCCTGCTCTGCGGAAAAGCAGGTGATCAGCCACTGGGTGACGACCAGTGCCGGCCCGGATACGCGGGCGATGCCCACGAGGAAGGCCAGCGTGCCGGTGCCTCCAGCCAGGCCTGTCGTTTCGGTGTCGATGAAGATGAGCTCGCCGCGGCAGCTGCCCGCAGGCCTCGGGCCGGTCAGCCAGTCGATGTCCGGATCGGCCAGCGTGTCGAGCGGGCGATTGCCGTGCGCCGCGCTGAGCGGGTGGCGATGTTCGATCTCGATCAGGCCGGGCCCGCACAGTCGGCCTCCCAGCCGCGCCGCGAGCGCATCGTCGGTCGGGCGTGCGGATGCGGCTGCGCGTGCCTCCAGGCGATGCAGGCGCGCCGCGAGCGAGGGCGCGGGCGTGGCGGCTTCCGACGGCAGGCGTGCAGGCGAGGCTGCCGCCGTGGAGACCAGCCCTGCACCGGGCGGGGCCGGCGGGCGGCCGGCCTGCCGTGACAGCAATGCCAGCCGACTGGCGAGGCTGCCGCTCACGGTCCGTCGCTGCCCTGCAGCAGCAGGGCGGCGTCGTCGGCTTCGGACGGTGCCATGCGCGCCTCGCTTTCGCCGGGGGGCTGCTGCTGCAACGTGCGTGGCTTTCCGGCGCCGAGCAGGCCGAGCACGACCAGCGCATGCCGCCTGGGATCCCGGCCTGGCCTCTCGTCGGAGTGCAGCACCGGGCCCACGCAGGCTGGACAGCCGTGGGTGCAGGTGCAGCCCCTGATCATTGCGGCAGCCTGCTCGACGACCGGATCGCGCAGGTCGTACAGGGGCGTAGACAGGCCCGTGCCGCCAGGATGGTTGTCGTAAAGGAACACGGTCGGCGAGAAGGCCTGGTCGGCGCGCTCGAGCAGGCCCGGGTCGAGCAGCTGGTCGTCCGGCCCGCGCAGGCGCCCGCGCCCGTCAGGGTCAACCGATGCGTGCCAGCGACCTTCGGCATCGCCGACCGCCCGGCCCAGGTCGCGCACTTCGGCCATCGACACGAGTGCGGCCACATGGTGCATCGCATGCGCTGCCCCGAGGAAGCCGTCCAGTGCCTGCCAGCGGTGCTCGAACGCGCCTTCCAGCACGCCGGGTTCGAGGCGCCACCAGACGGCCGTGGTGTGCATCTCGTTGTCGGGCAGCCGTACCTCGCCGTAACCGATGTTCTCGTGCGTGTAATAGCGGATCTTCTTGTAGCCGGCGACGCGTCGGACGATGTGGACTTCGCCGCGTACGGCCCGTGCCCCGTCCACGCCATCCTGTTCGAATTCGTCGAGCACCTTCAGCCGGGTGAAGTCGATCGCGTCGGTGTAGTAGTCGGCATCGGTCCTCGTGACGAAGGCCTTGCGTCCTTCCCAGTCGAGACGTTCGACCTGCCACGGGCGGCTCTGCACCATGTAGATCGCGCCTTCGTACAGGGTGAGCGGGGCGCTCGACCAGTCGACTTCCGCGATCACGTTGCGTGCGCCATCCGTGGTGTCGATGACGACGAAGTTGCCTTCGGCGATCGCGCGCAGGCTCACCGAGCCGGCCGGGTAGCTGTCGGCGATCCAGTGCCAGCGCTCGCCTTCGCGGTGCACGACCCGCTCGCCGGCGAGGTAGTCGAGCATTTCCGCGAGCGGCGGCGCGCCGAAGCTGTCGCCCGCCTCGAATGGCAGTTCGAAGGCCGCGCAACGCAGGTGCTCCATCAGGATCAGCAGCTGGTCGGGGTCGATCCGTGCATGCTCCGGCGATGCACCGAAGAAGAATTCGGGATGGCGCACGATGTACTGGTCGAGCGGTTCGCTGCTCGCCACCAGCACGCCGAGCGAGGTGCGCTGCCGGCGGCCCGCCCGGCCGAGGCGCTGCCACGTGCCGGCGATGGTCCCCGGATAGCCGTTGAGCAGGCAGACGTCCAGCGAGCCGATGTCGACGCCGAGCTCCAGCGCCGAGGTCGACACCACGCAATCGAGGGTGCCCGCGCGAAGGCGGCGCTCGATGTCGCGGCGCTCGGTCGGCAGGTAGCCGCCCCGGTAGGCCGCGACGCGGGGCTCGAGCCGGGGGTCCGGGTCGAACACGTCCTTGAGGTACTTGGTGAGCACCTCGACGGCCAGCCGGCTGTTGGCGAACACGATGGTGGACAGCGACTGCCTGAGTGCGATGCGCGCCAGCCGCGTGACCTGCGAGCGGCTGGAGGCGCGCAGGCCGAGGTCTGCGTTGATCACCGGTGGATTCCACAGCAGCACGTGCTTCTCGCCGGCAGGTGCGCCGTTGTCGGTGATGCCGTGGACCGCTTCGCCGACCAGGCCGGTGGCGAGTTCGACCGGATTGGCGATCGTTGCCGAGCAGAGGATGAACACCGGGTCCGAGCCATGGAAGCGGCAGATGCGCCGCAGGCGGCGGATCACGTTCGCGACATGCGAGCCGAAGACCCCGCGGTAGCTGTGCATCTCGTCGATCACCACGTACTTCAGGCTCTCGAACAGCTGTGTCCACTTGGTATGGTGGGGCAGGATCGCCTGGTGCAGCATGTCCGGGTTGGAGACCACGATGTCGCCGCGGGTGCGGATGGCCTGGCGCGCATCGCCCGGCGTGTCGCCATCGAAGGTGAACGCGCGCACGCCGAGCGCGCCGGCCTCGTTCAGTGCCAGCAGTTCGGCGACCTGGTCCTGGGCGAGTGCCTTGGTGGGAAAGAGGTACAGCGACTTGGCGCCGGATTCGCGCACCGCCTGCAGCACGGGCAGGTTGTAGCAGAGCGTCTTGCCCGACGCGGTGGGCGTGACGATCACCGTGTGCGTCCCGGCGCGCACGCTGTCCCAGGCCGCACGCTGGTGCGTGTAGAGCGATTCGACGCCGCGCGACGCGAGCGCGCCCTGCAGTGCCGGGTCGAGGTCGTCGGGGAAGGGCGCGAACCGGGCTTCGCGCGCGGGGGCGACGCGGTGCGCCGTGATGCGGTCGCCGTAGCGGCGCTCCAGCCGGGACAGCAGGGGTTCGAGGGCGAGGGCAGGTGTCGGGGCCTCGGTGCGCTGGTCGGCGCTGGTGCGCCGCCGGCGCACGCGTGCGGAACCGGGGGCCTCTGCATGACCCGTCCGCGCGGGCAGTGGAATGTCGGGCATGGCGTTCTCCATTCGTTCTCCTTGCGATACTATTGGATCGGGCGCAGCCGCGTCCACCCGCAAACCCGCGTTTTTCCTTCATGCGCCCCCGTCCTTCGTCCTCCCCGGTCCCGGATCGATGCCCGCGCCACTGACCCGCCGGCAGGCCGAACTCCTCGCGTGGCTGCGCGACACACTGCCGACCCTCGACCATCCGCCCACGCTGGACGAGATCTGCGCGGCGCTGGGCCTGCACTCCCGGGGATCGCTGCACAAGCATGTCCATGCCCTCGTCCAGGCGGGACTGGTCGAGCCGATGCACGGCCGGCAGCGTGGCGTGGTGCTTTCGGACGTTGCACGGGCGCCGGCTCCGGGGGCTTCCGCGCCGGGCCCCGCGCGGCCGCAGGTCCTGCCATTGCTCGGTCGGGTCGCCGCCGGCCGCCCGATCGACGCAATGGAAGAAGACACGACGATCGAGATCGGTGCAGGCTGGGCCGGCCGCGATGACTGCTATGCGCTGACCGTCCGCGGGGACTCGATGATCGATGACGGCATACACGATGGCGATGTCGTGGTGGTCGAGCATCGGACACACGCACGCAACGGCGAGATCGTCGTCGCGCTGATCGATGGCGAGTCGGCGACCCTCAAGCGGATCGAGCAGCGCCCCGGCCGCGTCGTGCTGCATCCCGCGAATCCCGCGCTGCAGCCGTTGGTGTTCGAACCGGCGCGGGTTACGATCAGGGGTGTGGTCAAAGGCCTAATACGCAGGTACGGATGAATCGCCGAACGATGATTGCAGCAATCGCCTCCTCGGCGATGGTGGGTACGGTGGCCGCGCAGCCGGTGCCCGGACCCAGACCCCTGTCGGCGGAGACCGAGGCGTTCATCGAAGAGATGGTTGCGCGGCACCAGTTCGACCGCGAGGCGCTGCGCGCCACCTTCGCGCAGGTGCGCGTCCAGCACCAGGTGCTCGGCGCGATGCACTCGCAATCCCGGCCGCGCCCCTGGTTCGAGTATCGGCCTGCGTTCGTGAACCGGCCACGCATCGCCGGTGGCGTGCGCTTCTGGCAGGAAAACGCTGCCGCGCTCGAGCGGGCACAGGCGCAGTACGGCGTGCCACCGGAACTGGTGGTCGCCACCATCGCGGCGGAAACCCTGTTCGGCAAGATGATGGGTTCGCACCCGGTGCTCGATTCGCTGGCGACGCTGGCCTTCGAGTTCCCGAAGCGTGCCGAGTTCTTCCGCGGCGAACTCGAGCAGTTCCTGCTGCTCGCGCGCGAAATGTCGATCGACCCCGCGCAGCCGCGCGGGTCGTTCGCCGGCGCCATGGGCATCCCGCAGTTCATGCCGACCAGCTATCGCAAGTGGGCGGTGGACTTCGATGGTGACGGCCGCATCGACCTGTTCCGCAGTGCGCCCGACGCCATCGGCAGCGTGGCCAACTACTACCGGGTGTTCGGCTGGGTCACCGGCGGGCCGGTTGCGGTGCGTGTGTCTGCACCGCTGGAGCTTGCCGAAGCCCAGGCGAAGCTCGGGATCAAGCCGCACACCACGGTGGGTGCGCTGGCCGCGCTCGGCTTCGTCCCCGTGTCGGATCTCGATCCGTCGCTGCCGGCGATGGTCTTCCCGCTCATCATGAAGGAAGGCACCGAGTACTGGCTCGGCTTCGACAATTTCTTCGTGATCACGCGCTACAACCGCGCGATCCACTACGCGATGGCAGTGTTCGAACTGGCACGCGAGATCCGCGCGCTGAGGACTGGCCCGACGGCACGCTCCTGATGCCGCCCGCGGCTGCCCCTGGAGGCCGCGACCGGTTGATCGACGGAATACGTGGCCTCGCGCTCGGCGGCGTGCTGGTGATGAACACGATGTCCTTTCCGCATGTGTTCAGTTCGCCGGCCGGGGTGGTGGAACCGTCCGATTCCACGCTCGCGCTGTCCCTGCTTGCGGCATGCATCGCGCTGTTCCAGGCGAAGAGCTATCCGCTGCTGATGTTCCTGGTCGGCTATGGCTGGGCGATGAGCACCCGCCACTACGGACGCTGCCCGCCGCAATCCGCCGTGGGCGCCCGGCGCAGTCAGATGCTGCGCCAGGCCGTGCTCGGCGTGCTGCATGGCCTGTTCGTCTACTTCGGCGACATCCTGTCCTGGCTCGCGGTGCTGGGCCTGATGTTGCTGCGGGCGCCTCGGCGCAGGCTGCGCAGCCTGCGAAGGTCGTGCCTGTGGTGGACTGCCGCATGGCTGCTGGTCGGCGGGACTGTCTGGGTCATGCTGCTGGCGAGCGCGCCGCAGGCGCCGGTGTCCCCGCACTGGCTGACCCGGGCCACCACATGGTCCGAGGTCATCGCGCTGAACCAGGCCGCGTACGCATCCTACTTCCATCAGTTGCCCTGGCAGTTGCCGATGATGGCCGCCCTCGGCACCTTCGGCGTCCTTGCAGGACGGCTTCGGCTGCTTGAACGCCGGCGCTCCGGCGCGCGCCTCTGGGCCCTCGGCGCCTCCCGCCTGCTGCCGGCAGCGCTGCTGCTCAACATCGGCCTCGCCGGCTGGCGGGTCGCCCTGCACCCGGACGGCGATGCCGCGGCGATCGACTTCGCCACCCAGTTCGCCGGTCCGCTGCTGGCGGCGGGGTTCGTCTGCGCCCTGGTGCAGGCGTGGCAGGGCGGCGGTGCGCGCTGGCTGGCGGCGTTCGCGCCGCTCGGCCGCATGACGATGTCGTTCTATGTCGGCCATACGCTGGCCTGCACCGCACTGTTCGCGGGTACCGCCGGCGCGCTCGGACCGGCCTTCGGTTCGGCTGGCCTGTTCGCGTTCGGGATCGCCTACTGGGCAGTGGCGTTGCTGCTCGCGCCGGCGTGGCTTTCCTGCGTGGGAAGAGGGCCGCTCGAGGCGCTGGTCCGGGGCAGGGGCGGCGCGCCTGCCCGCGCTTCGCGCCGGAACACGATCACGTGATCGGCTTCGACCCGGATGCCGATCAGCTCGCCGATCGCGTGGTTGTGGTGGCTCGGCACGACGGACAGCGCTTCGCGGCCGTCGGGCAAGGCCAGCGTGTAGAGGATGTCGGCGCCACGGAACGTCTTGTGCACCACGCGCGCCTTCAGCGGGCTCGCATCGTCATGCACGATGTCGTCCGGCCGCAGAAGCACCTCGACGTCGCAGTCGTTTTCGCATCCCGCACATCCCTTGCCGCATTCGCCCGGCAAATCGCCGGTGAGCTTGCCGATGCCGATGTCGATCCGGTGGTCGTCGAGCACGATGCCGGGCAGGAACACGCCCTTGCCGATGAAGTCAGCGACGACATGGTTGGCCGGCCGGTGGTACAGGTTGTAGGGCGTGTCCCATTGCGCCAGCCGTCCGCGATCGAGGATGCCGATCTCGTCGGCGACCGCGAACGCCTCGGACTGATCGTGGGTGACCAGGATCGCGGTCGTGCCCTGCTGCTTCAGGATGTCGCGTACTTCCTGCCCGAGGCGCTCGCGCATCTCGACATCGAGGTTCGAGAAGGGTTCGTCGAGCAGGAGCAGCTCCGGGCGGGGGGCCAGCGCACGGGCGAGTGCGACCCGCTGCTGCTGTCCGCCGGAAAGCTCGTGCGGATAGCGTCCGCCTGATTGTGCGAGTCCGATCACCTCGAGCAGCTCCGCCACCCGTGCCGAGCGCTGGGCCGCGTTGCCCGAGCGCAGGCCGAAGCCGATGTTGCCGGCGACGGTCAGGTGCGGGAACAGTGCGTAGTCCTGGAACACCATGCCTACCTGCCGCTTCTCGGGCGGAACCTGCCGCCCGGGACGGGCGACCTCGACGCCGTTGATCAGGATCCGTCCCGCGACCAACGGCTCGAAGCCGGCGATGCAGCGCAGGACGGTCGTCTTGCCGCAGCCGCTCGCGCCGAGCAGGCAACCGATCTGGCCGCGGGCAAGCGAGAACGAAAGGTCATGGAAGACACCCACCGCGCCGTAGGCATGGCTGACCTGGTCGAAGCGGAGGACGGTATCCATCGGCGTGGCTCTGGCAGGTGGCAGGATGGGTGGCGGAAGCCGTGGCGCTCAAATGCGAACGATTCGCTTTTCATTATAGCCAACGTGGGGCAAAATCCGCGACCGAGTTCAACACGTCGTGCCGTCCGGCAGCCTGCCGCCGGTGGCCCGGCAGAGTGTCCGCACCGATGCCGAGTGCCCTGAAGTCACCGCTGGTCCTCCTTGCCCTGCTGCTGGCGCTGGTCGCGTCGGTCCCGGTGCTGTCGGTGGTTTCCAGCCTGCTGGCAGGCGGCACCGGGGACATCTGGCGCCACCTGCTGCAGACGGTGCTCGGCGAGTACGTGGTGAACACGCTGGTCCTGCTGGTCGCGGTCGGCATCGGCGTCGCAGCGATCGGGGTCGGTGCCGCCTGGCTGGTGACGATGCTCGATTTCCCCGGACGGCGGACCTTCGAGTGGCTGCTGGTGCTGCCGCTGGCGATGCCAGCCTACGTGATGGCGTATGCCTACACGGACCTGCTGCAGTTCACCGGGCCGGTGCAGACCCTGTTGCGCGACACCTTCGGCTGGGGGCGCGCCGACTACTGGTTCCCGGAGATCCGCTCGCTCGGTGGCGCGGCGGCCATGTTCGTCTTCGTGCTCTATCCGTACGTCTACCTCCTCGCGCGGACGGCTTTCGCTGAACGCTCGGGCAGCGTGCTCGAGGTGAGCCGCAGCCTGGGCTTCGGTCCATGGGCGACGTTCTTCCGGCTTTCCCTGCCGCTGGCCCGGCCGGCGATCGCCGGCGGCGTCGCCCTCACGGCGATGGAAACACTGGCCGACTACGGTACGGTTTCCTACTTCTCGGTGCAGACCTTCACCACCGGCATCTACCGCGCCTGGCTGTCGCTCGGCGACCGTCTGGCCGCGGCCCAGCTGGCCTGCGCGCTGCTCTCGTTCGTGCTGATCGTGCTGCTGGTCGAGCGCACGACCCGCGGCCGGGCCAGCTACGCGACGGTGGGTGGTCGGAACCGGCCCGTGATGCCGCTCCGGCTGTCGGGTGGTCGTGCCGCGCTTGCCTTCATCGCCTGCCTGGTACCGGTGGTCGTCGGGTTCCTGCTTCCGGCCGCCACGCTGCTGCACCTGGCGATCGAGGCACGGGGCGAGCATTCGGTCAGCGTCTACCTGCGCCTGGCGATCAACAGCTTCACGCTCGCCGGCATCACCGCGATCCTCGCGGTACTGGTGGCAGCCACGCTGGCATACGCGCTGCGCCTGCACCGGAGCGCCTTCACGATGACCGCGAGCCGGGTGGTCGGGCTCGGCTACGCGGTGCCGGGTGCGGTGATCGCGGTCGGCATCCTGATCCCGCTGGCCACGCTCGACAACTGGCTCGATGCCGTGATGCGCGAGCAGTTCGGCATCGCGACCGGACTCCTGTTCACCGGCACCGTGGCCGCGCTGGTCTACGCCTATCTGGTGCGCTTCCTCGGCGTCGCCCAGGAGGCGATCGATGCAGGCCTCGGAAAGATCACCCGTTCGATGGACGATGCCGCGCGGTCACTCGGCCTGGGGGCGGGCGCGACACTCTGGCGCGTGCACCTGCCTCTGATGTGGACCAGCGTGCTGACCGCGGCCCTCCTGGTGTTCGTCGATGTCATGAAGGAACTGCCGGCCACGCTGGTCATCCGTCCGTTCAACTTCGACACGCTGGCCACCCAGGCCTACACGTTCGCTTCCGATGAACGCCTGGGCCAGGCCGCGGTCGCCTCGCTGGTGATCGTCGCCGTCGGCATGCTGCCGGTGATGCTGCTCACCCGCACCCTGCGCATCCGGATCGCACCGGTCAGTCCAGTTGCAGCCGGCTCGCAAACGCGTCCTGCAGCCGGGTGACATCGGTCAGCACGATGGACTTTCGGTCGGCGTTGACCCGCAGCGCCCAACCTGGCTGTGCACCCGGGCGGTCGGGCTCCCGGGCGGGTCCCCGTCCGCCGGCAGCCCCGTAGGCCCGGGCCTGGCCGGGCCTGGCGGCGCCGACCAGTTCCACGGGGACTGCATGCCGCTCACGCAGGAGTTCGACCAGGCTCCAGGCGGTGCGCTTCGCGGCGTCGTAACCGTCCGGCCAGTAGACGAACGCCGGTTCGAACACGATCCGGACCACGCGCCGATCGGTTGCCCCGAGCACCAGCGTCACGAACGGCGCATGGCTGGAACGGGTCGTCTGGTTCTTCAGGATCCGTGGCGCGCTGTTCAGCATCACGTAGAAGTTCGTATCCTTGCCCGCGTCTTCGGCAGGGGCGGCCAGCGCCGCCGGGGCCTCGATCTTCACCAGATAGACCGACTCGCGCCGGACCGGCGGCAGGGTGACGCTGCCCTTCGGCGCCATTGCCTCCACCACCCGGATGGCCGCCTCCCCGGGCATGCCCAGCGCAAGGCCCATCATCACCGGTGCGGCCGGGGCCGGGCGGCCCATAGCACCCTCGCGCGAGGGCGCACTCGACGCAGGCCCGACCTGCGCCCCTGGACGGGCCGCCTTCGACAGTCCGATTCCTGCCCAAAGGCAACACCCGGCGGCGCCGGCCAACAGCCGGCGCCGAAGGCGAGCAGGCCCGGGCGGCGTCACCGCGGCCCGGGCGCCGGCTTACTTCCAGCCCACCCGATCGAGGATCTTCTGTGCAAGCGGCTGGTTGCGTCCGAGCACGCCGATGTTGGTCGTCTCCGCCTTGAACTTGCCCAGAGAGGCGAGTTCCGGATTCTTAGTGACGGCGGTCGCGACGGCGGGCCATTCATTGTTGCCGTCGGCGAAATAGATCTGGGCTTCATCGCTGGCGAGGTACTCCAGGAAAAGGCGCGCTGCACCGGGGTTCGGCGCGGTGCGCAGCATGCCGCCACCGGACACGTTCATATGCGTACCAGAAGTCGCCTGGTTCGGGAATGACAGGGCCACGCGTTCAACCACCTGGCGGTCCTGGGGGCGTGTCGACTTCATCAGCCGCACATAGTAATAGGTGTTGGCCACGGCGACATCGCATTCCCCGGCGGCCACGCCGAGCAGCTGGTCGGTGTCGCCACCGCGCGGCGGGCGGGCCAGGTTGGCCACCACGCCCCGCGCCCATTCTTCGGCCTTCGCTTCGCCGAGGCGTTCGATCATCGCGCCCATCAGCGACAGGTTGTACACATGGTTGCTGGCGCGGATGCAGATGCGGCCCTTGAGACGCGGGTGCGCGAGGTCTTCATAGGTTGCGACCTCCTCCGGGCGGACGGTCTTGCGGTTGTAGGCGATCACCCGTGCGCGGGTCGAGAATCCGAACCAGGTGCCGCTCGGCGTGCGCAATTGAGCCGGGATTCGTGCATTGAGCACCGCCGAGTCGAGCGGCTGGAAAAGGTCGAGCTGCTCGGCGCGCCAGAGACGGCCGGCATCGACGGTGAGGAGCACGTCTGCCGGGCTGTTGCGGCCTTCGCTGCGGAGCCGCTCGAGCAGTGCGTCCTCGCCGGCCTCGATCCGGTTGATCTTGATCCCGGTCTTGCGCGTGAAGCCGGCGTAGAGCGCTTCGTCTGTCTGATAATGGCGCGCGCTGTACAGGTTGAGCACCTTGTCGACCTGGGCAGCGGCCGGCATCGCGGGCAGCAGTGCGGCCGCCAGGACGCAGAGTGCGCCGGTTGCCGGGGCGAACAGCGATCGGAACAGGGATGGGCCGTGCATGGGGGTCCTCGTCAAGGTCATGGGGTGTCCAAATCTTAACAAGAAAGATTCGCGTTTGTAAATGAGAACCTTTCGCATTGGAGGGCGGGCAGGCAGGGCCTCGATGCCGGTTACATTGCGGTACGGGGAGACGCTGCGTCCGCGCACCGTTGCCATCGTGGTGGCCGGCCTCCTGCTGTTGTCGGCCGGCGGCTGTGCGCAGCGTGCCGGCGTGCCTCCCCAGCCAGTCGGGACGACGCCCGAGGCCGTGCGAGGCGGAACGCCGATTCCCCAGCAGCGCCCGGATCCCGCCGTGTCGGCCACCCCCGGCGCCGCGGTACCGCCACCCGTAGCGCTACCGCTTCCGCCACCCAGGGCCGAGCCGGTCAGCGTGCCGCCGCGCATCGGACTTGCGCTGGGCGGGGGCGCGGCGCGCGGTTTTGCGCATGTCGGCGTGATCATGGTGCTCGAACAGGCCGGCATCCAGCCCGACTTCGTCACCGGCACCAGCGCGGGTGCCGTGGTCGGGGCCATCTACGCTGCCGGCTATCGTGCGGCCGACCTGCAGCGCATTGCCGGGCAACTCGAGGAGGCCGATGTCCGCGACTTCGCGTTGCCCGATCGCGGATTCCTGCGTGGCGACAGGTTGCAGACCTTCATCAATCGTGCGGTCCAGAATCGTCCGATAGAGAAGCTCAACATCCGGTTCGCCGCGGTGGCCACCGATCTGCAGTCGGGCGAAGGCGTCGTGTTCATGCGCGGCGATACCGGCCTGTCGGTACGGGCCTCGAGCGCCGTGCCCGGTGTGTTCCGCCCTGCGGTGATCGGCGATCGGCAGATGGTCGACGGCGGCCTGACCCATCCGATCCCGGTTCGCGCTGCCCGGGGGCTCGGAGCCGACCTGGTGATCGCGGTCGACATCTCCAGCCAGCCGCAGTTCGCACGGCTCGCCGACTCGATCGACATCCTGTTGCAGACCTTCACCATCATGGGCCGCGCCCTGGGCGCATCCGAGCTGGCCGAGGCCGACGTGGTGATCCGGCCCGCGGTCGGGCAACTCAGGCCGACCGATTTCCAGAGCCGGAAGCTGGCGATCGCGGAAGGCCAGCGGGCAGCGCGCGAGGCGCTGCCGGAAATCCGCCGCCGAATCGAGGCGGCGACGCGGCGGCTCAGCCCGCCAGGCGCCGTGCCCCGTCGAAACGAGTGACCCAGTAGCGGTCGCCCATGTTCACGATGTGCACGCGGCCGCCGCGGCTGGGCGAATGGATGAACCGTCCGTCGCCGACGTAGATGCCCACATGGGAGAAGCGCTGGCCACGGGTATTGAAGAACACGAGGTCTCCGGGCTGGAGTTCGCCCTGCTCGATGCGGGAGCCCATCCGCGCCATCTCGAACGAGTTGTGCGGCAGCGAACGCCCGGTCACGCGGTTGAACACGTACCGTACGAGGCCGCTGCAGTCGAACCCGGTATCCGGGGTGCGCCCGCCGAAGGTGTAGCGGATGCCGATCAGGCCCATGGCGTGCATGACCAGTTCCTGCGTCGAATTGACGGCGCGCTCGGCGAGGCTCTGCGGTGCCGACGGCGTGGCCGTCGCGACGTCGGCGCCGACGGGGAATGCAGACTCACCACGCGCATCCTGCGCGTGGGCCTGCCGGGGCGCAGGCAGCAGAAGGGTCGTACTGACGGCGACAATGGCCAGCAGGCGGATGGCAAAGGAACGGGTGGAACCAGGGACGGATCGGGTCGGGACAAGATGCATGTTCTGAAGATCCTTTCAGAGGTGCTTGATAATCAAGCAGAAGTCTGATTTTTACGGCACTATCCGCCGGAACTTGATCCCCCCCGGGACATCCTTCACCTGCTGCCTGCCAAGCGTTGCCTTGACGGGCGGGGCGGAGGATGCCATAGCCGACCCTCGATGGCAAACCGCTGGCGGGGCTGGCGAGGTTGATCATGCGAGTCCCGGATCGTCCCGGGGATCGCAGGGAGGACGCGATGAACGACTGCAGGCCCGGCCTGACCGGGCGGTTTCTGCTGCTGCTGCAACTGGCCTGGATCTCGGCCGCCGCCCAGGCACAGCCATTGGTCATGGGCATCCTGCCGCTGCAGTACCGTACCGTCGAGCAGGTGATCCCGATCGTGCGTCCCCTGGTGCCGCCGCCGGGCACCGTGAGCGGCATCCAGAACCAGCTGATCGTGCAGACGACGCCGGCGAACCTCGCCGAGATCCGTGCGCTGCTCGAGCGGATCGATGCCCTGCCGCGCAGGCTCCTGATCAGCGTCCGCCAGGAGGGCGATGCGGTCGCGACGGAAGGACGCGCGTCGGTCGAGGGTGGGGGCACCCTCGGGCGCGGCGAGGTCTCCGTGGGCAACCCGCGGCCGGGTGGAGGCGCCAGCGTGCAGGTGTATTCCACCGACCGCAGCCAGGCCGACCGAACCTTGCAGCAGGTGCAGGCCCTCGAAGGCCAGCCCGCGACGATCCATGCCGGTCGCTCGGCGCCGGTGCCCGTGCGCCAGGTGGTGCGCGGGCCGGCTGGCGTCCAGGTCGTCGATTCGGTCGAGTACCGGGACGTTTCCACCGGGTTCCAGGTCGTCGCTCGCCTGTCCGGCGACCAGGTGATCCTCGACATCCTGCCGCAGCGACAGGCGGCCGCCGCCGGCGCCCTCCCCGGTGCGGTCAGCACGCAGCAGATTGCCACGACGGTGCGCGGGCGGATCGGCGAATGGATCGATCTCGGCGGGACCGTCCGTTCGGTCGACGAGCGGCAGTCGGTACTCCTGGGCCGGGCCGGGAGCGGCGTCGCCGAGCAGCGCCGGGTACTGGTCCGGGTGGAGGAATTGCGGTGAACGGCGCGCGCCCGTGCAGAGGGGCTGCATGGATCCGCTGACCCACATGCTGTCCGGCGCGCTGGTCGCGCTGGCTGTCGAGCCGGCGCGGCGGCGGCCTGGCTATGTCGGCCGCCTGCCCAGGGTCGCCGCCGGTGCGGTTGCCGGCGTGTTTCCGGACGTCATGCACCTGGCTCGGTTGCAGGATCCGCTCGCCGTCCTGGCGCCCACCGGGGCGTGGACGCATTCCCTGCTGGCACTGCCGGTCATCGCGCTGGTGCTCGCAGTGCTGTTCGCAGTGCTCGCGCGGCGTCCGCGCGAATGGCCGGTGTTCCTTGCCGTCACGGTGCCCGCGCTCCTGGTGCACCTGGGCCTCGACCTGATGACCGCGTCGGGCGTACAGCCCTGGTTCCCGGTGTCCGAAACCCGCTACGCAGTCCCGCTGCTGTTCCCGGTCGACCCCTGGATGATGTGCATGGGGATGGCCGCGGCGATCCTCGCGTGGCGCCGTCCGGCGCTTGCCCGCTGGTCCGCGATGGCGGCCTTCGCCGCCGGGGCCGGCTATCTGGTGCTGCTCGGACAGTGGCGTGACCAGGCCTTGTCCGTGGGCGCCGGGATGGCGGCGCAACGGTCGCTGGGCGATGCGACCGTGAAGGCGTTTCCGCAGCCGTTCTCGCCGCGCAACTGGCAGGTACTGGTCGCCCATGGGGAGGCGTACGACCTGGCCTGGGTCAAGGTCGCTGCGGCCGGGGATGCACCGGGCGAAGCCGACCCGGGAATGGCGCCCGGATCCGGATCGGACGCGCCCGCTGCGTCGACCGGCCTGCGCGCGGGCGAACCGACGCTGCCCCGTTCCGTGCTGTCGACCGTGCGCGGTGCCTATCGTCCGCCCACCGGACTGCAATGGATGCACGTGGTCCGCTTCGGCGACGACGGTGGCCGCGCGGAATTCGCACGCACTGCGTGGAGCCGGCCGGAATTCGGCGCGTTCCGCCGGTTCAGCGTGTACACGGTGCTCAGCCATGTCGAGTATCGTACGGACGTCCGCCAGGTCTGCGCCTGGTTCTACGACGCCCGGTTTGCGTTGCCCGGGGTGTCGCCTTCATACCGTTTCGGTTCCTGCCAGCACATGGATGAAAGGACCTGGACAGTCCAGCGGTCCCCAGGTCCGCTGCCATTGCTGTAGGCAGGCCGAACGCCCGCTTCATGGAGAATCCAGGATGAACCGCCATCGACTCCCCGCCGTCTTCATGCGCGGTGGCACCAGCAAGGCCCTGATGCTTCACCGGCGCGACCTTCCCGCCGAACAGCGCGACTGGGATCCGATCTTCCTGCGCGCGATCGGATCGCCGGATCCGAATGGCCGGCAGCTCAACGGGATGGGCGGCGGCATTTCGTCCGTGTCGAAGGTGTGCGTGCTGTCGCGGTCGTCCCGGCCCGATGCCGACATCGACTACACCTTTGCCCAGGTGATGGTGAAGGATCCGCATGTGGACTACAGCGGCAACTGCGGCAACATGTCCTCGGCCGTCGGACCCTTCGCGGTGGACGAAGGCCTGGTCGATGCAGCCGACGGGCAGGCTACCGTGCGCATCTACAACACGAACACCGACAAGATCATCCACGCGACCTTCCCGGTGCATGGGGGACAGGCGGTGGAGGCGGGCGAGATGTCGATACCGGGCGTGGCCGGCGCCGGCGCGCCGATCCGGCTCGATTTCCTCTCCCCGGGCGGAGCGAGCAGCGGGCGGCTGCTGCCCACCGGAAACGTGGTCGACCGGATCGACGTGCCCGGACTGGGGCCGGTAGAGGTATCCATGGTGGACGCAGCCAATGCCTGCGTCCTGGTGTCGGCGTCATCGCTGGGTTTGGCTGGCACGGAGATGCCTGCCGACCTCGAGGCCGATGCGGTGACCCTCGAGCGGCTGTCGGCGATCCGCCTCCAGGCGTCGGTGGCGATGGGCCTCGCGCGCTCGATCGAAGACGCGCGCAGCCGGAGCGTGGTGCCGTTCGTGGGCTTCGTCGCGCCTCCGCTGTCCGGCCGCATGCTCTCCGGCGACACGGTCGCCGCCGATTGCGTCGACCTCACCGCACGCATGATCTCCAACGGCCAGCCGCACCGCGCGCTGCCGCTGACCGCCTCGTTATGCATCGCCGTGGCAGCCTCGATCGAAGGCACGGTGGCCTGGCGTGCGCGCAGTGCAGGCACCAGTGCAGGCGCGGCATCCGATTCCTTGCGCATCGCCATGCCGTCGGGCGTGCTGACGGTCGGGGCCCAGGTCGAATGCCGCGCCGGACAGTGGAATGCACTGCGCGGGTCGTTCTACCGGACCGCTCGCCGGCTGTTCGACGGCACGGTCTACTACTGAAACTCAGGCCGGCCTGAACGCCTTCAGGTCGACCGGCCCGTCGAACAGCGCGCGCGTCGCCGCGAGCAACTGCGCGGACGCGGCATCGCTCCACGCGCCGTAGGCCGTGTTGCCATGGAACTTGGCTTCGAGTTCCCCGCGCGACAGCGGGGAATGGACGCCACCGCGGATGAATGGCTGGCGTTCTTCGACGACGCGTCCGTCGGCCAGGGTGAACCGGACATGCCCGGTGTAGGCGCGCGGGTAGGGGTTGGAGGGATCCACCACGTAACGCACCTTCGATGCCAGCGCCAGGATGCGCTCATCGCGGACCGTGCGCGGCGTGAACGCATCGAGGCCTGCCGCACCCGTGATGAAGCCGACCGCGATGTTGAACGGTGCGCTGAATTTCGCGCCGTACTCGGTCGCGGGACGATGCTTGGAGGCGAGCGGCTCCCACAGGCGGTGCACGTAACCCTCCGCCGTCTCGCACAGCACGTCGACCACGTCCTCGGCGCGGAAGCCTTCTGCGCCGGCGCGGCGCGCGAGTCGCAGCGCGCAATCGATGTACGGCTGGTTCATCGTGCCGGTCGCATACGGCTTGAAGGTGATCGACAGCATCGTCCAGTCGGTGCCGAAACCGTCGAGCAGCGCGGCATAGTCGCCTTCGGCGCTGTGCGCGAAGCCGTTGTAGAGCCCGTGCGTGCCTTCGAAGACGGTACGTGGAGAGAAGAAACCCTGCTGCCCGATGCGGGCTGCGCGCACGCCGCACTGTGCGGCCCACCCGGCATGCAGCCGCTTGGTCCAGGAGCCTTCGGCGAGGTATTCGATGATGCCGCTTGCCATGCTGCCCGCGGTGCCGAGGGCATCCACCGCCTGGCGCCGGTTCAGGCCCAGGGCGACCGATACCGCCAGCGTCGCCGCCATGGTGCCGAGGATGGCGGTCGGGTGGAAGCCCGACTTGTGGATCGCCTTCGGCACGACGCGGCTCATCCGGCACAGGGCTTCGGTGCCCGCGACGATGCCGGCCAGTGCGGACTGGCCATCGCGCCCGAAGCGCTCGCAGGCTGCGAGCACCGCCGGCACGATCACCGTCGCACTGTGTACCGGCCCGCCCTCGTAGGTGTCGTCGAAATCCTCGCCGTGCGCGGCAGTGCCGTTGATCAGCGCCGCATCTTCGGCGCTGAAGCGGCCTGCATGGCCGATCGCCGTCGCCGCTCCGCCGGCGTCGACCGAGGCGACCAGCGCCCGGATGTAGTCGGTGTCGCGTGCAGCCACGCACAGGCCCGACACGTCCAGCAGCAACGACTCGGCCTGTTCACGCACTGCGCGCGGGAGGGTCTTCGGGTCGATCGCCAGCGCGAGGTCGACCAGGCGTTCGGCGACCGAGACATCGGGTAGGGCGGGGCTATTCTGGCTCATGGATGCGGGTCCGGGTGTGGTTTTCAGGTGCGCGCCGTCGTCGTCCGGCGGGGCCGCGATCCTACCGCGGTTCGGCGCCGGCGAGCGGGGCGGTCGGCCGGTCCTTGAGTTGTATTCCCTGTTCGCGCACCATTCGCGGTTCCACGGGGACGACAGGGGCAACCAATGAATCTCGAGCAGTTCTGGACGACCGCGCAGCCGATCCTCATCCACGGTGCCTTCCAGGTCGCCGCGGCGATCGCGTTCTGGGTCGTCGGCACCTGGCTGATCAACCTCGCGGTGCGCGTGCTGAGCGCGGCACTCGAGCGGCAGAAGGTCGAGCCGACCATCCTGCGCTACATCGGTTCGTTCGTCGCGGTGGTCCTGAAGATCGCGCTGGTCGTCGCGATCCTCGGCTACTTCGGGGTCGAAACCACCACCTTCGCCGCGCTGGTCGCAGGCGTCGGCGTCGCGATCGGCGCCGCCTGGGGCGGGTTGCTGGCCAACTTCGCCGCCGGTGCGTTCCTGGTCGTGCTGCGCCCGTTCAAGGTCGGCGATTTCGTCACTGCGGGTGGCGTCACCGGCACCGTGAAGGAGATCGGCCTGTTCGGCACCGCGATCAACACGCCGGACAACGTGCTCACCATCGTCGGCAACAACCGGATATTCGGCGACAGCATCCAGAACTTCTCGGCGAACGCCTACCGCAGGGTCGACCTCAAGGCGCAACTCGCGCAGAGCGCCGACCACGCGTCAGCCATCGCCCTGCTGCGCGACCGCATCGCGAAGATCCCCAACGTGCTGTCGGTCCCCGCACCCGACGTCGAGATCCTCGACTTCACGCCCAGCGGGCCGGTGCTTGCCGTACGTCCCTACTGCAACAACGAGCACTACTGGCAGGTCTACTTCGATACAAACCGCACGATCCGCGAATCGTTCGGCGAGGCGGGCTTCCCGGTGCCCGAGACCCCGTTCGTGCTGCGCAACGCTGGCTGAAGGAGCACCCGAATGGATGGATCGCACGGGGGTGGAGGATCGTTCCAGCTGAACGTGCTGGGGTCGCCGCTGGCGACCTGCTCGGTGCAGCCGCTGACCGGCTACTTTCGCACCGGATGCTGCGAGACCGCGGCCGACGATTTCGGCAGCCATACGGTGTGCGCGCAGGTGACCGCCGAGTTCCTGGCCTTCTCGAAGTCGCGCGGCAATGACCTGAGCACGCCGATGCCGGGCTACGGTTTCGCGGGCCTCAAGCCCGGTGACCGCTGGTGCCTCTGTGTCACGCGCTGGAAGGAGTCGTTCGATGCCGGCATGGCGCCGCGGGTCGTGCTCGCGGCGACCCACCGCGCAGCGCTGTCGGTCGTCACGCTGGAGCAACTGATGGCACACGCGATCGACGCCTGACCGGCATGGCGATCCGTGCGCTGCTGCACCTGGTCGACGGCGAAGAGGCGTCCCGCGCGGTCGAGCGGGCGGGGCTGGGGCAGGCTTCGATCGCGTGGCGCGACGTGCTGCACGACGGGCCGGTGCACGACGTCGACGAGGGTGCCCTGGCCCGCATGCGCGCGGCGTTCATCGCCGGGTCCGGATGGGGCAGCGAGGTGGCGGCTGTCGATGCGTTCTCCGAACGGGACCTGCGTCTTCGGCAGGTCCTGGCCTCCGACGCCGAGCTGGTGATCTGGTTCGGCCCCGGCGTGCAGCAGCAGTTGCAGCGTCTGCAGGTGCTGGCGCGCGTCGCGCGCCTTGCCGGCCCGGATGTCACCGTCTGCGAGGCGCGGCTCGATGGCCAGCCCGGCACGCGCAGCGCCGGCGCGCTGCAGGCCGCGTTCGAGCAACGCCGGGTAGTCGGCACGGCAATGCTTGCGCGGGCACTCGACGGCTGGCTTGCATTCACCGCCGACGATGCGGGCAGGCTGGACAGGCTGCTCGAGGGGGACGACGCGGGCGCGCCCGACGTCGATGCCGCGATCAGGCGCTGGCGTGAGGAGTTTCCCGCGTCGCGGGACGGCCTGTCGCGCACCGAGCGCCAGGTGCTGGAGGCCCTCGACCGCGGCGTGTTCCGGGTGCGCGATGTCTACGTCGCGGCTTGCCATCATGCGGAAGAGGTCGCCTTCCATGCCGACCTTCCGTTTGCGACGCTGCTCTGCCGCCTTGCCGCGGGTCCGGTGCCGTTGCTGTCCCATCCCGACCAGCGGCCGGTGGCGATGCCGGGTCCGGGTTCCGGCAACAGCGTGTTCTGGAACGACTCGCTGCTGATCAGCCGCGCCGGACGTGAACGGCTTGCCGGCACGGGGGACTGGATGCTGAACGCACCGCCGCGCTGGATGGGCGGGATTGCGTTGCACGGTCCGGCGGGATGGCGCTGGGATCGGCTGGCGAACCGGATGCGAAAAGTCGCGGCGGGATAACATCGGGTCGTCCCACGGCGTCGACGCCGAACCAGAGTGGAGATGCGATGACCCCTGAACCCGCTCGTGCAGCCCGGGCGTTGCCGATCCGCCTGGCCGTGTTCGACATGGCCGGCACGACCATCCAGGATACCGGCGTCGTGCCGCTGGCCTTCGATGCGGCGCTTGCATCGCAAGGCCTGTCCGCGACCGCGGAGGAACTGAGCGCGATCCGCGGTGCCGGCAAGCGAGAGGCGATCCGCCACCTGGTGCAGCTGCGCCGTGGCGACGAAGACCTCGACCGGCATGCGGATGCTGTCTACGATGCATTCCGCGCTGAACTCGACCAGCGCTTCCGCGCGGGAGGCGCCCGTCCGGTCGACGGGGCGCTCGAGGTGTTCTCGTGGCTGCGCAGCCGTGGCGTGGCGATCGTGCTCAATACCGGGTTCGACCGCGAGACACAGGCGCTGGTGCTGGCTGCGGTCGGCTGGGACAAGGGCCTCGGAAGGATGGGCGTCGCCGATGCGCTGGTCTGCGGCGACGACGTGCCGCTCGGGCGGCCTGCGCCATACATGGTGTTCCGTGCGATGGAGCGGACCGGCGTCACGTCGGTCGCCGAGGTGCTCAACATCGGCGATACCGTCCTCGACATCCAGTCCGGCGTCAACGCCGGCTGCGGCGTGAACGTCGCGGTATGGAGCGGGGCGCACGGCCGCGAGAAGCTCGCGCGCGAGCCGGGCGCACACCTGATCGAAGACGTTTCGCACCTGCCCGCGCTGCTCGAACGCGTGGCCGGCGGCATGGCTTGAACACGCGCCGGCGTGGGCTGCTGGCTGCCGGCGCCGCGTTCGCGCTGTCCGGATGCAGCCGCTCGGACCGGCTGGAAGCGACCGTGCACTGGCTCGGGATCGACCATGCGTTCGGCGCCGGCATCGTGCTCGCCGCGCCCGACGGCAGCCTCGCCACGGTCGGTTTCTTTCCGGACGCGCCCCCGCAGGGCGTGTTCGACGAAATGAAGCGGTTGCGCTCGGTCACGCAGGCGATGGGCGGGCGCACCACGCCTTTCGTGGTGCTGGACCTGCGCCTGAAAGGCCCGGGCAAGGCAGGCTTCGAGAACCTGGTGCGCTACTCCGTGCTGTTCTCGAACATGGGCGGGCCGCCGGTCGCGTTCAATCGCCAGCATCGCGACTGGGTGAAGGACGGCGGCATTGAACTGGCCGGCGAGGCCCGGGCAGGGGCGAGGCTGCTCGGGCGCGTGCGGCGCGCCGGCGCGACCGACATCGACGGCACCGAGCAGCCCTACCGATGGGACCTGAGCTTCGACGCCGCCGTCGCGGCGTGACTGCCTCGCGCAGGCGTCAGTCCTCGCGGCGCATCTGCGGGAACAGGATCACGTCGCGGATCGTGCTGCTGTCGGTCAGCAGCATCACCAGCCGGTCGATGCCGATGCCTTCGCCGCCGCACGGGGGCAGGCCGTACTCGAGCGCGCGCACGTAATCGGCGTCGTAGTGCATCGCCTCGGCATCGCCCGATTCCTTCCGGCTCGCCTGCTGCCGGAAGACCGCGGCCTGCTCGTCGGGATCGTTGAGCTCCGAGAACCCGTTGGCGATCTCGCGGCCGGCGATGAACAGTTCGAACCGCTCGGTGATCGACGGATCGGCATCGTTGCGCCGCGCGAGCGGCGATACCTCGGTCGGGTAGTCGATGATGAAGGTCGGCTCGAACAGCTGGGTCTCGACCGTTGCGTCGAACAGCGACAGCTGCATGCCGCCCAGGCCGTCGTCGGGATGCACCGCTTCGCCCAGCCGCGCCAGTTCACCCGCCAGCCAGGCGCGATCGGCAAGTTGCGCCGGCGTGTACCGGGGAGCGTACTTCGCGATCGCCTCGAGGATGGTCAGCCTGGCGAATGGCTTGCCGAAGTCGATCTCGCGGCCCTGGTAGCTGATCTTCTCGCTGCCGGTGACCGCGCGCGCGACCTCGGCGAACATCTGCTCGGTCAGCGCCATGAGCTCGCGGTATCGGGTGTAGGCCGAGTAGAACTCGAGCATCGTGAACTCGGGGTTGTGCCGGGTCGAGATGCCTTCGTTGCGGAAGTTTCGGTTGATCTCGAACACCCGTTCGAAGCCGCCGACCACCAGGCGCTTCAGGTAGAGCTCGGGTGCGATGCGCAGGAACAGCTCCATGTCGAGCGCGTTGTGGTGGGTCTTGAACGGCCGCGCATTCGCCCCGCCCGGGATCGGATGCATCATCGGCGTCTCGACCTCGAGGTAGCCGCGGTCGAGCAGGAACTGGCGCACCGCCTGCACGGTGCGCGAACGTGCGATGAACGTGCGCCGTGAATCCTCGTTGACCATGAGGTCGAGGTAACGCTGCCGGTAACGCTGCTCCTGGTCGGTCAGCCCGTGGAATTTCTCGGGCAGCGGACGCAAGGACTTGGTGAGCAGCCGGATCGACGACACGCGCACCGTGAGTTCGTTCGTCTTCGTGCGGAACAGCACGCCGGTGGCACCGACGATGTCGCCAAGGTCGTAGTGCTTGAAGGCCTCGTGCGCCTCGATGCCGGTGCCGTCGTCGGACACGTAGAGCTGAATCATCCCCGAGCCGTCGCGCACGCTGGCGAAGCTGGCCTTGCCCATCACGCGCTTGAGCAGGATGCGCCCGGCCAGCGTGACCTCGACCGGCGTCGCCTCGAGCGCGGCCTTGTCGTGGCCGGCATGGGCGACCTGGAGGTCGCCCGCGAGGTGCAGGCGCTCGAAGTCGTTCGGAAAGGCGACGCCGGCTGCGCGCAGCGCGGCGAGCTTGGCGCGCCGCTCGGCGACGATATGGTCCGTGTCTGCAGGCGTGACCGGCTGGGACGGGGGGGTGTTGGCGGCGTCTGTCATTTACACACCCTGCTTGAGGCTGGCATTGATGAAGTCATCGAGGTCGCCGTCCAGCACCCGCTGGGTGTCGCCGACCTCGTGGTTGGTGCGAAGGTCCTTGATGCGCGACTGGTCGAGCACGTAGGAGCGGATCTGGTGGCCCCAGGCGATGTCCGTCTTCGACTCTTCCATCGCCTGCTTCTCTTCGTTGCGCTTGCGAAGTTCGAGCTCGTATAGGCGCGACTTGAGCATGGCCATCGCCTCGGCCCGGTTGCGATGCTGCGAGCGGTCGCTCTGGCATTGCACGACGATGTTGGTCGGCAGGTGGGTGATCCTGATCGCGGAATCGGTCTTGTTGATGTGCTGGCCGCCCGCGCCCGACGCGCGGAAGGTGTCGACGCGAAGATCGGCCGGGTTGATCGTCACCTCGATCGAATCGTCGACCTCGGGATAGATGAACACGCTGGCGAACGACGTGTGCCGGCGCGCATTCGAGTCGAACGGCGACTTGCGAACCAGCCGGTGCACGCCCGCCTCGGTGCGCAGCGTGCCGTAGGCATACGCTCCGGTCACCTTGATCGATGCACTCTTGATGCCCGCGACGTCGCCGCTCGAACCTTGAACTCGCGCCGCTCGCAGAAGCGCAGGTACATGCGCTCGAGCATCTGCGCCCAGTCCTGCGCCTCGGTGCCGCCGGTGCCGGCCTGGATGTCGATGAAGCAGTTGGCCGGGTCGAGCGGGTCGCTGAACATGCGCTCGAATTCCATCCGGGCAATGGCCTTCTCGAGCTGCTCGATGTCGCCGGCGAGCTGCTCCAGGGTGCTGGTGTCGCCTTCGCCGCGGGCCATCTCGAACAGCTCCTGCGTGTCCGCAAGCATCCGTTCGGTGCCTTCCATCCGGGTGACGATGTCCTCGAGCTGCTTGCGCTCGCGTCCCAGTTCCTGTGCGCGCTTGGTGTCGGCCCAGACGGCCGGGTCTTCCAGGTCGCGGCTGACTTCCTTCAGTCGGGTGATCTTGGTATCGAAGTCAAAGATACCTCCGCAGCTCTGCCGTGCGCTGGCCGAAACCGGCCAGGCTGTCGGAGAGCGAATTCAGTCGTTCGGCTTCCATGGGGATTCCCGCAGTAAACCGCCGATTATAGCGGCGTGCCACTGCCTCCGCCGCCCGACGCCCGCAACAGACCTGCCTCCCGGGCGACGTCCGCCCCCGCGTTCAGTTCCAGGGCTCGGCGGGGCTGCCGGCCTTTCGCCAGTGTTCGACGGTCAGTTGAACGCTCTGCAGCCCCTGCCAGCTGTTCATGTCCACCCGGTAGACCGCCTCGATGCGCGAAGGCAGCGCGTCCGTGGCGTTGAAGCGGATCGCGGCGAATCGTCCGCCGCTGCCGCGCAGTTCCAGCTTCGAATGGGCTTCACCCACGATCTTCTGGGCGGTGACTTCGAAGCGATCGACGAACTCAGGGCGTGGGAAGCCGGGGCCCCAGACGCCCTCGTGCATCTGGCGCGCGAGGTCGAGGTCGAGCGCGTGGCCGTCCAGGCTGCCGTCGGTCTCGATCACCCGCGACAGGTCGGCCGGGGTGAGCAGCGAACGCGCGACCGATTCGAGGGTCTCCGTGAACAGTGGCAGGTCCGCTTCGCGCAGGCTGAGCCCGGCGGCGGCCGCATGGCCCCCGAACGCCAGGAGCAGTCCGGGCGCGCGCTTGTCGATGAGGTCCAGGGCATCGCGCAGGTGCAGGCCGGCGATCGAACGGCCGGACCCCTTCAGGATGCCGCCTTCGCCTCGGGCGAAGCAGAAGGCCGGCCGGTGCAGGCGGTCCTTCAGTCGCGCGGCGACGATGCCGATCACGCCCTGGTGCCAGGCCGGGTCGAAAAGGGCGATCGACCAGCCTTCGCCGCCGACGTCGACATCGACCGCCGCCAGCGCCTGGTCGCGCATCGTGGCTTCGATCTCGCGCCGCTGCCGGTTGAGCCGGTCCAGTTCGGCGGCGATCGCACCGGCGCGGGCGACGTCGTCGGTGACCAGGCATTCGATGCCGAGCGACATGTCCTGCAGCCGGCCGGCGGCGTTCAGCCGGGGACCCGCGACGAAGCCGAGGTCGTAGGTGGTGCAGCGGTCCGCCGCACGCCCGGCCACCCTGAGCAGGGCTGCGATGCCCGGCACGGTGCGCCCGGCGCGGATGCGCCTGAGGCCCTGCGAGACCAGGATGCGGTTGTTCGCGTCGAGCCGGACCACGTCGGCGACCGTGCCGAGCGCGACCAGGTCGAGCCAGTGGGCAAGGTTGGGACCGCCGCTGCCGGAGAACCGGCCGCGCCTGCGCAGCTCCGCGCGCAGCGCCAGCATCACGTAGAACATCACGCCCACGCCGGCCAGGTGCTTGCTGGGGAAGCCGCAACCGGGCTGGTTCGGGTTGACGATGACCTCCGCCGCCGGCAACTGGTGGCCCGGCAGGTGGTGGTCGGTAACGAGTACGCGCATGCCCAGTGCATGGGCACGGTCGACGCCATCGACGCTGGCGATGCCGTTGTCGACGGTGATCAGCCAGTCGGGCCTGCGCTGGTGCGCCAGGTCCACGATCTGCGGCGTGAGCCCGTATCCGTACTCGAAGCGGTTCGGCACCAGGAACTCGACCTGCGCCCCGAACGCCCGCAGTGCGCGGATGCCCACGGCGCAGGCGGTGGCGCCATCGCAATCGTAATCCGCGACGATCAGCAGCCGCTCGTTGCGCTCGATCGCATCGGCCAGGGCGGCGGCCGCTGCCTCGCAGCAGGACAGTTGCGCCGGCGCCAGCAGGCGCGCAAAGTCATCGGACAGTTCCTCGGCCGAGGCGAGTCCGCGGGCGGCGAACACGCGTGCGAGGACCGGTGCCACCCCGGCCTGTTCCAGCGCGGCGCGCGCCGCATCGGGGACTCCGCGCGTCAGCAGTTCAGGCATCGCCGGCTCCGGCGCGCTCGCTGGACAGCGTCGCCAGCGGTTGCCGACGGCGCCAGAAGCGGAAGCGGTCGGACGCCGCGAGGTGCGCGGTCGACAGGCCGCCGGAGGAGGGCCAGCGCAGGTCGATGCCTTCGATGCGGCCGCTGCGCAGCGCGCGGTCTATCGGTGCCAGCCACCGGGCGTCGAGGCGCTCGAGCTCGGTGCGCCATCCGGACGCATCGCCTGCCTGTACATGCGGCAGCAACGCGTCGAGGACGAGCAGCCAGCGGCCGTCGGCGGCCTGTTCGAGCCATCGGGTCGCATCCTCGCCAGTCCCGATCCAGCGACAACCGGCCAGGGCGGCGAGGCCGGCGAGCAGTGCGCCCCCCCCGGAAGCGCCGGTGCAGCCCGGGCGCCCGGGACCGGGCCGGCATCCCTGTCCATGCAGCCACAGCCCGGAGGCAACCGGTTCACCGCGCCGCTCGCGCGCCTGGTTCACCGGGTGCTCGAACCAGAGCATCTGCACCTCGTTGACGAAGGCGAGCCACTGCCGTCGCCCCGGACCGGTCGGGAGGTTGTGATCGACGTCGTCGCCGATGGCGTCGGCGGGCGAGGTCGTCTCCAGGCCGAACGATTCGTCCGCCCCGAGGTACCAGCGCGCCGGCACCGGCGACAGCAGGGACGCGGCCTGCGGGAAATGCGCACGCACCGAATCGGCCAGCGCGGCGGACTCGTCCTCGCGCAACTGCAGCAGGGACGGCGGAGCCAGCCGCAGCCCGGTGCGTCCGACCACGAAGTGAACCGGGTCTGCGCGCAGCCACCAACGGTTGCCCGGGTCGTACCCGTCCAGCGCGAGGGTGACCGGTGCCAGCGGCAGGGACGGCGCCGCTGCCCTGGGCGAACCGGGCCGGCCAGCGTCCGCCGGGGTCCCGGGCGACGTCGGTGCCGCGGCGAATCGCCGCCACAGCCACTGGTCGGCGGACTGCGGGATCGGAACGTCCCGCCTGCCGCGCGACAGCCAGCGCTCCAGCGTCGGTGCCGCGACCCGATGCATGACGCTGGCGGCGCCGCCATGCGTCCAGGGCAGGCCGGGGATGAGCAGTTCCAGGTGCAAGGGTGTCGTCGAGGCTTTGGCGGGCATCTCGGCCGAAGGCGGCCGCGCGCAGTCTAGCACCGCGCCCGGCCGTGTCAGCCGCGCCATGGCCTTGGCCGGGCCGTCCTTGTGGCACACTTCCCGCGCCCCTCCAGGCTGCAGAAGAAGCAGACGACCGATCCGTGTCCCCCTACGAGCTGTTCGTCGGGCTGCGCTACACGCGCGCCAAACGCAGCAACAACTTCATTTCCTTCATCTCGCTGGTGTCGACGCTGGGCATGGCGCTGGGCATCGCGGTGCTGATCACCGTCGTGTCGGTGATGAACGGATTCCAGAAGGAGGTGCGCGACCGCATCCTCGGCGTGCTCGCGCACGTGCAGATCTCCGGCATCGAGGGCGGCTTGTCCGACTGGCCCGCGATCGCGGCCAGGGCCGAGGAAAACCCGGCAGTGCGCGGAAGCGCGCCGTACGTGCTCGCGCAGGGCCTGCTCGGCAACGACCAGGTGGTGCGCGGTGCGATCATCCGCGGCATCCTGCCGGAGCGCGAGGCCCGCGTCGCCGACTTCGCGACCTACCTCCGCGCGGGTTCGATCGACGCGCTGGTGCCGGACAGCTTCACGACGGTGCTCGGCATCGAGCTCGCGCGCGCGCTCGGCGTGGGCGTGGGCGACAAGGTGCTGCTGATCGCGCCACAGGGCCAGATCACGCCAGCCGGGGTCATCCCGCGGCTGAAGCAGTTCACGGTGGTCGGCATCTTCGAGGCAGGGCACTTCGAATTCGACTCCGGCCTTGCGCTGGTGCACATGCAGGACGCGCAGAAGCTCTACCGGATGGGCGACACGGTCACCGGCGTGCGGCTGAAGATCGCGGACATGTTCCAGGCGCCCCGCATCGCGCGCGAGATCGCCCGCGGGCTGAACTCGGATGCGATCGTGTCCGACTGGTCCAGGCTCAATGCCGGATGGTTCCGCGCGGTCGAGATCGAGAAGCGGATGATGTTCATCATCCTGTCCCTGATCGTGGCAGTGGCCGCCTTCAACATCGTGTCCACGCTGGTGATGGTGGTCACGGAGAAGCGCGCCGACATCGCCATCCTGCGCACGCTCGGCTCGACACCCTCCAGCATCATGGCCATCTTCGTGATCCAGGGTGCGCTGATCGGCATCTTCGGCACGCTGCTGGGCGTTGGCGGCGGGGTGCTGCTGGCGTCGAACGTCGACATCGTGGTGCCGTTCATCGAACGTTCGTTCGGCGTGCAGTTCCTGGCCAAGGATGTCTACTTCATCAGCGAACTGCCATCCGAAGTGCGGATGGCCGACGTCACCTTCGTCGCCTCGATCTCGCTGGTGCTGTCGTTCCTCGCGACGCTCTATCCCAGCTGGCGGGCGTCCCGCATCAACCCGGCGCAGGCATTGCGCTATGAGTGAACCGCAGCCGATGGTGCTGGAGTGCAGCGGGCTCGCAAAGACCTACCGCGAAGGTGCGGCGCTGGGCGAGGTCTCGGTGCTTCGCGGGGTGGACCTCCAGGTGCGCGCGGGCGAACGCATCGCGATCGTCGGCAGCTCCGGCTCGGGAAAGAGCACGCTGCTGCACCTTCTCGGGGGACTGGACGCCGCCAGCGCCGGGCAGGTCAGCCTGTGCGGAGCGCGGGTGGACACGATGGGGCAGGGCGCCCTTGCGGCGCTGCGTAACCGTGCGCTCGGCTTCCTGTACCAGTTCCACCACCTGCTGCCCGAGTTCTCCGCGCTCGAGAACGTGGCGATGCCGTTGCTGATCCGCAGGATGCCCCGTTCGGAAGCGATGCGGCGTGCCGGAGACGGGTTGCAGGCGGTCGGGCTCGGCCACCGCCTGGCGCACCGGCCGGGTGAGCTTTCCGGGGGCGAACGCCAGCGCGCCGCGCTTGCCCGCGCGCTGGTCACCGAGCCGGCCTGCGTGCTGGCCGACGAGCCCACCGGCAACCTCGACCGTACCAACGCCGAAGCGATGTTCGAACTGATGCTGGAGCTCAACCGTGCGCGCGGCACCAGCCTGGTGATGGTGACGCACGACGAGCGGCTGGCGGCGAAGGCCGAGCGCGTGCTGCGGCTCGAGGACGGTCGCCTGCGCCCTGACTGACGCGGCGTACGCGACGGCCGCGGCTGCGCGCCGGGTTCAGAGCCTGAAGACTCGAAGGATGCCGTGCCGGACAAGGTCCTGGTACACGGCCCCATCTTCCAGCGAGCGTTTCAGCATGAACGCAGGCGCGCTCGCCCTGCACATCCTCGGCAGCAGGAAGCCCGCGATGATGACCAGCACCCCCGGGAACCAGTGCAGCATCAGCGCGACGCCGACGCCCATGCCGAGGACGGCCAGTTGCACGAGGGGCAGCAGTGCCTGCGCGGCGAGGTACCGGTAGGCGCCGCGCGGATCTATGTCGACCCGGATGCCGCCCTCTGCCCATGCCTGCCGGTACGCTGCATGGTCCATCGTCTCCGGCGCCGGAGACGGCACCGCATCGGCTGAAGGATCGTCTGCCATCGTCGTCGTCAGTGGAGCACGGGTTCCGGATCGAGGCTGCGCCACAGGTACCAGGTGGCCACCGTTCGCCAGGGACGCCAGGCGCTGGACAGGCGCGCGATCTGGCGGGGCGAGGTTGCCCGTCCCCGGCTGTAGGCCATCTCGATCGCCCGCCGCAGTCCGAGGTCGGCCATCGGCAATACATCCGGGCGGGCGAGGTGGAAGATCAGGAACATCTGTACGGTCCAGACGCCGATGCCGCGCACGGCGGTGAGTTCCGCGATGATGTCGTCGTCATCCATGCCGGACCAGCCGTCGAGCCCGGCGGGTCGCCGCTCGAAATGGCCTGCAAGGTCGCGCATGTACTCCACCTTGCGCCCGGACAGTCCGCAGGACCGGAGCGTATCCGGGGACGCATCGAGCACGACCGCCGGTGTCACCGTCTCGCAGGCTGTTGCGAAACGCGTCCAGACGGATTGCGCGGCCTTCACCGAGATCTGCTGCCCGACGATCGACCGGGCGAGCGTCTGGAAGGCGTTACCCCGGCTGCCCAGCCGCAGGGGCGGGTGCGCGGCGATCAGGCCGGCGAGCAGCGGGTCGTTCTCGCCGAGTTCGCGACAGGCGCCTGTCCACCATCGGGGACGTTGTCCGGTCTGCATCCGTGCAGGGCGTCCGCTGTACGACGCCTGAATCAGTCGGCGGCGTGCCGGCTGCGCGCGCGGCGCCGCCAGGCAACCACGACATAGACCCGCCAGGCGCCGCGTACCGCGAAATAGCCGGCGATCGCCATGACGATGCCGAGCATGAACAGTCCGAGCGCGAGCGGCTTGCCCATGCCGGAAAACCAGGTCCAGAGCGCTGGCAGCATGTCGAGCCAGCCCTGGTGCTCGAGCGGCTGCGGTTGCGGGACATCGGCGACCGTTCCGCGTCCGAGTGCAACGCTGCCGATGTTGTAGGCCACGATGTAGATCGGGACGATGGTCAGCGGATTCGTCCAGAACGTGCCCAGCACCATCGCCGGAAGGTTGACCCGGAACAGGATGGCAAGCCCCGCCCCGCACAGGATCTGCAGGGGGCCCGGGATCAGGCCGGTGAACAAACCGATCGCAACCCCCCCTGCCACCGAGCGACGGTGCAGGTGCCAGAGGTTATGGTGGGTGAGCAGTGAACCGAACTTCGCCAGAAAGCGGTTTTCAACGATGCTTGAATGGCTCGGCAGGTATCTCTTGAAGAATTTTTTCGGCACGACGAACGCCTGCCACGCATGAGTGCGCGGACTGTAACCCAAGCGCAAGGTCCCTGCCAGCGACCTTGCCACGGCCGGTGATCCCGGTCGGTCCTGCCCTTGCCTGGGTGGGCGGAGCCGTCGCCCTGCAGATGCAGGCCGAACTCCCGTCCGGTGGACGCCTGGTCCAGCTGGCCGCGGGCGCGGCTGCCTGCCTGCTGGCGTGGGTCCTGATGCAGGCGCGCGCCGGGGGTCTCCTCCGGGTGCCCGTCACACGGGCCGCACCCGGCAGCGGGGACGGGCCCGGCGGGATCCAGGCACCCGCCCTGGCCGGCACGTTCGCTGCGGGGGCGATCCTGGCGGCGGCTTTCCTCGGCGGCTTCGCCTGGTCTGCGGCCTGGGCCTCGCTGCGGATCAGCGACGCGTTGCCGGCGCAGTGGGAGCGGCGCGACATCGAGGTGGTCGGCGTGGTCGCGGGCATGGTCCAGCGGACCGAGCGCGGCGTGCGCTTCGCCTTCGATGTCGAGCAGGTGCTGACCGATGGCGCCACGGTGCCGCAGCGGGTGATGCTCTCGTGGTACGGCACGCGGGCCTCGCGCCGGGCCGTCGATGACGAGCACGTCGATCGCGCCGGCAGCCGGCCGCCCGGTGCAGCGGAACGGTGGCGATTCGTCGTGCGCCTGCGGCGTCCGCATTCGAGCGTGAATCCGCATGGCTTCGATGCCGAGGCGTGGCTGCTCGAACGCAACCTTCGGGCGACCGGCCATGTGCGGCGCAGCGTGATGCGCATCGATCCCGTCGTGCAGCGCCCGGGCTACCTGATCGAACGGGCGCGGGAGTCGATCCGCGCACGCTTCGAGCGCACGCTGCAGGACGCACCCTATGCCGGGGTGCTTTCGGCCCTGGCGATCGGCGACCAGCAGGCGATCCCGGCCGCGCAATGGGAGCTGTTCACGCGGACCGGCATCAACCACCTGATGAGCATCTCCGGCCTGCATGTGACGATGGTGGCGGCGCTCGCGTTCTGGCTGGTCGACGCCGGCTGGCGGCGCAGCCGCTCGCTGTCCGGCCGGCTGCCGGCACGCAAGGCGGCCGTGCTCGCCGGATTGGCTGCAGCCTTCGCGTATGCGCTGCTTGCCGGCTTCTCGGTGCCGACCCGGCGCACGGTGTTCATGCTCGCGGTGATCGCGGTCGCGCTCTGGCGGGAGCGCCGCATCGATGCGGCCGGCGTCCTGTCCAGTGCATTGCTGCTGGTGACGGTGCTCGATCCGTGGGCGGTACTGGCCACCGGGTTCTGGCTTTCCTTCGGCGCGGTCGCCCTGCTGATGACGGTATCCGCGGGCCGGATCGCGCGTCCGCCCCCGGTGCGCCGATGCCGCCCTTGCCGTGCCATCGCGCAATGGGGGCGTGTGCAGTGGACGATCACCGTCGGCATGGTGCCGGCGACCCTCGCGCTGTTCTCGCAGGTCTCGCTGGTTTCGCCACTCGCCAATGCGATCGCGATTCCGCTGATCGGCTCGGTGGTGGTACCGATGGCGGTCCTGGCTGCGCTGCTGCCGCTGCCCGGGCTGCTGCCGGCCGCGCACGCGATCGTCGGGGCGACGCTGGTGCCGATCGCGTGGCTGGCCAGCCTTGATTGGGCGGTATGGGTGCAGCCGGCGCCGCCCGCGTGGGCGACCGGGCTGGCGCTGGCCGGCATCGGCTGGTGGTGCATGCCCGCCGGCTGGCCGGCGCGCTGGCTCGGCATGGTCGCCTTGCTGCCGGTGCTGATGGCCCGTCCTGCCCCGATCGCCCCCGGGGCGGTCGAAGTCACCCTGCTCGACGTGGGGCACGGGCTGTCCCTGGTCGTGCGCACCGCCGGGCATGTACTGGTGTACGACACCGGGCCCGCCTGGAGCAGCGAGGCCGACGCGGGGTCGCGCATCCTGCTGCCATACCTGCGGGGAGAGGGAGTCCGGCGTCTCGATGCCCTGGTGGTTTCGCATGACGACATCGACCACGCCGGCGGTGCGCTGTCGCTGCTGCGCGCCCTGCCGGTCGGCATGTTCCTGTCCACGCTGCCACCGGGCCATCCTGCACATGCGTTCGTGTCGAGGCCCCTGCTGTGCCATGACGGGCAGTCATGGACGTGGGACGGCGTGCACTTCCGCATGATCCACCCGCCGTGGGACAGCCATGCCAGCCGCATGGCCGACAACGAACGCAGTTGCGTGCTGCAGGTGGAGGCGGCGGGCGAACGGCTTCTCGTCACCGGGGACATCGGCGCAGCGAGCGAGGCCCGCCTGGTCGAAGCGGCCCGCCGCCGCGACGATGGGTCGCTGCGCGCGGACGTGCTGCTGGTGCCGCACCATGGGTCGGGCGGCTCATCCACGCAGGCCTTCGTGGATGCGGTTGCGCCGAGGCTGGCGCTGATGCCGGTCGGCTACCGCAACCGCTTCGGCCACCCGCGTCCCGACGTGGTCGAACGCTACCGGCTGCGCCAGGCGCGGGTGGTCCGCACCGACCAGTCGGGCGCGGTGCGACTGACGCTCGGTGCCGGCGACTGGCGACTGCGCCACGAGCGCGCCCACGTGCGCCGGTACTGGCGCGCATCGCCCCCGCCCGATGCACCGCCACGGCAGCCGGGCGAGGTGCGCCCCGATGGCGCGCGCGGGCAGTAAACTGCGTTTCCATCTCCCCGTCCAGGAAATCGACCGATGGCCCATGTGCCCGTGATCCCGCCCGGTTCCGCCCCGCCGCTGGCTCCGTACTCGCCCGGCGTCCGCATCGACGCCGCCAGTCGCGTCGTGCATGTGTCCGGCATGCTTGCGCTCGATGCCGGCGGTGCGATCGTCGGCATCGGCGACGTGCGTGCACAGACCCGCTGCGTGCTCGATGCGATCAGATCGGTGGTCACGGCAGCCGGCGGCTCCCTGGCAGACGTCGCCATGAACCAGATCTTCCTCAAGGACCTCAGTGACTATGCCGCGTTCAACGAGGTCTACCGCGAGTATTTCCCGGGCAACCACCCGGCACGCTACTGCGTGCGTGCCGACCTGGTGAAGCCGGAGTTCCTCGTCGAAGTGGCGGCGACCGCCTACCTGCCGACATGAGTTCCATGCATCCGAAGGCGCGACGGATCGGCCATGCGCTGGCGGCGGCGTTGCTGCTGGCCCCCGCAGCGGCCGTCGTTGCACAGGCGTGGCCGGCGAAGCCCGTGCGGCTGGTCGTGCCGTTCCCGCCCGGTGGCGCGACCGACGTGCTGGCGAGGCAGATCGGCCAGCGCCTCGGTGACGCATTCGGGCAGGCCGTCGTCATCGAGAATCGCGGCGGCGCATCGGGGGCGATCGCCACTGAATACGTGGCACGCCAGCCGGCCGACGGCCATGCACTGCTGTTCGCGACCGCATCGACCCACGCGATAAACCCGGCCGTGAGCAAGGTGCCTTTCCATCCGGTCAAGGACTTCACGCCGGTGGTGAATGTCGCCGCGGCCCCGCTTGGCCTGGTCGTGCATCCGTCGCTGCCGGTGAAGACGGTAAAGGAACTCATCGGCCTGCTGCGGGCACGGCCCGGCCAGGTCGACATGGCATCGTTCGGTACCGGCACCGGTTCGCACCTGGCGGGCGAACTGTTCAAGGTGATGGCCCGGGTCGACATGGTCCATGTTCCGTACAAGGGTGGCGCGGCGGCGATGACAGACCTCCTGGGCGGACACGTGACCCTGCTGTTCGACACGCTGTCGAACACGCTGTCGCATGCGCAGAGCGGCAAGCTGCGTCTGCTCGCGTCGACCGGCCCGAAGCGGGTCGCGTCCATGCCCGACCTGCCGACGATCGCCGAGACGCTGCCCGGATACGACGCGATGACCTGGTTCGGGATACTCGGGCCGGCGGCCCTGCCGCGCCCGGTGGTGAACCGGGTCAATGGCGAGGTCGCGCGGGTGCTGCAGGTGGGCGAGGTGCGTGCGTCGCTGGCGAGCCAGGGTTTCGAGCCGGCTGCGGGCACGCCGGAAGCCTTCGCGGCCCAGATCCAGGCAGACCTGGCGAAATGGGCGAAGCTGGTCTCCGACGCGAAGATTCGCGTGGAATGACCGTGGCGCCCCGGGTCGCCCGGGGCGCGGTGCCGTTCAGAAGCCCGGCACGATGCCGGGCTTCGCCGCCGTCAGCACGCGGCGGAAATCCTGCTTGATGCGTTCCAGGGCCGCTTCATCGTCGGCCTCGAAACGCAGCACGATCACCGGCGTGGTGTTCGATGCGCGCGCGAGCCCGAAGCCGTCCGCGTATTCGACGCGCAGGCCGTCGATGGTGATCACCTCGCGTGCGCCCTCGAAGGTCGCCGAGGCCTGCATGCCTGCGATCAGCGCATGGTTCTCGCCCTCGGCCAGCTGGATGTTCAGCTCCGGCGTGCTCACTGCATCGGGCAGCTGGTCGAGCGCGGCCGAGGGATCTGCGACGCGCGAGAGGATCTCGAGCAGGCGCGCACCCGCGTACAGGCCGTCGTCGAAGCCATACCAGCGTTCCTTGAAGAAGACATGGCCGCTCATCTCGCCGGCCAGCAATGCGCCGGTTTCCTTCATGCGCGCCTTGATGAACGAATGTCCTGTCTTCGACATCACCGGCACGCCCTTGCGCGCGGTTATCCATGGCGCAAGGTTCCGCGTCGACTTCACGTCGTAGATGATCTGTGCACCCGGATTGCGCGACAGCACATCCTCGGCGAACATCATCAGTTGCCGGTCGGGATAGATGATGTTGCCGCCGCGGGTGACTACCCCGAGCCGGTCGCCATCGCCGTCGAACGCGAGGCCCAGCTCGGCATCGCCGTCCCTGAGGGCCGCGATCAGGTCCTGCAGGTTCTTCGGCTGGGATGGATCCGGATGATGGTTGGGGAAGTTCCCGTCGACCTCGCAGAACAGTTCTTCGACGGTGCATCCCAGGCGGCGGTAGAGCTCGGGCGCAAACGCGCCGGCCACCCCGTTGCCGCAGTCGACGACGATCTTCATCGGTCGCGCGAGCTTCACGTCGGACACGATGCGCGCGGTGTAGGCCTCGCCGACCTCGGCGGTGCGGTAACTGCCGGCGCCGGTCTCGAGGTCGCCTGAAACGATCCGAGCGCGCAGCTTCTGAATGTCGTCGCCGGCAAGCGTGGTGCCTGCGAGAAGCATCTTCAGGCCGTTGTAGTCGGGCGGGTTGTGGCTGCCCGTCACCATCACGCCAGAGCCGCCGGCCTGCTCCCAGGCGGCGTAGTAGACCATCGGCGTCGCGACCAGTCCGACATCGATCACGTCGGCGCCGGCCGCGCGCAGCCCGCGTGCCAGGGCCTCGCTCAGCTTCGGGCCCGACAGGCGTCCGTCACGGCCGATGGCGACCGTGCGCGCATTGCGCGCCACGGCTTCCGATCCGATCGCGCGGCCGATCTGCTCGACAGCCTCCACCGTGAGCGTGCGGTCCACGATGCCGCGGATGTCGTAGGCCTTGAAGATCTCGGCTGCGGGTGCGGAGGCGTTGCCGTGGGCGGCGGAGGCAGGGGGCATTGGCGTGGCGTCCTTGGGAGCGGGGCAGGGCCCGCAGGCTGGTCAGTTGACCGGGCGATTTAAACCGGCGCTCGACCGGAGTGTCAAACAACTGGTTCACGGCGCAGTGCGGACGGCGATCCTCCAGTGAAGCGGCCCGGCGTGCGCCGGGGTGGGATCATTCGATGGCCGTACCCAGGAAATGCGCCACCCGGCGCGCCAGCCAGCGCGTCCGGCCGGGCGGCGCTCCGCTGACGAAGCCGACATGGCCACCCGTGGCAGGATAGTCGAGCGTCACCCGTGGAGAGACCTCGTGCGTCCGCGGCAGCGCTGCCGCCGGCAGGAACGGATCGTCGAGCGTGTTGATCATCAGTGAAGGGACGGCAACAGCCGACAGTCCCGGCTTGCAACTCGCGCGTGTCCAGTAGTCGTCGACATTGCGATAGCCATGGAGGGGCGCCGTGAACACGTCGTCGAACTCGCGCATGGTGCGTGCCCGCCGCAGTCGCTCCGGATCGAACAGTCCCGGGAAGCGGACGAGCTTCGCGGTGGCCTTGCGCCTGAGCGTCTGCAGGAAATTCAGCGCATACAGCCGCGCGAACCCGCGCTCGAGCGCCGCGCCCGCAGCGGCCAGGTCCACCGGCGCACAGACGCTTATGGCCGCGTCGACCACGCCCGAGGCCTCGGAGCCGCGCTCGGTCGCCCACTTCATCAGCACGTTGCCGCCCAGCGAGACGCCGGCTGCGTACAGCGGCGCACCCGCCGCACGCGTGGCGAAGCGGCGCAGTATCCAGTCGATCTCCGGCGTGTCGCCGGAATGGTAGGCACGTGGCAGGCGGTTCGGCTCGCCGCTGCAGCCGCGGAAGTGCGGAACGGCGCCGTTCCAGCCCAGGCCCGCGGCCATCTGCATCAGCGCCCGTGCATAGTGGCTGTGCGAGCTGCCTTCCAGGCCGTGGAACAGCACGAACCAGGGCGCGGCCGCCGCGTGCGCGGTTGCTGGCGCAAGGTCGATGTCGATGAAATCGCCATCCGGTGTTTCCCAGCGCTCCCGCCGGTAGGCAACCTGCGGGCGCGGGCAGAACTGCGACGCGTAGATCGTCTGCGCATGCGCGCCACGCAGCCAGCGGGGCGCGGTGAAGGTCGGCGGTGCCTCTTCGGCGGCGGCGAGGGTCAATGAAGGACCGGCGGTTGCCCGGCATCGGCAGGCTCGCCGGCAGGCGGATGGTCGGGGGCAGGCGATGCATGGTGGAGTTGCAGCCGCCAGCCGCGCTCGGTACGCAGGTAGACGTTGGTTGCGATCATCGGCACGAACGGACGGGATTCGCCGGGTGCCGAAAGATTCTCGTGCAGCGTGTGGATCGCGGTCTGCAGGGTCGAGGTCACGAGCGGCTGGCCCGGACGGACCCGCAGTCCGTTCGCGGAGGCGAAGATCTGGCGCCAGGACTCGCGCACGGATTCGATCCCGGTCAGGCGCGGACCGCCCGGGTGGATGCACACGATGTCGTCCTCTTCGGACCAGACGGCCATCATCGCCGCGAGGTCCGCTGAATCGAAGGCTCGGTAGAAGGCGATCTCGCACTCCAGGGAACTGGCATAGATGAGCGTCTTCATGGTCGGGCGGGGGGCGTGGCGGTCGAGTCCAGGAGGCGCCGGATGGTGTCGAACACACGCTCCGGCGTCAGTTGTCGCATGCAGTTGAAATGCCCGAGCGGACATTCCCGGGCGAAGCAGGGGCTGCAGGGCAGGCCGAGGCTCTCGACGATGGCGTGCGTCGACAGCGGCGGCGTGAAGCGCGGGCTGCTCGATCCGTAGAGCGCGACCATCGGGCGATCGAGCGCGGCCGCGACATGCATCAGGCCGGAATCGTTGCTCACCACGAGCGAGGCGAGCGACATCAGGTCGATGGCTTCGGCCAGCGTGGTTCGCCCGGCAAGGTCCACCGTCGCGGCGTGTGCACGGGTAGTCGCCATCGATCGGATGTCCGCCGTGATCGCCTGGTCCTTCGTCGAACCGAACAGCCAGACCTGGAAACCGTCGGCGACCAGCCGGTCGACGAGGCTCGCGAACTGGGTCGGCGGCCAGCGTTTCGCCGGGCCGTATTCAGCGCCGGGGCAGAGCACCGCGATCGGCCGGTGGCTGTCGAGCGCCAGCCGCTGGAGGGTCGCCGCGCGCGCGGCCGCGTCGACCTCGAGCACCGGCTGCGGCAGCTCAGGCAGTGCGTCGCCGGCTGCAAGTGCGAGCGCGGCGAATCGCTGGGCCATCGTCGGCACCGCTGCCTCGTCGAGCTTCCGGGCGTCGGTCAGCAGCCAGTGCCGCCATTCGCCGACATAGCCGATGCGTTCGCCGATGCCGGCAAACCACGGCACCAGGGCCGACTTGAAGGAGTTGGGCAACACCCAGGCCTTCGCGTATCCGCGGGCGGCCACGTCCCGCGCGACCGTGCGTCGCGCGCCGATGCCAAGCTGGCCATGGCGGAACGGGGCCTCGATCACGTCACGCACGCCGGGCAGGCGCGCGGCCAGCCCGGCCGTCCACGGCGGTGCCAGCAGGTCGATCGCAAGCGAAGGCTCGGCGCGCTGGATCAGGGCCAGCATGGGCTGCGCGAGGATCGTGTCACCGACCCAGGCGGGGGCGACCACCAGCGCGCTGCGACTCATGCGCGGTACCGAATGCGCGAGACCGGGCTCAATGTCCGTGCGAAACGGGGCCGCCTTTCAGGCGGTAGCGGGTGCCGCAGTACGGACACAGTTCTTCGCCGCTGGCGGCGATGGGCAGGAACACGCGCGGATGCGCGTTCCAGAGCAGCATCGACGGCATCGGGCAGTGCAGCGGCAGGTCGGCCGCCGTCACCTCGATCAGTCGTGCCCGATTGGCCGTGCCGGTTTCGCTGGCGGGATCGGAGCGGTTCGACATCTGGTATGTGCCCGGAAGTGGAGGGGAGTTGCGGTCAGGCCGGCGTCATCACACCAGCGTCATCACACCAGCGTCAGCCACTCGAGGCGGCGCGGCACCCGACCATGCACGCAGTCGAAGTAGAGCGACTGGATCTTCTGGGTGATCGGGCCGCGGGCACCGCTGCCGATCCGCCGGTTGTCGAGTTCGCGGATGGGCGTGACCTCGGCGGCCGTGCCGGTGAAGAACGCTTCGTCCGCGATGTACACATCGTCGCGGGTCAGGCGCTTGGAGATCACCGGGATGCCCAGTTCCCCCGCGATCTGGATCACCGCATCGCGGGTGATGCCGATCAGCGCCGAGGTGAGCTCCGGCTCGTACAGCTTGCCGTTCTTCACGATGAAGACGTTCTCGCCGGATCCTTCCGCGACGAAACCGTCAACGTCGAGCAGCATCGCTTCGTCGTAGCCGTCGGCCGTGGCCTCGAGGTTGGCGAGGATCGAGTTCGCGTAGGTTGCCGCGAACTTGGCACGGGCCATGGTCACGTTCACATGGTGGCGTGCGAACGACGAGGTCTTCACCCGGATGCCCTTCTCGAGGCCCTCCGGCCCGAGGTAGGCGCCCCACGGCCATGCCGCGACCGCCACGTGCACGCTGGCGCCCTTGGGCGAGACGCCCATCTTCTCGGACCCGTAGAAGGCAATAGGGCGGACGTAGCAGGATTCAAGCTTGTTCTCGCGCACCACCTGCCGGCAGGCTTCCGCGAGCTGTTCCCGGCTGTAGGGCAGCTGCATCTGGTAGATGTGCGCGGAGTTCGCCATCCGCTCCATGTGCTCCGGCAGCCGGAAGATCGCGGTGCCCTTGTCGGTCTTGTAGGCACGGATGCCTTCGAACACGGCCAGGCCATAGTGGAGCGAATGCGTCAGGACATGGATGTTCGCCTCGCGCCAGGGCACCATCTTCCCATCGAACCAGATCATTCCATCGCGGTCGGACATCGACATGGCCATTCCTCAATTTCCTTTGGTTATCGGCCGATTGTAGCGGAACTGCCGGAGACGAAGCGCCGGCAGGGCCGGTTGCCCGGCGTCGCCGTGCGCGCCGCCCGCCGGGACGTTGCTTGACCCCTGCGCGGGTTGATGCAACCATCTTCCACGGTGTCGTGACAAGGGAGGATTCGTGAACAGCCTGGCCGACCTGTTGCAGCGTGCCGGCGGCGCGGTCATCTCCGAGACCGACAGCGAAGAGCTCAAGCTCCAGAAGACGCTGTCGATCTTCGCCTGCGGGCTGATGATCTTCGCCGCCGGCCTGTGGATGGTCATCTACACCGCCCTGGGGATCCGCTTCGAGATCCTGGTGCCCCTTGGCTTCCAGCTGCTTTCGGCCGCATCGCTCGTCTACTACCTGCGCTCCGGCAACTTCGTCGCCTTCCGCTTTGCACAGGTGAGCCTCTTCCTGTTCGTGCCGTTCGTCATGCAGTGGGGGATGGGCAACTTCGTCACCGCTTCGGCCGTCATGCTGTGGGCGTTGCTCGCGCCGATCGGCGTCATGGTGCTTCATGGGCCGCGGGAGTCGATCCCCTGGTTCATCGCGTATCTCCTGCTCACCGCGGTGTCCGGCGTCTTCGACTATTTCATCTCGTATGGCACCGACTACGGCCTGCCGCTGCACACGATCGCGGTGTTCTTCGTGCTCAATTTCGCGGCGATCTCGACCATCGTCTATCTGCTGATCAGCTATTTCGTGCGCGAGCGCCAGCGGCTGTCGACCGAACTGCATCAGTCCCACAACCGGCTTGCCGACGCGCAGGAAAAATCGGAGCGCCTGCTCCTGAACGTGCTGCCGGCGCGGGTCGCGGAGCGCCTCAAGCGGCAGGATGCGGTGGCCGATGGCTATGCCGACGTCACCGTGATGTTTGCCGACATCGTGAACTTCACCGGCCTGTCGGAAGAACTGGCGCCGGGCGACGTGATCTACATGCTCGACGAGCTGTTCACCGGATTCGACGAGATCGCGGGGCGCCATGGCATCGAGAAGATCAAGACGATCGGCGATGCCTACATGGCCGCAGGTGGCCTCAATGCAGCCATGCCCGACTACACGGCCGCCCTCGGCGAAGCGGCCCTGCAGATGCAGCAGTTCATGAACGGCCGGCATTCGCCGAACGGTGCGCCGCTTGGGCTGCACATCGGCATCGCCACCGGGCCTGTCGGTGCCGGCGTGATCGGCCGCACGAAGTTCGTCTACGATCTCTGGGGAAACACGGTGAACGTCGCGAGCCGGCTGGCAGCCCATGCCGAGTTCGGCCAGGTCGCGGTCGACGAGGTCACCTACAAGCGACTGCGCGGCCGTTATCGTTTCGAAGGGCCGGTGTTCGTGTCGGCGAAGGGGAAGGGGAAGATCACTTCCTATTTCCTGACCGGCAGGCTCGCCGTGCCCGAACGCGTGCCGAACTGAACCCGCTTCCTTGCCCTGCGATGGCCGACGAGTTCCTCCCGCACGCATCCGCCGTCCCGTCCGCGGTGTTCGCCCCCGGTGGGCGGGGCGAACGGATCTGCCATGCCGTACGCAACAGCGTGCTCGGCCCTGTGCTGGTGGCCGCCACCGGACGCGGCGTCTGCATGGTCGCGTTCGACGATCGGCCGGAGCGGCTCGAGGACGCGCTGCGCAGCCGTTTTGGCGAGGCGACACCTGCTGCGCCCGACGCGGTCTTTGCCGCCTGGCTCGACGCGGTGCTGGCAGCGGTCGGGTCGGCGCGCGCGCGCGTCGACGTGCCGCTCGACCTGCGAGGTACTGCGTTCCAGCAGACGGTGTGGCGGGCGCTGTGTGCGATTCCGGCGGGCAGCACCGCCAGTTACCGGGTGGTGGCCGAGCGGATCGGTCGTCCCGGCGCCGCGCGGGCCGTTGCCCGTGCCTGCGCGGGGAACCCGGTCGCCCTCCTGGTGCCGTGCCACCGGGTGGTGCGCGAGGACGGCGGGCTCGGTGGATACCGGTGGGGCATCGAGCGCAAGCAGCGGCTGCTCGACCGCGAGCGCGGCTGACCCGGGGCGATTCGCCGGCTCAACGCTCGCCGAGCACCGCCTGCCAGAGCGCGTCGATCGCGGCCGCATGCGCGGCAAGCCCCTCCGCCGGCGCGCGGGCCGGGTCGTTGCCGGCCAGCTGCATCGCGTGCTGGGTGCGCCGCAGCGTCCGGTAGGCAACCTGGGCGGCTTCGGCGAGCCCGGGGTCGACCAGATTGCGCCGTGCCGCGACCTGCAGCAGTGCGATGTTGCCGACGTTGCCGGTGAGTTCGGGCACCTGCGCGGCATGCGCGAGGACCAGGAACTGCACGATGAACTCGAGGTCGACGAGCCCCCCCATGCCCTGCTTGATGTCGAAGGTCGAGGCATCGATTGCGACCCGCTTCGACTCGCGCATCCGCCGGCGCATGTCCCGGATCTCGGTGCGCAGCCGGTCGATGTCGCGCGGCTTGCGCAGGATCTCGATTCGCAACCGCTCGAAGCGCGCGCCCAGGGTGGGGTCGCCGGCGACGAAACGCGCCCGGGTCAGCGCCTGGTGCTCCCATACCCATGCCTTCTCGCGCTGGTACTGCTCGAAAGCCGTCATCGAGGGGGCGAGCAGGCCGGATTCACCGTCCGGGCGCAACCGCAGGTCGGTCGGGTAGAGAACGCCGGCGGACGTCATCGAAGTGAGCCAGGAATTCAGCCGCAGCGCGAGCCGTGCCTGTCGCTCGGGGGCCACCGCGTCGTCCGGGACGCCGTTCGGTGCCGGCGGCGAGTCGTCGAACACGAAGGCGATGTCCAGGTCGCTGCCGTAGCCCATCTCCTTGCCGCCGAGCTTGCCGTAGCCGATGATGCCGAAGCGTGCGGCAGGCACGGGCGATCGGCCTTCGTTCAGGTGCCGCCAGCAGCGGTCCAGTGCCTCGGCCAGCACCACGTCGGCGAGTTCGCTCAGCCGGTCGGACACCACTTCCAGCACGAGGTCGCCGGCCAGGTCCTGGGCGACGATGCGGAACACCTGTGCGTGCTTGAAGTGGCGAAGGATGTCCAGCTGGCGCTCGACGTTGCCGGTGGTGTAATCGAGGTGGGCGCGCAGGTCTTCGATCAGCTGGGGCCAGGCCGGCGGAGAATGCAGGGTGCGCGCATCGATCAGCTCATCGAGCAGGATCGGGTGCTGGGCAAGGTAGCCGCTGGCCCAGGGACTGGCGGCGGCGAGTTCGCCCAGACGCTGCAGGACCGGAGGGTATTCGATCAGCAGCGCGAGGTAGGATTCGCGGCGTCCGATGCTGACCACGATGTCGAGCAGCCGCGCGATCGCGGCGTCCGGATCGGGCAGGGCGGCTGCCACCTCGAGCGTGCGCGGCATCAGCTGCGCGAGCCGGCTCTGGCCGCTCGATGCCATCCGCTTCACCCGGGCGCTGCCGCGCAGCTCGCGCAGCCGTTCCGCCAGCAGCCCCGGTTCGCGATAGCCCATCTTGCCCAGGGTGGCGGTGGCTTCGGACGGATCCACCTCGTCCTGCCACAGCGAGGACAGCGGATGCTCGGCCGCGGTGCCGGGCGAGATCGCACACACCTGTTCGAAGATCACGGCGATCGATTCTCGCAGGGTGTCCAGCAACGCAGCGAACGCCGGCCAGTCTTCGCAGCCCATGGACAGGGCAATGCGGCGACGGTCCTCTTCGGAGTCCGGCAGCGCATGGGTCTGTGCGTCGTCGAGGTACTGCAGCCGGTGTTCGAGCCGGCGCAGCAAGTCGTACCCGCGCGCGAGCCGCTCGACGACCGGCGCTTCGAGGATGGAACGGGCCTGCAGCGCAGCGAGCACCTCGAGCGTCGGGCGCGCCCGCAATGCGAGGTCCCGCCCGCCGCGGATCAGCTGGAACACCTGCGCGACGAACTCGATCTGACGGATGCCGCCCGCGCCCAGCTTTATGTTGCCCAGCATGTCCCGGCGCCGCACCTCGCGCCTGATCTGGTCCGACAGCTCGCGCATCGAGGCGATGGCGCTGAAATCGAGGTGGCGACGGAACACGAAGGGCTGGACGGTGCCGGTCAGGGCTGCCTCGAAGCCGGGTGCGCCGCCGATGGGCCCGGGTACCGGCGTGCGGCCGACGATGCGGCCCTTGATCCATGCATACCGCTCCCATTCACGCCCCTGCGCGATGAAATACTCCTCGAGCATCGCCAGGCTGCATGCGAGGGGACCGCTGTCCCCGTAGGGACGCAGCCGCATGTCCACCCGGAACACGAAGCCCTCTCCGGTGGGTTCGTTCAGCAGCGCGATGATCCGCCGGCCGCAGCGGACGAAATACTCGTGGTTGCTGATCGCTCGCGCGCCGCGGGTCTCGCCCTCTTCCGGGTATACGAAGACCAGGTCGATGTCCGACGACACGTTCAGTTCGGCCCCGCCCAGCTTGCCCATGCCGATGACCAGCAACGGCTGCAGGCGACCCGATTCCTCGCCGACGGGGTCCCCGAAGACCGGTTGAAGCTCCCGGGTCGCCTCGTTGCAGGCCGCGGCGATCGTCTCCTCGGCCAGGGCAGTCATGGTGGCGGTCACCTCGGACAGGTCCGCCTGCCCGGCCAGGTCGCGGCCGACGAGCGCGAGCAGGCATTCACGGCGCAGGATCCGCATGCGCACGGCGAGGTCGGGCAGTGCCTGGGTGGCGGCCGGCGCGCCCCCTGCATCGGCAGCCGTCGGGGGCTGGAGCGCGGCACGCATGCGTTCGCGGGTAAACGGCGAGGCCGCGAGCGCGTTGAAGGAATCACGGCTGGTAAGGCCCGCTGCCGCCAGGCGCGATACGAAGCGGCTGTGGGCAATGGCGGTATCGAATGCGTCTCCGGGCACGGTCAGCGCGTGTGTCCGTGGCCGGAGGCGGGCCGGGGCCCGGCATCGGCGAGGCCGGGGATCACCCCGGTCGCCGCCCGCTGCGGCCGGGCGATGGCAGTACACTTCCAACGATTGTCCTGGAGCACAAGTGACCCTGTCCGTTTCCGATCCGGTGGTTTGCGAGACCCTCACCGGTCCGGCAGTCTAGCGCAACGCCATTGAACGATCCCAGCCCCCTTCCTGCACCGCCGACGCGGCGCCCCCTGCGCCTGCATTTCCTGCGCGTGCTGGGGCTTGTTTCGCGCTTCACCGGCAGGTTCCTGATGGCGTCGCTGCTGGTCGGGGGCTTCGGCGTCGCTGCAGTGATGCTGTCGCTGCGCTATTACGTGCTGCCGAACATCGACCAGCACCGCGAGCGCATCGCGGCGATGATCAGCGAGGCCAGCGGACAGCGCGTCACCATCGGAAGCATTGCCGCCCAGTGGAGCGGTTTGCGGCCCCACCTGTCGATGTTGCAGGTCGTGGTCCACGATGATGCAGGCCGGCCTGCGCTCGAGTTGCAGCGGGTGGAGACGACGCTGTCCTGGCGGTCGATGGCCGTGGGCAGTGCGCGCACCCGGATGCTGGAGATCATCGGTCCCAGCCTGACCGTCCGCCGCGACGCGGAGGGCGTGCTGTCCGTGGCTGGACTGCAGGTGTCAGGCACTGGCGACGGCGGGTTCGGTCGCTGGGTGCTCGAGCAGCGCGCCGTTGTCATCCGGGACGCATCGGTGGTCTGGATCGACGAGGCACGCGGTGCGCCGGAGCTCTGGTTGAAGCAGGTGCAGTTGCGCCTCGAATCGCGCGGGCGCAGGCACCGGCTCGGCGTGACGGCGGTGCCCCCCGACGGACTGGCGGCGCCGGTCGACCTGCGCGCCGAATGGCGGGGCAACGACCTGTCGCGCATCGCCGAGTGGGACGGCCGGCTGTACGTGGCATTGCGCGATACCAGTCTCTCCGGCTGGGAAGCCTGGGTCGACCTGCCCGGTGGGGTGGAGAGCGGCACCGGTGCGGTGCGGTTGTGGGCAGAGATGCAGGCGGGCCGCCTGGTGTCGCTGATCAGCGACGTCGAGCTCGCGTCGGTGCGTGCCCGCTTGTCGCCGGCCCTCGCCGAGCTGGCCTTCGACGAGATGCACGGGCGGCTCGCCTGGCGGCAACTGGCCGACGGCTTCGAACTTGCGGTCACCCAGCTTGTGTTGTCGCAGCAGGGGCGTCCGTCGACGCCGCCGACCGACGCGAGGCTGCGCTGGCACGATCCGTCGGGCAGCACGGTCGGCGGACTTCGGCAGGGCGTGGCCGGCGCACGGGTGCCACGCAACGAGCTGACCGCCAGCGCGCTCGAGATCGCCCCATGGGCAGCCCTTGCGGCACAGCTCCCGGTGGATGCGAAGGCCCATGAGCTGCTTGCGGCGCTGGCACCGTCGGGTCGCCTGTCCGACCTGTCGGTCGCCTGGGAAGGTCCCCTGGAGGCGCCGGCGAGCTGGCAGGTGCGCGGGCGCTTCGACGGGCTTTCCGTCGCTGCCCACGGCGATTGGCCCGGACTGGCCGGCGTCAGCGGTTCGGTGGACGGCAGCGACCGGGCGGGCATGCTTCGCCTCGATTCCGAGGGCCTGCGTTTCACCCTGCCCGCGGTGTTCGCACGCCCGCTCGCCTTCGACACCTTCAACGGGCAGGTCGGCTGGAGCGGGCAGGGTCCCAGGCTGGCCATCCAGCTGGTCGGCCTCGCGTTCGCGAACGCCGACCTCGCCGGCACCCTGTCGGGGGAGTACCGTCCGCGCGAATCGAAGTTCGGCCATGCGGACCTCACCGGCGCGCTGAGCCGGGCAGAAGCCAAGGCCGTGGCGTGCTACATGCCCCTGCGGATCAGCGAGGACAGCCGGAAGTGGCTTGCCCGGGCGCTGGTGGCGGGGCGCTCCAACGATGTCCGGATGCGCCTGAAGGGTGATCTTGCCGAGTTTCCGTTCAGCGAGCCCAGGCGCCCCCGTGGCGGCGAGTTCCTGTTGACGGTCAAGGCGCTGGGGGTCGAGCTCGATTACGCGCCGGGCTGGCCGAGGATCAGCGACATAGACGGGGATCTCGTGTTCCGGGCCGAGCGTCTCGAGATTTTCCCGAAGAGCGCCACCATCGCCGGGGTGAAGCTGCAGCGGTTGCGGGCGAACATACCGGACATGGTGCACTCGGACGAGATCCTCGAGGTGACCGGCGAGGCCGAATCGGCGACGTCCGACTTCCTGCGCTTCATCGCCCAGAGTCCGGTGGACGGATTCCTCGACGGCGCGACGCGCGACATGGAGGCGCAGGGTCGCGGCCGGCTGGCGCTGAAGCTGGTCCTGCCGCTTCGGCACATGGTCGATTCGACCGTCGCGGGAAGCTATCAGTTCGTCGGCAACCGGCTGGTGCTGGACCGCGATGCGCCCGTGCTGGAGGCGGTCAACGGACGCCTCGACTTCACTGAATCGAGCATCCGCGTGAACGCGGCGACGGCGCAGGTGTTCGGCGGCCCGGCCGCGATCACCGTCGCATCCCAGCGCGATGGGTCCGTGCGGGTCGGCGTATCCGGACGTGCGACGGCCGAGATGGTGCGGCGGGAACTGCCCGAGGCGCTCGGCCAGTCCCTGCGCGGCGCGGCCGACTGGCGCGCGACGGTCAACTACCGGCGCAAGGTCGGCGACCTCGTGGTGGAATCCTCCCTCGCAGGCCTGGCGATCGAATTGCCGCCACCGTTCGGGAAGGCCGCGGGGGAAACGATGCCGCTGCGCATCGAACAGGTGAGTGGCGTGGAGCGCGACCGGCTCGCCATCAGCCTGGGAAGCATTCTCTCCGCGCAGGTGCTGCGCCGGATCGAAGCCGGGCAGGCGACGATCGAGCGCGCGTCCGTCGTGGTCGGCGGCGGCACGGCGCCGGTACCCGAGCGGCGTGGCATCGCCGTCAGCGGTACGCTGAAGCGGGTGAACGTCGATGCGTGGCGGCCGGTGTTCGCGGGCCTGGCGGTGCCCGGCAAGGGGGGCGGCGAGGCTGGCGACATCGACCTTCGCATCGGACAGGTGGAAGCCATCGGCCGGCAGTTCAACGACGTTGCGGTGAAGACGGTCCTGTCGTCCGGTGGCTGGGACGGCACCATTTCGTCGAAGGAGGTGTCGGGCGAACTGTCCTGGCGTTCGCAGGGCAAGGGCCGTCTGGTCGCCCGCCTGAGCCGGGTCAACCTGCCTCCGGCACAGGCGACGCGGGCGGTGCTGCAGCAGGCGAAGTTCGACGACACCGAACTGCCTGCGCTCGACGTGACCGTCGACAGCTTCCTGCTCGCGGACAAGGCGCTGGGCCGGCTGCAGCTCATGGCCCGACCCGAGGGCAGGGACTGGCGCATCGAGCGCCTGCGCATCGTCAACCCGGATGCCACCTTCCAGATGGACGGGCTGTGGCAGAGCTGGATGGCGCAGCCGCGCACCCAGGTGAACGTGCGGCTCGATATCGTCGATGGCGGCAAGCTGCTGTCGCGCCTCGGCTATCCGGAAGGCGTGCGCGGCGGGGCGGGGCGGATCGAAGGGCCGCTGTCCTGGGCCGGCAGTCCGCAGGACCTCGATGTGTCCACGCTCGGCGGTACGCTGCTCGTGGAGATATCGAAGGGCCAGTTCGTGACGCTGGAGCCCGGCGTGGGCCGGCTGCTCGGGGTGTTCAACCTGCAGAGCCTGCCGCGCCGCATCGCGCTCGATTTCCGCGACGTGTTCAGCGAAGGTTTCTCGTTCGACGAGATCTCGGGAACGATGCGCATCACCGGCGGCTCGGGCCGGGTTGAAGGGTTCCGCATACAGGGCCCGTCGGCGCGGGTGCTGATGACCGGCGAGGTGAACCTGGCGAAGGAAACGCAGAACCTGCAGGTGCGCGTGACGCCGGTGCTCGGCGACAGCCTCGCCCTGGCGGGCGCCCTCATCGGGGGGCCGGTGGCTGGCATCGCAAGCTTCCTGGTGCAGCGCGTGCTCAAGGATCCGCTCGCACAGCTCGCCACCTTCGACTACGCGGTGACCGGAACCTGGGCCGAGCCGACCGTGAACCGGGTGCCGCGCCCGGATCCGGGCAGCGCACCGGCCCCGTCGCCGCCCGCTCCAGGATGAGCGGGTACAGCCGCCGGCCGGTGTGCCGCCCGGGCAATCTGGCCGCCGGGACGGCGTGCGCCTGGTGGCTCGCGGCGCTGTTGGCGGGCCTGGCCGTGCCGCCGCGGGTGGCCGCGGCGGAGATTCCCGCGCAGCCGGTGCCGGCCGCCGCCCGTCCGGCGAAGCCGCCCGGGCCTCCCGGTGCGGTGGCGGGCAGCGCCGGCGTGGCGGCATGGACGATCGACGATGTGCTCTGGGATCGTCCGCGCAGCGCCGAGGTCATCCGCACCCTGCCGGCGGTGCGCGGCGCCGTCGCCGCGCTGCTCGCGACAGCGGACGCATCGCTGGTGATTCATCATGGGGGCGGGCAGAATGACGGGCTGCGTGCCGACGAACTGCGGCACTGGCTGGTCGCGCTTGCCGTCGAACCCGGGCGGGTCGTCCTGGCGCCTGCTGCCAGCACCGTGGTCGAAGGCCTGCCGCGAGGCACCCTCGTCCTGGAGTTGGTGCGCTGACGGCCGGCGCGCTGAACGTCCCATCCCGGAAGGTTTCCCATGTCGTCCCCCCCGATCCAGCCGCAGCCACAGTCCCCTGAATCCCGGCAGGTGCCGGTCGAACCGTTCCGGGTCGCGGCGGTACAGACCGTGTCAGGCCCGGACGTGGGCCGGAACCTCGCCGAGTGTGCGGCGCTGATCGCCGAGGCCGCTGCCGGCGGTGCCCGGCTGGTCGGGCTGCCAGAGTATTTCGGCATCATCGGCATGCGCGACCGCGACAAGGTCGTCGCGCGCGAGCAGCCCGGGGACGGCCCGATCCAGAACTTCCTCGCCGAGACGGCACGTCGGCACGAGGTCTGGCTGGTCGGCGGTTCGGTGCCGCTGGCCTGCGACGATCCGGACAAGGTCTGGAACGCCAGCCTGGTGTTCGACGACGCCGGCCGCTGCGTCGCCCGCTACGACAAGATCCATCTGTTCGGCTTCGACAACGGGCGCGAGAAGTACTCCGAGGAACGGACGATCATGCATGGATCGCAGGTGGTCACCGTCGATTCGCCGTTCGGGCGCATCGGGCTGTCGATCTGCTACGACCTGCGCTTCCCCGAGCTGTACCGGTCCTTCGGCGACGTCGACCTCATCTTCGTGCCGTCCGCCTTCACCGAGACCACCGGCGACGCACACTGGGAACCCCTGCTGCGCGCGCGCGCGATCGAGAACCTGGCCTACGTGGTCGCGCCGGCGCAGGGTGGCGTCCATCCGAACGGCCGCGAGACGCATGGCCATTCGATGGTGGTCGACCCCTGGGGGCGTATCCTCGCGCAACAGGCGAAGGGGCCCGGCGTCGTGCTTGCCGATGTCGACCCGGCCCGTGTGCAGGACGCGCGCAGCATGCTGCCGGCGCTGAGCCACCGTACCCTGCGCAGCGTCCGATAGCCGGCGCCTGGCTTATCCTCCCGATTTCCGTCCCCATCTGGATCCGATGAACGACCATTCCTCCGCAAGTCCCGCTGCTTCCGGCGCGCCCGGCACGGCACCCGCACCGGCCTTCGCTGCATCGCCGGCCCCGCGCGGCCTGGCCGACGGGCTGATGAGTACCGCCGACCAGTGCCTGCTCGCGCCGTATGCACTCGACACCGGCGCGCTGGGCAAGGTGTTCGGCAGCATCCTGAGCCACCATGTCGATTACGCCGACCTCTATTTCCAGTACACGCGCTCCGAGGGCTGGAGCCTGGAGGAGGGCATGGTCAAGTCGGGCAGCTTCTCGATCGAACAGGGCGTCGGCGTACGCGCGGTGAACGGAGAGAAGACTGCGTTCGCCTATTCCGACGACATCAGCCTGCCGGCCCTAGAGGCCGCCGCCACCGCCACCCGCGCCATCGCCCGGGCCGGCCAGCAGGGCACGGTGCCGATGGCGCGCACCGGCGCGGCGCGCGAACTGTATGCACCGAAGGACCCGCTGCTCAGCCTCGACGAGGCGCGCAAGGTCGACCTGCTGGAACGGATCGAACGCGCGGCGCGCGCACGCGACCCGAGGGTGATCCAGGTGATGGCCTCGCTCGCCGGCCAGTACGAGGTGGTGATGGTCGCGCGCCACGACGGCCTGCAGAGCGCGGACGTGCGCCCGCTGGTACGCATGTCGGTGCAGGTCATCGTCGAGCAGGACGGGCGCCGGGAACAGGGAAGTTCCGGTGGCGGCGGCCGTTTCGACTATGCCTATTTCACCGACGCGGTGATCGCGCAGTATGCCAAGGAGGCAGTGGATACGGCACTGCTTAACCTCGATGCCCGGCCGGCGCCGGCCGGGTCGATGACCGTCGTGCTGGGGCCGGGCTGGCCCGGCGTGCTGCTGCACGAGGCGATCGGGCACGGCCTGGAGGGCGACTTCAACCGCAAGGGCACGTCCGCCTTCACCGGCCGGATCGGCGAGCGCGTCGCAGCGCCCGGCGTGACCGTCGTCGACGATGGCACGCTGTTCGAGCGGCGCGGCTCGCTCAACGTCGACGACGAAGGCAACCCGACGCAGCGCACGGTACTGATCGAGGACGGCGTGCTCCAGGGCTACCTCCAGGATTCCCTGAACGCCCGGCTGATGGGCATGCCGGTCACCGGCAACGGCCGCCGCGAATCGTTCGCGCACCTGCCGATGCCGCGCATGACGAACACCTACATGCTCAACGGCGACAAGGACCCGGAAGAGATCATCCGCTCGGTGAAGCGCGGGCTGTACGCAGTGAACTTCGGTGGCGGGCAGGTCGACATCGTCAGCGGCAAGTTCGTGTTCTCGGCCTCCGAGGCCTGGCTGGTCGAAGATGGAAAGCTGGTGCATCCGGTGAAGGGCGCGACGCTGATCGGCAATGGGCCGGATGCGCTGACCCGCGTGACCATGATCGGCAACGACATGAAGCTCGACTCCGGCGTCGGCTCCTGCGGCAAGGAAGGACAGAGCGTCCCGGTGGGCGTGGGGCAGCCGACGCTGCGCATCGACGGACTGACGGTGGGCGGCACGGCTTGAGCCCACCGCAGTCGAAGGGCGCATCGGCGCGCTGCGCCCGCGGGCGGGCACGCCCGAGGCCTGGCCCGGACACGCGGCTGCGATGAGCATCGAACTGTCGCCGCAGGTCTGGGCCGCCGTCTTCCTCGTCGTGGCGGCGGCAGGCCTGCTGCAGGGCGCCATCGGCTTCGGCTTTCCGGTGATCGCGACGCCGATGCTGGCGATGCTGATGGACATCCGGACGGCCATCGTCGTCACCGTGGTGCCCAACATCGTGACCGGGCTGGTCGCGATCGTGCGTGGCGGCAACTGGCGCGGCAGCCTCGGCCAGCACTGGCCGGTTGCGCTGTGGACGCTGCCGGGCGCGCTGATCGGCACCAAGATACTCATCTTCGCACCGCAGGACTGGCTGAAGCTGTTCCTCGCCGTGGCGCTGTTCGTCTACCTGCGGCAGGAGGCGCTGAACCGGGTCGACTGGACGGCGGTGCGCAATCATCCGCGACGCGCCGGCGCGGTGGCGGGCTTCCTCGGCGGCTTCCTTTCCGGGTCGGTCAACGTCGCGCTGCCGCCGCTGCTGATCTATTTTTCGGCGCTGGGCCTTTCGACGCTGGTGATGACGCAGGTGATGAACCTCTGCTTCGTCAGCGCGCGGCTGGTGCAGACGGCGGGGCTGGCGCTGGCCGGGCAGATCGACCGCACCGCGATCATGGTGTCCCTGCCGCTCACCGCAGTCGCGCTGCTCACGATGTGGTTCGGCTGGCGCATCCAGGACAGGATCGATGCGAAGACCTACAAGAAGCTGCTGAAGCTGTTCCTCTGGGCGATGGCGATCGGGCTGGCGGTGCAGAGCAGCTGGCGGTTGCTGGGCGCCTGAGGCTCGGCCGAAGGCTTCAGGTCGCCGTTGCGGCGTCGATCAGCTCCAGCAACCGTACCGGGGACACCGGCGCTTCCGCGAGATGCACGTTCCAGGGCGACAGCGCGTCCTCGATCGCCGACACGATCGTCGGCGCCACCGGGATGGTTCCGGCTTCGCCGATGCCCTTGACGCCGATCGGGTTGGTCGGGGAGGGGGTCTCGATGAACACGACTTCGATGTGCGGGATTTCGGTCGCGGTCGGCAGCAGGTAGTCGGCGAAGGTGCCGGTCACCGGCTGCGCCTCGTCGTCATAGCCCATCTTCTCGAACAGCGCGTTGCCGATGCCGTGCACGATGCCGCCATGGATCTGGCCTTCCGCCATCGTCGGGTTCACCAAGCGCCCACTGTCGTGCACCGCGACGTACCGCAGGATGCGCACCGCCCCGGTGCCGGGATCGACTTCGACCTCGCATGCGTGGCAGGCATTCGCATGCGCCTGGCTGTTGGTCTGGAACAGCCCGGTGGCCTCGAGTCCGGGCGTGATGCCGGGCGGCAGAGAGTAGCCCGGTGCGCCCTTGAGCTTGCGTGCGATGTCACCGAGCGTGACGAAGCGCCCGCTGTCCGCCACGGACTCGACCCGTCCGTCGCGCAGGCGCAGTGCGTCCATCGGCACGCCGAGCAGCTGCTCGCCCACCTTCAGCGCCTTGTTGCGCACTTCCACCGCCGCCAGGTGCACCGAGGAGCCGGCCATCACGGTCTGGCGGCTGGCGAAGCCGCCCATGCCCAGCGACACGCGGCCGGTGTCGCCGCAGGTGACATGGATCATGTCGAGCGGGACGTCGAGCTGCTCGGCGGCGATCTGGGCGAGGGCGGTTGCAAGGCCCTGGCCCATCGCCAGCGCACCGGTGTAGAGGTCGATGCGCCCCAGCGGCGACACCCGGATCACCGCCGACTCGAACGGCCCGCGCGAGGTCGCCTTCACCGCGTTGGCCAGGCCCAGGCCGAGGTAACGGCCGCGTGCGCGTGCATCGCGCTGGCGGGCGGGGAAGCCGGCGTAGTCGATGCGCGCCAGGGCTTCCGACTGCGTCCTTGCATAGTCGCCGCCGTCGACGATGGACCGCACGCCCGCACGGTTGGTGAGGCCCTTGTCGTAGGGCATCTTCTCGGCGGGGATCAGGTTGCGCGAACGCACGTCGGCGCGATCGATCGCCAGCTCGCGCGCGACCCGGTCGAGGAGCCGTTCCATCACGAACGCAGCCTGCGGATAGCCGGCACCGCGCACCGGGATCACCGGCGTCTTGTTCGTCTGGCAGATGATCACGTCCATCCGGTACGCGGGCACCCGGTACGGACCGGTCACCGAGGTGGCGGCGTTGTACGGCAGGTTTATCCCCTGGGGGGTGTATGCACCCTGGTCATGCAGCAGCCGGCCGCTCACGCCGAGGATCGTGCCGCGCGCGTCGACGGCGATGTCGACGTCCCAGTACTGGTCGCGCTCGTGGATGGCGCTGACGAAATGCTCGGCGCGGTCCTCGACCCACTTCACCGGCCGCCCCAGGCAACGGGCAGCGGCGGGGATGGCGACCTCTTCCGGATAGGTCAGGTACTTGCAGCCGAAGCCGCCGCCCACGTCCGGCGCGATCACGCGGACGTTGTGCTGGTCCATGCCGAGCATCGCCGAGATCGAATGCATCACTTCGTGCGCCATCTGGGTAGACGTCCAGACGGTGATCGCGTCCTCGACCGGGTCGTAGCGCGCGAGCACGCCGCGGCCTTCCATCGGATGCGCGGCACCGCGATGCACGAACAGCGATTCGCTGAACACATGCGGCGCGCCGGCGAACGCCGTGTCGACCTCGCCGAACCCGACCTGGAGCCGCTCGGCGATGTTCGAGGCCGCATCGCTGCGGACCACGGGTGCGCCGGCATCGAGGGCCTGGTGGCAGTCGTGCACCACCGGCAGCGGCTCGAAGTCCACCTCGATCAGCGCAAGCGCATCCTCGGCGATGGCGCGCGACTCCGCGACCACCATCGCCATCGCCTCGCCGACGAAGGCCACTTCAGTGCAGGAAAGCACCCATGGCGTGATGTCCTTCTGCAGCGTCGCCGACGGGAAGCCGAGCGGCATGCGCAGGCTGGTGAGTTCGCGCGCGATCGCCTGCGCGTCGAACACCGCGACCACGCCGGGCAGCGCGCGTGCGGCCGCCAGGTCGATGCGGACCACGCGCGCATGCGCATGCGGGCTGCGCAGGAACGCGGCATGCAGCGGGTCGGGCATGCGGATGTCGTCGAGGTAGCGGCCCTCGCCGCGCAGCAGGGCGGGGTCTTCGATGCGCGGCGCACGGGTTCCGAACATCCGGCGCGCAGTGTAGCCGTCCCCGGATGTCGCAGCCGCAGGCTCGACCACCTGGCCGGACGGTACGATCGTGTCCATGGTCAGGCGCCTCCGGCCGGCTTCGTTGCGGCCTGCAACGCCGCTGCGACGATGTTCTGGTAGCCGGTGCATCGGCACAGGTGGCCCGACAGCACGAGGCGCACGGCTTCTTCGTCAGGGGACGGTTCGTCGCGCAGCAGTTCGGTGAGCGACATCAGGATGCCGGGCGTGCAGTAGCCGCACTGCAGTGCATGGCGGTCGCGGAACGCCGCCTGCAGCGGACCGAGTCCGGCTGCCCCTTGAGTGCCGGCGGCCAGCGACTCCACCGTCTCGACGCGGCAGCCATCGGCCTGCACCGCGAGCATCAGGCAGCCGCGGGCGGATACGCCGTCGACCAGGACCGTGCAGGCGCCGCAGACTCCGTGCTCGCAGCCGACATGCGTCCCGGTCAGTTGCAGGTCCTGGCGCAGGAAGTCGGCGAGATTGATCCGCTCGGCAACCTTGCATGTGTGGGTCTTGCCGTTCACCGCGAGCGTGATCTCGCGCATGGCTTCGTCAGCGTTCATCGATTCGTTCCATCGTTGCCTGGATGCCGGACGGATGCGGGTCCGCCCGCTGCGCGGGCCAGGGCGATCGGGATCGCCCTCGCGCACAGGGTCCTGGCCAGCCGCTGCCGGTACCATCCAGGCACCTGCGGGTCCCCGAGTGCATCGACACTGCCGCAGCAGGCGGCAGCCGCATCGATGTCGGACGGGCTGACGATGGTGCCCAGCAGGGCGGCCTCGGCATCGGCCACGCGTACTGCGGTGGCGGCGACGCCGCCGAGCGTGATCGACACACGGCTCGCCGTCCCGTCCGCACCCAGTTCGATCAGCACCGCGACCGCCACGATGGCGTAGTCGCCATGGCGACGGGCGAACTCGAGGAAGGCCCAGCCGTGCGAGGCTGCCCACGGCGTGAAGCGCACTTCGGCGAGGATCTCGCCGTCTTCGAGCGCTGGCGTCATCAGGTCGAGCGCGAACGCCCGCATCGGCAGGTCGCGCCGGCCGCCGGGCCCGGCGATGGACAGCGTCGCCTCCATCGCCATCGCGACCATCGGCTGCTCCGCCGAGGGATCGAGATGGCACAGGCTGCCGCCGATCGTCCCGCGGTTGCGCGTCTGCCGATGCCCGACCCACTGGATGGCCTCGGCCAGCAGTGGAAGGCGCGCCTTCACCAGGGCCGAGAACTCGATCTCGCGCTGGCGCGTCATTGCACCGATCACGACCGCGTCGCCGGACTCGCGGATGCCCGAGAGTCCCTCCACCCGGTTCAGGTCGATCAGGTTCTCAGGTGCGAGCAGCCTGAAGTTGAGCATCGGCATCAATGACTGCCCGCCGGCAAGCAGGCGCGGCGAGGGCAGCGTCGCGGCCATCGACAGTGCCTCGTCGAGGGTACGCGGCGCGTGGTAGCGAAAGGGCGGGGCCTTCATCTCGGTCTCGTGTCGGCGTCACTCCGGCTTGATGTTCGCGGCCGCCGCGATGCGCCGGTTGCGATCGATGTCGGCGGCGAGCAGCTTGCGCGTCTCGGCCGCGGAACGGAAGAACGGCTCCAGCCCCGCGCCAGCCATGCGCTTCTGCAGTTCAGGATCCTGCAGCGCGAGCCGGACGTCTTCCTCGACCTTCGACACGATGCGGTCGGGCGTGGCCAGCGGGGCAAGGAATCCGTAGTAGTTGTCCACCGAGAAGCCCTTGAGTTCCGGGATGCCGGAGTCGCGGAAGGTGGGCACGTCCGGCGCGAGCGGCGACCGGGCCTGGCTGGTCAACGCGATCGCGCGCAGCTTGCCCTGTTGCACGAACGGCAAGGCGGTTGCCAGGGTCACTACCGCGATGTCGAGCTGGTTGCCCATCAGCATCGCGACCGCGTTGGCGCAGCTGGTGGGGATATGCAGGGCCTGGGTCTTCGTGTCGAACTTGTACGCCTCCATCGCGAAATGGTGCGTGCTGGCGAGGCCGCAGCTTGCGTAGTCGAGCTTGCCGGGCTGTGCGCGCAGCAGGCTGGTGAACTCCTGCAGGGTCGTGGCCTTGACGCGCGGATTGACCACCAGCGCCACCGGTGCGGCGGTGGCCATCGCCACCGGCTTGAAGTCGCGGACCAGGTCGTACGGCAGCTTGGGCAGCAGGGCCGAGTTCATCGTGTGCGTGGTGGCGACGACCAGCAGCGTGTGCCCGTCGGGCGTGGCACGGAACACCAGCTCGGCACCGATGCTGCCACCGGCGCCCGGGCGGTTCTCGACCACCACGGTCTGCTTCCAGGTCTCGGCCAGCCGCGCACCCATGATCCGGCCGGTGAGATCCGCGCCGCCACCGGGCGAGAAGGTGGCGACCAGGCGCACCGGGCGTGCCGGCCAGGCCTGCGCGGCGGCGGCACCGGGCGCCGTGGCCCCCGCCTGGGCGTGCACGGGAACCGGCGACGTGAGCGCGGCCGCGAGGGTCAGCCCGGCGGCGGCGGCCGGGAAAGCCGCCAGGAAGGGCTTCAGGCGCGACCCGGGCATGGCTGGCGCAGCGTCGGGGGTGGTGCGGAGGAGACGGGTAACGTTCATGGTTCTTGGCCTTTCATTGGGGAATGCTGTCGGATTGCAATACGCGTGCCACCCGGCCTGCGTCGAGCCTAGGGCTCGAAGCGCATCGACAGGTCGAGCGCACGCACGTCCTTGGTGAGGTTGCCTACCGAGATGCGATCGACCCCGGTGGCGGCGATCGCCCGCACGGTGTCGAGCGTGATGCCGCCGGAGGCTTCAAGCCGTGCGCGGCCGGCCGTGGAGGCGACCGCCGCCGCCATCCTTTCGACCGAGAAGTTGTCGAGCAGGATCAGGGGGGCGCCCGCGGCCAGGGCTTCGGCGAGCTGCGCTTCGGTCTCCACCTCGACCTGGAGGGGCATGCCGGGCGCCACCCGTGCCGCGGCCTCGACCGCGGCGGTGATGCCGCCCGCGGCCGCGATATGGTTTTCCTTGACGAGGACCATGTCGAACAGGCCCATCCGGTGGTTGGCGCCGCCGCCGGTCACCACGGCGTATTTCTGCGCGAACCGGAGGCCGGGCAGGGTCTTCCGGGTGTCGAGGATCTGCGCCTGCGCGCCCTCGATGGCGTCGACGTACTGCCGGGTGCGCGTCGCCACGCCGGACAGCAACTGCAGGAAGTTGAGTGCCGAGCGCTCCGCGGTCAGCAGGGCACGCGCAGCCCCCGAGACCCGGCACAGGGCCTGGCCGGCGTCGACCCGGGCGCCCTCGGCCACGAGCCATTCCACTGTCGCACCAGGATCGACGCGGCGGAAGACGGCATCGAACCACGGCCTGCCGCAGAGGACTGCCGCTTCGCGTGCGATCACCCGGGCACGCAGCGTGGCACCGGCGTCGATCAGCGCGGCGGTGAGGTCGCCGCTGCCGACATCCTCGTCGAGCGCCCTGTGCGCGTCTTCGTCGGCGTGGCGTGCGATCAGGTCAGGCGTGAAGCTCATGCATCCTCATGCGGTGTCATGCGTCGTCAGACGGGCTGTCGGGGAGATGCAGGCCCGGATTCTAGCCAATTGCCCTTATCATCGTGCGGCGTCCGCCTCCAGTGATCGGCATTCGGGCCGATAACGGTTACGTCACCGGGCAAGCACGAGGACCTCAATGTCTGACATCACGCATGTCGTGTCGTGGGGACTGGGCACGATCGCCGGCTTCGCCGTGCTTGCCGCGCTGGCGTTCGTGTTGCTGCGCGACATCACCCAGCAGCGCCATACGATCCTGCGCAACTACCCGGTCATCGGGCACCTGCGCTACTTCTTCGAGAACCTCGGCGAATACTTCCGGCAGTACTTCTTCGCCGGCGATCGCGACGAGATGCCGTTCAACCGCGCGACGCGCGGCTGGGTCTACCGGCTGGCCAAGAACGAAGGGGGCGTGATCGGATTCGGCTCTACCTACGACCTTCGGCAGCCGGGCTCCATCCTGTTCGTGAACGCGCCGTTCCCGGTCCTGGAGTCCGACCAGCTGCCGACGCCGCCGCTGACCATCGGCGAGGGCAGTTGCCGCTACCCGCTGCTCGGCCGGTCCGTGGTGAACGTCAGCGGCATGAGTTTCGGGGCGATCTCGGCGCCGGCCGTCCGTGCCCTGTCGATGGGGGCGCAGGAGGCCGGCTGCTGGATGGACACCGGCGAAGGCGGGCTGTCGCCCTACCACCAGGAAGGTGGCTGCGACATCATTATGCAGATCGGCACGGCGAAGTACGGCGTGCGCCGCCTGGACGGCAGCCTCGACCGCGACCGGCTGCGCGAGCTGGGGCATGCCGTCGGCGCGTTCGAGATCAAGCTGTCGCAGGGCGCGAAGCCGGGCAAGGGTGGCGTGCTGCCGGCGATGAAGGTCACCGAAGAGATCGCCCGCATCCGGGGCATCCCTGCCCATCAAGACTCGATCAGCCCGAACCGCCATCTCGACATCGCCGACATCGACCAGCTGCTCGACCAGGTGATGATGATCCGCGACCTGACCGGCCGGCCCTGCGGCGTGAAGACGGCCGTCGGTGGCTGGGCCTTCATCAACGAACTGTGCGAGGCGGTGCTGCGGCGCGGGCCTGATTCCGCGCCGGATTTCCTGGTGATCGACGGGGGCGAGGGTGGCAGTGGCGCGGCACCGCAGGTGCTCGCCGACCACATGGCGCTGCCGATCACCGAGGCGCTGCCGCGCGTGGTCGACGCGTTGATCGAAGCCGGGTTGCGCGACCGGGTGCGGGTCGTCGCTTCCGGAAAGCTGGTGACGTCGGCCAAGGCCGCGTGGGCGTTGTGCGCCGGGGCCGATTTCGTCAACACCGCGCGCGGCTTCATGCTGGCGCTGGGCTGCATCCAGGCGCTGCGCTGCCACACCAATACCTGTCCCACCGGCGTGACCACCCACAACCGGAGGTTGCAGCGCGGCCTGGTGGTCGAGGAGAAGTACCTGCGCGTCGCGCAGTATGCGATCAACATGGCCAGGGAGATCGACATGATCGCCCACTCCTGTGGCGTGCGCCATGCGCGCGAGCTCCGGCGCGAGCATGTACGCATCGTGCAGGACGCGAACCGGAGCATCGCGCTCAACATGCTGTATCCGTATCCGCAGGCCGGTTCGGCAACGCGCGGGGTGCTGCGCGCCTGAACCCTCCGGCTGGCGGGCGGCGTCAGCCGCGGGTCACGAACATCACCAGCCCGAGTAGCGAGGCGACCAGGATCGCAGCACCCACCAGCCCGCCGATGATCGCCTGCACCGGTGTGATCGAGCGGGCGTCGGTGTCGAGATCGCTGGCCTTGCGGATGCCCAGGAAGCTGCCCAGCACCGCGCGGGCGACGGTCAGCGGTCCTGCCCGCCCGGGCGGCGGCGGCTCTGGGACGGGCGCTTGCGGCTGCTTCGGGACAGGTTCCATCGGACCAGCATAGCAGACCGCTTGCGTCGAGCCGCGAGTCGGGGCGCACTTGAAAGCGGCGTCCGCACCCCCATCCTTGTCCGTGTTGGCAAGACAGAGGATGACATCGCCATGCGCTTCGACAAGTTCACCACCCGCTTCCAGGAAGCGTTCGCCGATGCCCAGAGCCTGGCGGTCGGGGCGGACGGCCAGTTCATCGAGCCCCAGCACCTGCTGCTGGCCCTGCTCGATCAGCAGGAGGGCGGCACTGCCGCGCTGCTCGGAAAGGCTGGTGCGAACGTCGCGGGCCTGAAGGAGGCCCTGCGCATGGCCGTCGCCCGGCTACCGAAGGTCGAGGGGCACGGGGGCGACGTCCAGGTGGGGCGAGACCTCTCGTCCCTGCTGAACCTGACCGAGCGCGAAGCGCAGAAGCGTGGCGACCAGTTCATCGCGTCGGAACTCTTCCTGCTCGCCGCGACGGGCGACAAGGGCGAGACCGGCCGCCTGCTCAAGCAGTACGGGGTCGCGCGCGCCGAACTCGAGCAGGCGATCAGCCAGGTGAGGGGCGGCGAAGGCGTGTCTTCGCCCGAAGCCGAGGGCAGCCGCGAGGCGCTGAAGAAGTACACGATCGACCTGACCGACCGCGCCCGCGCGGGCAAGCTCGATCCGGTGATCGGGCGCGACGACGAGATCCGGCGGGCCATCCAGGTGCTCCAGCGGCGCACCAAGAACAATCCGGTGCTGATCGGCGAGCCGGGCGTAGGCAAGACGGCGATCGTGGAGGGACTCGCACAGCGGATCGTGAACGGCGAGGTGCCCGATTCGCTGCGCAACAAGCGGGTGCTTTCGCTGGACATGGCGCTGCTGCTCGCCGGTGCCAAGTACCGCGGCGAGTTCGAGGAGCGGCTGAAGACGGTGCTGAAGGAGATCGCGCAGGACGAAGGTCGCACCATCGTCTTCATCGACGAGCTGCACACGATGGTCGGCGCCGGCAAGGCCGAAGGCGCCATCGACGCCGGCAACATGCTCAAGCCTGCGCTCGCGCGTGGCGAACTGCATTGCATCGGCGCCACCACCCTGGACGAATACCGCAAGTATGTCGAGAAGGATGCGGCGCTCGAGCGCCGGTTCCAGAAGGTGCTCGTCGACGAGCCGAGCGTCGAATCCACGATCGCCATCCTGCGCGGCCTGCAGGAGAAGTACGAACTGCACCATGGCGTGGACATCACCGACCCGGCCATCGTCGCGGCGGCGGAGCTGTCGCACCGCTACATCACCGACCGCTTCCTTCCCGACAAGGCGATCGACCTGATCGACGAGGCGGCCGCGCGCATCAAGATGGAGATCGACTCCAAGCCGGAGTCGATGGACCGGCTCGACCGCCGGCTGATCCAGCTCAAGATCGAGCGCGAGGCGGTGCGCAAGGAGAAGGACGAGGCCTCGCAGAAGCGCTTCGCGCTGATCGAGGAGGAGATCGCGCGCCTGGACCGCGAGTATGCCGACCTCGACGAGGTCTGGAAGGCCGAGAAGGCGCAGGTGCAGGGCTCGCAGCACGTGAAGGAGGAGATCGACCGCCTGCGTGCCGAACTCAACGACCTGCAGCGCCAGGGCAAGTTCGAGAAGGTCGCCGAGATCCAGTACGGGCGGCTGCCCGCCCTGGAGGCGCAGCTGCGCAGCGCCACCGAGGGCGAGAAGGTGCAGGGCGCGAAGCCGCGCCTGCTGCGCACCCAGGTCGGCGCCGAGGAGATCGCCGAGGTGGTGTCGCGTGCCACGGGCATCCCGGTGTCGAAGATGATGCAGGGCGAACGCGAGAAGCTGCTGCAGATGGAAGGCGCGCTGCACCGGCGAGTGGTCGGGCAGGACGAAGCGGTACGGCTGGTGTCCGATGCCATCCGCCGCTCGCGCTCCGGCCTTGCGGATCCCAGGCGGCCGTACGGTTCGTTCCTGTTCCTCGGGCCGACCGGCGTCGGCAAGACCGAACTGTGCAAGGCGCTGGCCGAGTTCCTGTTCGATTCCGAGGACCATCTGATCCGCATCGACATGTCGGAGTTCATGGAGAAGCATTCGGTGTCGCGCCTGATCGGTGCCCCGCCAGGCTATGTCGGCTACGAGGAGGGCGGCCACCTGACCGAGGCGGTGCGGCGCAAGCCGTACAGCGTGATCCTGCTCGACGAGGTCGAGAAGGCCCACCCTGACGTGTTCAACGTGCTGCTGCAGGTGCTCGACGATGGCCGCATGACCGACGGCCAGGGACGCACCGTCGACTTCAAGAACACGGTGATCGTGATGACCTCGAACCTCGGGTCGCAGATGATCCAGCAGATGTCCGGCAGCGACTACGGCGTGGTCAAGGTCGCGGTGATGGCCGAGGTGAAGACCCATTTCCGGCCCGAGTTCGTCAACCGGATCGACGAGATCGTCGTCTTCCATGCGCTCGACGAAGCGAACATCGCGAACATCGCGCGCATCCAGCTGAAGCTGCTCGAGAAGCGGCTGGCGTCGATGGAAATGGTGCTCGAGGTGAGCGACGCTGCAATCGCGGAAGTCGCGAAGGCGGGCTTCGATCCCGTGTTCGGGGCGCGGCCGCTGAAGCGCGCGATCCAGGGCGAGATCGAGAACCGCCTCGCGCGCGAACTCCTCGAGGGCCGCTTCGGCCCGAAGGACACCGTCAAGGTCGACGTTCGGAACGGGATGTTCGTGTTCGCCAAGGGGTGACGCAGGTCGCCCGCGTCGTCAGGGCCCGTTTTCGACCAGCGCGTGCCTGATCGCATAGCGCACGAGCCCGGCGACGTCGTGCACCTGCAGCCGTTTCCCTATCTGGTAGCGGTGCGCATCGACCGTCTTCGTGCTGAGCCCCAGGTCGCGCGCGATCGTCTTCGTGCTCCGGCCCTGTGCAACCAGGCGCAGGACCTCCAGCTGCCGCCGGGTCAGCGCGTGATGCGGGCGGGCGGTGTCCCGGTTCTGGAGATGGTCGACCAGCGCAGCCGACGCGACCGGGCTCAGGTAACGCTGGCCGCTGGCCGCCGAACGTATGGCACCCGCCAGGTCCGATGCGCTGTCCGCACGCAGGAGGTAGCCCAAGGCACCGGCATCGAATGCCGCCTTGATCGAGTCCGCGGTCGCGCGCGTGTCGAGGCGGATGCAGGCCACCGCGGGCGTGGCCATGGCAAGCGAGCGGATCAACGCGAGCGCCGCTGCCGGATCATCGCTGCCGACGATCGCCACCGAAGGCCTGCCCGCTGCGGTTGCGGCGGTGCCGTCCGCCGCGACCTTGAAGCCGAACTCATGCTCGAGCAGCGCGCGCAGGCCCGCACGCGACAGTGCGTGGTCGTCGAGCAGGAACACGGTGCCCATCGGCTGGGAAGGATGCGGCATCACGGTTCGATGCTGCACCGGAACGGGAACGCTTGTAAAGCGGCGGGGCGTGCTGCCGGTGCCGGGTACCGGGCCGCACTTGCCTGCCCGGGTGCCGTCATCATGGTCACACCGAGACCGATCGCGACTCCGGCATCGTCGGCCCGACGGTCCAGCCAATGCGACGGTACACATCGCCGCCGGTATCCCGCGCGACCACGCGGATGCCTTCGGCCTCCAGCGCATGCAGCGCCCAGGCCGCATTGTCGTCCCCGACGTGCGCGCGCCTGAAGAGTTGTGGAAACATGTTGCCGCCGCCGTACACGAAGGCTTCGCACAACCGGGGCGTGATCCCGTGTGCGCTCAGCAGTGCATGCATGCGGGACAGCGCCACGTCTGCGAACGCGCTGTTCTGCCGGTCGCCGGCCGGTGCCGGCCGTCCGTGCACGATGTGGCACATCGCACCGATGGTACGGCGAGGGTCGGTCAGCACGATGGCGACGCAGGAGCCAAGCAGCGTTTCCAGCCGGTCTCCGCGCTGGCCCACCGCGACATCGCCCGGGTTCAGGATCCTCGCTGCGGTGCCGAAGCCGCCCGGGCCGCGCATGGGGAGGGTGGGGATCCCATGGCCGCTCATGCCGCTTTGCGGAACGCACCCGGCGCCAGGGTCTGCAGCGGCGTGCGGCAGGGCACGCGGCCTTCCGCCGTTCCGATGAAGAACAGCCCGCCAGGGCGCAGTTCGTCCAGCACCCGGTCGACCACTTCGACCTTGGTCGGTGCGTCGAAGTAGATCAGCACGTTGCGCAGGAACACCACGTCGAACATGCCGAGCTTCTCGATCGGGCGGCACAGGTTGAGCTGGCCGAACCTCACGCGCTTGCGCAACCCGGGAGCGACCTGCACCATTCCTTCGGACGTACCTTCGCCCCGCAGGCAGTGGCGGCGGATGCGCTGCGGATCGACGTTGCGCAACCGGTCCTCAGGGTAGATCGCCTCGATTGCACTGCGCAGTACCCGGTCGCTGATGTCCGTGCCCAGGATCGACCAGTCGGGGCCGATGCGCCCCTGTGCCTGCATGTCGGCAAGCAGCATGGCCGTGCTGTAGGCCTCGTCGCCGAACGAGGAAGCTGCGCTCCACACCGAGACCGAGGCGGGCTTCGCGGCCGCCAGGTCACGTTCCAGGAGCTCGAAATGCGCGGGCTCGCGGAAGAAGTAGGTCTCGTTGGTGGTGAGCAGGTCGACGGCCATCTGGAACTCGCCGCCGTCGCCGGGTCGTGAGATCAGGTCTGCGTAGGCATCGTAGTCCGCCAAGCCCAGCCGCTGGACGCGCGGACCGAGCCTGGACGAGACCAGTGGCTTCTTGGACTCGTTGAACGACAGTCCGATTGCCGCGTGCATCAGCTCGGTGATGCGGCGGAAGGTGTCGTCACGCAATGCTTGCATGGGCGGTCCCGAAGGGCGGTGAACAGGGGGCAGGCGAGCGGTGGCCGGTCAGTACGGCCGGAAGTTGGCGTTGCCCTGTGTGCAGGCGGCTGTGCCTCGCCCGGCGTGCGATGCATCAGGGCGGCGGCGCGCCTCTTCGCGCACCGGCGCCGGGGCACGGGTCGTCCGGCCAGCCCGACCGTCGATCACGAAGAACGACACCGAGTCCTGCAGTTGCGATGCCTGGCCCGACAGTTCCTCCGAGGTCGCGGCCAGTTCCTCGGACGCCGACGCGTTCTGCTGGGTCGCCTTGCTCAGCTGCGACATCGCGCCGCTGATCAGGGTGACCGAGTGGCTTTGCTCGGAGGACGCAGCGGTGATTTCCTGCACCAGTTCCGAAGTCTTCTGGATGGACGGGACGATCTCGTCGAGGAGCTTGCCCGCGCGCTCCGCGGTCGACACGCTGTGGCTGGCCAGGTCGCCGATCTCCTTTGCCGCCTCCTGGCTGCGTTCGGCCAGCTTGCGCACCTCTGCGGCGACCACGGCGAAGCCCTTGCCATGGCCGCCAGCGCGTGCGGCTTCGATGGCGGCGTTCAGCGCGAGCAGGTTGGTCTGGTAGGCGATGTCGTCGATGATGCCGATCTTGGCGGCGATCTGCTTCATCGCAGCCACGGTCTGGGTGACCGCGGCACCGCCTTCGCCGGCTTCCTTGCTTGCCTGGGTCGCCATGCCGTCGGTGACCTTCGCGTTGTCGGTGTTCTGGTTGATCGATGCAGACATCGCATCGACCGATTCAGTGGTCTGCTCGACCGAGGAGGCCTGTTCGCTGGCCGACTGCGCGAGGGATTGCGCCGTCGCGCTGACCTGGTTCGCCGCGCCGGTCAACGCGTCGGCGGCTGCCGTGACCTCGCCCAGTACCCGGGTGAGCTGTTCCGCAGTCCGGTTGCCACAGTCCTTGACCTTAGCGAACAGGCCCTGGTAGTCGCGTTCGATGCGATACGAGAGGTTGCCTTCGGAGAAGCCTTCGAGGAGTGCGGCGACTTCGTTGAGGCCCTGCTCGCTGGTGCCGAGCAACTGGTTCACGCCAAGCGCCAGCGACTTGAAGAAGCCCGCCTTGCCGTCCAGCCCGAGGCGGCTGCTGAAGTCGCCTGCGCTGGCCGCCTGCACGATCCGGTCGATCTCCTGCTCTGTCGCGACCTCCGCCGTGCGGTCGCCCCACTCGACGACCGTGCCGGCGCGCTTGCCCGCATCGTCGAAGATCGGCGTCGCGATCAGCGCGAAGATGCGCCCGCCGACGCTGATCTGGGTGCGATGGGTGGTACGCATCGCGGCCAGCATGCCCTTCTGGTGTGCCGGATTCTTGTGGAAGATGTCCATGTTGGAGCCCAGGACCTTGCGCGTCTCGAAGCCGGGCAGGGCCTTGCGCAGGTCGGACTCGGCCGCGAGCAGCATGTCCTCCACCGATTTGTTCATGAACACGATCTGATTGTCGGCATCGGCGATCATCACGCTGTTGGTCACGGCCTCGAGTGCCGCCTGGATCCGGGTTGTCCGACCGGCCTCCACGGTCGCGGCGGCCCGGCGCGCGTCCAGTCGGGCGATGGCGTCCGCCAGCGGCGCGAGTTCGCCAGTGAGCGGGCCGCGAACCGTCGCTGCGCCGGCCTCGAGCGCCTGCAGGCTGGCCGCCGTGTCGGCCAGCTCGCGCCTCAGCGCAGCCACGGCGGTCATGCCCCACGCGGCGGCAGCGAGGCTGGCGGCAGACAGCAGTGCGATCACGGGTATCGACGCAGCCCCGGCAGCGCACAGGGCGGCACCGACCGATGCGGGAATGAGCGTGAGCGCGATCGCGACGTGCAGTCGATCGCCATGGCTTTTCAGGACGGACATTTGGATTCCTTCAGGGTGCGCGGAGTCTCATGGCCGAAGCGCGGGCGTGTTCAGTCCGGGCACGGCTCGTTTCATGCAGGGTCCGAGGTGGGGGGACGCCTGCGACATCTGCAGTGGCATGGGAAGGGCGCTGCATGGGCTGGCCGGGTGATCCGACCTGCCTGTGCAACCTAACGGCTGTGGCAGGGTGTGGGCACAGTCGGTGCCTTGCTTAGATGTGGTAAGTACTATTACTTATTGCGCTGCGACAGGTACGCTGGGATCGTCCTCCCGCCACAGGCGCTCACCCAGGACAGAGAAGGAAGGTCTGCACAGATGGATTCGATTGCGCGCCGCATCGTCGGCGACCGGCGTTTCGAGCGCCTGATCATCGGCCTGATCGTGCTCAACGGGGTGCTCGTGGGCCTGGAGACCTCCGCGACTGTCGTCTCGACCGCCGGCGCAGCAATCGACTGGGTCTATCGCGTCATCCTCGCCGTCTTCGTCGTTGAAGTCGTGCTGAAGCTCGCTGCGGTGGCGCCCGCGTGGCGGCGCTACTTCGGCGATGGCTGGAACCTGTTCGACTTCACGGTCGTGGTGCTTTCGCTGCTGCCGTTTTCGGGTGAACTGGCGATGGTCGCGCGGCTGGTCCGGTTGCTGCGGGTGCTCCGCCTGGTGTCGGCGCTGCCGAGGCTCAGGCTCGTGGTCACGACGCTTGTGCACGCGCTGCCGGGCATGGGCCATGTGCTGATGCTGGTGGGGCTGCTGTTCTACATCTATGCCGTGGCGGGATTCCATCTGTTCCGTGCCGACGATCCCGAACGGTGGGGGTCGCTCGGGGCTGCGCTGCTGACCCTGTTCCAGATCGCGACGCTCGAGGGCTGGGCCGAGGTGATGCGCGCGGCGATGGAGACCGTGCCGTGGGCCTGGCTCTACTTCATATCCTTCGTGGTCATCGGCACCTTCGTCATGATCAACCTGTTCGTGGCGGTCGTGATCAACAGCCTGGAGGAGAGCAAGGCGATGCAGGCGGCCGAGGACGAGGATGAAGGCGCGGGCGATGCCGCGCCCGCATCGGACGCCGTCCTGCTGGCGGAACTCCGGGCCGCACGGGAAGCGTTGGCGCGCATCGAGGCGCAACTGTCCAGCCGCAGCGCATGATCCGGCCGATGTCCAGCCCTGCTGGCGCGACAGCATGACCACGTCCGGACCTGGGCCGAAAACGGTCGTCGTGACCGGCGCTGCAAGCCAGGTGGGTTTCTTCCTGCTTCCACGGCTGGCTGCCGCCGGTTTCCGCGTGGTCGCCGTGTCGCGACGGCCGCAGGCCGAGGCGACGGCTTCTTTCGGGCGTGGCTGGCCGGGCCATGATTCGACGCGGTGGGTGACTGCCGACCTGGAGCGGCCGGCAGGCACGACATGGTCCGATGGAAGCCACGCCTGGATCCATCTCGGGCCCTTGCACCTGCTGCCGCCGGTCCTCGACAGCGGCGGGGCGGCTTCGGTGCGCCGCCTTGTTGCATTCGGCTCCACCAGCCGGTTCACCAAGGCGCGATCGACGCATCCCCGTGAACGAAAGCTGGTGGCCGAACTCGAGGCGGGAGAGGCCGGGCTCGCGCGCAGTTGCGCTGCAAGGGATATCGGCTGGACCCTGTTTCGTCCCACCCTGATCTATGGTGCCGGCCTTGATCGAAACGTGATGGTGATCGTCGCTGCGATCCGCCGGTTCGGGGTGTTCCCGCTCGTCGGTGCGGGCCAGGGGCTTCGGCAACCCGTTCACGCGGACGACCTTGCGGCTGCCTGCGTGGCGGCGCTGGACAGCCCGGCCAGTGTCGACCGGGCCTACGACCTGTCGGGCGGCGAGGTGCTGGCCTATCGGGAGATGGTTTCGCGAATCTTCGCGGTCGCCGGCCGTTCGCCGCGCCTGGTGCCGGTGCCCGCCGTCGCGGTCGGGTTCGCCCTGTGGTGCCTGTCCCGACTGCCGCGCTATCGCGACTTCAACATCGAGATGGCACGCAGGATGGCCGATGACATGGTGTTCTCCCACGCCGAGGCCACCCGCGACTTCGGCTACCGCCCGCGGTCCTTCCAGCCCGTCGTCGAGCGACCCGGCTGAGCGACTGGCTCGAGCAACGCACCGGAGCGGTCACCCGGGCGGCGCTGGAGGCGATGCTCGTGCGCTGCCTTCCCCCTCCAGTTCGCGCGGCCGGATGATGCTGAACACGAGCAGGGCCGCGAGCATCAGGACTGCAATCGAAGCGAAGGCCGCAGTCCATCCCGCGGTCGACATGCCGCCGGAGAGGTCGAGGATGAAGCCGACCATCAGCGGGCCGACGAAGCCCCCGGCATAGCCCAGCATCGAGTGGATGGCCAGGGTGGCTCCGCGCCTCGCCGGGTCGGCGGTACCGGCGGCACCGGCGGTCAGCGAGGACGAATCGAGCCACGCCACCATGCCCCACAGGAAGACCAGTCCGACCGCGACCAGGTAGCTGCCGGTGCCGAGCCAGCCGATGCTGCCTGCCACCAGCGCCGAGCCAGCCATGGCCACGGTGACCAGGCGCCGGCGTCCGATCCGGATCGAGGCTTCATTGCCGGCGATGCTGGCCACCGTCCCGGCCAGCGCAAGCAGCGTCAGCACGGTCGTCGGCGCCAGCGCAGGGGGCGCGCCGCCGGCAGCCAGGGCGACATAGCCCAGGAATGCAACGCCCCAGCCCCGGATCGCGTTCATCTCGAGCGTGTGGACGCAATAGGCGAGCGCATAGGCCATCGCCGACCGGTTGGCCAGCACGGGACGGAAATCGTAGAGCGAGCCTCCGTCGGCCGGCTTCACCGGCGCCTTCGGGCTTTCCCTTGCCGGTACCCGCCAGGCGACCAGCAGCCAGGCGAGCGCCGCCGTTCCGGCAACCATGACGAACGCGACGCGCCAGCCGAAAAGCCCGTCCAGCAGGTCGGCGCAGGCGAACGACGCCGCCCCCGAGATGCCGATCGACGCCGCATGTCCGGTCACTGCGCGCGACATCAGCCGGGGGTCGACCCGGTCTGCAAGCAGCTTCAGGCCGGTCATGTAGGTCCCGGCCCAGCCGATGCCGGTCAGGGCACGCAGCAGCAGCGCCGACCAGAAGCCGTCGGCCAGCCAGCCGAACAGCAGGTGCCCGAGGATCGTGCAGCCGACACCGAACAGGTAGACCCGCTTCGGGTCGACCCGGTCGGTCAGGGTGACCAGCACCGGCACCGCGAGCATGTACGCGCCGTAGAAGGCGGCCGTGATCCATCCTGCTTCGCTGTTGGACAGCGACCAGTAAGCGTCCGATCAGCGCCGTATTGACTTGGTGGGCCGTGGCGGGTTGATCTCGTCGGCGAAACGCCCCTCGTTACAGGCGACGCCGATCGCTTCGTCCAAGCGCACGAGTAAATCGTGAAGCCGTTCCCCTGGCCGGCGTCGCAGCATCGCCAAGCTGTTGTGCCCATCTGTGGCGACTGCTGCACAGGGAATGGGTGGGATCTCGCCGAGAGAGATGTTGCCGCCGCTGTCGATCAGTTCGGCGATGTTCCGCAGAGCGTCGAGGCCGATGTCTACGCCGCCAGGCGGGAGTCCAGCGCGGGTTCGAGGGGGACGCACCACGGCAGCAATTCCTCGAGGCGGTTGATCGGGTGCTCAGCGATACGCTCGATAACGTAGCGCAGGTAAGCCTCGGGGTCCAGCCCGTTGAGCTTGGCCGTGCCGACGAGACTGTAGATGGCTGCCGCCCGCTCGCCACCGGCGTCCGAGCCACAGAAGAGGTAGTTCTTCCGGCCCAGGGCTACCGTGCGCAGCGCCCGCTCGGCCGCGTTGTTGTCGATCTCGATGCGCCCATCCTCGCAGTAGCGGGTGAACGCCCCCCAGCGGGTGAGCACGTAGCTTAAGGCTATCGCGAGCCCGGATTTCTTCGACGTTCTGGCCAGCATCTCGTGCAGCCACTGCCGCAACTCATTGAGGATCGGCACGGCGCGCAGCTCGCGCTGCGCTTTACGCTCATCCGGTGGCTTGCCGCGAATGTCGGCTTCGATGTCGTAGAGCTTCCGGATTCGCGCTAGCGCCTCGGCCGCGATCGGCGACTGTGTGGCCTGGTGCACATCGTAGAAGCCGCGCCGCGCGTGCGCCCAGCAGGCAGCTTCCTTGACTTTGCCGCCTGCGTAGATGGAATTGAAACCGGAGTAGGCATCTGCCTGCAGGATTCCGGCGAAGCCCTTCAAGTGCTGCTTTGGCCGCTCACCCGCACGGTCGGGGGCGTAGCGGAACAGCACCGCGGGCGCATCAATGCTGCCCGCCGGCCGATCATCGCGCACGTAGGTCCACAGGCGTCCGGTCTTGGTCTTGCCGCGCCCCGGATCGAGCACCGGAACAGGCGTGTCGTCGGCATGCAGCTTGCCGGTGGCCAGAACGTAGCGCCTGAGCACGTCGACGAGCGGGTCAAGCAAGGCGAATCCCCCAGCCACCCAGTCGGCGAGCGTCGAGCGCTCCAGGTCGACGCCTTCGCGCGCGTAGATCTCCGACTGTCGGTACAGAGGCAAGTGATCGGCGTACTTCGATACCAGCACATGCGCCAGCAGCCCGGCCCCCGGAAGCCCGCGGGCGATCGGCCGCGACGGTGCGCTCGCCTGCGCGATGTGGTCGCAGCGCGAGCAGGCGAACTTCGGGCGCACATGACGGATCACCCGGAAGCGCCCCGGCACGTAGTCGAGCATCTCCGACACATCGTCACTCAGATGTTTCATCTGCCCGCCGCAGTCAGGGCAGTTGCATTCGCCGGTGCCCGGCGAATGAACGATCTGCTCGCGCGGCAGGTGATCGGGCAATGGCTTGCGCCCGCGCGGCGCCTTCTCTTCCTTCGTTTCACGCGCAGCCGCCCTGTCGGAGATCGCCGTCTCGGTCTGCAGTTCGTCGAGTGCGAGCTCCAGTTGCTCGATCTCCTGCGTGATGCGCTCCGACGATCGGCCGAACTGCATGCGCCGTAGCTTCGCGATGAACAGTGTGAGCGCTTCGATGCGGGCACGCTGTTCGATCACGATGCTCTTGAGCGCATCGATCTCTTCGGGAAGCTCGTTCTGTGCGGCGTTGGTGTTCACGCGATCGGTGCTCGTCGTCGATGCCGGTCTTATTCTATGACCGGCATCGTCCCTCCAAGTTCCGAGCCCGATCAGATATTCACGCAGCCAGTTCCGGTTGCCACGTGCGTTGCGGTCGACGCCAGTCGATGCCCTCGAGCAGCATCGACAACTGGGCACTGCTGAGCGAGACTGAACCACTGCTTGCCTGCGGCCACACGAAGCGCCCGCGTTCGAGCCGCTTGGCCAGCAGGCACAATCCGTCGCCATCGAACCAGAGCAGCTTCACCATGTCGCCACGCCGTCCCCGGAAGACGAAGAGGTGTCCGCAGAAGGGGTTGTGCTCGAGCGTGCTCTGCACCAGGGCCGCCAGGCCGTCGAAGCCCTTGCGCATGTCGGTCACGCCGGCGGCCAGCCAGATGCGCGTGCCCGCAGGCAACGCGATCATCGCGTGTGTCCGAGCGCCTGCAGCACGGTGCGCAGCGTGGTCGCCTCGACTATGCCGTGAAGCCGCACGATGGCATGCTCGAGTTGGATCTCGATCAGGCCCGCGGTCGTGCGATCTCTGGGCGCACGATCTGTCTGTGTCCGCTGACGCTTCGTCGACTTTCGAGACGAACTCGCGGAAGGCTCATCGACCTCGATCACCGACACCGGAATCAGGTGCTGTCGCCTCATGGCTTCGGCTTGCGCCGCCTGATGGGTTCGAATCCACTTGCGCACCAGGTTCGCGTTGAACCCATGCGCCAGCGATACCGCGGCGACCGATGCGCCCGGGGCCAGGCACTGCTCGACGACATGCCGCTTGTGGTCGGCATCGAAGTACCGGCGACCGTTTCTGGTGATCGTCAACGGTTCGACCCCTGATCCCTTACGCTCCAAGTCCATGTGTCCACCAACTGTTTGGTGGACACCATCGTCGCTGGCTACCTCAAAGAGGGCAAGACGGTGGTGATCGGACGCTTAC
>LNFM01000298.1_pt1 | contig 127811 bp, 110 predicted proteins | sample 596031 | NCBI WGS metagenome assembly LNFM01 (sample SAMN04254537, study PRJNA301005) | activated carbon metagenome | isolation source: dual media filters at the Ann Arbor, Michigan drinking water treatment plant | place: USA: Ann Arbor | reverse complement strand
AAGACATTCAACGTTGGGCTATATCAGCCCAATTGACTTTGAACAGCAAGCTCAGTTAGCTTAATGCGGTGTCTTTCAGTTTGGGGACAGGCCAGTGACCAAAGCAGCAAAAATATGGACATGGCAGGGATGAAGATGGACAAGATGCCAGCGAAACCAGCAAGTACAACTACCTTATCGGATGGTGAAGTTAGAGCCGTTGATAAAGAGAACAAAAGCATTACGTTGAAACATGGGCGTATCAAAAGTTCGACATTAGAGATGGGGCCGATGACCATGCAGTTTGCCGTGAAAGACAAATCTTTGGTTTCAAATGTAAAAGTGGGCGATAAGGTGAAATTTATTGTCGAGAATATAGATGGTGCCTCGACCATTACAGCATTGTCTGTTCAGAAATAACTGAGATGCCGGGATTTCGGTTTGCACTCGTCAAATACTCTGCGTGCCGGATTCATAGAGACACTAGTTAGAGACGCTTACGAGTATCTAGGAAACTCCTGGCAATTCATGCTTATTTCCCGAACTTGGATCAAAACAGAGATGCCGCCTGAGCGATACTTTCACATCAAGGCAAATCGCGCAGAATTTGATAGTCTTTATCGCTGACTGGCACAAAGCGCGTCACATTCAAACTCTGCATCAAGTTTTTATTTGCATTGCCTCCCTGGCTCAAAAAAACAGCGATGATTTTTCGCTTGAGATCGGGGCAAAGCTGGCTACGCAACACATAGGGATTGCGCGGGATTGGTTTGGACGTCCACAGTGTGCGGAAATCCTCATTTTTGCTCTTGCCGCCTTCAACTTGAACGGCAAGATTGGTATTCGATACGAATGCCGCATCGACCCGATTTTTGCTCAGATTCGATAAGGACTGATCATGCGCGCCGCTATACACAACTTGTGCAAAGTATTTCTCAAGAGGCACACCGATCTGACGTGAAAAGACATGGCGAGGGATCAGCGCTCCAGACGTGCTGTCAGGATCGACCAATGCCACTTTTTTTCCGCGTAGCGATGCTATCGTTTTGTACGGGCTGTCTTTACGTACAATCAGGACCGAGTGATAAAAGGTGTCACCCGCCGTTTGTGCAACATTTTTTCTTGCGACGGTTGCAAACGCGGTGATGCCGGCATCTTGCTTTTTCGCGGAAATATAAGCGGCAGGTCCAAGTCGCGCCATGTCTACCGTACCGGCGAGCAATCCTTCAATTACCGAGCCATAGGAAGACGGCATCACCACATCAACTGGCATTCCAATCGCAAGCTGCAGTTCGTCGAACAAGGGTTGCAGAGCAGTGATTTCCGTTGGTACGTCACTTTGAGGAACGAGCGAAAATTGCAGACGGGCCGGCCTTTCGCATTCAGCCGCCTGTGCCAGTGAAATACCCAACAGCAGAAGCATCGATACCATTGAAGGCTGAAAAAAACGACGGGCATTAAGCATGGAAATTCCTGTCATGACGGCGTGAACTTTCCTCGTTGAAGCAGTACGCTCATTTCCGACGCGGCGACCGGCCGCTGAAAATAGAAACCCTGTACCTGATCGCAACCGGCCGTTTTCAGATGCACCAGTTGCTCTTTGCTTTCCACGCCTTCTGCTACTACTTGCAAACCCAGATTGTGGGCCAGCGAAATGGTCGAGGCCACGATCACTGCATCGCTATTATCATTACGAATATCGCGAATAAATGAACGATCGATTTTGATCGCATAGATAGGCAAATTCTTCAAATTCTTCAAACCGGAGAATCCCGTGCCGTAGTCATCCAGCGCAATCTTTACGCCACATTTCTGCAACTGCTCCAACACCCGATTCGCAGCATCAAAGTCTTCGATGAAACAGCTTTCAGTCACCTCGATTTCCAGCAAATCGGGCGAAATCTGATATTTCGTCAACGTCGTCATCACGGTGTCCAGCAAAGTGCCATCTTTGAGCTGGCGAGAGGAAACATTGATTGCGACCGGCACCACGGGCAACCCTTGCGCACGCCATGCTGCCAACTGCCGGCATGCCGCATCGATGACCCAGCGGCCCAATGGCACGATCAAATCATTGTTTTCGGCCAAGGAAATAAAGTCATTGGGATAAATCAAACCATGTTCAGGATGCTGCCAGCGTATGAGTGCTTCCAGCCCCACCACGGAAAATTCCTGCAACTCAACGCGAGGTTGATAGTGCAGGCAAAACTCGTCATCCCTGATTGCGCGCTTGAAACGCCCCAGCAACTCTGTCACACGCGCTGAAGATGCATTCAACGAAGTATCAAAGAATCGATACGTCGCTGCACCCGCTGACTTGGCGCTATACATAGCGAAGTCGGCATGTGTCAGCAAGGTTTCCACGTGCTGGCCATCGCGCGGGTACAGCGCAATCCCGATACTTGGACTGACCTCAATATCGTTGCCATCAAGATCAATAAAAGGTAGACGTATTACGTCGACCAGCTTGGCCGCAATCTTGGCGATATCGGCCTCTGAAGCCATCTCAGATATCAGTATCACAAATTCATCACCACCAAGGCGCGCCAGCAAATCATATTCTCGTAACGATTCACGCAAACGCCGCGCTACGCCTTGCAGCAACACATCGCCGACCGCATGACCCAATGAGTCATTAATCAACTTGAATTTATCCAGATCGAGAAAAAATAATGCATACAGTTTGCGACTACGTTTGGCGCGTGACAATTCAGTTTCTGCCATCTCATAGAACAGTCTGCGATTAGGAATACCAGTCAAATAGTCATGCGATGCTTGTAACAGTGCACGCGTTTTTTCCTTTTCCAATTGGCTGATCAAATTGCGTTTTTCCTGTTCGGAGGCAGTCAGCACGTTATACAAGCGACGCTGTCTGAATGCGACCATCAACAAACCGAACAGAAGAAACACGATCGCAATCGACACTGCAATCGCACGCCATAAATAATCATGATGGCGATCCGCCAATCGACTCATCAGATCTTGATGATCGTGCGTGACGACAACAAACAGCGGATAGTTAGGTAATCGACGTAATACCCCGATGTCTTCCAACGGCATCCCAGGTCGTTTAGCATTGATCACACCATCCTCGGCGTGTCCTAAAGACTTGCCAAACTCAGAGGCGCTGAAATCGATACCGCCAGAAAGCATCGCGCCATTCAATTCGGCGAGTTGATAGCCATCCTGCGTGAAGATTTCAATACGACCCGCGTCGCCGAGGTTAACGTCCTTGTACAGTTGCAGAAAGTAGCCGAGATCAATAATTGCGGTAAAGAATCCGCGTCCCTGAGCCGAAGAAGTGAAAGGAATAAGAATCGGCACGCGCCATGCTGAACTGTCGTCACGCGCGGGTCTGCCGACTATCAATTGCCCATCTTGAACTACACCAAACTGGTTTGACTTTGTCATCGAGACCAGTTGCCTCAGCTCAGGTTCAGACCGGCGATTGGCGGACGATTGAATCAGATTTTCTGGTTCATCAAATACGGCAATTCTTAAATAGGCACGATCGCCATCACGCGTCGGATTCAATTGCAGCGCAGCGGACGCATCGCCCTGCATCATGGAATGTGCAATTTGTGAATAACGTGTAGCGCGTCCTAGTACTTCATTCAAATTGCTGGCAACAATCGCCGCAATATTCTTGCTGTCCGCGATCGAATTATCGACAGTGAGTGCCTTCTCGTGAGCGACGCGCGTCCATGTTCCCCACCAAATTATTGCCAGCATCGCTAGCGCAAAAAAAACGGTACCCCCGACCAAGCCTTTTTCAGTCGCGTAAATATTACTGGTATGTTTTTTCAGGTATTGAAGGACGGAATACAAGATGACACTTTATAAATATCAGCGTCATGGACGCAAGATGCGAGAGTCGAAGAGTAGCGAATAAAGATTTCAACTTGATGACAGCAGGCAGAATTGTACATTGTAGAGTCCTGCCATTCGCTAGCATCAGCATGGCCGTTCAAAAATACAATCGTTTTTGATGAGTTATCTTAACGGTGATTTTTTACTATCGATCACGCATGGCAAGGCAGAATAACCTTACTTATTGACGCAATATTTATGACGCGATTAAAATCACTATCAAACTCAATAAGTTAGTCAGGACTTTTCTTTTTTGAGAAACTGAGCCAACTCCTGAATCGGCATCGCCTTGGCGAAGAGCCAGCCTTGCGCATATTGAACGCCTCGTTCGCGTAAAAACTCTGCCTGCATTTCAGTTTCAACGCCTTCTGCAATCATTTTAATGTCCAGCGATTTTGCCATTTCTATGATGTGCAGCACGACGGTACTGGTCGCTGCATCGGTCCCTATCGTGTCGACAAATGATTTGTCGATTTTCAGATAATCCACCTTGAACGTTGTCAGATACGAGAGACTGGAGTAGCCCGTCCCAAAGTCGTCGATAGCGACGCAGATACCCATATCGCGGAAATCACGCGCGACATCATGCGCAAGTTCCGTATTGATAAAGCCGCGCTCTGTTGCTTCCACCATTAGATTCTTTGGCTTGATCCACGTGCGATCCATCAGCCCTTGCAAACTGGAAACGATGTTCACCGACTGCAGGTCGGCCGCAGACAGATTGATCGCAAAGTGAAAATCAGGATGCTCCTGCAGCAGCTTGGGTACATCACGCTCAATCAATTCAATGACACGAGTGGTAATACGCAAAATCATATTGCTTGCTTCGGCAATCGGAATAAAGAGGTCTGGCGCGACCAGCTTGCCGTTAGCCCTACGCCATCGCATCAGTGACTCAGCCCCCACACAACGGCCGGTTTGCAGATCAATCACTGGTTGATACTCAAGAAAAAACTCTCTGCGCTTGAGCGCCTGCCTCAAGATGGATGGCCACGAAGTCTGTTGCTTCGCCAAAAAATAAAAAGCTGCCGCCAATAAAATTCCCGCTGCAATTCCGACCGGGACAAGAACCATGGATAATTTTTTTGACCTGATGTCTACATATTTGACCGGGACTGCTGCCACTGAAGTCCAGTCAAATTCTTTGGAGCTGCGTATGGCGACGACATATTCGCCATCGAAAAAACTGACGTGTCCTCCTTTTGGAAGTGGACGCAACCATTCCTTTTTAAAAACTCCCCGCGTCAATAGCAAACGTCCGGTACTCGTATTCACCGAAGCTAAAGACACATCACGGTTATCTTCGAAAACGTCCAGTGGAAGTTCGCGATGGATAATCGCGGCATAGCCATATTTCTCTATCATGATGAAGCGCATTTCTGGCGCGATGGATAGCTGCACCTGCATGCGGACAGAGGCACCTGTGGTGCTTATATAATCGACCGGGCCTAACTCTATCCCGCCCTCGTGAGGCCCTAGCGAAGAGCACATCCAACGACCATTGGCGACGTGGCCAACTGCCTGCAGATAACTTGCTGTGATGTCGATCTCTCGCATCAGCTGGATGTGCTTTTCTGAACAAGGATCGGCAGGACTGTCTTTTCTCAACTCTACAAACGCTGCCTTGATTTGTGCGTTCGTTTTATCAGTGCGGCGCTGCAACTCATCAGCGAGTGACAAGGCACTGGCTATTTCGGTATCGACACTTTGTTGATGAGAAATGTAAAGCGACGCCGCAATAGGTGCAGCGATGGCAAATAGACCGACCATCACGGCCAAACTGATAGAGAAAATACGATTCACTATATCCCCGAGACGCACTCATTTAATGGCGGCGAGAGAATCCATGACGATAGATTTCAATGCCAGAACCAAGCTTCGAGAATAATATATGCATTCTAAAAACATGAACATATTTGAATGAAGAGTGACCGACATGAATTGAAATTTGTTGTGATTGCGCATGTTTGAAGATTCACAAACTGACGTGTCACATATGCCGTTCTAATTTATTGAACGAGCCTTTGGCCATTGCGTTCCACATTTTCAGATGGCTGCAATTTGTCGTGAAACTTATGTCTGCTGATTGTTTAGTGCGTGGATTTACTTGACAGTATCTGTGCTGACACGAGCACCGCCTGATTTGACAAACTGATCGACTTCATCCAGCACGGGTGCCAGATGCTGAAATGGCCAGACCAGTGTCGTGATCAGCGTCGTATGGGATGGTTTGGGGAAGTAGCGTTCTGTGACCTGAACACCGGCAGCCTTCAACTTCAAGGCCATGGCGCCCGTATTGCGTTGCGGGCTCACCAGCTTGTCGTCGCTCGCCGCTATCAGCAAGGCTGGGGGCGAACCTGCCAATGCAAAATTGATAGGCTGGGAATCCGTTGGCGTGTCAGGAAAATGGAATACCGGTTTGACGTCGGGATTCTCGATAGGCAAAAAATCATACGGGCCGGCCAGCCCTATCCAGCCGCGCACGATGCTGGGCGACAAACCGGATTGTGCCAGCCAGCGCTTATCCAGTGCGACCATGGACGCGTTGTAGGCACCTGAGCTGTGACCCATCACAAAGATCTGCTTTGCATCGCCGCCAAAACGTGCGATCTGTCGGTTGGTCCAGGCCACGGCTGCGGCACTGTCTTCGATAAAACTCGGATAGCGTACTTGCGGATACAGGCGATAGTCAGCGACCACCGTCACTATGCCGCGTGCTGCCAGCGCCGAACCGACAAAGGCATAATCGGCACGCTGGCCGCTCCTCCAGGTGCCGCCATAGAAGAACACAACCACCGGTGCCGGAGTGCCTGCATTGCGTGGCCTGTAGACATCCAGCCTTTGACGCGGATCGTCACCGTAGGCGATGTCAGCCGATTTGTCGTAACTACTGGATGGCGTCACCGTATTCAACAAGGTCAACGGTGAGCAGGCACCGAGTCCCACCACTATTGCCAGGGCGGCGGACACCAGCACCGCGCCCTTCAACACAATCGCCATCGGCATGCAGAGTCCTCAAGTTTGGTTGAACGGGCTGCCGACCATGTCAATTACCCGTTCAGCCGCCCGTCTGGAATCCATTGCTAGATTTTTACCCACGCGCCTTTGTACAGTATCGGTCCGGTCGCTTTGTTCGGATCACCCGAACCACCTTTTGGTTCCAGCGTAACGGCCAGGATAGGTGCAGCCTCAGGCGATGTTGCGTCGCCTAGCACCACAGTATGACTACCCTGCTCATCAATCAAGCCAACCGAACGCACTTTGCCGTCTTTGGTAATCGCCCACAACTCAAGACTCTTGTCAGCCGCCAATACCTGCGGTTGAACTACCTTGATGGTCATGCGGTTCTTGGTCGCATCGCCAGTAGCGACAGCGATCAGTTCCGCATTGTCATTGTTCAGCATCGCGACAAACGACGTGACCGGCAACTCTGTGGCCGGACGCATCATCAGCACCGAGAAGAAGATCAGCGCAGCCGTGGTGGAAACCATGCCCAGACCACGCCAGAAACTGAGGTCCTCGCGCAGGTTCAGCCAGTAAGCCAATTTGCGTTTCGCAGGGCTTTGCAAATCGAGTCGCTTGGAAATCGATGACCAGACTGAAGGCGGCGGTTGAACTGCCGTCGCAAACTCGACCATGGGCACCAGGCGATCTTGCCATTCGGCGACCGCGCGACGCAAAGCTGCATCAGCCTTCATCCATGTTTCCAGACGGCGGCGTGCACCACCGATCAAGGTACCGAGCACATATTCGGATGCCAGTTTGTCGCGCAGGATTTCGTTATGTTGAATGTTCATGCTTGCTCCGCCGGGCTAAGGCAAATTTTCAGACGGGCAAGGCCGCGTCGTACCCAGGTTTTAACCGTCCCTATCGGCAGCTTCATTTGCTCGGCGACTTCGCCATGCGACAGGTCATGGAAAAACGCCAGCGCAATCGCCTGCCTGTGCAATCCTTCCAGCCGCGCAAAACAGCGCGCCAGTGCTTTTGATTGATCCGATAACTGCAAGGCTTCGATCGGCGTCGGGTCGCTGCTTTCGAGCGCTGCCATGACTGCAGGATCAAAGCTTTCGTCGTCAATCTCCAGCGCTTGATCGGTTTTGCGCAAGGCATCGAAGGCCTTGTTGCGCACGATGGTGCTCATCCATGTCATCGGCGCCGCCAGACTGGATTGATAGGTAGAGGCGTTGTTCCAGATGCTGACAAAACTCTCCTGCAGCACTTCTTCCGCCAGTTCGCGTTTGTGCAAAATGCGCAAGGCAAAGCCGAAGAGCTTGGGCGAGGTGGCGTCATAGAGTGCGCGAAACGCTTCGGCGTCCTTGCGCGCGACTTTAACGAGCCATGTTTTCAGTTGTTCAGGTTGGAGCATGGATAAGTTCCGATCAAGATATTGACGAAGTGGCGCACGCCATATGGTACGTGATTCATGCGGCAAAACCGCAAAAAATCGTCGTCTGCTCTCTTGGTCATATGCTGCAACCATCACGACATCCTCTTGATATGAATAGCGAAAGCAAATGCTAGGCATCTCTGTTCGCCATCTATTACCGATACAAGTACCAACAAGTACAAGCAGCATGCGCGGCATTGCCCAAAGAATGGGCAATGCATACGGCACGTATTACAAGCTGCTTATTGCGGCATCAAGACCGTATCGATCACATTGATCACGCCATTGGATTGAACCACGTCATAGGTGCTGATGTTGGCCGTGTTGCCGCTTTGATCCATGACTTGAATATTGCGCGCACCATTCATTGCAAAGCTGAGCTTGGCGCCATTCGCGGTTGCCAGTTCGGCCTTGCCCTTGTGCTTCTTGATTTCTTTCGACAATGCATTGAAATCGTATTTACCCGGCACGACGTGATAAGTCAGGATCTTGCTCAGGGTTGCCTTGTTCTCTGGCTTGACCAGCGTTTCTACGGTACCGGCAGGCAGCTTGTTGAAAGCGGCATTGGTCGGCGCAAAAACGGTGAATGGACCTTTGCTTTTCAAGGTATCAACCAGGCCGGCAGCCTTGACTGCGGCAACCAGTGTCGTGTGATCGGCTGAATTGACGGCGTTATCGACGATGTCTTTGCTGGCCATCATGGCTTGACCGCCGACCATGACGTCGGCTGCATGAACATAAGATACGGAAGCAAGCGTTGCGGTGAGTGCTAAAGCAGTTGCAAATTTACGCATGGTGTTTCCTTTCAGGTTTGCAGGATTGCCTGAAGATATACGGCGCACGTCGGCCAACGGATTCAATATTTTCTGAAATAGTCGCAAACCCACTCTTAATTTCTCCCTTTAAATTATTTTCAGTTAATTTAAAAATAATTGAATCCAATCCCGAACCTGCTGCGTATGACTCTTGTATCGCGACAAATGGCAGGTCAATTTCGTCTGTTTGCCGCTACTCCTTTCGTTACATGGCTGCTGATTGAGCATCAAGGCGATGGTCAATCAGCAGCCATTTCATGCAGCAACTGGAGCAATAACAAGATGAAAATGGGAATAAAAATCGCTGTCGCCGGGTCCGGCATCTCTGGCTTGTCGTGTGCCTATCGACTGGTAGAGGCCGGTTACGACGTGACCCTGTTTGAAGCGAACGATTATTTTGGCGGGCATACGCACACGGTTGACGTTACGCTGGATGGTTATACGCATGGTGTGGATACGGGTTTCCTCGTTTTTAATCAAAAAACTTATCCGCATCTGATCGCGCTGTTTGCTGAACTAAAGGTGGAAACGGCAGCGACCGATATGTCATTCTCGGTCAAGCTGCCACTCGCCAATCGCACACTGGAATGGGCCGGTGGCAATCTGGATGCGGTATTTGCACAGCGCCGCAATCTGGTCAGTCCGCGCTTTCATCAAATGTTGCGCGACATCCTGCGTTTTAATCAAAATGCGACCAAGCTGGCGATGGATGCGGAAATCAAATCCAGCATTGAGCTACCGGCAGAATCCGATCAAGAGATAACGCTAGGCATGTATCTGACCAAACACGGCTATAGCAAGGAATTCCGCGACTGGTATTTACTGCCGATGGCCGGCTGCATCTGGTCCTGCCCGACCGAGCAGATGCTGGCATTTCCGCTTCAATCCTTCCTGCGCTTTTGTCACAACCACGGGCTGCTGCAAATCAATGACAGACCGCAATGGCAAACCGTCAGAGGCGGCGCCCGACGTTATGTGGACAAGATGCTGGCAAAGATTCCGAACAAGCATTTGCATACATCGATCGACTCGGTGACGCGCACCAGCATCAGCAATGTCACCAAAATCAAGGTGCAGACACGCCAGGGCGACAGCGTAAGGGAACACGAATTCGATCACATCGTACTCGCCTGTCACAGTGACCAATCCTTGCGCGTATTGCAGGATGCCAGACCCACAGAAAAATCATTGCTGTCTGCGATCACCTACCAACCTAACACGGCAGTGCTGCACACCGACACAAGCTGTCTTCCCAAGCAAAAGAAGACCTGGTCGGCGTGGAATTATCAGAGCGCGCAAGACAGTGGTGAACCGCGCGTCTGCGTGCACTATCTGATCAACCAGTTGCAGCCGCTGCCGTTCAAACAGTCGGTCATAGTGTCGCTCAATCCTATCGATGCACCGCATCCGGACAGCGTACTTGGCAGCTATGACTATGCGCATCCGGTATTCGATGCCCAGGCGATTGCTGCACAACGCAAGCTGTCATCGATCCAAGGCAGGCAAAACACCTGGTTTGCCGGTGCCTGGACCGGCTATGGTTTTCATGAAGACGGCTTGAAATCCGGCCTGGCAGTTGCGCAAGCCATCATCGAGCAGGCAGAAGAATTTGCAAGCTATGCGCCACGAATGCTGGCAACTGCTTGAGCACATGGAAATATACCGAGACAGATCATGAGCACCCTCAACCAACCGCAACTATGCTTTGGCACCGTACGCCATAGTCGCTCGCGCCCTGCGGTACATGCATTCAACTACGGCGTGTATTTCATGCGACTGCCGCTGCGCGCTATGGCTGCACCTGACTTCGAGATCGGCCGTCTATCTCGCCTGTTCTCGCACAACCGTTTCAATCTATTGTCGTTTTACGATAAAGATCATGGCGACGCCCAACAAGCGCCATTAGCCTGGATAGATGGCTTGCTCAAGCAGGAAGGCATCCATGATGCCGATGGCGAGATCTGGCTGCAGGCGTTCCCGCGAGTATTGGGCTATGTGTTCAATCCGGTATCGTTCTGGTTCTGTCATCGCAGCGATGGGCAACTGCGTGCGGTGTTATGCGAAGTGCGGAATACGTTTGGCGAACATCATCGCTATCTGCTCGACACCGGCACGGTCATGACCTACGGCATGGAGCTGAAGGCGCACAAGGTATTTCACGTGTCGCCTTTTTGCGAAGTGAACGGCGAATACCATTTTCGCTTCATGCGCAAGACCCACGCATATGTCGATGATAGAGACGGCTGGTCAGAGCGGACTGTCGCGCGTATCGCTTACGACAATGCAGGCGGACCATTGCTGTTGACCAGTCTATCGGGCATCTCCCAGCCGCTGAGCAATGCCAGCGTGATCAAGGCATTTTTTCTTTATCCCCTAATGACCTTTGGCGTCGTCGCAAAAATCCATTGGCAGGCACTGCGCCTGTGGATCAAGCGCGTGCCCTTCTTCAGAAAACCGCAGCCTCCTTCCCATGAGATGAGCCGATGACTACCAACTCACTAGAACAACAGTCTTTTCCATACGAGGCAACAGCCGGTGCGCAGGCCGAAACGCTGATAACGTCAGACCTGCCATCGCAAGTCAGATTCATCCTCCAACTGTTAAGCAAGATGGAACACGGTGCCCTGCGCATGGAATGTCCAGACGGGCGAATTGCGCATTTCGGTAATGGCAATACAGCCGTCACGCTGTCGCTGGACAACTGGGAAATCTGTAACGCGTCATTGAAGTCGGGGGATATCGGCTTTGCCGAAACCTTCATCGATGGCCATTGGCGCACCGACAATCTTGCCGGCCTGATCGAAATTTTTATCCGCAATCGCCAGCAAATCGAATCTGTCATTTACGGCACATGGTGGGGCCGCCTGCTGTATCGCGTGCGGCACCTGTTCAATCGCAACTCGCGCACCGGCAGCCGCAAGAACATCCATGCACATTACGACATCGGCAACGCCTTTTATCAATTGTGGCTGGATCCTTCAATGACTTATTCCAGCGCGCTGTTTGCGGATGGGCATGCCGATAATCTGCAACAGGCACAAGATGCAAAGTACCAGCGCATCCTGGACCAGCTTTGCCTGCCATCGCAGGCACGCGTACTGGAAATCGGCTGCGGCTGGGGCGGCTTCGCGGAACTGGCCACGACATCTGGTGCGCATGTCACCGGACTGACTTTATCGACAGAACAACTGGACTTCGCCAATCAACGTCTGGCAAAAGCCGGCTTGAACGAAAGAGCAGAATTGCTGCTGAAGGATTACCGCGATGCCGATGGCCAGTTCGATGCGATCGCCTCCATCGAAATGTTCGAAGCGGTTGGCGAAGCTTATTGGCCCAGCTATTTCGCCTGTATCGCACGTAATCTCAAACCGCAGGGCCGCGCCTGCATTCAGACCATTGTGATCGATGACACCTTGTTCGAGCGCTATCGCAAGGGGACGGATTTTATCCAGCAGTATATTTTCCCCGGCGGCATGCTGCCTTCACCATCGGTATTCCGCATGCATGCAGAACAGCATGGCTTACGCGTGGTGGACGAGTTCAAGTTCGGACTCGACTACGCGCGCACGCTCGATGAATGGCGCTGCGCTTTCAAGGAGCGTTTGTCGCAAGTACGGGAGCAAGGTTTTGATGAACGCTTTTTGCGCACCTGGGAATTTTATCTGGCCTACTGCGAAGCGGGATTCCGCGCCGGCAGTATCGATGTCATGCAATTCGCACTGGAAAAAAGTTGAACTAGCTACTACATGCAAACACGACAGAGAAATGAACAGCTCAGACTTGAGCAGACAATCACATGAAGAGGCGAGCTATGCGTTACCTAAAATTAATACTGGCAACAGTTGCTGCAACACTGCTCGTATCCTGCGCACCGATACAGCCATCGCAATATGCGGCTGAAAAACCCGTGCTCGACATCAAGCAGTATTTCAACGGCACGCTCGATGCGTGGGGCATGTTTCAGGATAGATCGGGTAAGGTGGTCAAGCGCTTTACCGTCGTCATGCGTTGCACATGGGATGGCGATGTCGGCACACTGGATGAAGACTTTACCTATTCCGATGGCACCAAGCAAAAGCGCATCTGGACCATCCGGCAGGTTGCTCCCGGCAGCTATGTCGGTACCGCATCGGATGTAGTCGGTGAAGCGATCGGTACGGCATCCGGCAATGCCTTGAACTGGAAGTATGTGCTTGCCTTGCCGGTAGACGGCAAGGTTTACAACATGCATATGGATGACTGGATGATACTGATGGACGACCGCGTGATGTTGAATCGGACGGCAATGAGCAAGTTCGGTGTTGGCCTCGGCGAAGTAACGCTGTCTTTTACCAAGCGTCCGCAATAGTTAATAGTTAATCGTTTTCATACAAGAGCAATCAATGAATCCTCGCATTACCGATTGGCACAACGAGCGCGTCTGGATCATAGGTGCGTCCACCGGCATAGGTGCGGAAACAGCACGATTACTGTTGGCAAAGGGCGCGCGCGTAGCGCTTTCTGCACGGCGCGCCGACATGCTGCAGGACGTCGCACATGGCAACCCCAATGCCTTGGTGGCGGCGATGGACGTCACCGATCATGCAGCCGTATTGGCTGCACGCGATGTGATCTTGCGGCAATGGCAGGGCTTCGATCTGATACTAGTGGTAGCGGGCAGCTACAAGGAAATGCGCGCCGACAGTTTCGACCTTGCCGTCGCCAATCAAATGATCGATCTGAACGTGCGCGGCGTCTTGCATTGCCTGGATGCAGTGTTGCCCGGCTTGCTGGCACAAGGCAATGGCGGAATAGGCATAGTTGCATCCGTGGTTGGCTTTAGCGGTTTGCCTAAAGCATTGATTTACGGGCCGACCAAAGCGGCGCTGATCAATTTGTGTGAGTCGCTTTACATAGACCTGCATCCGCGCGGCATTGCCGTACATCTGATTACGCCCGGATTTGTCGATACGCCGTTGACGCAGAAAAATGACTTCCCCATGCCTGCCCTGATGTCGGCTGCCGATGCTGCGCAAGCGCTGCTGCACGGACTGGAACGCGGGCAATTTCACATCCACTTTCCGCGGCGCTTCACGAACTTCTTGCGCCTGTTGCGCCTGCTCCCCTACCGCCTGTATTTCTGGTTGATCCACAAAGGAACCGGACTATGAATGAATCAGTTAACAGTTCTGCATATCAGGCACGTGATCACCAGGCTGCACTGGAAAATGTCGTGCGGTTTTTTGAAACCCTGACAGTCGAATCTGCACAAATCCAGCTCCCGTATATATATGCAGAAAACGCCACCTTCAAGGACCCATTCAACGAAGTACGCGGCCTGCCTGCCATCACACCACTGTTCACGCACATGTTCGTGCAAGTACACAACCCGCGCTTCGTAATTACCACGCACGTCCTGCAAGGCAATCAGGCATTCATTACCTGGGACTTCCTGTTCCATATGAAGCGCTATGCACGCGATGAGCAATGTATACGCGGTGCAACCCAGCTGCGCTTCAACGATGCGGGCCTAGTCGAGATGCATCGCGATTTTTGGGATGCCGCGGAAGAACTCTACGAAAAATTGCCCATCGTCGGCAGTTTGATGCGCGTATTGAAAATGATCGCGCGCAAGTAAATTTGCACAGTCATGCCGCAAGCATGTCTGACATGCCCCCAGTCTGAGAGCTTCCTCTACTGAGCTAGCTGTTTAAAGTCAATTGGGCTGACATACCCTGCTGTTGAATGCCGTAGAATCAGATTCTAGAAAGGTCCGATATTGCCGCACACTACAGGCTTGATTTCATCGCGCGTGCAGAATATCTTTCAGGACAAACGTTGCATCGCTAACCAAGAGAAGACGCCGTACCACGCCCACTGCTGATACGTGGTTTTTTGCCTTGCGCCAGTGCGACCGAGAACATGGCAAGCTGAGTCTGTCTCACCATCCTGCGCTTTTTACGAAAGAGCACGTCATGTCTGAAATCTTCGGTTCCGATGTTTTCTCCCCCAAGGAAATCGCGGCGCGCGTAGAAGAAATCGGCGTAACCAAGGCGCGCCTGCCTTTTCTTTCCATGCTGATGTTAAGCATACTGGCCGGTGCCTTCATCGGCCTGGGCGCTCTCTATTTTGTGATCGTCAAATCCGATCCGACGCTGGGCTTTGCGGCCAGGCAGATACTCGGCGGCGCGGTGTTTTCCCTGGGCCTGATCCTGGTGGTCGTGGCTGGTGCCGAATTATTCACCGGGAATAATCTGCTGGCGATGGCCTGGGCCGATGGCAAGATTTCCACATTGGATGTGTTGCGCAACTGGGCGATCGTTTGCTGCGGCAATTTCATAGGCGCGGCCGGCTTGGCGTTGCTGGTTTATCTGTCGCACCATGCTGAAATGAACAACGGCGCGATCGCACAGGAATATCTGGCGATAGCGGCCGCCAAGGCTGCGATGCCATTCTGGACTGCCTTCTTCAAGGGCGTGATGTGCAATGTGCTGGTCTGCATGGCAGTGTGGATGGCATTTGCCGGGCGCAGTGTGGTCGACAAGGTAGTGGCGATCATCTTCCCGATTTCGGCCTTCGTTGCAGCAGGCTTCGAACATAGCGTCGCCAACATGTATTTCTTCCCGCTCGCGATGCTCCTGCAAAATGGCGACACAAGCGCCGGCGCCATTACCTGGGCTGGGTTTTTCAGTAATATGCTGCCTGTCATCATGGGCAACATCATAGGCGGCAGTGTATTGGTCGGGCTCGTCTATCACATCATTTACCGCAGAACGTCGACCTCTGAATAGCACGCCGCAGCAAGATATCCGACCTAACCTGGTGCACGGCACCTAAAGCCAGCTCCGGCTGCTGCGCGTTCGCCGCCCAAGCCACTGCAGCTGTATTGAAATACTGCCAACACCCAACCCACCCCATCTCGTCAGCGCTTGAGTAAGTTCGGAATCGGCAAGCCCACTGGCCTCAAATACATTTTTATATTGCAGAAATCATTCCCATTAAATATAATGAGAATGATTTGTATTTAGATTATTTTCATCCATCACCTGCCTGGCGTTACACCAGATACGGCCTCTAACTGGCAAGGAACCTTATGTCACCCCGCATCCGTCCTACCCTCTTCAAACCCACATTGATTGCACTCGCACTGCAAGCCGCATTGCCTGTATTCGCTGGCACTGCCTTGCTGACGGCAGTTGGCGCAGCGCATGCGCAAAGCCCGGAAGCACTTGCGACCACCCAACTGAATGAGATTGTCGTTACGTCAAGTGCAGACGCTTCGGCAGAAGGTTTGTCGAAACCTTATGCGGGCGGTCAGGTTGCGCGGGGTGGACGTGTGGGTATTCTCGGCACGCAAGACATCATGGACACGCCATTCAGCAGCACCAGTTTTACTAGTGAGCTAATCCAGAATCAACAAGCGCGCAGTGTGGCTGATGTGGTCCAAAACGATTCATCTGTTCGTGTAGCCCGTGGCTTTGGCAACTTCCAGGAACTGTATGTCATTCGCGGATTTCCGGTGTATTCAGATGATGTTGCTTACAACGGTTTGTATGGAATACTGCCGCGCCAATTTGTCTCTACCGAACTCGTGGAGCGCGTCGAAGTATTTCGTGGCGCGAACACTTTCCTAAATGGTGCAGCGCCAGGTGGCTCAGGCATCGGCGGAGCGATCAATCTTTTACCTAAGCGTGCACCAAATGCGCCTTTGACACAAATCACTGCTGGAGTTGAAAGCGGCGGCCAGGTATATGGCGCGGTAGATATCGCACGCCGCTTCGGTCCTGACCAAAGTACAGGGATACGATTTAATGCTGCGCGCCGTGACGGCGAAACATCCGTCAATAATGAACAGCGTGAATTAAGTGTATTGGCGGTTGGATTGGATTGGCGTAACCGCAATGTTCGTTTATCGGCAGATGTGGGTTACCAGGATCATCGTCTTGACCAACCTCGTCCGAGCGTGACACCGAACGGCGGTATTCCTCGCGCACCTGACGCCTCCAGTAATTTCGCGCAACCTTGGACCTATTCCAAGGAACGCGACACATTCGGCACGGTGCGTGGCGAATTTGATTTAACCAGCAACGTAACCGCATGGGCGGCTGCCGGCATTCGGCAAGGTGATGAATCCAACGTCCTGAGTAATCCTACGTCGAATGCAAATGGTGTTACATCGGCATACAGGTTTGATAACGTGCGTGAAGAAACAGCAAAAACTGCTGAAATTGGAGTGCGTACCAAAATCGTTACAGGGTCAGTCAAACATACATTGATCGCTTCAGCGGCCACCTTCTCTTTAGAAAAAAAGAACGCTTATGCGTTCTCCAGTTTTGCCGGCTTTGCCGGTAATTTGTATAACCCATTCCCTGTAGCGGCCCCTGCGGCAACTGCGTCGGTTGCAGGTGACATGAACAATCCCCTAGTCCAGGCAAAAACAAACACATCCAGTGTTGCCATCGCAGATACGATGTCTTTTATCGATGACCGTTTACTCGTCACTATTGGTGCGCGCCATCAAACCATCAAGAGCGAAACTTTTGATTACAACACCGGTATTTCCAAGAATGATGTTTACGATAAAAGCCGTGTAACACCAGTCGCTGGCGTTGTGTTCAAGGCAAGCAATCAAGTGTCTGTGTATGCAAATTATATTGAGGCACTGGTGCAAGGTCAGGTTGCACCAGCCACAGGTGTGAACAATCCAGGCGCAATCCTTTCACCTGAACAATCAGAACAGAAAGAAGTTGGCATCAAATACGACGGCGGAAATTTCGGTGCAAGTTTGGGTCTCTTCTCTATCACGCGTCCAAGCGCATATGCAGTGAATGGCACATTTGCAGCCGATGGCGAACAAAAAAATGAAGGCATTGAAGTCAATCTGTACGGCGAGCCCGTACGCGGTTTGCGTCTACTTGGTGGCATAACCTTCCTAGACGCAAAACAAGTTAAATCGCAAGGTGGAACTTTTGACGGCAAAGAAATAATCGGCGTCCCTGACACACAAGCAAACGCAGGTATCGAATGGGATGTGCCTGGAGCAAAAGGATTGACGCTGACAGGTCGCGCCCTTTATACCGCATCCCAATATGCCGATCGCGCAAATACTTTGAGCATCCCATCCTGGACACGTCTTGACTTGGGCGCTCGATATTTGACGACGATGGGAAACAAACTGGTGACTTGGCGAGCACGCGTCGACAATGTGACGGATCGTAATTACTGGGCGTCGGTCGGCGGTGCATCGCCAACCAATACCTACATGGTTCTCGGTGCTCCACGCACCTTCACATTGACCGCCTCCATCGACTTCTAATGAACACTGCAAGCCTGCGCCGCTGGGCATGGATCCATAAATGGTCCAGCCTGGTATGCACCATCTTCATGCTGCTGCTCTGTTTAACAGGGTTGCCGCTGATCTTCCATCACGAGATCGGGCATTTGCTCGGGACCGAGGTCGAGGCACAGGAGATGGCGGCTGACACGCCGCGTGTCAGCATGGACAAGGTGATGGACGTTGCCAAGGCGCGTCATCCCGGCTTAGTCGGGATGTTCGCTTCGCAGGAAGAGGATGACGATCGCGTCTGGTTTGTCACGCTGTCGAGCACCCCTACTTCGGAAACCGGCATGAAACAGGTTGCCGTCGATGCGCGTACTGGTGAGGCTTTGGCCGAACCAAAGCTGGACGAAGGCTTCATGTACATCATGTTCAAGCTGCATGTGGATTTGTTTGCCGGTTTGCCGGGGATGCTGTTTCTCGGATTCATGGGCATCTTGCTCATCGTCGCGATCATTTCCGGCATCGTGCTGTATGGCCCGTTCATGAAAAAGCTGAAGTTTGGCACTGTGCGTGACCAGCGCTCGTCGCGCTTGAAATGGCTGGACCTGCATAACCTGCTGGGCATCGTCACGCTTTCATGGTTGCTGATCGTCGGCGCGACCGGTGTCATCAATACCTGGGCAGACCTGCTGGTCAAGTACTGGCAATACGACCAGATGGCGGAGATGATCGCGCCCTACAAGGGAAAACCTCCGTTGACTGAATTGGGATCGCTGCAAAAAGCGGTCGATGCGGCCATCGCGCTGGAGCCAGGCATGAAGATGGGTTTCATCGCCTTCCCGGGTACCACTTTCAGCAGCACGCACCACTATGGCATTTTTATGCGTGGTACAGAACCGCTGACCTCACGCCTATTCAAACCGGTGCTGGTAGATGCACAAACCAGCGAGGTAACGGACAGTCGCGTACTGCCCTGGTATTTGACTGCGCTGCTCGTATCGCAGCCATTGCACTTTGGTGATTACGGCGGCCGGCCCATGCAAATCATGTGGGCGATTCTCGATCTGATGACCATCGTGGTACTCGGCAGCGGTTTGTACCTGTGGTTCGTACGACGCAAGACAAATGAAGCGCGTATGGAAAAACTGATTCAAGCACATCAAGCCTGATTACCCGTACAAAAACGTCATGAACATTGCCGAACAACCGCAGAAAATCGAAGTACTGTACAGCGACCATCATGGCTGGCTCTATACATGGTTGCGCGGCAAACTGGGTAACGCTGCCGATGCAGCCGATCTGGCGCATGACACTTTCATACGCGTGCTAAGCAATAGCAACAACACTGCCTTGCGTGAACCACGCGGTTATCTGGCAACCATTGCGCGGGGCTTGATGATAGACAGATTCCGCCGTCAGACATTGGAAAACGCCTATCTCGAAGCATTGGCTAGCTACCCGGAACCTGAAACGATTTCGCAAGAAAACCACGCCATCATTATCGAAACATTGCTGGCTATAGACAGCCTGCTCAATGCTCTCGGCCCTCGTACAAGACAGATATTTTTGCTGGCACAGATAGAAGAGTTGAACTACGTCGAGATTGCCAAGCGCATGGGCGTCTCGCTTCCTACCGTAAAAAAACACCTCGTTCGTGCCTACACCGAATGCCTGGTGCTGGCGGCGTCCTGATTTGCCATGACTACTTTGACTCCCCTGCTTTCTTCCTGCAATAGAAATGCGCCGCAGCGTCCAATCGATAGATCGGTTCTGGAAGCGGCAGCCCATTGGTATGTGCATCTGAAAAGCGGCACGAGCAATGCAGCCGACCGCTCAAAATTTGAGCGCTGGCTGGACGAAGATGAACTACATAGGCGCGCCTGGAGTCTGGTGCAAAGAATGGAGCAACATCTGGGCAACCTGCCCGCAAGTCTCGCTTTGCCCGCACTTAAGAATGTACAGACGCAACGCCGCGCAACAATCAAGGCACTTTCATTGTTGATCGCATCGGGGGCTGGTGGCTGGCTCACTTATGAAGCGACGCCATGGCGCTCCTGGGCTGCCGATTATCGTACGCAGCCAGGACATCAAAAAGCAATTCAATTGGCTGATGGTGGTGTGCTTGAACTCAATACCGATACGGCGGTGGATATCCGCTATGACAACAGCATCCGTTTGATGCGCTTGCATCAAGGCGAAATCATGATCAAGACGGCACCGGATATCTCGTCTGAGACACGCTCGGCACCGCGACCTTTGATTGTAGAAACACCGCAAGGAAGGATACGTGCGCTAGGGACACGGTTCAGCGTACGCACTCACGATGACACTACGCATGTCGCCGTCTTTGAACATGCTGTCGAAATTACGCCGCTTGATATGCAAGGCCAACCCGTACGAATCGAAGCCGGACAACAAGCTGATTTTTCCACTATGAAAATAGGCAATGCGCACACGATTGAACGCAATCAAGAGGCATGGACACGTGGCATGCTGGTCGCCGTCGATTGGCGGCTGGAAGATTTTCTGGCGGAATTATCACGCTACAAACGCGGCCGCATCCAATGCGATCCCGCTATCGCGGATTTACGCGTGACCGGCGCGTATCGACTCGATGACGCCGACCTGATCCTCGATAGTCTGACCACTTCTCATCCGGTTCAAGTCAAATACTTCACGCGGTTCTGGGTTCAGGTTTCTGCAAAAACCTGATTATCCAAGAAAGTTTAAAAATCTTTCCGATGGGGGTTTATGTTTTGCATCTCTCGTTCGGCTTTATAGGTAGACGCAGCCGTGTTGCTGCCGATTGATCCCACCTATTCAATAGACGAACCAGAAAGCGATTAATGCAACCGTCCTTTTCATCCCACGATCAGCACTTCTGCCGCTCATCCACATCTCTTCGCCCAGGGCTGCGTGCAGTACGCCTCGCGTTACTGAGCATTGCACTAGCAGTGCCTGCCACTTTTGCACTCTTGCCATCCGTGGCCCATGCACAGACAAGCGCCAAACAAAGCTACAACATCCCCGCTGGATCGTTGGGTGCTACGTTAAGTGAATTTGCGGCTGCATCCGGCCTTACTTTGTCCACCGATTCTTCGCTGACCCGCGGGCTGGAATCGGCGGGACTCAAAGGCCCTTATTCGATCCAGGAAGGATTTTCCAAACTGTTGAATGACAGCGGACTAGAGGCAGTACAGCAAGGCAATGGGGTCTATACCTTGCGCAGGCTGCCGGCCACCAATGCGACCACACTGCCAGCCGTTTCGGTAAGCGCGCCCCTCAGTCGCGACGCCACTTCCGAGAGAACTGAATCATACGCCGCACGGGCCGTAACTATCGGCAAATCGACGCAAACTCTGCGCGAGATTCCGCAGTCAGTCAGCGTGTTGACCAAGCAACGCATGCTGGATCAAAACATGACACAGCTTGAAGACGCACTCGATCAAGTTACCGGCATCCAGCTCGACGCTTCAACCGGCGCGTCCGGCTCCGCCAATGTGTTTTCGCGTGGCTTCCAAGTCAACAGTTATCAATATGATGGCGTACCGCAAACCTATCTGGGCACTTCTTACACCGGCTACGACGTGGCAGTACTGGATCGCATAGAAGTCATTCGCGGTGCAGCAGGCTTGCTGCAAGGCGCAGGCAATCCTTCTGCGACCATCAATCTGGTGCGCAAGAAACCGACGGCTGAATTTGCGCTATCGGGCGCAGTCAGCGCAGGCTCGTGGGATTCATACCGTACCGAAGTCGATGTAGGCGGCCCGTTGAATGAGGCAGGCACCGTGCGCGGTCGCTTCGTCGGTGTGTACGATGATCGTGGCAGCTATGTCGACTATCAGGAATCACAAAAATCCATCCTCTATGGCGTGCTCGATATCGACCTGACATCGCGCACCACACTGACGCTTGGCGCGCAACAACAGCAAGTCGATGCAGTGCCGAGTATTTTTGGCCTGCCGCGTTATAGCGATGGCCGCAGCCTCGGACTGCCGCGCTCAACAAATCTGACGCCGGCCTGGAACACCTGGTCGCAGGACATCACGGAAATCTTCGCGACCTTGACGCACCGCCTTGATAACGACTGGAAGTTGAATCTGGCCTTCAACGGCTCCAACCAGCAGCAAAGTTTCAAGCGCTCCATCACACGAGGCACTGCTGCCAATTTCGGTGTTGATCCGGCTAATCCAGCTGGCTCTATCTATACCGGCATCAAATGGAACTCGGACGGTGATCGCTACAATCTCGATGCCAATGCAAATGGCCAGGCCACACTGTTCGGCCGCAAGCATGATTTGCTGTTTGGCGCGAATGCACAAAGCTTTGATCAAAATACCGATGAATCGGCTATGTTCCCTGCGGTGTTAATTCCAAACATTTTCAACTTCGATCCAACCAGCGTGCCGGAACCGGTTATCGGGCCGCAAATAAGAGGCACCACCGTCAATACACGCCAATATGGTCTGTACGGCAGCGGCCGATTCAATCTGAGCGATCCGCTCAAGCTGATACTGGGTGCGCGTGCGAGCTGGTACACCACGCAGACCGATGCGAACAACCTGCTGACGGGCACCACAACACCAGGCAAAGAGTCTGCCTACAATGGCGAGATCACGCCGTACGCCGGTCTGGTCTACGACCTCAATGAAACCTATTCTGTGTACGCCAGCTACGCCGATATTTTTCAACCGCAAACCAAATTCTCCATCAGTGGAGAAGAACTTGACCCTGTCGTCGGCAGCAATTATGAAATCGGTTTAAAAGGTGAATTCCTGGATGGACGAGTCAATGCATCGGTGGCCGTTTTCCGCATCGATCAGACCAACGTTGCGCAACAAGTTGTCTTTCCCTGCGCGCAAGAAAGTTGCTACATAGCCGCCGGCAAGGTAAAAAGTGAAGGCATAGAAACAGAAATCACCGGCAAGCTGACACCGAACTGGGACATGTTCGCCGGCTATACCTATAACCGCACCAAGTATGTAAAAGACCTGTTGAATGAAGGCTTACCCTTCCGCACGCAAACCCCGCGTCACTTGTTCAAATTCTGGACGCAATATCGTCTGCCCGTTGCAGAGCGTCGCTGGTCCGTAGGCGGTGGCATCAATGCGCAAAGCAGCTATTACGCATTGAATGGCGCAGTTCGTTCCGAGCAAGACCCGTATGCGGTATTGAAGGCAAACGTCAGCTATCGCTTCAGCGACAAGACCATCGTCTCCCTTGTCATCAACAACCTGCTGGACAAGGAATATTACTCGGGCATCCGTGGCGTCAATATCGGTAACGTATATGGTGATCCGCGCAACGCGACACTGACATTGCGCACGAGTTTTTAAGGAAAGAGATCAATAGCAGCATATTCACTTTTTCATCCGTAAGCATCGAAGTGGGTTCACAGAAAAAAATGTGTGGACCCACTTTTTTGTTTTAAGAATGACAACGTGCCTTATCTGCAACGGCTGGTAGTCAACGATTGACCTCTCCTTAAGTGAATGCAATAATGAGAACAATTCTCAACTAAGCCCAGCCAGTGCGACCCCTCGCCAGCCAGCTTGATGATGCCTACCGGCATCGCATTTCTGGAGCATGTCGTGCACGCCGCAAGCCTTTCCGATTCTGTCGCTCAGCTATACAGCCATCATCACGGATGGCTTGTTAGTTTATTGCGCAGCAAATTGGGGAACATCGACAATGCGAACGATCTGGCGCAGGACACTTTCACCCGCATCCTGACAGCGCGCGACACCGATGCTATTCGTGAACCACGCGCCTATCTGACCACGATTGCTTCGCGCCTGACCGCACAATACTTTCGCCGACTTGCATTAGAGCGCGCCTATCTGGATGCATTGACCGGCATGCCGGAAGAAACCACGCCGTCGCCGGAAACACGCATGCTGGTAATCGAAGCACTGACTGCAGTCAGCCGTGTACTCGACGGCTTATCGCCACGTGTGCGCGAAATTTTCCTGTTGTCGCAACTCGATGGATTGACGTATGCCGACATCGCTTCGCAGTTCGACATGTCGGTGAATGCCGTACAAAAATCAATGATTCGCGCATTTCAGCATTGCTATGCGGCTGTCTACGCACCGCAATAAATATTCATGTCATCTCATACTCTATTCACGCCGCCATCCAACAGCCGTGAGCACATCGATCCGGCCATCGTCAAACAGGCGATCGTCTGGATGGTTACGCTGCAATCAGGTGCAGTGCAAGAAGCAGATAGGCGTGCCTGCACCACATGGCGCATGGCAGATGCAAAACATGAACAAGCCTGGCAACGACTGAACGCGCTCGGACAGGATTTACGCAGTGGCGGCCATCACGTTGCACCACCACTGCTTCGATCTGTACTGCGCAGCACCGATGGCAATACGCGTCGCATGGTATTGAGATCACTGGTGGGACTTGGTGTGATGGGTGGCAGCGCGGCAGTAATGCGCAAACAAGCGGCATGGCAGACTGCAACGGCAGATCATCACACCAACACCGGCGAACAACGCAACATCGTGCTGGCAGATGGCACGCGCGTCATGCTTAATACAGCAACGGCGATCGATGTTTATTTCAATGATGATCTGCGCCAGATCGTATTACATCGTGGCGAGATCATGGTCACGACAGCAAAGGATGCCATCGGCAGACCGTTTGAAGTGGCAACCGACAATGGCAGCATACGACCTATCGGTACGCGCTTTACCGTCAGACACAATCTTGTTGATAGTCCCTCCTCCACCGCAGTGGCAGTCATGGAAGGCGCAGTCAACATTTTAGCAAGTAGCGGCGATGCAGTGCGCGTCAACGCCGGCGAACAAACCCGCTTTACTGCAATGTCCGTTCTAACACCATTTGTTTTGGATGACAGCATCGCAGCCTGGACCGATGGCGTTCTGGTGGTCGAACGCATGCGACTGGCCGACTTCATCAATGAACTTGATCGCTATCGCATAGGAGTTCTGCGCTGCGATCCTGCGGTTGCCGATCTGTTGGTCAGTGGCTCTTTTCCTCTGCATGATACCGATGCCGTACTGGCCTTGCTGACCGAAACCTTGCCGTTAAAAATAGCCCACATGACGCGCTACTGGACCACTATTGAAGCAAGCCAGAAGATTGCAAACCCTGCATAAAACACGCCGTCAGAAAATATTTTCAAATACGAGGGCAGGTTTCTGGAACTCGCGCATCAACAGGAATAGAGGCGTCTCAAACTGAGCAGCGCCGCATTTCCAGCCCGATACTCAAAGGAACCATGATGTCCCACCAGTTCAAACGCGATGCAGTCATGCATCGTCACCCAGCTACGACCATCACACCGATCGCCCATGCCGCCAGCCTCGCGCTCTGCAGCGCATTGCTGGTCGGCACAGCAGCGCTCGTGCCAGCGATCGCGCAAAATTCGCAAGGTGCCGCTGCTCGCGCGGAAACCTCACGTCAATACAACATCCCTGCCGGCTCGCTGGATCAGGTACTGGGTCGCTTTGGGCGTGAAGCCGGCGCACTGGTGGCGATTGATCCTGAACTTACGGCAGGCTTGCAAAGTTCCGGCATCAAAGGGAATTACTCGGTAAGCGGCGGCCTGGATGCAATTCTTGCTACCCATCGTCTGGAAGCTGTGTCAGGCACTAATGGTGGTTACCGTCTGCGTCGCGTCGCGCCTGGCGTCAGCACCCTGCCTGCAGTAACTGTTTCTGCAATAGCGGCGACGGATTTACCAGCGGCCTATGCGGGCGGACAAGTTGCGCGTGGCGGCAGCTTGGGTTTACTGGGAACACAGGACGTGATGGATGTGCCATTTAGCACAACCAACTACACCTCTGATCTGCTGGAAAACCAACAAGTGCGCACGCTGGCTGACGTCGTGGTCAATGACGCCTCAGTGCGCATGAGCACCGGCGGCACCGGCTTCGACGACACCTTCCAGATCCGTGGCTTTGCTGTCAGCGCCACCGATGTCGGCCTCAATGGACTGTACGGCTTGATCTCGCAGAATCGCGTGCCGGCCCAACTCGTTGAACGCGTCGAAATTCTCAAGGGACCAGGGGCACTGATCAACGGCATCGCCCCAAGCGGTAGTGTCGGCGGTGGCATCAACATCGTCAGCAAACGTGCCGACGATGCCCCCCTCACACGCTTGACCGCTACGTACACCGGCAGCTCCAATTTCGGCTTGGGGCTCGATATGAGTCAGCGCTTCGGCGAAGACAAAGCATGGGGCGTGCGTTTCAACGGCTTGGTGCGCGACGGCGAGGCAACGATCGATGGTGGCAATCAGCAAACCGGTCTGGCCGCGCTGGGTATTGATTATCGCGGCAACCGCTTGCGCTGGTCGCTTGACGCCATCGTGCAACATGACGACACAGACAACTTCCGTCCACAAATCAGTCTGGATACAGGCCTCTCCGCCATCCCTGCACCACCGGACGCGCGTTCGAATTTCTACCCTGGCACGACACTGATACAAAAAGATTCGACCATTGCCACGCGCCTCGAATACGACATCACCGACTCGCTGACTGCTTACGCCGGCATCGGCTATCGCGATGGTACGAACGACCAAGTGTTCCCGAGCACGCTACGCACAGCATTAGGGCCGGTCAACGCTGCGGGTAATTTCACCGTTCAAAATAACTACTACGATTCCTACACTAAAACGACGAGCGGAAATGCTGGCTTGCGCTGGCGCTTTAACACTGCCGGCATCGGACATACGCTTACTGCTGCCGTGACAGAAATGCAGCAAGAGGCGGGCAGTGCCTACATTACTGGCAGCACCAGGGCATCGAATATCTACCATCCGTCGCCGCTTCCCACAATCACTGCCGCACGTACCTCACCCGTCAAGACATCGGACACCACGCTCAGCAGCTTCGCGATCGCAGACACGCTGTCCTTCATGAACGATCGGCTGTTGATCACACTCGGCGCACGCAACCAGACCGTGGAAGTACAAAGCTTCGCCGCAACGGGTGCAAAAACAAGCAACTATGACAAGAGCGCGGTCTCGCCGCTGGCTGGCATCGTGTTCAAGCCGATGGATAACGTTTCGGTCTACGGTAATTACACCGAAGGTCTCACCCGCGGTGCCTTCGTCTCGACTACTTCGGGCTACGCGAATCCGGGTGAGGCCTTAGCTCCTTTCAAGTCAGAACAATATGAAGCCGGAGTAAAAGTAGACTGGGGCCGTATTACTACTACTGCGGCGATCTATCAAATTGCACGTCCCAATGCACAAGTAGACACCGCAACCAACATCTACGGTTACTTCGGCGAACAGCGCAATCGCGGACTCGAATTGTCAGCCTATGGCGAACTGCAGCGTGGCCTGCGCGGCATGGCCAGCGTAGCCTTCGTGGATCCAAAGCTGACGAAAACACCTAATGGTGTCAATCAGGGCAAAGACGCTGCTGGCGTCCCCGACACTACAGCGAGTGCTGGCCTTGACTGGGATACACCTTGGATTGCCGGCTTGTCCTTTAACGGCCGCGTAATCTACACGTCGGGTTCTTATCTGACAGCCGCCAACACGCAGAAATTTGATAGCTGGACCCGTTACGATGTTGGCGCACGCTACCGCACCGTGATAGCAGGCAAGGCGGTCGTGTTTCGCGCCAATATCGAAAACCTGCTCGACAAGAACTACTGGCTCACAACCGGCACTTACGTCACTGTCGGCTCACCACGTACCGCAGTGCTATCCGCATCGATCGACTTCTAACGCTTAGAAGTCGATCGTCTGCGATCCAGCCTTGAGCCGTTGCACCTTTATTAGGCAACGGCTCAAGCATGGCGATCCCTGTCTCGGCGTGCTTATCTTGCCTGGAAAAATGAATGAAGAATCCATTTTTTGATGCTGTTACGTCGATAGACAAGGGAGTCGCTCTGTCAGGGACTGCAGTGCTTGTCTGCACAAGCACTCGTTAGTAGAGCGCTTGATGGCGGAAAGAATTTAATTTTGCCGCCCCTATCTTTTCTATCTCTACCCAGGACCAGACTCACATTACGCACCACCGCCTCCAACAGAAAGTCGAAAGTCGAAATTCGTGAAGATCGCATTTTCATGCCTATCTTTCAGACCGTTACAATACACATTCGCTTAATTTGAAAAGTCGGTCATGACCCATACTTCAACTCCGCGCAGTACCTTATGGTTTGTCTGGCGCGCACCTATCATGCTGGCAATACTCACGGTATTCGGCTTGCTCGCAGCCTTACTGAAAGCTGGCGTTTGGCACTGGGCTGCTTGGCTCGCGCTGGCCGTACCGATTGTTGTCGGCCTGTGGTTCAGCTTCAAGCGTTCTGATCGATAATCTGTATCCATCGCCTGATGGATGCTGTTCGTAAAACCTTAGCGATGACATATGGATGTCGCGCTAGCGCTTTGCAATAAACAAATGGCAACGCCTCATCACTTTAACAAATAGAAATAATCGCCAGACGCAACGCGATTTTTTCCATGCCAGCCCTTTTCCTCCCGAGCACTCGCTCCACCTGTGTTGCAAACTTCACTCCGATTGTGAAGTATTGTTAAATAATTGGATTTTTCAAAAGTTACACTCTGAAATCCTTGGCCGATTTTGAGAAGCGTCGCTATACTCACATTTAGTTTCACCAAGGCAATATTATTCCCTCCATTCAGATTGAAAATCATGTCCTCTTCGATACAGCCATCCGCCTCGACTTTTACCTCACTGGAATTTCTTGCCTTTACGCTAGGCCGGGAAGAATATGGAATTGACATCCAAAAAGTACAGGAGCTGCGCGGATACGATGCGGTTACACGTATCGCCAATGCACCAGAGTTTGTAAAGGGTGTCGTCAATCTGCGCGGCATCATCGTGCCGATTATCGATATGCGCATCAAGTTCAATCTCGGCACACCGACTTACGATCAGTTCACAGTCGTGATTATTCTGCATATCGGGGGACGCATCATGGGTATGGTGGTCGATAGCGTATCTGACGTCATCACGCTCACGCATGAACAACTCAAACCGGCGCCGCAAATGGGTTCCGTCGTCGAGACCGATTATCTGCTCGGCCTGGGCACGATAGAAGAACGTATGTTGATACTGCTAGATATAGATAAATTGATGAGCTCGACAGAGATGGGCTTGATCGAACAAGTTGCTGCTTAAGTCCCCTTAACGTCTAATACCAAACGGAAAAATCATGCTGAACAATTTATCCATCAAGTTGCGTCTGATTCTGACCATGATGTTTATGGGAGTCATGCTGATCATCGGCGGCGCCATGGGCGTCATCGGTCTGCAAACCACGAATAACACCCTGCAGAATGTATTTACCAATCAGATGCCGTCATCCAATGCCATCAACCTGATGACGACACGTCTACTGCAAGCGCGCGCCGCACTCAATCGCGTTGCGATGCGTCCGAACGAAGCCAATGCAGAGCCGACGATCAAACGCGCAGAAAACTTTTATGTGCAATCTGAAGATGAGTGGAAGAAATACCTGGCGCTTCCTTTTGCAAATGACGCAGAGAAGAAACTCGCTGATGAAATAAACGCCAAGCGGACCAATTATCTGCAGGTTGGCAATCAGCAATTGACTGATGCACTTCGTGCCGGACGTGGTGAAGAGGCGGAAGACATTCTCGTCAATAAAATGTCGCCTCTCTTCCAGGATTTGAATAAAAGTGCAGATGCTCTGATTGCGCTGCAAACGGAAAGTGCAAAAGCAGGCTATGACGATAGTCAGGAGCTCTTTACAAAATTCCGCATTGCGGCTATCGGCGGCGTTCTCTTCGGCCTGGTGGCAGTTGCCATCTCTGCGTTTTTCCTGATTCGTGCGATTAACCAGCCCTTGCAAGAAATGATGGGGCATTTCGAAGCCATTTCATCCGGCGATCTGACCAGCAATATCGAAGTCAAATCCAAAAATGAGATGGGCACCTTGATGCTCGGTTTGCAAAAAATGCAGGCGCGACTAACCGACACCGTTTCGCAGGTGCGTGAAGGCAGTACAGCGATCGGTGCCGCCACCACACAAATTGCAGCGGGCAATCTGGACTTGTCCAGCCGTACCGAACAGCAGGCTGCGTCACTCGAAGAAACCGCATCATCGATGGAAGAACTCACCTCCACTGTCAAGCAAAACGCTGACAATGCGCGTCAGGCCAATCAGTTGGCCGTCACCGCATCTACAGTTGCGGTCAAAGGCGGTGCAGTGGTTTCCGATGTGGTCGATACCATGGATTCAATCAATACTTCGGCCAAGAAAATTGTCGACATCATTGGCGTCATTGATGGCATCGCATTCCAGACCAACATCCTCGCGCTGAATGCCGCAGTGGAAGCAGCGCGCGCAGGCGAGCAAGGTCGCGGTTTTGCCGTGGTGGCAAGCGAAGTGAGAAACCTGGCGCAACGTTCTGCCGCCGCCGCAAAAGAAATCAAAGCCTTGATTGACGACTCGGTCAGCAAAGTCGATGCCGGCAGCAAACTGGTGGCTCAAGCAGGCACCACAATGACTGAAGTCGTTGATAGCGTTAAACACGTAACCGACATCATGGGTGAAATTCTGGCGGCGAGCCAGGAACAGAGCGCAGGCATCGAGCAAGTGAATACTGCGATTGTGCAGATGGATGAAGTCACACAGCAAAATGCCGCCCTGGTTGAAGAGGCAGCCGCCGCTGCGGCATCCCTCAGAGATCAGGCAACCAATCTGTCTGCGGTGGTCGCCGTATTCAAATTGCATGGTCATGAATCAGGCGCGCAAAACATTACGCCGCAAGCACGCCCCAAGGCTATATCCAGTCGCCCTGCTGTGGCACCAGCAAAACGCAGTATCGCAACCTCGGTGCCGGCAAAAATCGCCAGCAACAAAGAATCTGACGGCGACTGGGAACAATTCTGATCACAGGAATCAGTGTCGTACACGTTGATAAAACAGACATGATAAAAAATCCGCTGCGGCGGATTTTTTATTCCGGCTAAAGAATGTGCGATACGAACATGTGATGAATGCATGGACCAAATCACGATTGATCGACAATAATTTTTATCTGTAACTTTTACAAAATATTCATCTTCGATAAAAAATAGGATCGCATTCACCATTTGCTCAAAACGACACCCTGTCATCGCATGTAAGCTTTACAAGCGGCATCCATCCGATTCATCCGGCGGTGCGGGAATGCAGCAGCACCTACCAAGCCAGATGGGAAAAACCGCCCAAAAACCTCTCTTCTTCGCTCTGCAACCCACGACAACAGTTATGCTTTACCCACTCGATTTGCATTACACTTTGGCGTTTAAGCTTTGGAAGAATACATGCCATCCGCACCTGCCATCGACCAAACCGGCTTTCGTCGCATCCTCATACGCAACATTACTTTGCCTTTGGCAGTGGGCATATCCAGTGCAGCCGTTTTCGTCGGATTGATTTTCTATCTGCTCTCGGTACTTAACTGGGTAGAACACACTGAGCGCGTGATCGGCAATGCAAATGAAATCACCAAACTTTCCGTGGATATGGAATCCGGCATTCGCGGTTATGCGCTGTCCAGCGACATCAATTTTCTGGGTCCTTATGAAATAGCCAAGCCGAAAATCGCCGCAGAGATGATCACGCTGGCTGAATTGATCAAGGATAATCCGGACCAGCTCAATAGACTGCAACGCATCAAGGCCATACAAGCCCAATGGGAAGAGTTTGCACAAAACGCCATTCGGATGCGCAGCAACAATGAAGATGTCGCCAAATACATTGCCAGTGGTCGCGGCAAATTGCAGTTTGATGAAATTCGCAAGGAGTTCGCGGACTTCCTGCAGATTGAGCAAGGTTTGCGCAAGGAGCGCAGTGAAGCGGCCAAGCGTGTCACGCTAACCGTCGTCACTCTCTATCTGTTCATTAGTGTTCTGCTCAGCGGATTGCTTGCCTTGTTTGGCCGCCGTGAACTGCTGCAGCTTTCAAGGACCTACGACGACGCGCTTAATCAACACCAGTTGCATGCAGGCTCGCTGGAACAACTCGCATGGCAGCGCGCCGGCCAGGCTCAGTTAGGTGAGCAAGGGATCGGTCAAATGGCATTGCCGCAACTGGGGCGTGCAGTACTTGATTTTCTTGCTCACTATGTTGGTGCTGCAGTCGCAGCACTTTATGTGCGTGAAGAAAACGGTACATTGCGTCGCGTGGCAAGCTTCGGCTTCAGCAAGGAAAATGAATATACTGAACAATCATTCGATCATGCAGAAAGTCTGGTTGGGCAAGCAGCGCTGGCCAAACGTCTGATCCATCTCGATAACGTACCGGATAATTACTTGAAGGTGACGTCAGGTTTGGGCAATTCCAAACCGCGCAATGTCGTGATGTTGCCGATCAATCATGAGGGTGATGTCAATGGCGTAGTCGAACTGGGATTTTTGCATACTCCAAGCGAACGAGACCTTGATTTCCTCAGGCTGGTCGCTCCCAGCCTGGGTATGGCCGTGGAAGCATCGCTGTATCGTCGACGCCTGCAGGATGTGCTGGCAGAAACCCAGCAACTCAATGAAGAATTGCAAGTCCAGCAGGAAGAATTGCGTACCGCAAATGAAGAGCTGGAAGAACAGTCACGCATACTGGAAGAATCCCAAGTCAACCTGGAAAACCAGAAGGCAGAACTGGAACAAACCAATGAACAACTGGCTAGCCAAGCGGTTGCACTCGATCAAAAGAATGTCGCATTGAATGAAGTCCAAGGCGAGCTGGAAGAACGTGCAGTGGAATTGCAGCGTGCCAGCAAGTACAAGTCAGAGTTTCTTGCGAATATGTCGCATGAATTGCGCACGCCGCTCAACAGTTCACTGATACTGGCAAAGCTACTCGCTGACAATACCAAGGGCAATCTGGATGACGAACAGATCAAGTTTGCCAACACGATTTATTCAGCCGGCAATGACCTGCTGAATCTGATCAATGACATTCTTGACATCTCCAAGGTAGAAGCCGGCAAGCTTGATATGTCACCGGAACAGATTACGCTGGCGGGCTTGCTCAATGGTTTGAAGATGACCTTTGAGCCAATCGCGAGTCAGAAGCGTTTGCAGTTCACTACAACGATCGAGACAACTGCGCCACAGACCATGTTTGTCGATAGTCAGCGCGTCGAGCAGATACTCAAGAACCTGCTATCGAATGCGATCAAGTTTACAGAAGCAGGCCAAGTCACATTGTCAGTAAGCGGCAAAGACAACCAACATATTGCCTTCGCCGTCACCGATTCAGGCATCGGCATCCCGCACGATCAGCAACAGATTATTTTCGAAGCTTTCCGTCAGGCCGATGGCACGACCAGCCGTCGCTACGGCGGTACTGGGCTGGGTCTGTCGATTTCACGCGATCTTGCCACACTGCTTGGCGGCTCCATTTCTCTCTCCAGCACGCCCGGCACGGGAAGCACATTCACGTTGCTGATACCGGTCACAGCGCCTGCCGTCGCGCCCGTGATCGAACGCAGCACAATCACCATACAGCCTAATTTTTCGCCGCCCCCGACACCTGCGTCGATACCTGTGGTTGTACCGACATTTGCCGATGACAGGGATAGCGACAAACACAATGCGCGCACGGTATTGGTGATTGAAGATGAAGTCGTGTTTGCGCAGATTCTGTATGACCTGGCGCACGAAATGCAATATCGCTGCCTGGTCTCGCACGGCATCGTTGACGGCTTGCATGTTGCGGTGAGCTATATGCCGGACGCCATTTTGCTCGACATGGGTTTGCCTGACGGTTCCGGCATGAGCCTGCTGCAACAGCTAAAAGCCAATCCCAAAACACGTCATATTCCAGTTCATATCGTTTCTGCGTCGGACAGGACAGAAGTCGCATTACAAATGGGAGCGGTCGGTTACGTGACCAAGCCTGCCACGCGCGACCAACTGAAACAGGTTTTCCAGAAACTGGAGGACAAGTTCTCGCAAAAAATGAAACGCATCTTGCTGGTCGAAGATGATGCACGCCAGCGTGAAAGCGTCGCTCAATTAATTAGTGATGCAGATGTGGAAATCACTGCAGTGGCAACCGGTGAAGAGGCGCTGGCATTACTGCGCGAGACCGTCTTCGACTGCATGATCATCGATCTCAAACTGCCCGACATACAAGGCGAAGAACTGTTGCAGAGAATGGCATCGGAAGAAATTTCATCCTTCCCACCAGTAATCGTTTATACGGGTCGCAATCTGACGCGCGACGAAGAAGCCAATCTGCTCAAATATTCACGCTCCATCATCATCAAAGGTGCCCGTTCGCCCGAACGTTTGCTCGATGAGGTGACGCTGTTCCTGCACAAGGTCGAATCCGAACTGTCAGTTGAACGGCAAAGCATGCTGAAGACCTTGCGCAGTCGCGATCGCGTCTTCGAAGGAAGACGCATCCTGATTGTCGATGACGACGTACGCAACATTTTTGCATTGACCAGCGCGCTGGAACAAAAAGGTGCAGTGATCGAAATCGCACGTAACGGTTTTGAAGCGATTGAGAAGCTCAATCAAGTTCCTGAAATCGATCTGGTCTTGATGGACGTCATGATGCCGGGCATGGATGGACTGGAAGCAACGCGCCGGATTCGTGGCGACGTCCGTTTCCAGAAACTGCCTATCATCGCCATCACAGCCAAGGCCATGAAAGACGATCAAGAACAATGTCTGCGGGCAGGAACATCGGATTATCTGGCCAAACCAATAGATCTGAATCGCCTGTACTCATTGTTACGCGTCTGGATGCCAAACATGGAACGCCTTTAATGCCGGGTTCAAGCAACACTGACATCGAGTTGCGTTTGTTGATTGAGGCGATCTACCTCAAGTACAGCTATGACTTCCGCAACTATTCCGGTGCTTCGCAGAAGCGTCGGGTGTTGCATGCCTTGACGCATATGGAATGCAAAACAATTTCGGATTTGCAGGCACGGATACTGCACGAGCCGAATGCCTTCATGCAGTTGCTGCAGTATTTGACGATTCCAGTCAGTGAAATGTTTCGCGATCCGGCCTATTACCTGGCACTGCGCCAGCAAGTCCTGCCTTTCTTGAAAACCTATCCATCACTAAAGATATGGGTAGCAGGATGCAGCACCGGAGAAGAAATTTATTCGATGGCCATTATGCTGAAAGAAGAGGGTTTGCTTGATCGCAGCATTATTTATGCAACCGACATCAATCCTGTTTCGCTTGAGAAGGCACGGAAAGGCGTCTTTGCGCTCGACAAGATCAAGGATTACACCAGCAATTATCAAAAAGCTGGTGGCAAAGCCACCTTTTCCGACTACTACACTGCTGCCTATGATGCGGCACTGTTCGATCGGTCCTTGTGTGAAAACGTCAGCTTCGCCGATCACAGCCTGGCGACCGATACCGTGTTTTCTGAAACGAATTTGATTTGCTGCCGCAACGTATTGATTTATTTCAACCGGAAGTTGCAGGAACGCGCATTTAGTCTATTCCATGAATCCTTGTGTCATCGCGGATTTCTGGGATTGGGCAGCAAGGAAAGTATAGAATTTTCTGCGTACACCAATCGCTTTGAGCCTATGGATAAAGCTCAGCGCATTTATCGCAAGGCTTAAGCGCGATGCAAAACTCAAGCGCAGAAAAGGAAAAGAAGATTGCCGCGATTGCCATCGGTGCCTCTGCGGGTGGCGTCGATGCATTGCTAAGAATACTAGGCGGCCTGCCGGCTAACTATCGTCTGCCTATCTTCGTCGTGTTGCACATGCGCGATGATAGAGAGAGTCGTCTGGCAGAGGTATTTGAGCAGCATGTCCGCATTCCTGTCAGGCAGGCCAAAGACAAGGAAGAGATTGAGGCTGGCGTATTGTATTTTGCCGTACCCGGCTACCATCTGTCCGTGGAACAGGATCGCAGTTTTTCGCTAAGCGGCGAGGACCCGGTGCATTATTCGCGGCCGGCGATCGATATCCTGATGAGTTCAGCTGCCGATGTGTATGGCTCGACGCTGGCGGGTGTCTTGCTCACGGGCGCGAATCACGATGGCGCGCAAGGATTGATCAGCATCCATCAGGCGGGCGGCCTGACCGTTGTGCAGGATCCGCAAGAAGCACAAATATCCACTATGCCGCGAGCAGCAATTGATCTCTGCCACCCAGATTTGATATTGCCCTTGCGTGACATACATACCTTACTAATGAAGCTGGGGACACCCTGAATATGTACGCTGAAAACCTCACTAAATTGTTGATCGTCGACGATTTGCCGGAAAACCTGATGGCACTGAACGAGATCATCAAGCAGAACGATCGCATCGTATATCAGGCGAAATCAGGCGAAGAAGCTTTGATGCTTTTGCTAGAGCATGAGTTCGCTCTGGCTATCCTCGATGTGACGATGCCCGGTATGGATGGCTTTGAATTGGCAGAATTGATGCGCGGCACGGAAAGAACGCGTCATATTCCCATCGTATTCGTCAGTGCTGCAGGCAAGGAATTGAACTATGCATTCAAGGGCTATGAAACCGGCGCTGTCGATTTTCTGCACAAGCCACTGGATATTGCTGCCGTCAAAAGCAAGGTCAATGTCTTTGTTTCCTTGTACCAGCAACGCAATGAGGTAAAGCGCCAGGTCGACGCACTTGAAAAGAGTCGCCAGGAGTTGCATGCAACGCAGGTAGAACTGCAACGCTCACTGCGAATGCGCGACGATTTCATGTCCATGGTTGCGCACGAATTGCGGACACCGCTCAATACCTTGTTTCTTGAAACACAGATGCGCAAGATGCAGTTGGAAAAGTCCAATATGGAAGCCTTCAATGAAGAGAAGCTGCAGCGCATGGTGGCCCGCGACGGCCGCCAGATCCATAGCATGATCCGATTGATCGATGACATGGTGGATGTATCCCGCATACGCAGCGGCAAGTTGTCGATACGTCCGGCCGAAACCGAATTATCCGATCTGTTACAACGTATTGTGAGTGATCTATCGCATCAAGCTGCAGCAGCAAACACCGATATCACGCTGGATGCAAAGAGAATTTCCAGCGGCACCTGGGATGAATTCCGCGTTGAACAAATCATCATCAACCTGTTGACGAATGCGCTGCGCTACGGTGGCGGCAAACCCGTCAAGGTCATACTGGAAGCCAATCCTGTTCACGCCGTAGTGACCGTACGCGACCAGGGCGATGGCATTACCGTGGCAGACCAGCATCGCATTTTCGAACCTTTCGAAAGGGCTGGAGCGAAGACAGGCGCAGGACTGGGATTGGGTTTGTATATTGCACGGCAACTGGCAGAAGCACATGGCGGCAGTCTGACCGTGGACAGCACTTACGGCGAAGGTGCCGCATTCAAATTGCGCCTGCCATTTCAGTAACAGTCTTATATTCATTCCATGAAATCGATAGTCGTTTTACATTGCCGACATCGTTTTCAGCACTTTCCCCGAATCCAATAAAAAAGCCTCCATTTTCCAATGGAGGCTTTGGCACACAAAGCGGCTTTTAAATCAGATGGTCCAGCATGTCTGGCCCGAACACTTCGCGGTGCAAGTGATGTACGGGAACACCTTGCGCAACCAGATCCGCCCATTGCGTCTGCATGAATGGCAATGGGCCGCACATGTAGACTTTTGCCTTGTCCACTTCCCACTGCGGCAATTTCTTCAATTGCATTCTGCCAGCCAGACAAGTAAGACTATCTTGATCAATCTTGTCATCTTCGTAGAAAGTAACGCTGTGCAAATTCGGCATCAGCGCGACGGCTTTTGCTATATCGGCGCGATGCGGATGGTGACTTGCATTGCGTGCCGCATGCGCAAAAATGACGCGACGACCCGGTGATACTTTGGCGATCCGGTTCAAAGCAGAAATCATAGGAGTAATACCGACCCCGGCCGACAGCAGAACGATAGGATCATCTCCTTCCGTATCAGGGGCGAAGTCACCGAACGGTTTGCTGGCTGGAATGACGCTGCCTACGTCGATATTGTCATGCAACCAGTTAGACACCATCCCTGCAGGTGTTTCCTTGCCGGAGATTTCACGTTTGACCGAGATGCGCAGATGCTGATGATCAGGCGCATCCGACAAACTGTACTGACGAAGCTGGCGCAGACCATCCGCAAAGTGCACGGCTACGCTGATGTATTGCCCCGGTTTGAAGGTAGGCAACTGGCCATCCACCGGCACTAGGGAGAATGACTTGATCTGATCGCTTTGCTGATCGACTGCGACCACGCGCATGTCGAACAAGTCGCCCGGCTGCGTTCCTGCCGCTTTGTACAATCTCTTTTCTTCATCGATCAATGCCTGAGCGAGCAAGCCGTATGCTTCTGCCCACGCAGCGATCAACTCCGGGGTTGCTGCATCGCCCAGGACTTGCTTGATCGAAGCGAGTAGATGATGGCCGACGATAGGATAGTGTTCAGCCCTTACTCCCAAAGACACATGCTTGTGAACGATGCGCGAAATTACTGGTGCCAGTGCAGCCTGATTATCGATGTTTGCAGCATAGGCAAACACGGCGGAAGCAAGCGACTGCTGCTGCGAACCATTGGCCTGATTGCCAGCATTGAATACATTATGCAATTCAGGGTGGGCTACAAACAGCGCTTTGTAAAAAACCTGGGTGATGGCAAGACCATGCTCACGCAAAACGGGGACACTCGCATCGATGTAGGGACGGGCTTCAGCAGATAACATTTTTACTCCTATATAGCATTTAAAATGCAACTTATAAGTCTTAAAAAAAGACCTTGCGGTCCGATTATTTAAAAATCGCGCTAAACGCTAGCGCGATCCATCAAGAAAACACGATGCATATGAACAATCTGCTCACCGACGTTACCGCCCACTATGTCAGCCAGCGTGTACTGATTCATGGCGTCGTAAAACGCTTCAACCCCGACTTTCAATGCATTGCGTAAAACACAATCACCTGAAAGTCGGCAACCAAGTCCTTCACAATCGACCAGCTCGGTATCACCTTCGAGTACACGCAAGGCAACGCCTATGCGCAGCTTGTCCGGTTCAATCGCAAGGCGGATGCCGCCGTTGCGGCCGCGCACGGCGTCGATCCAGCCCATTTTTGCCAGTGCACCCACGACCTTGACCAAATGATTGTGCGGCACATCAAACTGCACTGCCACTTCGGCAACCGTAACTGCCGGCGTGCGCACTTCTTTTGCCAAGTACATCAGCACGCGCAATCCAATATCCGAGAATCTGGTCAGTTTCATCAGTGAAAGCACTCCAATGGAGTCATTTTATTAAACATGCATTTAAAAAGCAACATATACTTTCATTCCGGTTTTTAGCGATTAAATACCACGAGCAAGCAGTGTGCCAGCTTGCCGTTACGATCGTGAATATCATCTTTATTTTTATCGGGCCAATTGAAAATTCCGGATGCTAGAATGCGCGTACATCTGATCTGTATTAAGGAACAAATATCATGCTGATCGCTTTTATCGGTCTCTTCGTTGTGTACGCATTGTCGCATTACTGGATTACGTTGAACAAGCGTGACTTCTTCTCGACCGTACTGGTAATCGTGCTGCCATTTGTCGGCATGTATTACCTGGGCTGGAGAGGTCTGGTCTGCTGTCTGCTCGCAGCATATCTTGGAACCAAATGGGGTTTGAAGAAGCTGCAAAGGCAACGCTCGGTACGCGTCTCCTTTTACGAAGATGGCGACGAAACGCCAAAATAAACACTACCGCAATCAGTCAACACGCGCCAACCTGTAGACCAGCGTTTCTGGTTTTTCAAACCCGCACCACAACCTGATTGCGGCCATTGCTCTTGGCCTCATAGAGCGCTTCATCGGCCCGCTTGATGGTTTCATCAATCGCTTTTTCAGTGAACCGATAGCGGGATATGCCGCAACTTACGGTGAGCGCCAGCATCTGGCCATTGACATCAAACGGACGCGCCATGATGCTGGTGCGCAAACGTTCGCCGATGTGCTGTGCCGCATGTTCATCGGTATCCGGAAATGCCATGATGAACTCTTCGCCGCCAAATCGTGCGAACACATCATCGGCGCGTAGTATGTCCTTGCAGGCCGCAGTCAGCAACTGTAAGACCTTGTCCCCTGTAGGGTGGCCGTACACATCGTTGATACGCTTGAAGTAATCGACATCGATCATCATGATTGATAGTGCACGATCAGCATGATCAATATACTCGGCCAGTTTGCCAACTACATCGAGAAAATAACGGCGATTGTAGGCGCCCGTCAGCGAATCGGTGATCGATACAATGCGCAGTTCTTCGCTGAGTGTCTCCAGTTCCTTGTGCTTGAGTTCCAATGCATCATGCGCAGCCTGCAATGCAAGACGTGAGCGTTCACGCTCGTCAATGCGACTGCGCGTTTCCATTAAATACATCCAAGCCAATAACAAAAAACCGAACATCGCTACCGCTAGCACGGCAATCCGAATCGCGAACAGATTGACCGGCTTCATCGGCACAAAAACATTCACCATCCATAAAGAACCGGGCAATTGTCCTGAGCGCGCCAGATACTGAACCTGATGTCTGCCATTAAGCAGATCATCCGATTGTGTGACGTTGACAATACGTTCATTCGGGCCGAAAGATGTTTCCACCGTGGCTGGCAACGGGGCTTTCAGTACACGTTCATACTGACGCGTGCTCTTCACTTTTTTTTCTGCTTCTTCGGTCAGTGTTGCGATCGGGCGATATTTCCAATCGTCTACCGTACTGAGGAAGGCAATGCCATTTTCATCAGTCACGGTGACTTCCGACAAACTTCTCTCCTGCGCGCGATTCAAATTATCGAAATTATCCATGGCGATCTTGATCACAATGACACCCAGCACCTCGTCATCTTTCTTCACCACGCTGGAAAGGTAATAACCGGGAATCAGACTGATCGTGCCCATCGCGTAAAACTTGCCTGAACCATCTTTCACCGCATCCTGAAAGTAAGGGCGAAAGCTGTAATTCTGCCCCAGGAAGGATGTCTTTTCCTGCCAGTTGCTGGTTGCCACCGTCAAGCCACTGGCATCCATCAGGTAGATGACCGCCAGTTGCGTGTCGAAATTGAGCTGCTGCAGGAATAAATTGGTTGCGCGAATCACGTCAGGATCGTTCTTGGCAAGCAAGGCGTGGGTCGTCGCAGGATGGGCGGCAATCATGCCGGGCAGATAACTGTATTTATCCGCCGGCCCCTGCAAAACTGCGCTCACAATACTCAAACGGGTAGCGGCTTCATTTCGAAGATTCTCGATACCTCGCTGATGACTCCACGAATAGGCAAGATAGCCAACGCAAGCAGTGGCAAACAGTACAATGAGTGCATTGCGTAGATGGGTAACCAGCTTGCTTGCCATGGCTGCACAATCAAAAGAAGAAAATCACTGTCATCCCGACAGATTCAGGTAATAAGACTATCCAGCGATTGCAAAATGACGGCAAATAAAGCGACCTCAAGGAATCGATTTAACCTTTGCACTGCGCGCAGATACTAACACCGCCTTTTTCAGGCTAAAAATCTGGCGTTGCATCCGTACCACTGATCCCTGCACTATGGATCACAGCAACCGTTGCTGAATTTATATCAGTTGCCAGCAAAGATAAGCCAGCAAGCACCAAAGGGCGACCACAAGCACTGCCCCCGTATAGCTTTTTGGCTTGGCCTTTTGTCTGATAATCCAATCATCTGCCTGCTGCCGACACAAGGCAAGCACTGGCGGCGGCAGCAAGCGTACTGCAAGCCATATCATCGCCGGCAGCAAAAGTGCATCATCGATATACCCGAGCACGGGAATAAAATCCGGCACCAAATCGATCGGACTCAATGCATATAGAACCGCCACTACGCACACGACCTTCGCCAACAGCGGCGTATCAGGATGCTTGCGCGCAAACCACAGCATCACCGCATCGCGCTTGACATGCTTGACCCATAAACTCACTACTTTCCTTAATTTCATTGGGGCTATCCCTGAAAAGAGTGCGTGGAAGAGGAATGCTTATAATGATTGCAGCGTTTCTTTGAACTGTATGCGTAGTTTGAGTCTACCTTCTTCTCGTTCGCTTACAACAAACCGATTGCACAGAATAACTTTATAGAAAAATTTATCATGCCTGTTTCACTCGATCGCTTGCTGGTAGTCGGCATCTCGTCACGTGCATTATTCGATCTTGAAGTTGAAGAAGCAATTTTTCGCACTCAGGGTCTGGAAGCGTACCGCCAGCATCAACTCGACAATGAAAATGAGATTCTGAAACTGGGTGCCGGTTTTGCACTCGTGCGTGCACTGCTCAAGCTCAATGCACTAACCCCAGGCCAGCGCTTTGTCGAAGTCGTGATCATGTCGCGCAATTCGACGGAAACCTCGATGCGAATATTCAATTCGATCAAGCATTATGATCTGGACATTACGCGCGCAGTATTGTCCGGTGGCGCGTCGCTGGCACCCTATCTGCAGGCATTTAATGTCAGTCTGTTCCTTTCCCTGCACGAAGACGATGTTCAGGCAGCGGTCAATTCCAGCGTCGCCGCTGCGCTGCTATATCAGAAACCTTCAAATGCATTTGAAGAGCTGGGACAGATTCGCATCGCATTCGATGGTGATGCAGTGATTTTTTCGGACGAATCGGAACGCATATATCAAACCCAGGGCATTGAAGCATTTGAAAAACATGAACATGAAAATGCATTGAAACCACTACCGGAAGGGCCATTCGCGCGCTTGCTGAAAGCGCTGTCATTCATCCAGAACGGATTCAAGAATGCCGAAGGCCGCACCGCATTGGCCCCTATCCGTACCGCCCTCGTCACAGCGCGCTCATCACCCGCACATGAGCGAGTCATTCGCACGCTACGTGCGTGGGATGTAACGATAGACGAAACCTTCTTCATGGGCGGCGTTGCCAAATCCGATGTACTGGCGGCATTCAAGCCGCATATGTTTTTCGATGACCATGCAGGCCATTGCGAACGCGCATCGCCGCTGGTGCAAACCGGTCGCGTACCCATGCGCGACGACACCACCATCGGCAAGAAAATCTAAACGAGCATAGTCCGCTCTGGACGAAAAAAAGCCGCTCTGGCAAGCAACCAGAGCGGCTTTTTATTTCTATAGAGACTAACGTTCAGCTACTGCATCTGCCACGCACAATGCCGTCATATTGACGATACGTCGTACCGTTGCCGACGGCGTCAGGATGTGTACCGGCTTTGCACAGCCGAGCAAAATCGGCCCGATTGCCACACCGCTACCTACCGTCGTTTTCAGCAGATTGTATGAAATGTTTGCCGCGTCAATATTCGGCATCACGAGCAGATTGGCATCCCCTTTCAAAGTCGAATTCGGAATCGCCTTTTTCAGTTGCGCAGAATTGAGGGCGATATCACCATGCATCTCGCCATCGATTTCCAGATCTGGAGCGCGCTCCCTGACCAGGTGCAAAACCTTGCGCATCTTCTGTGCCGATTCGCTGTTGCTGGTACCAAAGTTGGAGTGCGACAACAAGGCGACGCGCGGTGCCAGGCCGAAGCGACGCATCTCTTCCGCTGCCAGGATCGTGATCTCTGCCAATTCTTCCGCAGTCGGATTTTCATTGACATGCGTATCAACGATGAACAATTGACGATCCGACAGAATCAGGCAATTCATCGCAGCATACTCATTGACATTGGTACGCTTGCCCAGTACCTGATCCACATATTTCAAATGCAAATCGGTGGTACCGAAGGTGCCGCAAATCATGCCATCGGCGTATTTTTTGTGAATCGCCATCGCACCGATCAACGTGTGACGTCTACGCATTTCCAGCTTCGCGTATTGCTCGGTCACACCTTTGCGCATGGTCATGTCCAGATACGTTTGCCAGAAATCGCGATAACGATCATCGTGTTCCGGATTGATAATGGTGAAATCGACGTCTGGCTTGATGCGCAAGCCAAAGCGCTCTATACGCTGCAACAAGACCGCAGGTCGGCCAATCAGAATCGGTCTGGCAAGTTTCTCGTCGACCACGACTTGCACTGCACGCAATACGCGCTCTTCTTCCGCTTCGGCATACACGATGCGCTTCAGATCCGGCGGCGTTGCCTTCGCGATCTGGAAGATGGGTTTCATGAAAGTGCCGCTGCGATAAACAAATTGCTGCAGTTTGTCCGCGTAAGCTTCCATATCCTTGATAGGACGTGCCGCTACGCCGCATTCTTCCGCCGCCTTGGCAACTGCCATCGCGATCTTGATCATCAGGCGCGGATCGAAAGGCATCGGAATGATGTAATCCGGACCGAAGCTCAGATTGTTGATGCCGTAGGTCGTCGCCACGATGTCGGATTGCTCGGCTTGCGCCAGCTGCGCAATCGCGTGCACTGCAGCGATTTCCATTTCACGGGTAATCGTCGTCGCACCACAATCGAGTGCACCGCGGAAAATATACGGGAAACACAAAACGTTATTCACCTGATTCGGGAAATCCGAGCGACCGGTTGCAATCACAGCATCGTCACGTACCGCACGGATTTCATCCGGCAGAATCTCCGGCGTCGGATTCGCGAGCGCGAGAATCACAGGGCGCTTCGCCATCGCTGCAACCATGGCTGGCTTCAAGACACCGCCAGCGGAAAGACCAAGGAAAATATCGGCGTCGGTGATCACCTCGGCCAAGGTACGCGCATCCGTTTTTTGCGCGAATTTTTCCTTGTCTGGATCCATCAGCTCTACACGGCCTTCATAAACGACGCCGGCCAGATCAGTGACGAAAATATTTTCACGCGGGAAGCCGAGATCTACCATCAGATCCAGACAGGCGAGCGCCGCCGCGCCAGCGCCAGACACGACCAGTTTGGCCTTCTTGATATCTTTGTTGACCACTTTCAAGCCATTCAGGATAGCGGCTGAAACAATAATCGCCGTGCCATGCTGATCGTCATGAAAGACCGGAATCTTCATCCGTTCGCGCAAGGTGCGCTCAATGTAAAAACATTCAGGCGCTTTGATATCTTCCAAATTGATACCACCGAAAGTCGGTTCCAGCGAGGCAATGATGTCGCACAGCTTGTCTGGATCGGTTTCATTGATTTCGATATCGAAGACATCGATGCCGGCAAATTTCTTGAACAGGACGCCCTTGCCTTCCATCACCGGCTTGGCTGCCAGCGGTCCGATATTGCCCAGACCCAGCACGGCGGTACCGTTGGTGATGACCGCGACTAGATTACCGCGCGCCGTATAGCGATAGGAATCTGCAGGGTTAAGGGCGATTTCTTCACAGGCAACCGCAACACCAGGCGTGTATGCCAATGCCAGATCGCGCTGATTGGTAACTTGTTTAGTAGGAGTGACGCTGATTTTGCCTGGAGTCGGAAACTCGTGATATTCCAGTGCTGCCTGACGTAACTGAAGGCGCAGTTCTTCTTTCTTGTCGATGTTCGAATCCATACTAAGCAGCCATCCTTTTTAAGCGTAGGGAAGCTTTTGATTTTAGCAGAGGCAATATTTTGATTATTGTTTTTATACGCATTTTTACTAATATTCCTGCCTTCAATGGCCCGACAGACGTCAAAAATGGAAAGAAAAGCTATCAGACATAAGACTTGCATCAATTTAATTGATAAATAACTTAAGCAATACTGGTTTCAACGCATTCACAGCAATTGAATTTTTTCTAACGCCTAAGAATTTGAGGGTAGCGACGATCCAAAAGAAAACTCTTGGCTGTATGTAAAAAGATGCGTTCAAATTTGCGGCATCGTGCTTTGAAAACGGTAACATGGCGGCCGCGACGGCTTTCGATACGCGCATGGGATCGAAAAGCAGACCTTGCAGAATCACGACCTCGTTGATCACTTCGACGTGGCATTTTGACAATAGGAAAAAACAATGAAACCGATCATCATCATCGGAGCAGGACTGGCAGGCTACACAGTCGCACGCGAATTTCGCAAACTGGACAAAGCGACCCCATTGATCATGATCACGGAAGACAGCGGCGGTTTCTATTCCAAACCGATGTTGTCGAATGCCTTTGCCCAAAACAAAGGCGCGCAACAATTGGTCTCTCAGAGTGCGACGCAAATGGCCGAGCAACTGGGCGCGACCTTGGTGACAAACACGCGTGTCAACGGCATTGATACCGCAGCTAAAACCCTGGACACCAGCTCCGGCACATACGGATTTGAAAAACTTGTGCTTGCGGTTGGCGCGCAAGCAATACAACTGGGACTCAAAGGCGATGCAGCAGATCAGGTGCTGTCGGTTAACCACATTGACGACTACGCAGCATTTCGTGAACGCATCAATGCACAAGACAATGCAGCAACTGTACGCATTGCAATTCTCGGCGCAGGTTTGATCGGTTGCGAATTCGCTGATGATTTGGCAGGCGCCGGACACAAGGTAACGCTGATTGATCCAAGCACACGGCCTCTGGCTGCCTTGGCAGCACCGGCACTGTCCGCCGGTTTGCAAACGGCGCTGATTGCTCGCGGCGTACAGTTCCATCTCGGTACGGTTGCAGAAACCGTCACACACGCGGGTAGGGATCTACGCGTAACGCTGGCCGATGGCAATACGGTGGACACTGATGTAGTGTTGTCGGCGGTTGGACTGCGGCCGGATCTGCGACTGGCACAAGCAGCCCAACTCAAAACCGGGCGCGGCATCATTATCGATACCGCTGGACAGACCAGCGCTGCGGATATTTTCGCCTTGGGCGATTGCGCAGAATACACATCGACTGTCGATGGCAGCACGCGCATCCTGCCTTATATCGCTCCCATCATGACTGCCGGCCGCGCCATCGCCCGCACATTGACAGGCGAGCGCACCGAGATCGATCTGAAGCCTTCACCGGTATTGATCAAGACACCTAGTTATCCGCTCGCATTGATAGCTCCTGCGCCGCAGATTGTGGCGGCAGGAAAATGGGCCGATGAAACCACAGAAACTGGCCGCAACATCTGTCGCTTTTACGATGCAAACGGCGTGCTGGAAGGCTTTGGCGTGTCACCGCATGACAATGCGATTAGACAAGAATTACTAGCCGCGCTGGGGCAAAAAGCTAATCAGTAAATCTGCATTCAGATTGAGTTACAAGCGTAAGTCATCACGCTAACCGCCATCCTTGCATTCGCGAAGATGGCGGTTATTTTTTCCTGCGGCCAACTAGCACTGCGATCGTGTGGCGAACCGATAAGACTCTCATCATTCTGTACAATAAGGGCATGTCCGAATTCGATTTGATCGCGCGCTATTTCGTGCGCCCTGCTCACCCTAAAAGCCGTGCCATGCTCGGCATAGGGGATGATTGTGCGCTGCTGCTGCAACAAGAGGGAATGCAAACTGCCATTTCATCCGACATGCTGGTGGAAGACCGGCATTTTTTTGCCGGCGCTGATGCCTATAAGCTGGGACATAAATCCCTGGCCGTCAATTTATCGGATCTGGCGGCGATGGGGGCAGAACCAGTGGCGTTCACCTTGGCATTGTCTTTGCCGAATGCAGAAGAACAATGGCTGGCGGAATTTTCAGCTGGCCTGTTTGCCTTGGCCGATGAACACAATTGCGAATTGATAGGCGGTGATACGACCAAAGGGCCGCTGAATATCTGCATCACGATTTTCGGTCAGACGCCGATCGGTACTGCCTTGCGGCGCGATACGGCCCAAGTTGGCGACGACATCTGGGTGTCTGGCACTCTGGGCGAAGCGCGCCTCGCGCTGGGTGCGATACGCAAAGAATATGAGCTGAACGCCAAGGCGCTGAATGCTGCCGCGGTACGTTTGCACACGCCGCAACCGCGCGTTGCTCTCGGCCTAGCATTACGCGGCGTCGCGCATGCAGCACTTGATTTATCCGATGGCTTGATTGGCGACTTGGGACATATCCTGAAAAAATCCGGCGTCGGTGCGAGTCTTAATGTAGATGCATTGCCGGCTGGCGCGATGCTGCAAAAGCAGCCAACAGAAACTCGCCGTCGCTTTACATTGGCTGGCGGCGACGACTATGAACTATGCTTTACCGCGCCTGTATCAAGACGCGACGCCGTACTCGGTGCCGCTCTGGCAGCCGACACGCCAGTGACGCGCGTAGGCACAATAGAAGCAGCACCCGGCACACGCTTGCTGGATAGCGATGGTAAGGCACTCGATCTTCAGCTCGCATCATTCGACCATTTCGCCTGACATGAATTCAACACCAGCCGCATCCACGGTTATCACGGTCAAATCCAATTCCGGTTTCATGCTGTCACATCCTGCACACATGATCGCGCAGGGTTTCGGCAGTGGTTTATCGAAAATCATGCCAGGCACTTTCGGCACACTGTTCGGCTGGTTGTCATTCAATGTATTGACCTTGCGCTGGCCGGAAGTCTTTTCAACTACCAACTGGTGGGTCATCATCGTGGTCGGTTTTTTTGTCGGCGTCTGGGCCTGCGATAAGACCGGCCGCGATCTCGGCGTTGCCGATCATGGCAGCATGGTGTGGGATGAAGTGATCGCGATCTGGCTGGTGATGCTGTTTATCACGCCCGCCGATCTGTGGACGCAGTTCTATGCATTCCTGGTCTTCCGCTTCTTTGACATGGTCAAGCCGCCACCTATCAATTATTTCGACAGACGCTTCAAAGGTGGCATGGGCGTGATGTTCGACGATATCGTCGCCGCATTTTTCACGCTATTGGTATTTGCAATATGGCGCACGATCTAAACATGCAAATTGAAACTCGCAACATATTTGAGCTTGCCGCTTTAGCCGGGCAAGAACTGAAGAGTCGCGGCTTGATATTGGCGACAGCGGAATCCTGCACCGGCGGCGGCGTGGCGCAAGCCATTACCGAAATTGCCGGCTCATCGGCATGGTTCGATTGCGGCTTCGTGACGTATTCCAACGCTTCTAAGATGACATTATTGAACGTCCCTGCAGATATATTGGAACAGCACGGTGCAGTCAGCAATGAAACAGCGACAGCCATGTGTACAGGCGCCTTGCGTCACAGTCTAGCGACAGTTGCGCTATCGACTACCGGCATTGCCGGTCCGGATGGCGGCATCCCGGGCAAACCGGTCGGCACGATTTATTTTGGCTGGGCTTGTGGAGATGTGATGCAGGTGGAGCGCATGCTTTTCAGCGGCGATCGGCATTCAGTCAGAGAACAAACCGTCAAACATGCCTTGCGTGGTTTGCTGGAACTGCTGGCGCGAATCAAGTAATTCGCGCTATTCAAAAGCATCGATGTCACAAACACCGGGACATAGCTCACATCAAAAATGCTCTATTCAGAACAAAAAGAACAAAGTCGATGCGGCTAGTGCGATGGCGGCTGCCATCGTTTTGGCGGGATGATTTTCAATCAGATAATTCATGATGCGCAAGCTGGAAATTCAGATGCCGAAGTATAAGGGCCGTCTGATAGTTCATCTATCCCATGAATATGGGATTTATTAGTTGCAATACTGATTGATTGCGTCACGCGTATCCAGCGCGACCTGACGAGCAGCTTGCGCAAAATTCTCGTCCGACTTTGCATACAAAATCGCGCGCGAAGAATTGATCATCATGCCGGTGCCGTTTGCCGTGCGCCCCGCTTCAACCGTCGCCTTGATATCGCCACCTTGTGCGCCTATGCCTGGAATCAGCAAAGGCATGTCGCCGACAATCGCACGCACTTGCGCTAGTTCATTCGGGAAGGTTGCGCCCACGACAAGTGCGCACTGACCATTCGTGTTCCATTTATCTGCAACCAGATGCGCAACGTGTTGATACAAAGGCTTGCCATCCACGTTCAGGAATTGCAAATCAGAGCCGCCCGCATTCGAGGTGCGGCACAAGACGATCACACCTTTGTCCTTGCGCTCTACATATGGCTGCACCGAATCGAAACCCATATACGGATTAACCGTCACCGCATCGGCACCGTAGCGCTCGAAAGCTTCGCGCGCATACTGCTCGGCCGTCGCACCGATATCGCCGCGTTTGGCATCCAGCACGATAGGAATATGCGGGTAACGTTCACGTAAATATTTGCAGATATCTTCCAGCTGATCTTCCGCACGCAAGGCTGCGAAGTAAGCAATCTGCGGCTTGAACGAACATGCAATATCCGCTGTCGCATCGATGATAGCTTTGCTGAAAGTCAGAATCGCATCCGGCTTGCCCTGCAAATGTGCGGGAAACTTGGCCAGATCAGGATCGAGGCCTATGCAGAGTTGCGAATTTTGCGTCTGCCAGGCGGCAGATAATTGTTCAATGAAGGTCACAGCGAGTTCTCTCTTTTTCGTGCAGACCGTATTGTAACTCGTCGTGATATCGTGCCGTACCAGATCGGCCCAGCCGCAACATCGACATTTTGATATCTCCCCCATGACTTCTGCTCTATGACATCGTTTTCCCGCAAAGACTGGATACTGCTGGCGCTTTTGACATTTTGCTGGGGCATTAATTGGCCCATCATGAAGATGGCGGTGCAAGACTTCCCGCCCATCGCCTTCCGCACGCTGTGCATCATGGGCGCGGTGCCGGTTCTATGGCTGGCGGCACGCTGGAGCCGTACTTCGCTCAAGGTGACGCAAGATGATCTGGGAACCATTTTCACGCTAGCCATTCCTAATATCATTGTTTGGAATACCTTCATGATCGTCGGCGTAAAAATGCTGTCTTCCGGACGTGCGGCGATCCTCGGTTATACGATGCCAATCTGGGCGGTGCTTTCCGGGCTGATTTTTTTTCGGGATCGCATTAGTCGACTCGGCTGGTTGGGAATAGCATTCGCAATCAGCGGCGCATTATTATTGTTATCGAGTGAATTTGCCAATTTGCGCGGCCAACCCTTGGGCAGTGTAATGACGCTGGTTGCAGCCGCCGCCTGGGGTTATGGCACAGTGTTGATGAAGCGCACCAAGATGGAAATCCCGACCATTGCGCTGACGTTCTGGATGTTGCTGATGGCGAGCGTATGCATGGGCATCACATCGGCATTGTTTGAATATCAGGCGTGGCGTTTGCCTACCGCGAAAGAATTTGCAGCGATTTCCTACAACGGGCTCATCATCTTTGGTTTTGCACAGGTAATCTGGTTTTCACTGGCGCGCAAATTGCCACCAGTCGCATCCAGTTTATCGGTGATGATGATTCCGGTACTGGGCGTTTTTTCCGGAGTATGGTGGCTGAATGAAACACCGCACTGGCAAGATTATGTTGCGATGTGTTTGATTTTAGCGGCGATGAGCACGGTACTATTGAAACCTCGTAGCAGCATCAAATAAGCGACACAAGAATGGAATCTGGAAGCACATTCCACAATATATCCAACGCTGAACTCAGCAGAATTTTTATATTCACGGAGAAATGAAATGACAAAATTACTGAAATGGCTGGCGATTGCCGCGTTTGCTTCGATGCTGAGCGCATGCGGCTACAACGACTTCCAGACGAAAGATGAAGCGACCAAAGCTGCATGGAGCGAAGTCGTCAATCAATACCAACGCCGCGCCGATCTGATTCCCAACCTGGTGAATACTGTCAAAGGTTATGCATCGCATGAACGCGAAACCTTTGAAGCGGTGACCAAGGCACGTGCCGCTGCGACCAGCTTCCAGATCACACCGGAAGTATTGAACGACCCGCAGGCATTCCAGAAATTCCAGCAGGTGCAGGGCGAGTTGTCGTCAGCCTTGTCGCGCTTGATGGCGATCTCTGAAAACTATCCGCAACTGAAGGCCGATACCAGCTTCCGCGATCTGCAATCGCAACTGGAAGGCACGGAAAATCGCATCACCGTGGCACGCCAGCGCTACATCGCATCGGTACAGGAATACAACGTGCTGGCACGCAGCTTCCCGACCAATATCACGGCAAAGATTTTCGGTTATCCGGTGAAGCCGTCGTTCACGGTGGAAAACGAAAAAGCGATTTCCGCGCCGCCTACCGTCAATTTCGGCAAGTAAGCTAAACGACGATCATGAAAATCATGCGACATCTGCTGGCTTGTACGCTCGCACTTTTTTGCGTGCTGGCCAGCGCACAGAATCTGGTCCCGGTGCCGCCGCTTGCTGCGCGTGTCACCGATCAGATCGGCATGCTGAATGCAGGCCAACGGACTACGCTTGAGAATATATTGGCGGAGTATGAAACGCGTACCGGCAGCCAGATCGCGGTATTGCTGGTCAACACCACAGAACCGGAAACCATAGAGCAATACAGCATACGCGTCGCCGATGCATGGAAACTGGGGCGCAAAGGTGTCGATGATGGCGTGATTCTGTTGATCGCAAAAAGTAATTCTGCCGCATCGGGCCGTATGCGCATTGAAACCGGGCGCGGCGTACAAGGTGTATTGACTGACGCCCAATCCAAACGTGTATTGCAGGATGTGATCGCACCGCATTTTCGCCAGAACGATTATTACGGCGGGCTGGCAGCGGGCATCTCTGTCATTACCAGCCTGCTCGACAAGGAGGCATTTCCGGAGCCGGCACAAGGCGTCAATGCTCAAGGCGATGATGGCTTCGGCTGGGCGCCCTTCCTTTTCTTTGCCTTCCTCGTCTTTATCACAATGATGCGCAGCCGAGGTGGCAGGCGCGGTCATAGCAGCAACGATTGGGGTAATTCTGCCGGCGTCATTTTGGGTGCGGCCATCGGCCACGAACTTGGCCGTCGCTCTTCCGGTGGCTTTGGCAGCAGCGGCGGATTCGGTGGCGGGGGTGGCGGCTTTTCTGGCGGCGGCGGTGGTTTTGATGGCGGTGGTGCCTCGGGGAACTGGTAATGAATAAAATCTCACGTGCTTTTCGGCACGTAAAAACCACGAAGGCGCATGGCAAGAATGCTTTTCCGAGCGCCACGCTGGCAGCGATTCAAGCCCTCATTTCGGAAGGTGAAAGCAGGCATCGCGCCGAAGTCCGACTGATTGTTGAGCCATCGCTGGATCTGGCTGCCGTCATGGGCGGCATGACGTCGCGCGAACGCGCGGGAGAATTATTTACGCAATACCGTATCTGGGATACCGAAGAAAATTGCGGCGTACTCATTTATATCAATCTCGCAGATCACCAAGTCGAAATCATTGCCGACCGCGGCATCGCACACCTCGTTCCGCATGATCACTGGCAGGCAGTGTGCAAAACCATGACAAATGGCTTTGCACAAGGTCTGTATCACGACAGCGCATTGAACGGTCTGCAGCAACTGAACGCCATCCTGAAGAAGTATTTTCCTGAACGCGAATCACCGCATCCGCCGCAAGCCAATCAATTATCGAATCAACCAATCCTGCTATAAGCTCGGCCAACTTGCAGACAGTACGAGCGTAAAAAAACCGACCGATAAAACCGGTCGGCTTTTTTACACAAAAATCAAATCAATATCCTGCCGCCACACCATCGCCGCGTGGATCGGTTGCGCCATAGCGCACCCTGGATACCGGATCGATCCAGATCGCACCGGCATGTCCCATAGTGTCGGTATAGTCTTCCACTACATTGATCGGATGACCGCGCTTTTTCAGTTCATCCGTCACTGCCAATGGCACACGCCCTTCTATTTTCAGATCATTGGAAGCAGCCCCCCAGGTGCGTCCATGCAACCAGCGCGGACCATTGATCGCATCCTGCGGCGTCATGCCAAAATCGACTATGCGCGTCACAATTGCTGCCTGTGTCTGCGGCTGTCCTTCACCGCCCATCGTTCCATACACCAGCAAAGGCTTGCCGTCTTTGGTCAACATTGCAGGATTCAGGGTATGGAAGGTGCGCTTGCCCGGTGCCAGGTGGTTTACATGCTGCTTGTCCAGCGAGAAAAAGCTGCCGCGATTTTGCAGCAATACGCCGGTGCCGTCAGGCACGATAGCCGAACCAAAGTCGTGATACACGCTCTGGATCAATGACACTGCATTGCCATCCTTGTCGACCACACCAAGCCAGATCGTGTCACCCTTGGGGTCCAGCGGCTTGACCGAAGTCGCAGCAGTATTCATCTGTAAGCGCTTGGCCTGATCACTGCCATGCTGTCTGGACAGCAGGAACTCTAGCGGAATCTGGACGAAATCAGGGTCAGACAAATACCTGTCGCGATCAGCAAAGGCTTCCTTGGTCGCTTCGATAATCAGGTGATAATAATCTGTCGTACCTTCACCGAGTTTTTTGACGTCGAAGTTATTGAGTACATTCAGGATTTCCAACGCTGCCATGCCTTGCGTATTGGGCGGCAGGTTATACGCCACCGTATCGCGATACGGCACCTTTAACGGCGTGACCCAGTTTGCCTTGTGCGTAGCAAAATCCTTCATCGTCAATACGCCGTCATTACGCTGCAACTCATCGACGATTTTCTTCGCAATCGGTCCCTGATAGAAAGCTTTCGCGCCATCCTTCGCAATCAGGCGCAAGGTTGCTGCCAGTTCCGGCTGCTTGAAGACTTCACCAACCTGGTACGCGCTACCATCCGACTTCAGATAGGTTTTCTTGAAACCGGCAAAACGTTGCAGGTTACGGAATTCCTGATCTGCCGGATTGATATTTATCTGCTCCCACTTGGCCAGTGACGGCGTCACTGCAAAACCATTCTGCGCATAGCCGACCGCGCTATTCATCAATTGCGACCAGCTCAGCTTGCTGCCCATGCTTTGCTTGCCGTAGCGATACGCTTCATCCCAACCCGAGATCACGCCAGGCACAGTGTTGGCAGCCAGATAACCGCGCGCCGGAATCTTGCTCAAACCCTTTTGCTTGTAAAAATCGATGGTCGCTTTTTCGCCAGCACGGCCACTCGCATTCAATGCGCGCATTTCGCCGGTTTTAGCGTTGTGGATGAGCCAAAAGTTGTCGCCCCCTATGGTGGTCATCTGCGGATAAACCACTGCCAGCGTCGCCGCCGCAGCAATTGCTGCGTCAATCGCATTACCGCCGTCGCGTAATACTTCAAGGCCGGCCTGCGTCGCCAGATAATTGGAGGTGGTTACCATGCCCTGGGTCGTTGCCGGATTGATGCAACGCGACGGGGTATCGCAGTATTTACCCGTAATATCAAATGCTCCAGCGCTGGAATATGCCAAACCCAGCACGATGGCACCCGCAAGACGGGTGCAATAGATTGGTGCTTTACTCATGTTGTCTTCTCCTTCAGTCATTGTTTTAAATTGCCAAACTTGTATTTATTGTTGGCTTTAAATCTAACACATCACTGACATGTCAGATTTAAACCGAAAGATATCACCAAAATATAAAAATGGGGAGGCCGAGTTAGTTAATTAAAAACCTTTAATAATTATTTACCTGAAGGCAACTTCGACTGAGGTTGGCAGCACGAAAACCTGAGCAAGGCTTTTCCTGTCTTTTCTTAGCGTCTTGTCAGAATAAAGCGGATGAAACGCCTGAGCAGGCGTCCTGAATTGTCTCCGTTGAGGCCCAAGAACCGGCCTTGGCCTATCAGGCAGGTCTTGGTGTATCTGCCGCATCAACCGTTTTCATATATCCACTGCAGCAGCGCATCATGTGCGGCCTGCCCGCCCGGCGCGTTGATATGATTGATAATGCACACGACGGCATAGCGTTTGCCGGATACGGCCAGCACATAACCTGCCACTGCGCGCACGTCATTCAATGAGCCAGTTTTAATGTGCGCACGGCCAGCAACGGTTTGCATCAACAGGCGCTTGCGCATCGTGCCATCGTAACCTGCCAGCGGCAGTGCAGACATCAGCTCGGGCATGATCGGCGATTGAAAAGCGGCAACCAGCATGCGTCCCATCGACTCAGCAGAAATGCGTTCCGAGCGCGACAAACCTGAACCGTTTTCTATTACCAGCTGGTCCGCATCTATCCCTTTTCCCGCCAGCCATGTCTTGATGACGCGCGCTCCCCGCTCCGGAGTCGCAGGTACCTTCAACACCTCCGATGCGATGGTCAGTAATAATTGACGCGCCATCACGTTGTTGCTGTACTTGTTGATGTCGCGTACCACTTCCGGCAAGGCTGGCGACCGCCATTCCGTGACAAAACGCGCATTCGGCGGCACCAGCCCATCAACGATGGCACCGTTGAAAGTCCCACCGACATCTACCCACAGGTCACGGAACACCAGACCGAAATATTCTGCAGACGTCATCTGATACGGATGCAGATACCAGGTTTTTTCGCCACAAGCGCCAGGAAATACTCCCGCGAAGTGCGTATTACTGCGCTCCAGCGCAGGCAGCAATCCGGCTTGCCAGTCCGCACAAGGCGCGTCGGAAAAAATGGGAGAGGCAATCGGATACGCGCCCAGCGGCGGATCGACACTGACATTGACGACACGGCGATTCGAGTCGGGCAGGAAATGAAATGCAAATACCTTGTAATTCAACAGCAAGGCATCCGGCCCGGCATTGTAGGGCTTGAAAGGATCGCCATCGAAGCGTGCTGCATCATGCGACATGTCTTCGAAAACACTGCGATCAAGAATCAGGTTGCCGCGAATTTCACGTATCCCCGCAGCGCGAATTTGACGCAAAAATTGCCAGAATTTTTCCGTGACCAATTTAGGGTCGCCACTGCCCTTGATCACCAGATCGCCGTTCAGCACATCACCATTTTGCGTGCCAGTGGCATAGACCTGGGTTTTCCAGGTAAAGGCAGGGCCCAGCATATCCAGTGCCGCGTAACTCGTCACCAGTTTCATGGTGGAAGCCGGATTGAATCCCAACGCACTGTTAATTGCAATGCGCGGTCTCGGCCCCGAAACCTCCTGGACATAAGTTGCCATCGCGTTCTGCGGAATGCCGCCCCGTTTCAATGCATCAGTCACCGTGTCAGGCAGGCCTGCAGCCTGCGCGCAAGGAACTACGACATGGATGGAAACAAGCAGGGATACGACAGGCAGCAAGAATGTAGCGATTCGCATGATAGTAAGTGAGATAAGAAGCCTGAATTATTACATGCAAGGCAAAATGCCCGAACGTGCTTTGCCGCACCAGCAGCATTCCGTCTCGGCGTGCTGCCCAGCTGTTGTGCAAAAGAGTCGGATATTTCAATCCCGCCAAAAACAGAATGGGGATAGGGTTGATATGACTATCTTGCCGTAAATCAGCATTACAATTAGATGCTGAAATGCATCGCTACCTCTCGCTTGCAAGACGACCACCCTATGTTGCCGTTCCATTTTATGTACGGCCCGGATTTAGCATTGGGACCGGACCAAAATCCTGCATACCGACAGCATGAGCGCACATAACAACGTCACTGCTAACGCAAACCAGACAGCACACTTTTAATAGGCATTCCTCCATGACCAGTGCATCTGAAGACACGCACTATGCCTGCATCGCCTGGATCGGCATAGGTGCGGTGGGCCTGACCTTGTTGCTGGTTTTAATGATGGTCTATCTGCGCATATCACTCAATCGCAAGGCGCAGGAAGAACGCGCTTTTTTGTCCGTCTGGCGCCCTTTACTGCTGAGTTCGCTGCACTCTTCGGTTTCTGCAGTCCTGCCTGCTATTGCGGCAAGCGAACGCGTGTACTTTCTGAAACTGTGGAACAACCTGATGCGCAGCTCACATGGCCAGGCAACGGATAATCTGGTCAGCATTGCCTATTCGGCCGGTTGCGATCATTTCTCGCGTCGTCTGCTCAGGCATGGCGATCGTGTCGAATGCTTACTCGCCACATTGGCACTCGGTCATATGCGCGATCATCCATCGTGGGACTTGCTCGTCACACAAACACTGGCCGCCGATAGTGTCACGTCCAGTCAGGCATTCCAGGCGCTGGTACAGATAGATGCAGAAGCGACTGCGCAGCAATTAATGCCCTTGCTGCTGGCACGTGCAGATTGGCCCATTGCACACGTGGCAGTGATACTGCAATCAGCGCAAGGTGCATTTTTGCAACCATTGCTGGAAGCGACTGCGGACATAAAATCGGTGCATCTGGTGCGTACCTTGCGTCTGATCGAAGCACTGCATTTGGCGATACCACAAGCCATCGTATTGCGCCTGCTGCAACAGGCGAACGATACCGACACGATCATTGCCGCATTGCGCATCGCAAACGATGCCGGTTTGCTGACCCATATACGCGCCTATCTGCACCATATTGACTGGCGCGTCCGCGTGCAGGCGGCAAAGGTAATCGGCCACATAGGCGAACATGCAGATATCAATCGACTCCTGCCATTACTGGCAGATCCCGAATGGTGGGTACGCTACCGTGCAGCACGCGCACTCATCAGCATGCCGTTTTTCAGCATTGCGGAGATGGAGCAGTTGCGCGGCAGCCTTACCGACCGCTTTGCGCGCGATATGCTGGATCAGGTACTGGCTGAAAGAAATCCGGCATGAGCTTATCCTCATTCGTCGCCGCTGCGACCTGGTGCATACTCGGCTACTTTATCGTTTCCAAGATCAGTTATTTTCTGTTGAATGTATTGTCAATTGTCCGCATGCATACAATGGAGCAGGAAAAAGTACTGGCGGATTTGCCACATATCTATTCCGGCCTTGAACAACCCATCAGCCTGTTGCTAAGCACGCGCAATAGCACGGCAACGATTGTCACTTCAGTAAACGCTTTATTGCAACTCGACTATTCAACTTTTGAAATCATCGTGATTAACGATGGCTCCCAAGATGCGACGCTGGATACGCTGATCAGCACCTTCGACCTGCATGCATTCCCCGAAGCGTATCGAATACAGCTGGCAACGCGGCAAGTACATCGCATTTATCGTTCGACGCGCTATCCTAACCTGCGCGTCATCGACAAAATATATGGTGGCAAGGCAGATGCACTGAACGCTGGCATCAACGCTTCACGCTATCCATTATTCTGCAGCATCGATGAACACACGATTCTGCATAGAGAAAGTCTGCGCCGCATGGTTGCGCCGTTCCTGAATGAAAACACGGTTATCGCAAGCGCAGCCGCGGTAAGGGTGGCGAACGGCTGCGAGGTGGAAGATGGCTTGCTGCACAAGGTTGCCCTGCCTAAGCGCTGGCTACCGGTTTTTCAAATCATTGAATACCTGCGCACATCCCTGTTCTCGCCACTAGGCTGGTCGACTATGAACGGCATGCTGATCGCTCCAGCTGCCGGCATAGGTCTATTCAATAAGGAAGTAGTGATTGCGGTCGGCGGTTATCGTGTTGATACCACAACTGAAAACATGGAACTGATTGTGCGCATGCACCGGCTGATGCGGCAGAAACAGCAGGAATATCAAATCACTTTTGTCGCCGATCCAGTGTGCTGGCAACCGGTGCCGCAAGACTTGACTACATTGAGAAATCAGCGCATGCGATGGCAGCATGGCTTGCTGGATAGCTTGAGTCAAAATACCGGATTGCTGTTTTCGCGTAACGGCGGCGTACCGGGACGACTGGCTTTCCCGTTCTTTCTCGTATTTGAATGCCTGGGCCCCATCCTGGAATTATTCGGCTATGTATTCATTCTCCTAGCCTATGCTTGCGGCTTACTGTCCCTGCAAGCCTGCATGGCATTTTTTTCCGTTGCGATAGGCTTGGGAGTTTTATTGTCGGCGTCGGGACTGCTACTGGAAGAAATGTCCTTCCATCTTTATCCCAAGGCAAGCGATATGGCGAAGCTGGCTAGCGTCGCGATTCTGGGCAATCTTGGTTACCGTCAATTGAATATTGTGTGGCGTTCATATAGCACCGCCCGCTGGCTGCTGGATTGCAAAGACCGGACAAGAAGCAAACAGAGCGCTGAATAAAGAGGCAAGTCCTTATTGAGCTTGATTGCTAAACCAGGCTCAATAACTGGTCTGCATCACAGCGTCAGTACCTCGATCGGCAAGCGCTTACCCTCTTCCAGCATCACTGTCATTGCATCGGCCGTAACTGGCCGACTGAAGAAATATCCCTGAATTTGATCGCAATCATGTTCGCGCAGATAGGTAAGTTGCGCTTCTGTCTCAACGCCCTCTGCAATGACCTGCAACCGCAAACTGTGCGCCAGCGAAACGATGGATGCCACAATCGCTGCATCATCCGGATCGATCGTGATGTCATTGACGAAAGATCGATCGATTTTCAACACATCAATCGGGAAACGCTTCAAATATGAAAGGCTGGAATAGCCGGTACCGAAATCATCAATCGAGAGTTTGACGCCCAATGCTTTCAACTCGCGCAAAATACCGATCGCTCTATCGACGTCAGCCATGACCAGACTTTCCGTCAATTCAATTTCCAGGTACTCAGGTGCCAGACCGGCTTCACGCAAACTGGTGGCTATCGATTCGACCAGATCTTCTTGTGCAAACTGACGCGCAGATAAATTGACCGACATGCGCAACTGTCCCAGTCCGCGCAACTGCCATGCCTTGTTCTGCAAACAGGCTGTGCGGATGACCCATGCGCCGATAGGAACGATCAAACCGTTTTCTTCTGCCAGGCCGATAAAACGAACCGGCGGTACCATACCCAGTTCCGGGTGTTGCCAGCGTATCAGCGCTTCGACACCGACAATTTCGCCAGTGCGAAGATCGACTTGCGGCTGATAGTGCAACATGAATTCTTCACGTTCCAGCGCGTTGCGCAAATCGCCTTCGATATGCAGACGTTCCAAGGCGCGCTCATTCATTGCCGATGTATAGAACTGGAAGTTGTTGCGACCGGTTTCCTTGGCGCGATACATCGCAATGTCTGCGTGCTTGATCAACTCTTCAGGGGTGTCGCCATCTGCCGGATAAACCGCCACACCAATGCTGCAACTGACAAAGAACTCATGTCCTTCAATAGTCAGTGGTTGCGCAATCGCATCCATGATGCGCTGCACGATATGCGTGGACAATCCTGCATCCGTCCGTTCCGGCAAAATCAAGACAAACTCATCGCCACCCATACGCGCGACCGTATCGGTATCGCGCACCGCAGCCTGCAAACGCGAAGAAACCGCCGTCAGCAAAATATCACCGGCCTGATGACCCAGCGTATCGTTGACGAATTTAAAGCGATCCAGATCGACAAACAGCACCCAGATCGGATGTCCGTAACGATATGCGTACGATACCGCCTGACTCAAGCGATCGCGTAACAGGCTGCGATTCGCAAGGCCGGTCAATGCATCGCGATTGGTTTGGAATTCCAGCTCGGATTCATAGCGCTTGGTGGCGGTAATATCGTATTGCACCACGATGAAATGACTGACAACACCGGCATCATCCTTGACCGGCGCAATATACAAATCACTCCAGAACAAGGTGCCATCCTTGCGGTAGTTGCGCAGGACGGCATGACCTTCTCTTTCTTCGTTTGCTGTCGCACGAATCTCTTCGATTCCCGGCTGATCGACGTCATCATTCCACAAGAAGCACAGGTTCATACCCATCGCTTCCTGTGCGGAATAACCAGTGATGCGTTCGAAGGCTGGATTGACATATTCAATCTGATAATGCGGTGCGACAGCATTGGTGATGATGATCGAGTTGGCGCTGGCTTCGATTGCACGCTCGCGCAATTGCAGCTCATGTTCGGTACGCTTGCGCGCTGCAATGTCCGCATTCAAATCTTCATTAACCGAACGCAACTGCGCGGTGCGCTCTTCCACAACCAATTGAATGCGCCGGGATCTGTCCACCAGCCCATGTACATATACCGCGCCGCCGAAACTGAACAACAAGCCCGCGATAAAGGCCCACAATGCAGTGCTGCCCTCGTTCAGGAACCAGCTGGGCGGTGTTGAAACCAGCATATGCCAAGGCTGGCCGGCCACATTGAATACATGCTGATACGGTTCAGGCTGGTTATAGAACAGCCATTTGGGAAGACCTATATTCGACTCCATCACTTGCGACGCGGCACCCTGATGGAAAATCCGAGCATCGTCACTCATGCTATCGCTGGCATAGACACTGATGTTCAGGGCAAGCTTGGCATCGGATACCAGCATGAAACCGTCAGCCGACAAGGATTTGGCAATCATGTCTGCACCGCGAAATACAACGGCGGTGTCACCTATGACTGCCTGACGTCGCTCTGCGACGGTCGTCAGCGGCGCGCCCGACCTATATACGGGCATCAACACGATCAAGCCTTTTTGCGTTCCACTCTCCTGCGTTAATCGCAACAAACCGGTCGCCGCGGGCTCCCCCGTATCAACCGCCTGCTGCATTGCCTTGTCCTGGAATGAATAAGAGTCGGCGTCTACGCCCAATGCGGCCTTGTTTCCCTCCATGGGCTCGATGTAATCAACCACGCGATAACGCTCCCTGTTCGCTGCGGGAACCGGGGCGCCTTGCGTGATGTCAGCAATCGTGAAGCCTGGGAACTGCATCCGCATCGCGGCCTCGTATTGCGGACGTTCCTGCGCCGAAATATAGCGATGAAAATTGAGCGCCTGGATGTAGGGATTATTGGCAAGAAGCGGGGCAGTAAATGATTGAAACTGTTCGCGATTGACTGTATCGAACGCGACAAATAATTGATTGATGTCCTTTAGCACATTGATCGAATTGTCGATGCCATTCTGGATCGCTGCGACTCGCACTTTGGCCTGCTGCTGAAAATCGATATCCACCTTGTCATGCTCAAGGCGCCGCACCGCTGTAAACAACAGAGCGCTAATCAGCACTCCCAGCACAAATGCCAGCAATGCTGCAAAGGACAGGGAGAAAGGTAAGCGACTACGCATCAATAAAATTTCCTATGCGCTACTGTCTTAAAAGCGGAATGGGCTATCGATTAATCAAAAGCGCACATTTATTTTGCGCATATTTATTGAAGCGTAACTTATTTATCTGATCTTGGTAAGAAGCAATTGTTAATTACTGCGGCGAACAACAAATTCACTATTTAACACAAATGGAAAATCGGACACTACCCATGCAAGTCCACGCCGCTGATGCAATGAATGCGTAGCACCATGTAAAAAGCGCGCCATCAAAGCGCGCTTTTTAAACCATAAAATTTTAGCCTAGCCATTTTGCAATCGATAACAGCAGTACCAGCAGCATCCACAAGAGCAAGGCACGCCACACCAGCCCGACCGTACTTTGTAATGCGCGACTGCTCGCTTCTTCACCAACAGGTGTTTCTGTTTCCAGACCGATGGAGTCTACCGTCGTCGCATCGGCGGCAACTACCTCGGCGGCATTTTCAGCAGAGGCACCAAGACGTATGCCCATCGCCCCGCCGCCTGCCGAAAGTATGATACCGACCGCTTCATCCTGCCAGCGACCTGCAAAATTACGCCACGCATAAATCGCATCTTCGAAATTACCTACGACGGCAAAAGCCGCCGCCGTCAGGCGAACCGGAATCCAGTCTATCCAGTAAAAGGCTTGTGCGGCAAAACGACCAAACTCTTCACGCTCTGCAGTCTTGGGTTCGTTCCAGACACGCGCCAGATATTCGGCGACCCGATACATGATGGCTCCGACAGGACCTAATGGCGTCAGTATCCAGAAGAACACACCAAACACATTCCTGTGCGTGGTGATCAAGGCCTTCTCTACCGCGATACGCGCCACTTCACTGACATCCATGCCGGCAGTATCGCGCTTGGTCCATTCGGCCAGCAGCGAACGTGCAGTCGCTTCGTCGCCGTTGTTCAATGCAATCTGAATTGATGTAAAAAAATGACTGTAGTGACGAAATCCCATCGTCACATACACAACAGCGACGTTCACAATCAAAGCCGCCAACAGACCAATTTTGATGCTGAGCCAGTAAAGCAAGGCGGTCGGTACGGTGAATGCGAGAATCATCAATATCCACGCAATACGTCCGTGCTGTACCTGTCCGGCATTGAAGGCGCCCTCCAGTTTTGCCGCGAGGGCGCGCGCGCTCGAATAAACAGGGTTATCGGCACGCAAAGGTTTCAGTTGCTCAATCAGTAGCGCAAAGAGGATGGAAAAAAATGTCATTAAGGCGCCTTATGAGTCAGTCAACCTATACGATAACGCAGCACTTGATCAGAATCAAATAAACAGACGCAAAGCAAGGGGTGAATATGCACAGTCTGCGTCTATGCGCGCAAGAAGTGGAAAAGATTACGCAGCATACCTGCGGTCGCGCCCCAGATAAAGAAGCGTTCATACGGCATCACATAGAAAGTGCGACTCCCGGTAATGAATTCGGCAGTACGACGCTGATGGTGCATGCCATTCATCAGGAAAGATAAAGGTACTTCAAAAATCTCTGCCACCTCAAATGGATCTGCACGCATTTCAAACGGCGGCTGCACGATCGCAACCACTGGCGTGACCCTAAATCCGGTGCCGGTATGATATTCGGGCAGCGTACCTATGACATCGATATGCATGCGATCCAGCCCGATTTCCTCTTCTGTTTCGCGCAAGGCAGTCTCTATCGGTGACGCATCGTAGGCTTCCATACGACCACCAGGAAAACTGATCTGCCCTGCATGCGCAGTGAGATGAGCAGCTCTTTGCGTAAATAATAAAGTCGCACCATCATCACGCAATACGATAGGCAGCAACACGGCCGCATCCGTCAATGGTCCGGCCATAGGCCTCACCAGACGTTCTATTGTGATTTCCGGCGACCATTCGGGCGGATTCGAAAAACGGGCGCGCAAAGCGTCCGCCCTCAATTGTTCCAGAGTAATTGCATCCTCACCTCCCAATGAATCAACAGGGAGTAATTCCGGATCGAAGTGCAGTGTGGCCAAGTCGTGTTCCTACATGCCAGGACTATCAATTGCGCAATCCATCCCGCATTGCAGCTTGCAACTCACTGCGTATGAAGCACAATTCATGAATCGCAGTCCATGAATCCCACTACCTGATGCGGAGGCTGATTGCGCACCGTTATGACAGGATTACCGCACAACATATCTCATGCAGTCATCGCTATCATTTGATTGATGTTAAACCGGCAGCTGTTCCAGCACCAGCATTTAACAATTTTTCATTGTGCCATCAAAACAAAAAAGACACCCGAAGGTGTCTTTTTTGTTGATGCCGAACGATAGTCTGGACGAATCCGGGACAATTATTCTGCCGCAGCTTTTGCAGCAACGCGACGTTGTGGCAATTTTTCCTTGATACGTGCCGATTTGCCCGAACGATCGCGCAAGTAGTACAGCTTTGCACGACGTACGTCACCGCGACGTTTCACTTCGATCGAAGCGATCAGTGGCGAGTACAGTTGGAATGTACGCTCTACGCCTTCGCCCGACGAGATTTTACGAACGATGAAGTTCGAGTTCAAGCCACGGTTACGACGGGAGATTACAACGCCTTCGTAAGCCTGGGCGCGCTTGCGCGTACCTTCGACTACGTTGACGTTAACAATCACTGTATCGCCAGGAGCGAAGTCAGGAATGTTCTTTGCCAGGCGAGCAATTTCTTCTTGCTCTAATGTTTGGATCAGATCCATTTTTATTACTCCAATAACCATCTTGCCGGCGCCAGGTATTTCTAATATGCCCGGTAGAGGATGGGGTTACACATTGCAGGAACATACTGCTTCCCTGCTCGATACGACAAACTACTGAACAACTTATTCGGTGCTAGCTACATACTGCTTAAAAACTTTTCATCGGAACGCGTCAGCAAACCTGCTTCGCGTGCCTTGATGATCATGTCTGGGCGTTTCTTCGCGGTTGCTTCCAACGCGCGTTCACGTCGCCACTTTTCAATCTCGACATGATGGCCGCCCATTAATACTGCCGGCACCGCTGTACCTTCATATACTTCCGGTCGCGTGTAATGCGGACAATCGAGCAAACCATTTACAAAACTGTCTTCTACTGCAGAAGCGTCGTCATGCAACACGCCGGGCAACTGTCTGATTACTGCATCCATCAAGGCCATCGCTGGCAATTCACCGCCTGACAACACGAAATCACCAAGGCTGATTTCTTCATCGACACAGGTATCGAGAAAGCGCTGGTCGACTGCTTCGTAACGACCGCACAGCAAAACCAGACCCGGTTCAGCAGTCAATTGCATCACACGTTCATGCGTCAATGCCTTGCCTTGCGGAGAAAGGTAGATCACACGAGGTACAGGCAATTCTGCAGCTATCTGTCGTTTTTTTGCCTCCAGCACCGCTGCTTGCAGCGGCTTGACCATCATCACCATGCCGGGCCCGCCACCATAAGGCCGGTCATCGACGGTACGATGCTTGTCGCTGGTGAAATCACGTGGATTCCAAAGCGCCAATTCACATTTCTTTTGTTCGAACGCACGTCGCGTAATACCCGACTGTGTAATCGCGGTGAACATTTCCGGGAACAGCGTGACGACATCAAATTGCATCGCACCCACTCCTCAAAACGAACTGACTAATAGTCAAGTCCCCAGTCCACCGTAATTTTTTTCGCTGTTCGATCAACCGTAATCACGAACTGCTCGACAAACGGGATCAGCAATTCTTGCGCTGCTTTAGGGTCAGGCTCTGCCACTTGAGGCACCGCAACACGCAAAATTGGATGCGCGCCATTGTCCATCATGTCGCTGACTTGCCCCAGATGCACGCCTTGCAGATTCTCGACTTCCAGGCCGATCAGATCGACCCAGTAAAATTCATTGTCGGACAGCGCCGGGAAATGACTACGCGGGATTTGTACGGCTGCACCTTTCAGCGCTTCCGCAGCATCTCGCCCTGCCACACCCATCAACTGCGCGACCACATCGCCGGAATGAATCTTGGATTGCATCATCACCACGTCACGGAATTCTGGCTTATCCAGCCACCATGTCTTGGCATTCAACAACGCATCCGCATCGGCTGAATAGGGTCTGACACGCACCCAGCCATTCAATCCATATGCACCGGAGATGTAACCAACCAGCACCAAATCCTCAGGAACTTTCATTCCCGATGCCGTTAGCTTGGTCAAACTTTAAGCTGCTGCTTTGCCGGCTTGCGCTTTGCCAGCTTGGCTAACCAAACGAGCAACTGTCGGCGACAATTGTGCGCCTACGCCTTGCCAGTAGGTCAAACGGTCTTGAGCGATACGAATGCTTTCTTCAGCGCCGGATGCAACCGGGTTGTAGAAACCGATACGTTCGATGAAACGACCGTCGCGACGATTGCGCGAATCAGTAGCAACAATATTGTAAAAAGGGCGCTTTTTTGCACCACCACGAGCTAAACGAATAACGACCATAATATTTCCAAAAAGTGTCTGAACACGGAAAAAGCCGCAAATTATAGCCCAACTCGCGTCGCGGCCGCAACCTCATTCACACGCTTTACGACATCGGCGTGGCAAAACAGGGCATATTTGCTGCCAAACCCGGGCAAACCTCGCCCATGCACCAGCCTTCCGAGCTTGCTTGCTGTTATCTGCACGTACAATGAACGACGAAACAGTAATGTTCGACCAAGTTTTTTTGGCAAAATCACATCTTTTAGCAGCGATCGAATCAATATGGCCACTAGCCACAAGAATAAAACCCTCAGTACACTACTGGCAGCCCTGTTCGGCGGGCTGGGAGCGCATCGCTTTTATCTTTATGGTAAGAAAGATTTTTGGGCGTGGGTACACGTGTTTACGCTACCTCTTTCCATCTTTGCCGGTTTAATCGGCGCCCTGGTGATTGGCTTGACGCCCGACGAAAAGTGGGACGCACAATTCAATGCGCGCTCTGGTCGCAGCTCGGATTCAGGCTGGGCCCTCATCGTGTTACTCGTGGTTACTTTCGCGTTTGGTTCTACAGCCGTGATCGCCACGATCGCCCGAGGATTCGATCTATACCTGACTGGCGGTGCCTTCGGCTAAACCCCTTATGTAGCTGATCGCAGCGCAAAGCATTCCCCATGTCAGTGCAAAATCCAGCATTGATGTGCAAGCGAAGTGCAAAGAGGCAATATTTATCTTCGTACTTCTACTTATTCAATCTCCGCCTTACTCCCATTTGACTTGAATTTCTGCATGGCACGCATAGTGCTTTTATGAAACATGCTAGGGCATCGTCGGCATGCCTAATTCAAGTTAAAGAGGGAATTTCAATGGCCATACGCTCTACGTCCGCTTCGATGGCAGTCGCTGTCCTAGCTTTAGGCTGGTGTCTGAATATGGCCTCCGCGCAACCGGCACCGCCGGAAACCGCGCCACCAGCAGCGGCCAGCAGCGAAGCTCCCGCTGCCGAAGCAACGCCACCATTGTTGACGGCACCGATGATCGTCGAGCCAGCCTCTGCAAGCACTGCTGCTCCTGTTGAACCAGTCGTTGCAGCAGTAATGAACAAACCCATTCTGGTCGATGCATCGAAAATCAATTCCGGCGATACCGCCTGGGTACTGGCGTCGACCGCGCTGGTGCTATTCATGACGATTCCCGGCCTAGCCTTGTTCTACGCCGGCATGGTGCGCAAGAAAAACGTGTTGACGACAATGGCACACAGCTTTGCCGTTACCTGTCTGGTCACCATCATTTGGGTGGTCATTGGCTACAGTCTGGCATTCACCCCGGGCTCACCATATATAGGCGGACTGGATCGCGTGTTGTTAAATGGGATGGATTTCATCAAGGAAACCGGCCAGTTGACCGTCAGCAACATTGCCCCGACGATTCCGGAAAGTGTGTTCGTCATGTTTCAGATGACGTTCGCGATCATCACGCCTGCGCTGATCACAGGCGCGTTCGCTGAACGCATGAAATTTTCTGCACTGCTGATGTTCATCACGCTGTGGTCCATCTTTGTTTATTCACCAGTAGCGCATTGGGTATGGGAACCAACAGGCTGGCTGGCAGCGCGCGGCATTCTGGATTTCGCTGGCGGTACCGTCGTGCACATCAATGCAGGCGTCTCCGGTCTGGTGGCAGCACTGATCATCGGACCGCGTTTGGGCTTCGGCAAAGAACCGATGCCACCGCACAATCTGGTTCTGACTGTTATCGGCGCATCTATGCTGTGGGTAGGTTGGTTCGGCTTTAACGCCGGCTCCGCAGTGGCGGCCGATGGTCGTGCCGGCATGGCGATGCTGGTCACTCAACTCGCAACCGCAGTCGGCGCCTTGTCATGGATGTTCATAGAATGGGTGCGTCGTGGCAAACCTTCAGTACTCGGTCTGGTATCCGGTGCGGTTTCCGGCCTGGTCGCGATTACACCTGCATCCGGCTTCGTCGGCGTCACTGGCGCGCTGGTGATCGGTGCCGCCGCCGGTCTGGCCTGCTATTTCGGCGCTACCGCGCTCAAATCCAGAATGGGCTATGACGACTCGCTGGACGTCTTCGGCGTGCATGCGATCGGCGGTATCGTCGGCGCTCTGCTGACCGGCGTGTTTGCCGTCAAGAGCATAGGCGGTGTGGAAAGCAGCTTCGGCAATCAGGCTTTCGGCGTCATCGTTACCGTGGTCTTTTCGGCAGTCATGACCGCGATCATTCTCGGCATCGTCAATGCATTAGTCGGCCTGCGTGTCAGCGAAGAATCCGAACGTGACGGCCTCGATCTTGAGCAACATGGTGAGCACGTACTATGAGCGATGAACACCACACACGGGCAGCTCTGGAAAATCAGGCGTTTGCCCTGATGGGCCGGCTGCACGTCACATTACGCCGGCAAACTGGGCGCGTAACCGATATCGAGTACATGCGCATCGACCCCGCGTATTGCCGTTACCTATTAAAAATGGCGTCGCTGTCGCCTATCGAGGATTTGCAGGAATTAGGCGTCAAGCTGCAGGAGATTTTCTTTGGTCCTGAGGGTTTATTCGTGGTTGCCGAACCTAAACCGCCATTGATTGCAAGGCTGACGGAGCATGCACCGGCACCAGTGGCCGCAGCGCCAGCGGCTGCTCCCGCCGCATCGACACCAAGCGACAATGGCGATCCGGTTGATCGTGGTTACATCGGTCGTTTGCGTTAAGCGATCTTGCAGAATCATCACACGCAGTGTGGTCGGGCGGCTCAATCGCGTCCGACAGCAAGTGCCTCAGAACTGATCTTCATCCAGCGCAAGCACGCCGCTGCTGCCGTCCACAATCGCAATGCGATATCCGCCAGCCTGCGACAAATAGTGATCAGCAAAGAATCGCGCAGTCGCAATCTTGGCTGAATAAAATTTCGCGTCACCGTCTTTCGCATCCAGCTTCTGCTGTGCGACCAATGCCGCGCGCGCCATCTGCCAGCCACCCAGTACGATGCCGGCCAGTTTCAAATACGGCACGCTACCCGCAAACACACCCTTGATATCGGATTGAATATTCGCGACGACATACGCAACGACATCATCAAGCGCAATCGACGCAACTGCCAGGTGTTTGCCTATCGCTTGCAAATCAGTTGAAGAAGACTTGCCCAGCTCAGCCTCAGTTTCGCGCACCCGCGCAATGATGTCGCGTGCGACCGCGCCGCCATCGCGCACAGTTTTGCGTCCGACCAGATCGTTGGCCTGAATCGCCGTCGTACCTTCATAAATCGTCAGGATGCGGGCGTCGCGATAATATTGCGCCGCTCCGGTTTCTTCGATGAAGCCCATGCCACCGTGTATCTGCAAGCCGGTGGACGCTACATCGATAGACATCTCGGTAGACCAACCTTTGATAATCGGCACCAGGAACTCATAGAACGCCTGGTTACTGCTGCGTACTTTTTCATCAGTGTGATGATGTGCAATGTCGAAGGCCGCAGCACCTACATATGCCAGCGCACGCGCCGCTTCTATCTGCGCCCGCATAGCCATCAACATGCGCCGCACGTCAGGTTGATGAATAATCGATACTGCGGTCGCCGAACCTTCCAGGTCTTTCGACTGCACGCGATCTTTCGCATAAGCGACAGCTTTTTGATACGCACGTTCTGCCACGGCGATACCCTGCATACCGACCGCAAAACGCGCGGCGTTCATCATGATGAACATGGTTTCCAGGCCGCGATTTTCCTGCCCTATTAAAGTGCCGATTGCGCCGCCGTGATCGCCGAACTGCAGTACCGCAGTCGGACTCGCCTTGATACCCAGCTTGTGTTCGATGGATACGCAAAATGCATCATTGCGCTCGCCCAGAGAACCGTCTGCATTGACCAAAAATTTTGGTACGACAAATAGAGAAATCCCTTTCACGCCTTCCGGCGCGTCCGGCGTACGCGCCAGCACGAGGTGGATGATGTTCTCCGCCATATCGTGTTCACCGTAGGTGATGAAAATCTTGGTGCCGGAAATTTTGTACGTGCCATCGCCCTGCGGAATCGCACGCGAACGCACCATCGCCAGATCGGAGCCAGCTTGCGGCTCGGTCAGGTTCATCGTGCCTGTCCATTTGCCGGAAATAAAATTCGGCAGGAATTTTTCTTTTTGCTCGTCCGAGCCAGCGGTCATCAAGGCTTCAATCGCGCCATCGGTCAGCAAGGGACAAAGCGCGAATGACAGATTGGCCGCATTCAGCATTTCCATGCACGGCGTTGCCACCAGCTTAGGCAAACCCTGACCGCCAAAATCAACAGGATGCTGAACGCCCTGCCAACCTGCATCGCCGTATGCCTTGAACGCCTCCTTGAAACCCGGCGTGGTCGTGACCTTGCCGTCTTTCCACGCGCTCGGATGTTGATCGCCCGCCTTGTTGAGCGGCGCAATCACTTCACTGCAAAAGCGCGCATTTTCTTCCAGCACCGCTTCCACCGTTTCCGGCGTCGCATCTTCACAACCAGGCAATGCATTGACGGCGGCCAGATCGGCCAACTCGTTCATCACGAACAGCATGTCTTTTAACGGGGCAACGTAGCTCATGCAAGCTCCTAAAGAAAATGGGCAGGACGTTCAGTAAATTGCAGTGTGCCAGAAAAAATCCCGATCACACCACAACCCGCTTTCACGTCCTGCCCACTTCTTACGCAAACGGCCTTCGCCGTCTGGATATTTTTTAGCCCAGTTCAGCCACCAGCTTAGGCACGATCTCAAACAGATCGCCAACGATGCCGTAATCCGCCACCGAGAAAATCGGCGCTTCTGCATCCTTGTTGATCGCAACGATCACTTTGGAATCTTTCATGCCAGCCAGATGCTGGATCGCGCCAGAAATACCGACTGCGATATACAAATCAGGCGCAACGATCTTGCCAGTTTGACCGACTTGCCAATCGTTAGGAACGTAACCCGCGTCAACTGCAGCACGCGACGCGCCCATTGCTGCGCCGAGTTTGTCCGCCAATGGTTCGAGGATCTTGAAGCTTTCTTCCGAACCCATGCCGCGACCACCGGAGACGACAACTTTTGCAGCCGTCAGTTCAGGACGTGCCGACGTTGCAAGTTCGCGCGAGACGAAAGATGACTTGCCGGAATCGGCAACGGCAGTCACGTTTTCAACCGTAGCCGAACCGCCTTCTACAGCAGAATCGAAAGTCGTCGTACGCACGGTGATCACTTTGATCGCATCTGACGATTGCACAGTTGCGATCGCATTACCGGCATAGAAAGGACGCTCGAAAGTATCTGCAGAAATAACTTTGGTAATTTCTGAAATTTGCGCAACGTCGAGCTTGGCAGCGACGCGCGGCAAAATGTTTTTACCGTAGGCCGTTGCCGGTGCGAGGATATGCGAATAGTTGCTGGCAAGCGCCAAGGCTTGTGCCGCAACGTTTTCCGCCAGACCATCGGCGAATTGTGCGCCGTCAGCCACCAGTACTTTGGCAACGCCTGTGATTTTTGCGGCGGCTTGTGCCGCTGCATCGGCTTGATGGCCTGCGATCAAAACGTGCACATCGCCGCCGCATTGAAGCGCGGCAGTAATCGTGTGCAGGGTGCTGCCTTTTAAGGAGGCATTATCGTGTTCGGCAATGACAAGTGCGGTCATGATGATTTCCTGTAATTGTTCCAACCATGCGGCTGCATTTTCATGCAGGCCGCAGCAGATGATTAAATAACTTTGGCTTCGGTCTTGAGTTTGGCAACCAGTGTCGCTACGTCAGGCACGATAATGCCGGCTGAACGCTTGGCTGGCTCGGTCACTTTCAGCGTTTTCAAACGCGGCGTGACATCGACACCCAGATCGGCTGGCTTGACGTTATCCAGCGTTTTCTTTTTCGCCTTCATGATGTTAGGCAGCGTCACATAACGTGGCTCGTTCAAGCGCAAATCGGTAGTAACAATTGCCGGCAGTGTCAGTGACACGACTTCCAGACCGCCATCAACTTCACGTGTGACTTTGACCCGGGCCGCGTCACCTTCGCCATCCACTTCAATCTTCGATGCGTAAGTTGCCTGCGGCCAGTCGAGCAGCGCGGCCAGCATTTGGCCGGTCTGGTTAGCGTCGTCATCAATCGCCTGCTTGCCCAGAATGATCAGTTGCGGCTGTTCTTTATCAGCGATGGCTTTCAACAATTTGGCCACAGCCAGTGGCTGCAACTCGACATCGGTTTCCACCAGGATGGCGCGATCGGCGCCAATTGCCATCGCGGTACGCAGGGTTTCCTGCGATTGCAGTACGCCGCAAGAGATCGCAATGATCTCGGTGACCTTGCCGGCTTCTTTCAAGCGCGTCGCTTCTTCCACTGCGATTTCATCGAATGGGTTCATCGACATTTTGACGTTGGCGATATCGACACCGGTTTGATCCGATTTGACGCGGACCTTGACGTTGTAATCAACCACACGTTTGACTGGAACCAACACTTTCATAGCTCTGCCTTTGAAAAAAATCAGAATGACATAAATGCAAATTGGGGACGATTATAAACGGAAGTGCAAGCAGACTTCCGTATCGGCGATTCAGGCGGACATGTGCAAACCAGGCCACAAAGCGGAAACGCCGCGCGACATCCAGCCTTGAAACACCGATATCAACATGGGGAATAACCAGAGTTTCAGGCACGGTGCGTCCTGAGCGTGCATGCGCACAAAGGGGAATTGCGGTGGAACAGGCTTGCAGAAAAAAGCAGCTTGATGGCGCTCTTACTTGCGTTTCATGAAGAAGATAAATACGTCGTTCTCTTCTCTCTGCTCTACTAATTCATTACCGGTTTGCTTGGAAAACGCCTGAAAATCGCGCACGGAACCAGGATCGGTTGCCTGCACACGCAAGATCTGACCTGTGGTCATATCCGCCAGCGCCTTCTTCGTCTTCAATATTGGTAAAGGGCAATTCAAACCTCGTGCATCGAGGTCCTTGGTAAATTCCATTGATTTTCTCTCACATCAATCACTATTGAGGAACGGGCGATTCTACTCCCAAACCCAGACGGGTGAAACCTGATGCGGCGATGATTGATATTTAAGTATCATCCCCGCATGCACTGCCATTACAAAATAGACCAGTCAGGAGCGGCCGGCGACTTATCAAACCGCCGGGCTGCCTTGACACCGTGCGCGATATTCGTCAAAAACAGAATGTCGCGATATGCAGCAAGATCAAAACCTGCGCGTGCGCCATCCCGCTCATCTATCAACAGGTTTTCGAGGAACGACAGCAAGGCTTCCGTGTGCCACAGTTGAACTATGCGATCCATGACCACCGGGAAACCCTCCAGGCCACGCGAATTCTCCGGGGCAGCTGCGTCATCATCCCAGGGGGCGACGCGCGCGTTGAATACGCTCATGAAGCGTGCTGCCATCTGCTCGTATTTTTTGCGTTCTCCGGCGAGGCGGTAGAGGTCGATCAGATTGAGCCAGTGCACAGGGGAAGTCGGTCGTTCATGGTCCGGCTTGGCTTCCAGTACTTCAATTGCGCGCAAGGGCTGATTCATGTTGAGCCAGAATTCCGCCTGCTGCATCTCATCGGAAATTTCTTCCGCAGTCGATACTTTCAAGCGGTTGTCATAATATTGATCGGCGTCGTCGAATGAGGCTGCTGCAGCGGCTACCTTCGCCACAATTGCCGCCGCCGATTCCTGCTCGTCCGGTTCATTTGCCGGTGATGTCCCCGCATCTGCGAGTGGTGCGATTGGGGCGAGTGGCGCAGCCGCCTGCTCGACCTCCCAGCCGCGTTCAGGGTAAGGATATTCATCGTAGGGAACGATTTGCTGCCAGGAAGAAGTCTCCACATTCGAACGTATCTTGTGCATGCGCCACATCAGCCAACCAATCGCAAGCAGGCAGACGAACAGCAAAAAATAAAGCAGAAAACCGCTGGTCGTCGAAGCCTGATTTTTCTGCGCCGTTTCGAGCGCAGTGAGCTGAAGGTTGTTCTGCTTGCGCAGATCTTCCGTCTTGTTTTCCAGCATTTGTATTTTTTCCATCAACTGCGTCATCGCTGAAGTCTGCGCCGCCTGGGCCAGCGCCGCAGCATCCTCGGCAGGTGCTGGAGGAGGAACAACAGCAGGCTGCTCTGCTGCGGCAACAGGCTCCGTCGCGGCCGCTGAGACTGAGGCAGAAACAAAAGCAGAGGCAGGTGGAAGCGCAGCACCCCGCAAAGCATAACTCAGCAACAGATGAACACCGCCCTTGCCATCCAGCGGATGCGGACCATGCTCATCGCTCTGGCCCAAACGCAGCACATTCTTGACAGCTTCGGATGGTTTGTCGCGGTCTTTTTTGCGGGATGCGCGCGCTTGCACTGGCGCTACCGCAGCGCTTGCGTCAGCAGCGACTACAGGTTCTGCCTGAACACGACGACGCAATTTCTTCACAGGTTTATCACCAGCCTCAGCGCTCGATGCAAGTGTCGCGGATTCGGCTTGCGAGATAGCAGGCGGGGATACCTCTTGTTGACGCGTAACGACGGGCAATGCGCGGCTCGGTGCAGGATCGAGAAGAATCGTGTATTCGCGCTTTATGTGTGGCGGACAGCTGTAGCTGACGATGAGTGACGCAGCAGGTTCATTGATGTTGCGTGTAGTCGCCAGCCGGATGAGCGCGTTCTCTGCCTGCAAGGCAACAGTAACGCCTCCCAGCGACACCCCATCCAGTGAATGCAAGGACCCTTTGAAGCAAAGCGCCTCGGCCTTGCCTGCATCGTCACCCAGTAATCCGATCTGGACTTTGAGCGGTTGGCCAAGTGCGGACTGCACGCGCATTTCTCCGAAGCCCCAGGCCAAGGCAGACGAAGCAGAAAACATGGCGATCAAAAATGCGCATAGTCGAACACAAGACGGCAACACACCTCCCGCATCACGCGAAAAAACCGCAGACGCAGACAAGACCGGATGGTTGATGCTTGTACTCACAATTTCCCTGTTGCAACACTTGCGAATTTCGTGCCGCCTATCGAAGATGGGAGATGCACATTGATTCGTCTACTGCGGAATTGCGTATCGAAATGAGGACAGAAGACAACATGTAGCATAAGCATTATTTACGCCACGCAATCTGGTAACGGCATGAATTTGCAATCATTAACAAAAATTGCATGGAATGAATAAAAAAAGCGACACGTCAATTTTGACGCGTCGCTTTTTTGTTGCCGCAGAGAATTATCGCCCGCTATCGGGGCGATTAAACATGCATCAGCTTCGTTCGTTCACCCAGGCCGCCACGCCTTTCAAGGCTGCCGGCAAACCGCTGGCATCGGTGCCACCAGCTTGCGCCATATCGGCACGACCGCCGCCTTTGCCGCCGACTTGCTGTGCGACGAAGTTAACCAACTCGCCCGCTTTGACCTTGCCGGTTGCATCGGCGGTGACGCCAGCGATCAGGCTCACCTTGCCGTCGTTGACTGCAGCCAGAACAATCGCTGCAGTTTTCAGCTTGTCTTTCAAGATATCCATCGTCGTGCGCAAGGTTCCCGCATCGGCGTTTTCCAACCTGGCTGCCAACACTTTGATGCCATTGACATCAACAGCCTGCGACAACAGATCGTCGCCTTGCGAAGAAGCGAGTTTGCCTTTCAGCGCATTGACTTCGCGTTCCAGTGTTTTCATTTGATCCAGCACTTGCATCAAACGCGATTGCAATTCAACCGGTGGCGACTTCAAGGTTGCTGCAGCACTGTGTACGGTCGCTTCCAGATCCTGCAAATAGCTCAATGCGTTCGCACCGGTAATCGCTTCAATACGACGCACGCCGGCAGCAACGCCGCTTTCACCGATGACCTTGAACAAGCCAATATCACCAGTGCGGGTAACGTGTGTACCGCCGCACAATTCGCGGCTGGAACCGATATCGAGCACGCGCACGGTTTCACCATACTTTTCACCGAACAGCATCATCGCGCCGGTTTTTTGTGCCGATTCGATATCCATCACGCGCGCTTGTGTATCCGAGTTCGCAAGGATTTCTGCATTCACGCGTTTTTCGATTTCCAGTATCTGTTCATGCGTGACAGCTGCATTGTGCGCAAAATCGAAACGCGTTTTATCGGCATCAACCAGCGAACCTTTTTGCTGCACATGACCACCCAGCACTTCGCGCAAAGCCTTGTGCATGATGTGCGTGACCGAGTGATTGCGCATCGTCGACGCACGACGTGCACCATCCACTGCCGCTTTCACTTTGTCGCCGACTTTCAATGTGCCTTCTGTCTGCATGCCATGATGGCCATAGACATCCGCCTTGATTTTTTGCGTATCTTCGACGCCAAACTGCACGCCCTCTGCCGAGACACAACCCTGATCGCCGACCTGACCGCCGCTTTCCGCATAGAACGGCGTGTTGTCGAGCACGACGATACCGGCCTGACCTTCGCTTAATTGTTGAACTGCCGTGCCTTCAAAGTACAAACCGACTACAGTCGCCTGCTCTTCCAGATTTTCGTAACCGGTGAAGACATTGCCTGCGCCGCTGTATTCAACTGCGCGTTCCATCTTGAACTTGCCGGCTGCGCGGCCTGCGGCTTTTTGTTTTTCCATCGCGGCAGCAAAGCCTGCCTCGTCGACGCTGACGCCGTTTTCACGGCATACGTCAGCCGACAAATCGAGCGGGAAGCCAAAGGTGTCGTGCAGTTTGAAGGCAACATCACCTGACAAAATCAAACCAGTCCAGTCTCTTTTTTGCATTAAGACCTTAGCTGGATCAAGACCCGGTACACCGCTGAGATCTGGAACCTTACCCTGATATATGCAAACAACTTCCATGAAGTGACGATCTTCGTCTACGAAAGAAATTAACTTATCAATCTGCCCTTCAGAAGAAAACCAATCTAACTCAGGCTTATTAAGTCTCTTCCTCGCCAAAGAAATATCCAGTGCCGAATCAAGCAAACTCATACCGTTGGCCAGCGTTTCAAAGAAGCGCTCTTCTTCCGCTTTCAGTACTTCGGTAATACGTCGTGCATCGGCTTGCAGTTTGGGATAAGCATCGCCCATTTGTTCGACCAGATCTTTCACCAGCTTGTGGAAGAATGGTTTTTTCTGGCCCAGCTTGTAACCGTGACGAATCGCGCGACGGATGATGCGGCGTTGTACATAGCCGCGACCTTCGTTCGATGGGATCACACCGTCGGCCACCAGAAACGCAGTCGCACGGATGTGATCGGCGATCACGCGCAATGAATTGTTTTTCAAATCGGTGATATTGGTTTCACGCGCAGCCGCCTTGATCAACGCAGCGAAGGTATCGATCTCGTAGTTGCTGTGCACGCCTTGCAAAATCGCTGCCAGACGTTCCAGACCCATGCCGGTATCGACGCAGGGTGCAGGCAACGGCTTGACCGAACCGTCTTCGGCCATGTCGAACTGCATGAACACGTTATTCCAGATTTCGATGAAGCGGTCGCCGTCTTCATCCGGGCTGCCCGGAGGACCGCCGGCGATGTGCGGGCCGTGATCGTAGAAAATTTCCGAGCAAGGGCCGCAGGGACCGGTGTCGGCCATCATCCAGAAATTGTCCGACTTGTAGCGACCGCCCTTGTTGTCGCCGATGCGGATTACGCGTTCAGGCGGCAGGCCGATTTCCTTGGTCCAGATGTCGTAGGCTTCCTGATCTTCAATATAGACCGTGGCCAGCAGCTTCTCGCCCGGCAGGCCGTAGACCTTGGTCAACAGTTCCCACGACCACATCAGCGCGTCGCGCTTGAAGTAATCGCCGAAGGACCAGTTACCCAGCATTTCGAAAAAAGTATGGTGACGCGCGGTGTAGCCGACGTTTTCCAGATCGTTGTGCTTGCCGCCGGCACGCAGGCAGGCTTGCACCGACGTCGCACGCACATACGGGCGTTTGTCTTCACCCAGAAACACGTCCTTGAACTGCACCATGCCCGAGTTGGTAAACATCAGGGTCGGGTCGTTGCCAGGCACCAGCGGGCTGGACGGCACGATGGTGTGGCCTTTGGACTCAAAGAACTTCAGGAATTTTTCGCGGATTTCGGACGAGTTCATGTTGTGGCTAATGTAAGGAAATTGGCGTTGCAAAGCGGCGATTATACGGTATATGCGTTTGGGATAAGCGCATAACAAGCCCCGGGCTGGTGCTCGAAACAACAGTCAAACAGCCGCAAAACCGGAGCAAAGCAGCCGGCAGATACCGCGCAGCGCGCCGAATTTCAGATGGATGCAAACCCGGCTGGCGATTTTCAGCGCATCACCGTCGCTGCGCCGCTGAAGTTTGGTCCGATCACGTCTATGCGATCGGTGCAAAAGCCATCCACGCCCCAGGACAGGATTTCGGTCGCGCGCGCCGGTTCGTTGACGGTATAACAAAACAGACCAAAGCCCGCATCCTTGACGGCCCGCGCCAGCAAAGGCGTCAGATTCTTGTGGTTGGTCATCAAGGCGATCGCACCCAGCGCCAGCAAGCGCTCGTGCCAGTCGGCAGGAACTTCACTCACTAAAAATCCGCGCGGGATCTCCGGCGCGGCCAGCTGCGCTGCCTGCAAAGCCTCAAACGAAAACGATGACAAGAGCGGCAAGGCGGCCGGCGAACGATCAAGCACTGATTCAAACAAGCGCTTGGTGGTTTGTGCCACCACCCAACCAGTCTGTTCCTCGAAACCGGCGACCGGCTTGATTTCGATATCCATCCAGATCGCGTGATGCATGCAGAACGCGGCAACCTGCTCGAAGCTAGGCACCGGCTCGCCACTGAATTCTTCGCCAAACCATGCGCCCGCATCGCGCGCCGCCAGCTCCTGCGCCGTAAAGTCGGCCACACAACCTTCACCCGCAATCGTGCGGCCAAAGTCCGGATCGTGCATCACCACCGGCACGCCATCCTTTGCCAGCATCACGTCAAATTCAACCGCGTGAAAACCATGATTGAGTCCGCAGCGCATCGCCGCAATCGTGTTTTCCGGTGCCAGCACACCGCCACCGCGATGCGCCACAATTTTTGGATAAGGCCACATACATCGTTCCCGTCATCAAGTCTGCCTTCAGTTTATAACAGCGCGTTTATAACAGCATCCACGACTAGCTATAAAATGCTCGCACCGTGCATTTTGTACTTCCCGCTTGCCCCTGAATTATTCTCAGCAATTACTCTCAGCAAATCATGCAAGTAAAAAAGCATCTTCAAGACAGACAAGCGCAAGCCAACTAAATTCATTCAGGTTGCCGTAAGCTTCCTGATAGTTAATACCTTCTTTCCGATCACATCATCAGGACCACACCATGCCGTCATTTGACTGGAGCAATCCCTACCCATCGATACGCCAACCCTTGTTTGCGCGCAATACCGTCGCGACTTCACAACCACTGGCAGCACAAGCCGGGCTGCGCATGCTGCTCAAGGGCGGCAACGCCGTTGATGCAGCGATCGCTGCGGCCGCTGCGCTGACGATCGTTGAACCGGTATCCTGCGGCCTCGGCAGCGATGCGTTTGCGCTCGTGTGGGACGGTAATCAATTGCATGGCTTGAACGGTTCGGGCACTTCACCCGCCGCATGGAATGTCGATTACTTCAAGCAAAAACACAATGGTGTTTTCCCTGAACGCGGCTGGGATACGGTCACCGTTCCCGGCGCGATTGCGAGTTGGGTCGCGCTGTCGGATAAATTCGGCAAGCTGCCTTTCGCCGATCTGCTGGAACCGGCAATCGAACTGGCCGCACGCGGTCACATGGTGTCGCCGGTGGTGCAACGCAAATGGGGTAACGCGATCCCGATCCTGCAAAACCAGCCAGGCTTTGCACAGACATTCATGCCGCACGGTCGCGCCCCGCACGTTGGTGAAAACTTCGTCTTCGCCGATGCCGCCGAATCGCTGCGCAAAATTGCAGAAACCAAAGGCGAAGCTTTCTATCGCGGCGAACTGGCCCACGCCATCGTCAACTATGCGAAGGAACATGGCGGCGCGATGACGCTGGCCGACCTCGCCGGCTTCAAACCGGAATGGGTCACGCCTATTCAGAAAAATTACGCCGGTCACACCGTGCACGAAATTCCACCTAACGGCCAGGGCATCGCTGCATTGATCGCGCTCGGCATCCTCGACAAGCTCGACGTCGCACGCTTCCCTGCCGATTCGGTCGAAGCGCAGCATCTGCAAATCGAAGCGATGAAGCTCGCGTTTGCCGATACCTATAAATGGGTAGCTGATGAAAAATACATGACGCAAGTCAGCGTCAAGGATTTGCTCGACGATGCGTATCTGACCGAACGCGCAAAACTGATAGACCTGCAGCAAGCCAATCGCTTCAGCTACGGCACACCACCAAAAGGCGGCACCATCTATTTAACCGCCGCCGATGAAAACGGCATGATGGTCAGCTTCATTCAATCCAACTACATGGGCTTCGGCTCCGGTGTTGTGGTTCCCGGCACCGGCATCAGTCTGCAAAATCGCGGTCACAGCTTCAACCTCAGCGCCACGCATCCAAACTGCGTCGCGCCGAACAAGCGCCCTTTCCACACCATCATCCCGGGTTTCCTGACCAAGGATGGCCAACCGCAAATGAGTTTCGGCGTCATGGGCGGCAATATGCAACCGCAAGGCCATGTGCAAACCCTGATCCGCATGCTGTCATATAACCAGCAGCCGCAAGCGGCATGCGATGCACCGCGCTGGAAGGTCAATGTCGGCATGTCGGTTGATGTCGAGGATGCGATGCCGGCAGACGTACGCGCTGCATTACTCGCACGCGGCCACAAGATAGAGAACATCGCCGACAGTTATATGGATTTTGGCTCAGGCCAGTTCATCTGGAAAACAGAAAACGGCTACATCGCCGCCAGCGATCCACGTCGCGATGGGCAAGCGGTCGGCTTTTAAAACAGGGCGACAATGCTGCTCGCGATGCCGACTTGAGCGCGGCATCGCGGTCTGATCTCCCATGTTTATGGGGGTGTCTGCAAAGAAACTTTGGGTTCTAATGGAGGCTGCATTCCCTTCAAGGACCCTTATGTCTGACGTCGCGACATCCCCTGCATTATCTGCTACCGAACCGTCCGGCATAGCCGGCTGGCTGCTGCTGCCGGCACTGGTCATCGTGTTCAGTCCGCTGCGCATCGCCTACGACTTTTACCAAAGTTTTTTCCCCATCCTCAAGCCCTCGCTATGGTTCGCGCTACTGAGCAGCAAGTCGGGCATGTACAACCCGCCCCTGGCCTTGCTGCTGGCGTGGGAAATCATTGCAAATATCATCTTCTTCGCGCTCACGCTGTGGCTGGCATTCCTGTTCTTCAAAAAACAAAAACAGGTTCCCACGCTGTATGCGGGCTGGCTGATCCTTACCTGCGTTCTTCAAATGGCTGATCTGTTCTTCGGCTCACTGGTACCCGGCGTCGCACAACAACAGGATGGCAGTGCCTACACGGAGCTGGCAAAATCGGCGATCGCCAGCGCGATATGGATACCGTACTTCCTCACATCCAGGCGCGTCAAAAACACGTTTGTGAACGACGCCGAAATCAAGCTACCGATATCGAGCTGGCCTTGAGAAAACACTGCGGTCGCGCAGTTATTCGACTCACTGCATAAGCGACATTCATCATATGAATCTCTGGCCGACCAAGCTGCGTCGGCTCGTTGCTATCCATCGACATCGCCGATTTTATTCACGCATATTTTCAAAATGTTTGCGGAATTCACGTTCTGGTAACAACAGCGTCATGGCTTTGTGAGAACATCAATTTCGATGTGAGTCTTGACGTGACCCGCCAGCATCGTGCGCACGAATCCTGCTTATGCATAGGGTGCAACAAGTTGATCGGGGCCTCTTCCATCAGACATGATGGTCACGCAAGGCGGTCATGCAGTGTTTTCATGCATCAGAAATTGGAGAATCAATGAAACGCAGTGAAGTTCGTCACAAAATACAAAACAGCAGTCTCGGCTTTCTCGCCGGCTATGTAGACACCCTCGGTTTCGTTGCACTGTTTGGATTATTTACTGCACACGTAACGGGCAACTTCGTACTGATTGGGGCAGAGATGGCCAACCCGCAGGGCGGCCCGCTGCTGCTCAAGATTCTCGCCTTCCCTGCCTTCATTTTTGGTGTCGTGTTTGCCCGCCTGATGATCGCCGCGCTGCTGAAATATCGTTTCCATGCGCTGTGGTACTGCTACATCCTCGAACTGTTATTGCTGATCGCCTTCATGGTCGCTGGCATCAAGGCCAGCCCTATCGGTGCCGAACCGACGCTGATGGCAGAAATCGCCGGCCTGATCGGTGCGACCGCGATGGGCGTGCATAGCGCTTGCGGCCGCTTGCTGCTGTCGCATCTGGCACCGACCGCCATGATGACCGGCAACGTGACCCAGCTCGTCATCGATGCAGTCGATGTTGCGCGCGGTGCAGCCGACACGATGGTCAAGCAGCGCTTTATCAAATTCCTGTGGCCGGTCATTGCCTTCGCCATCGGTGCCGTCGGCGCTGCGTTCGCCTATCAGTTCGCCGGTTTCTACGCGCTGTCGCTGCCTATCGTGATCCTGATGTTCCTGATGTATGTCGAACGCGGCGCGATGCACAGAACGCAAAACATGCCCAAGGTCGTCCCCAAGCACTAGGTTCAACACCCTGCAAACAAGGCATGCGGCGGATGCAGTCCGTCGCATGCGCCGCGCACTGCCCTCGCCCCGTCTGGTCATCGCCAGCTTCTCTGCCCTTTCTGTGCAAGTACAAGGCATTTCCAGACAGCCCGCATATAGTGCGCAAGCACAGCGAACGCTCGGGTAAAATGCCCCTTACTTCTTAATTTGCGCACCCAGCAAGGCACAAGCATCCCATGAGCAACGATACAAAAAACGCCAAAAGCAACGGCAAGAGTGACGCCAATGCACCAGCAAACCCGGCCGCACCTAACCCTGCATCCTCCAATTTCCTGCGCGGCATCATCGAAGCCGATCTCGCCGCCGGCAAACATGAAAAGCGCACAGGCAAAGACGGCCAGCCGCTGCCGACCGTCATCACCCGCTTTCCGCCGGAACCCAACGGTTACCTGCACATTGGTCATGCCAAATCGATCTGCCTCAACTTCGGCCTCGCGCGCGATTACGCCGGCCGCTGCAACCTGCGCTTCGACGACACCAATCCGACCAAGGAAGAGCAGGAATACGTAGATACCATCATCGACAGCGTCAAATGGCTGGGCTTTGATTGGAATACAGATGGCAAAGAGCATCTGTACTTCGCCAGCGACTACTTCGACCAGTTGTATGCGATGGCCGAATATCTGATCACCGCCGGTCACGCCTACGTCGATAGCCAATCCGCTGAAGACATGCAAAAGAATCGCGGCAACTTTGGCGAAGCCGGCAAGAACTCGCCTTTCCGCGATCGCCCTGCTGCAGAATCATTGGATTTATTCCGCCGCATGAAGGCGGGCGAATTCAAGGATGGCGAACACATCCTGCGCGCCAAGATCGACATGGCCTCGCCGAACATGAACATGCGCGACCCGGCGATCTATCGCATCCGTCACGCACATCACCATCGCACCGGCGACAAATGGTGCGTCTACCCGATGTACGATTACGCGCATCCATTGGAAGACGCGATTGAAAACATCACGCACTCCATCTGCACGCTCGAATTCCAGGATCACCGCCCGTTCTACGACTGGATACTGGAACGCACAGCCGAAGGCGGCTTCTTCAGCAAACCGCTGCCGCATCAATACGAATTCGCACGCCTCAACCTGACCTACGCCATCACCAGCAAACGCAAGCTGCTGCAACTGGTGGAAGAAAACATCGTCGATGGTTGGGACGATCCGCGCATGCCAACCATCGTCGGCATCCGCCGTCGCGGCTTTACGCCAGAATCGATACAACTGTTCGCAGAACGCATAGGCGTCGCCAAGGTAGATAGCTGGATCGACATGAGCACGCTCGAAGGCGCACTGCGCGACGACCTCGACGAAAAAGCACCACGCGCCATCGCCGTACTGCGTCCGCTCAAACTGATCATCGACAATTTCCCTGAAGGCGAAACCGTCGAATGCAGCGCACCTGTCCATCCGCATCATCCAGAACGCGGCAACCGCACATTCCCGATCAGCAAAGAACTGTGGATAGAACAAGAAGACTTTATGGAAGTGCCAAGCAAAGGCTACTTCCGCCTCTTCCCGGGCAATAAGGTGCGTCTGCGTTACGGCTACGTGGTTGAATGCGTGGGCGCGGACAAAGATGCAGACGGCAATATCATCGCCGTTCATTGCACCTATTTCCCCGACAGCAAATCCGGCACCGAAGGCTCCGCAAATTACAAAGTCAAAGGCAACCTGCACTGGGTCAGCGCCGCGCACGCACTCGAAGCCGAAGTACGTTTGTACGACCGCCTCTTCACTGACCCGCATCCAGATGCAGGCGGCAAGGATTTCAAACTCGCGTTGAATGCAAACTCAAAAGAAATCGTCAAAGCATTTGTAGAACCGGGCGTCGCAGCAGTGCAACCGGATGAGAAGCTGCAGTTTGAACGTCATGGTTATTTTGTTGCGGATCGCGTGGATAGCAAGGCTGGGAAGCCTGTGTTTAATCGGGTGGTGACGTTGAAGGATGGCTGGGGGAAGTAATAAGCATTAGTTTGAACGTTTATTAACTACACACTTTAAATCATGGCCCATATAACTGAAATCAAGATTGACGGACTTTTAGGTCGCAAAAATTCTATCCATTTAAAATTAGAAAGAGACGTTAATATATTCTTTGGCGAAAATGGCTGCGGCAAAACTACTCTTCTAAAAGTGTTAGATGCGGCAATGTATCAAAACAGCGAAGCGATGCAGCAACTTCCTGTTTCGCGGGCAGAAGTACATGTTTTCTCAATAAGTCAAAACAAAACAATCAAACATACTTGGGAAAGAAAGCAAAAAGATCTGCTTTCTGATGACTTTTTTCTACGCCAAGCGTCTGAGCTCTCGATAGAAGAGACTCGATATTTTGCGAATCACATGACGAAGAATGAGTGGAAGCTTTCTCCTGCACCAAAAGGTGCAAAAAATCAAATTCACCGATGGGCGCACACCTTTCTTCCAACCACTAGATTATATTTAGGTGGCGCGTCCGTACGTGCAGCAAGCAGTAAAAATCAACTTTCTGAACGACAGCTCGATGAGCTATTTTCAGAATCTGTAAATAAAGCATGGCTGGTGTACTACTCTCAAGTATTGAATGAGGTAAGACGAATTCAGGAACAGGGACTTCGTACGGTCTTGCACAATGTTCTCTCGTCAAGCCATACATCTTTGGCAGAATCAAAACTCGATCCAGCAGATGCTTATAGTCGCGTTTCTAAATTTTTGATGCGACATCCCGATGGCGATACCCTAATGCTTGGATCACCCTCAAGCTTCAAAAGTCGCTATCAAAAAGACGAAAATCTAAGACGAGTTGTAGATAATTTGGACAATGTTGAGCGCAGCATCGAAGTTGCTATGGTGCCTATTAATCGTTTTAAAACAACTGTTGAAAGTTTATTCTCGCGTGGGAAGAAAATATCTTCCTCCAGTGATCGACTAGATATCCAACTGGAGAATGGTGAGCTTTTATCTCCGGCGAATTTATCTTCAGGTGAAAAACACTTAATAAAAATTCTACTTGCGGCAATGACGTCCGAATCAAACTCGGTTCTTATTGATGAACCGGAGCTCTCAATGCACATAGATTGGCAGAGAATATTCGTTCGAACGGTTCAAGAGCTTAATCCAGATTGTCAGCTTATCCTTGCCTCGCATTCTCCAGAAATTATGGCGGATATTCCAGACAATAAAATATTCCGTATATGAGCCAAAGACTTTTACATTCGGAATCAGGATTTATACGGTCGCTACAGATCTCGTCAAACAATCTTTTTGCCTTCGTCGAAGGTGGATTAGACAGATCATTTTATGATCGAATTCTGCACCATTCATTAAGCGATAAAAACGTCCGGTACGAAGTAAGAGCAGCTCAAGAACTGCCTAGCGCGACAGGTGGAAAAATGAGTACGCTTTCATTTTTCAAATCGTTACGAAAACGAGGAAATCTTGCTGGCGTAAATTTCGAGAAAAAGTTCTCTTATGTTTTTTTCTTAGACAAAGATATCGACGATTTAAGTCGCAAAAAGATACGCTCCCAACATGTTATTTACACTGACACCTACGATCTTGAGGGCCACCTTTTTAAATGTGGTGATTTATCCAGAGCTATTGCAGATGCCTGCGGAATCACTTTCGGCCAAGCATCCGCATTCATTGGAAATCAAAGTAAATGGATCGACGCAGTTGTCGAAAATTGGAAAGAGTGGACAATTCTTTGCATAATTAGTCAATTAAAAAGTATTAATTCTGGATGCACTTTTGATCGAGCGTCTGCAATCAATCCAGATTTGATTCAAGCTACCGACATAAATTCACTTGATGAATTCAAAGAAATTTTGCAACAACGTTTAGTCCTCTCTAAGAAAGATTTTGAAAAACTGTATTCAAATTTAGACAGACGAATTAGTAGCAGTATTTCCTCAGGCGACTCCTTAAGGTACTTTAAAGGAAAGTGGTTAAAACTACTCACTCAAAAACATGTCTCGGCATCTTTAACAATTGCTGGAGCAACTTTGAATGGCGTTGGTGAAAAAGTTACGACGAGCCTTCTCGCACAAGTTGGTGTTTTACACGGTTGCAAATGCTGCACTCCATATCGCGAAAACTTAGAGCCGATAATTCGACATGTGATTTAGCATACTTAGTATCCAAATAATTATGGTCAATAGCAGCCAAAAATGAGTCTTGGAAATTTAGTTTAAAGGCAACAATGAACGTGCTATTCGCTTTTATTCATCACATAGCTTTCGTAGCAATCATGTTGATCCTGTCAGCCGAAATGCTGACGCTCAAACAGCCGATAACGCTAGCCTCTGCCAGAAAAATCCAGATCTACGATGCCATCTATGGCGCATCCGCCATCCTGATTCTGATCATCGGTAGTTTGCGTGTGATGTATTTTGAAAAAGGCGCGGACTATTACATGCACAGCGCGCCCTTCATCGCGAAGATGATTCTGTTCATCATCGTCGGCGTGATCTCCATCCAGCCGACTATCACCTTTATCAAATGGGGTAAGTCACTGAAGCAAGGCATCGTCCCTGATATAAGCGATGCGCAGAAACGCAAAATTCGCCTGATCATTCATGTGGAACTGACCTTGCTGGCGCTGATGATTCTCTGTGCAGTGATGATGGCCAAAGGCATAGGCTATCTCGGCTAGTCCCGCGTACATGCCAAGCCAATTTTGGCGAATAATCTGCGTATCTTATTTGCCTGGAATCTCGGCAGAGCCAATGACTGAACGATAGAGTTTGTAAGGGCTGGCGCAGCAGCAGACTAAATCCGCTGTACCCATTGCGTCATCGCATCCATTTATCGTGCACGCGCACTCACGTTCCAACAGGCGGCCATATAGCTGACTTGATCCCCGTGCACATACGGATCGAAGGCGGCACGCACCGTTGCGACGACCTTGTTGCGCGTTTGCGCATCCAGCTCTTGCAGCGCCCGGCCTAGCGGTCCCATCCGCGTCAAATAGCGCATCAACTCGCTCTCGGGGAAAGTGCACAGCACGTCGATAGGGTGGATCTCGATATCAGACCAGCCGCTCGCATGAAGAATACTGCTGACCCGACTCTGCTTTGCGAAAGCAAATTGACCGGGCGCATCCGGCTGACGCACAGGCAGATGCGGCAGCAGCGTTATCGCTGCACGCTCGGCCGTCGTCATGAATGGATTTTCTTCAGGGCTGCGCCAGACGATCAATCGGCACTCTGCATTTTTGCGCGCCGCATGCCGCAGGTTGGTAAAGGCGGCGATCGCATCATCGAAGAACATGACGCCGAAGCGCGAGATGATCAAATCGAAGCTCTCTGGCGTGAACACATGTCTTTGCGCATCGTCGCAGATAAAGTGGGTGCTCAAAGACTCGCGCTCTGCGCGCGCCCTTGCGGCCGCAATCATGGGCGCAGAAATATCGACGCCCACGCAGTGGCCTTTTGCGCCAAGCCGACGTGACGCTGCGAGAGTCGTGCTGCCCGTTCCGCAGCCGATATCCAGAACTTGCTGATGACGTTCAGCCGAAACAGCTGCGACGAGCATCGTTTCAATCGCTTGAAACATGTGGTCAAGCAATGGCTGCGCTTCAACCCAGGCCTGAGCTGCATCGCCGTTCCAGATTGCTGCCTGCTCGTTATCGCTGCTACGTTTGCTTTCCATGAGGCGCTCCTTTTGTCTATTTCGATGGTTAAAATGGTATCGTGCCACTTCAAGTCAACTTTAGGTCAAGCATGGCAGGAATAGACATTGCAGAAGTAGCCAGATTATCCGGCGTACCCGCCTCCGCACTACGCTACTACGAGGAAAAAGGGTTGATCGCCTCGATAGGCCGGCAGGGCTTGCGCCGCGTTTTCGATGCAGGCGTGGTGGAACGACTGGCCTTGATCGGTATCGGGCGCGCCGCCGGTTTTTCGCTCGACGAGATCGCGCTGATGTTCGCTCCAAACGGCAAGCTGGACATAGACCGACACATGTTGCTTGCCAAAGCGGACGACCTGGATAGAACCATCCAGAAACTGTCTGCGATGCGTGACGGCCTGCGCCATGCTGCTCGCTGCCCTGCGCCCAGCCATATGGAATGCCCTACCTTCCGCAAGATATTGCGCGCGGCTGGGTCAGGGCTTGTAGGCGAGCGCAAGAAGACGACGCCACGGCCGAAGAAAGTTTAGCTGTGCGGATTGATGCCACACAGGATGGCAGCATCAATCACGGCACTTTTGATCTGAATAAATACGGGTTTATTCGGTGACATCGTCGTATCACTGTGTAAACTGGCGCCTGACTGTTTTTCCCTGATTTATTTTGAGCATCACCAAATTGAAGGCAGACTCAGACTCAGTATTTGTTAATCCAGGCGCGGAGCAATTGGTCAAATCGCGTCATTGAGAATGTCAGGCTACAAGTATCAAGCTACATGTATCAAGCCAAAAGTAACGCAATCTCCACGCAACCGACTGCCTGATTGAACCTTTCCAACCCTGCACTCGAATCACTACAAGGCATTCATGAAATACTTTTTTAAACTGCTACGCCTGATTCTTGGCCCATTCATGCTCGCGCATGAGCAGATGACCAAACCGAAGGGCTTGCTGCGCAGCGCCAGCGATCAGGCGCGCGTCGATGCAGAATGCGGACAACTGTCCTTGTATCAATTTTCTACCTGCCCGTTTTGCATCAAGGTGCGTCAGGAAATGCGCCGACTGTCATTGAAGGTAGAACAGCGCGATGCACAACATTCAACAGAAAATCGTCAGGCGCTGTTGACGCAAGGTGGCAGCAGCAAGGTGCCGTGCCTGAAAATCACCGACGACGACAGCAACACACGCTGGCTGTACGGCTCGCGCGAGATCATTGCCTATCTGCAGCAGCGCTTTGCAGTCGCCAACTAATCCTCCGTCATCGTAGAACATGCGCATCAAACATTTGAAACATTGGTTATCTGTAGTGCTGTTGTCTCTGCCGCTATCGGTTGCTGCATCAGTCGGCGCAGCGATTGACGCGCCGTTCTCGTTTATTGATGATCAAATTACGGCGCATCAGGGACAAAGTGGCATCTACGTACTGGATAGCGGCGCAGAAGCCTTGATGGCGAGAGCCTGGCTGGCAGATCATGCGCAGCATTCCATCGATGTGCAGTACTTCATATGGAGCACGGACAACATTGGCATTCTTGCAGCCGAAGCATTGTTGCGTGCAGCGAAGCGCGGCGTGCAGGTCAATGTGATCGTTGACGATTTGCTGATCGATGCAGAAGACAAGACCTTGATCGCCTTGTCGCAACATCCGAATATCAATATCCGCATCTACAATCCAAAAAGCTCAGTCGGCGTGCCTTTGCAAAAGCGTGTGCTCAATATAGCTACCGATTTTCGCGGTGTGAATCAGCGCATGCACAACAAGACCTTTATCGTTGACGGCAAAGTGGCGATCACGGGCGGACGCAATATGGCCGCCGAGTATTACGATTACCACCAGGAATTCAACTTTCGCGACCGCGACGCTTTGCTGCTGGGCGAAGTCGTGACAACCATGCAGTTCAGCTTCAGGGAATTTTGGGAAAGCGAACTCAGCGTCCCGGTGGCACAGCGCTACAACGGTTTAGGCTTGATGAAAAAGCGTGTGCAGGTCGATGAAAATGAGGCCGTCGCTATTCAGCAAAGACTGCATGACTATGCAAAATCGCCTGCCAATTTTGCTACCGAGGTCCACACTGCGATTAACGAAGTCGGACCAACCGCACACCGCATGACAGCCCAGATTGCCTGGGGCAGAGCGGAGTTCATCAGCGATAAGCCGGGGAAGAATGACAGTCTGAACAGCTTGAGTGGCGGCGGCCTCGCCACCACAGCTCTGGCGCAATTGATAGACGACGCCAAGGAAAGAATCGTTATCCAGTCGCCTTATCTGGTGCTGTCGGATGCTGCTTTGGCGTTATTTAAACGCGCCAGGGCACGTGGCGTACAGATACGTATCAACACCAATTCTCTCGCGTCCACCGACAATTTGCCGGCTTTCAGCGGCTATCGTAATCAGCGAAAAGAATTGCTGAGCATCGGTCTGGAAATCTTTGAATACAAACCCGACGCGGCGACACAGCGCCAACTGATGCAAAAATCCGGAACAGCGAGCGTTACACTACCAACCACCTCGCTGCATTCTAAAACCTTGGTTGTAGATTCAAAAATTGCGTACATCGGCACCTTCAATCTTGACCCGCGTTCAGAGAACTTGAACACCGAGGCCGGCGTGATTATTTACAATGAAGAGTTGGCGCAGGTGATCGAGGCGACGATTGAAACAGATATGCAAGCAGAGAACAGTTGGAACGCCGCAACCGATGATCCTGATAGCCATGTGCCCGTTACCAAACGCAGTAAGTTACGCATGTTTCAGATGTTGCCGCTGAAACCTTTGTTGTAGGTCGCGAATAGGGAAAGTAGCTGTTCCCGCCTACTTTGCCTTGATACTCAATGTGTATTGTGCGACTTCATCGCGCCTCGCCGCGTTGCGCATCATGTACACGCGTATCGTATAGACACCGCTTGCAGGAATAAGGCCTTCATAAACATTGCCTGAAGTCGAGCCAATAAACATCGCTTCGTTCGCACCCGGGGCGGTGACGTTGAAATAGCTTGAGGTATTGCCGGTTTTAAGATTGACGCTCAGGGTCTGTCCCGCCGCAACTTGCACAGTGTGATCGGCGGTTTCGTAACCGGTGATCTTGCCCTTGATGATCTTTGATGTTTCGTTATGCGTAGCGTGAACTGCCATTCCACTAATCTGTTCCGCTGCGATGACTGGCATGCTGACCAACAAGGCGACGAGTGACGCAATCAATTTATTCCGCATGGTTTTCCGGACCTTTACGTTGGGCGATATGAACAGGGAAGATCTGATGCTTTTGCGATGCGACCATCATACCGAAACGCAGACAGTGCGCGAATGGCTTAACATTCACTTTCTGATATTTTGGCTGCCAGCAAAAAGCAACGATGAAACTCGATCACGCCACCGTCGTTACGCCTGACCTCGACACCGTCAAGCACTTCTTCTGCCACATCGTCGGCTTGACCGATGGCGAGCGCCCGCCTTTTCGCTTTGATGGTCACTGGCTGTATCACGATGGCAAAGCCATCATCCATTTGATCAAGGCCAACGCGAATCATCCGCCGGCCAAAATCTCGTCACGCATTGATCACATCGCATTCAGGGTTGAGAGCGACGCCGCATGGAACCAGCTGATCGCCAAACTGCAGGCTGACAATATCGCGTATCAATCTTCAGAAGTACCGGCGACCGGCGAGCGACAATTGTTTGTCGCGCCGACAGCGGGTGTGATGATCGAGTTTGTGACGGCGGGCTTAGCATCGGATTAAACCGGCTGCTCTTGATGATGAACCAGGACGAGATATAGATATATATATAGAGAGAGGACTATGCGCCTCGGCGTCCTGCGCCCTGTTTTTCTGTTTGAATTGCATGCCTGATGCTTGCCGCAACCTTGCACACTGACTAGATGTTTTGGAGCGGCCTTGGCGCTTTACTGGTCTTATTCTTGATCCCTTATGCTTGATTCTCTTGTTACCGGCTCAGGCAATATCTCGCAGATACCCGCCGTGAATTTCTCCGACCATCTTATTGCTCTTGATCCGATGTCTGGAAACCCTCGCCCGCACTCAATTTCCCCAACATGGCCTTTGCTTCTTGCGCGGCGTTTTTTGTCAGGTCCGGCCCTTCTTGTCCATACATGGCTTGATAAGTATCTCTTGCGGTATTGGCACTAAAACCCGCATCAATCAGAGTGTTAATCCACTTGTCTCGCCATTCAATTCGCATCATGTTACTCACCTCCTTTATTTAACAAATTTAACATGATGTGTAACACTTTTCCACCCTATTTATCGCTTGTAAAAGGTTTTTTTCTTGTGAATTGTGGCAAGGGTTTAATTGCCTATTTTCTTGTTGCCGAAAGAGAATAAGAAGAAAGTTGTCAATGCCGATAGGCGTTACATAAGGGCATTACATAAGCGGCTAGTTAGCGACCGATGCCGATGCAGAAATTTCCGGCTTGTCTGCAATTAAAGCGGCATAGGTTTCGCTGATATGCGTCGCCAAGCTATCTGCATTGCATACAAGATCTTTAATCAAGTGCGTGCCCATGTGAACCTGGCGATACATTATTTCGACCATCTGCTGGTCGCCAGGCGTGACCTCGCCTGCACTTTGCAGACATGCGCTTACGTCTTGCTGCCCAAATTTAGAATGCAGTAATTTTGGCCCGCAAATAAGGGACCATTTATATTCCGTGCGTTGCTCTCGAACAATAGAAATTAGTGGTACTGACATAAGCGTTCTCCAATCAATCAGGTCCGATCCATTAGGGATGGATTCGTTCCTTTCAGCAAATCGGCATATGCGGTCGGTCGCGCTTGCTTTGGTACTTGCTTTCTGCTTGCACATGGATTTGCTTTGTTGACGCGGGAATTTTCTTGATGCCGCAGAGTATGGAATCGGTGTCGCTTGCATAAGCGTTAAAGCTGCGTATGCGCCGGATAATTCTCAACAGGCATCCAGCCGCCTATTCGCCGTCCATTTTGGATTAAACAAACCCGCGCAATGTGCGAAGAAAAATATACGCTGGTAGATCACCACTACTGCAACTTGTTTTTTTCATCGCTACGAATCTCCATTTATTCAGAGACATGAGCGTGCCACTGTGTAAACTGTCGCATTACCTTTTTTGCCTGAATTTTTCCTGACTTATGACCATCACCATTAACCAAGAGCTGCAAGCGTATATCGATCCACTGACCACCGATGAGTACACGGCGCTGGAGCGCAGCCTGCTCGCCGAAGGGTGCCGCGATGCGTTGGTGCTGTGGGGCGATCTGCTGATCGATGGGCACAATCGCTACGGCATTTGCAAAAAGCACGACATCGCTTTCAACACGGTGCAGAACGAATCATTCAAATCGATAGACGATGTGCACTTGTGGATGATCGACAATCATCTGGGGCGACGTAGCGTGTCGGATTTTCAGCGCGGTGTGCTGGCGTTGCGCAAGAAAGAAATCCTGAGTACGCGCACCGCGCAAGCATCACCTGAAACGTCGGATGCAGCAGCCACTACGCAAGCGATGGAAGAACGCGCATTGACGCGTGACGTGATCGCGAAGGCAGCACGCGTGAGCCCGGTGACGCTGGGCCAGATTGAAAAAATCCAAAAGACGGCGGCACCGGAACTGGTCAGTGCAGTAAAAGCGGGGATCGTCTCGATCAATGCGGCAGCGGCGATCTCGTCGCTGCCTAGCGACAAACAGATTGAAGCGGTAGCCGGCGGCAAAAAGGAATTGCGCCAGGTCGCACGCCAGGTACGCGAAGCCAAACTGCCGCCCAAACCCGAGCCGGTGCCACCACCGGCTGATGCAACACCCGATCAAATCACGATTCACAAATTGAATCTGTTAATTACCGAACTCAATGAAGAACGTGATCAACTGAAAAAGAAAATTCAGCACCTGACGATTGCACTGAGCGAGGCGCGTGCCGCGCAATAGCAAGCCGTGGCGAGCGCGCAACCAGTGCTCGCGGCGGTGCTTGGTTGCTTGCCGATTGAATATTGTTCGATTACTGCTGGATTGATTTGTTCAGGCGTGATTTTTGAGGCTTGATGCGGATGCGTGATTGCTGATGCGCCAGATTTTCAGAAACAGCTCAAAGCAGAGTGAGAAAGCGTGACCCACAAACAAAAAAGCCTGCAACCAAAAGGTAGCAGGCTTGATATGAGGGTTTCGCCAGTCCTATAGTGGAAAGTGCAAAACCGTGGGCGAGTCAACTCACCGCGAACAGATAGTGACCGCATTCTTCATAATTTGCAAGCGTTTATTTTCTGCGGCAATTTCATTGCTCTGCGTTGCACCAAAATAAGTTGCCGAGCCTTCAACATCCGCTATGCGCTGATCGACATATGCGTTGCGATTTAGTCAAGCACCTCCGCCCGCGTTGCATTGATTGGCGCTTAGCAAAGACCATCAACGCCATGCGGATGCGCACGATGTCTATAAGCGATTGCGCTACGCGACCGCCCTGCTCACCGCAAAATTTTTCAGCATCTGTCACGACGAGTTGCAATGCCTGCTGCAAGCATGCGTGTGTTTCCGTAAAATGCAGTTGTTTGCCCTATCTGAGGCCACAACGCAACTCGCAAAAACATGGTTAGGGTCGGCCCGATATTTGCTCATATCGATGCATCACTGTTCACATGCTGGCGGCAGTTTCAAGCCAGTAAATATTTAAAACCAAATACCTTGCATGAAGAACGACGCAGGACATATTTTGTTGAAAGAGCACTAGATGGAAAAAGAAGGCAGCCCCCAGAAAAGCGACTACGGGGACTTCGTACTTGATGCGATTTTCGCGGTAGACACACAAGGTGTATGCATATCAGTAACTGGAGCATGCGAGCGTATCTTTGGCTATACAGCGGCAGAGATGGTCGGCAAACGCATGCTCGATATGGTGCACCCAGACGATCTGGAAAGAACCTTGCAATCGATAGACCGCGTGATGGGTGGTTACCTGCAGCGCTATTTTGAGAATCGCTATATCCGCAAGGATGGCAAAGTGGCTTACATCAGTTGGTCGGCGACATGGTCTGAAGATCATCAATTAAGAATCGGCGTGGCACGCGACATCACGGAGCTCAAATCCGATGATGGTGCGGTGCTTGCGCGTGAGCGTCTTCCTGAAGGACCCTCGTATTGGCAACTGACCGCCTCGCCTAGACGCTTGATCGCACCGGATGGTGCAATCATCGCGTTATCTCATCAGGATCATATTGTCTTGCTGACGCTGATGACGGGTGGTGAAAGCGTGACGCGCAGAGCCATCGTGGAAGCGCTGGGTGAAGATTTTCTTGAATATGATCAACGTCGCCTGGACACGCAAATGCGTCGTTTGCGGAACAAAGTCAAAGAAGTGTGCAACATCCCGCTGCCAGTCAGCACCCTGCGCAGCATAGGCTTTCGTTTTTACGAAGCAACCAAAATCCTGCGCTAAGCGCGCATTCGCTCCACAGGTCATGTCCTGTGGAGCAACCAGATAACAAACCTCACAGACCAGCATCGATGTTCATGATCGGCGTCGCGGTCAAATCAAGGCACGAGGGCCTGAATGCCAGACGCAAGCATTGCGTCGCGCGATTGCGCGTGGATTTATTCAGACATTCGTATTGAGCCCTTCGTATTAATCAATGCGAGTACACCATTCGCTCAGATTTGCTCATGAAATTGCCGCTCGGAAATGTCTACACTCGTAACCTTCCAGATGAATAAGGTTGTGAACATGATCTCTTCCGTATCTGCAGCGCGCTTTTCGGTTTCCGGCGCACTCAAGAAAACATTGATCCACGCGGGCTTTTTGCTGCTCGGCAGCATGGCACTCCATCAATCGGCGCATGCCAGCGACGCTCCCAACATCAGACCGGCGCTGAAGAAAATGCTGGGCGGCCTGGCGCTGGACGCCAAGGATGAGTTGCAAAAGATGGTCGGCGACTTGAAAAAAACCACTTGCGGCGGTGGCCTGACCGGTTGCTACCAGACCAAGTCGGGACCACTCCAGCTTTATTTCTTCACCAGCAATAACGTGCAGCAAACCTTCATCATCGTGGTCGACAAGAAGATTGCCATGCCCAAGCTGTTCGGCAGCAAGGTGCAGAACGTGATGGGACAAACTTCGTTGCGTTCGCTGATGATTTCGATTTCCACCAGCGACTTCGACCTGACCACTGCGAAAATGCCACCTGACCTGAAGAAGGTTGTGAACGACAGTTACTTTGGCGTGGATTCAATCAACTTCGTCGCCGGTGCCCAGATGGCGGCGCGCGCGGATTTGGGCGGCCCTATCAAACTGACGATGGAAGCCCTTGGCGTGCGCGGCGACCAACTGACGATGCGCGGAGCATTCGTGATGCCGATTCCGATGGATATGGCGAGCGGTGCGGGTACCGGCATTGACGTCGCAACTGAGCTGGCGGACAACAAGACGATGAGAGAATCAACTGCAGGCGCACTCCAGCCAGAGGCGTTTATCGAATTCCAGTTTGCGCCTAACGCCCGATTGCCGATGTTGCTGCCGCCGGTCACACTGACGGACGCGACTTTCTTCATCAACAATAGCCTCACCTTCGGCTACAAGGGCAACGCCCAGTTCCAGGGCGTGGGCAACAAGAAAATTCTGCTGCAGTTCCAAACCCCATTGACGCCAGCCGGCGCGATGGATTTCCTCGATTTTGAATTCCAGATGGCGACACCTGCTGCGTTCACGCTGGAAGATGCCGCGCGCGTCATGATCACGATGGCCTCACCAGATGCACGTCTGGCCAAATACGGCGGCGGTTTCATCAAAGGTATTGGTTCGTTCAAGGATCCGCTGTTGACGATGGTCAAACCGCTGTCGATGTTCAAGATGAAAAATCCTAATCCGCCGCCTGAATACAAGTTTGGCGATCCATTGCACCCATGGCCGGAAGACAAGAAGTACTACAACCTCGCGATCTATGGACCACTGGCATCAGGCGGACCGTATTTCCACGGCGGCGGCCAGGTCGCCGCCTTTGGTCAGACCCTGGGCTGGACTGACGTGAGCGCCGGCATGGACGGCTTTTACAATGGCGCAGGTGCAGATGTATCTCTGAAGCTGGGCCCATTGGGCAAGGTGCCATTCAAGCTGTCGGCAGAAAACCGCATCGGCGTACTCCGTCAGGACATGACCTTCAAAGGCAATCTGGCCGGACAAAAAATTTCCGTGACGATGGGCTATACCAAGATGGCGATCGAGGTGAATGCCAGCTGTATCAATCCGTTTGAAATCAAGGCTTCGGCCGAAATCACACCATCGCTCGATCTCGCCCAATTATTCGATGCACAAGGCGGTGTCAACGTCGATCCATCCAAAATCACCGGTTGTATCGGCAAGGAACTGGAAGCGGCTTACCGCAAAATTGCCGGCGAATATAAAAACCTGAGCGGCTACACCGCTGACATGGCCAACAAGGAATTGAAAAAGATTTCTGACGCGGCCTTGGTAGCAACAAAGGCAGCTGAAGATGCAGCGAACAAGGCCGCAGCTGAATCGAAGAAGGCCGCTGAAGATGCTGCCAAAGCCTCGCAAAAAGCGGCAGAAGACTCAGCAAAAGCTGCACAAAAAGCAGCAGACGACGCGCGCAAGCAGTACGAAAACACCAAGAATGCTGCACGCAATGTCGCCAGCAAAGCGAGCAATGGCGCCAACAAGGCCTTCAATGACGCCGGCAATGCCTTCAAAAAAATAGGCAAGAAAAAGAAGCACAAGAAAGGACCTGACCCGAAATTTGCGGCATCGGTATTTGACTGGGATTATTACTACGATCACGCCCCCGATGTTGTGAAGGCGCAAGTTGACCTTGCGACCCACTGGCAAAACAACGGATTCAATGAAGGCCGACAAGGCAGTCCCGAATTCAGCGCCAGCTATTACTGGAACCGTTACACCGATGTGCAGGCGGCATGCCCGACTCCGTCTACCAAATTGCAATGCGCATTGCAGCATTGGCTGGACGATGGCTTCGAGCTGGGCCGTCAAGGCAGCGCAGATGTCAGTATCGCGAGTTACCTCAATCGCTATCCCGACCTGCAAAACGCATTCGGTATTGATAACTACGATGCCGCATTCGACCACTGGATGAACAGCGGCGAAGACGAAGGTCGCAATGCACGTCCGGACAGCAGTTTTGCCGGCCCTGTCAGTGGCCCGAAACGCGCAGGTGGCGGCGGCGGTGGCGGCTGGAGCGACGCGGCGCAGTGCCAGAAGCAGCATGTGGTCGCTTTCAACGTCAGCAGTGGCAAACGCCTGGATGGTATTCAGTTCCTGTATGCGAACGGCCAGTGGGGCGGCGTGCATGGCAAGCTGAAGAACCAGAAAACCTACGCGCTGCCGGCCGGACAGTACATCGTGCGCGTTGATTATCGCAGTGGCGGCAGCATGGATGCAGTAGGCTTTACGACGAATACGGGCAAGAGCTATGGCCCGTTTGGCGGCGGTGGCGGCTCGGCCGGCACCTACACGGTGACGCCAGGACAGAAGCTGGGTTGCATGGCCGGACGTTCCGGCAGTGAAGTTGATCAGCTGATCTTCTCGTCGACAGGACCACGCTAAGGCCTGACTAAGACCTGGTCCAAAACCTGACAATAATGGCCCCGAAAATTCGGGGCCATTATTCGTTTACAGCCACAGAACTATTGTCTGTTCTCTGGCATACCTCATCACCACGAACACAATGCACAACCCGTTGCATACTGCATCCGGTCACGCAAATCATTGACCGCATCGTGGCAAATGGTCCGATTTGCTCAGGTTTGCTCATGAAGTTTCTAACTGGAAATGTCTACACTCGTAGCTTTCAGGCGAACAGGCAATGACCATGAGCTCTTCAAGCGTAGCGCCGTTATCGATTGCCCCCTTCAAAAAAATACTATGTAACGCCGGCATGCTATTGCTGGCCACCTGCACGCTACCAATGGCGGCGCAGGCAAACGCGCCGGAAATCACGCCCAGCCTTCAGAAAATGCTGGGCGGCCTGCCGATCGCCGGCATCAAGGACCAAGTACAAGGCATGGTCGGGGCACTGCAGAAAACCAGTTGCGGCGGCAACCTGACCGGCTGTTATTCCGCGCAATCGGGGCCTTTGCAGTTGTACTTTTTCACCAGCGGACAAGCGCAGCAAACCTTGTTGCTGGTGGTCGACAAGAAGCTGACCATGCCGCGCTTGCTGGGCGACAAGGTGCAAAAAGTCATGGGCGACACTGCCTTGAGCTCACCTATCATCTCGCTCTCCACCACCGATTACGCGCTGGATATCATCAGGATGCCACCTGCGTTGCAGAAAGTCATACGCGACAGCTATTTCAACGTCAGCTCACTGGCTTTCTCCAGCGGCATGCAACTGGCGGCCCGCGCTGATCTGGGCGGTGCCATCAAGCTGGCAATGGAAGGTTTGGGCGTGCGGGGCAACGAACTCACCATGCGCGCAGCCATCGTCATGCCTATCCCTGCCGATCTGGCTGGCGCTGCGGGTGCCGGCGCTGGTGCAGCCGACGCCGTGAGTCATGGCAACACGATGAAGAAGGCCGGTGCCGATGCGATGAAGCCCGAGGCTTTCGTGGAGTTTCAGTTCGCGCCGAATGCGAAGTTGCCGTTGAAAATGCCTGCGATGAACCTGACGGATGCCACCTTCTTCCTCAACAATGCACTGACCTTCGGCTACAAGGGCAACGCGGCTTACAAAGGCGTCAGCGACAAGAAAATTCTGGTCCAGTTCCAGACGCTGCTGGACCCGGCTGGCGTGATGGACTTGGCGGACTTCAGCTTCCGCATGGCCACGCCGGCCAACTTCACGATGGAAGATGCCGCCCATGTGATGGTGGCAATGGCCACCCCCGATGTACGTCTGGCCAAATACGGCGGCGGCTTCATCAGTAACATCGAGTCATACAAGAACGCACTGCTCACTGTGACCAAGCCGCTGTCGGTATTCCAGTTCCGCAATCCGAATCCTGCACCGGAGTACCGCTTCGGCGACAGCAGCAAACCCTTCCCCGAAGATGGCAAGTACTTCAACATCAGCTTGCTGGGTCCGGCGGTCAAGGACGGCCCGTATATGCGGCTCGCCGGCGAAGCCAATATTCTAGGACAAAAAATGGGCTGGCTGGATGCCTCCGCCGGGCTGGACGGACTGCAGGGTACGGCGGGTGAATCTATCAACCTCAAGCTGGGTCCGCTGGGCCGGGTCAAGATCAAGATGGCGGCTCAGGCCGATGTCGATCCCAAATCTCAAAACATCAGCCTCAAGGGCAACTTCGTCGGTCAAGCAGTCAATGTGATCTTGAGCGGCAGTACGCTAACCATCGATGTGCCCGCCAGCTGCGCCAACCCGTTCGAGATCAAGACCTCTGTGGCGATCCAGGCCAGCACCAACATTGCCGATGTGTTCGAGGGCCAGGGCGGTGCCAACGTCGATCCGAGCAAGATAGGCGGTTGCATAGGCAAGGAACTCGAAGCCGCTTACAACAAGATTGCAGGCGAGTACAAGAACCTCAGCGGTTATACCGCCAGCGCCGCCAATGCGGAGCTGAAGAAGATCGGCAACGCCGCTGCTGATGCGTCCGCTGCGGCTGCCGCCGAGGCAAAGAAGCAGGAAGAAGCCGCCCGCAAGCAATACGAAAAGACCAAGAACGCTGCGCGCGATGTGGCCAGCAAAACATCGACCGCCGCTAACCAGGCTTTCAACGATGCCGGCAACGCCTTCAAGCGCATCGGCAAGAAGAAGCACAAGAAGGGACCCGATCCGAAATTCGCGGCCTCCGTGTTTGACTGGGACTATTACTACGACAACGAACCTGAGCTCGTCAAAGCTAAAGTCGATCTGGCGACTCACTGGCGAGATACAGGCTTCAAAGCGGGCCGACAAGGCAGCCCCGAGTTCAGCGCGTCCTTTTACTGGAAGCGTTATTTAGATGTTCAGGAACTCTGCCACCGCGGTGACCGCGAGTGCAACGTACAGCACTGGCTGGATTACGGAATCAAGCAAGGTCGGCAAGGCAGTGAAGATTTCAGCGTGAGCAGCTACCTGGATCGCCATGCCATGGTGCAGAGCATGGTCGGGGCCGACAATTACCTGGATGCGCTCGATCACTGGTTTACCGTGGGCGAGCCGAAAGGCCTCAATGCGCGTCCGGCATCGGTAGTTACCAGCCCACTCGCGGGGTCGCGTCAAATCGGCGGTGATGGCGGTGGCGCCTGGAGCGACATCGACATCTGCAAAGGGCAGCATGTTATTGGATGGCGAATAGCCGCCGGCCGTACGGTGGACCGGGTGCAATTCCTGTACCCGGACGGCTGGGCACCGGTGCAGGGCGGTACTGCCGACTTTACGTCAAGGATTGCGTTGGCCGCAGGCGAATACATCGTGCAAGTCAACTACCGCAGCGGCGGCAGTGTCGACAGCCTGAGCTTCAAGACCAGCAAGGGTAGAACCTTTGGCCCGTATGGCGGCGATGGCGGCAGCCCCGGCACCTACAACGTCACGCCCGGCGAAAAACTGGGCTGCATGAAGGGACGCTCAGGCAAGTCCACCGATCAACTGGTCTTTTCCTCAACGGGGCCACGCTAATACCTGACGCTGATGGTTTCTGCAGCAAAAAACCATCAGCGGTTTACAACTTACATCAATATTTTTTGGAACACACCTTCGCTTATGAACAAAATTACCCACAGCAAGCGCCTGAGCAAAATCGCGGCAGCCTTGACGATGGCGCTCTGCATGACGTCACCCGCACACGCCGATGAAACTGCAAAATCTTTTGCCGAGATGTTGAAAGCTGTGCCGCTGATCCCGGCAGGGTCATACGATTCCGAGATGCTGGCCAAGGTCACTACCGCCGTCAATTTCATCAAGCAACAGGATTTGCCGCAGGCGCAGTTGGCGATTAACGAAGCCTTGCAACTCGATGCACGTAACTCGCATCTGCATTTCCTGAATGGCTTTGTCTATCATCTGCAAGCGCGGCAAGGCGATACGCAAAAAGCGGAAATGGCGCTGGAAGGCTACCAGCAAGCGCTGCGTATCGATCCGAGCAACTGGATCGCCAAAGAATTCCTGGGCCTGGCGTATATGGATCTGAAGCAGTTCGACCTTGCCAGGCTGGCGTTCTCGGATGTGTTGTTGCTGACGCCGGAAAGCTCGGTATCGATTTACGGTTTGATGGTGTCGTCGTATCTGACCGGTGACGCGCGCACAGCGTGCGCAATGGCGGATCAGTTTCAAAAGACATCAATGTCAACGACAGCAAATCGTGGCTTCATTCGATCCAGCGTCTCGGTCTATGCATCGTGCGGAAATTTTGCACAAGCTGACCGCATGCGTGACAACTTGAGCAAGCTCACCAACAGCGGGCCTGAGGTCGAACGTGTTGATCGACGACTAGCCCAATGGAAATCTTTTTATCTGAAGCAAGAGCAAACAGCCGCCAATACGAAAACTGCTGCCGGCGGCATGATGAAAACAAGTTTGTCCGATTACCCGGTCAACGGCAGGCCTGAACAACTCGCGCAAGCGTTTACGTCGTCTGCTCCCGCCTATAGACCGCCACCAAGACAAGACGATCCGGCCGCAGATAACCAGGCATCTCCCGCTGAACCTTTAGCTGTACCAGTGGCGGCAGCCCCTGTCGTTACAGCTGCCGCAGATGCGGCTGGCAGCGGCCCGCGCATGCTGCTCATCGATGTCGTGCTGCTGTCGACACAGGAGCTGATGGCGACATCAAAAGGCATCAATCTGCTCAATGCATTGACGTTGCAACTCGGTTCAGGGAGTACTGCGGCCTATTCACGCATCGTCACTTCGAACAGCCTCAACGGCGTAAAACCAGATGTCAGCACCGCCATCACGCGCGCCGTGTCGATACCGGCATTGTCTTATTCACTGAATATTGCCAACGCCAACAGCTCGGTGAATGAAGTGTTGGCACGACCGACTCTGGCTGCGATAGAAGGCCTGCCGTCCGAATTTTTCTCAGGTACCAACCTGAGCGCGGGCCTGGTGTCGACCAGCCAGCAAGGCGGCACTACGATCGTTCCTTTGGACAAACGCTTTGGCATCAAGCTGTCTGTCACGCCGACTTTCCTGCCGCAAGGACGGGTACAACTCAAGATCGAGGCGCAACGCACCGCGCTGAATGCCAGCTCCGAAACTTCAAGAGTGGCGTATCAGATCGAGATTGGCGAACTGACCGCGAACGCGAACGTGGTCATGAATCTGGGAGAAACACTGCTCTTGAGTGGATTAAGCGAAAAGACCCGAACCAGCACACGTGACGGCGTACCCGGGCTACAGGATGTGCCGGTGGTGCAGTATCTGTTTTCGAACAAGAAGACGAATGATCTGCAAAGATCAGCGCTGATTCTGATCACGCCGCGAGCGCCGATTCAGATTGCCGATGATGCTGCAAACGAAAGCCGTTCGATGGCACTGCGCATGAAAGAGTTGCGCGAAAAGTTTGGCTTCGCCAACAACAATCCCGCCAATATCGAAGCGGTCATGACACAGCTTCAGTCGAACCAGTTCTTCAGAGAGTTTCGTCAAGGCGATGTCGCGATGGAACGTTGGGATCGCATGCGTACTACCGGCGATCGCCTGGAAGAAGCCCTGAGTTTTCTCTACTATTGAGTAGCGTAGCTGCATTAAATAGTCGAGCTGCGTATTGCAGCCGGTCCGCAACATCCTGATCATGCACGTCGCCTTGCCACCAATCCTGGCGGCAAGGTTGCGTAGACATGTTGTTTTCAGCATGCGCAAGCGCAGGCCACCCATATCGCGATCCCCTCGCGCATGAATCATCCATCGTGTCCATGCGGCACCAACGCGCCAGTCAGCGCCTGCAGGTTCCAGTAGACCGCTATCAGCCACACTTTATTTCCCCCAGTACAGTTTTCCTTGCTGCGAATTAACCCTGAGCGTAGAATTTTTTAACTCAAGGTAATTAAATTTGCTCGCTGGCACTGACTAAGGGCTATATCCATGGACATGGTGGCAAACTTGAATAGCAAGCAGTCGCTACGCATGCGCCGCGCCCTGCTGCTAAGCGCCATCGTGCTGGGGGCTACTTCCTTGTTCTGGGGTGTGTACTTCGTGGCCCAGGATAATTGGAGCATGTTCCCGATCAATCTGATCTCCATCATCGTTGCGGCAAGCACCGCCTGGCTGACTGTGCAGCGACACATACGTGCTGCCGCCATCGTCCTTTTCTGGTACGTCTATCTGGTGTTGTGCATATTTTGTGCATTGCTGGATATACCGACGCTGGAAGCACCGCGTTCCAATCACAATTATTTTTTGGTGATCGCGCTGTTCGCCTGGCTGGTGTTCAAGGGCGACAAACCCTGGCTAAGACACGGTATGACGCTGGCCGCCCTGCTCGGCTTTATCTTCTTTTCCAGCACCACGTGGGCACTGAGCTCCAGCTATGCGCTGGGTGATGATGTGCGGGTGGTCGGCACCTGGATACACAATATTATTGTGACCGTTCTTTTATGGACGCTGCTGTGGGTGATGCAAGCCAATCTGTCCGAGCGCAGCGTGATGGAATCCGACTTGCGCAAGGCGATGTCCGAGAATCAATTGGTGCTTTATTACCAGGCACAAACCGGCGACGACGGCCGTATCGCCGGCGCGGAGGCGCTGCTGCGCTGGCAGCATCCGCTCAAAGGTCTGGTGCCACCGGCTGATTTCATCCCGCTGGCAGAACAGACCGGTTTGATCATGCCGATAGGGCATTGGGTATTGGGCGCGGCCTGTGCGCAGCTGATGCTGTGGGCAAAAAATCCAGCCACCGCACACCTGAGTCTGGCGGTCAATGTCAGCGCACTGCAATTCAAGCAACCCGATTATGTGAGCCAGGTCATCTCGGTACTGGACCGCTCGAACATCAACCCCGCATTACTCACACTTGAACTGACAGAAAGCATGCTGGTCAATGACGTCAACGACATCATCGGCAAGATGAATGCGCTCAAGGCCAAGGGCGTGCGGCTGTCGCTGGACGACTTTGGCACCGGTTATTCGTCACTCAACTATCTGAAAAAATTGCCACTGGATCAGCTCAAGATAGACCAGTCGTTTGTGCGTGACATGCTGACCGACTCGCACGACGTGAACATCGTGCGCACCGTGGTGGAACTGGCGCACGGCATGAAGTTGCATGTAATCGCAGAAGGGGTGGAAACCGAAGACCACCGGCAATTCCTGGCCGATCTGGGCTGCCATTCCTATCAAGGCTATTTGCTCAGCCGGCCCGTGCCGAATAGCGACTTTGAAGACGTGGTCCGTGCGCACAACGCTGCGGCTAACGCCATCGAAGAAGTCGCCTGCGAGGCGCTGCTGATAGCCAATAGTTAGCAAGCCTTATCGCGCGCTTTTGCTTTTTTTGGTAAGTACCTCAGAAGTTTTTTCTTCTATCTGCGGCATCATTGCGCGCACTGTTTCCATAAATAGTCGCAAGCGCGCCGGATAGTAGCGAGCATATGGATACACCAGATAAAAAGGCAGCGGCGATGCGCGCCACTCAGGCACCAGATGCAGCAATCGGCCCTTCTCGATATCATCCGCCACCAGCCACGCCGACACAAGACATGCGCCCAAACCCGACAAAGCGGCATTGCGTAGCGCATAGAGGCTATCCGTACTCATACGCGGTCGTACCGCAAAACGATGCGGTTGCCCGTCTGCCAGCCTCTTGATCGCGACTTCATCACGATAAAAAGTACGCAGTGCCAGCCACGGCAAGTTCTGCAATTCTTCTACTGGCAAATCCGGGGCCTTGCCCTGCATGAGTGCAGGTGAGGCCACAACGATGCGCGGCAACTCGAAAAGCTTGATGGCGACCACTGATGGGTTATCGACCTCACCCACCTGAATCGCACAATCTATGCCTTCGGCAATAAAATCCGGACGGCGATCATGCAATAACCATTCAACCGAGACACCCGGAAAGCGATTGAGGTAATCAACTAAGGGTGCGATCAACTGGTCTTGACCAAGCGCATGCGGTACCAGCACGCGCAAAGTGCCTTCCGGCTCATCTTGCGTGCCGCGCAGGTCGGCCTCCATCGTCTTCCAGTTATCCAGCAAATCCTTGGCATGCGCGAAACAGCGTTCGCCATCCTCGGTCAGTTTCATCACATGCGTGGAGCGTTGCAGCAGACGCAAACCCAGCGTGCGCTCCAGTGTCTGCAGGCGTCGGCTGACTGTGGGCTGGCTGGTTTTCAGCTGCTCGGCGGCGGCCGACAGGCTCCCCGTTTCGACGATGCGCACGAAGGTTTCCATCAGTTCTATACGGTCTACGCCGGGATTGCCGGATGACTTATTGGCTTGCTTATTGGCTTGCATACTGGCGTGCATATTCTCTTGTTTAGCTGGCTTGGTCATGCGTTAAGCGTATAACAAATCTACGAACAAGGCCACTACCAAGACTCAATCACCAAGAGGAGAATCCACTTCATCGTCAATACCGGAAATTCATCATGTTGGTTATTCAATCTGCAAATACAAGCATCACCAAACCTGCATTGCCGGCTTCGCTCATTCTCTTGCTGGCAACCGCGGCCGGTTTGAGCGTGGCTTCGCTCTATTACAGCCAACCTATGCTGGGCGTGCTGGGCGCAGACATTCATGCCAGCGATCGCATGATCGGCTTGGTACCAACGCTGACGCAACTGGGCTATGCGCTGGGAATCATGGTGCTGGCACCACTAGGCGATCGCTACGACAGACGCAATATTATTCTGCTCAAAGCCGCCCTGCTGGCCCTGGCCTTGTTGTTCAGCGGCTTCGCGCCTAACGTGACATGGTTACTCGCTACCAGCCTGGTAATAGGACTCACCGCCACGATGGCGCAAGACATCATCCCGGCGGCAGCGACGCTGGCACCGGAAGCACATCGCGGCAAAATTGTCGGCACGGTGATGACCGGCTTGTTGCTCGGCATTTTGCTGTCACGCGTCATCAGTGGGTTCGGCGCTGAAGCATTTGGCTGGCGTGCAGTCTATGTTGCTGCAGCATTCAGCGTCGCACTGGTAGTGGTCGCAATATGGCGCGGACTGCCACGCTTTCAAGCGACTACGCAATTGGGCTACGGCGCATTACTCGGCTCTATGGCGGATCTGTGGCGTCGTCATGCCACCTTGCGTCAGGCTGCCCACGCTCAAGGTTTGCTGGCAATTGGCTTTAGCGCGTTCTGGTCCACACTCGCCGTGATGTTGCACGCCGCACCTTTCCACCTTGGTAGCGCTGCTGCCGGTGCATTCGGTCTGGCTGGCGCAGCCGGCGCACTTGCTGCGCCATTGGCTGGTCGTCTGGCCGACAAGCGCGGCCCTGAACTGGTTACGCGTATTGGTGCAGGTTTGGCTGCAGTCTCGTTTGCAGTGATGTGGCTGGCACCATTGCTGCCGCCACATGTGCAACTGGCATTGTTTGTCGTCAGCGCAATCGGCTTTGACTTCGGCATACAGGCCACACTGGTCGCACATCAAACCGTGGTGTTCGGTATCGATCCAGCATCTCGCAGCCGCTTGAATGCGCTGCTGTTCACCGGGATGTTTGTCGGCATGGCCAGCGGTGCAGCACTTGGCAGTCTGATGCTGGCGCAATGGGGCTGGCCTGGCGTGGTAGCACTGGCAACGGTTTCATCATTGGGAGCATTGGCAGTGCGCATGCTGGGCAACCGAAAAAAATGAAGCTGCATGCAGTGCACCTGCTATGACCTGCATTGTTGAGTGAAGTTGGTGTAACTATGCGTTAGGATATCGGCTGTAACCTTGCCGTCGATATCGCAACTTGCCGAATGTCTGCTATTGAAAAATAGTGATATTCGGTTTTTTGCATGTGGCGCCCCACACCCTCTTACTACACAACACCATGAGCACATTCGCACACATCGTTCTCTACACTGACAGCGACGGCCTCGCGAAATTTCGTGAAGAAGATATCGCGCTGCCGGGCGGTTCGCCCAAGGCTTTGCTATCCGACCTCTTGCCATCGAATGGCTTTCAGGTGCGGCAAAGTCCGCCGGGTGTGAGCAGCGATTTTCATTGCACGACCACCGCACAATGGCTGGTGGTATTGAGCGGTGAAATGGAAATCGGATTGCGCGATGGCACGGCGCGCATCTTCAAGGCTGGCGAGCATTTTTTCTCGAATGATTTGCTGCCGGAAGGCGCAGAGTTTGACAATCAATTGCATGGCCACCGCAGTCGTGTGGTTGGCGATATGCCACTGCAAACCTTGTTTATCAGGACTGCCGGCTAACTTGTCGGCAGCCTCCGATCGACATCCGTTACACAAAATTTTTAGAGAGATTCATGCCCGTTTCCGCACGTAGACGCTCACTCGTAGTAGCCGCCCTTGCCACTCCTTTTGCAGGTGTTCATATGTCTGCTGACGCAAGCAATCAAAAGAAAATCTCAGTCAATGCCGATCTGGCAAAACTGGAAGCATCCGCGCGCGGCCGACTGGGTGTCGCCGCGATCGATACCGGCAACGGCATGCGGGTTCAATATCGCGCGGATGAGCGCTTCCCTTTCTTCAGTACCTTCAAGACCATCGTTGCCGCAGCCATATTGAAGCAATCCGAATCCGATCACGGGCTGCTGGATAAACGCCTGCATTACAGCAAGGATGACATCACACAATCAGGCTACGCACCGGTTACGCAAAAGCACATTGCCGCTGGCATGACGATTGCAGAATTATGCGCAGCCACTTTGCAATACAGCGACAACGCCGCTGCAAACTTCCTGATGAAGGAACTGGGCGGACCAGCAGCGGTGACCGCCTATGCCCGCACTATTGGCGACGATACATTCCATCTTGAGCGCTGGGAACCGGATTTAAATTCCGCCATCCCCGGCGACACGCGTGACACGACAACACCGGCGGCAATGGAACAAAGCTTGCAGAGACTTGCGCTGGGCAATGCATTAGCCGCGACGCAACGCGCACAACTGGTCGCCTGGCTGCAAGGAAATACTACCGGCGGCAAGCGCATGCTGGCCGGCGTACCGACCGGCTGGATCGTCGGCGACAAGACCGGTACCGGCTCGTACGGCACAACTAACGATGCCGGCGTGCTGTGGCCGGCGCATCGTGCACCCATCGTTGCGGTGGTCTACTTTACGCAAAATGACAAAGCCGCTGCGCCACGTGACGACGTGATTGCCGCAGCGACACGGTTGGTGGTTGGCGCATTCAACTGAAGCCATTTCAGACTGCGGTTGCCGTATCAGTTGCCGCTGCGAATTTTCAACTGCGGACTCTCTCTTCTCGCGTCTATCTGCAATCTGCAACACATGCTTGATATATCTCGTGTCCCCTGCAATCCAGCCAGAGGTTTAGGCTTATAGTCATGTGCACCGGAGTTGCTGCATGCAAATGCTGATGACCCTGGATAAAAAAAGAAATTACACAAAGACTATGGAGAAGACATGAGTAAACAAACGATTGCAATCGTCGGCTTGGGTAGAGTGGGTTCGGTATTTTTGGCGGAATTGCTGCGCCGCCCCAACAAGGATATTGAAGTAGTCGCTGTGGCAGAGAATGGCGAAACCAGCGGCAAGATCCTGGCCAAGTCGCAGGGCATAGCCGTTCTCGATAGCGATGCCTTGATTGCGATGGGGGAAAAGATCGATATTCTTTTCGATCTAACCGGTGTACCTGCAGTACGCAGGGATTTGCGTGAAAAACTGATGGCTGCCGATAATCGCCACACAATTATTGCGACCGAGACGATTGCCAAGTTGATCTGGTCGCTGATTGCCAGTGACGTTGCCCTGCCAAGCGTGCACGGAAAAACCGGTTACTGATTCTGCGAAACATCAAGCCTGCTTGCAGGATCAGCGATCTACTTACGATAACAAAAACCGAGAGCGGGAAAAGTTGGCAACGCCAGCCTATCCTGCTCTCGGCGATTAGAAATGACGTAGGCATCCATGGATCTGATTCTGCTACAACCCGACATTTTTCGACGCGGGCAATTGGAGTGCTGGCGGCACATTGATCAACAATCATCTGCAGGATGCACGCCTGAATGCTGGTCCATGCATAGAGTTGTTATCCCTGCATCAGGGCATGCTGCAATCCTTCACCACCGACAAAGCGGCACCTGGCACCAATCAACCGGTGATTACCGAACTGAGCTGCGTTAAATGCGTGGATCAGATTTCCAGCAAGCTTCTAGACTACTCCCTGCGCGCAGAACCACTGGGGCGAGGCAAGGATCGACCGGCTATCCTTTACATCTTGCGCAACAGCGGCGATCAGCTCATCAATGTCATGACGATCACCTTGCGTGATGCCCTCATTACCGAGATGCAAATGCAAGCACATGCTGACGACACGCCGACGGAGCAATTCAAACTCAACTTCACAGAAGTTTTGTGGAGCTACAGCGCGCAGCTCAGTACCAGCCATGTAGCAGACAAGATTGCGACCGGCTGGAACAAGGAGCGCCGTCACACCATCACCGCCTTTACTGATTGAGAGACTGAAATTTTTCTCTAAAATTTTCTTGGTCGCGTTTCGATTGAAATTTACATTAATCAAAAAAACAAGAACGCAAGAATAGCGCTCCCCGGTCGCGTCAGAAATTCTTCACTTTATGCATTCGCTCGATATTCTTCCCGCACATATCGTCCCGCACTTGCTTTCATGCAAGTGCGGCGATTTGGCATTACACGTCGATGACCGTAAAATGACGATTGATCAATGTCGGATGCTGGGAGAATAGATGTCTTTTGTAATTGAGTTACTGAATACATTCAAGGTGCAGTCCGAAGATATGCGCCTCTTCGTACAAGTTTTTTCCATTGTCTTCTGTACCCTGCTGCTGAATTTCGTCAGCACAGGAATTCTCCGGCGCCTCCACAAAAAATCCAAGCTCACTACCACCCCGTGGGACGAGGCCTTGATCGACGCGATACGCAAACCCGCGACGGTGTTGATCTGGGTTGTCGGCATTGCATTTGCGGCGAAGGTATTGCATCAAAATACCGAGTCGGTAATTCTGGAATCCGTGCCCACGGTGCGCGACATTGCCATCATCCTGTGTGTTGGCTGGTTCTTGCAGCGTTTTATCGCGCGAGTCGAAGCAAATCTACTGAAACGCAGCCCGGATAACGGCAAGCACGTAGATCAAACCACGATCAACGCAATCGGCAAGCTGCTGCGCATATCCGTGATGATCACGATAGGTTTGATTATCCTGCAACAGCTGGGATTCAGTATTTCCGGTGTGCTGGCCTTCGGTGGCATAGGCGGTGTTGCTATCGGTTTTGCTGCCAAGGAATTGCTGTCCAACTTCTTCGGCGCACTGATGATTTACATGGATAGGCCATTCGCTGTCGGCGACTGGATACGTTCGCCGGATCGCAATATCGAAGGGACTGTCGTCGATATAGGCTGGCGCATCACAACGATTACTACCTTCGACAAACGCCCTCTCTACGTGCCGAATGCCACGTTTACGTCTATCGCAGTCGAAAATCCATCGCGCATGTCGCATCGCCGCATCAATGAGGTTATCGGCGTACGTTACGACGACGGCAGCAGATTGCCGGCGATCGTGGCAGATGTGAAAGCCATGTTACTGGCGCATGAAGAAATCGATCAGGACGAAACGCTGATGGTCAACTTCGACAAGTTTGCCGCGTCTTCGCTCGACTTTTTCATCTATACGTTCACGCGTACAACCAACTGGGTACGCTATCACGAAGTCAAACAGGATGTGCTATTCCAGATCATGCAGATTATCGAACAGCACGGTGCAGAAATCGCCTTCCCAACCTCGACCATTCATGTTCCTGGATCCTTGCGTCTGGCTTCGGAAAATGGGCCAGACCTGGTGGACATGCCAACATCTGCCTGAGACGGCCGTGCTGTCATTTCAGCAATTGAAATGACAGCACGGCCCGGATTAATGCCGCCAACGTTTTTTTCATATCCCCCTGCTGCGTAATCCTGTAGTCAGCCTTGGTCTTTACAATGGTGCTGCGACGATATCTTGCTTGATGCCGTCGCAAGCAACCCTGCTCATCCTGACGCGCCCATCGTCGCATCCATTGCGGCCGTCGTTTATAGCAGGCGCGCTTCTTGCATTTTCTTGCACCATTGGCATGCCTGCGCCACAAGCGTAGTCATGCATTTTTCTAGCCCAACCCTTACTAGATGAACTCATGGATCTGACTACACCCGCTTTACTCTTTCCCGCCATCTCCTTGCTGTTGCTGGCTTATACCAATCGCTTCCTGGTGACGGCACAACTGATACGCCAGTTGCACGTCAAGTATCAGGACGGCTCACGCAACGAAGTAACCCGACAAATATCCAATCTGCGTCAGCGTGTACTGCTGATCCAGCGCATGCAGGCGATGGGCGTCGTGTCATTTTTGCTGTGCGCGCTGTCGATGCTGCTGGTGTTTATAGCGCTGATTCCGATTGCCAAAGTGATTTTCGGCCTGAGCATCTTCATGCTGGTCTTGTCCCTGCTGGTTTCCCTGCATGAGATCACCATCAGCACCAGGGCGATCGAAATCGAGATGGAGGATATGGAGCAAAGCCTGCAGAAACACGATTGAAGTCGTGCTCATGCTTCACTGCGGAAATCATGTCTGTCCGCAAGTAAAGTCCGCAGCATTCGAACTGCATTCCGCTCGTATTTGGGGGTATAGTTGCAAGCCTAGGCGCAACGCTTCCCCATCTTTTAGTACAAATATCTTATGCCGCAAGTGACTCTTCCCATCGCAAAAAACGTGTTCGGCGAACCGCTGGTGCCGTGCTCGTTCAAACCCGTTACCGGCTACTTCCGGGACGGTTGCTGCAAGACCAATGAAGAGGATGTCGGCACACACATAGTCTGCACGGTGATGACGGCTACCTTCCTGGAATTCAGTCGCGGCTGCGGCAACGATTTATCCACACCACGGCCGGAATGGAATTTCCCGGGCTTGAAGCCGGGTGATCAATGGTGTTTGTGCGCGAATCGCTGGGTCGAAGCATGGCGCGCAGGCGTGGCACCCAAGGTGGTACTGGAAAGCACCAATCAAAAAATTCTGGAAATTGTCAGTCTGGATGATTTGCGTGAGTACGCTTACGCCATTCCGGAAGAAGAGTAAGTCTCCTGCGGGAGAAGACTGCATTTCAGTCTGCACCAAGCTCGCCATTTTCGCATCGCTATTGCTCTGATCCGCTGCCCGACGGCAGAATTACTTGCCCGGCAGCGCCTCCTTGATCGGGCGTACAGATCCACAATCCGAACTTAGCCATTTGCCACTGGTATCGGTGCGATCGCTGACCGGCATGCCTTGCATCGTTCCCTTGAACTCGGTGCTCGTGCTAAAGCTCCGATCGCTGGCAAAGACTGTCTTGCTTACTGCCTTACCCTTCATTTGTGCGCCATCGCAAATCATGTCCATCGTGTAACCATCGCTGGTACGCTTTTGATTCTTGATCTCACAGCCGGATTCCTTGTGATTCATTTGCGGCAGGTTTTCACGCGCCGCCATTTCCTTCGTGATGCAGATCCTGTTGACGATGGCACCGCTCTGCAATTGCGCCATGTCGACACCCATTTTGCGCATTTGCTCGATCTGCTCGGGCGAAATTTTCGGCATGTTTTTCATCGAGCTCGATTGCTGTGTCACTTCCCACAAACCCGGCTGCATGCTGCCGGCAGCAAAGGACGGGATCGCGCACGCCAGCGCAAGTGCGGCAGCAAGGTGAAAAGAAAAAGATTTGCACATGACGGATCTCCGAATATGGAATGATCATTGCATCCTACATTCGGTTTTTGCGCGCCACAATATCCGATGCTTTCAATGGCCCAAAGGCTTGAAAATTCATGCGTATGAGGCCAAAGAAGTTAACAATATTTCCACAAAGAATCAACTAAACTTATAATTAGGCAACTAAACCCTCTAGGTCAGCACTGATCGAGTCACATTGCTCATGGGCTCCGTATGGATTCATTAACCGCCGGCATCATATTGATCCTGTTGCAATTTTGTATTGCTCTGGTAATGGCGGGCGTTTTTTTTGCGGCACCGACAGAAAAAAGCACCCGTTACTGGGCCATAGCAGGCACCTCTATCGCAATAGGCGCATTGATCGCGATACTGAATAATCGCGAGCCACGCATATTTGTCTTGCTGACCGGTGCAGGCTTGATCATTGCCGGTCTTATCTATCAATGGTTCGGCGTCCTCTCCTTCTACAAAAAGCCGACGCCTAAATGGGCATGGACTATCTGCATTGCCTTTCTGCTGTCACTGGCAATATTGATGAGCATGGATGCGCCGCAGCCCATGCGCACCCTGCTGTTTGGAATCACGACTATGCTGCTGCACACATTGTGTTTGCGATCAGTATGGCAAGGCCAACAAGGTCCACCCCAAACCTTTGTCCAGCGTCTGGTGCAGGGCGCCCTCCTGCTACTGCTGATCGGCGATGTCCTGAAACTCTGGATCGCCGGCACACACATCATGGACGGTTCAACGATCAGTCGCTCGACTTTGGAAGTGGTAACAACCTACGTCATACCAACCGTCGGCACAGTGCTGTTCTCCATCGGCTTGCTGTTACTGTATTTTGAACGGACGATAGAAGAAAATCGTCATCTTGCCACCCACGACGAATTAAGCAAATTGCTGAATCGGCGCGCCGTTGTGGCTGCGGGCGAACGAGAACTAGACTTATCGGTGCGCTTGCAACGCTCGTTGACGCTGGCATTTATCGACATTGATCTATTCAAGCGTTTCAACGATCAGTTCGGCCATGCCGCCGGAGATACCGTCCTGATCGAAGTCGCCGACATTCTGCAAAAGACCTGTCGTTCCATCGATCTGGTGGGCCGCTATGGCGGTGAAGAATTCCTGGTCGTGCTGCCGGGCGTCGACCTGAATGGTGCAACGGTAATTGGCCAACGACTGGTCAATGCCGTACGTTCGTATCGCTTTCGCGGAGAACATCCGGTCACGATCAGCATTGGATTGGCCACACTGCCGCTGGATGGCAATTGTTCGTGGGATCAACTGATGCGCCGCGCCGATGCTGCACTGTACGAAGCCAAGGATATGGGTCGCAATCGCTTTTGCGTATAAGGTGACACACGTTCAATTTCCTGTGTATTGCACGATGAGTTTGCATACATTCGATCGCCATTCATTTCAGCCTGACCTCCCTCGCTCTTGATCATTTTTCTACAAGACGCTTGCTATACAACATCCCGCTATTTCTCGATAGATACATCGTGCGCCCGGTGGTAAGCTGAAGACTAAACAACAGAGAGATGCCACATGACCGCAATCAGCGCGCAACTTGCATTGGCCGATGTCACGCCGGACATGGTCTTGTCAGATGACCTGCTTGATCCGCAAGGGCAAGTTCTGCTGCCCAAAGGTGCCACTTTGACTGAACATACGATCGAATCTCTGCATAGACACAATGTCGTCTCAGTCAGAATTGAGATGGGCCAGCTGACACCTGAAGAGGACGCAATACAGCGGGCACATTTTCAAAACCGCCTGGAACGACTTTTCCGCAAGTCGGATGCCGAAAATGCAAATGGTCTGCTGCATCGCTACATCCGCCATTTTCGGTTGGGAGAAGAAGCATGACGAACACCGTGCCTGAACCCAACATCACCAAAGTACATTTCGATCAAGTACTGGAACAGATTCGCGATTTGCCTGCGCTGCCAGCCATCGTTCAAGACTTGATGGCAAGTGTCGGCCCCGATGATATTGATATCAACGTCATTACCCGCAAAGTCATGCTGGATCAGGCGCTTGCAGCGAAAACCTTGCGCTTTGCCAACTCATCGTTTTACGGCACACAAACCAAGGTCACCACCATTCAACAGGCGATCACGCTGATAGGCGTGAACTCGGTGCGCCATGTGGTGACGGCCACGGCACTGACCGGCTACTTCCCGACCAATAGTTGTGCCGGGCTCGATTTCATTTCACTGTGGCGCCATGCAATTGCGACGGCAGTATGTGCACGCGTACTGGCACGCCATCTGCATGTAAATCAGGATTACGCGTTTACTGCCGGCCTGTTGCACGACATAGGACGTCTGGTACTGGCAACCTATTTCCGCCGCGAATACGAAGCGGTGGTTGCCTACCGCAAGCTGCATGATTGCCAATGGCTGCAGGCCGAACGGGATGTCATGGGCGTGGATCATGCAATGGCAGGCGAAGCGCTGGCCGCGCACTGGCATTTTTCCGATACGATTCGGTTTGCAATTGCCGGTCATCACCAGCCGGAGAACCAAAAAGTGCATTCACTCGCCTCCATCGTGCACGTTGCGAACGCGATCACGCACGCGCTGGATATGTCCGGCTTGGAGGATGATCTGGTGCCACCGATTTCGCCCGCATCGTGGGAGGGACTGGGATTGAGCGAAGAAATTTATCAGCACGTATTTCTTGAAACAGAATTGCAATTCGATGAAGTAAGCCGCGTGCTGCTGTCAGAATAATAGAAAGAAGAAGTTGGAAGAAATTACGACCTTTGGGGAATCCGAATATACGATCGGCAAGCTGCATTTATTTGACGGCGTGACCGATGCCGGCGTCGACGCCATGCTCGCGCCATGCACCGTGCTGCGCATTGCCGCTGAAGCAGAACTGCCGAACATGCATGGCACTGAAGCCTGTGTCTATGTTGTATTGCGTGGCGCCTTGAGCAATTTTCTCGTCGCAGACAATACTCAGCAGCGGCGGACCGACAAGATTCTGGCAGGCGAAAGCATAGGGGAATTATCGGTACTGGACGAAGCCGTACCCTCCAACACCATGACAGCCGTGGAAGAAACCGATTTGCTGGTCATCCCGTCGCGTCTGATGTGGAAACTGATTGATGAAGTGGATGGCATCGCGCGCAACCTCCTGCGTCAACTGTCATTCCGTCTGCGCGCAGCCAATGCACAATTGCGGCGGCGCGAAAAAGTCGGCGAATTTTATCGCCAGTTGTCACTGATTGATGGCCTTACCAGTTTATATAATCGTGCATGGATGAATGACAGGCTGCCGACTCTGATCGAAGAAGCACACGCAGCTAGTCGCCCGCTATCATTGATCATGATCGATCTGGATTACTTCAAAAAATTCAACGATGAATATGGTCATCTGGTCGGCGACAATGCATTGCGCGTAGCCGCCGGCGTATTGAGCGCGGCACTGCGCCCCAGCGATTTCGCCGTGCGTTACGGCGGTGAAGAATTGACCGTCATCCTGCCGGACAGCGATGCGATAGCTGGCAAGATGGTTGCACAGCGCCTGTGTGAACGCATGCGCAAAGCGATTGTATTCGAAGATATGCATCTTCCCCTGCCACACGTGACGGCCTCGTTCGGAGTCGCGACTCTTGATGCTCATTACAGGGCTGAAGACCTGATCACCAGAGCCGATGCTGCCATGTATCGCGCCAAGGAAGCCGGGCGCAATCAGATTTCGTTCTAGGCCTTCGCTGTTCAAGGCTGTGCACTTTTCGCAATGACTGTTTGCAAGCACTTTTAATTCAGCATCACCTCACCCTATTTCACGATGTCCAACCATACCTTCCTCTGGCACGACTACGAAACCTTCGGCATCAATACGCGTCGCGATCGCCCGGCGCAATTTGCCGCGATCCGCACGGATGCCGAGCTCAATGAAATCGGTGAGCCGGTCATGCTGTACTGCAAACCGGCCAACGATTTTCTGCCTGATCCACAGTCATGCCTGATCACCGGCATTACGCCACAAGTCTGTCTGGAACGCGGCATACCCGAATATCAATTCGCGACCGAAATCGAAAAACTGCTATCGCAAACCGGCACCATCGGCGTCGGCTACAACACGATACGCTTCGACGACGAAGTCACGCGCTTCATGTTCTGGCGCAATCTGATCGATCCGTATGCGCGCGAATGGCAAAACAGTTGCGGTCGCTGGGATATTCTCGATGTCGTACGTACTGCCTACGCTCTGCGCCCCGAAGGCATCAACTGGCCGCATCATCCAGACGGACGCCCAAGCTTCCGACTGGAACAACTGACCGCAGAAAACTGTATCGCGCATGAGGCTGCGCATGATGCCTTATCCGATGTGCGCGCGACGATCGCGATGGCACGCCTGATACGTGATCGCCAACCCAAGCTGTTCGACTTCTGTTTTGCCTTGCACAAGAAGGACAAGGTTGCAGCGGAAATCGGCCTGCCCGTGCGCCGTCCCTTCCTGCACATCACCGGCATGTTTCCAGCCGAACGCGGTTGCATCGGCATCGTCTGGCCGCTGGCCGTACATCCGACCAACAAGAACGAAGTCATCGTCTGGGATCTGGCTGCCGATCCAAGCGAACTCGCAGCGCTGGATGCCGCGACGATACGCATGCGCATGTTCAGCAGATCAGATGCCTTGCCGGAAGGTGTCAGCCGCCTGCCGATCAAATCCATCCATTTGAACAAATCACCGGTCGTCATCAGCAGCCTGAAAACCCTGTCCGCAGAGATGACGGAAAAGTGGGGCCTCGATGTCGCCGCCGCTTTGCGTCACGCAGAGATTGCCGCGCAAACACCGGACATGACGGCGATCTGGCAAGACGTTTTTCACAGACCGCAAGAAGGCACGCCCGACGTGGACGAGGATCTGTACGGCGGCTTTGTCGGCAACAACGACAGGCGTCTGCTGCAAGAACTACGGACCTTGTCGCCGGAGGGATTGGCGAAGGCGCAGCCGAGTTTTAACGACGTACGTCTGGAAGAATTGGTATGGCGTTATCGTGCGCGTAATTTCCCGCACACGTTGTCCGCTGACGAAGCGCAACGCTGGGAAGAACATCGGGCAGCAAGGCTGTTCGATGGCGGCGACGGTGGCCGTACGATAGAACAACTGTTTTCTGAAATTGACCAGTTGTCCGAAACCGCCGATGAGCGCGGTGAAGAGATACTTGGCGCGTTGTACGACTATGTCGAATCGATTGCGCCGGTGCGTGACTGAAGAACTAGAGGATGAAGCATTGTTTCATATAGATGCAAGCCGGATCGTTTACATTCGTGCGCTACCCGCGCTCCGGCAACGGCCTGCATTATCCGCGGCAAGTGACAGTATAATTGTCGCGCATGCCAGTCTAGGCATTAAAAATCAGTGACATCGCTGTGCTACCGGGATCAACATGAATCTTTCTTATTGGTGTGTGTTGGCAGCGGGTGTCATGCCTGTAATGACGATTGCAATTGCAAAATGGGGACGACGCGATTTCGATAATTCGGAGCCACGGCGCTGGCTGGAGCAGCAAAGCGGGATAAGACGCCGTGCCGATTCTGCACATCACAATCACTTTGAGGCGTTTCCATTTTTTGCTGCCGGTGTGCTGGTTGCGCAGCAATTACACGCCGCGCAGGATTCAATCGATATGCTGGCAATCGCGTTCATTGCTTCGCGCATTGTGTACACCTGGCTTTATCTGTCGGATCGTCCGACACTACGCACTGTCTCGTGGCTGATTGGCTATCTGGCAGTCATCGGCTTGTTTCTAGTCGCGGCGTTTCAAGGCGCGTCATAAACGAAGCTCGGTATTTTTATTTCACTTTTCATTGCTTATGTCACACGATCAAACATTTCAAATCCTGCACGATTCGCTCAATGCCGTGCGTGCAGACAAACTGGGCATTGCCGAATTTTGCCAACTGTGGCGTGCGCAATCAGCATTGCTGACATCACTTCCATCCCGCTATAGCGAAGTCATGGAAGACTTGTTGAGCCGCCTGGAAGCAGGCAGTTTATTTACTGAAGAAAGCTGTTCATTCAGTCAGATCGACCTGCTGGCGACCCTCGATGTATGGCTGGAAACAGCGCGTCAGTCAAAGTAATTATTGATCTACCAAACGATGGCACGCGAATTGATGACAACCGCAATATCTTCCCACCATTCACCAGCAAAATGCCATGCAACAACTTGAATTTGAATTGAACGACGAATATGTCGAATTGAACCAGTTACTGAAACTGGTCGGCGTCTGCGATAGCGGTGGCGCCGGAAAAATGATTGTCGCCAGCGGCAAGGTCAAAGTGGATGGACAAACGGAATTGCGCAAGACCTGCAAGATTCGTTCTGGCCAAGTCGTGGCGCTCGGCGATGTGCGGATCAAGGTGGTAGCACCTAAGTAAGCCGGTCATGCAAGTACTGCGCGCATTGTTTGGCGCAGTACTTGCATGACCGGCTGCCGCACCATCAGACATTTCAGTTGCGCGGCGAGTGCGTTCGCCAAGCCTCAACGGCTGCCGTTTGCAACCGCCAGCACCTGCGTCGGAAACTGTTCAGGCCTACTTGCTTTCATCGCGTCATGTGGCACAGTCAGCACACGTCTGGGTAACGGCGTGACATTGTGATGCGACATATCATTTGCACTTGTCGACATGTTTGCACGACTGTCTTCAGCCAATTTAAAGACGGCAACGGTCTCCGACAATGCAAGCGTTTGCTCACGCATGCTTTCGGCGGCGGCGGCGGCTTCCTCAACCAGCGCGGCATTCTGCTGCGTGATGTCATCCATCTGTCCCAGCGCCTGATTGATATGTTCAATGCCGGTTTGTTGCTCGGAACTGGCGGCGGTAATTTCTTCCATAATGGTGGTTACGCGACTGATGGAATCGACGATTTCATCCATCGTTTTGCCAGCGCTGTCCGCCTGCCGGCTACCGACCTCCACTTTTTCGACAGAGTCGGCTATCAATGCCTTAATCTCTTTCGCCGCCATTGCGCTGCGTTGCGCCAGATTGCGCACTTCCGTTGCGACCACGGCAAATCCCTTACCCTGCTCGCCGGCACGCGCCGCTTCCACCGCAGCGTTCAAGGCCAGGATATTCGTCTGGAAGGCGATGCTATCGACAACGCCAATGATGTCTCTGATTTCTCGCGATGATTGCTGAATCGCCTGCATGGTGTGCACGACTTGCGCCACGGCAGCGCCACCCTGCGCGGCGATGCTGGATGCTGTCCTCGCCAGCTTGTTGGCATGCTGTGCATGCGCGGCATTCTGTCTGACTGTCGTGGTCAGCTCTTCCATCGCGGCAGAGGTCTGTTCCAGTGAGCTGGCTTGCTCTTCAGTGCGAGTGGACAGATTGAAGTTGCCGGTGGCAATCTCCTTCGAAGCCAATGCAATCGTGTCGCTACCGAGTCGCACTTGTGACACCAGATGCGTCAAGCCATCGTTCATACCGCCAAAGGCATTCAGCAGTTGCGCAATTTCATCCTTGCCATGCGAGCCGGTTTTCTTGCTCAAGTCGCCGGATGCAGCACGCTTGACTGCGCTTCCCAGACGTTGCACTTCGGTTGAAAACGATACATAGAAACCGAGCAGAAAATAGGCCGCGATGAGCAAAATGGAAAAGATCGCCAGCATGATCATATTGCGATGCAAGGCATCTCTCTCCAACCTCTGCTGCAGCAATTGCATCATCAAATTTGCAGACGTATCGGCCGCTGCATACAAGCCATCGATGCTGCCATGGCCGGCTTCGGCAAAGGCGTTGCCGGTAGTTTGATCGACTGAATTCAATACTTCATTCTTGGCTCTATCCAGATACGCGACTGCTGCCGGAATCGCCGCCTGCGCCGCCGCCATCGGTTGAGAAAGTTGCGGACTCTCCTGCAGCAGCATATCTATCTTGTCTGGAATGCCAGCCAGATCGCGACGTGCCAGCAACACTGTGGAACCCAGCAGCACTTCTTCATTCGCCTCCATCAAACCGCTGTCGATGTAGGCCGCACCGCGTCCGGCTATCTCCGACAAGCCTTCTGTAATACGCGGGAAATCCTTACCGAACAATTCAGCCAGATAATAAGTCGTTCCTTCCGGATCGTGCGTGAGCTTGCTGCGATCGGCAATCAGTATGTTGAATCGATATAGCTGTGCAATCAGGGCCGTATGCTCATCGTAGATCTTTCTATCTTTTGCTCCTGCAAATTTCCCTTGCAATGCGGTCCAGTCGGTTTGTATTTCCTGCCATGCATTGCCCTTGTACAAGCCGGGTTCTGCACTGCGCATGGCATCAAATGCGCTGATTTCCTGATTGATATCCTTTTGCGTTTGCAGCGCCTTCTGCTCTGCACTGGCGTTACCCATGATGAACATATGCTGGAATGCACGATGTTTTTGCGTCAGTTCTATGATGTTCTGGATCTTGCGTACATGGCTGACGCCCAGACGCTCTTGCTGTGTGAAAGCGATGGATTTATCCAGTTCGCTCAGCAATAAAAAGGTAGCCAGCAGCAACGGCGTGACAAAGATAATCGTTAGTACGACAAACTTGGGCAACAACCGCAAGCGCTGCATTAATTTGACTGCAGGTCGCAGCAAGACATTTTTCATTGAGCACTTTCAGATGGTGATGCCAGGTCATGCGTGAGGCCTGAAGTCCCTGGCCCCAACCTGGCGTAACGGTGATTGCATCGTCACACATGTTTTCTTTCGGCAATTTTGAGGCCGAAATATGACTGCTTGATGAATTGTCTTTTTGCACAGATGGTCGTGGAATCGGCGTACCAATGCAGCTAGCCATGGGACAATGCCGGCTATGAGGACTTATGAAAAATTAATATTCGTCGATCTCGAAACCACAGGTGCGAACCTGATCAATGATCGAATTACCGAAATCGGCATCGTTGCAGTCCATCCTGATGGTGTCATTGATCGCTGGTCCAGCTTTGTCAATCCCGGTCGACCCATACCGTCTTTCATCCAGGGTCTGACCGGCATTAGCGACGACATGGTTAAAACCGCACCGTCCTTTGATGCGCTGGCCAACGCGGTGCATGAACGGTTGGCAGATGGTTTGTTCATCGCACATAATGCGCGCTTCGATTATGGGTTTTTACATCATGCGTTTGCACGTACTGGCCATGCCTTGCAGTCGGAAATGCTGTGTACCGTCAAGCTATCACGAGCGCTCTTCCCTGAAGAAAAGCGGCATAACCTGGACACGCTGATCGCGCGTCACAGCCTGATACCCGAAGCCCGCCATCGCGCCTTGGCCGATGCTGATTTGCTATGGCAGTTTTGGGGGAAATTGGTGCGTGATATGCCGCCAGATACACTGGCATACGCGGTCAAGAAACTGCGACAAAAGTCAGGCTTGATTGCTGCATCAGCCACACTGCAGACAGAATCGAATTAGCCATCATTGATACGTGGTGCTATGCTTTGAACACTAAAAATTGCGTGCAGTTTCAGCGGCTCATTAGAAAAGCAAAGGAAGAGACTTAGAACAATGACAAAAATCATCTACATCGCCGACCCTATGTGTTCATGGTGTTACGGTTTCGGACCGGAGCTCAAGACACTGCTTGATGGCGTTCCTGAATTACACTTTGAAATCGTTCTCGGCGGCTTGCGCGCCTACAACAAAGAATTGATGGATGAGGCGTTAAAGATAACACTGCTGTCGCATTGGAAAAAAGTCGCAGAGACCAGCGGCATGCCGTTTTCACAGGCAGCCTTGTCACACAAGAATTTTATTTACGATACCGAACCCGCATGTCGTGCCGTAGTCACCGCTCGCCGGTTGGCACCGGAAACCGCACTCGATGTTTTTCACGCAATTCAGCACGGATTTTATGCTGAAGGTCTGGATACGACCAACGGCGATGTGCTGACGAAGATCGTGGTACCTGTTTTGAATAAAGCAGGAATAAATATAAGCGCGCAGGATTTTTTGACCACCTGGTCATCGGAAGAAGCGATCACGGCCACTCATGATGATTTTCTACAGACGCAACGTTGGGGCGTAACTGGCTTCCCTACGCTGGTATTTGAACGGGCTGGCGAACTGTATCTGGTCACGTCCGGCTTTGCACGCACGGAGGTATTGGTTGAGCGTCTGCAAACATTGGTCGATCAGACATCAGACTCGTGATGAATGAATGAATGAATGAATGAATGAATGAATGGCTAGGCCGATTTACACTCGACCCAGCCTGCCAAACTCAATACATGTGTTGCCCGCCATTAATGGCGATATTGGCACCCGTCAAAAATGCCGCCTCATCTGACGACAAATAGGCGACCAAACCGGCTATCTCTTCAGGTTTACCTAACCGTCCCATAGGAATTTGCGGGATGATCTTTGTATCCAGTACCTCTTGCGGTATCGCCGTTACCATTTTCGTACCAATATAACCAGGTGAAATAGTATTCACGGTCACGGCCTTGCGCGCAACTTCAAGCGCAAGTGCTTTGGTAAAACCATGCATGCCTGCCTTGGCTGCGGAATAGTTGGTTTGACCGAATGCGCCCTTCTGGCCATTGACTGAAGAAATATTGATAATGCGGCCCCAGCCGCGTTCGACCATGCCATCGCAGACTGGTTTGGTCATGTTGAATACAGAATCCAGATTGGTCGCCATGACTTCATCCCAATCTGTCTTCTCCATTTTCTTGAATGTTACGTCGCGCGTAATCCCGGCATTGTTGACCAGTACGTCTACTGGCCCGATCTCTTTTTCGATAATAGCAACACACTGCCGCGCCGAATCGTAATCGGATACATCACACGGATAAGCATGAAAATTGAAGCCGCTTTCCTTCATGCTAGCCAACCATTCGGCGGCTTTCTTGTTACCCGGCGAATAAGTCGTTACCACATGATATCCAAGCGCTGCCAGCTTGATGCAAATCGCTTCTCCCAAACCACCCATACCGCCAGTTACTAGTGCGATGCGTGTCATTTTATTCTTCCTTGTCTCGTCTATTTTGAACCTGTTAAAACAGGTTTCATCTTTCTACAGCAAGCGCTACCCCCATTCCACCGCCTATGCACAAACTCGCCAAACCACGCTTCGCATCGCGTCGTATCATCTCATGTATGAGCGTCACCAGAATACGGCAGCCAGACGCACCGATAGGATGGCCGATCGCAATAGCTCCGCCATTGACATTGATCTTGTTGGTATCCCAGCCCATCTCACGATTCACCGCAATTGCTTGTGCGGCAAAGGCTTCGTTGATTTCCATCAAATCCACATCCTGATGGATCCAGCCCGCTTTTTTTAAACACAATTGTGCGGCAGGAACAGGCCCCATTCCCATTAGCGCAGGATCCACCCCGGCAGAGGAATAAGCCTTGATTTTAACCATTGGTTTCAGCCCGAGTTCAGCCGCCTTTTTCGCCGTCATCATGATGACGGCTGCAGCACCATCGTTGATGCCGGATGCATTACCAGCGGTGACTGTGCCATCTTTTGAAAATGCCGGACGCAGTGCAGCGAGCGAATCCAGAGTTGTGCCGTACTTGATGTATTCGTCTGCATCGACAATGACAGATGCTTTTTTCCCCGCAATTTCGTAAGGAATGATTTCATCCTTGAACTTGCCAGTCTTTTGCGCTGCTTCGGCCTTGTTCTGCGAAGCGAGCGCAAATTCATCCTGTTCCTGGCGCGAAATGTTGAATTTATTGGCGATATTTTCAGCCGTTGTACCCATATGGTATTGGTTGTATACGTCCCACAAACCGTCGACAATCATGGTATCGATCAGCTTCGCATCACCCATGCGAAACCCATCACGCGACCCATTCAGTACATGCGGCGAAGCACTCATGTTTTCCTGACCGCCGGCAATGATGATTTGCGCGTCGCCACATCGTATTGATTGTGTCGCAAGATGTGTCGCCTTTAAGCCGCTCCCACACACCTTATTGATCGTGAAAGCTGGCACCATATCCGGCAAGCCGCCACGTATCGATGCCTGCCGAGCCGGATTTTGTCCACAACCCGCTGTCAATACCTGCCCAAGTATGACTTCGCTAATAGCATCGGCACTGATACCGCTGCGTGCCAGCAAATTTTTGATTACATGCGCGCCCAAATCAGCAGCAGATATTTTTGCAAATGCTCCACCGAATTTTCCAACTGCAGTGCGCCCTGCAGCGACAATAACGACATCATCCATTTAACTCTCCTTAAAGGATTGAAAAAACGAGTGTTGCGACAAGCCAGAAAAATAAGGAAGCCTTCACGCTCACCGCAGGACATAAGTCAATTCACATCGACACTACAAGCATGTGTTCACCCTATCCAAAATTTATCAAAAATGCAATGATTTGTCAGAGAATTATTGAAAGTTGACTGATTGCATTACTGCGGCTTGAAGGTATTAGTGGTGGTGGTGGAGATATAAGTGTAGCGGATCGGATGTTTGTATTAGAGAAGGGATGGATGTGATGGAGATGAGATTGGAGGTTTAATCGGACACGCGCGCTG
>LNFM01000297.1_pt1 | contig 127931 bp, 111 predicted proteins | sample 596031 | NCBI WGS metagenome assembly LNFM01 (sample SAMN04254537, study PRJNA301005) | activated carbon metagenome | isolation source: dual media filters at the Ann Arbor, Michigan drinking water treatment plant | place: USA: Ann Arbor | reverse complement strand
CTGGAGCACGGTGATTCACTACTACAACGCAGCGGGCGTCCGCACGCTCACGACGGGCGTCTACGACGCGGGCGGCACGTTCTCGTATTGAGGGTTTGTTACGCCGGACGAAGTGGTGCCATATGCGCCGCTCCGTCCGGTTTTTGCTGAGCGATGGTCAACACCGCAGTGCGTCGCGCGTTGGCTGCGCCACCGTCCATCTGCGAGTACAGCCGCTTGCTGGTGAGTATGCGTGGTTTGGAGATTCTGTCTCCGCCGTAGTTGAAACTGTGACTTGACCGTATCGCAACCCCTTTCACCTGCTGGCAAATGCACGCATCGGATTGACGTGCAAAGCGAATCTCGGTGGCTGTTGCGTGCGCGGATGTCTGGATCCTTGGTGGGCTTGCCTTCCTCGACCCGTTGATGTGCGGCGGGTTTGATCTTCAGGGGGTGGCAATGGGGTTTGTCGGACGCGTTTGGCATTTTGCTTCCGCTTACCCGGTCGCGACCATCTCCTCAGTTGCATTCTATGCCTTGATAATTGCGGCTTATGTGCCGCGGTTCCGGCAGCATATCGTGCCGCGATTCAACCATCCAATTTCGCCGCAGCAATCGTTCCTCTCAGCCATGGACGCCATGCGTGGGTTCGCAGCGACCCTTGTCGCCTTGGGTCACTGCTTCTATTGGACGTATCCCGTCTTCTACAAGAGCCAGCTCCGGGTGCCCTTGCTCGCGTACGGGGCCAAGGCCGTCCCGATGTTTGCCATTCTCAGTGGCTTTCTCATTTACAGATCCGCTCGGCGGATCAAGTCCGACGCCGACGTAAAGCACTTTGTGGCGCGCCGGTTTTTCAGAATCTACCCGCTCTACCTGCTGTCCGTCATCGTTTGCCTCGCCATGGGGCAAATCGTATCCGACAGCAAGGACGTCGGTTCACTCTCCTATTTCATGGCCGAGTCAATGATGCTGCGGGCGCTGGATTTTCCCCAGTTCGCCAATCCGGTGACGTGGAGCCTCTATGTCGAGGTTTTATTCTACGCGATCCTTCCCGTCTATCTGATGGTGATCGGATCGAAGCGGTTCCTCAGCGTCACGTTCTTCGTGCTGGTTGTCTTGATCGTTGCCGATCAAGTGCCGAGCCGTGAGTTGCACCTCTGGAAATACTTCGTCATGGGGATGATCGCCTCGGAGCTGTCGCTGCGGCACCGGGAGTTGCTCCAGGGCGTCGCCGGAAAGATCATTCTGGCCGTCGGACTGGCCCTGCTCCTGATCGATCTCGTGGGACCGAAGACCGACTGGGTCGCTCATATGGGTCTCGTGAAGCGAAATCTCGCCGAGTACACGATCGGGCTCGGTCTTGCGTTCTCGCTCATCGCGGCGTCGATCTCGTTCGTGCCGCTGGCGGGCCGGCTGCTCGACGTGTTCCCGATCCGGTTCATCGGGGTCGTTTCCTACAGCATCTTCATCGTGCATCCGTTCTATCTGCTGGTGAACTTCCCGGAACTCGTCCTGCGCAAGGTCGGGACGCAAACGGAGTACTTCAAGACGCTCGAAGCCCTGCCCGACTGGTATCTGCCGGTTTTGTTCGTGCCGGGGATTTTCGCCTGGGCGGCGGTCACATTCCTGCTGATCGAGAAGCCAGCGCTGGTCGCCGGCAGCCGGTGGATGGAGCGGCGGCAGACGCACGAGGAGCCGCCGCGCGCCACTCCGGACGCCGTCGTCGCCAGGTCCGGGAGCTGAACCGGATGATCGCGCGAGGCCGTCGTCAGGTCCGTTCGAGACACCACGGCAATTCCGTGTCGCCGTGGGTCGCGGCGCGGATCACGAGCTGAAGCGCCGGCTGGCGGATCGCCGAGCTTGAAAACCGGGTCGCCGCCTCGATGGTCATGCGCGCGGCCGGGCTGGTTGCGATCCAGGCGGGGCCGCTGGCCGGAGAAAGCTGCAACCGGCCATCCGGCAGGCTCGTCGCGATCGTACCCGGAGGCAGATGAAAGCGGACCGCGACGGGCAAGTCGCGTTTCAGGCGCAGCGTGCCGTGCGGCGGGCGCAAGCGATCGCAGCCTTCGAGGCGGGCACCGTCGGCCGACAGCGTCAATGTTCGCTCGTGCACGAGGCCGTGGGCCGCGAGATAGCCGTCGTGGGACGCGACCAGCACCAGCGCGCCGTCGCGCTCGTCGATCCGGGCCGAGACGCGCTCGAGGCCCGTCAGGGGCGGCGCGCCGAGCAGCCGGTCGAGCGTCGGGGACTTCAGCAAACGCGCCGACGAGCCGTCGTCGAGGCAAAGTGTCGAATGGCTCGCGGTGGCGCGTGCGTCGGCTGCAGCCTGGCGGTTGGTGCGGCCCGGAAAGCCGGCGTTGGCGACGATACGGCGACCCGCGTGCTCGAGCTCGAACGAGAGGCAGCCGGCGTGGGCGTCGGCAGCAAACAGGAGCGGGGGCGGCGGGGCGCAGTCGACCACGAGCGTGGTGGCGCCGCGAGAGAGCCGTGCATAGCCCGACGCACCGACGTTCGATGCTGGAGGCGACGGTGGGGCACTCCCGATGGCCAGCGCGGTCGCCACCTCTTCGAGCCTGCTCCCCGTCACACCATTGAAACGCGCCAGTTCGCCGCTTTCGAAAACGAGAGACCGCAGGTGCTGCTGCATGCGCGCGATGTGCCGGGCCATCTGATCCGGCGCCTCACGGATGTCCGCTCCATAGCATTCGCGGATCGGCAGCAGATCGATCAGGATGTCGGCCACGACCTCGGGATTGCGCGAGGCATGGCCGCCGTCGGGCAGAAGCTGCTGGTCGAGTTCCGCAATGAGCCGCGCTTCGAGGCGCGGCAGGCTGCGCTCGCGACCGGCGAGCGACAATCCGGCGAGCATCTCCGCCAGAAGGCACGCGAGTTTCGGGTAGCCGAATGCGGCATGCCGGCTCGCGGCGGAGAGGGCTTCGATCTCGAGCGCGAGAGCGCGCGTGAAGCTCGAATAAAACTGGTCGTCGGCGCCATCGAGGAGGAAGCCCGACGAGGTGAGCCAGGCCGTTACGCGACGGGCCGCGACCAGCGGATCGGCAGCCGTTCCCATTCCGCCCGGGCTCGCCCGAAACCGCTGGCGCCAATCGTCGACGAGTTGGCGCGCCAGTGCGGCGGCTTCCGGGAGTTCTGCGGCCCGAAGTCCGCCGAGCCAGGTGAAGCCGTGCAGTTCGCGGGCCCAGGCGAGCGTCGGTGGCGCGACCCCGAACGGTGAGCGGCCGGCGATCTCCTGGACCGTGCCGGCGAGGCCCAGATGCCCCGATCGGAGTTCCTCGAAGACACCGGGGTCGACCGAGCGGAGATCGGAGGGGACGACGCGGATCGTACAACCGACCGTGCGCATGGGGGCGAGGCGCGAGCGGAACGCCGCGCCCATGGCGGCACCCGCGGTGCGTACGAAGCTCCGAGCGGCCAGATGGCCGATCTCGAGGCGCTGGTTGAGGTTCGGCGAGGCCATTCCGCGGAACGCTCCCAACTCTGGGGCCGGCGCGTCGCTGCACCGGCCGAGGCGATCACGATCCGCGTCGCCCGCCTCGTTGCGATAGCCAAGGCGCTGCCGCGAAACAAGGGCCAGCGACACGTCATGCACCACTCCAAGTCCGGGTCGGGCCCGGTCGGTGCTGCGGCTTGGTGTTGACGGCGACGGGCGCAGCTGCCTTCCTCAGCCTCCTGACCTCAACCGCCCAACGCACAGGAGATCGCCGGCCATGATCGAGCTGCCCAAAACGCCATCGTTCAGGCTGGATGGAAAGCGGGCTCTCGTCACGGGAGCCAGCAAGGGGATCGGGCTCGCCGCGGCGGCCGCCCTGGCGGAGGCCGGAGCCCACGTGCTTCTCGCAGCGCGCACGCGGGGCGATCTCGAAGAGGTGCAGGGGGCGATCGCCAAGGCCGGAGGATCGTCGGAGATCGTCGTGCTCGACGTGCTCGACGATGCTGCGGTGCGCCGCGAGATCGACAGTCGTCCGCCGTGCCATGTGCTCGTGAACAACGCCGGGATCAACAAGCCGCAGCCGTTCATCGACTTCAAGATCGAGGATCTCGACCTGCTGCTCGATCTCAATCTCCGGGCGGCGTTCATCGTCGCCCAGGCGATGGCGCGGCGCATGGTGGCGACAGGCACCCGGGGGGCGCTCATTCACATCTCGTCGCAGATGGCGTTCACGACGGGGCCGGGGCGCACCGCCTATTGCGCGACCAAGGCCGGGCTCGAAGGGCTCTCACGGGCGGCGGCGGCGGAACTCGCGCCGCACGGAATCCGTTCGGTGACGATCTGCCCGACGTTCGTCGAGACGCCGCTCGCCGCGCAGATGCTGGCGAAGCCCGAGTTCAAGGCGTTCGTGCTCGAGAAGATCAAGCTCGGCCGCATCGGGCAGGTCGAGGATCTGATGGGAGCGATCGTCTATCTCGCGTCGGACGCGGCGGGCCTCGTCACGGGGACGCACATGCTCGTCGACGGCGGGTGGACGCTCGGCTGAGGTCGTGGCACGGCGCGATGTGTGTCACGAGCCGCGCCGGCACCCGCTGACAAGCGGAGACGCGATCAGCTCGCGATATACTGTCCGCCGTTGGCGTCGAGGCAGGCGCCGGTGATGAAGCCGGCGTCGTCGGCTGCCAGAAACACGACGCAGCGCGCGATTTCTTCGGCCGTGCCAAGCCGGCCGACCGGGATGAACGGCAGGATCTTCGTCTCGAGCACGTCCTTCGGCACGGCCGCCACCATCTCGGTGTTGATGTAGCCGGGCGCGATGACGTTACAGGTGATGTTCTTGGCCGCGCCTTCGAGCGCCACGGCCTTGGTGAAGCCGAGGAGGCCGGCCTTGGCGGCGGAATAGTTGGACTGGCCGAACTGGCCTTTACGGCCATTGATCGACGAGATGTTGACGATGCGTCCGAAGCTGCGGCCGCGCATGCTCTCGATCACGAGGCGCGTCATGTTGAAGGCGCTGTCGAGGTTGGTGCGGATCACGTCACCCCAGTAGGTGCGCGTCATGCGATGGAGTGGCGCGTCACGCGTGATGCCGGCGTTGTTCACGAGCACGTCGATCGGCCCGAGGTCGTGGGTGATGCGGGCGACGGCGGTCTCGCAGGCGTCATAGTCGCCGACGTCGAACTTGTAGACGGGAATTCCGGTCGCTGCCGAAAACCGCTGTGCTGCCTCGTCGTTGCCCGCGTAGGTCGCGGCAACGCGATAGCCCTTGTTCCGCAGGGCCAACGAGATGGCCTCGCCGATGCCACGAGTTCCACCGGTCACGACTGCAACACGCGCCATTGTACAAATCTCCCTTTTCGACGATGCCGATTATGTTTCGGTGCCACTCGGGAACCGTTTTTCGTCACAGTGGGCCGCCTCGCCGCACGTGGCGAGAGGCGGCCCACGTGACTTCTCATCATGGTGAATGGGCGCCGGGAGCCCGGCGCCCGGAAACGATCAGTCGCGCTCGACGCACATGGCGATGCCCATGCCGCCGCCGATGCACAGCGTGGCGAGGCCCTTCTTGGCGTCGCGGCGCTGCATTTCATAGAGGAGCGTCGTCAGAACGCGGGCGCCCGATGCGCCGATCGGATGGCCGATGGCGATGGCGCCGCCGTTGACGTTGACCTTGCTCGTGTCCCAGCCGAGGCCCTTGTTCACCGCGCAGGCCTGGGCGGCGAAGGCCTCGTTGGCCTCGATCAGGTCGAGGTCGGCGACCGTCCAGCCGGCCTTCTCGAGCGCCTTCTTCGACGCCGGGATCGGGCCGGTTCCCATGATCGAGGGATCGACGCCCGCGTTGGCCCACGACACGATCCGGGCGAGGGGCTTGATGCCGCGCTTCTTGGCCTCGGCCGCGGTCATGAGCACGACGGCGGCGGCGCCGTCGTTGATGCCAGATGCGTTGGCGGCCGTGACGGAGCCGGCCTTGGAATCGAAGGCGGGGCGCAGCTTGGAGATGCCTTCGAAGGTCACGCCTTCCTTGATGTACTCGTCATCGGCGACGATCGTCTCGCCCTTGCGGGTCTTGATGACGACCGGGACGATCTCGTCCTTGAAGCGGCCAGACTTCTTCGCGGCCTCGGCCTTGTTCTGGGAGGCGACTGCGAACTTGTCCTGCTCCTCGCGCGTGATCTGCCACTGGCGGGCCACGTTCTCGGCGGTGGTGCCCATGTGATAGCCGTTGAAGGCGTCCCAGAGACCGTCCTTGATCATGGTGTCGATGAACGAGGTGTCGCCCATCTTCGTGCCGTCGCGAAGGTGCATCGCGTGCGGTGCCTGGCTCATGCTCTCCTGACCGCCGGCGACTACGATTTTGGCGCCGTCGAGCACCTGCTGGGCGCCGAGTGCCACGGCGCGGAGGCCGGAGCCGCAGAGCTGGTTCATGCCCCAGGCCGGGGCATCGACCGGGATGCCGGCTGCAATCGACGCCTGGCGCGCCGGGTTCTGTCCGGCCGCGGCCGTCAGGATCTGGCCCATGATGACCTCGTCGACGTCACCGGCTTCGACATTGGCGCGCTTCAAGGCCGCTTCGATGGCGACCTTTCCGAGTTCATGCGCCGGCACTGCGGCCAGCGAACCGTTGAACGAGCCGACGGGCGTGCGGGCGGCGCTGGCGATGACAATGGTGGTTTCCGGGTTCATGCAACGTGCTCCTTACATATCGGGCCATGTCTTTTCGGGCCGTGTCGTGCGGGGGCGGACAGCCTCTGCTGCTCCGCAGCAGTCTCTTCCGGCTCCCGATCAGGCGCCGACTCGGGGGCGATCGGACGCTCGGACGTTGCCTTAACGGTTAGAGGGTTATTTGACGCACCGCAATTGCCGACCAGCGGCCAGGTGGCACAAGTCCGGCATGACGCCAGCTTCGTCGCGGGGCGGCGGCAGGGGGCCGAACGTCCGCCATGATGGTGCGTCGCTGCCTGCGACGATTTGTTTCCCCACGGGGAGCAATGTGCTATCCTTTTTCGCAGGTGCAGTAATCGGTATGGGCGCGAGATGCTGAACAAAGCCGAGCAATCGAGCGACAAAAAAGAACCTGTCGTCGTCAAGAAGTACGCCAATCGCCGCTTGTACAACACCGAAACCAGCACGTACGTCACCTTGGACGATCTGGCGACGATGGTTCGCGCCGAGCGCGACTTCGTCGTTTTCGACGCAAAGACTGGCGAGGATCTGACGCACGCCGTGCTCACCCAGATCATCGTCGACCAGGAGAGCAAGGCAGGGACACAGACGCTTCTGCCAATCCCGTTCCTGCGGCAGCTGATCCGGTTCTACGGCGACACCATGGAGCGGATGGTTCCGAGTTACCTGCAGGTGAGCCTCGAGACACTCGCCAAGGAGCAGGAGCGGTTCAGAAAACAGTTCACGACCGCGTTCACGCCGCAGGGGGCCTTCGAGGCCTACCAGGAGCAGGCGCGAAAGAATCTCGCGATCTTCGAGAATGCGATGACGATGTTCACGCCGTTCTCGCCGCCCATGAAGCCGGGTGCGCCGAACGAGCCGCCGCGTGCGGAGCCGCAGCGTGGGGCAACCGCACCCGTGGCACCGGTCGCCGCGAGCCCGATGGTCAAGCCCGCCGCGCAGAAACCGGCGGAGAAGCGCGCGCAGGGCGGAACGGAACTCGACGAGCTCAAGGCCCAGTTGGCCCAGATGCAGGCGAAGCTCGAAAAGCTCGCCGAGCCCGACAAGTAGTCATCGACGACCGCCCGACGGCGCATCAGTTGCGATTTGGCGATGCGCCGCGCGGAGATGGCGACCCGATCACGGACCGCCATCCCCTGCCCGGCTATTCGGCTGCCGTCTGGTGGCGCGCCAGAACCTGATCGGCCAAGCGTCCCGTCAGCTCGGCCAGATGATCGAAGCTCGCCGTGAACGTGCCAACTCCCGAGGTCGCCGAGCGCAGCTCGACGATCAGGTCCTGGATCTCGGCCTCCGGCATCCGCGCTTGCACCACATCCCAGCCGGGCCAACCGGGTCGTGCGTCGAAGCCGAGGATCTGGCCGCGGCGCTGGGCGATCATGGCGTTGATGCGCGACGTCGCATCGTTCGGCACCGCGATCCGGACGTGCATGATCGGCTCCAGGAGGACCGGCTGGCATTTCGGCAAGCCCTCGGCCATGGCGAGGCGTCCGGCCTGCCGGAAGGCCATGTCCGAGCTGTCAACCGAGTGATACGAGCCGTCGGTCAGGGTCACGGCGACGTCGACCACGGGGAAGCCCAGGGGCCCGCTCTGGATGTAGTCCCTGACGCCGATCTCGACCGAGGGAATGAACTGTCGCGGCACGACGCCGCCGTGGATACGCTCTTCGAAGCGAAAGCCCTCGCCGCGTCCGACCGGTGCGATCTCCACCACCACGTCGCCGTACTGCCCATGGCCGCCGGACTGCTTCTTGTGCCGCGCGCGGATGGTCGTCGTCCCGCGGATGGTCTCGCGATAGGGGATCTGGCGGCGCTCCGTTCCGGCGTCGATGCCTGATTTGCGCCTGAGACGCTCGAGCGTGACGCGAATGTGCATCTCACCCTGTCCCCACAGCACCATCTGGTGGTTTTCGGCGTTGTGGTCGAGGGCGAGCGAGGGATCCTCCTCCATGGCCTTGGCGAGGGCCGTCGTGAGTTTCACCTCGTCCTTTCGGTCTTTCAGCGACAGGGCGACGCCGAGGACGGGGAACGGTCGCTCGGGTGCGCCGAGTTGTGCGATCGGCGTGGCGGCGGTGGTCAGGGTGTCGCCGGTCCGGATCTTTTCGAGCCGCGCGAAGGCGACCGTCTCGCCGGCCGTCGCGGGGCCCCGCTTTCGCGCCTCGGCCCCGAACATCGAGAGCACGCCGGCGATCCGCTCCTCGTGATCCTTGCTCGTGACCGTATCGCCCTCGGAGAAGCGGCCCGTGAGGACGCGCGCGACCGAGAGCTTGCCGCCGTGGGGCGTATGCAGAGTCTTGATCACCTGGGCGGCGGAACCGGGCGCCGCCACACCGAGGCGACGGACCGTCTCGTCGACGAAGGGTACTTCATGGCGGAGCGCTTTCAGGAGACGACCGATGCCATTGCCGTGGGCGGCTGAGCCGACGAGCACGGGGCAGATCAGGCCTTCCTTCAACTCGCGGGCGAGGTCGTCGAAGATGCGGTCGCGCGGAGGGGCCATGTCGGACAGCAGCTGCTCCATCAACTCGTCGTCGTAGTCGGCCAGCTTCTCGAGCATCTCGAAGCGCGCTGACTGCTCACGTTCGGCAATGGTCGCCGGCATGGCTACGATCTCGGACGGGGCGTGCTCGCGATACACGAAGGCGCGCTCGAGAGCGAGGTCAACGAAGCCGGTGGCGATGCCGTTCTCCCAGATCGGAATCTGACGCAGAACCAGCGGCTTGGTCGATGCCGGCTGCAGCATCGGCAGAATTTCGCGCACGGGCGTGGCGAAGGTGTCGATCTTGTTCAGGAACAGGAAACGGGGGACGCCGCGGTCCTCGAGCTGCTTCAGGATCACCTGAAGGGCCGGGACGCGCTTCGGGTCGGGCTCGGTTACGACGACGGCGGCATCCACCGCCGACAGAACGGCATCGGCCTCGGACTGGAATTCAATGGAGCCGGGGCAGTCGACGAACGTGAATCGGTCGCCGAGGTACTCGACGTCGGCGATGTTCAGCTCGGTGCTCATCCTGTGGGTGCGCGCCTCATCGGAGGCGTCGCCGACCGTGTTGCCATCGGCGACGGCGCCTTGCCGCGAGAGGGCGCCCGATCTGTGCAGTATGGCTTCGAGCAGCGTGGACTTGCCGGACATGAACGGGCCGACGAGTGCGATGCAGCGGGGGGTACGGCCCGCCCCGCCATTGGCAGTGCCCATGGCTACGCTCCTTTGTCTCTCAGGCAGCCGAACGCCATGCCGCGCCCGCGCGCCTGAGAATAAGGACGCGACACACTCATGTTGGACCTGCATTCGCGCATTGCGCAAGTGTGTTCTGTGACGGATCGATGTCATCGGATCCGGGGCTGTCCGGCTCCCCGTGACGGGTGCGCATGGCGGCCGGGCAACGATGCGGGGAACTTCGCAGCGCGTGGCGCCATTTTCATTTTCAAGCCGCAATTGCTGGCCACAGACGCGGGCGCGGAACAGTAGGGGTCCGCCGAGACACGGACGGGGAGCTTCATGGCAATCAATTCGGTGGTACGGGCGTGCGTTGCGGCCGGCGTGCTTGCCGTCACGGCAAGCCTGGCGCAGGCGCTCGAAGAGCCCAAGGGGGAGAAGGAGGCGCTCAAGGCGTGCGAGCGCAGCCTGTGCGAACTCGTGACCAAGAAAGCGCCGACGACCGGCGACTTCGCGTGCGCACTTTCCAAGACCTGGGCCAAGAGCGAGCTCAAGGAAGGCTCGGCGGCGGGCAAGATGAGCTGGGGCTTCGGCGACGCGCAATGCACCGTCGACCTGAAGCTGGCGCGGTCGGTGATCGTCGCAGCCATGACCGATCCGAAGACGACGCTGCAGTTTCCCGACCATACGGTGAAGTGCATCATCGAAGGCGAAAAGGAGCCGACCAACGTCACCGCGACATTGGCGCCGAAAGCCGAATTCGAGGGCGGCAAGGTCAAGAAGGTGTGGGTCAACCTGAGGTCGGTCGAGGGCTCTTCGGTGATCAAGGGCCTCGCCTTCACGGCCGCCAAGCTCGAGGACAATCTCGGCGTGTTCCACAAGCCGCTCGTGAATGCCGTCAACAAGCTCCTGTCCGAGAAGTGTCCGAAGGTCGTTGCCCAGAATTGACGTGGTTGCAGGCTCCGGCGAGGTGCCAGATCGCGGCCCCGGCTCAGCTCACGCCTAACGAAAAACGGCGCATCCCCGAGGATGCGCCGTTTCGAATTCCAGATCCGACAATACGAGGGGCGGCTCAGTTCGCGGCGGGTTCGCCCTGCTCCTTGAGCATCGCTTCGTGGCGCTCGCGGTCTTCCTTGCCCTTCACCGAAACGTCGCGATCGACGAGTTCGATGACGGCGCGCGCGGCGCTGTCGCCGTAGCGGAAGCCGGCCTTCAGCACGCGCGTGTAGCCGCCAGAGCGGTTCTTGTAGCGGGGTCCGAGCACGTCGAAGAGCTTCTTGACCATGGCCTCGTCCCGCATGCGCGAGGCGGCGATGCGGCGGGAGTTGAGATCGCCACGCTTGGCGAGCGTGATGTACTTGTCGACGATCCGGCGCAGATCCTTGGCCTTCTCCAGCGTCGTCACGATCTGCTCGTGCTTGATGAGAGAGGCGGCCATGTTCGAGAACATCGCCTGACGGTGTCCGCTGTCCCGATTGAAACGGCGGCCGAGCATTTTGTGTCGCATGTCGTGACCCTTAGGTTGTTTGAACGGGGAGGTTCTTCGGCCTCACCTCGTGTCGGTGCAGTGGGTAGTAGTCAGGTAGTCAGGTAGTCAGGTAGTAGGCAGAAGTGGGGGTGATCCACTTCCGCCTGTCGCGTCAGTACTGGTCCTCGAAGCGCTTGGCCAGATCCTCGATGTTGTCCGGCGGCCAGTTCGGCACTTCCATGCCGAGATGCAGGCCCATGGATGCGAGCACTTCCTTGATCTCGTTCAGCGACTTGCGCCCGAAATTCGGCGTGCGCAGCATCTCGGCCTCGGTCTTCTGGATGAGGTCGCCGATGTAGACGATGTTGTCGTTCTTCAAGCAGTTGGCCGAACGGACCGACAGCTCGAGTTCGTCCACCTTCTTGAGCAGCGCGGCGTTGAATGCGAGTTCCGGATGGCTCCGCTCCTCGACCGCCTTCTTGGGCTCCTCGAAGTTGATGAATATCGAGAGCTGGTCCTGCAGGATGCGGGCGGCGAGGGCGATGGCGTCCTCGGCGCGCACCGAGCCGTCGGTCTCGACAGTCATGGTGAGCTTGTCATAGTCGAGGATCTGACCCTCGCGGGTGTTCTCGACCTTGTAGGAGACCTTCTTCACGGGGCTGTAGAGGCTGTCGACCGGGACGAGGCCGATCTGGGCATCCTCCGGGCGATTGCGCTCGGCGGGCACATAGCCCTTCCCCATCGAGGCCGTGAACTCCATGCGGATCGACGCGCCCTGATCCAGATTGCAGATCACGTGCTCGGGGTTCAGGACCTCGACCTCGGAGCTGGTCTCGATGTCACCGGCGAGAGCCGGGCCAGGGCCTTCCTTCTTCAGCACCATCCGCTTCACGCCGTCCGAATGGACGCGCAGCGCGATATCCTTGATGTTCAGGATGATGTCGGTCACGTCCTCACGAACGCCCGGGATCGACGAGAACTCGTGCAGCACGCCGTCGATATGAACCGACGTGACCGCAGCGCCCTGAAGCGAGGACAGCAGCACACGACGCAGCGCGTTGCCGAGCGTCATGCCAAAGCCACGCTCGAGCGGCTCGGCGACGACGGTTGCAATCCGGTCGCGCTGGCGCCCGGTCTCCACGTGGAGCTTCGATGGCTTGATCAGGTCCTGCCAGTTTTTCTGCAACATGCGTCACCCATCGATTGAGGCACACACCGAAACCGGTGCGGCGGGCGGCAAAACATCAAGGCCCCGATACGCAGTGACGGCCGCAGTGCGGCCGCCGATCGGCATCGGGAGTTCGACGGCGGCGTTGGCGGCTCGAACAAGCGGACAAACCGCCAGGCCACCGGGCGCCGTCTTCAGACGCGGCGGCGCTTGCGCGGGCGGCAGCCGTTGTGCGGGATCGGCGTCACGTCGCGAATGGACGTGATCTGGAAACCCGCCGCCGACAGGGCGCGCAGCGCCGACTCGCGACCCGAACCCGGGCCGCACACTTCGACCTCGAGGGTCTTCACGCCGTGTTCGGCGGCCTTACGGCCCGCGTCCTCGGCAGCAACCTGGGCGGCGTAGGGCGTCGACTTCCGCGAGCCCTTGAAGCCCATCGTGCCGGACGACGACCACGAGATGGTGTTGCCCTGCGCGTCGGTGATGGTGATCATCGTATTATTGAAGGACGCGTTCACGTGTGCGACCCCCGATGCGATGTTCTTCTTTTCGCGGCGGCGGACTTTACCGCGGCCCTGCTGCTGCTCTTTGGCCATTATCGGGGCTCCGGAACGAGGGATCTGTAAGAGGAACGATCGCCGCTGCGGCTCGACGGTTGACGTCCGGGCGATGGCCGATGCCGGCCGATCGATCTCCGGACGCGCGCCGCCGCCAGCGACGTCTGATTACTTGGACGCCTGCTTCTTGCCGGCGATCGCCTTCGCCGGGCCCTTGCGGGTGCGGGCGTTGGTGTGCGTGCGCTGGCCGCGAACCGGCAGCCCCTTGCGATGACGGAGACCACGATAGCAGCCGAGGTCCATCAGCCGCTTGATGTTCATGGCCACTTCGCGCCGAAGATCGCCCTCGACGGTATAGTCGCGGTCGATGGCGTCGCGGATCTGGGCCACTTCGACGTCGGTCAGTTCGTTGACGCGGCGCTCTGCCGGAATACCGACGCGCTCGCAGATCTCCTCAGCGAACTTCGGACCGATGCCGTGAATATACTGAAGGCCGATGATGACGCGCTTCTGCGTCGGAATGTTCACGCCTGCGATACGGGCCACGTTGTTCTCCTCGTATCTCCCCGTGTTCAGGGAGGTCCCGCCTCAATGCCTCGGGCGCACCGGGTTGCCGGTGTCGCGCCGTCTCTCGTTCCTTGCAGACCATCCCCAATCGCAATGGGCTGCCGCCCAAGCGGCGCAACCCATGCGAGCCGGAAGGCGGCCCAATCGACGTTTTCCGTCCGTCCAACCAACGGATTCGCCGGATCGTCACCCCACGAGCCGGCGCCAAGGCCCGTCCCGAACGGTGACTGAAACGGCTATCGCGCCACACATCACGACGCGCGCGCCGGGTGCGGTTGCGATCTGTTGGCGATAGCGAAAGCGGTTCCTTGTAGCGAAGGTGTCACGGGGCGTCAACACGCCCTTGTCAAGGTTTTTCGCTCGTGACGGCCGTCATCAGACGGGAATCCCGGACGTCGCGTCCTTGCGCACCTTGTAGTAGGCCCACAGGAGATGAGCTGCAACCGCGCGCCACGGCCGCCAGCGTTCGGCAAACTCGGCCAGCTCGTTAGCCGTGGGGCGGGCGTCCAGACCCGCCGCCATCTGCAGGGCGACCTGCAACGCGAGGTCGCCGGCCGGAAACGCGTCGGCACGGCCGAGACAGAACATCGTGAACACATCCGCGGTCCAGGGACCGATGCCTGTGATGGCGGTCAGGGCTGCCCGCACATCCTCCTCGGGCTCCGACGTCAGTGCGGCGAGATCGAGGCCTGACGCAACGGCCGCAGCCGCAGCCCGAAGGGTGCGGATCTTGCCCGCCGAGAGACCCGCGGCGCGGAGCGCGTCGTCCGGGCAGGCCGCGAGGCTTTGCGCCTCGAAGGGGACGACCGTCACCGCCGTGCGACTCCAGATCGCGGCGGCGCTGGCGACCGAGAGCTGCTGGCCGACGATGATGCGGGCGAGGCCCTCGAAGCCCGGTTCGCGGCGGCGCAGGGGGGGCATGCCGGCTGCGTCGTGCATATGCCGCACGACGGCACACTTGCGCCGCAGCGACCGGATGCCTTCCCTGAGGTCGTTTTCCGTCTCGAGAATGCGGGGTTGATGGCGGCGTTTCGGTGGCATTGTGGAGGGGGCTCGTGGTTCGGGGGCGGCCGCCACCCGGTAAAATTCGCGCTTTGACGAAGCATGGTAGTCGGAGATGATCGAGCTGTCCGCAGCAACGCGTGGTTCAAGGCCGGATGCGGTGCTGCGCTTCGCGCCGAGCCCCACCGGGCGGCTGCATCTCGGGCATGCCTATTCCGCGCTCCTCAATCAGGCCATCGCGCGCCATCTGGGTGGCCGCCTGCTCATCCGCATCGAGGATACGGATCAGACCCGGTGCCGGCCGGAGTATGTGCAGGCGATCCTCGATGATCTCGCATGGCTCGGCATCCGGTCGGACGGTGTCGTCAGGGTGCAATCCGAGCATGGCGACGCCTATCGGCAGGCGCTCGCAGATCTGGAGGCGCGGGGGCTGCTCTACCCCTGCTTCGCGACCCGCCAGCAGATCGCCGCCGCGGCGACGCCGGGTCTCGTCGATCCGGACGGGGCGCCGATCTACCCGGGCCTCTGCCGGGGGCTCGATCCGGAGGTGGCCCGGGGCCGGATCGCCGCCGGCGAGCCCTATGCGCTGCGGCTCGACATGGCGGCCGCCATCGCGGCGGCGGGGGGTGACATGACGTACACAGCTCTCGGGCCGTCGTTGTCGCCGTTCAGTGTCACGGCCTGCCCGTCGCGATGGGGCGACGTGGTGCTGCAGCGCAAGGAGACGGCCGCCAGTTACCATATCGCTGTCGTGGTCGACGACGCCCTGCAGGGGATCACGCATGTGGTGCGGGGGCAGGACCTCGCAGCGTCGACGGATATCCACCGATTGTTGCAGATGCTTTTCGGGTTGCCGGCGCCGGTCTATCTCCACCATCCGCTGATCGTCGATCAGCAGGGGCGGAAGCTCTCGAAACGGGACGGCGACACCGGATTGGCCACACTCAGGGCTGGCGGGGCAACGCCTGCGGACATCCGGAGGCTCGTGGGCATTCCGGACACAGGGGCCGATTCATAGCCTTTACTCACTTGTAACCGTAAGTCCGGACAAATATTCTCCAAATGCACGCGTGGGGACGGCTACGCGGCGCGAACTGATGAGCCGCCCGGGGACGAGCCACGTGAAGAAGCCCGGCAAGTCGAGGCGTCCGAAGCCGCGAAAGAAGCCCTCAGAGCGGGCCGCTTCGCACGTGGCCTCGCGCGCTGTCGCCGGACGCGTCGCTGTCTTCGCGCGATCGCGGACCGGGGTGGGTAGCAGCGAGACGTCGGGTCGGGCTGCGCCGTTCGTGGCGGCCCTCCAGGCGATCGCCGTGCTTCCCGCTGGTCGCGACGACCGCATGGTGCTGGCGTTGCTGTTGGCGCCGTTCCTCATCGTCGGGCTGTCACTCGGCGTCGAACGTACGGCCCGGCACGTGGCTTCGCGGGCACCGCATTACATCGAGGCTGCGCGGCCGTCGACAAGCCCCAGCGCCATCGAAGCCGGTCGACACCATGCGGCTCTCGAGGTGCCTGTCGCGCCGGCTCCGGCGTTGCCGCGCCTGGCGCATGTGATCGACCCACCGGCTCCGGCGTTGCAGCGTCTGGTGCATCTGATCGATCCACCGGCTCCGGTGCTGCCGAGGTTGACGCACGTGATCGATCCACCGGCTCCGGCGTTGCCGAGGTTGGCGCATGTGATCGATCCTCCGGCTCCGGTGTTGCCGAGGCTGGCGCATTTGCTCGACCCGCCGGCTCCGGCGTTGCCGAGGTTGGCGCATGTGATCGATCCACCGGCTCCGGCGTTGCCGAGGTTGGCGCATGTGATCGATCCGCCGGCTCCGGCGTTGCCGAGGTTGGCGCATATGATCGACCCGCCGGCTCCGGCGTTGCCGAGGTTGGCGCATATGATCGATCCACCGGCTCCGGCGTTGCCGAGGTTGGCGCATGTGATCGACCCGCCGGCTCCGGTATTGCCGCGCTTGGCACGCCTCATGGCGCCGTCGTCGCTGGAGCCCTTGCAGCAATGCCTGCCGAAGGTTGCGGCAGCGCCGCAGGTGGCGCCGCGTGATCCAGGGCAGTTCGGGCTCGCGCTCGCCCATGCCGCCCGGGATCAACTTGGCACGCTCGTCATCTACAACGCAAAGTATGTCCGGATGAGCTATCCGATGGGCGACGTGGCGCCGCTCTACGGGGTGTGCACCGACGTCGTCGTTCGCGCCTACCGCGCGCTCGGGATCGATCTGCAGGCCCTGATCCACAAGGCCCGCGTCGGCTCGGGTGACCGCAATATCGATCATCGCCGGGTGGAGGTCGTCAGGCGGTTTCTCGCCCGATTCGGCGAGTCGCTTCCGGTGACGGCGTTTCACGAAAACTACCGGCCCGGCGACATCGTCACCTACTACCGGCCGCAGAACCGCGCCTCGACGTCCCACATCGCCATCGTGACGGACAAGCTCGGCCCCTCGGGCCGGCCGATGATCGTCCACAACCGGGGCTGGGGACCGCAGATCGAGGACGCGCTGTTCGTCGACAAGATCACCGGTCACTATCGTTTCAGTGGTCTGGAGACGACCGCGAGGAGCCAGACGACGGCGGACAGGCGGCAGGTCACGCGGCGCTGAACTTTCGAGAACGCCGTCGGGTTTCGAGGCGCTGCCGGCTCAGCCTGGTCGAGGCTCGTTTCGCCCCACGCAGACCGTGAATCGCCTGTCGTCGGCGATGATCGACGCGGCGCCCTTGAATGCCGCCTCGACCAGTTTCAGGACCGGCACGCGATGCTGGACGACGACGAGCAACGATCCGCCGGGCGCGAGATACTTCGGCGCAGTCTCGATCAGGGCGTGCAGAACAGCATGTGTTTCCGCTCGACCCTCGTGCAGCGGCGGATTGGAGACGATGAGGTCGAATTTCTGGCCGGCGACGGCCGCCAGACTGTCGCCCAGCACCGGGCTCGCGGCCGGAACGTTCTCACGGGTCGCTTCGAGTGCCAACGCATCGCGTTCGAGGAGCGTGAGCGCGACGCCCGGCGAGGTCTCCGCGACGGCGGCGGCGACGACGCCGGTCCCGGCGGCGAAATCGAGGACGCGGGCTCCGGAATGCAACTGTGGGAGTTTTGCGATGAGCAGTGCGGTGCCGGCGTCGAGGCCGCCCTTGGCGAACGTGCCGGGATAGCTGACCCACGAACGTTCGCGACCGGCGAGGGACAATCGCGTCGTCGCGCGCCACTCGGACAGGTTCGCCTTCAGGCCGGCGATCGTCGCGCGGCAGCGCCCGACGAGCACGCGGGCATGGTGCTTGACGCGGACCGTCTCGACGCCATCCGCGACGGCGGCCATCTGGCGGGACGCCGAGCGGATGCCTTCGTCGTTGGCGCCGAACACGACGATCAGTGCATCGGGTGGCAGCATCGCGGCGCTTGCGTGCAGCGCCATGTCGAGCGCGTCCTTCGCCTTCGGCAGCCGGATGAAGGCAGCGTCGTGCGGATGGGCGGCCGGCCAGGGGCGGGCGTCGGTCGTCGATCCCGTGCGGTGCTCGCGGAGCCAGGCCGATGCGCTCGCGCCCTCAGCGCGGAGGGCCGCCACGATGAGGCCGCTGGCATCGCCCACGACCAGCGGAGCATGCGTCGGTGGGAGATCCGCCAGGCATTCGAGGAGCGCCATCACGGCCGGGTCGTTGGCGAATGTCATGGCCCGTTCCGTCAGGCCACGATCTTGTCGGGGGCCGCGCACAGGTCCGCGATCGGGCATTGCGTACAGAGCGGGCGCTGGGCCTTGCAGATGTAGCGGCCGTGCAGGATCAGCCAATGGTGGGCATGCTGGAGGTAGTGGGGCGGGATCACCTTCAGCAGTTTCTGCTCGACCTCGTTCGGGGTCTTGCCCGGGCCGAGACCCAGCCGATTGGCCAGCCGGAAGAGGTGCGTGTCGACGGCGATCGTCGGTTCGCCGAAGGCACTATTCAGAACGACGTTCGCGGTCTTGCGGCCGACGCCGGGCAAGGCCTCGAGCGCCGCCCGGTCGCGGGGAACTTCGCCGCCGTGATGCGCCAGCAGAGCCTCGGAAAGCGCGACGACGTTCTTCGCCTTGTTGCGGAAGAGTCCGATGGTCTTGATGTGCTCGCGGACGGCGTCCTCGCCGAGGGCGACCATTTTTGCCGGCGTGTCGGCCGCGGCAAAGAGCCCGCGCGTGGCCTTGTTGACGCCGGCGTCGGTCGATTGCGCCGAAAGGACCACGGCGACGAGCAGCGTGAAGGCGTTGACGTGCTCGAGTTCGCCCTTGGGCTCCGGATTGGCGGCGGCGAAGCGACGGAACATCTCCTCGATGGTATCTTTTCCCGGCCGAGGCACCTTGGCGCGGCTTCGCTTCGCCGGCTTCACGCGCAATTGATCGTCGGGGGACGCTTTCGCTCCGGCCTTGCTGGTCGAAGTGGCCGTTCGTGCACGTTTGACGGGCTTGGCTGGATGCATGTTCCGTGATCTAGACTGAGGCCGGGGAGCCGATTAGGACCTCACCACATGGACGAGAAACTCACCGATGTGCAAGAGCCCGGCAACTTCCGGGCCGTGCTTGCGCCCCATCGTTCGCTGCCGCCCGCCGGCTTCCTGGCGCTGATGGCGTTCGTCGGTCTCGTGAGTTTCGGGGCCGGTATCGCGTTCGCGCTCATGGGGGCGTGGCCGGTGCTCGGCTTCTTCGGCCTCGACGTGCTCATCGTCTATGTCGCGTTCCGTCTCAATTACCGGTCGGGGCTCCTTCGGGAGACGGTCGAACTCTTGCCGGACGCGCTCACCGTCACGCGCTTCCATCCATCGGGGAAGCGTGAGGAATTCTCGTTCAATCCCTACTGGGTGCGAGTGGAGCTTCTCGAAAGCCGCGATGGCCGGACGGATCTCAAGCTCAGGCTCCACGATCGCGTCGTGTCGTTCGGGCGGTTCCTCACGGACGAAGAGCGGCGTGATCTCGCCACGACGCTGACGGGTGTCCTCGCCGAAGCGCGCCGCAGCTTCCGGATGTAGGCGTCGAATTCCGTCGAGAGCGTCCGGAATCGGGTCGGCAGCAGGGTTGGCGCGGTCTATTGCTCCTCGACAGCCGGCTGATACCGCCGGTCGAGGACAACCGCCATGCTCGCCAAAGCCGATATCGCCATGACAACCGCACCTTCGAGCCCCCGCGACTACGATCTCGTCCGCCGGGCCCTCGTCTTTCTCTCGACCAACTGGGAGGAGCAGCCGACGCTCGAACGGCTCGCGGCGCATCTCGATCTCTCGCCGGCCCATACGCAGCGCCTGTTCAAGCGCTGGTGCGGGCTGTCACCGAAGGAGTTCGTGCAGGCGGTGACCATCGATCACGCCCGACAGCTTCTCAGCGGTTCGGCCAGCGTGCTCGACGCGGCGCACGAGGTCGGCCTGTCCGGTGCCGGACGTCTGCACGACCTCTTCGTCGATCACGAGGCGATGACGCCCGGCGACTACAAGCGGCGCGGCGAGGGCCTAGAGGTGGCCTACGGGTTTCACGAAACGCCGTTCGGCGACACGCTGATGCTGTCGACGGAGCGGGGTATCGCGGGTCTCGCGTTTGTCGACGAGGACAAGGGGCAGACGCGCGCCGAGGCCTTGGCCGACATGACGACGCGCTGGCCAAAGGCACGTTTCGTCGAAGCTCCGGAGCAGACGGCCGGGCATGTGCGGCGCGTCTTCGATCCGGCGCGATGGAGCGAGGCGCAGCCGGTGCGGCTGGTGCTCATCGGCACCGACTTCGAGGTGCGCGTGTGGGAGGCGCTGCTCAAGATCCCGATGGGGCGCGCGGTGACCTATGCCGACATCGCCCGCCATCTCGGCCAGCCGACGGCTGCGCGCGCCGTGGGTTCCGCCGTCGGGCGGAACCCGATCTCGTTCGTCGTTCCCTGCCATCGGGTGCTGCGCGGCGACGGGCAGCTCGGCGGCTACCATTGGGGGCTGACCCGCAAGCGCGCGCTGATCGGCTGGGAGACGGGGCGTGTCGCGCAGGCTTCGGCCTGACGCAAGGTCGAAGATCTCAGCTCGCCTTGGGCAGTTTCAGCGCCCCGGAGGCGACGAGCGCGTCGATCTCGTCGCCGGCGAGACCGGCTTCGGCGAGCACCTCGCGGCCATCGGCGCCGAGGCGCGGGGCGTGCCGGCGATAGTCGGTCGGAGACGCCGAGAAATCGAAGGGGCTCGCCGTGGTCCGGATGGCGCCTTCGGTCGGGTGCTCGCGCGTCGTAAAGAAGCTGGTCGCGGAGAGGTGCGGATCGTCGAAAAGCTGCTCAAGGTCGTTCACGGGCATCGCCGGGATGTCCGCGCGATCGAAGAAGGCGAGCCAATCGGCGGTCGTGCGCGTCGGCATCACCTCGGCCATGATCGCCTGAATGGCCGGCTGGTTGTTCGCGCGCCCCTTTGCGGTGGCGAACCGCGGGTCCTGCATGATCTCCGGACGTCCGATCTCGTCGGCGAAGGCGCGCCAGTTCTTCTCGTTGTAGACGAGGGCGCAGACGTAGCCATCCTTCGTCGCGTAGGGGCGACGATCTGCCGACAGGATGCGGCTGTAGCCCATGCTTCCGCGGGGTGGCACGTAGGAGTGCTCGAAAAGATGCTCGGCGAGCCAGAAGCCGGTAATCGTTTCCAGCATCGGCACCTCGACGGACTGGCCCTCGCCGGTCCGCTCGCGATGGAGAAGTGCGGCCAGCACGGCCATGCCGAGATGCAGGCCCGTCGTCTTGTCGACGATCAGGCTCGGCAGGAAGCGCGGCGGGCCACCGTCGACGCGGGAGGCCAGCATGGCCGCGCCGCTCGCGCCTTGCACCAGATCGTCGAAGGCTGGCTTCCTGCCGTATGGACCATCGTGCCGGTAGCCGACGCTGTACGCGTAGACGATGTCCGGCTTGATGGCCTTGACGGCCTCGTAGCCGAGGCCGAGCCGCTCGATCGCCTCGACGCGCATGTTGTGGACGAACACGTCGGCGGTCGCGATCAGACGTTTCAGGGCCGCCAGCGCCTCGGGCCGTTTCAGGTCGAGGCACACGGCGCGCTTGTTGCGGTTTATCGCGAGGTAGATCGGCCCCATGCCTTCGGACGGCGCGTTGCCCGGATTGCGCATGATGTCGCCTTCCGGGGGCTCGATCTTGATCACATCGGCGCCCATGTCGGCGAGATGCATGGTCGCGACTGGACCGAGCACGACGGCGGTCATGTCGACGATGCGGTATCCGGAAAGGGGGCCGGGCATGGGCAAGTCTCTTCTCCCTCTCCCCGTTCCTGCACTGCAACGGGGAGAGGGTGGGGGTGAGGGGCAGATCGAGGCTCGGAGCGCGTCGCTGCCCCTCACCCTGACCCTCTCCCCATCGAGTACAGAGCGATGGGGAGAGGGGACAAGAAGCGGTCGTTGTGTCTTTAACGACCCTTGTAACTCGGCTTGCGCTTGTCGAGCATGGCGTTGACCGCCTCGTTCTGATCCTCGGTCGACTGGGCGAGCGCCTGCATGGCCGAGGCCATCTCGAGGGCCACGGGCAGGCTCACGCCCTGGCTTTCACGCAGGAGACGCTTGTTGAGGCGGATCGAGTGCGGCGGGAAGGCCGCGATCCGCTTGGCCAGCGCCATGGCCTCGTCGAGCAGCTTGTCGTCCTCGACCACCTTCGAGACGATGCCCCAGCGCTCGGCCTTGTCGGCGTCGATGACGTCGCCGGTAAGCGTCATCTCGTAGGCGCGCGAGAGGCCGACCACACGCGGCAGGAACCAGGCGCCGCCGTCGCCCGAAACGAGGCCGACGCGGAGAAAGCTCTCCGCGAACTGGGCCTTCTTCCCCGCGATGCGGATGTCGCACATCAGCGTCGTGTCGCAGCCGGCGCCGATGGCCGCGCCGTTGACGGCGCAGATCGAGGGCACCTCGAGGTCGTAGAGCGCCTTCGGGATGCGATGGATGCCGTGCTGGTAGGCGCGGCGCATGTCGACGGGGGCGCCGCCGAACAGGCCCTTCTTCTCGCGCATCTCCTTGACGTTGCCGCCGGACGAGAAGCCTTCGCCGGCGCCGGTCAGGATCATGCAGCGCACCGAGGTGTCGGCGTTGATCCGCGCACACGCGGCCACGATGCCGTCGATGATCTCGTCGCCGAGGGCGTTCCGCGTCTTCGGGTCGTTCAGCGTGACGAGGACGATGCCGTCGCCCTTTTCCTCGTAGAGGACGGCGTCAGTGGCGGCCATGGTGGTCTCCCTGGTGTCGTGGATCGGAGGATTTCTGATGGTTGGACGGTCGCCCTGCCTGGGGTCAGTCCCTGGCGAGCAGCGACCAGAGCGGCTTCGGATCGGCGATCTCGGGCAGCGCGCGGATCAGGCGGGCCAGTTCGATGGCGTCGCGGCTCGCATAGCGGCCGGCGACGTTGTCGAGGAACTTGGCCTCGATTTCCGACGGCGACAAGGGCTCCTGCGGGTCGCCCTTCGGGAAATCGCGCTGGCTCGTGAGCCGCCGTCCGTCGCGGGTGGTGATCGTCACGCGGGCCGGGAACTTGGTCGGATACTGGGCCGTCAGTGCGTCCACCGCGACGACCTCGGTCTCGGCCAGAAGGCGCTGCACGTCTTCGCGCATCACGCGATCCGTGGCGAACTGGGCCTGGCCGACGCTGCGATCGAGGGCGGCCACGGCACAGCAATAAGGCACGCTCACCCGGGCGCCCATGCCCGTCGTCACCGTTTTGGCCGAGAAGTGCGATTTCACCGTGCCGTAGGTCTCGTTGACGATCGAGGCGATATCGGCGGGCTTCAGGTCGTGCGTCGTGACCACGTCGAGCGTCGCCTGGATGGCGGCGTGGCTCGCGAGGATCGAGGGGAAGAACTTGAAGCCGTTCTGGAGGATCTCCCACGTCGTGCCGAGGCCGGCCGTCAGGGCCTCGGCCTTGGGCTCCAGCGAGTAGGCGGCGAGATAGCCCTTCTCGTGCTCGAGGATCGTCGGCGGGCTCGTTCCACCGATCTCGGCGAGGCGTGCGCCGAGCGTGCCGTTGAACGACGCCTTGCCCGGATGCAGGCTCTTCGTCAGATCGCCGTAGGTGAAGAACGTGTTGAGGCCAGCGGCCTGCGTGCCTGCAAATCCGAGCGCCATCAGCGCGCCGGCCTTGTCGAGCCGCATGGCCGAGGCGGCGGTCGCGGCGGCGCCGAAGGTGCCGTTGGTCGCGGTCGAGTGCCAGAAGCGATAGTGCGTCGGCATCACCGCCATGCCGACGCGGACGGCGACCTCGTAACCCGCGACGATGGCCGTCACGATGTCGGGGCCGGTCAGCCCGCGTTCTTCGCCGAGGGCGAGGGCCGGGGGCACCACGACGGAGCCGGTGTGGAGGAGCGCGCGCTTGTGCGTGTCGTCGAAGTCGGCGGCGTTGGCGAGGATGCCGTTCGCCATGGCGGCGATGGCGGCGTCAGTCCGCTCCCCGCCACCCCAGATCGTGGCCTTTGGCGCGGCATGGAACGAGCGGGCGAGGCCGCGGGCGATCTCCGCCTTCTCGCGGTCGTCGCGCCAAGAGGCGATGCCACAGCCGACCGTGTCGAGGATGATGTCGCAGGCCTGGGCCGCCACGTCGGACGGCAACTGCTCGAAGCGCAGCGCGGCGACGAACTCGGCGAGTTTCTGGGTTGGGGCGGCGACAGCTACGGCGGACGTGGGGGACATCGGGGCTCCTCTCAGCGCGGCGCGCTTCTGGCACTGAGATTGGCGCACGCGGCGAGGCGGGTCGAGCGGAGCTATCGCGGCAATCAGTCTCGGTAGGAGGATTCCGCAACCCTGTTTGGCTCTTCGCGGATCGTCCTCCAATATTCCTCACGCACATCTTCATCGATTTCGATCTGGCCGGTGCCGTAGAGCCGGTCCCCACCTCGCTTTTTTGGCCCAGAGATCCAGTACTCAGTACGTGTCTCCACCTCGTAATAGTTGGACTTGAAGCCTTGCAGTGGAGCGAAGGTTTTGCCCGCGTAGGTCAGTGAGCGGCCGGATTTTGAGAATGTGACACGACCTATCCGGGCCGGCCCATTCATACCGGCACTCTTGTTCTCGATGTACATAATGCGGGACTTGTGGCTCGGCATGACACGCTGGCCGCTATGGAGGACTCTAGGGGCGCGCTGTCTATGGCCCGGCCGCAGTTAAACTTCTCTTGGCCAATTCTGTGCGAGACGATCCAATTGGTTATCACAGAGGCGGCGCCACCACCACGGTGCCGCGCTTGCCGCCCGCCTCCACGGCCTCGTGGGCCTCGGCCGTCTCGTCGAGCGGGAACGGGCCGACGACCCGGTGCAGGCGGGGCGCCTCTTCGAGCCACCGTAGGATATCCGACTGGGCCTGCCGGCGCGCCGCGTGGGGCGAGGTCGGCAGCATCACGCCCGAGACGGTCACGTTGCGGCGCATGAGGGCCGAGAACGGCACCTCCGGCGCCGGATTGCCGCGCGATGCGTAGGCCGCAATCGTACCGTTGAGCGCGACGGCGTCCTTGGTCCACCCCAGGTTGCCGCCGAAATCGACGTCGACGATGCGGCTCGCGCCCTGCTCGTCGGTTTCCGCCAGGATGCGAGCGGCGAGGTTCTCGTCGTCACGGTCGAGCACGATATCGGCGCCTGCGGCGATGGCGTCCTCGCGATGCCAGGCGTGGCGATGGCCCACGGTCGCGATGACGCGCGCGCCGCCCCATTTCGCGAGCGCGATCGCATAGTTGCCGACCGCGCCGCCGCCCCCCGTCACGACGATCCACTGGTCCGCCACCGGGCCACCACCGAACACGCAGCGATGGGCGGTCATGCAGGGAATGCCGAGGCAGGCCCCGGCCGCTAACGACACCGAGGCGGGCAGTTGGGTCACCAGATCGGCGTCGAGGGCGATCAGCTCGGCGCCCGTGCCGAGGAAGCGGCCGTTGCGTTGGCCATTGTAGAGCCAGACGCGGTCGCCTTCGCGGAACCGGGTGACGCCCGCGCCCACCTGATCGACGACCCCCGCGCCGTCGCTGTGGGCGATGACATAAGGATGCTCCATGCGATAGCCGACGCCACCGCGGCGGTTGCAGTCGGCCGGATTGACGCCCGAGGCTTCGAGCCGCACCCGGACCTGGCCCGCGCCGGCCACGGGATCTGGCTGCTCACCGACGATCAGAACGTCGCGGGCGGGGCCCGTCCTCTCGTACCACACTGCCCGCATGATCCGGCTCCGCCCGTGTCGAGTATTGGGTCCACTGGGTCTGTGTTGGCGGCTCGGTCGCGGCCGGAGTGCCGTGCGCCCTTGCCTCGCGCCCAGTCAGTTGCATACTTGCCCCATCCAGCCAACAGCCCGAGAGCACCCGGCCCCATGCCGCAATTCGTCTTCGAGCCCGTCAAGCTGCCGCCGGAAGCCGTGAAGCTTCGGACGGAGGTGCGCGCCTTCCTTGGGGAAGAGCGCGCGAAGGGCAGTTTCGTGCCTGCCGTCGGCTCCATGGTGGAGGCCGACGAGGCGTTCTCGCAGAAGCTCGGCGCACGGGGCTGGCTCGGCATGACGTGGCCGAAGCAGTACGGCGGCGGCGAGCGGTCGACGCTCGAGCGCTACGTCGTGGTCGAGGAACTGCTCGCGGCCGGCGCGCCGGCGCTCTGCCACTGGATCGCGGAGCGGCAATCCGGGCCGCAGATCCTGCGCCACGGCAGCGAGCGGGCGAAAGCCATGATCCTGCCCGAGATCGCGGCCGGCCGCTGCTACTTCGCCATCGGCATGAGCGAGCCCGACACCGGGTCCGATCTCGCCAGCGTCAAGTCGCGGGCGGTGAAGGCCGACGGTGGTTGGCGCATCACGGGCCGCAAGGTGTGGACCAGCTTCGCGCACCGCGCCCACTACATCATTGCGCTCGTGCGCACCTCCGGCACGCCCGACCAGCGGCATCACGGCCTCACGCAGTTCATCGTCGACATGAAGTCGCCGGGTATCAGCGTTCGGCCGATCTACAATCTCTATGGCGGGCACGACTTCAACGAGGTCACCTTCGACGACGTGTTCGTGCCCGAGGACATGACCGTCGGCGGCGAGGGGCGGGGCTGGGAGATGGTCGTCTCCGAACTCGCCTACGAACGCTCGGGGCCAGACCGGTTCATGTCGAGTTATCCGCTGCTGGTGGAGGCGATCGACGAGCTTGGCCGCGATCCGCAGCCGATGCAGGCCGCCGAGGTCGGCCGGCTCGTCGCGCATCTCGCCACATTGCGGCGGATGTCGACGTCCATCGCGGGGATGCTCAACGATGGCAAGTCGCCGGTGACGGAAGCGGCGCTGGTCAAGGATCTCGGCACCACGCTCGAGCAGGAAATTCCGGAATCCGTGCGCAAGATCCTGCCCATCGAGGCGCGCGGCCTGCCCGAGAACTCGGCCTACAGCGAGCTGCAGCAGCTCTCGCAGATGCAGTGCGTCTCCTATTCCATCCGGGGCGGAACGCGAGAAATCCTGCGCGGCATGATCGCGCGCGGCCTCGGGATGCGGTGAGGGAACCATCATGAGCGAGATGCGAGACGAAATGCTGCGGACCCTCGACCGGATCGTCGAGGACCATGTAACGACGGCGATGCGCGAGGCGGCCGACGAGAAAGGCAGCGGCGGGGCGTCGGCCGGGAGCAACGCGACGGCAGCACTCTGGGCGGCCCTCGACGAGGCCGGGATGACGGCCATCGGCGGCGGCGGCGAGGACGACGTCGCGTTCGGCGACGCCATGGAGATCGTGCGGCGCGCCGGCTATCACGCGCTTCCGGTGCCGCTCGCTGAGACCATCATCGCGCGCCGGATACTCGGTCGCGTCGGTATCGAGGCGCCGGCGGGCGCGCTCTCGATCGCCGTTCCGGGCGCCGGCGAACTTCCGCGGGAGACGCAGGGCCGGCTCGCAGGAGCCGCGAGGTCGGTTCCCTATGGACGATCGGTGGCGCACGTCGTCGTCGCGAGCGAGGGCAAGCTGCATCTCGTCGCGGTCAGCGATGCCGTTGCGGCGACCGGCTGCAACATGGCCGGTGAGGCGCGGGATACGCTCGATCTCGGGCGGGCTCGGGTTGTCGCCACAGCCGCGAACGCCACCGCTATCGCAGACCTCGAGGCGGAGGGCGCTTTGATCCGGGCGGTCGCGCTTTCCGGCGCGCTGTCGGCGGCGCTCGATCACAGCCTCACCTGGGCGAACGACCGGATCCAGTTCGGCAAGCCGATCTCCAAGCATCAGGCCGTGCAGCATCTCATGGCGCAGATGGCGGAAGAAGCGGCTGCCGGCGGGGCCGCGGCGGACCTTGCCGTCGAGGCGTCCGAAGCGGCTCCAGATCGTCTCGCCATCGGCATCGCCAAGGCCAGGACGGGTGAGGCTGCGGGCAAGTCCGCGAACCTCGCACACGCGGCGTTCGGAGCCATGGGCTTTACGAGAGAGCATCATCTGCACTATACAACTCGTCGGCTTTGGGCGTGGCGGAACGAGTTCGGGTCCGAGGTTTTTTGGCAGGCCGAGATCGGTCGTGCCGTCGCACAAGCCGGTGGCGCACGGCTGTGGCCCATGTTGACCGGTCACGCCTGAGGACTTTGCGACCGTTCGAGCTGCCGGTGGATGCAAAATTTGCCGGCAGCAGGCAGTTGGCTTTTTCTCATCTTCAAAATATGGCGACGCCTGGCGTTCGCCAATTGGCATCGTGGGGCAGTCCAGTTTTGATCGGATTGCGCTCTGTTACATTATCGTCACGATTATTGTAATTGAGCCGCGGCGATCACATTTCCACATTTGCGCGGGCGAGAATCGGCCACCCTGACCTCGCGTTGCGCATGTTCGCTTTCCGCAGGTCGATCGACGACGAGCGAAGAACTTATCCTCTGACTGCGACGGTGCCTTACGATGGGCAAGTCAAGCAGTGCCGGTCCCGGGCCGGTAATTCAGGCAAGGATGCGCAGTTGGGCGGCATGCCCGCCCTTGTCGAAGGTGGTTGCTAGCGGGAACTGCACGTGGGTTCGGCAGTCAGCTGGCGATGGCGCATCGTTGCAGCGCGATCACCGGAACGTGCGCCCAATGAGGCAACATGTGATCGATTTTGCGGCATGGGCTGCCATCACGCGGGCTCGATTCTGAGATAAGCTGGTTTGGTCGAGTCAGGGCTGACGCTCGTAGCGTCGGAGGCGCAGAGGATAGGGGCAGGCACGAAAGCAAGAACAGAGGCTTCAACCACCGCAGGGCAACGAAATGGCGACGACGGGCAGCGAGATCTTCGACCTTTATTCTCAGGCCTACGACCGGCAAAAGCAGGTCGTCATGTCGATCCGCGAGTATCTCGAAGGGTGCAAAAAGGACCCGACGATGTACGCAACTGCTGCGGAGCGCATGCTGGCGGCTATCGGCGAGCCGAGGGTGGTCAATACCGCGGACGAGCAGCGACTGGGCCGCATCTTTCTCAATCGAACCATCAAGGTCTACCCGGCCTTCAAGGATTTCTACGGTCTCGAAGAGACGATCGAGCGCATCGTCGGCTACTTCCGGCATGCCGCACAGGGGCTCGAGGAGCGCAAGCAGATCCTCTACCTTCTCGGACCGGTCGGCGGCGGCAAGTCCTCGCTCGCCGAGCGGCTCAAGGACCTGATGGAAAAGTGCCCGATCTACGTGCTCCAGGCGGGCGACGAAATGAGCCCGATCTTCGAGAGCCCGCTCGGGCTGTTCAATCCCGACACCATGGGGTCCATGCTCGAAGAGACCTACGCCATTCCGCGTCGGGCGCTCACCGGCTTCATCAGCCCTTGGGCCGTCAAGCGGCTCGACGAGTTCGGTGGTGACATCTCCAAGTTCACCGTCGCCAAGATCTACCCGTCGAAGCTTCGCCAGATCTGCGTCGCCAAGACCGAGCCGGGCGACGAGAACAACCAGGACATCTCGGCCCTCGTCGGCAAGGTCGACATCCGGCGGCTCGAGCATTTCGGCCAGAACGATGCGGACGCCTATTCCTACTCGGGCGGTCTCAACCGCACGACGCAGGGGCTTCTCGAGTTCGTCGAGATGTTCAAGGCGCCGCTGAAGATGCTGCATCCGTTGCTCACGGCGACGCAGGATCGCACCTATGTCGGTACGGAGAACGTGGGCGCGCTGCCGTATCAAGGGATCATCGTCGCCCACTCGAACGAGAGCGAGTGGTCGTCGTTCCGGGCCAATCGCACCAACGAAGCCTTCCTCGACCGGATCTGCGTGATCAAGGTCCCGTACTGCCTGCGCGTCGAGGAAGAGCGCCGGATCTACGAGAAGCTGCTGCAGTCGTCCGAACTCGCCAACGCCTCGTGTGCGCCGGGCACGCTCGACATGCTGGCGCAGTTCTCGGTTCTGTCGCGCCTCAAGGAGCATGAGAACTCGCAGCTCTACTCGAAGATGCGGGTCTATAACGGCGAGAGCCTGAAGGACACCGACCCTCAGGCGCGGACCATGCAGGAGTACCGTGACGCGGCCGGCGTCACCGAAGGCATGGACGGCGCCTCGACCCGCTTCGCCTACAAGATCCTCTCGGAAACCTTCAACTACGACAGTCACGAGATCGGCGCCGATCCGGTGCACCTCATGTTCGTCCTCGAGCAGGCGATCAAGCGCGAGCAGATGCCGGAGGAGACCGAGAGCCGTTATCTCGAGTTCATCAAGGAAGAACTCGCACCGCGTTACGCCGAGTTCGTCGGCAACGAGATCCAGAAAGCCTATCTCGAGAGCTACAACGACTACGGGCAGAACCTGTTCGACCGTTACGTGGCCTACGCGGACGCATGGATCGAGGATCACGACTTCAAGGATTCTGATACCGGCCAGCTGATGAGCCGCGAGCTTCTCGACCAGGAGTTGTCGAAGATCGAGAAACCGGCCGGCATCGCGAATCCGAAGGACTTCCGTTACGAGGTGGTGAAGTTCTCGCTTCGGGCGCGGGCGCGGAACGGCGGCAAGAACCCCGACTGGACGAGCTATGAGAAGATCCGCGACGTCATCGAGCGGCGCATGTTCAGCCAGGTCGAAGATCTGCTGCCGGTGATTTCGTTCGGGGCAAAGAAGGACTCGGACGCCGAGCGGAAGCATCACGATTTCGTCGAGCGGATGGTGTCGCGAGGCTATACTCAGCGGCAGGTGCGACGGCTCGTCGAATGGTACATGCGGGTGAAAAAGGCCGGCTGATGCATGCCCGCCGGCGTCTGGCAGCCGGCGACAGGGTCCCATCGAACGGGGTCCTGTTGCCGGACCCAGGTCACGTGTTACGCCATCGCTGACGCCGGCTGCCTACTCCCTCGCAGAGCGGAGCTTCCCTTTCCATGAACATCGTCGACCGCCGCCTCAATCCGAAGTCGAAGTCGCTGGGAAACCGACAGCGCTTCGTTCGCCGCGCCAAGGCGGACATCCGGGACGCCGTGAGAGATGCGCTCAAGAAGCGCAAGGTGTCCGGTGTAGAGGGCTCGGAGCAGATCAAGATCCGCTCCAAGAGCGTGCGCGAGCCGTCGTTCAATCATGGTCGCGACGGTGGCATCCGCGACTATGTCCTGCCGGGCAACCAGGACTACAAGGCCGGCGACATGATCCCGAAGCCGCAGGGTGGTGGCGGCGGCAAAGGTGGCAAGGCGAGCGCCGATGGTGGTGGCGAGGACGATTTCGTCTTCACGCTTTCCAAGGAAGAATTCCTCGACCTGTTCTTCGAGGATCTCAAGCTGCCGAACCTCGTCAAGAATCGGCTGAAGGACATCAAGAACCCGCTGCCACATCGGGCCGGCTACACATCGGATGGTCCCCCCGCCAAGCTTGCCCGGGTGCGGACCCTCAGGCGCTCGCTGGCACGCCGCATCGCCCTGAAGCGGCCGAAGACCGAAGAGGTCAGGGCACTCGAGGAGGAGATCGCGCGGCTCGAGGCCGAGATGCCGCGCAACGAGCCCCTCATCGCCGAGCTTCGCGCGCGGCTCGAGCACGCCATCCGGCTGCGCAAGACGATCGCCTATGTCGACCCCATCGATCTCCAGTTCAACCGGTTCGATCGCGTGCCGCGGCCGACCACGCAGGCCGTCATGTTCTGCATGATGGACGCGTCGGCATCGATGACCGAGAACCTCAAGGATCTCGCGAAGCGCTTCTTCATGCTGCTGCACGTGTTCCTGTCGCGGCACTACAAGCAGGTCCACGTCGTGTTCATCCGGCATACGTCGACCGCCGCCGAAGTCGACGAGGAGACGTTCTTCCGGGGTGTGGAGACGGGAGGCACCGTCATTTCGACGGCGCTCGAGGAAATGGATCGTATCGTGCGGGAGCGGTACTCGCCGGCGGACTGGAACATCTATGCCGCGCAGGCGTCCGACGGTGACAACATCCCGGACGACATGGGGCGCTGCATCGACCTCGCAGAGAACAACCTGCTGCCGGCCTGCCAGTACTACGCCTACATCGAGGTGTCGGAGCACTCGGGGCCTGGTGAGACGGTCGCGTGGAGTGGGTTCTCCGAGCTGGCGCAACGGCACTCGCATTTCGCCATGCGGCGCGTCACCAACCCCGGCGAGATCTTTCCCGTCTTTCACGAGCTGTTTTCCAGCTCGGCCGGCGCCTGAGGAGATCCCGCAGCATGACGGCGGTTCCCAACAAGCCCCTCTTCGACGGACCGGAGTGGGACTTCGAGCTGATCGGCCGGACCTACGACGCCATCGAGGAAATCGGCGTCGGCGAGATGGGTCTCAGTCTCTACAAGAACCAGATCGAGGTGATCACGGCCGAGCAGATGCTCGATGCCTACTCGTCGATCGGCATGCCGCTGATGTACCGGCACTGGTCGTTCGGAAAGCGCTTCGCGCGCGACGAGATGATGTATCGCAAGGGCGCGCGCTCGCTCGCTTTCGAGATCGTGATCAACTCGGACCCATGCATCAACTACATCATGGAAGAGAATTCCATGACGATGCAGTGCCTCGTGATGGCGCACGCGGCCATGGGGCACAATCACTTCTTCAAGAACAACTACCTGTTCCGGCAATGGACGCAGGCCGACGCCATCCTCGAGTACATGGCATTCGCCAAGCGCTTCGTCTCCGAATGCGAGGAGCGGTTCGGGCTTGCCCAGGTGGAGGCGGTGCTCGATGCCGCACACGCGCTGATGAACCAGGGCGTCAGCCGTACCGCGGGGGCTCGGCGCAAGTTCGATCCGCGACGCGAGCGGGAGCGGGAGCAGGCGCGGCGCGACTACGAGATCGAGATCTACAACGAGATCTGGCGGACGCTGCCGAACAAGGCCGAGAAGAAAGAGGAGCGGCCCGACGAGAACCGGGCCGAGCAGCGGGCCTTGTTACTGCCCGAAGAGAACATCCTCTATTTCCTCGAGAAGCACGCGCCGAAGCTCGAAGGCTGGAAGCGGGAGCTGATCCGCATCGTTCGGGTGCTGGCGCAGTATTTCTATCCGCAGCGCCAGACCAAGGTCATGAACGAAGGCTGCGCCACCTTCGTCCACTACGAGATCATGAACCGGATGTACGAGAAGGGGCTCGTCACCGAAGGCTCCATGCTCGAGTTCGCGCACATGCACGCCGCTGTCGTCTATCAGCCCGGCTTCAACGATCGCAACTACAGCGGCCTCAATCCCTATGCGCTCGGCTATGCCATGATGCGCGACATCAAGCGCATCTGCCTCGAGCCGACCGACGAGGACATGCGCTGGTTCCCCGATTTCGCCGGCAACCAGGACCCGATGGGAACCCTGCGGCAGGCCTGGGCGGATTTCCGTGACGAGAGCTTCATCCTGCAATTCCTGTCGCCGAAAGTGATGCGCGACATGCGGCTCTTCCATCTGCGTAACGACTCGGACAATCCCGCGATGCGCGTCGAGGCTATCCACGACGAGCAGGGCTATCGCAAGGTGCGCCGCATGCTGGCCCGGCAGTACGACGTCTCGACGCAGGACCCGGACATCCAGGTCACCGACGCGGATCTCTCGGGCAGCCGGCGCCTCGTCCTCACGCATCACGTGCGAGATGGCATCGTGCTCGACAAGGAAGAGACCGATCGCACGCTGATGCACGTCGCGCGGCTGTGGGGCTATCGGGTGCGGCTGGTCGAGGTCGAGGCCGGGACCGGACGGAAACTCAAGGAGCACGAGACGCTGCCGCTGCCCTAGGCGACATCGCAGCGCCGCGCAGGCCGTTAACCTGTCGTTAGGGATTGGACCTTCAGCCTCGTCTTGCCGACTGCCGATTCGCGGCGGCTCGGTGAAACCCGGCAGGAGGCCAGTGCATGGTTCTCGACGGATCTCAAAGCCTCGACGTGGCGGGTGTCGCGCACGGCAGCAGCCTCGTCGCCTTCACGGCTCCTGCTGTCGGCCTGATGATCGCGCGTGCGTCCAGTGCAGCGCCAGTGATGGAGCGCTTTCTCAACGAAGACCCCGGCCCGGCGCGCGATCTCCCGGGTGACGCAGCGAGCGTCCTTGCGAGCGGGCGTCTGATCGTTGCGTTGCAGTGCGAAGCAGCCGCCCTGCTTCGCGCCGCCGATGCCGATCTCGCCCTCCTCACGGACGAGATCAGCGTTCCCTGAACCGGTCAGGCGGCGGCTTCGTTGTGGCCGTCCTCGGGTTCGGTCGTATCGGCCGTATCGGACCGGAGCGCCGTCCGTGCCGCAGCCAGAGCCGAAGCCGCCTGATAGTCGGCCTTGCCGGAGCCAAGGAGCGGCACCCGATCCACGATCAGGATGTCGGCCGGTACCGCCAGTTCGCTGACGCCCACGATGCGTGCATGTCGCAGCACCTCGCCGCGGGTCGCCGTCTTCTGCTCGGTTATCAGGACGAGCCGCTCTCCCTTCCGTGAATCGGGCTGCGATACGACCACGGACAGCGCCTGAGGCCAAAGGCCGGCAGCCATCGCCTCTACTGCCGACAGCGAGACCATCTCGCCACCGATCTTCGCGAAGCGCTTGGCGCGGCCCTTGATGCGGATATAGCCGTCGGCGTCGATGGTGACGATGTCGCCGGTATCGTGCCAGCCGTCCGCCGGTGGCTCGAGCACACCCGGATTCTCGGTCCGATAGTAGCCCAGCATCACGTTGGGGCCGGACACGTAGAGGCGGCCGCCCTCGTCGATGCCCGGGACCGTATCGAGGCGCGCCTTCATGAGGGGCGACAGGCGGCCGACCGTGCCCGGCCGGTTGGCGAGCGGGGTGTTGATCGCAAGGACCGGCGCCGTTTCCGTGACGCCATAGCCTTCGAGGATGCGCACACCGAAGCGCTCCATGTAGACCTGACGCGTGCGCTCCTTCACCGCCTCGGCGCCGGCCATGATCATGCGCACGTTGTGGAAGTCGTAGGGGTGGGCCGTCCGGGCGTAGCCGGCGAGGAACGTATCGGTGCCGAACAGGATGGTGGCGTTGGTCTGGTAGACCAGTTCCGGCACGATCCGGTAGTGCAGCGGTGAGGGATAGAGATAGACAGGGATGCCACCGACCAGCGGCATCACGAGGCCGCCCGTCAGACCGAACGAGTGGAACACGGGTAGCACGTTGAAGACCTTGTCTTCGCCGTCGGCCGCGATGCGCGCGAGGCTCTGGGCCGCATTCGCCAGCAGATTGCGATGGGAGAGGACGACGCCCTTCGGCGTGCCTTCCGAGCCGGAGGTGAACAGCACGACGGCGGGATCGTTGGCGTCGCGATGCGCGAGGGGACGGCTGCCGCGAAGCAGCGCGCGGAGCTTGTCCACGAGGCCGATGGTGGCGCGCACGTCTTCGAGATAGCGGACGTCGAGGCCTGCGACCTCGAGGCGTTCGATGAGCGGCATCAGGTGCCCGCGCTCGACGAAGGCGCGCGACGTGAGCACGACGCGCACCTCCGCCGCCTTGCAGGCCGAGACGACGTTCTGGGCGCCGGCCGTAAAGTTCAGCATCGCCGGGACACGGCCGGCGGCGTGCAGCGCGAAGAACGTCACCGCCACGCCGGCCGAGTTCGGCAGCAGCACGCCGACCGCTTTGCCTTCCTCCGCCATGGGCGCGAGCTTTTCGGCGAGCACCTGCGCTCCGAGAATCAGCTTGCCGTAAGAGAGGCGCGTGCCGAGGGCGTCCTCGACGGCCGGAGACTTGCCCGTCGCGCGGATAGCCTTCGCCTCGACCAGCGCAGAGAAGAGCGTCTGGTCGATGCGGGCGGTCTCGACGGCGGTGTCGACCATGATGTCCTGCAGGCGTGCCCCGGCTGCCTGGCGCCGTGCCTTGCCCTTGAGGCCGGCATCGAGGCTGAGCTTGCGCGGGGGCAGGATGGTCACCGTCGTCTTCGGGAACCAGGCCTTGCGGATCTGCGTCGGGCGCATGTAGCTGAAGCTGGAGCGCTGCGGGCCCTCGATGCGAACCGGTACCACCCAGGCGTCGGCCTTGTCAGCGATCATCGCCGTGCCGTCGTAGACCTTCATCAGTCCGCCGGTCACCGTCAGGCGGCCTTCCGGAAAGATCACGATGGTGCGCCCGCTCTTGACGATGTTGACCAGTGACCGTGTCGCCAGCGGCTTCGTCGGATCGAGAGTGAAGTAGTTGATCAGCTTCAGGAACGGCTTCACCCAGGACTTGGCGGCCATGCCGGTGTCGATGGCGAAGGCCGCGTGGCCGGGCAGGACAGCATGCATGATGGGGCCGTCGAGCAGGCTCAGGTGGTTTGGCGCGATGATGGTGCGCTCGCCTGCGGGCGGCAGGTTCTCGAGGCCCTTCACTTCGAGCCGAAGAAACACCTGAAAGACGAAGCGGGCGAGATCCTGCACGCCGTCGCGGCCCCAGGCCCACAGCACCAGCGCCGTGACCACGAGGTTGCCGACGGCGAGGCCGAGGAACAGCGTGTCGAGACCGACGCCCTGGGCCTGCAGCAGCGCGACGGCGAGCCCCGATACGGTCATGTAGGCGGCGTTGAGAATGTTCACGGCGGCGACCGAGCGTGCGCGGCGTTCGGGGGCGGCCCAGGCCTGTACGGCGGCGAACGAGGGGACGATATAGAGGCCGCCTGCGAATGCGAGGCCGAGGAGGCCCGCGAGGAGCGGCCAGCCCGAGAGGCTCGCGAGAAATTCGGTGGCGCCGATCGGGGCTGCGGGCGGTGGGGTGGTCCAGACGAGATAGGCGAGCTTGGCCGAAAATGCCGCCATCAGCAGCGCACCGACGGGCACGAGCGCGAGGTTCGGGCGGTGGTGGCTGGCGCGCGCTGCGACGAGCGAGCCGAGCGCGATGCCGATCGTGAATGCCATCATGGCCAGCGTCACGACGCCTTCCGTACCGCCGAGGCGATCCTTGATCAGTGTCGGCAGCAGCGACAGTGCGACGGCCCCGACGAGCCAGAACCACGAGACGATCTGGCCGCCGATCCAAAGGCGGCGATCGGCCTTCAACTCGCCCAGCAGGCGAAAGGTCGATGCGAGCGGGTTGCGCGTGATCGGCAGGTCCGGCGCGCCGGCATTGGTGGCGGGGATCATGCGGGCCGACAGCCAGCACGCGACGGCCAGCGCGAATGTGATGATGGCGATGATCGAAGCGTCGATCCGCTCGCCGATGACGTATCCGGCCGCAATCGCGCCGCCGAGGATGGCGAGGAACGTGCCGCCTTCGACCAGCGCGTTGCCGGCGGTCAGTTCCTCGGTCGAGAGGTGGTCCGGCAGGATGCCGTACTTGATCGGGCCGAACAGGGCGCCGATGACGCCATAGAGGCCGAGGGCAATGAAGAGGACCGGCACCGATTCCAGCATGAACCCGGCGCCGGCGATGACGGCGACGGCCAGTTCCGCGCGTTTCACCCGCTCCGCGATCCGCGCCTTGTCGTGCTTGTCGGCGATCTCGCCGCCGAGCGCCGAGAGGAAGAAGAACGGTGCCATGAAGACGGCGGTCGCCAGGGTCACCAGGGCCGCGCCGTGCTCGGCGCCGAGCTTGTAGAGCACCAGCAGGCCGAGAGCCGTCTTCAAGAAGTTGTCGTTCAGTGCCGAGAAGAACTGGCACCAGAAGAGCGGCGCAAAGCGGCGCGATCTCATCAGTGTGGTCAGCATAACCGCCTCGCGGGTCGACGCCGGGTTCGGCGTCCAGGTTAAATCACTGTGTCGGATCGATTTTTATCGAGACAACGTAAACAATTACGGCATCGTGGCCGAATACGGGCGTCTGCCTCCCGAAGCCTCGCAGGCCGGCATCGCCAGCAACCATTCGTCGTCCATGGCGAGGTCGGAGACCGTGGCGAGTGGCCCGAGGAGGCGCGCCAGCAGAACGTCATAGAACCGCCTGAGCATCGGAAACCATCCCTTGTCGGTGAGACTTGTCATGGTGGTCTTGTAGCACAGAACTGAACGATGATCAATTTACGTTGTGACGGCTGCGACCGCAAGTCTCTCGGCTTGGTGAATTTGGCGTCAACGGGCCGACGGTGGGGCGTCCCGGTCTGCGACAAGCTCTACGATCAGCGTGTTGGCGCGGGTGGAAACGATGCGGACGGTGGTTCCGCGCGGGCAATCGGGGCCTTCCGCGGTCCAGACCGTGTCGCCCACCCGGATGCGGCCGGTGCCGTTCGCTATGGGCTCAGCGACGCGCGCGAGGCGACCGGCGAGCTGCGCGCCGCGCCGATTGAGTTCGGGCTCGTCGCTCTCGCTGACGCCCGGATGGGCCCAGACGAAGTCGATGACGATATCGAGGGCGATGGCCGTGGCGCCGACAGCCAGCATCAGCCAGCCATGCTCCTGGTCCTGCATGATGCGGGCGCCGCCGATGAGGCACAGAATGAGCCCGAAGATCGGCAGAACGATGCTGATCGCCGCCAGCAACCAGGCAAATGGTCCGGGATCGCCGTCGGCCGACCAAAAGTGTTGACGGAGGCGCTTGCGCATGGAGGCCGATCATCCCGCGATGCCTGGGCAGGCGGGGCTGCCGGCAAACTCGAGTGTGCGTCAGGTCATTGCTCGCATCCGGTCTGCGCCGGTTGCGGGTCAGGCAGCTTCGACGACGAGCACATTGCCACGAACGCCCGTCACGCGCACGCGGGCTCCAGCGGGCGCGTCATCGCCTTCGGCCTGCCACAGCGTGTCGGCGACACGGACGCGGCCTCGGCCACTCTCGATCGCGTTCTCGACGACAACCGTGCGACCGATGTACTGGGCGCCCCGGTCGTTGAGATCGGGTGCGTCGCTCGGCGCATTGTCCGACCGTGCGAAACGACGGGCGATGAACACCGTCGCGACGGAGGCGACCGCGAAGGCCGCGAACTGCCATTGCCAGGCGAAGTCGGTGGCCAGCGCGATCAGGCCGACAAGAATGGCGGCTACGCCGAACCACACGAAATGAATGCCCGGCACAACCGCTTCGAGGCCGAACAGGGCGACGGCGAGGAGCAGCCAGTTCCAGGGGCCGAACTGGGCGAAGAAGGCGACGATCGGCATCAGGGGCTCCGTACGCTCACGAGGCTCAGGTGGCTTTCCACGTGTATTTCCGGGAACCGCCGCCGCTTGCGCGGTGAGGCTGCTCCCGGGTTGTCATGGGTCTTGCGGCCGACGTCGGCCTGCGTGGCTCAGATCCGTGGCACCGAACCACCGGAGCGCGGGCCGCCGCTGTCCTTGCCGAAGGCTTCCTTGGCGATCTCGGCGACGCCGGCCAGCGAGCCGATGATGCTCGAGGCCTCGAGCGGCATCATCAGGATCTTCTGGTTCGGCGAGGCCGCGACCGCCTCGAGTGTCTTCATGTAGTTGTTGGCGACGAAGTAGTTGATGGCCTGCACATTGCCCGAGGCGATCGCCTCCGACACCATGCGGGTCGCCTCGGCTTCGGCCTGGGCCGCACGTTCGCGCGCCTCGGCGTCGCGGAAGGCGGCTTCCTTGCGGCCCTCGGCCTCCAGCACGGCGGCCTGCTTCTCGCCTTCGGCCTGAAGGATCGCGGCCTGACGGTGACCCTCGGCCTCCAGAATCTGGGCGCGCTTGTCGCGCTCGGCCTTCATCTGGCGGGCCATCGAGTCGATCAGGTCGCGCGGTGGAGCGATATCCTTGATCTCGATGCGGGTGACTTTCACGCCCCACGATTCCGTTGCGGCATCGACGACGCTCAGAAGCTTGGCGTTGATCACGTCGCGATTGGAGAGCAGCTCGTCGAGGTCCATCGAACCCATGACAGTACGGATGTTGGTCATCGTCAGGTTGATGATCGCGCCGTCGAGATTGTCGACTTCGTAGGCCGACTTCGCAGCGCTCAGAACCTGATAGAATGCGACGCCATCGACTTTCACCATGGCGTTGTCACGGGTGATGATATCCTGCGAGGGAATATCCATCACCTGCTCTTTCATATTCATCCGGGCGCCGACGCGCTCCATGACCGGAATCAGGATATGCAAGCCGGGCGTCAGCGTGCGGGTGTAGCGGCCGAAATTCTCGATCGTCCAGTTGTAGCCCTGTGGCACGACTTTAACCGTCGACCAGAGGGCGAACACCGCCAATGCGATGAGGAAAAGCCCAAAGACCTCAATTCCGCTCATGAATGAGCCCATTTTCTCTTCTCCCGTACCGGTCGGATCAGATATCGGATAGCGTCGATGGTGTTTCTAGAGATTCGGTGCGAATATTTTGTAAAGTCAGTTCGGGGCTAAAATTCATTCGATCTCAATCGTTGCCTGAGCATCGCACTTTACTCAAGTGAGGGTGTATATCATTGTCGGCGAAATTTCTCGTAGCTCTCGCGGACGGTGCGGAAAATCTGATTCCGGGCGGATTCCTCGTCCATGATCTGGTCCGTTGCCTTCCGGAGCGTCTCCCGCAGCGGACCGGTCAGCGGGCGGACGAGGATGCGCTGAGCCCTGATCCGGTCGAGGACGTCGTTCTGCGTGGTAGGGAAGGCCTGGGCCCAGCGATCGAGATTGCGGCGGCAGGCCTCGTCGAGAAGGCGGCGCTGGGCCACCGGCATCGCCTCCCACGCAGGCCGGCCGATCAGAAGGTCGAAGACGAGGGCGGGACTGTGCACGCCGGGGAAGTGATAGGCCGTCGCTGGGCGCGCGCGACCCAGGAAGGTATCGGTCTCGGGCGTGTACCAGAGGCTGGCATCGATGCGGTTCGCGCTGAAGGCTGAAGCGATCTCGCTCCGGGCATTAACGCGGACGCTCGTCGCTTCGAGCGTCGCGAGCGCTCGCGACATCAGCTCGGGAGCGGCGATCTTCAGGCCTTTCAGATCCGAGGGTGAGCGGATCTCGCGCCGGAACCAGCCGCCGACGCCACCTGCGATACCGCAGGGGATGGCCCGCACAGGGGTGCCGGCATCGGCATAGCTCTGTTCGAGGAGGCGGGTTCCTTCGGCGCGCAGCCAGCGGACGTGCTCCACCGGCCCGAGTCCGAACGGAACGCTTCCCGCCAGAATGGCGCGCTCAGGGCGGTCGCCTGCGGCATGGGTCGGGGTGTGCCAGGCGAAGGTCTGGCGATCCGCGGCGATGCGGGCCGGTGTGGCAATCGCCTGAGCGACTGTCGCCGTCTCGGTCAGCTCGATCTCGAGCTTGCCGGCCGAGGTGCGCAGCAGTTCGGCTGCGAAATCCTGTGCCTGTTCGCCGAAGCCGGCCGATGTGTCTCCCAGGGCGGCCGCGTTCACAGCCTTCCATCGGGCTCGCGGCGCCGCAACGGCCAGCTCGGTGATGTCCTTGTCGCTCAACGCCAGCGGCGGGCCGGACCGTTCGAAAGTTTCAGCGGCTGTCGAAACTGCGGGGGGCACAGTGGCACGTGGTGGCTCACTCGGGCGCGCTTGTGTCGATGCAGGCGCGAGGGGAGGGCGTGCGGTCGACGCGGCCGGGAGGGGCTGTGGCGGGATACGGGTGGGGCACACGCCGAAGACCGACCGGGTGCCATCCTCGCATTCGCGTTCTGTGGCGACGGCGGCAACTTCGGATAGGGGGCGGGGTTCGGTCGTCTGGTTATCGGCGCGGCTGGCGGGCGCCCCTGCGCCGGGCGTCGGTTGTCCGGAAAGGGCGGTGACAGGTGGCTCCGGAGACGGGGCCGCCCCTGCAACCGGCGTCGCGGCGGGGGGAGCGACCGTGCCTGGTACGCCAGCTTCAGCCACGCGCAACGCCTGCAGGCGCCGCCGCGCTTCATCCACATGGCGGCCGCTCGGCTGGTCGCGCGTGTAGCGCTCGAAGGCGGCGGCCGTATTCGTCGCGAGCGCTGCCTGCCACGCGGCCGCGTCACGGGACGGGGCCTCGACGCCGATCCAGTAGGCGAGACCGCCCAGGGCCGCGATGCCCGAAATCAGGGCCAGCACCACGATGGGGCGGGCGGCCTTGGGCCTTCGGATGGGTGGCGGTGGGGTCGCGGGCAGGTCGTCGAAGGACAGTTCGGGGCGTGGCGAGGGCTTGACTGAGAGGCTCGGAGACGCGCCGGGCGCCGGCGTGTCCTTCCGCCCATTGCCGCCCGGCGCGGCGAGGGTGGCTACGGTCGCGCCTGTTCGGCCGCCTGTTCCGAGAAGCATCCGGCGCCACTCGGCGACCGACTGGGGGCGCGCCGACGCCTCCACCGTCATGGCCGCCGAAATGGCGTCGAGAAAACCCTTGCGCCAGGGGCCAGAGTCGCTCGCCGGCATGGCCATGTCCTCGCCGAGATCGCGCGAGAGGGCATCCGGCGGCGACTTTCCCGTCACCAGAAAATAGAGGGTCGCGCCGAGGGCATAGATATCGCTCCAGGCCCCCTGCCGATCGAGATCGACGGCATACTGTTCCTTCGGCGAATAGCCGGGTGTCACAATCGCATGGACTGTCTTCGACTGGGCCGAGAGCGCCTGCCGTGCGGCGCCGAAATCGATCAGCACCGGCGCGTCGCCGTCGCGCATGATGACGTTGGCGGGCTTGATGTCCCGATGCAGGATGCCGGCGGCGTGGACGGCCTCGACGGCCTCGATCAGATCGCCGGCGATCCGATCGAGTTCTTTCTGAGTAGGGGGCCGATGCAGCCGGTTCCGCCACTCCGCCAGGTTCGGGCCCATCTCGAAGTCAAGCACCATGTAGGCGGTGTTATTGGCCTCGAACAGACGTGAAACGCGGACGATGCTCCGGTGCCGGAAGCGGGCCAGGGTACGGGCTTCCTCCAGGAACTTGGCCCTTCCCCAGGCCAGAACGCCTTCCTCGCGGGACGAGCGGGCGACGACCGTCGAGCGACGCTCGCGGAGCGCGAGGTCGGTCGGGAAGTACTCCTTGACGGCGACAGGCCGGCCGAGACGCAGGTCGTCGGCCTTGTAGGTGAGGCCGAAGCCGCCCTGTCCGAGCACGCCCGTGATGCGGTAGTCGCTGGCAAGCACGAAGCCCACGGGCAGGGCCTGCCGGTAATCAGACACGCGCGCCTCCCGCTCCGGAATGGACCTGTCCCGAAAATTGAACGTGGATGAATTAAGCGCGTCATGCAAGGCACACGATGGTCTCAAAATGCGGTGATCGGGGCATGCTTGCAATCCGCACGGAAGCGGCGTCGACTATCGCCACGATTGCTTAGCCCCCAAGGAGCCCTAATCCATGACGTCACGCTGGACGAGCCGCCGCCAACGCTTTCGCCGGGTCATCGAAGGTGACGCCTGCATCCATCCGGCGTCGGTTCACGACCCCATTTCCGGGCGGATCGCGCACGACATCGGCTTCGATGTCGGCATGTTCGCCGGCTCGACGGCCTCACTGACGGTGCTCGGGGCCCCCGATCTCATCACGCTGACGCTGAGCGAGTTCGCCGAGCAGGCGCACCGCATCATGCGCGCGGTCGATCTCTCGCTGATGTGCGATGCCGACCATGGCTACGGCAACGCGCTTTCGGTGATGCGGACGGTCGAGGAACTGGAAGCCGCCGGCGTGTCGGGGCTTTCAATCGAGGATACGGACCTGCCGCAGCCGTTCGGCCTCGGCGCCAAGCAGCGCATGCTGTCGGTCGAGGAAGGCGTGGGCAAGATGAAGGCCGCCATCGCCGGCCGGGCCGATCCCGACCTCGTCATCGCGGGACGGACCAGCGCCCCCGCAATCGCGGGTATCGACGAGACCATCGTCCGGGCGAAAGCCTACGCGGCCGCCGGCGTGGATGCGATCTTCCTCGTCGGGATCAAGTCGCGGGACGAACTCGATGCCGTCATGGCCGCCAGCATCGGCAAGCCGTTGATCCTCGGACATACGCCGCCCGCCATCGCGGACAAGGCCTATCTCGCGTCGCGCGGGGTTCGGATCGCTTTGCAGGGGCATCAGCAGTTCGCTGCCGCCGCGCAAGCCATCCACGACACCCTCAAGGCGTTGCGTGACGGTGTGGCGCCCGCCGATCTCAAAGGCGTCGCCTCGGCCGAGACGATGCGCCGGCTCACGCGGGCGGACGACTATGATCGCTGGGGTCGCGACTGGCTCGGTGGCTGAGCGCGGGACGTGGCAGAGACGGTTGCTCGGCTGTTTCGTCAGGTGCCGCCAATGCGCCGTCGGGCCAACCGGTGCCCGCATGTTTCGAGGCACTCTCGACGCGCGCCGGCACGAATGCCGTCGCGAGCCAGATCGTGCAGCGAGCGAGGAGGTCCGTGACCCGCCTCGACAGGCGATGGACCAGCGAACTGGGAACGGCAGGCCGCTTGGGGCGGGCTTCAGGCGGAGCGCGGTCGGCGGGGGATGCCGTCGGAATGGCCGTGATCGTGACGGCGCGCGGGTCAGCGTCGCGGTAGGCTGCGAAGCGGGCCAGCAGCTGGCGGTCGCCGTAGATGATGGCCATTCCGTCAAGCAGGATCGGCTTCGTCCGGGTCGTTGCATCGAATTGCAGGATCACGACGCGATAGATCCGACCCGCTCGCTCGAGCCAGTAGTGCAACCGGGTTTCGAAGCGGCCTTGCGTGCCGTCGCGATAGCCGGAGCCCTCCGGCTGCTTGCCGGCGACGACATCCTCGACCAGTCGGATCACCACATCCATCATGAGTTTCTCGAAGGCGTCGGCCGTGCGACGGACGGCGCGCGCCCGCTCGGCCAGCGCATCGGACAGGGCGTAAACCTCGATCAGTATCTCGCTCTCGATGACCAATTTCTGCATCTGACATACTCCTCCGGCTCCCCGTGGGCCGACTTCGACGCGTGCGGACATGCGCGGGCGCATGCCGGCCGGAGCGCGAGGGAGGCGAGGGCGTGACGCTCGCTTCTCTCGACTTCATGTCTCCCCGGCAGGCATTATGATCACTGTTCAATCTGGAGTTATTTCGGCCCCGACGTGGCATTTTCTTGTCATGAGACGAAGTCTTGCGCGACCCGGTGCGGGGACATACTGAAATGGTGGCGGCAGCGAGCGTCGGCGCCGCGAACTCGAGGTGGCAATCATGTCCGAGCTGCAGTCCCGTCCGGCCAGTCACGGCAATGGCACCTCCCCGTTCCTCTCGGAGGAGCACGAGATGCTGCGCGACCAGGTGCGCCGCTTCGTGGAGGAGGAGGTCAAGCCGCACGCGGATGCGTGGGAGGTGGCGGGGGCCGTGCCCCGCGACGTGCTGCGGCGGATGGGGGCGCTCGGCTTCCTCGGGATCCGGTATCCCGAGCGGTGGGGCGGCTCGGCGATGGACGAGAGGGCGAGCGTGGTCCTGGCGGAGGAACTCGGCCGGTCGACCTATGGCGGGTTCGCCATCACCGTGCTCGACCACACCGACATGGCATCCGTGCACATCGCAAACTCGGGCAGCGAAGCCCAGAAGGCGCGCTGGATGCGCGGCATCATCGACGGCTCGGTCATCACCGCAGTCGCGATCACAGAGCCGGCCGCGGGCTCCGACGTCAAGGGCATCACCTGCGCCGCGCGGCGTGAGGGCGGCGACCTCGTCATCAACGGGACCAAGCATTTCATCACCAACGGTGTGCTCGCAGACGTCTATTGCGTCGCGGTGAAAACGGGCGAGCAGGGCGGCAGCCGCAGCGTCTCGATGGTGCTGGTGGAAAAGGGGACGCCCGGCTTTCGCGTCGCCCGTGCCTTCGACAAGCACGGCTGGCGGTCGTCGGACATGGCGGAACTCGTGTTCGACGAGGTGCGGGTGCCGGTCGAGAACATCATCGGCGAGGAGGGCCGGGGCTTCTACGCCCTGATGAGCAACTTCCAGAACGAGCGGCTGGTTCTCGGCGCGCAGGCCATCGGGGAATGCGAGGCGGCCATCGCTCTGGCGCTCGAGCATGTGCAGTCACGCAAGGCGTTCGGGGGTACGCTCTGGGACAAGCAGGTCGTGCGGCACAAGCTGGCTACCATGGCGACGAAAGTGGCTGCGGCCCGCGCCTTCGTCTACGAGACGGCGTGGCGGGCGGCGGCCGGGCAGGACTGCGTGCGCGAAGTTTCGATGATCAAGGCGCTGTGCGGGGAGCTTGTGCTTGAGGTCACGCACGGCTGCCTGCAGCTTTTCGGCGGCGCCGGCTACATGACCGGCAGCCCGATCGAGCGCATGGCGCGCGATGCGCGCGCGCACGCCATCGGCGGCGGCGCCACGGACGTCATGCTCGAAGAGGTCGCCAAGAGGCTCGGTCGATGACGGCGCGCGGTCGTCCGCGATCGCCTGGTCTGCGCGGTCAGGCCCGATCGGTCTTGTCGAACACGTAGAACGTGGAATAGACCACGGCCCCCGTGGTCTTGGCCTGCTCGGCGAGGGCGTCCCAGTCGAGCCCGGTCTCGTCGTCCTCTCCTGCAGAGTGGGGCATCACCGTCTCGCGACGCCGGATCTCGTAGCCATCGCGTGCCAGGCGGTCCTCCATGGCGGTGACGGCCGTCGCCTCGGCATCGGCGGCGAAAAGACAGAAGACGAATGCGCCCTCACCCTCGCCGGACATCGCGTGACCGGGCGGAAAGGCAAGCTCGAAACTCGAGATCCAGACATGCCGGCGCGTCATTGCTGGTCCCTGGCCTGGGCCTTGCGACGATCGTGTGCGGCGACGGCCTGCTCTATGTGGACGATCACGGCTTCAGCAAGCGACACGCCGGTCAGCCGCTCGATCATCGAGAGCGATACGTTCGCCGTCACATCGACGACGAGCGGGCCCGTGCGCGACAGCAGAACATCGACAGCGACGAAGCCAAGGCCAATCACGCGGGCGGCCTGCTCGGCGAGGCGGCGGGCGGCCTCGACCTCGGTGCCCGAGCCGGTGATCGCGTGCCACTGGTTGTCGCCATCCAGGGCCGTCGTCGGGGCCTGCTCCAGGCCGACGAGCGCCCGATTGCCGACGATCGCGAAGCGCAGGCGACGGCCAGAGCCGAGCGCACCGAGGCTGTCCGCCAACGTATGCTCGGAGCCCGACTTCACGCGTGCGAGATCGCGCGGGTTGACGGCGATCTCGGGGACGTCGATGCCGGCCGCGGCCAAGGTCTGCCGCAGGACCAGCGCATCGCCCGCCTTCATCATCGCGTCGACGGGGTTGAGCGACAGGGTCCCGAAATGCTCGAGTTGGCGGATGATGGCGAGCGTGAAGTGGCTCGGCGACTTGCCGGCCCTGAAGATGACCGCATCGAGGTGCTCGAGCGGCTCACCGTTGATCAGGATCGCCGGCTCACGGCTCGCAATGTAGAGCGAAACGCGCCGGCGATCGATCACCGGCATGGCATGACCGCGCAACTCGGCCTGCCGGACGAGGCGACGGTTCGAGGGGTTCTCGGGGCGGCGCGACAGGAGACCGATGGACAAGGGTCGGCTGACGGGCTCGCTGCGGGCGGCCGAACCATAGGACCGGTAGCTCAGCTGCGGCTGGCGGAACGACGTCGCCGGATCGACGATCATGTCGGCCCGGACGGCCTGGCGCCCGAGCAGCATGCGGTAGGCCATCTGCTCGCGGCTCGCCAGGGTGACGTCGATGGGCCACTCGCGCTCGCCCATGCGTGCCACGGTGCGGATGACGTAGCGGCGCTCGGCCTCGCCGTTCGAGCTGGTTACGTCGCGCCGGTCGACCACGTCCGCCACGCAGGTGATTTCGACGTCGTCGCGACCGGGAATCGGTCTCACGACGAAGCGAACGCGGGGCTGATCGGACGTGCCGATCTCCTCGATCGCGGACGCCGCCAGCGCCGACGTTCGGGCACCGGTGTCGATCTTGGCCTTCATGGCAGGAAGGCCGAGATCCGGTAACGCCAGCCATTCCTCCCACCCGAGGATGAACTGCTCTTTCACGGCCGCACGGGCCTCCTGATATCGGGCGGCTCCGCAGCCGCACGACTTCACTGCTAGCCCAGCGTCGCCTCTGCCGCAATGCAAACCCCGTCCATGCGGGGTAGCGGATGGCGCCTCGGTCGACGACGCGTGTGGCGTCGGCTATCGACGGCCGGGGCGATCACGGTCCGATGGCGGATCTTCACGTCCTCGCGAGGTGCCTTATGTCTGCTCGGTTTCGATGCTATCGAGCGATGATCCCCCAGCAGAACCGGACCGACTGGATGTTTCACGGCCGCCGCATCGCCGTCGTCATTCCTGCCCTCAACGAGGAGAAGGCCATCGGTCGCGTGCTGGCCGATCTCCCGACCTTCGTCGATCGGGCGATAGTGGTCGACAACGGCTCGACGGACCGGACGGCAGACGAAGCGCGCCAACATGGTGCCATCGTCGTCGCCGAGCCGGAGCGCGGCTACGGTGCGGCATGCCTCACGGGTCTCCGGCATATCGACGGCGCCGAGATCGTCGTGTTCATGGACGGCGACTACTCAGACCACGCCGACGACATGGCCAAGCTGATCGCGCCCATCGCTGAAGATGTCGCCGACATGGTCATCGGGTCTCGGGTTCTCGGCGATCGGGAGGCCGGCTCGCTGACTCCGCAGCAGCGCTTCGGCAATTGGCTCGCCACGCGGCTGATCCACCTCATCTGGGGCACGCGCTACACGGATCTCGGACCGTACAGAGCCATCTCGACGCTTGCGCTCGATCGTCTCGGCATGGCGGACCGCAACTATGGCTGGACCGTCGAGATGCAGATCCGGGCCGCAGTCCACGGGCTGCGGACCCAGGAAGTCCCGGTGAACTACAGGGTCCGCATCGGGCAATCGAAAGTCTCGGGGACCGTGCGTGGCACGGTGATGGCCGGGATCAAGATCCTCTCGGTGATCGGCCGCTTCGCCCTCGCGCCGCCGCGTGTCGCGGCCGAAGGCCGAAGCGGTCCCTAGGAGTCGCCACCGGCCATCGGCGTAAGTCGGACCGAGGCCGCAATCCCGCTTTGCGGATGGGCGGTTTGATGTACCCTTTGCCTTCCGGACCCGGAGGGCCACCCCATGACGCGCGATCGGCTGAGCTTTCTCTATCTCAACATCGGTCATTTTCTCGACCACCTGTTCACGCTGGTCTTCGCGACAGTTGCGGCGCTGGCGCTCACGCGTGAGTGGGGGCTCACCTATGCGCAGCTCGTTCCTTACGCGATGCCGGGATTCGTCGCCTTCGGGCTCTTCTCGCTGCCGGCCGGTCGGCTTGCCGACAAGTGGAGTCGGCACGGCATGATGGTGGTGTTCTTCATCGGGATCGGGCTCGCAGCGATCGCGACCGGCTTTGCGCGCTCCCCGTTCGAGATCGGTGTGCTTCTGTTCGTCGTCGGGGTGCTGGCGGCGATCTATCATCCCGTGGGCCTCGCCATGGTCGTCGACGGGGCAAAAGGCTCCGGGACCGGCATGGCCATCGGCATCAACGGCGTCTGGGGCAATCTCGGGGTCGGCTCGGCGGCGCTGATCACCGGCTGGTTCATCGACAACGGCGGGTGGCGGGCGGCATTCATCGTGCCGGGCGTCATTTCGGTGCTGATCGGCTTCGCCTACTGGTGGCATGTGCGCGACGATATCCGGGCCGCCGCCGACAAGCGCCGGCTCCGCGCCACGTCACCCCCGGCTCAGACAGCCGCAGTGCCACCAAGCGCGAGCAGCGGACGCGACGAAGCACGCGCCGCGCTCATTCGGCTGACGGCCATCGTGTTCTTCACGACTGCCGTTTCGAGCCTCGTCTTCCAGTCCACCACATTCGCGCTGCCCAAGGTCTTCGATGAACGGCTGCAGGGGATTGCCGGCTCGGCAACGCTCGTCGGCTGGATGGCGTTCGTCGTCTTCGCCATCGCATCGATGGCGCAATTGGTGGTCGGCCGGCTCCTCGACACGCTCGGGCCTCGCCTCGTGTTCATGGGGGCAGCGGCGCTGCAACTCGTGTTCTTCGCGGCGATGCCGGGGCTTAGCGACTGGACCGCCCTCGCGGTCGCTCTCGGGTTCATGCTCGGTGCGTTCGGGCAGATCCCCATCAACGACTACATGATTGGCCGAATGGCGAAGTCGGACCTCAGGGCGACCGTCTACGGCGTGCGCTACGTGGTGAGTTTCAGCGTGCTGGCGGCCGCGTTGCCGCTCATCGCCTGGATCCATGGCCGATGGGGGTTCGACACGCTGTTCTATGTGCTCTCGCTGGCCGCCGCCGCCATCCTGGCTGCAGTCTCGCTGTTGCCACGCCAGATCCCCGACGGCTCCGTCGCGATGGGAGGGGTCGCACAGCGCGGATGAGTGCAATTCCGGCGCCGATATCGGTGATCGGAGCAGCCCGGACCCTCCGCGCGCAGACTTAAGGCCGCCTTAACGGGGGCCCGCGTATTTTACCGTTCGGACCGTGCCGGGTGGAGCCGTGCGGTCGCGTGTCGGTGGGGGTGGCGTGGACGGAGCGGTGCAGTCTTCTGGCAGCAGCGGCGAGCCGTCCGCTCGCGGCAGCGATGCTGTCGGCGCCAAATCGGGCGTCCGCGGCTGGCTGCGCCGGATGCCCTGGTACAAGCGGGTTATCCTTCTCACGCCGTTCTATGCGATCGCGATCTGCGGGCTGCTGTTTGCCGTCCAGCTCATCCATTACACGATCCGCTTTCCCGATCCGCGTTCGCTTCGCACCAACGAGGCGGGGCCGACGCTGCGCATCCTGGGCCGTGACGGCTCGGTGATCGCCGAGCGTGGCAACGACGCCGACTTCATTCCTGTCGATCGCATGCCGCGCCATCTGGTGGATGCGGTGATCGCCATCGAGGATCGCCGCTTCTTCTCGCATTTCGGGGTCGATCCGACCGGTCTTGCCCGCGCCGCGCTCGCCAATCTCAGGGCTGGCCGGGCCATGCAGGGTGGTTCGACCCTTACGCAGCAGCTCGCAAAGAACCTCTTCCTGTCGACCGACCGGACGCTGGCACGCAAGCTCGAGGAACTGGTGCTCGCGGTCTGGCTCGAGCTTCGGCTCAGCAAGCGGGACATCCTGGAGCTCTATCTCAACCGGGTCTATTTCGGTGGTGGCGCCTATGGGGTCGAGGCAGCGGCAAAGAGATTCTTCAACAAGTCGGCGCGGCACGTTTCTATTGCGGAGGGCGCCGTCATCGCGGGGCTCCTCAAGGCGCCGTCCAAATACTCGCCCTTCGCCAATCCGGGACACGCCCGTGCGCGCGCCCGCGTCGTCATCGGAGCCATGGCAGCGGCGAAACTCATCAGTCCGATAACCGCGGCATCCTCGAACCAGCAGTCGGTGCGTTTCGTCGAGGCGGAGACTGGGCAGCGCGGGAGCGGGCTCGAATATGCCATCGACTTCATCTTCGACGAGATGCCACCGCTCGCGAGCGTCGGCGGACGGGAACTCGTCATCGAGACGACGATCGATCCCGATGTGCAGAAGCACGCGCAGGCGACGCTGGCGCAAACCCTCGCGCGGGACGGCATCGCCGCCCGCGCCGGACAAGGGGCAATGGTCATTCTCGACACCTCGGGGGGCATTCGCGCGCTGGTCGGCGGGCGGTCCTTTGCGGAGAGCCAGTTCAACCGCGCGGTCAAGGCCCGTCGGCAACCGGGTTCGGCTTTCAAGCCGTTCGTCTATCTCGCCGCCGTCGAAAACGGCGCCTGGCCGGACACACCCGTCGTCGATGCCCCGATCTCCATCGGCCAGTGGAGTCCGCGCAACGAGGATGGCCGGTTTCGCGGGCCGATCACGCTGACGCAGGCGCTGGCGCATTCCGTGAACACGGTTGCGGTTCGCCTGCAGCAGGAGGTCGGCTCGGAAAAGGTGGCGGCCGTCGCGCGGCGACTCGGCGTCCGCTCGACGTTGCGCGCCGATGCGTCCATGGCGCTCGGTACCTCGGAGGTGGGGCTGCTCGAGATTTCGGGCGCCTACGCCACCCTGGCATCCGGCGGCACGGCGGTCGAACCGCACGTCCTCACCCGGATCCGGACGAAGGACGGAGAGGTGCTGTTCGAGCGCGCGCCGGGGCGGCCGCGGATGGTCGTCGCTCCTGACCACATCGGCAGCCTCAATACGATGCTCAACGCGGCGCTCGTTTCAGGCACTGGCAGGCGGGCCGTCTTCCCGCGCCATCAGGCCGCTGGCAAGACTGGCACGACGCAGGACTTTCGCGACGCCTGGTTCGTCGGCTACACGGCCCATCTCATCGGCGCCGTCTGGCTCGGAAACGACGACGGCAGCGCAATGAACAAGGTTGCCGGTGGAGGATTGCCCGCCACGATCTGGCGCAACGTCATGGAGAGTGCGCATGGCCGGCTCGTGCCCCGTGCCCTTCCTGCCATCGACGGCGGGCGTCTCGAGACCATCCCCAGCCGGGTCGGTGGCGCCGTTGCGGAAAGCGCGCGCCCTCAGCCGTCGGCGATCGGCATGGCGGTCAAGAGCCGGGCGTTCACGACGGCCGACCACGGCACGGTCAGAGAGGTCAAGCCGCCAGCGCCCCAGGCCGGGCGCATGCCGACCGAGCCCATCGATGCCGACCTGTTTCTTCGCGCGCTGGAGATGCCGCCCGACGTGGCCAAAGGGCCGTCGACCGCGCAGCCGTCGCCCGTATCTCGGCTAGACCCAAAGCGAATTCGCGATGCCCTCGCCGGGCACGACTGACACCGGATGCCACGCGGGCGACGCCGCGCGAGGGGAGCCATCCGAGCGCAGTCGCCAAGTCTTTTTCATTTGGTGCGAGGATGCCGGGCTGCGCGCGCCGCATCCGCCTCCACCCGGAGAACCGTTGCGAACGGTTCCTCGGCGCCGGGGAGTGGACCGCCGCCGACGTCAGGTTTCGCCCCGATCACGTCTCCGACAGAGCGAGGGTCTCAGGCTGGTCTGAACCGGGCCCTCGTCATCACGCCTGATAGCCCTGAAGTCCAAACGCCGTCGGGTAGCCGAAGAGGCCGACCGAGCCCCCGGTGTGAAGGAACACGATGTTCTCGTGCTCGCGCATCTCTCCCTTCTTGATGAGATCGATGAGGCCGGCCATGCCTTTCCCCGAGTAGACCGGATCGAGGAGGATGCCCTCCATTCGCGCGACGAGCTTCAAGGCTTCCACCATGCCCTCGGTCGGGATGCCGTAGCCCTGACCGACGTAGTCGCAGTTCGCGACCACATGCTCCCGCTTCATGATGCCCGCCAGACCGAGGTGCGCGGCGGTCTTCTCGGCGAGCGCCAGCACATTCGCCTCCTGGCGGTCCTTCGGTGCACGCACGCCGATGCCAAGCACGGGAATGCCGCTGTTGAGCGCGACGAGGCCCGCAACGAGGCCGGCCTGAGTCCCGGCGCTCCCCGTCGCATGCACAAGGAGGTCGATCTTGAGGCCCATCTCATTGGCCTGATTGAGCAGCTCGATCGCGCAATTCACATAGCCGAGTGCTCCGACCGCAGTGGAACCACCGCCGGGGATCACGTAAGGGCGTCCACCCGTCTTCCTGAGATCGGCAGCGACGCTCTCCATCTCCGCCTGCATGTCCGCGCCGCTCTTGCGCTTCGAGATCGATGCCCCATGCAGCTGGTCGAGCAGGACGTTGCCGTTCAAGGTGTAGGCCTCGTCCGTGTAGCCGGTGCGATCCTCGAGGAGGATCATGCACGCCATGCCGAGTTTGGCGGCAGCGGCCGCCGTCTGCCTCGCATGATTCGACTGCGTCGCGCCCTGTGTGATGACGACGTCGGCCTTCTGGGCCAGCGCCTCGGCCATCAGGAACTCGAGCTTCCGCGTCTTGTTGCCACCGCTCGAGAGACCCGTGCAGTCGTCGCGCTTCACCCAGATGCGAGGTCCGCCGAGATGCTTCGACAGGTTGTCCATCGGCTCGAGCGGTGTGGGCATGTGGCCGAGGCGGACACGCGGAAAGCGAGCGAGGTTCATGGGGGCTCCGATAGTGGGCGTCGGCAGAAGCCGTGATGGCGAGGTCTGGCACCGATGGCCGGACGCTGAGTGTCGTCCGTTCCCGTGGGCGCGCCAGACTAGCAGCAGGCTGGCGTGTCTGTATCCTCTCATCGCGCGATCGTCGCCAGACGCCCAAAAAACCAACCTCGCCGATCTGGTGGCCGATGCGGAAAAGAGCACGCCGCGAACTCGCGTCACTCCGCTTGCCCACGTCGGCATCACCTTGGTCCGCTGCTCAAAAGGACAGCACCGATCGATCGCCCGGCACGCGTCGTTGCGCTCAGCTCATGAGTTCACAAAACTGTGAGGGCAACCAACGGCAAAGGCTTCGGCAGCGTCATGGACCTGACCGCGGTCGACCCTATCTTCCTGTCAGGGCGCCGTAGCATCAGCCCCTGCCCAGCGACACGAGCACGAAACCGAGCCGGAGAGGACGTGACATGACCTCCATGCTGATGAACCGCCGCCACCTGATCGCTGCCGGTGCTTGCGCCATCTCGACCGGCGTGCCCGGCCTCATCATTCCGGCCAGTGCGCAGGGGCTCGCTCCCACTCCATCCATGCGAGGCGGATCGAACAATTATCGCCGGGGCGCGCCGATCGTCGACAAGATCGGCGGTGGCGGCTTCTGGATGACCGGTACCGTCCGTCGCGCCGGTGATGGAGCGCCTCTACAAGGCCAGCGCATTCAGATCTGGGCGCATACGACCGAGGGATATGAGCGCGACCCCCAAAGTCACGGCGCAACGTTGACCGACGAGAACGGCGTGTTCCGGCTGGAGATGCCGCAGATCGTTCCGGCCTTTGGTCAGCCGCACGGCCACCTCGCCTACGACAGCGGTGACTTCGAGACCGTGTTTCTGCGTCCGGTCATGGCCAGCGCCCAGCAAAAGGCTCTCGAAGCGCATTTCGTCCTGAAGCCTGTCTGATCGGCGGCGTGGCAGCCCCCGTGTCCCTCATCCGCCCGATCCTGATCTGGTCGATTCTCGGCGTCGCCGTTCTGGCGCCGCTCGTCGCCGCAGCCGCCAGCCCGCTGCTCGCCTGGCGTAGCGCCGTCTATGGCGCGGCCGGATTCGCCGGTATCGTGGCGATGGCGTTGATGCTGGTGCAGCCACTCCTGGCCGGCGGTTATCTGCCGGGGATCACGCGTTTCCAGGCGCGACGCATGCACCGGTGGATCGGCTCAGCCATCGTGGTGGCCGTCATCGTCCACGTCGTGGGGCTTTACGTGACGAGCCCGCCAGACGTCATCGACGCGCTGCTGTTCGCCTCACCGACGCCATTCTCGAACTGGGGGGTGATCGCCATGTGGGCGATCTTCACTGTTGCGGTGATGGTGGCGCTCAGGGATCGGATCGGCCTCCGCCCACGCACATGGCTGATGATGCACACCGGCCTCGTCGTCGTGATCGTCGTCGGCACTGTCGTCCACGCCGTCCTGATCCAGGGCACCATGGAGAGCGTCACCAAGATCGCACTTTGCGCGCTACTGGTCATCGCCACGCTGAAAGTGGTCGCCGATCTTCAGGTTTGGCGAAACCGGAGAGGCAAGCGCCTCGAGCAGGCCGGGGTGGAGCGGTGACCGATCGACAGGAGTTCTGGGTGATAGATGTGAGGTCAGGCACGGTGAGGCACGGTCGTGGCCTTCAGCGTGCCCGCTCAGCCGCGCAACCGCCTGGACCGGCCCGGCACTCTGCATCAGCGTTCGGGCCTCGATCTTCTCCGCCAATCCTTTCCTCGCCGGACATCCACGACCTCATCAGCTCTCGGAGCGTGACATGAAACTCTGGTCTCTCATGACCTGGCTCGCACTTTGCACCATCGGGCTCGCGCTGCCGGTCCATGCCGAGAAGACGACCCTGCGCCTCGCGACGGCGACGGAGGGCGGCGGCTTCCGACTGTTCGGGACGAACATGGCCGAGGTCGTCAATGAGATCGAGCCGTCACTGAATGTCGTGCCGGAGAGCACAAAGGGGAGTGGCGAGAACATCGAGCTCTTGGTGCGCGGCGCGTCCGATATCGGGCTTGTCCAGGGTGTCACCGCGCACGAGGCGTTCGCCGGCATCGGTATGGCCGCAGTCGATCTCAAGGTCATCTCCGCGATGTATTCCAGTCCCGGAATGTTCGTCGTGCGCGCGGACAGTCCGGCTCGAACGGTTCGAGATCTCACCGGAAAGCCTGTTGCCTGGGGCACCCAGACCTCGGGCCTGACGATCATGGCCCGCTACATCATGGAGGGGCTGGGCCTCGACCGCGACACGGACTTCGCGCCCCGGATTCTCAAGAAGGCCGGTGATGGACCAGAGCTCGTTCTTTCTGGAGAGGTAGCGGCGTTCTGGGGCGGCGGGATCGGCTGGCCGGGCTTCACGCGGGTCATGGAAGCCGGTGGCCGCTTCATCGGGTTCAGCGCTGACGAGGTCTCGCAAGTGAACGCGCGGCACGGCTTCCTGAAGCCGATGACCGTGCCGGCAGACGCCTATGTGGGCCAAAAGGACCCGATCCAGACGATCGGCGTCTGGAACTTCATTCTCGCCCGACCGGATCTGCCCGACGACGTCGCCTATCGCCTGGCCAAGGCATTGCACAAGGGGCAGAGCCTGCTGGCCACACGCTTGCCGCAGGCCCGCGAGACGACGCCCGAGAACACGCGTGCGGGTGCTGACGGACACAGGATTCACCCTGGTGTCATGAAGTATCTCAAAGAGCTTGGCCTATAAGCTCCCGGCGCTGCGTCGCTGGTGGACTGGTTCGGAAGCGCCGAGGCATGCGGACCGCAGGGCATCCAGCTCGGATACGCGACGCTTGGCGGACCGGTCGCGGACGCCGCTGCCGGAAGAGCGGCCCTCGGCATCACTGCGCTCGGCGACGCAAGACGCGCAGCCGGTGCGACGTCTGGTGCAGGATCAAGAGCTTCAGGCGAACAAATTTACGATCTGTCGGCTGCGGCAATGGTCTCGCGCCTCCGCAACCGGGCGGCATCGAGAAGCATCTGCGCGGCCCACCGGTAGACGTTGCGCTGGCGCACCAGATCGCGCATCAGCCGCATGCGGTCTCGCTGTTCGTCGGCCGACATGTTGAGCGCAGTCCTGAGCGCATTCGCCATCCCGCGCGTATCGTAGGGATTGACGATCAACGCTTCGCCGAGTTCCCGCGACGCGCCGGCGAAGCTCGAGAGAACCAGAATGCCGTGTTCGTCGTCGCGGGCGGCAACGAACTCCTTGGCGACGAGGTTCATGCCGTCGTGAAGGCTCGAGACGATGCAGATGTCGGCTGCTCGGAACAGTTCGAAGACCTCGGCCGGATCATGGTGCCGGATATTGAGGAGGATCGGCTTGTAGCCGTCGTTGCCATGCCGCGCGTTGACTTCCTCGGCGAGTTGCATCGCTTCGGCCTGCAACGTGCTGTAGGCGTCGAGCTTGCTGCGCGTCGGGGCGGCAGCCTGGATGAAGACGAGCTTTCCGCGCCAGTCGGCATCCCGTGTCAGAAGGTCATCGATGGCCCGGATCCGGTCGAGAATACCCTTGGTGTAGTCGAACCGCTCGATGCCGACGGCGATCCGCGTCTCGGCCGACAGAGAGAAGCGCTCCCGCACCGCTTCGCGGCACGCGGTCACCGGCGCCTGATCTGCGAGTGCAGCCGGCGGCCATTCGATCGAGATCGGATAGGGGCGGACCAGAGTTTCGTGACCACCGAGGGTGACCGATGCGAACTCGCGATCGATCCGGCTCTCCATGAACCTGTCCGCGGCCTCGAGGAAGTTGTTGCAGTGGAACTGCGTATGGAAACCGAGGATCGTGCTGCCGAGGAGCCCGTCGATGATCTCCTCCCGCCACGGACAGATACTGAACGTCTCGGAGTTCGGCCAGGGAATGTGCCAGAAGGCGATGACAGTAGCCTTCGGTAGCCGCTTTCGGATCATCCGCGGCAGCAAGGCGAAGTGATAATCCTGCACGAGCACGATCGGCGCATCCGTCGTCGCCTCGGCGACGACGGCGTCGGCGAACCGCTCGTTGATGCGGACGTAATGGTCCCAGTCCGCCTCCCGGAACACGGGGCGCACGAAGGCGATGTGGCAGAGCGGCCAGAGCCCCTCGTTGGCAAGACCGTAGTAGTAGCCTTCCTGCTCCTCCTCGGTGAGCCAGATGCGTCGCAGCGTGTAGGTCGGACTGGAGGGCGGCACACGCAGCCTGTCGTTTCGGTCGACGGTCTCCCGGTCAGCACTTCCCGAGCCGTGTGCGATCCACACGCCCCCGCAGGCCCGCATCACCGGCTCGAGCGCCGCGACGAGACCGCTCGCCGGGATCTGGAGCTTGATGGCGCCGTTCTCGTGATTGTGGATGTAGGGCTCCCGGTTGGAAACGACGAGAACCTCGGCGCCGGGCAATTCCTCCTGGAGCAGGAGATGCAGTGTTCTGGGCGACCATTCGACATGGATGCCCTCCGTGAACCGCCGCTCGAGCCGAACCTCGGCGAGGACGGCGTGCACCTCGCGGCTGATCGGCAAGTCGCTCCGCCGCAACGTCGCGGAAACGCCGCTGCCGGCCTGCACCTCGACGATCGCATTGTGGATCGATCGAGCCCACGTCCGCATCAGGCCGAGAACGATCGCGGTCGCGAGCAGGCCGAGACCCGTCGCTACGCCGATGAGCGCCAGCATCGCATAGAGGCGGGCCTCCCCGGATCGAACGTCGATATAGGAGAGATCGTGCAGGACCAGCAGATGACCGCTGGTCGTGCCGGTCGTGATCGGGAACGCGCTGACGTGAATGCGCGCGTCACCGTCCCTGACAGTCACGAACGTGTCGCTCTTGTTGCGTTGGACGGTCCGGCACGTCACCGCCTTCGGCAGCAACCTGGTGCTGTAGCGGAGTTCGCCTTTGGCCGTACAATAGCCGAGCGCGAGAATGCGCTCGTCCTCCGCGAGGCGTTCGAAGCGCGGGACGAGCTGCGGATCGAGATCGGCGGCCATCCCGGTCGCAACCTGGTCGCGGATGGAGCGGAACACGAGGCGGGCGCGCAATTCGAGGTCCCGCTGCGACCACCCCTCGACCATCACCGAGGCCAATGGCGACAGGGCCGCGATCATCATGAGCGCGGCGGCGAGCGCGAGCGCGACATAGCGCATGAGCGGATTGCGCCAGATCCGGTTCGAGCGGACCTTTCGCGCCAGGGACTGCCAGGATGTCCACAATTCGGTGGGGCGGCTCATCGCGCGCTTTCCCAGCCCTCGGACAATCGCATCGCCGCGACGATGATGCCGACCATAGAGTACGTCTGGGGGAAGTTGCCCCATAGCTCGCCCGTTTCCGGTGCGATGTCCTCCGACAGCAGCCCGACGTGGTTCCGGCGCGCCAGCAGATCCTCGAAGATCTGTCGCGCCTCTTCCCGCCGTCCGATGGCAGCCAGTGCGTCGACATACCAGAACGTACAGATCGTGAAGGCGACCGCCGGAGTGCCGAAATCGTCTGGTGCCGAGTATCGCAGAAGATGCCCTTTCCGAAGCAGTCGGCGACCGATCGTGTCGACGGTCGCCCGAAAGCGCTCGTCGTTCGCGGACACGATGCCGAGTTCGTGCAGCAGCAGGACGCTGGCATCGATCTCGTCGCTGTCGAGGCTGCCGGTGAAGCAGCGCTCGGCCTCGTTCCAGGCGCGCTTCAGGATGACGTCGCGCAACCCGTCTGCCGATTGACGCCAATGCCGGGCGCGATCCCCGAGGCCGATGTGCTGCGCGATCCGGGCCAGTCGGTCACACGCCACCCAGCACATGGCCGCGGAATGCGTATGGACCCGGGCCCGGCCCCGGTATTCCCAGATGCCGGCGTCGGGTGTCAGCGCGTGGCTGAGCGCGTGCGTGCCAAGAGGCTCGAGGAGATCGAAGAGAGCCTTGTCGCCCTTGTTCGGCAGCCGCTCGTCGAAGAACATCTGCGATGCCGCGAGGATCACGCTGCCGTAGACATCGTGCTGGACCTGCTGCACGGCGGCATTGCCGATGCGCACGGGACCGAAGCCGCGATATCCCTCGAGCGCCGGTGCATCCCGCTCCTCGAGCTCCTTCTCCGGCAGGATCGAATAGACGGGCTTCAGCGCCGGTCCCTGCTCGTGCGCGATGACGTTGGTGATGTAGTCGATGAAGCGTTCCATGGTGCGCGTGGCGCCGACGCGGTTCAGCGCGTGCACGGTGAAGTAGGCGTCCCGTATCCAGCAGTACCTGTAGTCCCAGTTTCGACCCGAGCCGGGGTCCTCCGGCACCGAGGTGGTCAGCGCTGCGACGATGGCCCCCGTCTCATGGAAGCTGCACAATTGCAGGGTGATTGCCGAGCGGATGACGGCCTCCTGCCACTCGAACGGCAGGTTCAGGCTTCGCACCCAGTCCATCCAGTAGTCGCGGGTCTGATCCTCGAATTCGCGGGCGATGCGCGGGATCGAATCCGTGAAGCTCTCGTCGTCATGCAGGATGAATGTCAGCGGCCGCGCGAGCACGAACGCGCTCTCGTCCACGACGTAGCTGATGGGCGCATCTGTCGTGAGCCGGAACGCGCCCGCCTCTGTCACGTATCGGATATGATTGCTGCCGGCCATCGGCGTTGCGTAGAGGCGCCCGCAATCCATCCGCGGGCGCACGCGTACACGAATGCGGCACAGCCCCGTGAGTGGTTCGATCCGCCGGATGAGCATGGATGGTCGGAATGTGCGGCCAAATTGCCGGAACCGGGGCGCGAAATCCATGATGGCGAAGGACGCTCCGGAGGCCGACGTCACAACGGTGCGCACGATCGCCGTGTTGCGGACATAGCTCTGCGTCGACGTCGCATCTTCGTCGAACCCGATCGAGAAGAAGCCGGCATTCGGTGCATGGCCGTCGAGGAGGGCGCAGAACACCGGATCGCCGTCGATGCGTGGCCAGCACGTCCAGACGATCGTGCCCGAACGATTGATCAGGGCGGCGATATTGCTGTTCCCGACGACGGCCAGATCGAGTGAAGGATTGAAGGTCATGTCTCTAATCTCCTGGCCTCGGCCTTGAGCCAGGCAATGACGTCGGATGTCCCGGAAAAGTCGGCCTCTGCACGGGAGAACCGCTCGCCCGCGACCTTCAGGCCATTGCCGCCGAGACTCACGGCGGCCCTCATGGCCGATATGTCGGTGATGTCGTCGCCGACCATGATGGGACGGCGGCCCGCGAAGCGAGGGGTGTCCATGATGACTTCGAGCGCCACGCCCTTGGAGATCTGACGCGGCACGATTTCCAGTACCTGTCGGCCATGTGCGAGAACGAGGTGATCGCGCCGCCCGCCCTGCAGGAGGCGAGCCATGGCCAGCTCGAGTACCGGTGCGAGCGCTGGATTCCGTCGATAATGCACGGCAACCGAATATCGCTTCAATTCGAAGTAAGCGCCGGAGTGACCCGACGCCACCTCGCGGACGGCCTCGACGATGTCGTCCTCGATCGCCGCTACACTCGGTATGATCTCACCGCCTGGCAGCGGCCGGATCTCGGCCCCATGCACGCCGGCCGCCACGGGCGCCAGCGGCGCAAGAAGCCGATCGACGTCAACGATGGGGCGCCCGGTGATGATCGCGAGCGCGCCATCGAGACCCTTCTCCAGCCGTTCGAGAAGGTTCGGAAGCTCTTCCGAAATCGTCACGCCATCCGGCGTGGGAGCGATGTCGATCAATGTCCCATCGAGATCGAGGAAGAGCGCGCAAGCAGCAAGATCTAAGTCCATGATCGCGCCAGTTTGGCAGCTGAGACCATCAAGGCAAGTGGTTTATGGGCAATCGAGGTGCGAGCGAGCCGCGTCACTGCAGAGCGACTGCTGAATTCCTCGTTCCGTTCTGCCCGTGAGACTTCGGCTATCGTTTCCTTGCCCTCAACGACGGTCGGTCTCGCGTCGCGCCGACGACTGGTGGGAGCGCGCTCGATGTCGTGTGTCCGGACGGCCTGCAGAGAGGTGTCCAGTGACGGTCACGGACCGGTCGCATCTCGGCTCACGGAGAAACTCCTCAATGCTCCGGTGTGAGAGGACGACGCTTGTCGGCGCCTGATGAGCGTGCCTGGCATCGGCGTCATCGGTTCAAGCATCGTCGTCACCGCGATTGGGAGCGGCGGGACCTTCGAGCACGGCAGGGATTTCGCCGTCCGGCTCGGTCTGGTGCACACGGGGGCGAGAACCAGGGAGGTCGGCGCCGATCCTTACCCGATCAACTTGCCCGACGCGTCGAAGAACGGGTGCGGTCCGGGGAATGTGCCGATCGGCACCACGTGTGTCACGAACCGGCCGAACGGCTGGGTGGCGTCGGGCTGCCACCGGTGCAGATGGAGGCCCGGCGGCTCGAGGTGGAAAGTCGGTGGTGCGTCGGGACAAAGCGCCAGGCTCACGGCATGCGCAGGGCTCGGCGCTATGGATGCCGGGCGACCGCAAAAGCTGGTGAAGACGCTGCGATGGACGTGGCCGGCGACGACCGTGAGCACTTGCGGGTGGTTTGTGAGGACCTCAGCCAGGCCATCCGCATTCCCGCAGTTCTGCACGTCCATGTGCTGAATGCCCGTTACGAACGGCGGATGGTGGAGCGCGACGATCGTCGGCCGGTCCGCAGCAGCTGACAGCGCGCGATCGAGCCAGGACAGACGATCCGCGCACATCAGGCCATGCGGCTTGCCGGGCACGGTCGAGTCCAGCATGACGAGCCGGAGTGGGCCGACATCCCGCACAAAAGACAGGTGACCGGAGCCGGGCAGCTGGACCCATTTGCGGACTGCGTCGGCGAAGGCTTCGCGGCGATCATGATTGCCAGGTATCGGCAGCAGCGGCATAGCCAGCGGCGCGACGATCTCCAGGAAATGCGCGTACTCTTCAGGTTCGCCGAAGTCGACGAGGTCGCCGGTGATCATCAGCGCGTCGATGTGCGCCAGATTCGCAGCAATGAAATCCACGGCGGCCGCAAGATGGGTCGCGGTGTCGACGATACCGTAGGCGCGCTCGCCTTTGGCTCGAATGTGCGGATCGGTCAGTTGGGCGATGAGCATCAGGGAGTCTCACAGCATGATGAAATTCGACGGGTCGACGGCCAGCCCGACTTTGGTACCCGGAACGAGGTCGAGACGGCTGTTTCCGTCGACGATGAGCGCAAGCCCGCTCTCGGCATGGCGCAGATAGACGCGCTGCGTCGCGCCGAGGAAGTGCACGCGCTCGATTTCGAGGGTGAGGCCACCCTGACCGGCGGGCACGAGCTTGGCGCTTTCCGGACGGAAGCGCACTGAGGCGCTCGCGGCGTCGGCCGCACGGACCGGGAGGTGACCCGCAGGGCAAGCCAGCATGCCGCCGGTGATGGGGCCATCGATGCGGTTCATGCTTCCAATGAAGCCGGCGACAAAAGTGTTGGCAGGCTTGAAGTAGATGTCCCGCGGCGAGCCGGCCTGTGCGACGCCGCCCTTCTCCATCACGATCACGCGATCTCCGAGCACCATGGCTTCAGCCTGGTCGTGGGTCACGTAGATCGTCGTGATCTCGAGCGAGCGAAGGAGGGCATCGATCTCGGCCCTGAGTTCGTCGCGCAATGCCGCGTCGAGGGCGGTCAGTGGCTCGTCGAGAAGAAGCACGCCAGGCTTCATGGCGAGCGCGCGTGCCAGTGCCACGCGCTGGCGCTGACCGCCGGACAGCTGATCGATGCGCCGTTGGGACAACTCACTGAGCCGCATCATGTCGAGAACGCGCCGCGCCTCGGCATGCCGCGCCTGCCGTGCCATGCCGCGCACCCGCAAGCCGTAGGCGACGTTGTCGATCACGCTCATATTCGGAAACAGCGCGTAGGACTGGAACACCATGCCGACGTTGCGCTTCTCGATCGGCAGGCGCGTCACGTCCCGGCCGTCGAACAGGACGGCCCCACCTCGGTCGGGATGCTCCAGCCCGGCGATGATGCGCAACAGCGTCGTCTTTCCGCAGCCCGATGGGCCCAGGATCGCAAGCTGCTCGCCCGCCGCGACGTCGATGGAGACGGGCCGCAGTGCCTGCGTTCCATCCGCGAACGTCTTGCCGACGCCCGCGACGGAAATGGAGACGCCGCTGGTCATGGGTGCTTTCCTTTTCTGCTGCTTCCCGACGGCCCGGCACCGCCGAGAAACGAGCCGAATATCTGCAGGCCGACCAGCAGCGGCACGATCATGAGGAAGAAGACGAGCGTGTAGGCGCTGGCGATTTCCAGCCGCATCGACGCATAGCTGTCGGCGAGCCCGACGGGGAGCGTCTTGGTCAGCGGCGTGTGCAGCATCCACGTCAGGTTGAATTCGCCGATCGAAAGCGTCACCACCATCAGTGAGCCGGCGAGAATGCCAGGCACGATATTCGGCAGGATCACGTGCAGAAAGCGCTGCAACGGACCTGCGCCGAGGCTGGCCGCACCCTCCTCGAGCGTCCGGGCATCGATCGAAGCCAGAACGGCCATCACCGCGCGGATCATGAACGGCAGCGTGTAGAGCACATGGCCGACGAGGATGAACGCCCAGCTCTTGCGGAATTCGCCGGCCGATCCGTAGGAGATCAGCAGGGCCAGCGCGATGGCAAGCCCCGGGATCGCCAGAGGCAGCGTGACGATCTCCTCGATGGCGCGGGACAGGCGCGACGGATGCCGGTTGAGCACGTAGGCCGCCGGAACGCCGATGGCCAGCGTGGCTGCGAGCGTCGCAATGGCGATCTTCAGCGAAAGCAGGATCGTGTCCGCATAGAGCGCCCAAACCTCTGCAACCCACTGCAGCGTGACGCCGCTTCGCAGGATGCCCTGGAAGTAATTCACGGTCACGCCCGCCATCAGCGAAAGCACCATCGGGACGACGAGAAATGCCGTGACGAGGATGGTGGCCAAAACCTGAACCGATCGAAGGAGAGTGGCTTGCATGTCGATCACCCTGCCGCCGCGACTGACGCGCCAGAGGCTTGGCGCGCGATTGCGAGCGCCAGCCAGGTGATGAGGCCGAGCACGATCGAGAGCGCCGCCGCCATGGCGATGTTCGCGTTCAGCGTGAACTCCGTGTAGATGACCATCGGCAGAACGTCGATGTTGGTCGCCAGCGTGAAAGCTGTGCCGAAGGCTCCCATCGCAGTGGCGAACGCGAGCGCGCCCGAGGCGAGCATGGCCGGTCTGAGTGCCGGCAGAATGATGTCCGAAAGGACGCGCCAGGGGCCGGCGCCCAGCGAGCGCGCCGCTTCCTCGAGCGCCGGATCGAGCTTTTCGGCCGCGGCGACGATGGTGAGCAGCACGCGGGGAATCGAAAAATACAGGTAGCCGACGAGCAGGCCGGTCATGGAGTAGGCGAACACGAGCTTCTCGCCGGTCGCCAGACGCGTCACTTCACCGATGAGACCTTGCCTGCCGGCGAGCAGGATGACGAGGAAGCCGACGACGACGCCGGGAAAGGCCAGCGGGAAGGTGAGCACGGCCAGCAGCAGCGACCGGCCGGGAAAGCGCGATCTGGCGAGCAGGAGCCCGACCAGTGTCGACAGCGCAAGCGTGATCACCGTGGTGAGCGCCGCCACGATCAGCGTGGCGCCGAGGCTCGACAGGTAGCGCGGCGTGGCGAGGATCTCGGCGTAGGTGATGCCGCCGTTGCGCGAGACGAAACTGCGCGCGAACAGCTCGGCCATCGGCAGGAGGAAGAACGCGACCACCACGATCGTCAGCGGCAAGATCAGAATGACGGAAAAGCGCGTCGCGGACGTCATGGACGAGGCCTCTCGCTTCGGCGCTCGACCAATGCGGTCGAGTTGGAGGGAGCACGGCGACTGATTCCGCCGTGCTCCAGACAACAGGCCAGCCTCAGCGAACCTCGGCCAGATAGCGGTCGGAGAAGGCCTTCTGGACTTTCTCCATCTCGGCGTAGTCGAGCGGCGTGGCGCGCGCATACTCGCTGTCGGGCAGGAAGCGCTTGGCGACCTCTTCCGGCAGCTGCACCGGACGCGCCGGCTTGAGGTAGGCGTTGGTCCAAAGCGCCTGGCCCTTGTCGGACAGGAGGAAGTCCAACACCTTCTTGGCGTTCTCTGCCTTCGGTGCGCCCTTGGTCAGGCTGACCACGTAGGGCACGACGACGGTCCCCTCGCAGGGAATGACGAACTCGAACTTGCCCTTCTCGGTGTACTTCGCGCGATAGGCGTTGAAGTCATAATCGAACAGGATCGGGATTTCGCCCGATACGACGCGCGCATAAGACGTCTGCTTGGCGACGATCGGCTTGTTCTTCAAGAGATCCTTGAAATAGCCGATCGCCTTGTCGAAGTTGCTAAAGTCCCCGCCGAGGGCGCGATTGACGGCCACGGCGCCGACGTAGCCGACGAACGCCGACGACGGATCGAGGTAGCCGACGAGGCCTGAGTACTCCGGCTTCGTCAGGTCGGCCCAGCACTTGGGCACCGGCTTGCCGCCGAGCGCGTCGACGTTGACGAACAGTCCGATCGTGCCGGAGTGGATCGTCACCCAGTGCCCCTCGGGGTCCTTCAAGCCGGCCGGAACTTCGTCGAAGCCCTTCGGCTTGTAGGCCTGCGTCACGCCCTCGGCCTTGGCCTTGATGCCGAACGTCACGCCGTAATACGCGAAATCCGCGACCGGGTTGGCCTTCTCGGCGATGAGCTGGGAAAGCGTCTGGCCCGAGTTCTTGTTATCGTGCGGCACTTCGAGACCGAGCTCGGTCTTGATCGCCTTCAGGACGGAGGCCCAGTCTGCCCACTGCGGTGGGCAATTGTAGCAGATGGCGTCGGCTGCGAGCGCCGGCATCACGCCGCCGACCATCACTGCCGCGCCAAGCGCTGCAGCACGCATTGTCCTCAACATGGATCACTCCTTGATGTGCTTTCAGGACTTGCGCCGGCGGCGCTCGCGACCGCCGGCATTTCCACCTGGGACAGGGGCGAGCGTCCCGCCCGGGCGAAACTCGTAGCGAAGCAGCTCGACCGCATTGCGCGCGGGAACCGATCCGGAAATCTGCTCGAGGAGGCGCTGCATCGCGCGCTCTCCCATCGCGAGCGTAGGAGTGTCGATGGTGGCGAGGCCGGGGCTCAGCATCTGCCCGATGGCGATGCCGTCGAAGCCTGCCACCGAGATATCGTCCGGAACCGACAGGCCCAGCACGCGCAAGGCGGCGATGACCGAAATCGCGAGAAGATCGTTCGAGCACAGAAACGCTGTCGGCTCGCCGAGCCGCGGCATCGACTGGCCGATGACGGTCGCGTGTTGCTCGATGCTGTCGAGGTAGTCGAGCTCGAGTAGTCGCGGCGCCGCCAGCCCCGCCGCCTCGAGAGCGGCCACGCATCCCTCAAAGCGCATGCGTGAGCGGTCGGTGGTCCCGAAGCGGCCCCCGAGGTAGGCGATGCGGGTGTGCCCGAGCCCAATCAGGTAGCGCGTGAGCTCGGCGGTGGCCGCGAAATTGTCGACGGTGACGGCCGGCCGGCGCCGCAGCCGCGGCTGATTGTACAAGAGGACGTAGGGCATGCCGACCTGATCGAGCTGGTCGAGTGCTGCGCTCTGCGAGGCGTCGGCGACCGTGAGCGCGATGCCGTCGACGCGCTGGCAGAGGAGCGTCTCGATGATCTCGAGTTCGCGCGCGCGATCGTATCCGGTGCTCGACAGCAGCAGCGGCCGGCCGGCCTCACGGGCGACGGTTTCCATGCCTGCCACCGAGGCGGCAAAGACCGGATTGGTGAAGCTCGGTACGACGACGCCGATGGCGCGTGACGACTGCCGCCGCAGCGACTGTCCCAGGCTGTTCGGGCGGAAGCCGAGTTCGATTACCGCCGCCTCGACACGCGCGATCGTCGTCGCGCTGGCCGGTCCCGACCGGTTGATCACTCGTGAAACGGTCGAGAGCGAACAGCCGGCCCGTTCGGCCACCTGCCTGATGCTCGTGCGCTCGTTCCTGTCGTCGGCGACCATGTGCGTGCTGTCCTGGAAACGTTTCCAGGGGCGTAGCGGCGCCCGATGACGTCGTAATGACAGGGTGTGGGGCACGGAACCGGCCTAAACGGACCGCCTGACGACACTGCAGTCTTTCCGGGCGCTCTGGTCTGGACGAGATGCGTCGATCGGCAGACATGATTCGGGGCTGGCCGATCGCCGCTGGATGGATCTGCGCAAAACAGGCTTCGTCTCGAAAGACTGCATTCGGGCGTCGACGTCGAGACACCAAGGGTCGGTCCCGGGCGACCGCCACGGTCGAGATGATCGCGAGCTTTGGGCCGCGTCCGGCCAAGCGTTCAGTTCACCTCGATTCAGGCTTCGCGCTCACACCATGGGGCACCTGCCGGTACGTTGGGCGAGGCCTCAGGCCGAGCTGCAGGTCTCGTCCGGTCCCTCGCGCGATACGGCACATCGCGAAGTCGGCCGGCGTCTCTCTTGCTCAAGATGCCAAGATCGACGGGGCTAACTGCAATTCATAAACCCTGACTATTGTCGTCATTATATCCGACGCGCACTCGAGGATCTGCGCCGAGTGCCTGCCGATGATCAGACCAAGCCAGAGACTCGGCTCTCAGAAGCGATCGAGCAAATTCGCGCAAAACGCCGGGCAGATGGCAAATGGCCAATGGACTGGGCAACGCGCGGTCGCCGTTGGTTAGACCCCGAGGACGGAACGCGACTGCCGTCGCGCAGGACCTCTTCGCGCGCGTTGCACGTCCTGAAGGTGTGGGACTCCGCTCAGGCTCAGCGGCGCCGCGCATTTAAAGCAGCCTCAGTGAGAGGCCACGAGATCGTGTGTGCGAGACGCGCCTGGCGTGTCGGCGGTCTCTCCGCGAGCATTCGACCGGGACAGGATGCATACAGGTCGAGAGCTACGCATCTCGGGCCTCCTCGAAGTGATGGCGTGTGTCCTACTCGCGCTCCAATCGCAAGCACGACGATACGGGCTCCAAGATGCGATCGGGATGGCACGTCGGCGCGCAGCGAGAGATCTGCACCGCCATCGAGCTTCAAACGTTCGCGCGACTGCTGCCTGCTTGCTACCACTCTTCCGGCCTCTCACATCGCACAAGGCAACCAGCACCATCTGGAGATACTCCGGCACAATGCTATCCGCATCGCGATTGCCTTTTTGCAGTCACAGGTGAGTGCCCACCAGATGGACGCCGGTCACAATTTCGGAACTCCAAATGTAAGCTGGTTCAACCGACGGCGGCAGGTGCAGGCCTCGCGCCTGAACTCGACAACGGGCGGCCCGATGCTGCAGTCTCGGGCCGATACAGACAAACGGGGAGAGATCGATGCGTGACTATCTGGCATGGCGGCTGGCTTTCGGCATCACCACGCCGTCAACCAACACGGTGGTGCAGCCCGAGTACGACGACATGCGCCCCGCTGGCGTCACCAATCATATCGCCCGCATGGTGATCGCGGACAACCCGGTCAACTCGGATGCAGATTTCGAGAAACAGCTCGAGAGTATCAATGCGTCACTCGAGGATGCCGTCGCCCGCGTCATGGACGCCAAGCCCAATGCTTTCATCCTGGGAATCTCCGCGCTGTCTGTCTGGGGTGGCACAGTCGCATGGGGCGAGGATCTGAAGCGGCGCGTGCGCAAGGTCGCAGGTTGGGACATCCCGGTCACGATTTCGTCGGATGCCATCGTGGCTGGGCTCAAGGCGCACGGCATCAAGAAGAAGATCGCCGTCATGGAGCCCTACTATCCCTGTATCGAGCCAAGGTTGAAGGGCGTGCTCGGAGCGCACGGGTATGAGATCGTCCGGTTCTGCCACATGCGCGGCAAGAGCCCGGCGTCCTACTCCGTGCTGACGGCGCAAGACATGATTGCGGCAGCGCGCTCGATCGACGGCGATGACATCGAGGCGCTGGTCGCCTTTGGTGCCAATCTTCCGTTTGGCAAGCTCGCCGACGAAGCGGAGCGCTGGCTCGACAAGCCGGTGTTGCAGGTCAACGCGACGACCTACTGGCACGCGCTGCGCTCGGCCGGCATCACCGACAAAGTCTATGGCTACGGCTCTCTCCTGGCGCGGTTCTGAGCACGCGCGCTCGCGAGCCTCGGGTCCATCACAACGGCGGGCCGGCTGGATCGGCGGCCATGCAACCTCAAGCCACTTTCCAACGGCTACCTCCGACGAGGTGTCAATAGCTGCGTCCGCTGGCAACGGCAGGAAGAGCCAGCTCGCGGGGCCATATCGGGGGGGCTCGCGCCGAACCTCCAGGCGGGGCGACGCCGGTACTTCCTGTGCCCCGCCGTAGGGTTCCATGATCCGGCGGGCGCGCCTACCTGTCGACACCCTCGCCAAGGTCACGCACGGTTTGCATGGCCAGTCCGATGGCGTTCGAAAAGCAGACGAGTTCAGCTTTGAGCGATGTCTACGCAACCGGCTGCACGCCAGACTGCCATGGGCTCGGCCCGGTGCTGCTGCTAGCGGGCAGCGGGTGGCACAGATCAGCACGTTCGGAGGATGGTCCGCAAATGGACCCGACGCTCTCATGCGCAACCGGAACGAATGGTGCCAGTCCCGGTCTTGTTGTTCGTTTTTTGTGTTCTGTTCCAAATGTTTGGTGGAGAGGGCTGGATTCGAACCAGCGTAGGCGAAGCCAACGGATTTACAGTTTCCCACATCCGTATTGACGGCGATTTCGGCCGTTTCTTGAGTTGAGACTTTTCAAAGGCTTGCGTATTCGTGTATTGCTCGTCGTTCCTGTTTGTTCCTATGTATTCCAGTGCGCCGGGTCCAATATGGGTCCAATATGGGTCCAAATCGACGGCGCCAAAGCCAAAGGATTTTCGCTCAGTGCCCACCTTGCGCATCACGAGATCCGCCCTCGACAAAGAGGTCATACCGCTCGACGGCCGAGAAACTTTTTACTTCGACGACGCTCTCCAGGGCTTCGGCGTTCGGGTGTCTCCCAAGGGTCGCCGAGTCTTCATCGTCCAGGGCCGCGTCGGCCGGGATAAGGTCAGGAAGCGGCTCGGCACCTATCCGGCGGTCTCACCGGAAGAAGCACGGAAACGCGCGCAGACGATCCTGTCGGCGATGGCTGCGGGCATCGCCCCTGAGCGGGCCGTCGACATCTTATCGACCGCCGACGCCGCGCGGCGGTGGCTCGCCGAGCACGTCTACACGAAGCTGAAGCCTCGAACCCAGAACGACTACCGGCGCCTTATTGAAGGCACGTTGCTGCCGAGATTTGGGACGCGCCCGGTGAAGTCGATCGGCCGCGAAGACATGGCGGCACTGCATCACGCAAAGCGGGCGACGCCGCGCGAGGCGAACCACCTCATCGCGGTCGCCAAGTCGTTCTTTTCGTGGTGCGAGGATGCCGGGCTGCGTGCGCCGGAGACGAACCCAGCCCGGCGGATCAGGCCATACCCCGAGAACCGGCGCGAGCGGTTCCTAGGCGCCGACGAGCTTGCGCGCGCCGCCGACGCAATCGACGCCCTCGAGACCGCCGGCCGCATCAGTGTTCACGCTGCCGCCGGGATCCGGCTATGCATTCTGACTGGCGCGCGCCAAGGTGAGATTCGCACGCTCAAGTGGCGCGAGGTCGATCTCGAACGGCGGATGTTGCTGCTCGAAGACTCGAAGACGGGGCGGAAGCCGATATTCCTGAACCGGCCGGCGATCGAGATCCTCGCAAACCTGCCACGCCTCGCCGGCAACGCCCACGTGATCGTCGGGGCCAAGGCGGGTGAGGCTTACAATAGCCTGTCGAGGGTCTGGGAGAAGGTACGCCAGGAGGCCGGGCTCGATGACGTTCGCCTTCACGACTTGCGCCATACTTTTGCGAGCTTCGGCGCCGCGGAGTCGATGTCTCTCCCGATGATCGGGCGTCTGCTCGGCCATCGTGTGCCCGCTACAACTGCACGGTACGCGCACCTCGCGCACGACCCCGTTCTGGAAGCCAACGAACGCATCGGAGATCGGCTCGCGTCTGCCATGGGTCGCGATCGGCCGCGCGCAGCTGGGGGCGGCGACGATGTCCAGTGAGCGCCCGGAAGTGTGGGTTCCCTCACCGGCATGGTCTGTCGGCGCCGACGAGGTCAGCGCCGTGATCAATGGGGCTGGAGTGACCCTGGCCCCTCTCCCGGACGGTTCGACCGATCGGGGGCTGTTGCTTGGCCGCGCCGCGTTCGTGCTGTCGGAGCTGACAACGGTTGGAATCGCGATCCATCTCTGCGCCGGCCGGTCGGCACTGCGGCAAGAGGAAATCGACGACCTTCGCCGCGATCTGCGGAACGCCGAAGCCGTTCGTCGCGGCCAGGTGCAACGCGCGAGTAGGGCGAGCCTGTTCGCGCGCGCCTTCGATGCGACGCTGCCATCAATCGACGCTGTGATCGAGGATCTTCGGCGGCAGCTGGTCGATGAGGATCGGAGGCTCGACGAACTCGACCGTTTGCGCAAAGCCGCGAGCTACCGCAGCGGGCGGAGCAGCCCGCTGAGCGTCTTCGTTCGTGTGAGACTTGCGCCGGCATTTACGTTGCTGACGGGCTCTCCATTCAAGCCGACCGAGAAGGATGGCCGCCCCACGAATGAGGCCGCGCGATTCGCCGTTGCATTCTTCGCCGAGTGTCTCGGCGTCGCCGTAAACGCCAAGACGGTGAAAAATGCCATGGGCTCGAACGGCTAAGTCTTTGAACTACCATTCTGCCCCAATTTGCCGTTTTTTCTTTTTTTGGGGCTCCTGACGGGGTGATCAAATCTCGGCAGCTTCACCGCAATTCCGCAGGTGGAGAACGAGATGGACAGCATTTCCCTTGATGTATCGGAGCAAGGTCAGCCGGAGATCAGCGATCGGCCGCGACGGAAGGCGCCGAACAGGTCAACCGTCGATCTCGGTGCGCTGGACGCGGATTGCCTGTTGATCCCGCGGGAACTCGCGGCGCTGACCGGGATGAGCGAATCCTACTTGGCGAAGTGCCGGATGGAGCGAGGCCGCGGCCCGCTGTTCATCAAGATCGGGCATCGCGTGTTCTACCGCGTGGCGGCCGTGCGCGACTGGCTTCGTTCGAACGAGGTCGCGTCGACACTTGATTGCAAACCGCCGTCATAACGAGAAGCCCCGCCGTCGAGACCGGCGGGGCTTCGAAGCGTATTGCGTGAGCTAATCGCGAATCACAGCGACAGCGTCACTGGTAACTCGTCCGCACGTGGCGCGCAAACTGAGCGCGTGAAATGACGAAGTTTTCCACAACCCCGCGACATTCCGGCTTCGCCCATGAGGTGACGCGATGAGTGTCAGGGTCATGGCGATGGTTTGGGACGCAGATTTCCCGTCGATGGCGTCCAAGCTGGTCGCGTTGAACCTCGCCGACCATTCGAATGACGACGGCGAGAATATTTATCCGACAGTCGCCAGGCTGGAGGACTTCTGCGGCATCTCGGAGAGCGCGGTTCGCGAAGCTCTGGCCGATATGGAGGCGGCCGGGCTGTTGTTCCAGACAGGTCTGAAAGCCGACGATCGCCGACCGCCGCGGCCGGGGCGGGCTCGGCCAATCCGCGCTTTCGACCTCGAAAAACTGGAAGCGCTGAACCGCAAACGGTCGACGCTGCAGTGGGTGCGCGTCGAAGTGCCCGTGCACGACCTGAAGAGCGGAAACCCCAAGACGAACACCGACGGCTCTCCGAAGATGCGGCCGGCTTGGCGGCTGGTCCCGATTGGTGAGAGTGGGGTCCAGCCAGCGGACCCCGGGGGGTCCAGCCAGCGGACCCCGGGGGGTCCAGCCAGCGGACCCCGGGGGGTCCAGCCAGCGGACCCGGGGGGTCCAGCCAGCGGACCCCCTAGTGCAGTACAACCATCCTTTGAACCGTCCACACACCCGTCAGACCGGCGTGTGCGTGCGAGTGGGAGCACGCTGCTCGAAGATCTGGAGGCAGAGGCAAAGCATCCTCATGTCGTCGAGCACTTCATCCGGCCCCTTGTCGGCGCGCTGCGCTTCGACGGCCGCGACGACCCCGGAACCCTCGTCCGGGCCATCCGGGACCAGCTCGCTCCCTTCGCCGATAAGGCGCTGGCAGATGCCGCGCAGACACTGCTCAGGTCGCGGTCGGTCTGGCCGTCCGCCGCCAAGGCGCTGGAGGCGGTCCAGGAGGCGCAGAAGCGCCACCTCGTTCGGATCGTGCCGGGTTCGCCGCAATGGTCCGCGTGGTCGGCGGAGTGGCGTGCAAACGGCGCTGAATTTCTCGTGCGCCGGTACGAGGCGGACGGGTTCGCAATGGTCACGCGAGAGTTCCCGGTTCGCAATGGGGGGCGCCGATGACGCGGTCGATCGGACAGCCCCTATCGCCTCGTGTCGAAGCCTTTCTCGCGGCCAAGCTCGCCGGTGCCACGCATGCGCAGGCGTACGTCGCTGCCTATCCAGAAAAGTCGCCTGGCCGGGCCGGGAAAGCGGCTGGCCGCCTCATGGCGCGGCCGGCCGTGCGCCGACGGCTGGCCGCATTGAAGGGCGAGCCGCCGCTCCCGTTGCCGCCTCGGCATCGCAGACCTCGATCGGGAACCGATCCGTCTCATGACCCTGATCTGTCGCGTTTCTGCAAACTCGTTGCCGCAGGCGCGCTGGGCGTATCGGCATTTCGCGACGTGTGGCCGGATATGTCCGCGGCCGACTTCCGTCCGAGCGAGCGCGCGCGACGCCTGCTGAGGCAGCCAGCCGTGGCGGGGTACATCGCCGCGCTCAGGGGTGAGTCGCCCGCGCCTCATCCGGCCGCGAGCCTCGCCCCCGAGCCGATCGCGCCAGCGCGTGGCGCTGCACGCTCCGATAACGATCGCGCCGCGCTGGGCACGTCGTCGGCGGTCCCGGATCTAGCCGCCGAACTTGCGCTGGCGCTTGGCGATCTCGAGGCGGCGCTCGCCGTCGCGACGGATCTCGCGCGGCCAGACCGCGAGCGCGCCATGGCGGTGAAAGTGCTGCGCGCTGCGCTGCGGTCGCTCACCGCCGGCGGCCGGGTCGCGCGCGTTTCGCTCCGTGTTCCCGTCGATTGCGCTCAGCACGTCGTCGACGCTCTGCCGCATGCGCCGGCCACCGGCCAGTTTGGCCGGCGGGATGGTTCAGGCGGAGGTCTGTCGTGATCGGGCCGCCGCCATCACGTCGCCATCTCGCCGCCTCGCCACATGGCCGAACGCCATGGCGGCCGATCTCGGATGTCGAGCTGGCGGCGATGCTCGCGGCCCGCCGTGATGGCGCCACGTTCGCGGAGATCGGCCGCCAGTTCGGGCGGAGTCCGGGAGCGGTCGAACGCCGGCTATCGCGGGAGCGGCGCCGAACGGAAAAAACCGTCGCCGTTCCCCAAAAGCCACAGCAAGCGGTAAGCGATTCGCTGACCGTTGAGTGAGTTTCAGGAGCGGGCTCTGGGGAGCGTCATGGGTGTGAAGATCGGAGCAGCGCTCCGCCGGCTTGTTGGCACCGATGTCGAGCGAAATCCGGGCGCGGACTCGCCCCGCGCGCCATCGACGGACAGCGCCGCCGCCGCCGACTCCGCCTTGCGGCCATCGGAAGTGCCGTCCGCCTGTGAAGCCGACTCGGCCGACCCCGCCGAGCATGCCCGGCGACTCCTTCACTGGCTCCAGGCTGATGGCGGCGCGGTCGGTGAGGTGCTGGCAAAAGACGTTCAAGGGGGCTACGCGGACATGTGCGCCGAGCTGGCATGGGCGCCGATCACCTGGCTCCGCGTTGGCCGCGAGTTCGGAAAAATCACGGGGCCTCGCCGCTACCGGGACGTGATCCAGCGCGGCCGGCGCCACCGTCTGCTGACGTACGTGATCCCGCGTCCGGGAGAGGTGTTCGCCAGCGACGAGGCTCGCAACCGCCACCCTGCAGCGCCGATGCCGGCACGGCTGACGGCGATAGAGAGCGAGATCGCGCGGCTCGCCGAAACCGTCGGCACGCTCGCCGCTGCCGTGGCCGCTGCCGACCGCGCTGCGGGCGCTGGGCGGGTAGATCAGTCGAGCGTCATCCACATCACCGACGGGAGGCGCTGACCATGGCGCGCGAGACGACGAAGCAGCGGAATGCGCGCATCGCGCGGGACAACGCACGCCGGGACGTCAACGAGACGCGTCGTGTCGAGGCGCAGGCGGCGCTTGAGCGCTCACGAGCCGAGGCTTCTGCGGCCATCGCCCGCGCCGAGGCGGAAAAGGCCCGCGTTGCGGCCGAGACGAAGCGCATCGAGGCCGAGGCGGCAGCGGCGAAGCGCAAGTCCGACGCCGAGCAGGCCGAGCGCGAGGCGAAGGCGGCGCGTGAGCCGATGGAGCGCAACTACCAGCTCGCCCTTGCGGCCGGCGCGCCGTTGCTGGGCTACGTCGCTGGCGCGAAGCTCGCCGCGAGCCTGACGAAAAAGCACGCGGCGGGGATCGCGGCGGCGAACATTCAACTGGCTAGTCTGTCGACCGCGGCTATCAAGGCCATGCCGAAGGCCGGTAAGCCCTCGGCGACCGCTCTCGCGAAACTCGGTGGGATCGTCAAGGCGGCGGACGCCGCAAAGTTAGCCACGCGGCCCGCCGCGCTGGGCCTCGCGACCGCCGGCATCATCTTGGCAGAGGGCGCGTTCGCGCGGTTCGTCATCGCCCCGAAGCTGTCCGAAAACAAGGTCGCAATGGAAGCCGCAGGCGCTGTCGGGACGGCCTCGATCTTCGCCGCGACGACCATGATCGGCAAACGGCTGATCGCCAACGCCACGACCACGGCGCTGCCGGACGCGAAGTCGGTCGCCGTCATCGAGGCGGCGCGCAACATGTTCCCGAAATCTTCGGCCACTGCCCCGGCAGCGCCCGCGTCGACCGTCACGAAGGCCGTGAAGGTCGCGGCGTCGGTGTCAAAAGCCAAGGCCGCCGCGGTCGCGCTGGCGGCCGGCGGCGTTGCCGCCGTTGCAGTCGCGGCCTCCAACTCGGCACAAGCGCGGGGCGCACCCGGTGTGCCTGCAGCAGCGACGGCCGGGGCGTCGATCGCCCGTGGCGCAGACATGGCATTGACGACGGCCAGCACGGCAACGGCCGTGCGCCTTGCGACAAGTCCCGGCGTGCGCGCGGCGGCCGGCTTGCTCTCGAAACTGGCGCTACCTGTCACGGCCGCGGTCGCCGTGGCCGGTGCCGTCAGTGGCTACCAGAAGACCGGCACCTTCGGCGGCACGCTCGAAGGCGCGGCCGACGGCGTCACCGGCGGGGGGTACTCAGCGCTGCGAGACATGATCTCGGCCTCGCTTAAGAGCGCGCCACCGGCAACGGCCGCAACGGGGAATGCGGCGGTCGCCCTGATGCGCGACGCCTCCGGCCGCGTGTTCGCCGACATGCGGAGCGCCAACACGCTGGCGCCGAGCAAATCTTCCGCGCCGTCCCGGAGTGACGGACGTACGGATGGCTACACGCGGACGCAGAACGGCAAGACGGTGTTCGTGAAGGGCTATCAGACCCCGGCGCGGTGAGGGACACATGCAGATCGTCGTGACGATGTGTCGAGACTGGATCGCGCCCCCCGACGCGCGGGGTGATGCGCTGTCTTACGCGAAGGGATGGTACGGTGAAATGGAAGACGATCTCGCCGCGTTCTGCATATCGACGGGATACGCAACTGCAGCTCATGCGCTGCCGCATGAAGTCTCGGCAGCGGTCGCCCTGCTTCGCGAGGTGGTCGAGCATTTCCGAACCGTGGAGAGGGTCGAGCCGACCTACTTCGACGTGTACGGCGCCGTCGCTCGGCTCGAGCAATCATGGGCGGGGGCCGCGTGATGCCGGGCGTGACCCACACGGCTGCAGCGCCGACGAGCCGTCGAGATCGCCTCGGGGCGCTGGGCGCTGCCGCCTTGACGGAAGAACAGGTGCAACGCGCCGTCGTGGCGCATCTCGAGCGACGCGGCGTCGTCGGCCTCGTGTTCTTCGCCGTACCCAACGGCGGCGGCCGATCGCGCGTTGACGCCGCCGTGCTGAAAGCCACCGGCCTGACGCCAGGCGCACCCGACTTGCTCGCGTTCCTCGGCGGCCAAGCGTTTGCGCTGGAGCTGAAGCGGGAACGCGGGGGCCGTGTGTCACCCGCGCAAGCTGCAATGCATCACGCGCTCGCCGCCGCCGCGGCCGGGCTCGACGAGGCGCTTGAGACACTGGAAAAATGGGGACTTATACGATGAGCACGGTCACGGAGTTTCGAGAGCGAGTCAGCGAGCGAGAGCGCTACGGCGAGTCACTGGGCCGCCAATCTGGAACGAGAGACGAGCGGGCAAGGTGTCGCGCGATCCTCAGTTCAGGAGAGGCGAAACTGCGATTCGCCTTTGCTCGCCATCTGGCTCTGGAGACTGATCTAGATTCCGATGCCGCGATCGCAATCCTACGTGCCGCACCTGTCGAGCGCGACGGTGCGTCGTCGGCGAGCGGAACTAGGTCCGACGCGGACTTCTACGCCGCCACTGCCGCCGCCGCGCGAGCGGGTTCTCCGGGGCGTGAACCCGGCGACGAGCCGGGGTTGAAGTCGCGCTTCGTCCGTGAGGCCGAGAAGCTCCGGGCTGAAGGTAAATTTCCGACTCCGCCGAGGCAGCGATGATGACGAAGCCAACAGAAGCAGCGTTGAAGGTCACGGCGCTCGAGGAAGCGATCGAGGCCAAGCGCTTGGCCAAGTCACGGTTCCGCGCCAGCGCGGCAGCCGCGGCCGACGCCGCCGCGACGGCCGCCCGTGACCAGGCTGCGGCACTCGTCGCGGGTGATCAGCAGGCGCTCGACGCCGCCGCTGCTGCCGAGCAGACGCACACGCGCGAGGCCCGAAACGCCGCCGCTGCCGCCGATCTCGTCGCCGCCGATGTCGCCGCCATCGCGGCGCAGCTCGCAGAGGCCCGAAAGGCACTGGCCGCCGAGGTCGAGGCCGACCGCGTCGAGAAGATCCGCGCGGCACTAGCCGATCTGGCCCTTGCCATCGCCGATCCGCTCAAGCGCTTTGCGGCCGTGGCTCGCGAAAGGGAGGTCGAAGCGCTCGGCGCGAACGTGGCGCGCGCTGTCGGGGTGGGGATGGCCGGGGGATTTCTCGGGGGGCGTGGTGATTGGAAGGCCGAGACGCTCGTGCAGGCGGTCCAGAATGCCGCCGCCGAGCTGTTGCCGAGCTTGCCGAGCGTGTCGTCCGAGTCATGGGACGGCATCGAGATCGGGGAGCCGATCGCCATCGCCGCGCTGCGGCCAATCGCATGGGCGCTGCCGGGCGGAAACACGTTCGATGTGCCAGCAGGGATTTGCGCCAACTGTCCGGCCCTGTTCGCTGAACAGTTTATCGCGCTGGGCGTCGCCGAGCGCGTCTCTGAGGGCCCGCTCGATGCTCAGTCAATCGCGAGCCGGTCGTCCGGGAATGCGCCGTGGCGCACCAGCATAAGACCGCGCAGTGCTCGCGTTTATCTCGGCCATCCGTCTCGATGGCCGAACAGCGTCGACGGTCCGATTGTCGATCGCGAGCAAACGTCTCCGCCGGGCGGGGTGACGCACGCCATGGCGCGCTCGGCGGCGGCTGCGAGATGAGAAATTCGCCCGGACTGACAGTCTCGCGTTCACGTCCGGGCGATGCTGGATGCGCGCGGCAGCGTGAAGAACAACGCCGTATGAAGCGACGGCCGCGGGGTGGGTCGCTGCCGCGCGCTACCTGACGGATGAAGGGGAAGACCCGTGCTGGAACGGAGAAGGCAGATCGCGCAAACCGTCGCCGCGGTGACCACAGCAAGAGCGTCGCCGCTCGAGCCTCGCCGGGTCCGCGTCGATCTTGTTTCGCCGGTCCATGGTGGCAAGGGCGAGGTGATCTCGTCGACCAGGCTGCGAGCACCTGACGTGCCGGATCTGCTTTCGGTGCCCGGCCTTGAGATCGGCGCGGATCTGGATCGCGCCCGGCGGTGGGTCGCTCGGCTGACTGAGCTTCCCGCCGATGCTGTTGCGCGGGTCGCCGACGACGATCTGCGGCGGTTGGCCGATCTGATCGAGCCCGGATTGTGGTCCGTTCGCCAGGCCGTGGGCGCGTCGCCGCACGACTTCGAATTGGCCCTCGAGCGGCCCCTGAGGGTTGGACAAGGTCTTCAACTCACGGCCTTGCCCCTTCGGCCGCCACTGGTCAGTGACTATGCGGCCCTGAACTGGACGGGGTGGCTCGATACCTGCCGCCGTATCGGTCCCGACGTCATAGAGGCACGAACGGACTTCGATCTCGTCGCGCGCTGGGCGTCGCAGCTCTCTGGTGTCGACGTAGCCGCGGTGCGGCAGCTGTCGCTTGCCGACGCTCAACGTGTCTGCGGCGAGGTGAGTGCGTTGGTTGTTGGATTCAGCGTCTTCGTGCTCGCGTCGAACTGAGAACGGACATAGCGGATGATTGGAAACGGACAAGCGGCGGTCGGGGCTCGGGCCTCGTCGATCGCGTCGACTGCAGTGGACATGCCTGGCGCACCGGCGCGTAACATCGCCGTGGTCATCGAGTTGGAAACGCCCCTTCCCGGTCACCGGGGCGAGGTCATGACGGTTGAGCTTAGAAAGCCTGAGTTCGGCGACTGGCTCGAATGCGGCGACATCCACGAGACGTTGATCCACGATCCGCGCTCTATGCAGCACGGCGCCGGCGGTGCCGTGCAGGTGAAAGTGAATCATGAGGCCGTGGGGAAGTGGTTCGCACGCCTGTCGGGGTTGCCCATGGGCGCGGTGACCAAACTCTCGATGCCCGACGCGCGCCGCGTGCTGAAGGAAGTTGTGGCGCTGGTCGGGTCGCTCGACTCGGGAAACTGAAATCAGCCGCAGTAGAGCTCTGGCTTCATTGCGGCGTGCCGCCGGAGCAAATCGAACGCATGACGATCGATAAACTACTGTGGTGGCATGGCCGGGCTGTTCAGTTCTTCGAGCAACAGGCGTTGTCAAACTCTGACGCGGCGCTGGGCCGGAATGCGAGGTTCTAACGATGACGACGATGCACGCAGCGGCCGTGATCACCGCCGTCGACCGGGCCTCGGCAGTGTTCCACCGCGTGGGAGCAGCGGCGGCAGCGCAGGCGCGGGTCTTCGGCACGGCGGCCGGCGCTGTCGGCAAGTACACCTCGGCGGCGAGCGGCGCGATCGGAGCGGGAGGACTTCTGGCCGCCGCAGTATCGATCGAGGGGGAAAAGCAGCTCGACACGCTCACGCGGCTGATGCAGTCGGCCGGAGAACTGTCGGCGAGCCAGCGCGACGCCCTGAAAAATTCGGCGCTCGAGGCGTCGCTCAAGACCGGCGTCAAGGCGCTCGAGCTGATCCAGGCGCAGCGGGAGGCAATTCAGGGCGGCATCGATCCGCAGACGTCCATGGCGATGACGGAGACGTTCGCGAAGGTCTCCCGCGCAAACGGCATTGAGGCCGCCAAGGTCGCCGAGGATGCGATCAACGTGTCCAACGCCCTCGGCTTCGCGATGGGAACGATTGAGGAAAAAGTCGCGTCGCTTGAAAAGTCCATGAATTTCATGAGCGTGGTGCCGAACCTTTCGACTGAATCATGGGAGGGTCTTAGAACGTCGCTTAAGTACGCCGCCCCGGTCGCCGGTGCGCTCAAGATCCCGATCTCGGAGCTTGGCGCGGCGCTGTCGATCCTCGCCGACGCTGGCTTCAAGGGCGAGCAGGGCGGCACGGCGCTGCGAACGATTTTGCTGAGGGCGATCGCCCCGACGCGCCAGGCGCGTCTGGAAATGCGCGCGCTGGGCATCGATCTCGACAAACTGTACCGCTTCGATCCGAGCAAGCTGGGGGATACGCGCGGACTGGCCGAGCGTGTGCGCGGCGCCGGTCTCGGTCAAGGCGTCGACCTGGAGCGCGTGTTGCGGCCGCTCGGCGATCCGTCCAAATACGAGGGCGTGTATGCCTGGCAAGACGCAGCGCAGGAAATTCTGTCAAAGGCCCTGAAGATCAGGAAGGGCGACGCCGAAGCGAGGGGCATCTTGAACAAGGTGCTGGGCGGCCATGTGAACGCCGCTAACAGCGGCTTCGATTTGGAAACGTTCTTTCGCGGCATTGCGAAGATGCCTATCCAGGCGTTGAAGGAGCTGACGGGAACACAGCGCACGGCACAGGCTGAGTCGCTGCGCAAGAAAATCAACGAGATCCTGAAGCTGCCGAGCGGCGAGAGGGTCAGCCGGCTTCGCCACCTTGCCAACGAGTTCGAACGCCTGATGCCCGGAGCCATAGACCGGCGAGCCGAGCCCGTGATGGAGGGCTTCGCCTACGCCGTCGACCGCGCCGTCGCCGCGCTGACGCGACTCCGAAGCGCGGTGTTTGACTCCGGCGTCGGCGGCGGTCTGGCCGACATCCTCGGGAAGGCCGCGACATCGATCGAAAAGTTCTCGAAGACGAATCCGCAAGCGCTGCGAGACATCACGATCGCGCTCGCTGGACTCGCCGCACTCGGACCGGCGGCGTTCATTCTGAAAAGCGTCGGCGGCGGCCTGACGATGATCTCTACTGCGGTGGCCCGGCTGGGGGCCTCGCGCCTGCTGCTCGGTGGCGGCCTGGGGGCACTGCTGCTCGGCGACATCGGCAAACTGTTCGAACCGGACACCTTCGATCCGTTCGGCGCTGCCGAGTCGCCATACGATCGGCTGCGAGGCGCGCTTGTCGGGTTCGGCGGAGAGGCTGCCGGCGCGCTGGGCGATCTGAGCCGCGTCGCCGGAGAGGCGTACACCGAAGTGAAGGCCCTTTTCGGGTTCGACGGCAAGGGGTCGCTGTTGCTCGACTCCATCAATGCGCTCGTCAAAGCCCTGGAGATCGGGACGGCGTCGATCAAGTTCTGGCGCGACAACGTCCCCGCGATCCTCGGCGGCAAGCCCGGCGTGCCGGCCGGTGAGCAGGGAAGCTGGATCCGCGACGCCTGGAACAAGTCGAACGGCCTTATTGACCAGCTCAGATCGCCGACAGCAGAAGCGAACGGCGGCGCCGGGCGCTTCGCCGAGCCGCGCCTGATCGGTGACGTCGGCCGGTTCGCGGCGCCCGGCCTCCTGGCCCCGCAACGGGTCGACGTGCAGGGCGAGGCGCAGGTCAAGGTGCAGAATGAAATCACCGTCAAGGTCGAGGGGCCCGGCGTCGTCACGCAGCAGCGCGGCGGGACGGGCACCGCGACCGTGCCGCTGAACGTGGGCAAGTCGATGCCGGACGCGGGGGCCAACTGATGGCGGGGGCAGTTCGGATTGCAGACGGGGGCGCGTCGGGCGGCCGTGTGTTCGCCTCGGGACGGCGCCAGACTACATACAGCGTCGGCCCTTTCGACGGCGTGACGATGGCTGAGGCCCGTCGCCTGCACAAGAGTGGGGCGCTCGACAACTATCGCGCCACGGTGTCGGAGACGAAACACCCGCGGCAGGGCCGGTACATGGCAGGGCCGATCAGCCTCAAGGTCGATCTGACGGAGATGAGCAAGGTCGCGCGCGGCATGCACGGTGTCGCAACCGGCATCGAGCGCGGGCATCAGGTCATCTCGCGATCGATCAACCACGGCCTGCGCAAGTTGCAAACTGTGCTCACGCGGGATCTGCGGACGTGGACGGGACTGCGGGTGCAGAAGAAGATCCGCGAGTCGATGAAGTTGCATTTCGCGCACCCTGGCAACCTGACAGGCTTGCTGCGGATACGGGCCGGCCATACCGCCGTGACCCGTGAGTACTACGGCGCGACGTGGAACCGCTCGAACCCCGGCGCCAGCCATGCGGCCTGGAACAAGCGGCAAATCGCTGTCGGCACCTTCATGATTCCAGGCGTGAAGCCAATCATGCGCCGACTGCCGGGGGCGAAGAAGGTCAAGAACAAACATGGGAAGTGGGTGACCCTGCCTATTGCGCCGATATGGGGACCGAACCTGGCGCGCGAAGTGGATAGGCATAGGCCGGCGGTCCAGATGCGCGTCGACGCCGTGGGGCGCAAAGTGGCAGCCGAAGCGGCCCGTTTGATGCGGATGGAGATCGCCAAGGCGGGCCGTTGATGCGGTGCGCGGCGTCTCACAATGGGCGTCGTTGAACGGTGTTTTCTGCCCCTGAAGGGGTCCAAAGTGTTGCAGAAAAGCCACTCAAACGGGTCCCTTTTCAGCCGTTTTGTTGGGCGGGACAACGCTGCCGCGGCTTTTGGCTAGGTAAGGTGGTCGAAAATGTGTTGACGGGCAGTGGTTTAGGGCAGTTTTCGCGAGTCGTTGGCACGTGTTAGGGAATGCAACATGACCGTCCGAATCGTGTCGCGCCGTGAGGTTTGCGAGGCGCTGAAGATCAGCCGGCAGCGCCTTCACGTGCTCATCGCCGAGGGCCGGATCGAAGAGACGGCGAGGGGCATAGATCTCGAAAAGGCGATCGAGAGCTACAACGGCACCATCGATCCGGCGCGGCGGGCGGCATGGGAGGGCGCGACCGTCGCCGCACCGGAATTCAGCCAGCACCGGCGGCGCCGAGGGCCGCCCGTCCAGACGGTTGACCCCGACACCGGCAAGCCGATCGATTTTTCCGAGGCTCGCACTCGCAAAGAGATAGCACACGCGCAGCGCGCTCAGCTCGAGTTTGCCATCCGGTCGGGCTCGTACCTGTTGCGCGATGAGGTAGCAGCGAAGGAGTTCGCCATCGCCCGAAAGTTGCGCGACCGGCTGCTCGGCATCCCCTCCCGTGTCGCCAACCTGGTGCCGCCCGACGCCATGGCCGCGATCGTCGACGAGTGCGAGGCCCTCGTCCGAGAGCTTCAGGACGAGATCGCGATCGTCGCGGAGGGTGAAACTTAGGCGAGAGCGACAAACGCGGGCCGACCGAACGGCGACGCCATGCCGGCGATGGCGGCGAGCCCGGCCGCGAGCGCGACGGTGCCGACCTCGATCAGCTCGAGGCGCCCGGCGGCGGAGGATTTCGAGCGAGCATCGGCGGGGGGCCAGGTCGCATCGCGAACCCAGCGGACCAGCACGTCGGCGAGAATCGCCGCGTCGCCGATTGTGTTGGGTCGGCTGGTGATGACGGCCCGCTCGATCGCGGCGCCGCGTGCAATCAGATCGCAACGATTGCCCGGCTGCGCCGTGTCGTACTGTTGCCACGTGTCAGCAAGCTCGGCGGCGGCGGCGGCGACGAAACGGCCAGGCGCATCGCCGTGCGTCACGTCAGCCGAAGCGAGAAAGTTCGCCAGCGTGTCGAGGGCGTGCTCGATGTCATCGAGGATCGCCGAGTTCGATCCTCCGGCGAGCGTTTCGCCGAGGATTTCAGCCAGTGTGGTGGCGTGAACCCGCGCATCAGCAGCGGTCGTTGGCTCGCTCACGAGCAGAGCCGTCCGCAACGCGCGGACCGCGAAAATAGGCCCGAAATTGTCAGAAATGCCGGCGTGCGTGGCGGTGGCGCGTGCCTCCGATATCCGGTTCGCAATCTCGATATGAAGTGACATTCTCGACTCCCCATTGCTGCAGAGATTCCTGCAAAAATTGACCGTTAGGCTCGGCCGTGAACTCGGCGATGCCACGCCCGAAGCGCGAGCCACGTGACAATGTGAAACCCGGCCGAGATGGCTCCGAAGATCGCCAGCCATTTGATCGCGCCGGCGAATTCGTGGGCCGAGTCGCTCGCTATAAACGCGATGGCGGCAAACGCCGCGAGAGCTAAGAGACGCCACACCGAGGCCGCCGAAAGTGCGTCGCTCGCCGCGTTGGCATCGAGTTCCGCCTCGATCCGGCGGGCCTCGGCTGCGGCGCTTGCGAGAATGCGATCGGTCTCGTCGTCAGCCGTCATCGGTCGGCCCCCACGTGGCTAGCGCTTCTTCTTCGGCTCGTGCGCATCGAGAAAAAACTCGATGGCAGCCTGGATGACCGCAGTCCTCGTCGGTGCGGCCGGCTGATTCTCACGGAAGGCGTCGAGGCGCTTCACAAGCCTCGGGGGCAGCTTCACGCCGATCTGCTCGCGCTTCTCTGGTGCTCGGTCTGTCATGATGCGAGTGTATATACGTGATGCGTCATGTCTATTCACGTAATTGTGATATCCACAGTCATTGACGTATATACGTAGATATATCATAAAGGCGGTTCGGGACGCGGCGCCAACCGCGCCCCGAGCCTTGATCCAACCCCTTCATGCACAAGAGGTGAACCCATGATCTCCGTATCCCATTCGCGGCATCGCCCGCAACTTCTGAGCGCCCGCCAATGGCTTGCGCTCGTTATCGGCCTCGCGACCCTCGGCGTCACGGTCGGGCTCATGCTCGACGACGTGGCCCACGGCGCCGCGTGGACAATCGAGCACACCTTCGGCCTCGCATTGCTGTTCTGCATCCCCGCCGCTGGTCTCGTCGGCCGGTGGGCGCTGGCGCACGGCGAACGAGGCCCCGGCATCGCCTTCCTCGTGGCGGCGGTGCTCGGCTCCGTGCTGATCGTCTACCTCAGCGCCGGGCGGCAACACGAAAGCCGAGCCGAGGCGCAGTCCTCGGCCATCAACGCCAACGCCTCCCGCGCCTCACTGGAGGCCGAGAAGCTCCGGATAGAGACCCGCATCGCGGATCTTCGAAGCGATCTCGCCCGCCTCAACGGAGTGCGGTCGTCTATCGAGGTCAAGGCGGCTCTCGATACCGTGGTGGGCAACGGGCCGGGCAAGGTGTCCCCGAAGGCCTGGCGCCACACCAACGGCTGCGCCGCCGATCGGATCAGCGGCCCGGTCAACGCCGCGGCATGTGATCCGGTGTCGGCACTGCGCATCGAGAACGGCAAGGCGCTCGAACGTGACAGCCTTCGCCGCCGCATCGATGCCGCCGAAGCCGACCGGGCAAAGGTTGTCGGCAAGCTCGAAGCGGCCGGCGGTGAACGTGTGGTGCCATCCAAGGCCCGCGCATTCGCCGAACTGGTGGGCCTGTTCGGCCTGAACGCCGCCCGCGTCGAGATGGTGGCCTCTCGGCTCGATCTCGTCATCCGCACGCTGTTCCTCGAGGGCCTCACCATCGTGGCCCTCGAGTACGCCCTCGCCGGCGTCGGCCGCCCGGCGTCGGCGCCATCTTCGAGTGTCCCGGCTGCTCCAGTCTCGGCGCCGCGCTCGCCGCGGCCCAAGGGTCAGGGCCGCCGAGGCCGCAAGGCTGATCCGGTCGTGGTCGACTTCGTCGCCCGGTTCCGGGAAAAGCACGGCCGCCCGCCGTCGGGCGGCGAGGTCAGAAGCGCTTTCCCGGAAATGCCGACTTCAACCGCGTACGAGTACGCCAAACGCGCCTGATTCCGGGAAATCAGGGCGCGAGGCCCGGCCGGGATGCTTCCTGGCAGGGCCTTTCTCGTTTGGGCGCTGTTTCCGGGAATTCGGCCGCGATGGAGTCGGATCATTGGTGGATTCTGGGAAATCCGACGCCAATCGGAACCATCCGCTCGCCGCCGAGCCCGTGGGGCGGTATCCTTGCTCATGCACCGATCGGGTTCGACATCACCAAGTGCCGCGACACTCGCCGACCACGCTGCAGTGGGCTTCGGAGTCGTGCCGACATGCCGGGGTTGCTGGCACGTCGGCGCGCAGAGAGATCCGGCGACGTTCGCGGCAGAGCATGGCTTGCCGCTCGAAACTGAGCATCCCGCCGTCGAGCGCCGCCTCCGGTGTTCCCGATGCGGCGAGCGGCGCGGTTATCTACAACTAATAAATCCGAGTGTCGTCGGCGTTCGGCCTTAGCCATCTCTTTCGGCGCGCATTCCGGCCAGGTGGAGGGGTGGGAGGCGATTGCCGAGATGCGTTCAAGTCATGCCCGGTCGCGCTCCTTGTGTGCCGCAGCAACCAACTCCTTGGCAACCGTGGTCAGATCAAGCGGCAGCGCCGAGAGATCCTTCGCCTTGAACTCGAGGTTGAGGTAGTCGGACGCCACAAAGGCAACGGCACGCGCCTGAGCGGCATCGCGTCGGCGCTTGGTTGGCTCTCTGCTGTTCTGCCGCGATACCCAGTACTTGTGCAAAGCGAAAGCTCGTGGATCGATGCAGGACACCCAGAGCGGCCGTCCATCGGACCCGATGACAATCTCTTCGAACTTTGGCGCGTTGATCAGCCACTGCAAGCCAAGTATCGCCGCTGCCGCAAGGTCATCGTTGGTGTCCCCAAGTCGGATTGCCGCCTCGCTCGCCTCATGTGCACGGAAGGGGGCAATCAGATCGACGTAGTAGCCATCGTCATTGGTCGCACGAAATTCGTCGGTGCGGGTGAATGATCGGTCTGCCTTTCGCAGCAGGCCCATGATGCCCTCGGGCTTCACGTCCTCTGCGACCGCCAAGCTCATGTGCTGGCGGGCATCGACAAGAAGATCGAGGTCGGACGTGGCGGTCAGATCGGTCTCAAAGCGCACGCCGGCCTTGGCTTCGTAGGCGTAGAGGGAATGGGTGCCGACTAGGAACAGCTGATTGCCGAGCAAGCCGGCCTCGTCGAGCTTTCGCAGCACCTTCGCTGCAGTCGCAGGCATGCGCCCGATCCCATGCGCGCGGTTGAGGCGTGCCATCTTGTCCAACTTTCCCGAGAGCCGTCGCCGACGCTCGCGAAGGCGAGTACGTTGGCTCTGGTAGTCAGCCAGTAGTCTCTCGGTTTGGGGCGAGCGGGGTCCCAGCGACTTTTCGACCTTGCCTTGGATGCGATAGAGATACTCGTGCCGGGCGATCCGACGCCATCTCATGCCGCCACGGTAGCTGTGACGGAACTCGCGATCGGCCTCCCGCCAAGCGTGGAACGCCTGCTGGGCGTCGATCAGCTGGCGGCGTTGGTCATTGGACATCTCGGCGAGCATGGCGCCCTCTAACTCATTGATCCGATCGAATTTACCCGATTTCCGCCGGGTCTTCAATGAAATCGGGTAATTCAAACCAATTCAATGATTTAGGTTTGTCTATGCGCTGCTTGTGCGGAGGGTGAGGCGAGAAGCCGCCAAATTTGCGCCAGGACGGGCGATCTCTTTTGAGCGGCCATTCGGCCCGCCAATCGCAAGCGCCCGCCAGCGGCGCGGAAAACGGCCCCGGCGGTGACCTTTCTGCCCATGGCGGCAGCGGCAGGTGCTGTCATGCGCGCCCGCCCCCGACACGATGGCAGATTCCCCCGCCATGCCGGCGGGGGCTGCCACGAGCACGGCCGGGGGCCGGCGCTACGCCGGCAGCGGGTGGCACCGGCCGAACGATGCTCCGAAAATGGGTCCAACTCTCTGATCTGTTATCGGATTGACCGTCTTCAGATGTGGCCCTGAAATTCGCTCTTTTGTCTTTTGTTTCAGGATGTTGGTGGAGAGGGCTGGATTCGAACCAGCGTAGGCGAAGCCAACGGATTTACAGTCCGTCCCCTTTAGCCACTCGGGCACCTCTCCATCACGCGCGGGTCTATTGCCCGGCGGCGGCGACTTTTCCGAAGTCCAGTCGCACGATAACGCGCCGCTCCCGTGGCGGCGATGTGCGAGGGGTTATGCTGACGTCGTCCGCCGGTGTCAACTGCCAACCGTCGGCCAACCGCTGCCGCGCGGCACGCGTCGCGCCCGGGCCCGCCTGTCGAAACGCGATCGGGCCTGCTATAGTCATTGGCCTTCGGGCTGGGAAAGTTCTGACATCAGTGCGCAGCGAATTCGAGATCGGTGGCTTCAAGGTACCCGCTGGAACGCGGGCGCTCGTCGATCTGCACGTCTCCAAGCTCTCGAACCATACGCCCGTCACCCTTCCCGTCCACGTCCTGCATGGGCCCCGACCGGGACCGGCCCTCTTCATCTCGGCCGCCATTCATGGTGACGAGCTCAACGGCGTGGAGATCATCCGCAGGGTCCTGCGGACAGTACAACCGGGAAACATATCCGGGACGCTGCTCGCCATCCCGGTGGTCAACGCCTATGGGTTCATCGGCCGGTCTCGCTATCTTCCGGACCGCCGTGATCTCAACCGTTCGTTTCCGGGATCTGGAAGCGGCTCGCTGGCGGCGCGTCTGGCGCATCTCTTCCTGAAGGAGGTGGTGCAGCGCTGCCAGGTCGGCATCGACCTGCATACGGCGGCCGTACATCGGGTCAACCTGCCGCAGATCCGGGCCGATCTCTCGAGGCGTTCGCGCTGCCGGGAACTCGCCGAGGCGTTCGGGGCCCCGGTCGTGCTGGAGAGCCCCGAGCGGACCGGGTCGCTCCGCCGGTCGGCGCGCGAGGCCGGCGTCGACGTCCTCGTCTACGAAGGGGGCGAGGGATTGCGGTTCGACGAATTCGCGATCTCGGCCGGCGTCGATGGCATCGCCAACGTCATGCTGAAGATCGGCATGCTCGAGCTGCCTGACGGGTTCGAGCCGCCGGTGGCGGGCGAGCTTCGGCGGCCCGTTTTCGCCAACGCCTCGAAGTGGGTGCGGGCGCCGGACGGGGGCGTGTTCCGGTCACTGAAGCGGATCGGCAATGCCGTGAGCGAGAACGAACCCATCGGTGTTCTCGCCGACCCCTACGAGGGTAGCGAGCTTCAGATCCGCAGTCCGCGCCGGGGGATCATCGTCGGCGCGACGACGCTGCCGATCGTCAACATGGGAGACGCCCTCTTCCATATCGCATGGGCCGACGAACATGGCCGCACGCGCACCGGACGCCCGATGCCTGAGCCGGAGGCGCGCCCCGCGACGAGCCCGGTCGATGCCGAGCCCGAAGCGATCATGGACGAGGACGAGATCATCTGACGTGGCGCGCTACTTCAGCTCGATCTCGATGAAGACGAACTCGAAGTCGTTGGCGTTGACGACATTGTGCTCGACGCCCGTCGCACGCGCGTAGGGCTTGCCGGTGACGAGGTCGGCCGTGCGCGACGTGCCGCCGGGCTCCTCGAGGAGCAGTTTCCCCGTCGACATCGGGATCACCACGTAGTCGTGGCCATGGCGATGCCAACCCGTTTCGCCGCCAGGGGGAAAGCGCCACTCGGTCGCGATCGTGCGGGCGTCGTCGAGCAGCACGGTCGGCACGGCTTTCGGGCGGGGGGACGTCATCGGATTTCACCTTTCACAAGTGTCGCGGGTGCCGTGCGCGGCGTGCGGGCGCTCAGGTCTTGCCTGGGTCGTCGGTGGCCGCCATTTCGGCTTCCGTCGGCGGCGTCCAGGGCGCCTCGAGGTCAAGCTCGCACCTCGGGCAACGTTTCTTCGTCCCGATCGACAGGCGACCGGTCCCGATCGGGCCGGAATGCCAGAGAAGCGGGTTGAGGCAGCGCGGGCAATGGGCAGCCGATCGCGACAGCAGCGCCACGATCAGCATGCCGACGCCGCCGATCATCAGGATTGCCGACAGAAACGGATAGAGCACCTTGTGGATCGCGGCGAGCATCGCGATGAAGAGGATCGGTATCGCGATCGCAACGCTGCCGACATAGAAGCGCCGGATCTGCCGGAAGCGGTCATTGGGAATGATGGAGATCGGTGTTTCCGGCTGCACGGGCGGTCCTCAGTAGCTTTTCGGAAGACCGAGCTGGCGCTCGGCGATATTCGACATGATCAGCTCGCGGCTGATGGGAGCGATACGGCAGAGCATCACCTCGCGCATGTAGCGCTCGACGTGGAATTCCTTCGAGTACCCCATGCCACCGTGCGAGAGCACCGCCGTTTCACAGGCCTCGAAGCCGGCTTCGCCGGCCAAGTACTTGGCGGCATTCGCCTCGACGCCGCAGGGCTTCCCGGTGTCATAGAGAGAGGCGGCCTTGAAGACCATCAGATTTGCCGCCTCGAGGCTCATCCAGGCCTTCGCCAGCGGATGCTGGATACCCTGGTTCTGGCCGATCGGGCGGCCGAACACCACGCGGTCCTTGGCGTACTGCGTCGCCCGCTTCAAGGCCACGCGGCCTAGTCCCACCGCTTCGGCCGCGATCAGGATGCGCTCGGGGTTCATGCCATCGAGGATGTAGCGGAAGCCCATGCCCTCCTCGCCGATCCGATCCTCGACCGGCACAGGCAGGCCGTCGATGAAGACCTGGTTCGAGTCGACCGCCTTGCGCCCCATCTTCTCGATCTCGCGCACCTCGACGTACTTCCGGTCGAGTTTGGTGTAGAACAGCGACAGGCCTTCGGTCGGCTTCTTCACCTTGTCGAGGTCGGTCGTGCGCGCCAGCAGCAGCACCTTGTCGGCGACCTGGGCCGTCGAGATCCAGATCTTCTGGCCGTCGATGCGATAGCGGTTGCCTTCGCGGGTCGCCTTCGTCTTCAGGCGGGTCGTGTCGAGACCAGTGTTCGGCTCGGTGACCGCGAAGCACGATTTCTCCTTGCCGGCGATCAGGGGGGGAAGCATCCGGCGCTTCTGCTCCTCGTTGCCGTAGAGCACGACCGGGTGCAGGCCGAAGATGTTCATGTGCACGGCCGAGGCGCCCTGCATGCCGGCGCCGCTCTCGGCAATCGTCTGCATCATGAGGGCGGCTTCGGTGATGCCGAGGCCGGCACCGCCGTACTCCTCCGGCATGGCGATGCCGAGCCAGCCGTCTGCTGCGAGCGCCTGATGCAACTCGTTGGGAAAGCCGCCTTCCTTGTCCTTCTTCAGCCAGTAGTCGTCACCGAAGCGCTCGCAGATGCGCTCGATCGCGGTGCGGATTTCCATCTGTTCGGGGGAAAACTCGAAATCCATCTCGTCCTCGTCCTCGCGTTCGTGGGCCGGCGATCGAGCCGGACTGCTGTGATCTGGTATCTCTCTATCAGGCGATGCCGGCGACGCCACTTCGCAGAAGCTCCGAGATCTCGACTTCGGAATAACCGATGGAGGCGAGCACGCTCGCCGTATCCGCGCCAGCCGGCCTGGGCGGAACATCGAGGACGGGAACCGTGCGGGAGAAGCGCGGCGCTGGCGCAGGCTGCTGGACGCCATCGCGGACGACGAAGGTTTCGCGCAGGGCATTGTGGGGATGGTCCGCGACTTCGGAGATCGACAGGACGGGGGCGAAACAGGCGTCGCTCCCCTCGAACACGGTCTCCCATTCGGCCCGGGTCCGCGATTTGAAGATCTCGGTGAAGCGCGCCCTCAGCACCGGCCAGCCCTGGCGATCGTGCTGAGCGGGGATCGTCTCACCGGTCAGGCCGAGGCGCTCGAGCAGGTCCGCGTAGAAGCGTTTCTCGATCGAGCCGATGGACACGAACTGGCCGTCCCTGGTCTCGTAGACGTCGTACCAGGGAGCCCCGGTATCCAGCATGTTGGTGCCGCGCTCCTCGCGCCAGATGCCCTCGGCGTACATGCCGTGGAACATCGCCATCAGGCTCGCCGCGCCATCGACCATGGCGGCGTCGACGACCTGCCCCTTGCCTGATCGCTGCGCCTCCAGCATGGCGCACACGACGCCAAATGCGAGGTACATCCCGCCGCCGCCGAAGTCGCCGACGAGGTTCAGCGGATGGGCCGGGCGCTCGCCCGCGCGTCCGAGATGAGACAGCACGCCCGCGAGCGCGATGTAGTTGATGTCGTGGCCAGCGCGGGCGGCCATGGGGCCCTCCTGGCCGAACCCGGTCATACGCCCGAACACGAGCCGCGGATTGATCTCAGCGAGGACATCGGGTCCGAGACCCAGACGTTCCATAACGCCGGGCCGGAAGCCCTCGATGATGGCATCGGCGTTCGCGACCAGCCGCTTCACGACGGCGACGGCCTCCGGCTTCTTGATGTCGACGGCGATCGTGCTGCGGCCGCGGTTCATGACCTCGAAGGCGGGCTTCCTCACCACGCCGAGATCCGCCTTCTCGCGGCGATCGACGCGGATGACCTCGGCTCCCATGTCAGCCAGCATCATGGCGCAGAACGGCGCCGGGCCGATGCCAGCCATCTCGATCACGCGGTAGCCCTTCAACGGTCCCATGCTCGCTCCCGTCCTGCGATTGCGGCCTCGTTCAGCCCGTCCTAGCCGCTTCGATACACCGGTCAACCTCCGCTTAAGCCTAGTTCATGCCGGCAAAGGTTTATCAAGGGCCGCATGGTGTCATCCGCGGGCGGTGCCGTGCAACCCCGCCAGGAGACCCGTGGACAAGCGTACGCCCAGGTTCGTGGACATGGTTCGCCGTGCGCAGGATGCGCTCGGGCGGTTGACCCGTCGTGCGCGCCCGCCGGCTCTGCCCGGCGTCGGGGGCCCCAGTCCGGTCGGCGACCGCATCGAGCAGCTCAAGGACCTCGAGTGGGTCATTTCTGAAAACGAGATCCGCTACAAGGACTTGCTGGACAGCCATAGTGATCTTCTGATGCGGGCCGAGCCGTCCGGGCGCGTCACGTTCGTCAACAAGGCGTTCTGCCGGACGTTCGGCGTCGAGGCCCGCGACGTCCTCGGTACATGCTTCTCCCTCGCCATTCTCGAACGCGACGAGGTCGGAGGCGCGGAGGCGGCTGCGAGCCGGCGACGGACCTACGAAGCGCTGATCGATACGACCGAGGGGCCGCGCTGGTTCGTGGTCGAAGTCCTCTCGATCACGCACGAGGACGGGCGCGGCGAAGAGGTGCAGACGATCGCCCGCGACATCAGCGAACAGCGCCGGGCCCGGCTGGAGTTCGCCCGCGCCCGCGACGAGGCCGAGGCGGCGAACCGAGCCAAGTCGCGGTTCCTCGCAGCCATGAGCCACGAGATCCGGACGCCGATGAACGGCATTCTCGGCATGACCGGGCTCCTCGCCGAGACGTCTCTCACGGCGGAACAGCGCTCCTATGTCGATGCCGTCGATCTTTCGGCGAAGAACCTGCTGACGATCATCGACGAGATCCTCGATCTGTCGAAGATCGAAGCCGGCAAGCTCGAAATCCATCCGGCGCCGTTCATGCTCGACGATTGCGTTCAGGGTGTCGTCGAACTCATGGCGCCCCGTGCGCGCGAGAAGACCGTCGATCTCGCCTGGCGGATCGATCCGGGGCTGCCCCGTGTCGTGGTCGGCGACGAGACGCGGGTGCGCCAGATCCTCCTCAACCTGGTCGGCAACGCCATCAAGTTCACCGACGCCGGCGGGGTCAGCGTCCGCGTGACGCGGCGGTCGACGATCGATCCGATGCACGTCGGGGCCGAGATCTCGGTCGCCGACACGGGCTCGGGAATGACCGAAGCGCAGATCGCGACGCTGTTCACGGAGTTCGAGCAGCCCGACGAGGTGGTGCGGCGCAAACGCAGCGGGTCCGGGCTCGGTCTTGCCATCTCGCGGCGGCTGGCGCGCGCGATGCAGGGGGACATCACCGTCGAAAGCACGGTCGGGTCCGGTTCCACGTTTCGCGCAAATCTGACCTTCGGCCGTGCCCTCGACGGGCTCGCAGCGGGCGTCAGCTCGACCAGCGGGGCCGCACGACGCGTCATCATCGTCAGCGACCGGCTGCAACAGCGGCAGGTGCTGTCGGAAATCCTGCAGGCGGCGGGTCTGATCGTCGAGTGCCGCTCGGTCGGGGATGCCTTGTGTCGCCGCGGCGCGGCCGGGCGAGATGACGCCCATGGCCTCGTCATCGACGTCGAAATCGGAGCCGCGGCGATCGGGACGATCATCGGTACCCTCGATGGTGGCGACGGGCGACCGCCGCGAACCGTGCTGGTCGTCGATCATCCGTCGCAGGGTCGTCAGGACGAGTTCCGCACCACCGGGTGCGACGCCTATGTGGTCCGCCCGGTACGACCTTCGGCACTGCTGGTGCAACTCAACGTCGAGGTCGGCCCCGAACGTCGGGACCCCGCGAGGCTGGAATTGCATGCCGGACGAGTATCGGGGGACGTGGTGGTCGATGCCGAGCCTCGGCGTATCCTCCTTGTCGAGGACAATGCCATCAATGCGATCCTCGCCCAGCGGATGTGCGAGCGGTCGGGGTGTGCGGTGCACCACGCCCGAAACGGACGATTTGCGGTCGAGTACTGTGCCGGGCTCCTCGAAGGAGGCCGACCGGCGCCCGATCTCGTCCTCATGGACATCCATATGCCGGAGATGGACGGCTTCGAGGCGGCGCAGCGGATCAAGGCCCTCTATGCCGCCGCCGGGCTGCCTTCGCCGCCCGTCGTGGCGCTGACGGCGAACGCCTTTGCCGAGGATCGCAAGCGGTGCCTCGACGAAGGTCTCGACGACTACCTCGCCAAGCCCTTCGAGCGCTCGGACCTCGAGGCGCTGCTCGAGAAGTGGGCGACGACGCGCATCTCGCACCGCAACGGCAGGCTCGGCGGCCACGCGGCCTGACGCTCCCGGGGAGCGGCGCTCGTCGGAAAAAAGTGGCATCCGGCGGCCGGGCAGCCTAGCCTCGCGCAGCCCGGGGGCCTGCGCCTCCACCCGATCAAGTGCCGACGAGGAAACGCCAATGCGCAAGAACAAGCTCCGCCAGATCGTGAAGGACGGCGGACGCATCATCAATGGCTGGTGCGCCATCCCGAACAGCTATTCGGCCGAGGTCTACAGCCATTGCGGCTGGGACAGCGTGACCATCGATCTCCAGCATGGACCGGTAGATTTCCAGTCGGCCGTGCCGATGCTGCAGGCCATCTCCACGACCGACGCCGTCCCCATGTGCCGCGTGCCGTGGAACGATGCGGCGATCATCATGAAGCTTCTCGATGCGGGCGCCTACGGGCTCATCTGCCCGATGATCAACACCAAGGCCGAGGCGGAGCAGTTCGTCTCCTATGGCCGTTACCCGCCGATCGGCACACGCTCCATGGGGCCGAACCGGGCCGTCCAGTACGCCGGTGCCGACTACTGGCAGGGCGCCAACGACGAGGTTCTGCTGTTCGCCATGATCGAGACGCAGGCCGGTCTCGACAACCTCGAAGCGATCCTGTCGGTCAAGGGTCTCGACGGCGTCTACGTTGGTCCGTCCGACCTGTCGATGGCGATGGGCAAGCCGCCGACGCTCGATCCCTCCGACAAGGGCGTGATCGATGCGATTGCGCGCATTGCCAGCGTGACGCGCTCGAAGGGCATGATCGCCGGCGTCCACACCGACGGCCCGGCCACGGCCAAGAAGCGGTTCGACCAGGGCTATCAACTCACGACGCTGATGAACGACGCCCGGGTGCTCGCGGTCGCCGCGACCAACATGATCAAGGAGACGCGCGGTCTCGCTCCGAACGAGACCGCCAAGACCTACTGAGGCGCCGCTCGTTCGATCTCAGTCCTTGCCAGTTCCGGCCGGCTCCAGCGGGGGCCGGCCGTCCTGTTTTTTCGGTCCGCCTTTCGGCGGCTTGGCGAGTGCAGCCGCTTCGGCCGAATCCTCGCGGAAGATCTGCTCCAGCTCCTCGGCAAAGCGCTTGGCGTTGAGGCGCAGCTTGTCGGCATCCGAGGCGTGCTCGTAGTCGTCGTAGAGGCGCTTTCGATCGAGCTCCGCAAAGGTCTCGGTGATGCGACGCGCCTCGGCCGAACTGATGCCCAGGCCGAGCAGCAGGTCTCGGGTCAGTTCGATCGAGGCCAGAAACGTCTCGCGCCGCATCTCCTGGATGCCGAGGTCCATCAACTTGTGGACGTGCTGGCGGTTGCGGGCGCGGGCGTAGATCGGCACATGCGGGAAATGCTGGCGGACGATCTCGGCCGTCTTGAGTGACGCTTCCATGTCGTCGATCGCAAGCACGAAGGCGCGCGCCTTCTGCGTCTGGGCGGCCTCGAGGATGTCGAGGCGACTGGCGTCACCGTAGTAGCCCTCGGCGCCGAAGCGGCGGACCAGCTCGATCTGCTCGGGGCTTATGTCGAGCGCCGTGAAGCGAATGCCACGGGCGCGGAGTATGCGGGCCACGATCTGGCCGAACCGCCCGAGACCGGCAATAACGACATGGCCTTCGTCGGCTGGCGGGGCGTCGAACAGCGGGGCGACGCGACTGGTTTCGGTACTCCGCAGCCAGTCGTCCATAAGCAGCAGTACCGGCGTCGAGGCCATCGACAGCGTTACGACGACGGCCATCAGGTCCACCGTCTCCTGGGCCAGCAGACGGGCGCCGGTGACCAACCCCAGGATCACGAACGCGAATTCACCGCCCTGAGACAGAATGATCGCCAGCCGCCGCGACTGCGGGGTCGTCAGCCCGGACAGGCGACCGACCGCGAACAGGACGCCGGCCTTGATGAGGACGAGCCCCGACACCAGCATCAGGACCAGCTGCCATTCCCGGACGATGAGGCTTAGATCCAGCGACATGCCGATGGCCGTGAAGAACAGTCCGAGCAGGAGGCCTTCGAACGGCTGGATGTCGGCTTCGATCTGATGGCGATACTGGCTGTCGGCGAGGATGGCGCCGGCGATGAAGGCGCCGAGCGCGGCGGAGAGGCCTGCGAGCTGCATGACGAGAGCCACGCCGATTACCGTCAGCAGAGCGGTCGCGGTCATGGCTTCGCGAATGCCGGACAGGGCGACCAGTTTGAAAACGCGGTTCAGGACGAAATAGCCGAACGCGATCACGGCGACGACGGTGCCGAGTGCCGTTGCCGTCGAGAGGAGCGCCTGGCCGGCATCCGTTGCGCCGCGGGCAGCCAGCATCGGGACCACGGCGATCAGCGGGATAGCCGCAAGATCCTGAAAGAGCAGGATCGAGAAGCCGAGGCGGCCATGCCGCATGTTCAGCTCCTTGCGCTCCTCGAGCACCTGGAGCGCGAACGCCGTCGAGGACATCGCCAGCGCCAGACCGACCACGATGGCCACGCCGACGGTCGTGTAGAAGGTCGCAACCAGCCCAAGCAGAAGACCTGTGACCAGCACCTGCCCGCCGCCGGCCCCGAGGATCGAGCGACGCATGGTCCACAGGCGGATCGGACGCAACTCGAGGCCGATCAGGAACAGGAGGAAGACGATGCCCAGCTCGGAAATGTGGAGGATGTTCTCCACATCGGTGAAGAAGCCCAGGAGATGCGGCCCGATCAGGACGCCCGCCAGAAGGTAGCCGAGCACCGAGCCGATCCTGAGGGCGTGGGCCAGCGGTGCCGCGACCGCGGCCGTTGCCAGCAGCACCACCGCCTGCAGAAGATAGCTCTTGTCCATCGGCAGATTTCCCTCCCAGGGTCACACAAGCTGATCGCCACCCGCCCCTTCGGCATATCGACCGCCGCGCCGACCAAACCACCTTCGTGAAGTGGGGGCGCGCGGCAACCCAAGGCCGGGCGAGGGGCGGGCGGCATATCGTCCATGGCGACAGGCGTGCCTGTTGCTGTACTGTGTCGACATGAAAAGCGCCATGCCGCCGAGCCATAGCACTGCTGAAACTTTCGGCTACCGCAGCGTCGATGCCGCCGAGCGCCAAGGCCTCGTGAACGAGGTTTTCGCAACCGTCGCGGAACGCTACGACCTGATGAACGACCTCATGTCGGGCGGTTTGCACCGGCTGTGGAAGGACGATCTCGTCACCCTCATCAATCCGCCCCGCAGCGACGCCCGGTTCAGGGTTCTCGACCTCGCTGGCGGTACCGGAGACGTGGCGCTCCGGGTGGCGCGTGCCAGCGGCACGGGCACCGAGATCGTCATCTGCGACATCAGTCCCGAGATGCTCGACGTCGGGCGTCGGAAGGTCGCCGACGCGCATCTCGACGGCCGCATCTCGCTCGTCGAGGGCAATGCCGAGCAGCTCGCGTTCCCCGACCGCAGCTTCGACGTGGCGACGATCGCGTTCGGCATCCGCAACGTGACGCGGATCGATGCCGCGCTTTCCGAGATGTACCGGGTGCTGCGGCCGGGCGGGCGGCTTCTTGTGCTCGAGTTCAGCCACGTGGACGTCGCCATCCTCGATCGGGTCTACGATCTCTTCTCCTTCGAGGTCATCCCGCGGCTCGGGCAACTCGCCGCTGGCGCCAGTGAGCCCTACCGCTACCTCGTCGAGAGTATCCGCAAGTTTCCGAAGCAGGACGTGTTCGCCGACATGATCCGGACGGCCGGCTTCGAGCGGGTCAGTTATCGCAACCTGACCGGCGGCGTCGCGGCCATCCACTCCGGCTGGCGGATCTGACGGGCTGGTGTCCCGATCGCAAAGTTCGTCTCATTCTTTGGCGGGCTCAAAACGAACTTTGCGATCAGAGGGACACTAGAAAAAACATTAGCTTAGTGTGGCGTCATGCTTGGAAGTCCGCTTTCAGAGGGTGCCGAAGGAATGAAGCGGACTTCCAAGCCGCCACACTAGGGAGCGGCGACGCGCCCTTGCCGCGGGGCGGTCGAAGGTCGATATGTAGGGGAAATGCCTTCGACCCCGTGTGCCATATGAACGATGCTGCCCGATCGACCAAGCTGTTCGCCTTCGACAACAGCTATGCCCGGATGCCGGAGCGCTTCTATTCGCGGCTCAGCCCGACACCTGTCGGCCGGCCGCAGCTGATCCGGCTCAATCAGGCGCTCGCGGCGGAACTTGGCCTCGATGCGGCGGCGCTGGCCAGCCCCGAGGGTGTCGAGGTCCTGGCCGGTAACCGGGTCGCGGACGGCAGCGAGCCGCTCGCACAGGCCTACGCCGGGCATCAGTTCGGCGGCTTCGTGCCACAACTGGGCGATGGGCGGGCGATCCTGCTCGGCGAGGTGGTCGACCGGAGCGGGCGGCGGCGCGACATCCAGCTCAAGGGCTCGGGACCGACGCCCTATTCCCGACGGGGTGACGGGCGGGCGGCCCTCGGACCGGTATTGCGCGAATTCATCGTCAGCGAGGCCATGGCGGCCCTCGGCATCCCGACGACGCGCTCGCTGGCGGCTGTCGCGACGGGCGAGTTCGTGCTCAGGGAAGACGCGTTGCCCGGCGCCGTTCTCACGCGTGTCGCGGCAAGCCACATCCGTGTCGGCACGTTCCAGTTCTTCGCCGTCCGCCGTGATGTGGACGCCATCCGCGCGCTCGCCGACCACGTCATCGGCCGGCACTACCCCGAAGCCGCGAATGCCGCCAATCCCTATCGTGCCATGCTCGATGCGGTGATCGCGCGGCAGGCGGACCTCGTCGCCCGATGGCTCGGTGTCGGCTTCATTCACGGCGTGATGAACACCGACAACATGTCGATTGCGGGCGAGACCATCGACTATGGTCCCTGCGCGTTCATGGACGCCTATCACCCGAGCACGGTCTTCAGCTCGATCGATGCCAACGGCCGGTATGCCTATGCGAACCAGCCGCAGATCGCGCAATGGAACCTCGCCCGGTTGACGGAAACCCTGCTGCCGCTGCTCGGCGAGACCGAGGACGAGCGCATGGCGTCGGGGCAGGCGGCCATCATGGCGTTCGGTGGCCTGTTTGAGGCGGCCTACAGCGGCGTGATGCGGGCCAAGCTCGGCCTCTCCGAGCCGAAGGCTGGCGATCTCGATCTGGCGCACGGGCTCCTCGACCTGATGGCCGCGAGCCGGGCCGACATGACGCTGACCTTCCGGGCGCTGGCCCAAGCCGTGGACGATCCGGTGGCCGATGCGGTCGTCGCGCAATCGTTCACCGACCAGGGAGCGTTTGCCGAGTGGGCTCTCAAATGGCGGGGGCGGCTGGCGCTCGAAGCTGTGTCGCCCGAGGCGCAGAAGCAGCTCATGACGTCGGCCAATCCGGCGTTCATTCCGCGCAATCACCTCGTCGAGGAGGCGATCGCCCACGCGGTGCGCGATGGTGATTTCGGGCCGTTCGAGACGCTGGTCGACGTGCTCGCCCGGCCGTTCGACGAGCAGCCGGGGCGTGAACGCCACCAGTTGCCGCCGCGGCCCGAGGAAGAGGTGAAGCAGACGTTCTGCGGCACCTGAGATCCATTTCGCCGGCGTTTCGACGCCCCCTACGCTCACACCGTTCGCGGTCCCGGAGGTTCGCCATGGCCGACTTCGCCTATGTTTCCGCCGCCGATCTCGCGCAAATGATTCGAGAGAAACGCGTGTCGGCGCGCGAGGTCATGGCGGCGACGTTGGCGCGGGCCGAGAAGGCGCAGCCGGTCCTCAATTGCTTCATCACGATCGCCGTCGATCAGGCGATGCGGGATGCCGCCGCCGCCGATGAGCGGCAGGCCCGGGGAGAGCTGCTGGGACCGCTGCATGGCGTGCCGCTGCACGTGAAGGATCTGGTCAATACGGCGGGCGTCCGGACCACCTTCGGCTCGTATATCCACGAGCACAACGTGCCTACCACAGATCAGGTTTCCGTCGCGCGTCTCAAGGCTGCGGGCGCAATCCTGTTCGGCAAGACGACGACGCCGGAGTTCGGCCACATGTGCTGGACCGAGGCGCCGCTCTTCGGGCGGACGCCGAACGCCTGGGACCAGACCCGGACAGCGGGCGGCTCGTCGGGAGGCGCGTCGGTCGCGTGTGCCGCCGGGATCGGGCCACTCGCCGTCGCCACGGATGCGGGTGGGTCGACGCGCATTCCGGCCTCCGCCAACGGGCTCGTCGGCCTGAAGCAGTCGATCGGCATGATCCCGCATGATACAGCGCCGGATGCCTTCTCGAACATGAGCTACATAACGCCGACGACGCGGACCGTGATGGACACGGCGCTGATGCTGGAAGCGATGGCAGGTTGGCATCCGTCCGATCCGCATTCGTTCGGCATGTCGGCTGCCGGTTCGGTGGCGGCTGCCCGGCCGGAGGGTGATCTCAAGGGCGTTCGGGTCGCGTGGCGGCCCTACCTCGCCAACAGTGTCGCGGACAGCGAATATCTGACGCTCTGCCAGGAAGCGGCCGAAGCGCTCGGCGATCTCGGTGCCGTCGTCGAGCCCATGGGCGACGATCTCGAGCCGACGGAACCGTTCTGGCTGACGCTCTCGACGGCGCTTTGGAACGCGCGGTTCGCCGACGTCGTGCCCCAGTGGAAGGACGGCATGAGCCCGACGCTCATCGCCCAGATGGAGCGTGGCGTCGGACAGAGCGGCGAGGACGTCGGCCGGGCGCTGATGCTGCGCACGAAGCTCTACCGTCAGGTCCAGGGATGGTTCGAGCGATTCGACGTGATCGCCATGCCGGCGCTGTCGCGGACGGCGCTCGGTATCCAGGAGGCGCTGTTCGAGCCTATCGTGATCGAGAACAAGAAGGTCGATACCGTGCGGCGTGCCTGGTATCCCTACACGCACCCGTTCAACCTCACCGGGAACCCGGCGATCGTGCTGCCGGCGGGGTTCCATTCGGATGGTCTTCCGGTCTCGATCCAGTTCGTCGGCCGGCGAGGTGAAGATCAGAAGCTGCTCAGAGTCGCGGCGCTGTTCGAGGCGGCCCGGCCATGGGCCGACCGGCGACCGTCGATCCCGGGTCTCGATTGAGGCCGGAGCCCATCGCGACGCCATGGGGCGGTCTCTTGCGGCCCGGGCCGCGTGCCGCTAAGGGCATGACGTGCGTCATGTGACGCCTGCCGCCAGGATTGCCCGACCATGAACGATGCTCCGCCACCCGACATGCCCGACGCGCCGGCGGCGGTAGCGCACGTCAAGCGTGGCATTCCTGCAGAGATCGCTCGGCGACGGACGTTCGCGATCATCTCGCATCCGGACGCCGGCAAGACGACGCTGACGGAAAAGCTGCTCCTCTTCGGCGGCGCGATCCAGCTCGCGGGGCAGGTCAAGGCCAAGAAGGACAAGCGGTCGACGCGGTCCGACTGGATGGCCATCGAGAAGGCGCGCGGCATTTCGGTCGCCACCTCCGTCATGACCTTCGAGTACGGCGGGGCCGTCTTCAATCTGCTCGACACGCCGGGCCACGAGGATTTCTCGGACCACACATACCGGACCCTGACGGCGGTCGATTCCGCGATCATGGTAATCGACGGGGCGAGGGGCATCGAGGCGCGGACGCGGAAACTCTTCGAGATCTGCCGCTTGCGCGACATCCCGATCATCACCTTCGTCAACAAGATGGATCGCGAAAGCCGCGAGCCGCTCGAGTTGCTCGACGAGATCGAGAAGACGTTGGCGCTCGAGACGGCCCCCATGGTCTGGCCGGTGGGACGCGGCCGAGGGTTCGCGGGCACCTACGATCTCGCGACGCCGCGCATCCGCCAGATCGACCGCGACGACGCGGGGCTCGAGGTCGAGGGGCCGGACGATCCCAGGATCTCGGCATTGCTGACCGAAGAGGCCGCTGAACTCTGGCGCGCCGAGATCGATCTCGTGCATGGGGCGTGCAACCCGTTCGATCTCGAGAAATTCCGGGAAGGCACGTTGACGCCCGTCTATTTCGGTAGCGCGCTCCGGAACTTCGGTGTGCGAGATCTCCTCGATTCGCTCATCGCGAATGCGCCCCCGCCGCGCAACCAGACGGCGGCGACGCGCGTCGTGGTGGCCGACGAGCCGTCGATGACCGGGCTCGTGTTCAAGATCCAGGCGAACATGGATCCGAACCATCGCGATCGCATCGCCTTCATGCGGGTGTGCTCGGGGCGTCTCACGCGCGGCATGAAAGTGAAGGTCGTGCGGACGGGCAAGACGACGGTGCTGCAGGCGCCGCAGTTCTTCTTCGCCCAGGACCGATCTCTCGCCGAGGAGGCGTTTGCCGGCGACGTGGTCGGCATTCCGAACAAGGGGCTGCTTCGGATCGGGGACACGCTGACCGAGGGCGAGGACCTGACGTTCGTCGGCATTCCGAGCTTCGCACCGGAGATCCTCCGCCGCGTGCGGCTCGACGATGCCATCCGGGCCAAGAAGCTCAAGGAGGCGCTCCGCGAGATGGCCGAGGAGGGTGTCGTGCAGCTCTTCGCGCCCATCGACGGGACTGCACCCATCGTCGGCGTGATCGGGGCGCTGCAGCTCGACGTGCTCGGTGACCGGCTCGCCAACGAATACAGCCTGCCGATCGGCTTCGAGGCTGCTCCGTGCGCTGCGGTCCGATGGCTCAAGTCCGACGACCCGGCGGCGCTCGCGCGATTCGTCGCCAGCAAGCGGTCGGCCATCGCGCTCGATCTCGACGGCGACCAGGTCTATCTGGCGGCGACGGAGTTCGACGTCCGCTGGACGGCTGAGCGGAACCCCGAGATCCAGCTCGTCGACATCAAGGCCTCCACCGCAAAGTGAGCCCACTGTCCCACCGCGACCTTGGCCCGGGTCCGAAGTGCGTGACGATCGCCTGTTACTTTTGCGGTAATATATTACCGAAATGCTGCCTGTGCCATTAGGGAGCTGGCATATAATAAGCCTCGCAGCTATTCTGCGGGCATCATGACCGCCGACCCTTATCTGTCCCGCTCGCTGGGATTCCTGCTCGCCGATGTCTCGCGGCTCGTGCGGCAGCGATTCGACGCACGGGCGAGCCGCCTCGGGCTGACCCGGGCGCAATGGCGCGTGCTGGCGCAACTGCGGCGCCGCGAAGGGATCAACCAGACCGCGCTGGCCGAGATCCTCGAAGTCGAGCCGATCACGCTCGGGCGGCATATCGACCGGCTGGTCGAGAAGGGCTTCGTCGAGCGACGTCCCGACCCAGCCGACCGGCGCGCGTGGCTTCTCCATCTGCGGGCCGAGGTACAGCCGGTTCTCGATCGCCTGCGTGAGATGTCGGCCGAGACCCGCATGGAAGCGCTCGCCGGATTTACCGACGCGGAGGCCGACCGGCTGATCGAGATGCTCTTGCAGATCAAATCCAACATGACGCGCCTCGACGGCGCCGGAGAGGCGGCCGGCGACGGCCGACCGGGGACGCGAACGTGACAGCCATGGAAAAGAGCGGCGCTGCGGCGAACGGCGAGAGCAAACCACTGGCCCGGCGATTCGCCTCCTTCGGGGTGTCCCGAATCGTCGGGACCGTGCTCATCGGCCTCATCGGGCCGGCTGTGGCCGCGGCCATCGGCGTCTACATCTACATGATGGGCGGCCGCGTCATGTCGACGGACAACGCCTATGTGAAGGCCGACAAGATCGCGGTCAGCTCGGACGTCGCCGGACGCGTCGCGGAGGTCGCCGTAAAGGCGGACCAGATCGTCGCGCGGGGCGCGCTCCTCTTCAAGATCGATCCGGAGCCGTTTCGGATCGCGCTCGACCGGGCGGAAGCCCGGCTCGATGCGGCGGTGCAGGAGATCGACGCGTTGCGGGCGCTCTACGAGCAGAAGGTGGCGCGGCTCAAGCTCGCGACCGGCGATCTCGAATTCCATGAGCAGAACCATGAGCGGCAGGACCGGCTGATCAAGTCGGGTGTCGTGTCGCGGTCATTGATGGATACGGCGGAGAAAGGCCTGCGCAACGCACGCGATCAGACCGCGATCATCGAACAGGAGATCGCGGAGGCGAGAGCGAAGCTCGGTGGCGATCCGAAGCGGCCGAGCCTCGAGCATCCCGCCGTGAAAGAGGCGCGGGCGCTCAGGGACGCCGCCGCGCTCGATCTCAAGCGCACCGAAATCAAGGCGCCGGTCGCGGGCATCGTGACCAACTTCGATCTCCAGCCCGGCGAATACGTCACGGCCGGCAATGTCGTCTTCAGTCTGGTCGGCACCGAGGAGATCTGGGTCCAAGCCAACTTCAAGGAGACGGAGCTCACCTACATCCGTGATGGCCAGATCGCGACCGTCCACGTCGATACCTATCCGGATCACCACTGGCGGGCGCGGGTGACGAGCATCAGTCCTGCGACGGGCGCCGAATTCGCGATACTTCCGCCGCAGAATGCCACGGGCAACTGGGTAAAGGTGGTGCAGCGTCTGCAGGTTCGTCTGCAACTCGAGCCGCTCGAGGGGGCGCCCCCGCTACGCGCCGGCATGAGCGCCGTCGTCGAGATCGACACCGGACACCAACGACCGTTACCGCGCTGGGCCGCAACCTTGCTCGGGCGAGCCAAGGCATCGCAATGACGCGGGGCGCGACGGCGGGAGCAAGCGCCGAAGACACCATCCTGACCGGCATGCGGCTCAAGCTGGTGACGATCGCGCTCATTCTCGCGCCGCTCGTGCAAGTCTTCGACACCGCCATCGTCTCGATCGCGCTTCGCCAGATGCAGGGCGAGCTTTCCGCGACGCAGGATCAGGTCGCCTGGGTTCTCACGTCGTACCTGATCACGCTCTCGGTGTTCACACCGCTCTGGGGCGCGATCGGAGCTGTGTTCGGTCGCAAGCGGTTGCTGTTGATCGGGATCGCCGGATTCACGACCTTCGCGCTCCTGTCGGGGCTTTCGACGTCGCTCGAGGAGATCCTCGTCTGGCGCGCACTGCAGGGCTTCTTCGGTGCGGCGTTGCTGCCGCTCGCCATGTCCACGTTGCTGTCGATCTACAAGAAGGAGGATTTCGGCATCGCCATGGCCTGGTGGGGCGTCGGTGTCATGTTCGGGCCGGTGTTCGGGCCCACCGTCGGCGGCTATGTGGTCGAGTATTTCAACTGGCGCTGGGCGTTCTATCTCAATCTCCCGATCGGCTGCGTGGCGCTGCTCATGGTGTGGATGCTGGTGCCGAGCGGTGGCAAGCGGCCGCATCGGCCGTTCAACTATTTCGGCTTCGTCACACTCGGGATCAGCATCGCCACGCTGCAGTACATTCTCGATCGCGGCGAGCGCATGGACTGGTTCGCCTCGACGACGATCCTGACCCTCACGCTCGTGGGTGGGGCGGCGTTCTGGCTCTTTCTGGTGAACTCCTTCACGTCGAAGACGCCGTTCATCGATCCGGCGATCTTTCGCGACCGGAACTATCTCGGCGGGACGCTGCTCAGAACGCTGTTCGGGCTTCTGCTGTTCGGCAGCCTCGTGCTCGTGCCGCCGTTCGTCCAGGACATGGGCGGGTATCCGGTCCTGACATCCGGCTTCGTGATGGCACCTCGCGGCGCGGGGACGATGCTCGCCTCCTTCTTCGTCGGCTACATCCTGAAGTATGTCGATCCGCGCAAGGTCATCGGCGTGGCGATGGTGCTGATCGCGGCCACCATGTGGCAGCTCTCGACGTTCACCGAAGACATCGACATGCCGACGATCGTCATCAACAATTTCATCCAGGGCCTCGCCTTCGGGGCCTTCGTGGTGCCGCTCAACTCGGTGGCCTTCACGACGCTGCCGTCCGATCTCCGGGACGCGGGCACGTCGTTCTATGCGCTCCTCAACAACATCGGCCGCGGCTTCGGCGTCGCGATCTTCTCGACCTATCTCGCGATCCTGAGCCAGTCCAACCAGGCCATTCTCTCGGCCGGGGTGCGCGCCGACAACGAGGTCTTTCGTCATCTGACGCTGCCGCCGGTTTGGAGCTTCACCGATCCCGCCGGGCTCGCGGCGCTCGACCGGCTCGTCGTGCGCCAGGCGAAGCTTCTCGCCTATATCGCGGACTTCCAGTTGCTCGCGATCGTGATTGCAGCGTGCATCCCGGTGCTGCTTTTCATGAACAACCCGCACAAGCTCGGCAAGCCCGTGGTCGCAGGAAGCTGATGGCAGCGCACGCTATCTGAGCGACGCCGCGCGAGCCGGACGCGCGGCCCCGGATCGCCGGGTGTCGCGCTCGAGATCAGCCAGCAAGGCTTCGACCAGTGGCGCCAGCAGTGGGCCCGCGTTCAGCCTGTTGGCGAATGGCTCGCGCGTGGACGCGGTTCCGATCTGGACGACGTAGGAGTAGCTCTCGCCGCCATCGAAGCGGATGCCGCCGGCGATCCAGGTGTCCACCGTCTGCGACGGGTCCTCGGTGGTGTCCGTCCCCGTCTTGGCGAAGTGCAGCGAGACGCCCGGGCGCGCCGCGGCGCACCAATGGTGCAATGACTTCAACGTGCCGTGCGGCACGCCGTTGGCGCGATAGCAGAGCGGCGCCGAAAGCACCGTGCGCAGGAACGGCACGGCGTGAGCGGCGACGAGCTTCGAGGGGACGATGACATCGACCGGGGCCGGCTGGTTCGCGCGGCTCGACAGATCCCAGGACTTGATGAGCGTCGGTGCGGGGAGGGGGCGGGCACCGCGGCCCGTCATTGCGGCCAGCAGGACGCCGGCCATGTGGTGAACGCGACGCGGCGAGCCGGCGATGATGCCGCGGGCGATCGCGGTCGACGGCGGTGTCGGTTCGCCCGATGCCGACGGTGGCGGCATCGCAAAGCCGAAGCCGTTTATCAGGCGCTCCAGCGGTCTCTGGCCGAGTACCGCGCCGCGCCACTCCATTGCGGGGCTGAGCGAGCAGGCGAATGCGACTTCGGCGGTTCGTCCCCGGCGCAGCGTGCCGTCGCCCCGAGCGCAGGTTTCAAGGCCACGTGGCGGAGCCTTCGGGTCGACATAGAGGGTTTGTGGTCTGTCGCGCCCCTGGTTCGCCAGTGCGAGCGCCAGGAGCATTTTCGCCGTCGAGGCGATGCGGCGGGGCTCGTTCTGCGGGAGGTATTTCCCCGTCTCCCGGCTCCGCGCGGAGGATGAGCCGAAGTAGGCGGCCGTTTCGCCCGATTCCCAATAGCGGACGATCTCGCCTTTGGCGTTGGCTGCGACGATCGAGATGTTGGGCAAGCGGCTGGCCGTTGTTTCGGCTGACGTCGCGCGAGGATCGAGTGCATAGCCAGGGTTGAGGCGAGCCTGATGCTTCTTATGCAGGGCTGCGAGTTCGGTCCCGATCGTCGCCGAGAATGCCAGATTGGCGCCGACGTCCAGTGTGGTGGCCAGCCCGCGGACGTCCTCGCGCCAGCCGAGGCCAAAGCGCTGCTTCATCTCCTCGCGCATGCCGAAGCGGGCTTCCGGCAGGAGCGCTGCGGCGCGGATCATGGGATTGGCTGTCGCCCGGCGAGCGAGACCCGGCGCATGTCGCTCCAGGGCCTCCTGCAGCACCGGTCGGACGCGTGGATCGGGTGGGCCATTGGCGAGGCCGATCAACTCGAATAGCACTTCGCGCTTGGCCGTCTCGTCCGCGATCAGGCGCTCGGCGCACGTTCTGGCACGCACCTCGATGATGTAGCGCCAGTTGGCGTCACGGGCGCTGTTCAGCCGCTCGTTGCCGTCGAGCAGGATGATGGGCTTGTTCACCGCCGATGCAAGCACGAACTGCTCAGCGATGGTGAGGTCGCGGGCTTCCTTTCCGAACACGACGCGCGCGGTCATTTCGACGCCATGCAGCGGCTGGCCACCGGTACGTTGCGCGAGCCAGAGGTGATTGGCGGTCCACTGTTTCAGGGGCGTATCGTCGCCGCCGCGGGTCAGACCGTAGTAGATGACCGGCGCCAGCCACCATTCGCCGACCTTGCGGCGAAGCTTGCCGAGGCTGCCTTCGGCGTGGCTCGGGGGGGTCTTGTAGATGACGCGGACGAGCTGCATCGGCAGCGTGGATCCGCCGACGCCCAGGGTGGGGCGCCGGAGCTGAATCGTGCGCACGATGCTCGTGTAGGGGATCTTGAGCACGCCGACGAGGTCGATGCCGAACGGGTTCAGAATGCCGCCGATGTAGCGGTCCTCGTGATGGGTCAGGCACTGCCAATAGTGGGGTGGAACTTCTCGGACCGGAATCGACTTGTGGTCGGGATTGGCCGTGTAGCCGGCGAGTTCCACGGATGCGCCGGTCCAGTTCACGTCACGCTGGCTGTCGAGGTTGCCATCGAACGTGCCGACGAAATTGCCCTGCCGGTCATAGAGCGCGGTCGCCAACCATCGCTCGGCATCGTAGGCGAGCTTCTCCCCCAGATAGTGATGTCCGACATAGCCGCGCACGGGAGCGACCAGATAGACGAGTACGAAAGCGAACGCGATGTAGGCGCAGCCGGCCGCGAACAGGGGGCGCAGGCGGCCGAGGCGCGGGTTGAACGCCACCGAGACGAGGGCACCTCGAAACAGCCAGCGCAGCGAGGCGGAGACCGTCTCGACGGCGAAACTGACCGCTCTCAGCAGAGCCAGCACGTCAGCCCCCTCGTTCACGCTACGTCGCGGCGGCTGAACGTCATGATCCAGCAGCTCAGCCGATCGTTAGCGGGGTTTTGTGGCGCGGCTTCGTTGCGATTGCGGCGAAGCATGGCGCCGGAGTGAAGGATCGTTCAGCCGCGGCCGGCGACCGCCACGAGAATGACACCGGGCACGATGAGCGCGATCGTCCAGAGCGTGCGGGCGGTGATGACCTCGCGGCCGAACCAGAAATATCCCATCAGCATGGTGAAAACGGGGGTCGCCGAGACGATCGGCACTACCGCGACCAGATCGCCGATCTGGAGGGCACTATTGAGAAACTGCAGCGACAGCGCATTGGCGACGCCCGCCCCGATGAACCACATATGGCTCTGCCGGGTCCCGACGAAGGGGCGGCTCTGCATCTTGAAGGCGGCGAGGGCGACCATGAGCGAGACGGTGTTCGAGACCATCACCGCAAACGAGGGGCTCGGGACCTCGACCAGGCCGTACTTTGTCACGACGTGGCCGAGAGCCCGGATCAGCGAGGCGCCGAGAGGGAGGGACAACGCCCACAGCGGCCAGCTGCGCTTTACGCCCTGGGTGCTCCAGGACCCGACGACGGCGCCGGCCACCACGGCCATCGTTCCGATGGCGATCGGCACTGTCAGTTGCTCGCCGAGGAAGGTGATGGCGAAGAACGCGCCGAACAGCGGTGTCGCCGCCGTCAGTGCGCTGGTCAACGTGGGTCCCATGATCTTGATCGACGATGTCGCGAGCACCGAGGACAGCGATGGTCGGATGATGCCCACCGCCGCGAAGAGCAGGCAGGCCCAGGTCAGCCAGTACCAGCTTTCGACGAAGATCGGAGAGATCAGCCAGTAGACGATCGCGGAGGCCGCGATCGAGACCAGTGTGCCGGTCCGCGCGTCGGTGCCTTCGAGGCCGATGTTCGTGAAATGATTGGAGAGGGCGAACAGAAACGCGGAGCAGAGCGCATAGACGGGTGCCAGATAGGCGAAGCTGGTCATTCGCCGGAGCCCTCAGGATCGCGTTGCGTCGGTACTGCGTACATGGCTTCCGCTTTCCGCTTGTAGCGCCGTGCGCCGCTGCGCAAGCCGATCGGCACCGTCAGCCGCGAGAGAAAGTGGCGCGGCGTCGTCTCGCGGGTCAGGTCGAGGCGCGTGCCGCCCGCGATATCGACCAGCACGAATCCTACGTAATCGTCGTCGCCTTCGATCAGTGCGGGATCGGTGCCATCTGGGAGAAGCCGGTAGAGGATCGCCTGACCTTCGCGCTCGTCGGCAATCATGGTCATCATGGTCAAGGAGTGGGCGCCGGCCAGGATCTGGACCCGATCGACGCCGGGCCTGCCGGGCACGGGCTGGCTGACGACGCGCAGGGGAAAGCGGCCGTCGAACGCGATGTCATTCGCTTTCAGCATGCTCCAGACGATGTCTCGGGGAGCTCCGATATCGATTGCGTACTCGTAGCGCCGCCGGTCCCGTCCGCGCATCGTATCCGAGATGGCGATCGACAGATCGCGGATCAAATATGCGAGGGCCATTATTAGCCTTGCTGCTACGCTGATTTGGTGGGCCGACTGGCGAGGTTCACGAAGAAGGCGGTACTCGGATCGCTGATGCCGCTAGCTCTCGATAATTCTCACTGTTTGAATTGATGGTTTCTTGTAGGAACGATAGGCGAGGAACCAGAACAACGGCAAGCTGATGGGCCATAGGGGGATAAATATCCCAAGCAAGATGAATATCAGGGTGCTGAATTTGAAGTTTCCATCGGAGATGACTGTAGTGGTTTTGACTGTTTTTGTCTTGTCTTGGGTCTCTGTTGTTGATGTGTGGCGATCTGATGTGTGCGAGTGGGCTTGGCTTGATGGCGAAAATGCACCCCGGGCGTCGTATTGAGATATTGGAGAAGGCGGTGGTGTCATTGGTGGTGCGGTCGCGAAAATTTGAGAAACGAGTATCCAGCTGTTGATTTCAGGGCACCATAGATGGTCTGTCGGGTGAAGTTCGCCGCGTTTATATCGATCCTGAAGTTCGCCGGTCGATATAGGACCAAACTGCTGGCCGTTTCGCGATATATACCAAGTCGTATTCTCCAATTTCGGTTGCATTAGTGCTCCCCACTGTGTCCGACTTCCTGAGCTACGGAGCTATTGTCAAAACTAGGCACTTCTACAGGCGGTGATTGGAGTTCACGGAGTCACATCGTGGCACCGATGACCCAGGGCACGTACTCGGCGTCGCCGTAGCCGAGCTGCTCGGACTTCGAGCGCTCGCCCGAGGCCATCCTGAGCAGGAAATCGAAGATCTCCTGCCCCTTCGCCTCGATGGTGACGCCGTCGACGATGTCGCCGCAGTTGATGTCCATGTCGTCGATCATGCGGTGATAGATGTCCGAGTTCGTCGCCAGCTTGAACGACGGCGTCGGCTTGCATCCGTAGGCGGAGCCGCGGCCCGTCGTGAAGGCCAGAACGTTGCAGCCGCCGGCGACCTGACCCGTGGCCGACACCGGGTCGTACCCCGGCGTATCCATGAACACGAAGCCCTTCTCGTTGATGGGCTCGGCGTAGCGGTAGACGGCGTTGAGGGTCGTGGTGCCGCCTTTCGCGGCGGCGCCGAGCGACTTCTCGAGGATCGTCGTCAGGCCGCCGGCCTTGTTCCCGGGCGATGGGTTGTTGTCCATGCTCATGCGGGCGCGGGCCGTGTAGTCCTCCCACCAGCGGATGACGTCGACCAGCTTCTCGCCGACTTCGCGGGAGCGGGCGCGGCGTGTCAGCAGGTGCTCGGCGCCATAGATCTCCGGCGTTTCCGCGAGAACCGCGGTGCCACCATGGTGGACCAGCAGATCGACGGCTGCACCGAGCGCGACATTGGCTGTGATCCCCGAGTAGCCGTCCGAGCCACCACACTGGAGGGCCCAGACCAGTTCGGAGGCGGGCAACGTCTCGCGCCGCGCCCGGCCGGCGATCGGCAGCATGTTGCGGATCGCCTCGACGCCGGCCGCGATCGTCTTTTTCGTGCCGCCCGTTTCCTGAATGGTCATCGTGCGGAAAGTGTCGCTCTCGACGATGCCGTAGGCGTCCTTCATGCGGGCGATCTGGAAGCCTTCGCAGCCCAGGCCGACGACGAGCACGCCCGCCATGTTCGGATTGCAGGCGTACCCCCAAGTGGTCCGCTTCAGGACCTCGAAGGTCTCGCCATCGCTGTCGATGCCGCAGCCGGTCGAATGGACGAGCGGGATCACGCCGTCGATAGAGGGATGATCGGCAAGCAGGCCGGACTTGTTCACCGCCTCGGCGATGAAGCGGGCGACCGTCGCGGAGCAATTCACCGAGGTCACGACGCCGATGTAGTTGCGTGTGCCGCATTTGCCGTTGGCGCGGCGGAAGCCCTCGAACGTGGCTCGCTTCTCGACCGGTAGAATGGCTTCCGCGCGGGCATCGCGGGCGAAGGCGTAGTCGCGCTCGAAGGCTGCGAAGCTGCAATTGTGGGTATGGACATGGGCGCCGGGGGGGATGTCCTCGCTGGCGAAACCGATGATCTGGCCAAACTTCAGGACCGGCTCGCCCTTGGCGATGGCGACGGACGCCATCTTGTGGCCCCTGGGGATGCGGGCGGCAGCCTTCACGCCGCGGGCCGTCAAGCCGACGGGGAGCGCGTCCACGGCGACGATGATGTTGTCGCGGGCATGCAGCGACAAGGTCCGCGGCTCGGCGCCCGTCGTTCGAGTATCCTTGGAAACCATCGGCTCGCATCCCGTAGCGAAGGGGTCTCTTCGGCAGCCCCCCGTAGGCTGACCGCGACCCATTGTGCTATACCTCAGCCCTTCCTACGACAGAAGAGTTCGCCCTTGCCGGGGAAGTTCGATCCTCGGGCAGGGCCAAGAGACCGGATCTTGAGGAGGATCGCCATGAAACTCACAGACGCTCAGGTCAAGCAGTTCGAAGACGAGGGTTGGCTGTTCCTGCCGGAGCTGTTCACGGCCGACGAGATCGCGGTTCTCAACGCCGAGGCCGAGCAGATCTACAAGCAGGAACGAGAAGAGATCTGGCGCGAGAAATCCGGCGCCCCGCGCACGGCCTTCGCCGCGCACCTCTACAACGAAGCCTTCGGCATCCTCGGCCGGCACCCTCGGATGATCACGCCCATCGAGCAGTTGTTCGGTGAGCAGGTCTACATGCACCAGTTCAAGATCAACGCGAAGGCGAAGTTCAGCGGCGACGTCTGGCAGTGGCACCAGGACTACGGGACCTGGGCTCGCGACGACGGCATGCCCGAGCCGCGCGCCATGAACATCTCGATCTTTCTCGACGAGGTGTTCCCGTACAACGGCGCCTTGATGCTCATTCCGAAGAGCCACAAGGAAGGTGTGCTCGCGGCCGGCCACGACAAGGCCACTACGAGTTATCCGCTGTGGACGCTCGACGAGGCAACCGTCCAGCGGCTCTACGATCAGGGCGGGCTCGTCGTGCCGACCGGCAAGGCGGGCGGCATGCTGCTGTTCCACGGCAATCTGGTGCACGGCTCGGCGGGCAACATCACGCCGCTGCCGCGGAAGATCGTCTACCTCACGCTCAACGCGGTCTCGAACCACATCCGCAAGCCGACGCGGAAGGAGTGGATCGCGCATCAGGATTTCACGCCGATCATGCCGTGCGCCGACGATGCGCTTCTTCAGTTCGCAAAGCGCTACAAACAGGCGGCCGAGTAAGGGCCGAAACGGGGGACGGTCGCCGTTGTGCGATCGTCCGCTGCCTGGGGGCCAGACGGTGCGTCGTCAGCGCGGCGGCGCGCGTCTACCCAGGATGAGCGCCAGCGGGATCGCGATCAGCGACGCGATCATGTACATCGTGAAGGCGTTCAGGTAGCCGATCAGCGCCGCCTGACGGTTGATCTCGCGTGCGAGACGCGCCATGTCGGGCAGCGTCTCGACCGACCAAGAACCGACCACCCACGGCAGGTCGAGCGATCGATTGAATGGGGAGACATTCTCGACCAGCCGGCTGAAGTTGGCACCGGTAGCCCGGACGATCTCGGCCACCGACAGCGAGATGAAAAAGCTCGAGCCGATGTTGCGCATCAGGTGGAATACACCCATGGCCTCGGCCCGGTAGCTCGGTGCCAGCGTCCGGAAGGCCGCGAATGACATCGGCACCCAGATGATCCCGATGGCGACGCCCTGGATGAAGCCGTTCGCGGCGAGCACCGAGTGCGGGACGTTCAGGTCGATCTGGGATAGCCACCAACCCGAGAGCGCATGCAACGCGAAGCCGCCGGCCATGCCGATGCGCGGGTCTATCCGCGCCAGCCGATCGGAGATGAAGAAACCGATCACGGCGCCGAGGCCGCGCCATGCGATGATGTAGCCGATGAGCGAGTCCGGGAAGCCTGCATGGGCCTGCAGCAGTTGCGGCAGGAGCACCATCGGCGTGAAATTGAGCATTCCGAACACGGTGACCAGAACGAAGCCCAGGACGTAGTTGCGGTCGGTCAGGATGGTCGGCGACAGGAAGGGTCGCGGGTGCGTCAGGCAATGGGCGATGAACACGTAGAGCGCGATGGCCGCCAAGGCGGTCGCGGCGGTGATCTCGACGGATTCGAACCAATCGAGGCGCTGGCCGCGCGACAGCACGAGCTGTGCGAGCGACAGGGCGATCGCAAGGGACAGGAACCCGGTCCAGTCCAAAGACGGGCGCTGACCCGGTTCGTCCTTCGGCAGGGTCATGCGAAAGGCGAAGAAAGCGGCGACGCCAAACGGCACCGTCAGGTAGAAGACCCACCGCCAGCTCCAGGCCTCCGCAATGTAGCCGCCGACCGACGGTCCGATCACCGGGCCGGCCATGTTCGCGACCCCGAAGACCGAGATCGCCAGCCCGTGCTGGACGCTGGGAAACACGTTGAGCAGAATCGTCTGGCCGAGGGGCACGAGCGGTGCCCCGCCACCGCCTTGCACGATGCGCCAGAAGACGAGGCTCTCGAGCGAGGTCGCCAGCCCGCACATGAGAGTGCCGAGCGTGAAGATGAACACGCTCCAGACCATGACGCGGCGGGCGCCGAAACGGGCGGTCAGCCAGCCCGTCATCGGAGTGACGATGGCGGTTGCCAGGATGTTGAACGTGACCGTCCAGGCGATCTCGTCCTGGGTCGCGGACATCGCGCCCTGCATCTGGGGCTGGAGGCCCGATGCGACCAGGATGGTGGCATTGTAGATGGTCGAGCCGAGGACCACGGCCCCGAGGATCAGCCATCGGCGCGTCACGGATACGTCGACGACCGGGTCGTTGACAGTGGTGTCAGTCATCAGTGCGCTGGAACTCTCTCGGGCGATCGGCCGTCAGGGGAGGATGGACCACGGTCCTGGCCGACGAGACACTAGCGGGCCATCCCTGGAACGTCACGCATTCGCACGCATTCATCTTGCCGGTAAGGTGGGCTTGTGCTGCCGTGTCATGCGGCATCTGCCCTAAATCGTGTTCCGAAAGACAACCCCCATGTCCCTCTCCCGAATGCTCGCCGAACGAGCGGCCGCCGGCCGGCCGATCCGTATCGGCCAAATCGGCGCCGGCAAGTTCGGCACCATGTTTCTCGCCCAATGCCGCCTGACCACGGGCATGCATCTGGCTGGCCTCGCCGATCTCGTGCCGGCGCGGGCCCGGGAGCGGCTCGAGGGCGTCGAATGGCGCCCCGAGCATATCGATGCCCGCAGCCTCGACGAGGCGATTACCAAGGGGAAGACCTTCATCACCGACGACGCCATGGCGCTGATCGCGGATCCGCGGATCGAGGTCATCATCGAGGCGACCGGCGATCCTGCCGCGGGCATCCGCCATGCGCTGGCGGCGATCGACGCCGGCAAGCACGTCGTCATGGTCAACGTGGAGGGCGATGCGCTGGCGGGGCCGCTGATCGGCCTGCGCGCCAAGGAAAAAGGCGTGGTCTATTCGATGGCGTGGGGCGACCAGCCGGCGCTTATCGCGGAGCATGTAGACTGGGCGCGGACTTGCGGTTTCCGGGTCGTGGCGGCCGGCAAGGGCACGCGCTACGAGCCGAGCTACCATCGCTCCAATCCCGATACGGTTTGGGACATTCTCGACAAGTACCTCAACATCAAGGACCGCTCGCACATCAATCCGAAGATGTTCAACTCGTTCATCGACGGGACGAAATCCGGCATCGAGATGACGGCCGTGTGCAACGCGACGGGGCTCGAGGCGCAGTCCGGCGGGCTCTCGTTCCCGCCCGCGTCGCGCTTCGAACATGCCGAGATCTGCAAGCCGAGGGCGGACGGGGGCGTGCTCGAGAAGGCGGGTGTGACGGAGGTCACGTCGTCGGTCAATCGCGACGGCTCGAACGTGGCGCACCATCTGGCCATGGGCACCTATGTCGTGATCGAAAGCGACAGCGCCTACGCCCGGCAATGCTTCGGCGAGTATTCGATGCTGCCGGACAAGTCCGGCCGCTACGCCTCGCTCTACCGGCCGACGCACATGATCGGCCTCGAGCTCGGTCTCTCGGTCGCCTCAGCCGTCCTGCGTCGCGAAGCCACCGGTACGGCCATCTGCTTCAACTCGGACGTGGTTGCGACCGCTAAGCGCGATCTGAAGGCCGGGGAGGTGCTCGACGGCGAGGGGGGCTTCACGGTCTGGGGCAAGCAGACGCCGGCCAGCGTCTCCATGGCGGAGGGGATGCTGCCGCTGGGCCTCGCGCACGGCGTGACGCTCAAGACCCCGATCAAGGAGGGGCAGCGCCTCAAATGGTCGGACGTGGCGATCGACACGAGTGACGTCACGTACAAGTTCCGCCGCGAAATGGAGGCGGTCTTCGGACGCCGCAATCTGACCTGAGGATGTGATGGCCAAAGCATCGAAGGCGCCCCGCATGGGTGCGATCGTAACCGGTGGTGGATCAGGGATCGGCCTTGCGACGGCCGAACTCCTCCTGGAGACCGGCTGGAGCGTGGCACTCGTCGATGTGAGCGATGCCGCTCTGGACGGAGCGAGGGGGCGGCTGGCAAACGCCAAGGGTGCTCATTTCCTGGCGGCCGACGTCACCGACGAGTCGGCCGTGGAGCGGGCGGTTGCGGAAGCGGCGCGCATGGTCGGGAAGCTCGCTGGCGTCGTGAACTGCGCCGGCATTTCAGCCGACAAGCACGTCCTCGAGACGCCCGCTGCTCTGTTCCGCAAGATCCTCGACGTGAACGTCATCGGCACGTTCATGGTCGGCAAGGCGGCCGCGCGACTGATGCAACACAGCGGCGGCGGCTCGATCGTCAACATCGCGTCGGTGTCGGGCCTCCGGGGATCGAAGGGCCGGGTGGCCTATGGGGCCTCGAAAGGGGCCATCGTCACACTCACCCAGGTGATGGCCAACGACCTCGCCGAATTCGGCATTCGTGTGAATGCCGTGGCGCCGGGGCCTGTCGAGACGCCCATGGTTGCTGCGATCCACACCGAGGACGATCGCAAGCTCTATCATCGCTACATCCCGATGAACCGCTACGCGGAGCCGGCCGAGATCGCCCAGGTCATCCGCTTCCTGCTCGATCCAAGCCAGTCGAGCTATGTCACGGGAGAGATCATCGCGGTCGATGGCGGTTACCGTGGCGCCGGCCTCGTCGTCGGGCGGCCCTGACGCAGCGGCCGTCGGGTCGGTTCAATCGGCGGCAGCCGTCGATTGCACTTGCGCGCGGTCGTCGGCACCACTCATTCGCGAAAGCGCGACGGGTCGGGCTTCAGACCAGTGACCCGCTCGAGGGCGATCGCGGCAAGGATCCGATCGGACAACGTCTTCTTGAATGGTGGGGGCGCCAACGCAGCCTCAGGGCCCGATTGAGCCACTCCGAGGCTTGCCGCAGGGCCGAAGTTGGTCCCGAGAGGCTTCTCGTTGGCACAGCCCGCCAGCAATGCGGCGATCACGAGTACTGGAGCGCTTCGAACAAGCACGACGACATTCCCCCGTTCGGCTACCCGGCCTACTGACTTCGGCCGCCGATCGATCCCCGTTCCCCCGTGGATCGTCGTTTCCCAGACCCAATCCGTGTAGTTGCCGGCACGGGGATAAGCAAGCCCTTGACAGGCTCTTTGCGCTTGAAATCGCCGCCTCGCGGCCGCGCGACGGTGCCAAGCGCGGCCATTCCAAGGCATTCTCGCGGCATGGTTAGCCCAAGGTTTCCAAGATCCTTTTCAACTGATTGACGAAGCTCGATTTTGTCATGTTTTGGAGCGCTTTCGAGACAATTCCTGCGCTTTCTGCCGGTTACGGCCCGCGAGGCTCCGGGGGGCGTTTACCAGTTCTCATGAGACTTGCTGGCATCGTCCGTCTCGCACTCGATCCGACCGCGTCCTATCGGGTCGCTGTGGCCGGTGAGTTCGAGCTTTCAGGAGGTGACCCATGGCACGGTTCGATGTTGGCAGCAGTGATGCGATGTCTTCGATGCTCGACTCCGGCATGCCGGACGCGCTTCTCGATCTGGGCCTCATGTACTCGGCCGGACGGGGCGTCGAACTCGATCTCGTCGAAGCCCACAAATGGTTCAACATCGCGGCGGCTCGCGGCAACGAAGCGGCGCGGCGCTACCGGAGCGAACTTTCGAGCGAGCTTTCGCGCAGCCAGATCAGCGAAGCGCAGCGCCGCGCCCGGGCCTGGATGGCGCGCGGCTGATCGGTGCGTCAGTTCCGACCGGCCCACCCGCTTGGGGCAGGTTGCCGTCGGGCCGGGCGACTACTTGCAGTCGCTCAGCAACGAGCCGATGCAGCGCCACGTCTGATCCGCCAGCTTCGACAGGCCCTTGCCGGCCTTGGAAAGCGTTTCGGCTGACGATTTGCCCATGTCCTTGACGACCTTTTCCAGCGTCGGTTGCGCTGGCGGCTTCGGCTTCTCCGCCGGAGCAGCCGGGGTGGCGGCGGCCTTGTCTGCCTGAGGCGCGGCGGGTGCCGGACCGGGAGCAGCCTTGGCCGATGAAGCTGCTACGGGAGCCGCAGGCATCGCAGGCGGCGCGGCGATCTGGGCGGCGGCCTCGCGCGCGTCCAGACGCCGGATCGGCCCCTTGCAATCGAAAACGGTCCCGCCCGTCACGCTGCACGCTTCGTGGTTTCCCTGCCGCGCCAGTGCGCCGGTACAGAGCGTCTTCAACGTGAGGCCAGTCGGGACGGCCTTGTCGAGCACGCAACGATAGGTGGCGTCAGGGCCCTTGCAGACCACACAGAATTCCTGGGCGTCGGCCGACCCGGCCGTCAGCACCAGGGCTGCGGCCACCAGGCCCGTGCCTCGCAAGCCAGCGAGGGCAGGGCTCCAGGCCGCAACGCGCCGAGGTGCCGGCGACATATCAGGGCGTCCCGTTGCGACCGTGCCGCATGAACGCGGGGCGTTCGGACAGACGGTCGTAGTAGGCCTCCAGAGCCGTCAGCTGCGGCTTCGGGAACTCGATGCCGAACCAGCGATTGGCAATCAAGCCAACCGGGATGTCGGCGACGGTGAACGCGTTGCCCGTGACGTAGCTTGTCCCGTTCGCAAGATGCCTGTCGAGGCGGCTCATCTGCTGCGTCCACTCGCGAATACCGCCCTCGATCGCTTTCGCATCGTCCTTGAACTGGGCCATCTTGACCTGCAGTCCAAGGAAAACGGGCCTGATGCCGATGTAGGCGTCGGTCGCGGCCCAATCCATCCACTGCTCGATACGGGCGCGGTTGCGCAGATCGGTCGGATAGAGATCGTCCCGGCCGTGCTTGGTCGCCAGATAGCGGACGATCGTGTTCGACTCGCGCAAGATGAAACCGTCGTCGTCGACGACGGGGATCACGCCAAAGTCGGATACTTTCCGGAACTCGTCGTCATCGGTCGGCCGATAGCCGCGCCCCCAATCCTCGCGCTCGAACGCCTCCCCGACTTCGTCGCACATCCACAGGACCTTGCGGACATTGATCGAGTTGGCGCGACCGTAGATGCGAAACATCGATCCGTTCCCCCTTGGACTGTGACGCTGTGCTTCTGGCTCGCCATCGGGTCGGCGCAAAGGCGATCGTACGCCCATCGGGCGGGCTCTGCGAAAGCCGCCGAAGGGCAATGTACGGGGATCGCGAAGGCGCGTAAAGTTCGGTGGGGCAGGGCCGGGGGGTGGCATGCGTGCAATCGGGATTCGGCGGTTCGGCGGGGTTGACGCGCTGGAGGCCATGGACCTGCCCAAGCCAGAGCCGGGACCGGGAGAAGTCCGCGTCAAAGTTGCATTCGCGGGCGTCAAGCCGACCGACGCCCACGTTCGCGCGGGCGCGTTCGTCGACAACCATGCGAGCGGGCGGTCGTTTCCGTTCGTCTTGGGCTACGAGGGCGTCGGCCATGTGGACGCCGCCGGCACTGGTGTGGACGGACTGGACGCCGGCCGCCGCGTCGCCTGGTGTGGGCACGGGGGCAGCTATGCCGAGTTTCAGATCGTGCCAGCCTGGCGCCTCGCCGACATTCCCGAAGGCCTGGCACTCGACATCGCGTGCGCCCTGCAACTCGACGGTCTCATGGCGCACGCGCTCGTTACTTCGGCGTTTCCGGTCCGAGACGGCGACCGGCTTCTTGTTCAGTCCGGCGGCGGCGCCCTGGCTGCCATGGTGGTGCAGTCGGCCGTGCAACGCGGAGCGCATGTGATCGCGGTCGCTCACGGCGCCTCAGAGGCAGCCGCCCTGCGGAGAGCCGGCGCCGGCCATGTGGTCGTTGCTGCTGACGATCAGATCGTGCGCGAACTCATGCTTCTTTCGGATGGCAAGGGGTACGACGCGGTCATCAATTGCGACGGGGGGAAGACGCTCGAGACCAGCCTCAGATGCGCTCGTCGCCGGGGTGTCGTGCTTTTGCCAGGTGGCGGTCGGCAACCGACGGCTCCGCTCAAGCCCGAACTATTGGGGGCCTCCGGCTCGGTCTATCTCACGTATGTACATCTTCCCGATTATCTCCAGGACGCGCATGAGATCCGATGGCGGACGGGGGAGGTGTTTGCGGCTGTGGAGGCAGGGCGCCTCGATGTGCAAGTCGGACGAATCATGCCGCTCAGCGCCGCCCGGGAAGCTCACCTGGCGCTCGCCGCCGAAGTCTACGGTGGAACGCTTCTCCTCAAGCCATGAGCCGCTCGGCTTCGACCAATGCGTTCAGGCTTGAAATCAATCGCGAATATCCATCAGCGGTTGCCTGTGGGACCTTGCTGTCCGGGGGCCGCCAGATCATTTCCTCGGTGTCAATTCTCGGTGACCTTGCCGTGAGGCCATTGGATCGAGGATAATCTGCCCGATATGACGATGGATTGAGAGTGGTGCTGTTCTTGCATCGTCATAGCTGCCAGGTCATGGGATATTCGAAGCATGCAGGAAAAAGTCTATCTCGGTATCAAGAACCACGATACTGGGGACTATCATGTGGTCGCCTGCACGCTCCCTGCCCAGATCGGGCGGCAGGATGATATGCGAAATCAAGTTCTTCTCGATCCGAAGTACCGGACCATTTCCCGCGTCCACGGCATGATCGAGCGAACCCCCAGGGGGTTCGTCTATACCGACAGCTCGACGAGCGGCAGCCGGATCGGCGGGCTCGTCGTTCGAGACAGTCGTGTGGCGCTGTCGCCGAACTTCGAGATCGAGATCGAGAACTACACGGTCAGCCGGGTCGACGTCACACCGTTCGTCGTCCTGAGTACGACCGACAAGCTCAACGAAGTCCAGCGGTTCGAAGTGCTCCCCGGACGGGGTATCGGCCTTGCAGACGCGTCCGCGATCAGCAGCCGTCATCCCGACCGCAAGCTCACCGTGGCGCTCCCCGGCGCCAGCATCGAGATGATCGATCTCAACCGGTGGCCGAACTGGGATATCCCGATCCTCGGCCGGTTCGAGCTGACGGATCAACATCCGGTCTGGGTCGTGAGCGAGCAGAACCGATATCCCGTCAAGCGGAACAAGTCGCCGGCGCCGGCCGGACAGGCCCGGACAACCCTCGCCGCGCTCGATGTCCTCGAAGTCGGGCCGATGCGCTTCGAGATCCTCCACCCGCACGAGCCGCGTGTCGTTTGTGGCTACGATCGCTGCCACCTGCTCAATCCACCTCCCCTGGAAGCCAATTGCCGCTTCTGCGGACGCCATCTGGCGAACGCGGGTGGTTTCTCACGCATCCTCTAGCTCCGCCGCGGTGCAGCGATGCCGGTGCTGCGCCAGTGACAGTCAGACCGACCCCAGGGTTCCATCATGCCTATCGAGATCAGCTGGCAGCATTCCGGTCGCCTTGAACGGCGAGCCCTCGACGGTCGAGGTCCATTCCGCATCGGACGGTCGCAGAGCGTCGACGTGATGCTGGATCACCCGCAGGTTTCGCGGGTGCACGTCGAAGTCATCGTCGACGGCGCCTCGGTTCGCATCGAGGACAAGGGCAGCCAGAACGGGACGAAACTCGACGGACGCGCCGTCACGGCGGCCACCTGGCAGCCGGGCGAGAGCCTTCAGATCGGGCCGTTCTCGCTTCGCTATTCGTGGATCGCGGAGGTGCCGGAGCTGCCTGACGAGCCGGTGGTCGAGCCCGTGGAGGCCGCCCCGCACGCCGATCGAGGAGCCGCGGCGGCCGTGGGCTCAGGGGGCCGTACCGGTTTTCCGGGGGCGCTGTTCGAAACGCGCACCGTCGCCATCAAGGACATCAAGGCGACCGGAAAACTCGCCGGTGAACCCGACTATCTCGCCGTCGGTGGCGGTTGCGGCAGCTTCTGCTGGGTCGATCACCTGCGCGTCTATGGCGTGCCGGCGTCGTCCATCCGGGTGCTCGGCGTTGCAGCCGACAGGAAGCCCTATGCAAAGTGGGGACGGCTCTGTCGCGTGTCCCAGATTCCCGAGCACGAGCGGATCCGATCGAATTCGATCTCGACGCCCGACAACATCTGGGGCTTTCCGGGCTACGCGAGCCGCGAGTTCGTGCGTGACGTCGTGCACGGTCGCATGGTCGGCTTCAAGCACATCCTGCAGGTCTTCGGTGAGCCGGTTCTGACGGAGAGCTATACGCCCCGACTCGGCGACGTGTTCCGGTCGTTCGACGCGGAAGCGCAGCGGATCGGCTGGAACGACATGTGGGTGCATGGGCAGGTCCTCGCCATTCGCAAGACGGACGACGAACGCTATGTGATCGCATACCGCATCCCGAGCGAGTTCGCGCCGACGGCCTCCCGCGACGAGCGCGAGCGCTTCATGGTGGCGCGCTACGTGCAGATTTCGACCGGCTATCCGGCATCGAACTTCCTGCCCGACCTCCAGGAGTTCAAGCGTGCCCATCCCGACGTGACAGCGGTGGTGAATGCCTACGAGGAGCACGACGAGATCTACCGCATCCTCGAGCAGAAGGGCGGCACGGTCCTTATTCGAGGTCGGGGCATCGTGGCGTCCCGGGTCATCCAGCGGCTCTGGGAGGCGCGCGACAAGAACAAGAACATCCGAATGCTGCATCTCAACCGGTCGGCAGTTAACGAGGGCGCAAAGTACGATCTCGCCCAGCGTCCCGTACGCGCCGACGTCCAGCAGCAGCCGTTCAACTGGCCGAAGGCGTGTTGGGGTGGCACGCTCAGGGAGCGGCTCGAGCGGGCCAGTCCCGAAGAGCGGGCACAGTTGATGCGGACCTGGGGTGGTACGACGACGGCCGATCGCGACGACTGGAACCGGATCGTCGAGGAAGGGACGCGGGACGGTTGGATCAAGAACTTCTATGGCAGTGTCGCTGCCATGGAGTACCGGGACGGGCGTGTCGTGACGCGCCTCGAAGGGAAGGAGAAGTTCCAGGAGACCGTCGATCTCGTCGCCGACTTCGTCATCGACTGTACGGGCCTCGTCGCGAGGGTCGACGAGACGCCGCTGATCTCGGACCTGATCCGCATCTACGACCTGCCTCGCAACAAGGCAGCCGGCGCCGGGGCGGAGTTGAGCCTCGCCGGCCTTGCAGTTTCCAACTCGTTCGAGGTCAATGGGCTGCAGAATGGGCGTGGCCATGTCTGGGCCGCCGGTGTGGTGACCTCCAGTGGGCCCTACGCTGCCGTGGACAGCTTCCTCGGCCTCCAATACGCCGCGTTGAGGTCCGTCGATCAGCTCGGGGCTCTCAGGGCGCCCAGTGTATCCCGCTTCGGGCCGGTTCGTTCGTTCCGGCAGTGGCTGCGCTGGTGCTCGGGCCGATCACCGGGATGACGATGCTTTCGAACGCAAGCCTTGCGGTTCCTACCGCTTCACATTTCTCCAGCTGCCTCGCAGGTGAGACGAGACCATGACACCGACCCTCCTCGGACGCTGGCATACCCGGTTGCTGCTCTTCATCTTCATCGGGCTCCCCGTCACGTTCCTCTACGCCTGGTATCTTGCGGCGTGGGGCGGATCCAGCCAGTTCACGCTGGCCTGGCCGTTCTCCGAAGTCTGGTTGAGGCTGCCACCGATCGAACTGTCGATCTTCCAGGATCCGTTCAAATTCCTGGTCGCGCTGCTGATCGTCGGCCTCGTGCTCGACGTCGGCTATATCCAGATCCAACGTTTCCACTGGGATCAGGACTGGCCGTTCGTCTATCAGTTCTTCTTTTCGTGGGTCGAATTCTTCCTCGTCTTCTATGCAATGGACTTCGGCTTCCTCGACTTCATGTTCCCCGACGGGCGCATACCGTTCTCGACGGCCATCTGGCACTTCGTGTGGGTGTTCATCCCGTCATTCATCGGCGTGCTGGCGCTGGTGCAGATCTTTCTCGTCCGGTGGCGCTTCAAGGGCGGGGAAATCGGACGGCACGCTCTCCAGTAGACGCCGTTCGAATTCATCGCGGCCCGAAGTGAGGGGTATCGGGGATAGTGGAAAAGTAGCTCTTGCGCTCGTTGCGGCGGCGCTCTAGGAAGGCGGGGCGCGGCGTCATGGACGCTGCGTCTTCCCAATTGGTTCAGGGGCCGTAGCTCAGCTGGGAGAGCGCGTGAATGGCATTCACGAGGTCAGGGGTTCGATCCCCCTCGGCTCCACCAATCCTCTTCCAAGCCCTTTGAAACATTGAGATTTTTAATGCCGAGTCCCAAACCTGTCGAAGTGGTTTGGGAATCCGTCGTCGGCCTCTGTGGCGATAGGCGGCGCATTGCGGACTGGGCGAGCTTCCGCTGTTCGGCCGCCTTGGTGTAGCGCGACACCTCTTGCAACGTGGCATGGCCCGTGATGGCTGCGATCTCGTTCGCGGTGCAGCCTGCTTCCGCCAGACGGCGCGCAGCCGCCTTCCTGAGCCCATGCGTCACGCAGCGCTTTGGAAGTCCGGCCTTGTCGATCTTGACCGCCATGAAGCCGCTGCCAAAGCCGTTCGAGGTAAATGGTTGGCCGAAAGCGGTCTTCAGGATCGTGCCCTCGATCCCACCGGCGGCAATGAGCACCTCCTCAAGTGCCGGGTGGATCGGGATCCATAGCTTTACACCGCTGGTGCGCCTGGTCTTGAGCGGCGTGACGCAGATGGTGCCATCACGCACGTCATCCCACGACATCGTCACGACGTCGGAGCGGCGCTGGCCTGTGTAGAGCAGCAGCGCGAACGCCAGCCGCTCGGTCGTGCCGATCGGCCAGCGCTTCTCGTACTGCGCGATCTCGTCCTCGGTCCAGGTGTGAAACTCGCCCTTGGCGAACTTCTTGATGCGCAGTGTGGGGTCGTCCCTTCGCCACCCGCTGTCGATGGCGAAGTGGATCAAGACCTTCAGTTTCTGCAGTACACTGTTGGCCGCACCGGGCGTCTCGGAGCGCTTGGCCAAGATGCGCCGGACCTGCTCCCGGCTCATCTCGCGCACGACGCGATGGCCAATGCCCTCGTCGAGCACGAGCTTCTCGATCACTGAGCGATAGGTCTTCTGGGAGGACGGCGCCAAGAGCAGATACTCGGGCGAGGTGAAATAGTCCTGCACCAGACGATCGAAGGTTCCCGGCGCTCCGCGCTGTTTGGGGCCTTTCTCAGGCATCTCACCGACGACGGCGCGCTCATAGGCAGCCATGAACTCCGGAGTACCCGGCTGACCAGGCAATGGAATGCGCGGTCCGCGACCCCGCCGGCAGTAGAAGCGCTCTCGGCCGTGGCGGTCGATGAACCGGTCGATGTATTTCAGCTTGACCAGAGTCATTTGTAGTCCGCCCAGGTGTTGCCGCCCTCGCCCCCGAATGGTGTCTCGTCTCTACCCTCGCGCGGCAGTGCTTTGAACGCAATATCGAGCTCTTCAACATCCCAGATGCGGCGCCCGCCAACGACCCGCGGTCGCGGCATCACGCCCTGATCGACAAGCCGGCGAAAGAACGACGGGGACAGCGACAGGTAGATCGCCGCCTCGGGTTCGGAGAGGCCCCTGCGTACTGGCAGTGTGGCCGACATTATCGACTTCTTTGGCATGGGTGCTGCGAGGTCTCAGTTGAAGCGAGCCACTTGCTGCACCAGTGAACGAGTCAAAAAAACGCGGCCGACGACATTCGTGCTCCCAATCTGCGGCCATCTATTCATGCCGCGTTCAGCGAAGCATAGGCAGTCTTGTACCATTCTATCCTGAGACCCGGGGGGACCGCCTGCACAAGCCGCCCAGCGTGATGAACGCCGTCGGAGCTATTGCGGGGGCCTGCGTGAGGCCACGCCTCGGGCGGTAGGGACAGCGGAGCCGCGACGGCGACGGGAACCCGAATTGACCTAAGGTCAGTCGGCGCACAGTGTCGCGGGCGTCCATGATGGCATTTGTCCCGCGACATCCCCAAACAGCGAGGTACCCTCGCTATCGTCGCGAGCTGTAACATGGCCAACTTGATCACATTTCTCCCGGCCCGCCTGGTCGCTCCGGTACTGCGCCGGATTCCACCGAACTACTTAGCCTGCACTTCTCCCAGCCGCACTGACGTTGTCGTCGTCTGACGATGGTTGAGGGCCGCCGGTCTCGACGATCCGCTGGGCCGAGCCCGATC